>Ga0155808_128_pt1 | contig 163035 bp, 155 predicted proteins | sample RifCSPlowO2_01_FD_107462 | JGI IMG/M metagenome (GOLD analysis project Ga0155808, IMG submission 107462) | Candidatus Levybacteria bacterium RIFCSPLOWO2_01_FULL_37_20
TCATCTCAATTCATCCCAATGAAAACGTATACTTCAATCCTCTTATTGGTGGTCTAAGGGGAGCAAAAGAGAGGAATTTGCCGGACTGGGGAACAACATTAGGGTCTGTGAATAAACAAGGCGTAGATTGGTTAAATGTTTATGCGGAACCAGATGCTAAGCTAACTCTCATAAAAGGATTTACTTCCAATATTCCTCGTACGATGCTTAGAGAGGATATTAATTTTTATGACAAGTATTACTCCGGTAATAAAATGAGAGGAGAGTACCTTATGGAAGTAATTGATTACCGTTGGAACGAGGATATTCTCGAAGAGAAAAGAAAGTACTTACAGACTCTCAAACCTTTATTTGAAGTTAAGGTTGATGATACAACAATATTAACAATTTGGAAAAATGATGAAAAGCATTCCGGAAAGAAATAATACTATTTTTGAGGAAGATCTTGAGATTTCTGAAAGTCTTCAACAGTTTTCAGATTTCTTTTAGAAAAATCTATTACGGTTTGAAAAGTTTTTCTATCTTTTTGGGGTACTCGGCTAAGTAAACTTTTTAAAACTTCCTGATGTTTTAAAGAAGCTTTTTTTAATTTTGTAAAAAGAGAGTTATTTATTTTCCCCGGTAAGTTCCCAAGTTGGTACGTAAGAAGGGTGAAATTATTTTCTGATTTTAATGCCGTTTCTTTTGCAAGCTCAAACTTTTTTTTATCTATAAGCATAGCAGTTGCCAGTATTCCTTTATCGGTTTGAAGTAAATAAAATTCAATCTTTTTTTGAGGATCAGAAATAAGAGATGCTGAAATCTTATCCCGTAAGACTTTGAGCTTGTATAATATACTACCGGGGAGCATTCCTGGATAAGCGAGATCGTATTTGACTATTGCAGATGTTGTTGCATCAGAAGATTTGGCGTAAGCATCTGACTGAATAGAGAAAAGAGTGAGGAAAACAATTACCCATAGAAATGAGAAAAATATTTTTTGCATTTTATTTATCATTTCGCAGTATAAGAAATGGCAAATCGATTGTCAACCCCTGAAAAGTTTGTTACAATGAATGAATGGCATGCATATTAGTTGTTGGAGGGGGAGGTTTTATAGGGTCTCATGTTTGTAAAAAACTTATTGATGAAGGACATGAGGTTATCAGTATAGATATTTTTACGACGGGAAATAAAAAAAATATAGAAGATATTATTGGAAAAAAAAACTTTACTTCCATTCAAGAAGACGTATGCGAGTCCTCAATAATTAAAAAATTCTCAGAAAAAAAAATAGATGAAATATATCATCTTGCATCTCCAGCATCCGTTACCTATATTACAGATCATCCCATAGAAGCTGCATTAGCAAATAGTTTGGGAACAAAAAATTTACTAGAACTTGCTCTTATTCATAAATCTAAAATTCTTTTTGCATCGAGTTCGGAAGCCTACGGAGACCCAAAAGAACATCCTCAAAAAGAATCATATAGAGGAAATGTAAATCCTGTTGGAGTGCGATCCGGCTACGATGAAGGCAAGCGCTTTGGTGAGGCTTTATGCATGGCCTATCATAGAGAGAAGGGTATTGATGTAAAAATTGTTAGAATCTTTAATACCTACGGGCCGCGTTCGAGGCCTAATGATACCCGTGTCGTTCCTCAGTTTGCGGTCCAGGCGCTTTCGGGAAAAGATTTAACCGTGCACGGGGATGGACAGCAAACACGGTCTTTTTGTTATGTAAGCGATATGGTAGAAGGATTTATTTCCATGATGAAAAGTGCGGAGACCGGGCCAATAAATTTAGGAAATCCAACAGAGTACAAAATTATTGACGTAGCAAAAAAAATTATTGACCTTACCGGATCTCCATCGAAAATAGCTTTTATAGACAGACCTCCTGATGACCCTGCAGTAAGAAGACCAGACATTACTCTTGCAAACGAAAAGTTACACTGGTCTCCGACCGTTTCTTTTGATGATGGCCTTCCTATGACTGTTAAACACTTCAGGGAAATTTTATAGAGGAATGAGAGAGTCTAAATCATTACTTGAAAAAATAAAAAATAAACAGGTAAAAATCGGAGTAATTGGCCTTGGATATGTGGGCATTCCTCTTGCTATATTACTAGCTAAAAAAAATTTTCATGTAACCGGTTTCGTCAGATCAAAAAATAAAAAGGATGCACTTAATAAAGGCATAAGTTACCTTTTAGAAGAATACATGAATGAGGATTTAAAAAAAGTAATAGATTCCGGGAACTTTTCTGCAAAGCTTGTGAGCGATACTGCTTTGGAAAAATGTGATGTTTACATTATATGCGTTCCTACTCCAATAAATGAAAAAAAAATGCCGGATTTATCCGATTTAAAGAAAGTAGCAAAAAGACTATCAGAAATAAATCTTAGAGGAAAACTTGTCATAAACGAATCTACCGTTGCCCCATTTACTACAAGAGATATTTTTGGTTCAATCGGAAAGGACTACTTTCTTGTTTGTTCTCCGGAAAGAATCGATCCCGGCAGTAATACCAAAACGACAGAGAATATCGCAAAAGTTATTGGAGGCGTTGACGAAGAAAGTTTGGAATTGGGTGTAGTTTTGTACAAACAAATATTAAAAGGATCGGTTATTAGAGTCAAAGGTCTTGAGGTCGCAGAAATGGCTAAAATGCTTGAAAATACATATAGGAATGTAAATATTGCCTTAATAAACGAATTTGCAAAACTTGCGGATAAGTGTGGAATAGATATCCTTGACGTAATTCAGGCTGCAAAAACGAAATGGAGCTACCATTCTCATCATCCTGGCATTGGCGTTGGAGGACACTGTATACCTGTTGATCCGTATTACATCTTAAAATTAGCAAAGAATAAAGGGATGGATATGGAGGTAGTCAAAAATAGCTTGAAAGAAAACGAAGAGATGCCGGAATACGTTGCAAAAAAAGTGCTGGACAATTATAAACCCGGCATGAAAGTACTGGTATATGGAATAACGTACAAAAAAAATGTAGCAGATTTGCGTGAAAGTCCTGTAGAAGTATTTTGTCGGATATTACATAAGAACCAAGTAGATTTTGGTGTGTACGACTCCTTGGTAAGCTCGGGCCAAATACAAAAATTAAGCTTTAAACAAGGAAGACTTGAAAAAGTGGACATATTTATTGTGGGAACAGATCACGCTGCGTTAGAAGATGATCATTTACAATGTATCGGAAAAGATACTGTAGTTATTGACGGAAGAAATTTTTTTAAGCAAAAAGTTGGAAAAAAAGTTATCGGTGTAGGAAGAATACTAGAATGACGAAACCTCTTGTAACAGTAATTATCCCTGCATTTAATTCTGCTCAGTTTTTGGGTCGCTGTCTTGACAGCGTTAAAAAGCAAACATATAAAAATATAGAGATTATCGTGGTTGACAGAAATTCATCAGATGGCACACAAGAGATTGCTAAAAAATATACAAAAAGGGTTTACACACATGGCCCTGAGAGATCAGCACAAATAAATTGTGCTGCTAGTATTGCAAAAGGAAAATATTTATACAGAGTAGATTCAGATTTTATACTTGAACCCGATGTAATTAAGCAGTGTGTTGAGAAATGCGAAAAAGACAATCTTGACGGAATCGCGGTTCATAATACGTCAGCCGAAGGTTTAGGATTCTGGGCTGAAGTAAGAAAATATGAACGTAACTCATATAAGGATGATAATCTGATAGTTGCTGTTAGGTTCTTTACCAAAAAAGCATTGGAAAAGGTTGGAGGATTTGACGAAAGCTTGTGGGGTCCGGAGGACTATGATTTTCATAATAGATTTGTAAAAGCGGGTTTTAAATGGGGAAGAATTAAAGCAATAGAAAGACACCTTGGAGAACCAAAAAGTTTATATGATATATGGAAAAAACACTTTTTCTACGGTAAGCAAATGGTATTTTATTTCAAAAAATATCCTTCTATAGCTACAAAACAATTTATCCCGATAAGAAAAAGCTATCTGCGAAACTGGAAAATGTTTTTTTACCATCCTCTGATTTTTTTTGGATTAATTATTATGATAATCGTGAAGTTTACGGCAGGAGGATTGGGTTTTCTCCATGCATTTCTTTTTAATACGCATTCGGAGAAATTAAGGTAATCACATTATAATGTATCGATGTATCGTTATTTCTTCCTTGTGTAAATATAATAAAGATACCACTCGGGTTTTCCCTCTACAAACTCTATTTTTTTTCCTTTCGCGACAGCATCTTTCACTAAAACCCTATAATTGTGTAATCCTACAGGTCTATAAGCAAAGAATTTAGATAAAGTATTATACGAATAATACAACGTAAAAATAATGAGAGCTAACGTTATTATTTTTTTTCTCAAAGTTAGAAATTGGTATACTATAAAAGCAATAATCATAAGCGCTATCGGTCGGTTTACCGTGTAGTAATAGTTACTAATTTCTCCACTATAGAGAGAAAGAAAGAACCAAGGTGCTATAAACCATAAAACGACGAGATAGCAGAGCAGAAATCCTTTTCGAGACGGTTTGTTGAGAAAATATATAAGAATAAAAAGAGGAATGAAAAGATATCGGAGAAAACTGATTGGACTAAATGGTATAAATGAAAAAAATTGATAAAAAGCATCGGGAAATAGTTGAAGAACTCTTGTAAGATGTAAACCATGTATTGAACTATTGGCATAAGCAACCGAGTTAGAGGCCAGACTAAGCTCCTTTTGCGTACTGGCAACAATTATTGGCATGAGCCATAGAATGAATAAGGGAGCTGAAAAAACCATACATTTGAGCATATTTTTATTCTTCGGAAAAAAGGGAAGAGTAGGTAAAGTTATTACAGAGAGAAAAAAAGCTGCCGTGAGGTGTACATGAAATGAAGCACCAAGTGCGATTGCAAGCAGGAGTATATATTTTTCATTTTTAGTGATAATTTTATATAAAGAATAAAACACAAGAAGAGAAACTGCGGGAATAAAATTTGGCTCCCACTGGATTCGGTCAAATTCTATACCCGTAAGTGAAATTGTGTTAATACATATTGCAATAAGCCCGACGTAGAAAGAAAATAGTCTCTTTACAATTAAAAGAATTGCAAAAAAAGTAATTATGCTTGTTACTCCCGCAAAATAGGCACCCGCGATTGGATCCATGTTTGTAAAAAAGTAGAATATAGAAATAATATAGTAATATAATGGTCCTACAAAGATACCACTTCCCAATTTATTTGCCGGTCCGGCAAGAGGATAATTGTGATCGATAAGAATTCGTTTTGCAGCCCATGCGCTATCAATTTGATCGTATCCGAATTGAAATCTGTATTCAAGTTGATAAAACCTCAGAAATATATGCAGTAAGAAAATAAGAGACAGGAGAATTATTCCTATGTTTTTTTTTGCGAAAGATACAATCAATTGAGCGTACATTCAAAAATAATATTAGGAAATGGTCTGCCCGAAGTTTCTTCGGTCACTTTAATTTTAAAACCCAGCTTTTTGAGGAGACGTATCCACTCGCGTTCTTTTCTAAAATAAGCTTTGGTATAAAATCTCTTTTCAAAGACCCATGGAACTAAGAAATGATCTGCCACCCAAGCTGCTATGTATTTAATAGTAGGTTTGACATGTACCTCGACAATAATCAATTTCCCGTTTTTTTTTAGAGAGTTTTTAGTTTTTTTTAATACTTGTTCTTGGTTGATTGTGGAGTTTAAGTGGTGCAAAACATGAAACACTACTACTGCATCTGCATTTGGATAAGACACATCTACAATATCTCCAACGTAAAAAGAAGCATTTTTAATTCCTTTTTTGGCAACCGCAAGTCTTTCCGGGGCAAGTTCATACCCTATAACCTTTCTTTTAGGTGAAGAGATGGCCAAATAATTTGACAGGAGTCCTTCGCCACATCCTAAGTCAATAATCGTTCCATTCAAAGGTACTATTTTATCCACAATCTCGTATGGTTCTTCCCAAAATTTAAATTTTGAAAGAAAGACTTCCCAGGCATTGTTTGCATACAAGTTAATAGCTTTCTTGCGAGCGTTTTCCATCTCTAACATTATAAGAGTATTTATTTAGCTTATCAATCTATCATTTTCACTCATGAGATTATATAATACGTTTGTGAGTCAACAAAGTCTTTCAATTGTAATCCCAGCTTATAACGAAGAAGAAAGCTTGGGATTTGTATTAACAGATGTACTCAGAGATCTTCCGAAAGCTGTTAGGGATTATGAAGTAATTATTATTGATGATGGATCTGACGATAAAACTTCGCAAATAGCAAGCTCTTTTGCCAAAAAAAATAAACATGTCAGAGCAATCCATCAGATGCACGGTGGGTTCAATAAAGCAATGATTGCGGGTTTGAAAACAGCAAAAAAGGATTATGTCGCATACATGCATGCGGGCGGTCAAGATTTGATAAGGGATATGATTAACTGTATTAGAATCATGCAAGATTATGATCTTATACTCGGTATTAGAGGAAAAAGAATAGATTATAACCTGTACCGCCTATTGCTTTCCTACGGGTGTTTAATCCTTTACCGCGTTCTTTTTGGTATAACCTACGAAGATGTACACTGGGTTTACGTTTGGAAAACCAAAGAAGTCCAAAAATTAAAACTTGATCCTAAAGGAGGAGTATTTTTGCTTGTTGAGACTTTGGTTAAATTTAAAAGGAAAGGCTTAAAAGTTGGTGAGGCGTCATCCCCTTATAGACCACGATACGGAGGAGATAATAAAAATACGAGCATTGATGTTATTTGGCGAACCTTCATCAGTATTTTCAAGCTCTGGTGGAAAATCGTAACTGGAAAAATCTAGAAAACCTTATAAAAAATATATGGCTACATCTTTTAAGCTCGGTGAATCGCTTTCTGTAGTTATTCCTGCATATAACGAGGAAGGTAATTTAATTAATTTGGTCAAACAGACTCTTCAAGATGCCGAAAAAATTACCAGCGATTTTGAAATTTTAGTCATAAACGACGGGTCATCGGACAATACAGCAATAGTAGCTGATTCTCTGGCAAAAACTTACAAGAATGTGAAAGTCATCAATCACAAAAAAAATCAAGGACTCGCTCTTGCTTGGAGGACTGGGATACAAGCTTGCAAGAAAGACATTATTCTTTATATTGAAGGAGATGGACAGCAACCCTTCAAAGATCAGTACGATCTATTGAAAAAAATAAAACATGCAGATATTGTTTTGGGGACACGTTCGTATAGATTTGACTATACTCCTTTTAGGAAAATCCTATCTTACGGTTATCTTTTCTTGATATGGTTATTTTTTAACCTTAGATATAAAGATGTTGGTTGGTCCCAGGCTTACCGTCGTAAAATATTCGATACAGTGGAAATAAAATCGGTTACTCCATTTTTTGACACCGAAGTAATTATTAAAGCTTTACGGAACGGATTTAGGGTTGTCGAAGCTCGCTCATTCTATCGCCCACGCAAAACCGGATCTACAAGTTTGGGAAATATCCAAACGGCATATAACATGTTTAAAGAAATGATGAAAATGAGAGTCGGTCTTCTAGATTAATACAAACATAATCCCATCTTTGACTCTAAAAAACAAATAATGTACTATTGTCAGGTAATTATATAATGTATGTCTAAACTGCTTGTAACGGGGGGTGCTGGATTTATCGGAGCAAACTTTATTCGTTATTGGCTTTCTAAATATTCTCAAGATTCAATTGTCAATTTAGATAAACTTACATATGCCGGGCATCCTGAGAATCTTTTAAGCTTGGAGAAAAGTTCTCGATACTCATTTATCAAAGGCGACATCACAAATAAAGCTGATGTTGATTCTGCTATTAAAAATGTTGATATTGTTGTGCATTTCGCTGCCGAAAGTCATGTTGACAGGTCTATTGAAGACCCTATGACTTTTATTAAAACAAATGTTTTGGGTACAGGCGTTCTTTTGGATGCATGTCTTAGGCAGGGCAGAAAAAGGTTTCACCATGTTTCAACAGACGAAGTTTATGGAGAACTTGGACCTAGGGATTTGCCGTTTAATGAAAAATCGCCATTAAATCCAAGAAGTCCTTATGCTGCTTCCAAAGCAGGATCTGATTTGATAGTTAAGACGTATTACACGGCCTATGGTTTACCGGTAACCATCACCAACTGCGCAAATAATTACGGGCAATACCAGGATTCGGAAAAATTGATTCCGCGTTTTATCACTAAACTACTCAGTAACAATAAAGTGCCCTTAATGAGTGAAGGGGAAAATATTAGAAGTTGGTTAGCAGTTGTTGATCATTGCAGGGCGATTGATATTGTTTTGAAAAAGGGGAAAATCGGGGAGACCTATTGTGTTGGCGGAGAAGAAAAAACAAATCTTGAGATAACTAAAAGCATATTAAAAATTCTGGAGAAAGATGATTTGTGGATAGATTTTGTTTGGAATCGGGCGGTAAACGATTTTAGATACGCACTTGATGATTCAAAAATTAGAAAACTAGGATGGAAACCAAAACATGACTTTGAGCATTGGTTAAAAGATACAGTTGAGTGGTACAAAAATAATAAGTGGTGGTGGAAAAAGTCGTCTCTTAAGCAATCTTTCATTGACTTTAAGAGAACTTTTTTGCATAATAATTAATTAAAATATGGCAATAAAAGTTACGCATATAAAGCCGGAATTTGTAGACCAGAGGGGTGGAATCGCACGTATCGTAGACCAAAATACATTTCCGATACGGGCGGTTTTGAGAATCTTCAGTGTTGCGGGAACTACACGGGCTAACCACGTTCACAAGAAAGATTATCACTATATCTATATAGAAAGCGGAAAATGCGAATATTCCGAAAAAGATTCAAATAATCGTAGCGTAAAAGCTGAAACTGTCATCTTAGAATCTGGGGATGTAGTTTTATCACGCCCAGGAAAAATTCATGGTATAAAGTTTTTAGAGGATACTGTTTTTTATGCGTTTACAACCGAGAGGAGAGATCAGGACAAGTACGAGAAAGATACAGAAAGAATTAAAATCATTTAATAACCCACATTACACAATATCGTCATGCTGGCTTGTGAGAGCTGAGTTCTCTGTCCAGCATCTCTAAAACGCCGTTGGAGATTCTGGATGCGGTCGCCTGTGCGATTTTACCAGAATGACGGAGGGTGCGTATAACATGAATTAGTAATTATCAAAATGGAAAAGGTTAAAAAGCTTGATTTTTGCAGATTGTGCAAGAGTAAAAATCTGGAAAAGGTTTTAGACTTAGGAAAAACGCCACCAGCGAACTCATTTTTAAAAAAAAGTCAACTTAAAGATAAAGAAGATTTTTTTCCTTTGGTTGTCAATTTTTGTACCGACTGCGGTCAGCTTCAGTTAGGTCATATTGTTAATCCTGAAATTCTTTTTCGTCATTATGTTTGGGTGTCTTCTACTTCTTCTGTAACTGTTAGGCATTTTGAAGAATACGCTAATTCTGTCTTTAAAAAAATAAAACTCAAAAAAGGCGATTTAGTTGTTGAACCAGGAAGCAACGATGGCGTACTTTTAAAACCGTTTAAAAATCTTGGAGCCAACGTATTAGGTGTTGATCCGGCGAGAAATGTTGCAACTCGGGCAACTAAGGGAGGAATTCCAACACTTCCTCATTTTTTTAGCCTAAAAATAGCCAAACAAATTGCAAAAAAATACGGTAGGGCAAAAGTTATAACTGCTAATAATTGCTTTGCCCACATTCATGATTTAGATGAGGTAGTAAATGGTGTTAAAGAATTGCTTGATAAAGAAGGCACGTTTGTAATTGAAGCTCCTTATAATATTGATTTTTTAGAAAAAAATCTGTTTGATATAGTTTATCATGAACATCTTTCATATATTGCCATCAATCCCCTTGATAAATTTTTCTATAGTCATGGAATGCGGATATTTGATGTAGTAAAAAGAGACGTTCATGGAGGATCGGTGAGAATTTTTGTAAAGTTTGGCGATGCAAAACATCATATTAATAAATCGGTTCAGGAGTTTATAGATAGAGAAAAAAAGAAAAATCTTTCAGACGTTTTTATTTATAAAAAGTTTGCAAAAAAAGTTCAAAAGAACAAGCTTGAATTAGTAAAACTTCTTAAAAAACTTAAAAAAGAAAAAAAAACTATTGCAGGATATGGAGCGCCCGCAAAATCAACCACCCTTTTGCATTATTTTGATATAGGGAAAGACACGATTGATTTTATTGTTGATGACAGCCGTTTCAAACATGGACTTTTTACTCCGGGAAAACATATTTCCATTGTTCCAACAGAGCAGCTTTATATTAGAAAACCAGATTATGTTCTGATTTTAGCTTGGAATTTCGCCGAATCAATTATGAAGATGCATAAAAAATATAAAGATGATGGAGGAAAATTCATAATCCCCGTACCAGTTTCTCGAATCATATGAAAGATCGATTAAAGATTGCTAAAGTTACAACCTTCGATGCTCAGAGCATTTTTTCATTTCATTATGAATTTTCCTCCATTTGTAAAAAATATTATTTTGACTTCGTACTCCTGGGTATTATCATTTTTATTTCACTGACTACCTGGTATTCTCTAACAGAAGGGATTTTAGGGGGTGATAGTTTCTTATACTTGCTATACAGCTATAAAACAGCGTTTTGGAAACAACCATTTGCGATTGGTAGCTTTGAAGCATCTGCTGTTACATATGGAAATCTATTCTCTCGACTTTTTGGAGTTACCTTCCCACTTTATTTTTGGGCAGAGCTCATAGTAATGAATATAATTAATATATTATTTTATGTATTTGTTTTTATTTTGACAAAAAAAAGACTTGTTGCATTTACTGCAACATTATTTCTTGCGGTAAATTATTTTGGAAATTGGGACATGTATTCAAATCATTCCTACACATTTTTTCTTGAACGAATAATTAATGCTCCGTGGATGATTTTAAGTTTAATGTTTCTTCATCTTTATCTTACTCAGAATAAGATAAAGTATTTTAGTACATCTGTCATATTTTATACCCTAGGAGTTGGGCTTGGGCATTTTAGTATTTTATTTTCACCTACATTTATTTTTTACCCCATTACTTATAAATTTTTTAAATCTCAAAAAAATAAATACTCCAAAAGCAATGAAATATGGATAGTAATTATTTATCTATTTACAGGTGCGTCAATCATGTTTTTACAACAACTTTCTCTGCCCGGGTTTGGTCCTAAGTGGAGTTTTATAGATTTCATGATGCATCCTAATAAGTATCAGCATATTGATAAAATTGTTGCCCAATTAGTTAACTGGTCACAGTACCCTATGATTTTAAAGTCTCTAGATAATAATGCAATGAATGGCATTATTAATGTTGGGACAAGAGATACTATATCTCTCTATGTTGTTGTGATCTATTTTCTTGCCGGCATCCTAATATATAAAAAATTGCAATCCTATAGAGCAATTCTTTTTACGTGCGCTTTTTCTGTAACTGCAATTTTCTATCTTAATTCTTATTTTAATCAATACGCTATGCTTTACTATACAGGCTCCAGCAGATATCTTTATTATCCAACATTTATTCTTGTACTTTTCTGGGTTCTATTTTTATGGGCTGCTTTTTTCGATGCAAAGAATGTTTTAGTAAAGCTAGTGGGAATAGGTATAGTTGGTATGTATGTATTAGTTAACATTTCTTTAATACGAGGAAATTTTGAATGGGTAAACGTATGGAATATTCCAACTAAAAAGATGCATTCTTATATTGTTGATATAAGAGACAGCCTAAAAGAAAATACGCTTGTGGTAGGGGAATCCCCTTTGATTGGTCATCAAGAGGCGGTATTTTTTACCGAACAACTGGGTAGAGGACAGATTGTATATAGTACAACGAGTAAAAATTATGACGATTGGGAAAAACTTGCCTCATCGGCATCGCATCTCATTTTTCTTGTATATAATAATACATGTAAATGTATCATAGAAACAGCAAACAAATAATAGGGAGAAAGCTTTTTAAAAAAATTAAAAAAGATCTTGGACTGATTTTAATAATCAACATACTAGCGTATTTTGCCTGGAGATTTTTACCTACGGTAACAATTCGACATGACGGTTTTGTATACATGCTAAACAATTCTCATACATGGTTTTTTAGCATGCCGCTCTTTTTTACCGGATATGAGAATTCGGCAATGATGGTAGGTTTCCTCCTTCCAAAATTATTCGGCGTCAATTTACCTTTGTATTACTGGACCGTACTTGTGTTTATGTTGACAATCGACGTACTGCTTTATGTTGTCATTAAGCTTGTGACCAAGAGAAGTATTGTAGCGTTTGCCGCATCGCTCATTTTTGCGGTGCATTATTTTGGGAATTGGGATATGGTGACAACTCATTGCTATTGTTTTTTTCTTGAAAGAATAATTCCGACTGTTTTGCTTGTTCCAAGCTTTCTGTTTCTCCATCTCTTTTTGGAAAAAATGAAGAAGAAATTTTTTATACTATCATCCCTCTTTTATTTCCTAGGCGTTGGTATTGGTCATTTTACTGTACTCTTTACCCCACTCTTTTTGTTTTATCCAATTTTTTGGTGCCTGTTTAAAGAGAAGAAAATCAAAAGAAAAATCGTTGGGATCGCGATTGGTTTATCATTTCTCTTCCAGAGTACTTTTTTTGTCGCAATTCAGCAGATTAATGAGAGTGGTTTAGGACCTCAAAAATGGACGTTTACAGAATTTCTTTTTCATCCAGAAAAATATCTCTATTTTAAAAAAATAGCTCTTCAGTTTGTTTATTGGTCTCAATACCCTGTACTTTTAAAAAATTATGCTGGTGATTCACTGCAAGCAATCATTGAAACAAAAACTGCGGAGTCACTCATTCCTCACTTTCTGATTGCCTACGCAGTTGCCGCACTCATCATTTACAAACGTCTTCCAAAGCAAAGACCCATGCTTTTCACTACTCTTTTGGGTACAACTGTCATTTTTTATCTCAATGCTTATTTTAATCAATACGATATGCTTTATTTTTCAGGAGCTAGCAGGTATTTGTATTTTCCGACATTTTTACTTGCAATATTTTGGTCATATTTTATCTGGGCAATTTTTTGGCGGAAGAAAAATATTTTTGCGATAGTTGGTATCTTTCTTTTAGTCGGATATTATATTATCAATTTTTTGTTAATCGATGCAGCATTTATTCGACTTTCGGGTTTGAATAGGTCAACTCGTGCAGTTTTTGATCACATTATTAAAACTCGGGATCAGCTTTCAAAAAATACGTTAGTAATTGCTCCCTATCCTGAATTTTGGGTACAAGAATCGCAGTTCTTTACCGAACGACTGGGAAAAGGGGAAGTGCGGTATATATCGGAGCAAAATCATAATGATATCGATACGTGGGAGAAGGCAGCATCTTCCTCTTCTCAGGTGATAAAGTTGATGTATAGCAGAGATTGCGGCTGTATAAAAGAAGAAAGGCTAAAATAATGAAAAAAAAGCATGGCATTGGTTATAAAATAGATCTAGGACTGATTTCAATAATCAACATACTAGCGTATTTTGCGTGGAGTTTTCTACCTACAGTAACAATTAGAAGCGACGGTTTTGTCTATATGTTGTCACAAACATATAAAGGATTCGTTCAACGCTCCTTCTTTTATACTAGTTATCAAAATTCAGGAATGTTGTTTGGTTTTCTATTTTCAAAATTATTTGGTGTAAAAATGGAGCTTTATTTTTGGGCGGAACTAGTTGTAATGCTGCTAATAAATGTTCTGTTTTACCTGTTAGTTAAAGTGGTAACAAAAAACAGAATTATTGCGTTTTCGGCATCTCTTATGTTTGCGACGAGTTATTTTGGATTATGGGATATGTTTACAAATCATTGCTATTGTTTTTTCCTTGAACGTCCAATTGTTGCGATATTACTGCTGCCAAGTTTTATGTTTTTACATGTATTTTTACAACATTCAAAAAGAAAATATTATGCTTTTTCTTTAATTCTGTATTTTTTGGCGATTGGGCTTGCACATTTTGCTATTCTTTTTACCGGCCCTTATTTAACGTACCCATTCTTTTACAGGATTTTTGAAGTGGGTAAAACAAAAAGAAGCATTATGAGTGGGTTACTATATGGATTATCGTACTTATTAATCAGCGGTCTGTTTGTTTTGCTTCAGCAGGTAAATGAGTCAGGCTTTGGTCCGCATAAGTGGACCTTTTTAGAATTTTTAACACATCCTGGGTTATATAAGTATCCTGAAAAAATGACCTTAGAACTAGTTTACTGGACACAATATCCAACATTTCTAAAAGATATTGCCACAAATCCCCTACAAAATCTGCTTGATATTAAATCTGCTTACATATATGCTCCGTACATACTAGCTTTATATACAATCTGCAGCGTTATAATCTTTAAAACCTTACCTAAATTTAGAGCTTTATTGTTTTCTGTTATTTTTGGTATTGCAGGAAACTTTTATTTAAACGCGTATTTTAATCAATGGGATATTTTATCACAGCCGGACTCGAGCAGATATCTTTTTTACCCATCGTTTTTACTCGTTATTTTTTGGTCTTTGTTTTTTTGGTCAATATTTTGGTCAAGAAGGAAAGCATTTTATCACGCAGGATTTTTCCTACTGGGTTTTTATGTTTGGATAAATATTTGGTTAATAAACGCACATGTTACATGGATTACAAAGTGGGATAAATCAACAAAAGCAATTCAAGAATACCTCATTAAGAATAGAGATAGTCTTAGGAAAAATACACTGGTAATAGGACCTTATCCTGAAATAGGCATACAGGAATCAATTTTCTTTACCGAACAGCTTGGGAGGGGAAAAGTTCGTTATATGAGTGAAAATACGAATTATGATAACTGGAAAGATGTTGCCCCTTCCTTTTCTCATATAATTAGATTACATTATGATGAAAAATGTGGTTGTGTTGCCGAAGAAAAAATTAGACAGAGTGCGATCTCTACTAGTCGATTTTAAATCCGAAACTCCTTTTAATTCTGTAATCTAAAATTAGAAAAAGCATCATTGTGCCAACATACATTGCCCTTTTTAAAGAACCGGTTATCTTTGAATATCCTAATCTTTTTCTATAGTGCACGGGTATTTCGATAAAAGATTTATGAGCAAAAATACTAAGAATTACTGTTTCCGGTAAAAAATGCGACTGGCCAACTGTTAAAAAAGGCAATATTTTTTGTATAACGTCTTTTCTAAAAATTCGATACGTGCATCCGCAATCAGAAAGTGTATTACTTGCATATAATATTTGCATACATTTCGCGAGCAGTACATTCCCAATTCTAATAAGAAAACCCATGTTTGAATCTTTATCAATAAAATCAGGGTGAGTTCTTGATCCAATAACTACATCATAGGTATCAATATGTTCAAGAAGTCTTAATGTATCTTCTGCATCAAATGTCCCGTCTGGTTCGCATAAAATAATAATTGCGCCTGATGCTTCATGGAGACCTTTCTGCAATGTATGGCCAAATCCTTGTTTTTCTTCTTTTATAACTTTAGCACCAGCTCTTTTTGCGTAGCGCTTCGTGTTATCATTAGAATTATTGTTTACCACAATAATTTCATCAATGATATTAAGAGACTGAAAATTTTTAATTATTTTTTCTATTGCCTTTTCCTCATTATAAGCTGGGAGAATTAAACTGGTCTTTTTTCGCTTATACATGAAAGTATTATAACGAAATCAGAATCTAGAAACAATTAATATTGAAGCGATTGGTATTTATTTGTTTTTTTTGTATAATGCTGAGTATGAAAAATAATAGGATTCTTGTAACCGGGGCAGGCGGATTTATGGGCAGTCATCTTGTGAATTATATCATATCTAAAAATCATAAAAAAGTATACGGTGTTGATGATCTTTCTGGGGGATTTCGTCAAAACGTGCACCCAAAAAGTATTTTTACTAAGTTAGATCTAAGGGATAAGAAAAAAACTTCAAAATATATATCTTCCGTAAAACCAGATATTATCTTTCATCTTGCCGCTGATGCTACAGAAGGACGGAGTCAATTTACTCCAATAGAGTGTACAGAAAGGAATTATGGAGCATATCTTAATCTCCTTATACCGGCTATCAAAAATGGTCTTATAGAAATTATTCTAACGAGTTCTATGAGTGTTTATGGTTCGCAGAGGCCTCCTTTTTCAGAAAACATGAGGCGGGATCCGGATGACATTTATGGAATTTCAAAAGCGGCAATGGAGAGAGCAACCGAAATATTAGCATCGGTACATGGATTTCAATATGTAATAATAAGACCTCATAACGTGTATGGTCCCCGCCAAAATCTTTCCGACCCCTATAGAAATGTTGTTGCCATTTTTGTTAACTGTTTGTTAAATAACAAAAATTTCTATATCTATAGTGATGGTAACCAGAAAAGAGCTTTTTCCTACATTGATGATTTTACTCCTTACATTTATAAAGCGGCTTTTTTGAAAAAAGCAGAAAGAGAAATTTTTAATATCGGACCTGTTGAAGAATGCACCATTAATCAACTCGCAAAAATAGTTTTGAAAAATTTCTTTCCTGACGGAAGGATTCCTAATAATCTATTACCAGAGTACTTGCCTGCTCGTCCTTTAGAGGTTAAGAATGCTTGGTGCACTGTTGACAAAGCGCAAAAAATATTAGGATACAAAACTACGATTAGTATTGAAGATGGTATTAGAAAGATGATTGAGTGGGCTAAAACAAGAGGGCCACAAAAGTTTAAATATTTAGATTCTTTAGAAATAGAAAATACAAAAACACCAAAACTATGGAAAAAGAAACTTATCTAAACAACTGTCCTTTATGCGGTAGTCGAGTTATTAATGGAATGTATGGTTTATCCGGATATCTCATGTGCAACAATTGTTTATTGGGATGGAAAAAAAAACTCAAAAGCACAGAATATGTAACAGAATACTACGTAGGTAAGTCTACATTGGCACGACGGCTATTTACTCCCTTACAAAACTTTTTCTATTCTATTCGTCAGTGGTATGCAGGAAGGCAAAAAAAGAAATTGTGGATTGATGTTGGAGCAGGCGAAGGAGGTTTTTTAAAAACAGTAAAGGCAAAACGACGAATTGGCGTTGAAATATCATCTTCTGGAAAGAAAATGATGAAAGAGAGCGGGTTGGATACTTTATCAGATAAGGAATTTATTAGGACAAAGGGGCTTGGGGCGGATGTTATTAGTTTTTGGCATGTTTTAGAACATGTCGAAAAACCAGAAGAGTATTTGGATGCAGCAAGAAATAATTTAAAAAAAGGAGGAAAAATAATAATAGGAGTTCCAAACATCGACAGTTTTGAATTTAAATTTAGCAAACAGTATTGGTTTCATCTTCAACCACAATTTCATCTCTGGCATTATTCCCCCAGCTCTCTGAAAAAATTATTACAAAAATCCAAGTTCAAAATTAATACTATTGATTATTGGTCTATAGAACACCATCTTACCGGAGTTTTGCAAACGTTTATAAATAAATTTTCCGGATCAAAAGAAAATGTTTTACATAGATTAGTAAAAAGAAGTGCTGGGGGCTCAAAAGTAAGGCTAGGAGATATTTTTTGGTCGGGGTTTTTTTTGACACTTGGTGCACCAATTATTGTTCTTTTCTGGACCATAGGTTCTATATTTAGAAGGTCTGGAACAATTGTAGTTGTTGCATCTACTGGTCGTAAAACTCCCTGATTAAACTGCAGATATAATTAATTTCTTCATAGGTAAGTTCGGGAAACATGGGAAGAGATAGGATAGATTTGGCAAGCTGTTCGCTTATCGGAAAATCTCCTTTTTTATAACCCATTGATTTGTAAGCTTTTTGGAGATGAATAGGAGTTGGGTAATGGATTACGGTTTTCACACCTTTTTCTTTTAGGAATTTACCTAAATCATCTCTTCTTTGAGCTTGAATCATATATATATGGTATACATGATATGCGTATTCCATTTCTTTTGGAAGAGTTATTTGTGGAATAGATGATAGAAGTTTGTTATATATGTTTGCGTGTTGTCTTCTTTTTTGAGTGAAATCATCAAGATGTTTTAGTTTTACATTGAGGATTGCTGCCTGAAGTGTATCGAGCCTGCTTTTGTATCCAAACATTGCATGTACATATTTTTTAATTGATCCATCATTCCGTAAGTACTCGAGTTTTTCTTTGATTTCCCAATTATTTGTTACTACTGCTCCACCGTCTCCAAATGCACCTACATTTTTTCCCGGATAAAAGGAAAAAGCTCCTGTTTTACCGGCAGGAACTTTTTTTCCTTTATATTTTGCACCGTGTGCCTGACAACAATCTTCAATAATAATTAGGTTGTATTTCTTGGCAATAGCAATAATCGGGTCCATATCTGCTGGTTGTCCGTATAAATGGACCGGAATAATAGCTTTTGTTCTCTTGGTTATCGCGGCTTCTATTTTTGTTGGGTCAATATTGTAGCTTTTAGAATCTACGTCGACAAATACTGGTTCTGCGCCTACGTTTGATACAGTCATTGCTGTGGCAATGTAACTATTTGGCGCAGTAATTACTTCATCTCCTCTTCCTATTCCATGTGACAAAAGAGTAAGAAATAACGCATCTGTTCCAGAATTTAATCCAACTGCATATTTCTTGTTGCAAAAGGCAGCAAAATTTCTCTCAAACTGCTCAAGAGGTTCTCCATCAATAAATACAGCATTATCGAAAACTTGCTCAATTACCTCTATAAATTCTTTTTTATACATTTTATTTTGCCTTTTTAAATCAACAAAATTTATAATCATGGGAGTATAATAGCACAAGAAAAGTTTGAAACCAAGAAAAAAAGAATAGTCTTAATCTTCGTTGATTTTTAGAATAACGTATGTTACGCTCGTTACTATGCTTAAAACCAAGTATAAAAACATTTTCGATCATCAAGATTCTTACTGGTGGTATAAGGGTATGGCAGCAATTAATATACTTCTTCTTAAGAAATATCTCCCCAAAAAAAATAATCTTAAAATATTGGATATTGGTTGTGGTACCGGTGCTGCCTTGCTTTATCTCTCTGACTTTGGTGACGTAATAGGAGTTGATAAATCAGATGAGGCGTTAAAATTTGCAAAAACACGAGGGAAGGTGATGAAGGGAGATATTGCATCACTTCCGTTTAAAGATGATACATTTGATCTTGTAGTATGTTTGGATGTGTTGTACCATGAATGGGTACATACAAAAAAAGCATTTTTAGAAATAAAACGAGTGGTTAAGCCGGGAGGGATTGTGTTGATACGAGAGCCGGCATTTGACTGGTTTCGAAGCAGCGAGGACATTGCCTCCCAAACAAAGCATAGATTTACAACAAACGAACTAAAAAGAGAGTTAATGCAGTCATTTGACATAGTAAAGCTTACGTATCTCAATTTTTTTCTTTTTCCAATTGCGTTTCTTAAACGCTTGCCCGAAATTATAGGTATTAAAAAGAAAAAAGGAATAAGCGATGCATCTTCCATCTCGCCAGTGTGTAATAACATACTATTTTATATTTTCCTAACCGAACCCATGGTGCTTAACTACATCAATTTTCCATTTGGTACATCAGCGTTGTGCGTGGCAAGGAAAAAATGATACGCTTACATATGTTCAAAATTGTAGGGAAAAGAGTTAAAGCAATCTCTGCAAATTCTCTCAAAAATTTTTTAAAAGAAAATTTCTTGATTCTTGTTATCATTCTACTCGCGTTTGGCCTCAGAGCTTTCGGTGTCTACCCCGGTTATCCGCAAATTCATCCGGACGAAGGAACCAGTTATTATACAGCGATACATCTTTTATATAATTGGTTTGAGCCTGGCAGATTTGACTATCCTGCAGGAATGCCTTTAATTCATGCATTGATTTACGTAGTTTTATTCATCCCTATTATGGTGGGAAAGACTATCCTAACAAATCCCCAAAGCATTATTGAGCTTTTGTTTAATCCATCACATTTTTTTACCCAGTATAAAGATGCAATTTTTGGCTTAAGAGATATTAATGCCTTTTTTTGGTCAAGGTATATAGCGGCAACATTTGGAACACTGGCTGTGGGAATGGTATACATAACTGCCAAGAGATTATTCAACAGAGAGGTAGGTCTTTTTGCCGCAGTTTTTTTAGCGTTTAATTTTCGTCATGTCCTTGGTAGCCATTTTGGTCTTCCCGATGTGCACAATAGCTTTTTTGCCATGCTTACGTTGTATGCGTCTGTGTTGCTATTTGAAAAAAATACCAGGAAAAGATACATATTTGCGGGAATTGCCGCAGCGATTTCTTTTTCTTTAAAATATCAACCGTTTGCTTTTTTACCTTTTTTTCTCACGCACATTATTTGGGCGTTTAGAAAAAAGAGCGTATGGTACATCTTCCATTCCAATATGATTCTTGCGGGCATATGTTCGATAGCTACGTTTTTAATTATTAACCCGTATTATATTTTTAATATCGGCGAGGCAATGTATCAAAATAGCAGGGACTACTTGCGGTATCAAATGGGTATCCTTCATTTTAGAGTCTACCCTTATTTCTACTTATTTCATTGGGGTATTGGAGAGTTGCCATTCATTTCGATTCTTGGAGGTTTAATAGCTATGTTATTCAAAAGTCCCAAAAAGTTTATCCTTCCATTTTCGTTTGCATTTGTTTTTATGTTTGTTATGACTGTCTATAGTAATGGCGGTATTTATCCTCGTAACTTTACTACGGTTATGCCATATCTTATGATATTTGCTGGTTATTTAATGTACATACTCCACGTTATTCTTAGAAAATTTTTGAAAAAAGGCGTAAGTTTAAACATGATTATTATGCTTCTTATTGTTATAAATTTTTCTCCCGCTAAGGATTCGTTTATTTCAAGTTATGAGTATTCCAAACCTTGGACTTTTGTTCCGCTTTCTAAGTGGCTTGACAAAAATATACCAAAGGACGTCTTTATACGAAATTACCTGTTGTTTCTTCCTTACAAAACAGTTGCAGGTTTAAGAGAGAAAAATGTTACACAATTAGAGTGGAGTTATGATAAGGGACCCAATTCACTTGCTGAGTTTCAGGAAGAAGGAGCTGATTTTTCAATCATAAACTCATACATCTATCAAAGCGGAATCTACCAATGGAGAGAATTTTCAGATTCTAAAATGTACTTAAAGTACAATACTGTTCCGTTTGACTATTTAGAAAATTCGTTTTTGGGTCTGGCTGTAAAAGAACTTATGCAATATACGGTTTTTGAAGCATATAAACAGTGGCAAGCACAGGAAACCAGTAATTATGTTGTATTTAAAATTCCCTCAAAACCCAAAGAGATTGGAAATAAAATTCTAAGTTTTACATTCGACAAAAAAGAAACCGCATGGAAATTAAGAAGCACTTTGGGTTTTGATCCTATTAAATCTGTTTGGGACGGAATGACAGGCAGAACGGAAAAAGGTTCAATAAAAATATCCGGAACAGGGAACCGTACTGTTCCTTCCAGGGTAGGAGGCTCTCCAATTCAAATTACAGGGGGAAAGTTATATACGGTCACGGGTTGGGTAAAAAACTCTCCTCCTAAATTTCATATATATCCAGAAGAAGATGGATATCTTCGATTAGATTTTTATAGAAGTAATAACGAAAAAGAGCTTGATACGCTAGGATTATTAGGCGTTGCCATTTCGCAAAGGGCAAAGGTGACAACAGATGGCGAATGGATACAAGTACAAGTAAGTATGGTTGCTCCCAAAGATGCAAAGTATCTTACCATTAGCTTTCAACCCACAGAAAGCATACTTTACAATCTTTATTTAGATGATGTTGATTTATACAAAACAGATAACATTCCCAGTGAGCCATTTAAAGAAATTCCATATATAAAATCCACGATTCCGAAAGAAAGCCTATATTTTAATGGTTTTCTCTAGCTGTAATGAGAAAAATTAAATCCTTTTTCTATCCTAAAGGACAATTCAGCGTTTTTAGAACTGTATTGGTTCTCATTTTTTTACTGGGATTTGTGCTAAGAATTATCGGGACAAATCCGGGATATCCTCCTACTCATCCTGACGAGCCGGTAATGTATGCTACATCTGCGTATTTGGTTGTTAACAATACACTTGATCCATTTTTAGCCCCCACATATAGATTTCAATATCCCGGATTATTCATATATCTTTACGCATTTCTTTTTAAGTTTATATTTATTCCTTTAAGCGTATTTACATACGCAGTATTACTTCCGGAGGAAGTATCCAGAAATATCTACCGTATGCAGGAGTTTGTTAACAATGTTGTTGTAGGAACAGGATATATAAACGCGATGTTTTGGGCAAGGTATATAACAGCGTTTGTAAGCTTCTTTTCTGTTCCATTAACGTATCTGATAGGAAAGAGAATGTTTAATACGTACGTTGGATTACTCGCCGCATTCTTTGTCGCCGTAAACTACCGTCATGTTTTATCAAGTCATTTTAGTCTACCTGATGCTCCAAATGCTACCCTTGCTTTGCTTGTTTTGTATGTATCACTTCTTGTCTACAAGAATCCCACTCTTCGAAATTATCTCATTTTAGGAATTTCACTTTCTTTGTCTCTAGCAACGAAACTATATGTTTTTTCAATAATTGCATTTTTATTAACTCATCTTCTTGTCCTTCTTAAAAAGAAGAACAAGCAACCTGTCTTTAAGAGATTTTTTTCGTTACATTTTTTACTTTCCCGGGAAAACAAAAATTTTTTGTATGCGGGATGTCTCTCTGTTGTTATATTTTTCTTGCTTAACCCATTTCTTGTTTCCTACCTACATGTAGCAAAACGTACTCACCAGCTTAATAATTTGCGATATGGGTTATTCTATCCACCGTTTGAAATAATATTTCCACCACTTTGGTATTTGTATGAAATAGGTTTCGGAGAAATGATGTCAATTCTATTTCTTGTGGGGGTTTTGCTTTTGATTGTAATCAGAAGATATTGGATTAATGGTATATATTTATCATTGTTTATTCTATTGCCCTGCGCTATTCTTTTTTATTTTTCTCATGGAGCAGCGTATGTTCGCAACTTCACCAGCATTGTTCCTTTCGCAATTATTGTAGGGGCGCTTACACTTTGGACAATTTTTGACAAGGTTTGGGGATTTTTTACGAGGAACAAAAAATATTATCTTTTTACACTTATTGTAATAGCCTGTATAGTTTCATACGGTCAGGTAGTTAACTCCTTAAAACTTGATTATTTTGCTATCAAACCATGGAATTCTACGTGCATACAGCAATGGATGGATGAAAATATAAAGAAAGGTGATGTTGTTGCAGTTAACAATCTTGTGCCCAAGAGCAAAAATGAAGGGGTTTCTTATGTTGTTTTTGGCAATACTGAAAATTATAAAAATGACTTTACGTCAACAGCGCTACAAGAAGAAAAAATTGACTATGTTGTAGCGGACATAGAGTATTTGCGTGGGCGGTTTAATTGGTGGGTTTCTTCCAGTGATATCTATTGGGGTCAACCCGTGGCTTTATTCGATAACTCATTTGATGGATTAGCACTGAAAGAACTTAGCAGATATATTGTAAAAAGTTGTATCCGACCGTGGCAAAGCCCAGGAGACAACTACATCGCGATTAAGATCCCGCCGCCTGTCTTATCAAATGATCTAGAGTTGATTAATGACCACAATTTTATGTATCAATCTCTTAAAATAATAAAGTTTTCATCTTTATACCCAAGCTTTGGTCCTGATGAAGTCGTTGTGATTCATTCAAGCGATTGCCTGGTTGATTCTTGTCTTAAGATTAGAGGAAAAAGTATATCTCCGGCACGCAATAAAATAGTAATTGAGGATCGTATTCCTGTAGTAGCTGGAAAACGGTATGTTGTAAAAGGCAAAATAAGATCAAAAAACGAGATTGGAGCAGAATCCAGAGACGGATTTCTTCGTATCGACTATTACAGTAGTAAAGTTATTTACAGTACAAAGCGGGGGATGCTTGCGTCCATTTCTAGACGGTATTATGGTGACGGTTCATGGAAAGAATTTCAGGTTTCTCAAGTTGCCCCAAACGGCGCCGCATATATGCAGGTTAGTTTTCAGGTGGAAAGATATGATAAGACATTTTTTCTTGACGAAGTGAAAGTATATCGGATACAACAAGACCCATCAGATACGGAAATACAAGCATCGAACAAAAAAGAAATTGATAATGTTGTGTTGTACCCGCTTTCACTGTTGTAGTTTTTTTGATCTGTTTTATGTTAACAAATAAAAAAATTTCAATTACTCTTCCAGCGTATAATGAAGAACAGACTATTGAGCAGGTGGCAAGGAATGCTTTACACGCTGTTTTAGGGTTGACCAGAAAATACCAAATCTTACTTGTTAATGATGGTTCTTATGATAAAACCGGAGAAATTATGAATAGGATTAAAAAAGAATTCGGAAGCAATATTTCCGTAGTTCATCATAAAAAAAATAAAGGATTTACCGGAGCAATGAAATCATGTTATGAGAATGCAAACGGCGACTTAATTTTTCTTGGTCCCGCGGACGGCCAGTTTGATTATTTAGAACTTACATTATTTATTGAAGCAATTAAAGATAATGATATTGTTGTTGCATATAGAGCCGTTAATCAAGAAGGGTTTATTCGAAAATTCTACTCATTCCTTTTTCATTTAATTACGAAACTTCTTTTTGGAATAAGATTGAGAGAGTTTTCAAGCTGCATTCTATATACTAGGGAAGTAAGAAATTCCATTTCAATAACCTCTGATCCGTTTTCCTGTTTATTTTTACCGGAATTTATTTATAGGTCAATGAAAAAAGGATATAGGATTGGAGAAGTCCCAATACATTTTTATAAACGAAAAGGGGGGGTACGAAAAGGGACAAATTTTAGAATGATAGTAAAGACCTTGTTTGAGATAACCAAATTCTGGTTTGATATTAGATTAAGGCGAGTTCGCTAAAACAAATACTCCATAATCTACAATTCCTCCACGCTGTCTGTATGCTTTCTTGATTGTGAATTTTTTTTTAAACATTACATTATAATCTTGAAAATTGCGAATATGATGTCCTTCGTCAAAATAACGAAGAAGACGACCTGGGAAATTTATTGCGTCTATAGGCGGAATTGCTTCAATAATTAAGGCTTTCCCATTTTTCCTTAGAATTCTTTTCATATGAAGAAGGACATTTGTTGACACATTATTATTCATGTGATGAATAACTCCTACAATTAAAATTGCATCAAATGAATTACTTGGAAAGGTGATTTTATCACCACTCATTGTTATAAACTTATAAGGATACTTTTTCTTGGCAAAATCGATCAGGTTTTGATCTATATCAATACCAATATAATCTGCATTTGAAAAATATTGAGAAAGAATTCCTGTTCCACAACCAATATCAAGAATTTTTGTGTTATTTCTTATCGGCAACTCTTTACGAATTATTTTTTTTAAGATAAGGTAATTTGCCGTTATAAATCGTATAATAAATTCTTTTAATAAAATTGTACCATCGTTTCTTGAATAGAGCATAACAATATGAGACAATTATAAATATTCTATACAAGAAATTCAAACGAGATTAGAACGTATTTATGGAAAAAACTCAGAAATCTTTTATAAATGTAGCACTCGTTGGTTATGGATATTGGGGCCCAAACTTACTTAGAGTTTTTAGCGAGTGCGATGCTGTAAAAGTACTCTGGTGTTGTGATAAAAGAGTAGAAAGATTAAAGATTGTAAAAAGAAAATTTCCCGCTGTAAAAACAACGAGAAAAATAGAAAACATTTTACAGGACGACAAGGTAGATGCGGTAATTATAGCAACCCCATTGTCAACACATTTTATACTGGCAAAAAAAATACTGTTATTTAACAAGCATGTATGGTTAGAAAAACCAATGACTGAAAATTCTGCCCAAGCTGCCCAGCTTATTGCGTTGGCAAAATCTAAAAATAAAGTATTATTTGTGGATCACATTTTTCTGTACACACAACCAGTTTCTTACTTAAAAAAAATAATCGATGAAAACGTAATTGGAAAAATATATCATCTGGATTCTTCCCGAATTAATTTAGGATTATTTCAACCGGATACAAACGTGATATGGGATTTAGCAATTCATGATATAACAATTATGCTTTACCTTTTTGGTAAAAATCCTAAGAGTGTTTTCGCGTTTGGTAATTCTCATATTAGAAAAGGACTTGACGATACTGCTTACCTACGTTTTACATTTGACAAAAAAACTTCGGCTTATATCCGAGTGAGTTGGTTGTCTCCGCTTAAAATTCGCAGAACTATTATTAGTGGTAACAAAAAAATGATTTTATATGATGATTTAGAAACATCAGAAAAAGTAAAAATTTATGACTACAGAGTTTCGATCAACAAGAATTACAAGCCGTGGTCTTCTACTTCTGGATATCAATATAGAACCGGTGACATTCATACACCGGCATTGGAAAATAAAGAGGCGCTAAAAACCGCATGTGAGCATTTTATCGACTGCATACTCAGGAATAAAATACCTTTAACCAGTGGTGAGGCCGGATTGAATTGCGTAAAAATTCTTGAAGCAGCTTCATTTTCCTTGAAAAATAAGGGCGCAGAACAAATACTATGAAAATGTACGGGAAGCAAGTTCTTGTAACAGGCGGAGCAGGTTTTATAGGGAGTAATTTGGTACGAGCTTTGTTAGCAAAAAATAATTCCGTTTTGGTGGTAGACAACTTTTCTGTTGGATCTATCAATAATTTAAAAGATGTAAAGGCAAATAAAAATCTTAAAGTAATCAATGCGGATATTTTGCATAAGCGCACGATGGAAAGTCTCACAAAAGGAATAGATGTTATTTTTCATTTGGCTGTTGTGTGCTTGAGAGTATCGTTTAAAGATCCGTTTCTTGTTAATGAGGTAAATTCCACTGGAACTTTATCCATGCTGTGGGCAGCACATAAAGCAAATGTAAAAAAATTTGTATATTGTTCGTCTTCGGAGGTATATGGTACTGCGGTAACGGCACCAATGAGTGAGATGCATCCTTTACGACCAACTACGATTTACGGCGCCAGCAAGTTGCAGGGCGAGATATACACAAAATGTTTTAACGATAATTTTGGATTACCCACAGTCATTGTGCGGCCGTTTAATACGTACGGATATCATGAACATGTCTCAGGTCCATATGGTGAAGTGATTCCTCGATTTGTTATACGGATAAAAAATAATTTATCGCCAATTATTTTTGGTGACGGTAAGCAGACTCGTGATTTTACGTTCGTTACAGATACGGTGGTTGGCATGATTATGGCCGCGGAAAACGATAGACTAAATGGTGATGTGGTAAACATCGCGCGAGGACATGAAGTAACGATTAATGATGTGGCAAAAACCATAATAAAGCAGCTTAATAATGAAGTAAAGATTACATACGTGTCCCCTAGGCCATCTGATGTTAGAAGACATTTTGCTGATATTACTAAAGCAAAAAAAATCTTGAATTTCATGCCGAAAATTTCTATTGAAGAAGGTCTTGAGATGTATTTAGCATATCTTGAAAATGAAAAGATAGATTTTAAGACAGCGTTAAAACCTGTTCCGGAAAGGAATTGGTAAACAATGATTGTTCCTCTTACAAAACCATTTCTTGACAGGAATGAAGAAGAAGCAGTGGTAAAGGTTTTGCGCAGCGGATGGCATACGCAAGGGCCTCAAGTGGAAATATTAGAAAAAGAGTTTTGTGCTTATACAAAAGTAAAACATGCGGTAGCGGTTTCAAGTTGTACAACCGGACTTTATTTGTCGCTTTTGATAGCAGGAATCGGAAAACATGATGAAGTGTTGGTTCCATCTTTCACTTTTATTGCCACCGTCAACGTAATCGTTCAGGCAGGAGCAGTTCCCGTATTTGTTGAAGTTGACAGAAACTCATTCAATATAGATCCAAACCAACTAGAAAAAAAAATTACAAAGAAAACAAAGTCAATTATAGTCGTTGATCAAGTTGGAAATCCATGTGATCTTGATAGAGTAAAAAAAATTGCAAGAAAACATGGCCTTTTTATTATCCAGGATGCGGCATGTTCGCTTGGGTCATTGTACAAAAATAAAAGAATTGGAGGATTGGCAGACGTAACTTGTTTTAGTTTTCATCCTCGGAAAGTAATAAGCTCTGGCGAGGGAGGAATGATTACTACCAACATAAAAAGTATTGCACAACAAGCCAAAATACTGCGTACGCATGGAGCGTCGATATCAGATTATAAGCGGCACAACACAATAAAAATTACAGCGGAGTCATATAGTGTTGCAGGATTCAACTATCGGTTAACAGATATTCAAGCAGCAATTGTAATTGCCCAGATGAAAAAACTCCCCAGTATTATAAAAAAACGTACGTATCTGGCAAATAGATATACTAATTTTCTCGCATCTATTAGAAGTATTCGCACGCCATATACTCCTTCGTATGCGATTCCCAACTGGCAGTCATATATTATTACATTGCTTCCTGGCGCATCGTTATTACAAGAAGAACTAATGCAAAAACTGCTAGATCGGGGAATTGTTACTCGTAGGGGGGTCATGGCCTGTCATCTAGAACCATATTACAAAAATAGTATTAGAAACTGTTCGCTTCCTATTACGGAAATGCTTACAAAAAACACGGTAACCTTACCTCTTTTTCCTGAGTTGACTGTTAAACAGCAAGATTATGTGATAGGGTCACTTAAACTACTTCTGAAATGAAAAAAACAAACACCCCCATTTTTTTTATCGGAGGAAAAGATAGAGGACTGTCTGTTATTACCTGCATGTTGGAGATGAATGAAAACCTGGTTGGAGGATGTATCCTTAATGAGGATATTCATGAGCACGAAAAAAAATCAGAGCAAATCGAAAAGTTATTACAATCAAAAAAAATCCCCTATTTGTTGACTAAGTCGGTTAAAACAAAAGAGCAGATTACTTTTATAAAAAATCGAAAGCCAAAACTAATAGTTGTAGTTGGATGGCGGTCCATTATTCCGCCGGAAGTTTTATCAATTCCGGTTTTTGGATGCGTGGCAATACATGAATCTCTCCTTCCAAAATATCGAGGATTCGCCCCTGTAAATTGGGCGGTAATAAATGGAGAGAAACAGACAGGGACTACGCTGTTTTTTTTGGATGAGGGCCTAGATAGTGGAGATATTGTCGCACAAAAAAAAATTAAGATCTCTTTATATGATTCTGTTTGGGATGTATATAAAAAGACGAGCAGCGAAACTCTAGAGCTTTTTAAGCAGTATCTTCCTCTACTAAAAAAAAACCAGGCACCACGCAAAAAACAATCCGAAGAGATCGCAACATATACGTGCGCTCGAACCCCCAACGATGGACTTATCAATTGGAATAATTCGACTCTGGGAATATATAACCTTATTCGTGGTTTACATTACCCTTATCCTGGAGCTTTTACATATTACAAGGGCAAAAAACTTTTCATATGGAGAGCATCAATACCCACGCAACGAATGTATGTCGGAAGAATTCCTGGAAAGATCGTATCTTTGATCAAAAGGATTGGAGTTGAAGTGCTTACCGGTGATGGAATTATATTGCTCGAACAGGTGCAGTTTGAGAACCAGAAAAAAGTCAATGCTTGTGAAATTATTTCTTCAATTAAAGATTCGTTGGGTTGACTTATTTTTCACTGTATATTTGACATTTATCCATTGTTAAGATAAAGTGTTACAATAAATTTATGACTAAAGTTAGCAGGAAGTATCAGGATCGCGTCCGAAAACGCTTATTGGAAAGTGCTGATGTTAAAAAAAAAGTAGCGCAAGATTGTCTGGAATCAATTTTAGCCGCAACACAGCTGATAGTTGATACATTTGAATCCGGTGGTAAGGTAATGATTTGCGGAAATGGCGGTAGTGCAGCCGACTCTCAACATATGGCTGGCGAACTGATTTGCGTTTTAAACAAAGCGTTTGATAGACCCGGTCTTCCTGCCATTGCTTTAACTACCGATACCTCTATTTTAACAGCGTCAGCCAATGACATGGGTTTTGAAAATGTCTACAAACGTCAGGTTCTCACGTTAGGCAGGCCCGGTGATCTTTTGATTGCTATTTCAACCAGCGGTAATTCTCCAAATATACTTGCCGCGGCCCAAGCAGCCAGGGAAGCTTTGATACATACAATAGCCCTAACCGGCAAGGAGGGTAAACTACAAAAAATAGCCGATGTAGCAGTATGTGTCCCGAGTAACATGACTCAATGCATTCAAGAATCCCATATAGCCATAGAACATATAATCTGTGAGTTGGTAGAACATCATTTCTTTGGTTCAAAAATAGGTAAAAATAAGGCATGGTTATAAGCAGAACTCCCTTTCGAATTTCTTTTTTTGGCGGAGGAACAGACTATCCTACCTGGTATAAAAAATATGGCGGTTCTGTTTTGGCTACTGCTATAAATAAATATTGCTATCTCTCAGTAAGATACTTACCACCATTCTTTGAACATAAATATAGTATTGTTTATTCCAAGATTGAAAGCTGTGATGAAATCGATGAGATCGTCCATCCTTCCGTGCGGACGGTTCTACAATATCTCAAGATAAATCAAGGTTTGAAAATTCACCATGACGGTGACTTGCCTGCCCGAAGTGGATTAGGCTCCAGCTCAGCCTTTACTGTTGGGCTTTTAAATGCTTTATATGCACTTGGAGGTAAAATGATCAATAAAAAGCAATTAGCCAAAGAGAGTACTTATATTGAGCAAGAGGTTTTAAAAGAGACAGTTGGATCACAAGATCAAGTGTTAGCATCGTATGGAGGATTTAACCTGATTACTTTTCATACAGATGGGGAAATAACACTAAAACCCATGACCATCTCTTCCAAACGTGTTGAAGATCTGCAAAAGCATTTAATGCTTTTCTATACAGGAATAGCGCGGACAGCCTCTGACATTGCTAAGAGTTATGTCAATAATATGAAAAGTAGGCAAAAACAGCTGGATCGTTTGCAGGAGCTGGTATCAGATGCTTTTGAGCTTCTTAATAGCAGAAAAGATATAAAAGATTTCGGCAAACTTTTAAACGAATCTTGGCAAATCAAACGAACACTTAGTTCTACAGTCTCTAATCCCAAAATAGATGAACTTTACAAAAGAGCTTTATCAACAGGAGCTTTAGGAGGAAAGCTAACCGGTGCAGGTGGCGGGGGTTTTCTACTTCTTTTTGTTCCACCTTCCCATCAAGCTAAAGTAAGAAAAGAATTCAAAAAACTTATTTATGTTCCTTTCAAATTTGAGCGTGAAGGATCTCAAATAATTTTTTTTGATCAGCAGGAGAATTATTCTTTTTAAGACATATGAGTTTTTTTAAAAATAAAAAGGTGTTAGTTACAGGCGGGACCGGCTTGATTGGTAGACCATTAGTTGAGAAGCTTATAAAAGAAGACGCCAAAGTAACAGTAGTCTCTTTAGATGATTCCAGTCTGGCACCAAAAGGAGTTACGTTTGCGAGAGTTGACTTGCGGGAATTTAACAATTGTATGGATGTCTGTAAGGGTAAAGATATAGTTTTTAATTTGGCAGGTATTAAAGGTTCTCCCATGTTGAATCAGAAGAAACCGGCCAGCTTTTTTGTTCCCACCATTTCTTTTAATACCAACATGATGGAAGCTAGCCGTCGTCGAGGGGTTCCTAGATTCTTATATGCTAGCACAGTCGGTGTATATGCGCCTGCTGAAATTTTTCATGAAGATGATGTATGGAAAACTTTTCCTTCAGAGAATGACCGTTTTGCCGGCTGGGCCAAAAGAATGGGTGAGATACAAGCTGAAAGTTATAAAATTGAATACGGATGGGATAAAATCTCTATAGTAAGGCCAGCAAATGTGTATGGTCCATATGACAACTTTGATCCCAAAACCGCTATGGTTATTCCTTCGCTAATACATCGAGCTATGTCCGGAGAAAATCCATTAACTGTTTGGGGTGATGGAACGCCCGTCAGGGACTTTATTTATTCCAAAGACGTAGCAGAAGGCATGATGTTGGTAGTAGAAAAAGGAATCAATGTACCAATTAATCTAGGAAGCGGAACAGGGATTACCATTAAAGAAATCGCGCAAACGATTGCAAAAAATGTTCCTCATGGGAAAGTTAAGATAGTATGGGACAAAAGTAAACCTACGGGAGATGCTAAACGCTTAATGGATATAACCAGGGCCAAAAAATTATTAGGCTTTAAACAAAGGTACTCATTAGAAGATGGTATTAAAGAAACAATTGAATGGTATATAAAAAATAAAGATAATTTAGATAAAAGATACAATGTCTTTTACGAGAATAAAACTTAATAACCGGAATATCAAAAAGTATCGTGAGGGTTTCTAGGCGAGTTTATTTAGAATCAATTATTTTTCGTACCTCTTTTGCAGATTCAATACAATTTGCAATCTTTCCCGCAAATACGGTAGTAATTTTCCTGTTTATTTGTTGCACATGGTGGAGGCGTTCGTCTGTTGCTTCTTTGTTAGGCAACACTGCTCTTATAGTGTACATGGAACCTACGTGTCTTGCTTTTTTAATCATGGGAATAAAAATTGCTGCGCTATCAATAAATGATTGATAGTTGGTTATTGGAGGATTTTTAATAATTTTGGCATTTAACAACGTTTTGTATTTGTTAGGAATGACAGGGTGTATTCCGACATTCATTTGATGAACGGCGTGAACAACATTTCCCATTAAAAAGCAAGACGATTTTCCATAGGGGTCTATACAAAAGAAAGGACCATCCATAATGATAATACTTTTGTTTTTAAATTTATTTGGAAGCTCAACAATTATTTTTTCACAGAGTTGGTACTTATATCTTCTCCGTTTTGTTTTATATCTAGAAAGAAGATTATTAATGGAAGCATACGTGCATATAACTGTATGGTCATATAAGTTTAGATAGCTTGAGTTAGCTTTTTTATTAAGTAATACTCGCACATTTTTTCCTTTCAACCGTTCCCAACAAGTTCTATATAGAATTTCTGGATCAATAGAACTTTCTTTAACTTTTATACAAAGATCAATAGTTTTTTTATCGATAACACCAGGATTTTTATATGAAAATTCTAACGAAAACTGTTCCAAAAATCTAATAAACTTATCAGCCGGAGTAAGACTATTTTCTTTTGCGATACAGTAAAATCGTTCAATAGAGTCAATGACTGCATCAGGATATTCTTTTTTAAATTCCTCAGTAGATTTAAGAGATGAGATAACAGTTTCGGGGCTGCGGGGATAATGATAGCCTTTGTGGAGCCTAAGTTGATTTACTGCCGATGCAGACGTTAAGATGTCATCTTGCATTTCGATTAGGTCTACGATATATTTATCAGCAAGATAGAGGGCAGCAGTAATTCCATAAATTCCACCACCAATAACAGCTATTCTCTTTTTCATTTGTTATAATAAAAGGAAAAGTTTATGGCCGTCATAAAAGTGTTACAACGTAGAAGATTATACATTAAATTTTGGGATTAACCAATAAACCACTGCTCATGTAAAAATATGAACAATATTGCCTTGGTAGGTTTAGGAGTTTGGGGGAAAAAACTACTTAGAACTTTCTCAGAGATATGTAGCATAGGATTTGTTTGTACAACCGGCAAAGATGAAAATATTTCTTGGTTGAAAGATAATCATCCTGGCATTTTGCATACAACAGACTATGAAACACTTCTTGCAAGAGACGATATTGATGCTGTTATTATTGCCACGCCAATTAACACTCATTATATGCTTGCGAAAAAAGCACTTAAGGCAAATAAACACATATTTCTCGAAAAACCCTTAACGAATAATATTTTAGAAGCAGAAGAACTTCTTGATTTATCAAAAAAAAACAAAAAATTGCTTTTTGTGGGGAATGTTTTCTTATATCACAGTGCATTTCAAGAAATAAAAGACATCTTAAATGGTCAAAAAATTGAATATATCTATGCATCATGGGAAAAATTTGGTTCGTTTGGAGAAGACTTATTATGGAATCTCCTTCCTCATGATTTAGGGATAATTTTCTTGTTAATGGGATATCCAAGCAAATTTGAGATTATTGAACAGAAAGGTTTTATTACAGATATTGATATTCTTGTTTTACGTTTAAAATATGAAGATGGAAGGAGTTGTCTTTTGCAATATAATAGAATAGCTGATAAAAAAAATAAAAGATTGACCATAATTACCGATACGATGAGTTTTGCTTGGAGCAACAATGACCTTTTTACCATAACTAAAGAAAATTTACAAAACACGCTTACTCATTCAAGTGATAAAGATCCTTTAGTGCTGGAAGCTCAAGAATTTTTGTCTTTACTTGAAAAAAAAGAATATAGAAATGATCTTTCTAATCTAGACCTTGATGTTGTAAGATTGCTTTCTGCTATTAATAATAGTTTAACTAAAGAATAACTATGGAAGAACCATTTACATCTGATATTGAGCAAAGAATTGCTCAGCTTGTTCGTAATTCTCAGGCGTTCCTATGTCTATGAAATTGTTATTATCCCTATATCCATAAAATCCTTTACCAATCCAAATAGGGAATACCTCATGTTCTAAGGATAGTTTTTTTTCTTGAAGCAGTTGTTCAATTAGCTTTTTTTTAATTAAATAAATTCCTGCATTAATCAATCCTGTTCCAGCTTTTTTTTCTTGAAATCCAATAATACCATTATCACTTCCAAGTTCAACTTTTCCAAAACTACTTGTGTCTAAAACCGAAGCAAGAACTATGCTTGCATTGGAATATTCTTCTCTATGAAACTTATAAAATTTTTCAAAATCCACAACGCAGAAAGAATCTCCATTCATAACTAATATTGTTTCGGAATTTAAGAGCGGGAGAGCATTTCTCAGGCTACCTGCTGTGCCTAAAGGTTTTTGTTCTTGTGAGTAAAATAGACGAAGATTTTTATACTTCTTCCCGAATGTTTTCTCAATCTGATCACTTAAGTATCCTGTACAAAGAACGATGTTTTTAAAATTAGCTTGATTTAGTTGGTGTAGTAAATATTCTAAAAAAGGATGATCTTTAACTTCTGCTAAAACCTTAGGCTTTTGGTCTACCACTGATCGAAGTCTGGTTCCATGTCCTCCTGCTAAAATTGCTACAGTAATTTCTGAAAGATTAGTCATTTCTATATATTGATGTTTTATACCAATCAACTGTTTTTTTTATTCCTATTTCAATGGAAGTTTTAGGCGAAAAACCTAAAATATTCCTGGCCTTGTCAATATTAATCAATCTGATGGGGATCATTGTTGGTTTTAAACTGTTAAAAACAATTTTTGGGTTTTTATAATTTTCTACCCTTAGAATTGTTTGTAGAACATACCGAATAGCAGTTGGTTTTCCAGAAGCTATGTTAACTGGATCAAAAGTATTTATTTTTTCCATTGCCAGTAATAATCCATCCACTAAATCCTCAGCATATATAAAATCTTTGATATCATTTCCATCTCCCCATACTTCTAGTGGTGTTTGTTTTTCTATGACTTTTTTAATAAGAGCAGGAATTACATGGGAGCTTTCTAAATCAAAGTGATCATACGGGCCATAAATATTGCCTGGTCTTACTACAATTGTCGTCATAGGATTTTTAATTTTAGTTGAGTACATTTCACACATTTTTTCAGTAAAAAGCTTCATCCATCCAACAGGGAAATATTTCTCATAGAGAGTGTAATTTACGTCATCTTCATCAACTGCATAATCGGTTAAAGGATAAACAGTATTGCTGGAGATAAATAGAAATTTTTTGACATTTGCTTTATGAGCTGCCTCAAGCATTAAAGAGTTCATGATTACATTCGGGGTTACATGAGCTAGGGGAGTTTTTTCGATTACCGCTGCTCCCGATGTATTGGCAGCGCACATAAATACATGGTCAATTCCCCTAACTACTCTTTTACAATCAGCTGGTTTAGTCAAGTCGGCTTTTACAAATTCAACTTTTAAATCTTTAATTTGAGAAGGTTTTTTATGAATGGTTGCTCGAACTGTTGCTCCTTTTTCAAGCAATTTTAATAGTAAGTTAGTACCTATAAAGCCAGCACCTCCAGTTACCAATACTTTTTTACTTTCGAAAAATTGATTCATTACACTCTTTTGCCTAGTTTGTCTCTTGGTGAAAGTATCGGATTTTTTACTGGCCATCTAATTTTAAACTTGGGATCGTCCCATTTAATCGTAAATTGGCTCTCTGGATGATAGTATGAAGATTGTTTGTAATGGTATATATCATATTCAGACAAGACTAGATGTCCATTGCCATACATTGGTGGAATTAAAACTTGAAATCTATTTTTGTCAGATAAAGTAAATGCTTCCCATTTACCGTAATCTTTAGATTTTGGGTTGTTATTTAATGCAACTAGATAAAATTTCCCAAATAAACACTGGACCAGTTTCCAGGTTTTTGCATCCCCATGTATTCCTTTTAAAACCCCCCGTCTACCAGTTGAGATATCGTCTTCAACAAAATGTAAATTTGAAGCTTCTTTTTGATACATAGTTCCTCTTAAATTCTTTGCAATTTCTTGCATGTACTTTTTTTCATTAAATATCTCAACATACTCTCCCCGAAAATCTTCAAAAGGCTCGGGCGAAATTCGTAAAACACCTTCTAATGTTGTTTTAGAGATTTTAATCATTTTTTATTCAACTACAAAATATGACGTGCGGGAAGTGAACCTATGTCTTTTAAGATGAATATTATTCAACCCAAAAACCTCATCTAAAGCCATGGTTTCTCCTGGAGAATCAGGATCATTGAGTTCATCAAAACACAAAATACTCCCCTTTACTAAATGCGGCTTAATGGTTTGCAGACATTTTTTTGTAGGTTTATAAATATCAAAATCAAAAAAAGCCAAAGCCACAATTGTTTCCGGGTGTTCTTTGAAATATGTAATAATTTCTAAATTAGCGTCGCCTTTTATTAGTTCATATTTTTTAATATGCGAAAGCGGATTTTCTTGTTCATGATACTCCATAATTTCTGCTAAATATTCGTAGTAATCTTTAGTTAAGATTAAGTTGCCTTTTTGCATCATCTCTGACTTTCCATCTTCAAGGCTTACTTCCGGAAAACCCGTAAAGGTGTCAAATCCGACAATTTTTCTGTGTCTATTAAATGGATCATAAATTCCTCGGAGTGCTGAAAAAAGTGCTACATTCTGTCCCCATCTTGTACCAAACTCAAAAACAGCTCCGGGGACATCCACAATTAGTTTAAAAATATGATCCATAAAAAGTATACGGGATAAATTTTTAGAATTTATAAAAAGACCTAAATTAGGCATTAATTGATCATCAGGAATAGGACAATTTTTAAAAAGCTCAACAATTTTTTGCCGGATTTTTGTTTCTTTATCACTTTCGTATGCTTTAATTTTAGTTAAATCCTTCTTTGTCATTTTTTAATCCTCAACTATAGCCGGAATGGGTTTTTTACCATTGAAAGCTATAACCCATGCCCAGTACCGTATTCTACCATTTATTAATTCATATTCAAAGATTCTATCTTTTTTTTGTACCGTCCTTATCCTAACCGGTTTCAAAAAATCTCCTTTTTGTATATCTTTCGAAAGCATCGCGGGAGATGGAAAGAAGTTTAGCTTATTACTTAGTGCTTCTTCGACTGTTTTGTAAGCAGCATGGTCAGTAATAGATACAACCCTAATTTTTCCGGTATCTATGTTTATTACTTTACTAGTAAATGTTTTTGCAAGAAGATCAATATCACTTTTTTCCAGCACAAACTCAGTAGACTTTGCGTTTCCCTCTAAATGAATGATGTTAGTTGTTGCAGGTATGGCAACAACAGATGGATGAGAAATTAAAAAGTTTAATATTATTTGGGAGGCAGTCCTATCATATTTTTTAGACAGATTTAAAAATATCTTTGAGTATTTTTCTGTTTTTAAAATAGTACCTGAATTTAGGGGCGTATAGGCGATAGTAGTAATTTTATTTTTTTCGCAGTAGGGAAGTAGATCGTATTCTATTGTCCGCTCAAGCAAATTATATTCTATTTCCAAAGAGACAATTGGTAATGTAGATGCTTTTTGGATATCTTTTAGAAGTCTTTGAGAGAAATTACAAACACCGATATGTCTTATCTTTCCAGCTTTAATTAATTTTTCTAAAGCTTTTAGTGTTTCTTCAATAGGAACAATGGGATTTGGCCAATGGATTTGATAGAGATCGATATAATCAGTTTGTAATCTTTTTAAACTGCCTTCTGCAGTTTTTAAAACATCTTTGTAACTAGAATGTTCGGAAGAGAACTTGGTTGCTATGACAACCTTATCTCGCATTCTCTTGAAAGCTTTTCCTACTAGTATTTCAGAGTAGCCATTATGATAAACTTCTGCAGTGTCAAAAAAATTTATGCTCTTATCTAAGGCCTTTTGCATAAGATACATTAATTTTTTTTCGTCTTTTTGAATATTAGCAACAAAATTAGTTCCCAAACCGATACTGCTTATTTTAATTTTACTTTTACCTAAATTCTTATACTTCATCTTTAAAATACAATTGACGGGATTGGTTTTGAAAAATCATATAAGATCCTCCAGGCTAGGTATTTTTTTAGTTCTCCATAAAAGTCATAGCTATCCAAATAATAATAATCATTCTTTTCTAATAACTTCAGCGGTTTGAAGTAATTATATTTAACAAAAGTTTGAGCAATTGTTAGGGGAGAAGGAATTAAATTATTTTGATTTTTAAAAATCTCAAAGTTATTAAACTTCTTAAATTGCTGTGGTATTTTAATTTTTTCCATGGGTATAGTTTGAACTTTATACTGAAACAACTTATAAAATTGTTGACGTTGTTTTGCTGTCAAATTAAAATCAAAAGAGCCTACATTAGTTTTTAAATGTTCGATGTTATCAGTTCTTGAAAGGAGTATGATACTTTCTAAAGAAGTAAAATATCTAATTAAGATTTGCGATAATGTTTTGTTATATTCCTTCTGTAGGTCATCTAAAAATGCTTGCTGTTTTTTAGTGAAATTTAAGTTTAAATGATTTAATACACCATACCCAATAATAGATATTTTATTTTCTTGATAATAATGTAAGTTTTTCAGAGCTTCATATTGGTTAAAAAGATTAATCTCAATGTGATTGGAAGATATTTTAATTTTTTTTAAGTATTTACTTGTTTGAGCAACCATAGAAATGGAAAAGTTGCAAACACCTATAGCTCTAATATATCCTGCTAAAACAAGTTCTTCTAGGATTGTAAAAGTTTCCTCAAGTTCTACGAAAGGATTTATCCAGTGAATTTGATAGAGATCAATGTAATCAGTTCCTAATCTTTTAATGCTTTCTTTAATGGATCTTTTCAAGCCAAAATGAGTGCAATTGTCCGGGTTTACTTTACTTGATATTACAATCTGTTCCCTTTTTTTCTTAAATGTCTCTCCTAAAATAAATTCAGCATATCCTTCTCCGTAAAGCTCTGCGGTATCAAATAGATTGATACCCCTTTCTAAGGCGAATTGATAGATTTTTTGCCGATTATGAGTTTTATCGGGGTTGTTATTTTGAAAATTGCCTATACCATTTGTTCCAAGCCCAAGTGTTGAGACTCTAATATTAGAAGAACCTAAATTTTTATAAATCATTCGATCGATATCTCCCAACCTTTAAAATCATCAGTTTCTACATTTGTCCTTTTTTTACTTGGTTCAACTTCATCGCTTTGCTCCAGAATTAGATTTTTTATTCTATTTCTAATTCCATTTAATTGATGTGCCATTTTTAGTAAATCATTATAATGCTTAGGGTCCTCTTGCATTTTGTCTTTATTATTCCAAATAAATAAATTCATTTGAGCAATAACAATTATCATTCTGATTAACTTGGCAGAAAGCTTTATCTGTTTTTGGGAGATTAGCATATCAATATCATAAGAAATTTTTTTAATTTCCAAAGCATAACTTTGTTTGTTATCTAATTTAATTTCTTTAATCTGATCAATAGATAACGCATCAATTAAATCAGCAAGAGTCGGCAGATATTTACGATCTGTATTAGTTTTTGTTTTTTTCATACCAGTCGGATTTGAGATACTGTTCTACAGTATTTTTAATACCATCCTCAAGAGAGGTCTTTGCGGCAAATCCAAGTAAGTTTTCTGCTCTTTTCATAGAAAGTACTCGAACAGGGTCACCTGTTGGTTTACTTGTATCCCAACTAAGTTTTGGTTTGGTAGAGATAGTATTGGCAATAGTTTGGGCAATTTTTTTTATCGTTACCCCAATGCCTGCTCCTAGATTAATAGGTACACAAGGTGGGGCTAATTCTTGCGCTAGAAGCATTCCTTCCACAACGTCATCTACAAAGATAAAATCGCGAGTTGCATTACCATCTCCCCAAATCTTTACGGGATTTTCACCACTTACCATCCTGGCAATTAGAGCCGGAATAACTTGAGCTGTTTTGGGGTTAAAATCATCGTGAGGGCCATACACGTTTGATGGGCGAACTATTTTAGGAGCTTGCCAATTATATTCAAGCAAATAGCTTTCCGCCTGTACTTCGCCAATTCTTTTTGCAAGCCCCGGAATACGGTCATTTTGTTTTGGCTGTCCATCCCAGACACTATCTTCAGTTTTCGGTTTATTCGATTGTGGGTAGGCACAAATACTGCTTACAAAAAGAAAACCTTTTACATCATTTTTAAATGCCCCGTCCATTACATTAGTCTGAAAACGAAGCATTGGTACTAAAAAGCTTGCTGCTTTTGTATGTCCTATACCGACAGATCCTTTAATTCCCACAAGATTAAAAACTAAATCCTGACCTTTGGTTATCTTCAAACAATTATCAAATTCTGTCAGATCGGTTTGGAAAAATTTAACTTTTTTGCCAAATAATTTTTCTGCGTACTCTTTTGATTCCAAAGATGCAATGGTTATTTCACAATCATACTGTAAAAGCTTATTTACCATACAAATTCCAATCATTCCCGTACCGCCTGCTACCAAAACTTTTTTTCTTTTATAAAATTTGCTCATTTTAAATTGGTTTCCAAACTATATAAGAGTAACCATCGTGATAAAAAGAACCAAACGTTCTTCTTATATCAAGAATTTTAATTTTCTTTTTTGCCTGAAGACTTTTTAAATAAGGCAGAAAACCTCTTAAGTAATTTCTCTTATCCAAATATTTTACTGCCAAATAATCTAATAAATTATCCTGATTGTAAATTTCGTAAAGTGTCTCCACATTTATACAAGCCTTAGGTTTCTTCTTTAGAAGATAGTTTATAAAAGGTTTAAAATTTTCTCCCAGTTGTTCAAGAGTACCAATAGTTAAAACACCAGAATCTTTATCAAGCCGATATTTTTCATCTGGATTAAAAAGATCAAAAAACTTTGCAGAAATATTTATATTAAGTTTTTCTTTTAAGGTATTAATAATATTTATAGATGATTTTGCCCAATCCAGGCCAACCAATTTCATATTAGGGAAAATTTCTGATGCTGCTACTAAATTTAACCCTGTTCCTGCGCCAAATTCATACAAAGTATTTATTCCTTTGTAATATTTATTGAAAAGATAATATCTCATCACAATTACAAAGTCTGTTTCAAATGAATTGCTTTGAGGATCGATAAAATTATCTTGGAATCTTATGTATTCTCCCTCTTTTACAAATTTAGGAATGAGTTGATTTAAATCATAACCACTTCGTTTAAATTCCGTTAAATTCTCTTCCCAACCTTTTTCCCAATCATTCAGCCTGTGGGGTCCGGAAGTTTTTAAGTTTTTTGAATCTAAGGTTTTAATTATCCGCAAAATTGCCCTATCGTATTCTTTGCCTTCGACGATTTGATATTTAGAATTTGCTTTTGATATTACTTGTTTAGCAAGGGATGGGAAATCATTTTCTTTTGCATTAAAAATTTTAGCAAAAAATTTATAATCTAAATTATATGTATTACATGCTTTTTTCGTATTCATCGGCTTTTAAGAAATCTGTCAATTTTTCTAATAACGTGATTTGATGCTATGCCAATATGTTTATGCATGTAGTTTCTATCTCCATAAATAAAGCAGTGTCCATCTGGCAGCCCAATCCTTAGGAAATCTATCTTAATAGAGTGATCTACTAAGAAATCTGCAACTATTGTTCCTAAACCTCCATACGAAAGATGCTCTTCGAGCGTAAATACAACTTCAAATGGTTTAATAAGTTTTTTTAAAAGCTTTTCGTTTAGGGGTTTAAGTTGATAAATATCGATTACCGCCATATCTAAACCTCTTTTATCTTTTAAATAGTTTGCAATGTCAATAGCTTTATGAGTTATTGTACCTGTTGTGATCAAGCAAGACTTTTTACCAGGCTTGAGCATTACTAAACCATCTGGAATACTATCCATTCTTGATGAGTAAAGATCTGGGAAATTGCCCTTTTCAAAACGAATATAAGTCAACTGAGGCTTAGAATAAGCAAAGTGAGGAAATACTGCAAGATTGAAAAAATCTGTAGCGTTTAAGATTCTCATATGAGGTATGGCTCTCATAATTGCTATGTCTTGGTTGCTATGATGAGTTGGCCCATCAGCTCCATAAGTAAAACCCGGACCAATTCCTGCTATAATTACAGGCAGATTCATAATACTTAAGTCGACTTTAATTTGTTCGTAGCAACGAAGTGTTAAAAAGGTAGAGATTGCGTGCACAAAAACTTTTTTTCCTGAAAGTGCCAATCCTGCTGCGACACTAATCATGTTTTGTTCTGCAACTCCAACATTAATTATTTGTTTAGGTAAACTTGAGTAAAATTTTTGAAAAGCGTAGGCTCCTTGATCAGCATGGAGAAGAATTACATCGTGGTCATGTGAGGCTATTTGGAAAAGCTCTTCAAAAAAGGCATCTCTCATCTCTGTATAAGCAGTATGTGGTTTTAAAAATTTTTTCATCAAACTAACCCTAAGTCCTTTTTAGCTAATTGTATTTGTTCTCCTTTGGGCACTCCATGGTGCCAATGATAATCATTTTCCATAAAAGAAATCCCTTTACCTTTTACGGTATCAGCGACAATAACAGAGGGTTTGGAATTCTTCATTTGCTTAAGTTTTTTAAGCGAATTTATTATTTGTTTGAAATTATGTCCATCTATTTGAATCGTATTCCAGCCAAATGATTTCCATTTCGAAGCCAACGAGAAATTACCTGTAAAGTTCCTTGTAAAAGCGGTAGCAGCAACTTTATTATTGTCAACAATAGCTATTAAATTAGATAATTTTTGTTGTGTAGCAAATGATGCTCCTTCCCAGATAGATCCCTCATTGCATTCACCATCCCCCAATATTACTAAAGTCGAAAAACTTTTTTTATCTAACTTTGCAGATAGGGCAAGTCCACAACCAATTCCAAGTCCATGTCCTAAAGAACCAGATGAGACCTCAACGCCTGGGATAAAATGATCAGGGTGGCCCCCTAAGATTGTTCCATTTTGTCCATGTTTGTCTAACTGCTCTTTTGGAAAGTAGCCTTTATCAGCTAGTACACAATAAAGCGCCAGACATGCATGGCCTTTACTGAAGATAATTCTGTCTCTTTCAGGATCCCCCTTTTTTTTAGGAGATAGATTAAATATTCCGGAGCAATAGATAGCAACCAGTATATCTGTTATCGAGAGCGCACCACCTAAGTGACCTTTTCCAGCACTAATTTGCATTTGAAAGGATTTTTGTCTTACCCAGTTAGCCTTTTGTTTTAAAGTATTAATATCCATTAGAAAGGTCCTCGGAATTTGTTTTCATAACTATAAAAAGTTTCTTGCGATAAATCCATTTTGGCAAGTTTTAGTTTTTGTTCAACAGCTCTTATAAGTTTAATGGCATCTGTATAGAACTCATTTTCTAGTGGTCTGCAACTGGGACAATGCGTGTGAGCGAATCCGAGTCGCGTAATTTGGGATTTTAATTTATGAGATAACTTATCATAAATTCTGGTGGCAAGTTCCGCAGAAAAACCACAAAAAATCCAATCATAATCTGCAATAATTAAGTTACGTGTTTTCTCAACAGATTTTATTATCAACTCTTCATCTAAAGGAAATATAGAGCGCGGGTCAACTACTTCAACGCTTATTCCTTGTTTTTCTAGAACTTCGCTAGCTTTTATTGCCTCAACAGCAGAATATGAAGTGGCAACAATAGTAATGTCTTTTCCTGTTTTAAGAATTTGTCCTTTGCCAATTGTAGTGGGGATAGGTTCAATAGGTACCTCATCTTCAACATCATAAAGCATCCGATGTTCTAAAACCACAACTGGATTATTATCTCGTATTGCAGATATCAATAGTCCCTTCGCATCAGCTGGCGTTGTTGGCATAACTACTTTTAGGCCTGGGATGTGAGCAAAAAATGATTGCAAGCTCTTACTGTGTTGGTATGACTGGCCCCAACCTTTACCGATAATTGCCCGGATAACTAAAGGTACTTGTAATTTTCCATCCGAACCGTAGCGATAACTTGCAACCATATTTACAAGTTGGTTAATAGCTAAAAGCAGAAAATCAACTCTCATATGGACGTTAATTGGTCGCAGTCCACAAATTGCTGCTCCTAAACCAAAGCCCAATAGTGCTTCCTCAGAGAGAGGAGTAGAAAAAACACGCTTTGGACCAAACTTTTCCATAAGGCCTGCTGTTGAACCAAATATTCTCTTATGATCTGCCACATCAATTCCATAGATAAAAATTGAGTTATCCCGCTCCATTTCCTGATGAAGGGCTTGGTTAATGGCATCCCGGTAAGAAACTTTTTTATTCATAAAATGTGTTTTTCAACAGTTCATAAGAATCAGGAAATGGGGCATCGATAGCCTTTTGAAAACTCTCATTTACTTGTTTGTCGATACGCTTCTCAAGTTTTAGAATCTCTATATCGCTCACCTTTATTCTTTTTAATTTACCTCTAAGTAACTTAACCGGGTCCTTTTTTTGCCAGCCTATAAACTCTTTTTTATTTCTATAGCCTGCATTAAAATCTTCATGTACACCGACATGTTCTAAATAACGATAGTATTTTAGATGCAAAAATGCAGGCATATGGTCCTTTTTGATTGAATTAATTGCTTGCAAAGTTAGGTTATAAATTTGCTCTGCATCTGTAGTTTCTTTCTCAAAAACAGAAATATAATATTGTTTAATTATATTAACCAAATTTTTGTACCCGCGTCTTAATATAGGAGGATTATGGACTGCAAAACCATTATCTTCACAAACAAAAAGTACCGGAAGGCGCTTTAGGCAGGCAATGTTTAGACTTTCCCAAAAAACACCCTCATCAACTGCCCCATCGCCAAAAAATACTGTCACTATCTGCTTCTTTTTAAGATAAACACCGGCAAACGCTGCGCCGACTGCCAAGGGTATAGTACTGCCAACAACCGCAGAAATTCCCAGTAACCCATCATTTGGTGATAAAAGGTGCATGGAGCCCCCTTTTCCTTTTAAAACACCAGTAACCTTGCCAAGCATTTCGGCAAAAAATTTGTCAGTTTCTTCTGTTGCTGCTAAGTACAAACCATGACTTCTATAAGTGCCAAAAGTAAGACTATTTTGACCTAAGGCAGTATATACACCAGAGACTATAGCTTCTTCTCCCATCGACATATGCATCGGTGTTTTCATCTCGTTATTGTCATAATGTTTAATGATTAACTCCTCAGCAGTCCTGATTAAATAAACTTTTTTATAAAGATTTAAAATCAATTTTTTTCTATTCATAAATTTTTCTTATAATAATTTCTCCAGTAATTCAGCATATCTTTTAAAGTTTGGTCGAACTTTATTTTTGGCTTCCAACCGGTTTGCCTAACAAACTTTTCAACTGATGGAATTTGTAGAGTAACATCAGAGGGACGTAAGCGTTTGGGATCTGCTTCTATTTTGATATTCTTTCTTTTAGAAAAACGAATGAGTTTATTTAACATATCTCCAATTGTCATAGTTTCTACACCTCCGATGTTGTAAACTTCTCCCTGGGTGCATTTATTAACAAGCAACCAATATGCCCTTACAGCATCCCGTACATCCATAAAAGTTCTAACACTGTTTAAATTCCCGACCGCTACCACTGGTTTTTGTTTACCCGCTTCTATTGCAGCAATTTGTTTTGCAAAATTGGAAGGAGCAAAAACTTCTCCTCTTCGTGGCCCTTCATGGGTAAACATTCTTGTGCGAATTGTTTTTATACCCCAAGAAAGAAAGTATTGAAGAGCTAACATATCCTCTCCAACTTTCGAAACAGCATAAGGCGATGCAGGTCGAAAGGGATTTGTTTCTTTGATTGGAATTTCATCTTCCTTAACTTGTCCATACACCTCAGAAGAACTGCAAATATGAATAATTGGATCATACTTTTCTTGCAATTTAAGAGTTTTAATTGCCTCGAGTAAATTGGCGGTACCGACTACATTTGTTTGTAAAGTTGAGATAGGGGATACAAAACTAAAATCAACATATGATTGAGCAGCAAGATGAAAAATAACATCGGGTTTTACCGTAGAGAGAATTTTTTCCAAAGAACTATAATCCTCCAAGTCTCCATAACAAAGATTAATATAATCAATGATCTTTAAAACATTATCTTTAGGAGATCTCCATCTAGTCAGCCCATAAATTTTTGTATTATTATGTTCTTTTAAAATATAATCCGCAAGGTGGCTTCCAACAAAACCCATAATACCGGTAATTAAAACCTTCTTAAACATAATTAGGAAATTATTATATCAAATAAATTACTATGGGTCAATTATTTATCCTTATTTTATTTCTAAAACATCTTCTAAAAAAAATTTTACAAATCCATCTTCAAACCAAGATTCAATAAAGTTTTTATCTGTTAATAGCATTTCTATATTTTTAATGTAGCTATTATATTTTGTTTCATCTATTGAATCAAGAAAGGCAAGCAGCTTTTTAAAATCTTTGAAATCTCTGAAATCTATAAAACAATCTTTTGGAATATATTTTTCAATGTTTTCTGCCCCCCAATAGATAGGGACGCATCTGGCTTTGAAACAGTCGAATATCTTTTCGGTAATATAACCGTTTACGTTTGTTAGGTTTTCAAAACACAAGCAATATTTAAAATTTGAGAGAAGCTCGATCTTATCAACAAATTCTCCTTTATACGTTGAGTATTTTTTGAATCCTAGGATTTTTTCCTTTACATTATATTTCTTTGGTTTATTCCAGCCTTTGCCATATAAGAAAAACTTTTCTGGAGTGTTTTGCTCGAAAAACTCAATTGCCTTAATTCTTTCAGAATACAATTCTTTGCCAAAAAAACTCAGCGGTTTAAATGGGCAAAATGGCAGTTTATTTGAATTAATCAAAGTCAAAAACTTCTTATCTTTAAATTTCTTAGGGCGAGTATTAATTCCGCGACTCAGTTTAGGAAATCTAAATTTGAAATATTTTTTATTATCCACTAACTCGTCGATACAGGTATAAATTTTTATAAAAAAATGGTGAAATATTTTCATATAATTAAAAGGGTTTACTATTGGGGGCTCATAACACAAAAGTATATTTTTTTTTCTTTCCGAAAGGATTATTTTCCAAACAGGAAAGCTTGAAGGAAGAGGATAAGGCAAGTCAATGTGGATATTCCTATATGGAGGTTTTACGGTAGGAATGTCATAGGTATTTAGACATATATCTCTTTGTTTTAAAAACGTTTTCAATTTTGCATAAATTGGCAGCTCAGGCATCATCGTCATTTGGTATTCAAGTTTATTTATTTGAATATCAAATATTGCATTTTGCAGCGATGTTTTTATGTTATTGTGGAAAAAACTTACAAATTTTTTGTGCATCTAACACCCATATGATAGCATAACATGATATTTTCTGGTATAAACGAGTTTTGTAGTGTATACTTATCGTTACATAAAATCAGGTGGTAACCAGTCTTGAAAGTATTTTGTAATAGATTATGAAACCAGAGTGGACTAAATTATTATGTGACCCAATTGATGGAACAAAGCTTAAACTAGTTAATCCATTAATAAAAAAGGGGCACGTTGTAAGCGGAAAATTAATAGGAGGTTCGGGAAACGTTTATAGAATAAAAGAAGGTATACCAATTCTATTACCTCCTGGTGCGCAATCCACAAGCTCTGTTGAAAGCTTTGCTTTCGAGTGGGATGAATGGGGTTGGCTTTTTGCTAAAAAATATTGGTTGAAAAACAATATTAGGCCGCTTTTGGGTACAGAATCGGAATTCAAAGGTAAAACCATTGTTGACGCGGGCGCAGGATCTGGAGCTCAATCACGTTGGATGGCTGAGGGAGGCGCGAAGCTAGTTATCTCATTAGAGTTATCGAATACGATATTCAATCGTCACAAAGAAACGATAAAAGGCTTTGAAGATGTAGTTTTTCCTATACAATGTGATATAGCATACCTACCAATTACGGTTAAGCCAGATATTCTATATTGCATCAACGTCTTGCAGCATACTAAGGATCCAAAAAAAACCTTTAATAATTTGTCGCGTTTAATGCATAAAGAAAATATATTTTTATTCAATGTATATAATAAGGAGGGTGTTTTGGGTTCCAAGATCGTTAAGATATTGCGACGAGTTATCAGATGGTTGCCGTTTAGAATTTGGAAGTGGTTTTCCTTTCTTGTCGCTTTCGGAATTTTTGCTTTAGACAAAATGATACCTTGGGTGATTAAATCAAAATATAGTGACGTCCATTACTCAGACAATTTTACAGAATTATGGCTGCAAATCTATGATGCCTTTGGTGCACATTCTTACCAATTTACTTTTAGTCAGAAAGAGCAACTTGATCTGATTAAGAAAGCACGGTTGAGGATTAAAGTAAAAGATTCTTTAGGATATCTTTTAGTAAAAGATGTTTAGTTCTTGTTTGGTTTTTTCTATGGGAGGACAGAATGGAAAATAAAAGTAATAATCCTTTTGTTTCCGTAATAATGTCTGCGCATAATGCTGAAAAATATGCAGGGCAAGCCATAGATAGCATTTTAAACCAAACATATTCAAAGTTTGAATTTATTATAGTTGATGATGCAAGTACTGATTCAACACCTCGTATCCTTAAAGATTTTAAAAAGAAAGATAAAAGAATTATCCTAGTACAAAACAAAAACAACCTGGGGCTTACTAAAAGTTTAAATAAGGCTCTCAAAATTGCTCGCGGAAAATACATCATACGCATAGATGCGGACGATTGGGCATATCCTGATCGAATTAAACTTCAGGTAGATCTTATGGAGCGTCGTCCCGATGTGGTCGTAAGCGGGTCATATATAGAAGTTTGCGATAAAAATTTGAAAACAAAATACATAAGAAAGTACCAACTAGATGACGCGAGTATAAGAAAGCATATGTTCCGGTACAGCCCATTTGCTCATCCTGCAACTATCTGGAGAGTTGATGTTTTAAGGAAGGAACGTTACAACGAAAGACTTGAAGTTAGTCAGGATTATGAACTCTACTTTCGGGTTGGTGTGCTTGGGAAGTTTATGAATTTAGATAAACCTCTTTTAAAACTCCGTATGCACGACAAGTCTGTTTCTGCAACTAGGAATGACCTTCAATCAAAGGCTACTGTCTTAATTCGACTTAGCGCCGTACTCTATTTTGGATATAATATGTCGAAATTTGATAAACTGTACAATTTTTTGCAACAGATATTTATTGGCCTGCTTCACGTTAAGCTAAGATTTTTTTTGTTCAATTTACTCAGGAGGTTCGATTTTTATTAATATGTGCGGTATTGTTGGATACGCGGGTTTTAAAAAAAAAATTCCTCTAGATATTGCAATTGAAAAAATTCATCATCGTGGGCCGGATGATAATGGAGTTGCATATTTTGATGGAATAGCTTTAGGCAGTACTCGTCTTGCTATTATTGACCTTTCCCCAAAAGGCCACCAACCAATGTTTACAAACGATAAATCACTTTGTATTGTTTTTAACGGCGAAATTTACAATTTTAAAGAAATTAAAAAGATGCTTGAGGAAAAATATGAGTTTAAATCAAACTCAGATACAGAAGTTATATTATATGCATATAAAGAATGGGGACCAAAATGTCTGGAAAAGCTAAATGGTATGTTTAGTTTTGTTGTATATGATCTTAAGAAAAAATTATTATTTGGAGCTAGAGATAGACTGGGACAGAAACCATTGAAGTACTTTTTCAAAAATGGCACACTTATTTTCGCCTCAGAAATTAAAGCAATTCTTTCCCTTTTAGATTCAAAGCCGGAGATTGACGAAATAGCAATCGATGACTTTCTAACATTGCAGTATGTTCCAACTCCTGCAACCGGGTTTAAAGATATTTACAAATTACCGGCTGCGCATTATTTTATTTACCAGGATAAAAAACTTTCCATACGCAAGTACTGGTCACTAAATTTTACTAAAAAACTTACATTATTAGAGGATGAGTGGTGTGAGTTAGTTTTTTCAGAAATAGAAAGATCAGTCAAATCTCATTTAATTTCCGATGTGTCGGTGGGTGTGCTCTTAAGTGGTGGGCTTGATTCAAGTATTGTCGTTGCCTTGATGGCTAAAAATTCATCACGACGAATTAATACTTTTAGTATTGGGTTTGATGATGATAGGTTTGATGAAACGCGATATGCAAAGCAGGTGTCTGAAATGTATAAAACTACTCATACACAATTTACCGTTACATCACGGCAACTTTTAGAGCATGTTTCAAATCTTGCCCAGGTATTTGATGAACCAATTGGAGATAACTCAATTTTGCCAACACTGTTGCTTTCAAAATTAACAGGTTCAAAAGTAAAAGTTGCATTAACCGGAGACGGAGGAGATGAAAATTTTGCCGGGTATGACAGGTATACATTTGTTGTTTTGTCTCATCTTATTTCTCGGTTTCCAACGTCTGCAAAAAAGATTTTCCAATTATCCTCAAGTTCAGTTTTTATGGTACATAAAACCAAATTTACTGAGCGAATGGATAGGTTTTTATCAACATTGGATCAGAAATTTTATAGAAGATACATCAATTATAATTGTTTCTTTACCAATAAATCGAAACAAGAACTTTATTCGGATGATTTTAAAAAGTTAATCGGCAATAATGATACGTACCAACAATACTTTTCGATTTATGATAAGAAATTAAGTGATTTAGATAATGCTTTAAAAATTGATATTAATACTTATTTGCCTGATGATTTGTTATATAAAAGTGATAGCGCTTCGATGGCTTATGGTTTGGAATTACGTTCGCCATTTTTAGATCACATTTTGATGGAAAAAGTAGCTTCCATGCCGTCGGATATAAAACTTAAATTCATAACAAAAAAGAAAATCTTAAAAGAAATTGCGATTAAGAATAAATTATTGCCGAAAGAAATAATTTATAGATCAAAACAGGGTTTTACGATCCCACAAAATAAATGGTTTAAAGGTCCTTTAAAAAAATACATTAATGACCAGATTTTAAGCTCAAGCATGAATGGTACAATATTCGAAAGAAGAAAAATGAAGTCATATCTGGATGATTACTTCAAAGGCAAATTAAACTATGACAACAACATTTTTGCGTTGCTTACTCTTAGTCTGTGGTTTGATAAATACTTCAATTAAAAATTGTATAATGTAAAAACTTTATGGCGGGAGAATTAGGAACAAATCTTCGAGGGAAAACCATTGCGGTATATGGCGCATCCAGTGATATTGGAAGAAAATTTACTCAAGAAGTAGCGGCACGGGGAGCAGTTGTTATTGCTTTTGCCAGAGATACCAGTAAAGTTCCTTCTATCAGAAGTTCGGCAGTTGGAAGTATAGAGGTTGTACAGGGAGATATAACGAAGCGAAAAGATGTCAGGAAAGCACTTCGGAGTCGGAATGTTGATGCAACCGTAAACTTCGCAGCAAGTTTTTCCAAGGATTTTTCAAAAGCAAAAGCCGTTAATGTCGTTGGAGAGCAATATATAGTTGATGCTTCAGTTGAGTTTGGTGTCAAACGACATATTTATATCAGTACCATTGCGACACTTAGACCGAAGTCAAACGTCTATGGGGACACAAAGCGTAAAGCGGAAGACGTTGTAAAAGCTGCAGGAAAGCGGCTTGACTGGATTATTTTGCGCTACGCAAGCGTATTGGGAACACGAACATGGAATCAGCCATTCAAAATTATCCTTCCGTATTTACGAATAGCAGTACCAAAAGTACCAACAGACGCAAAAGACGCAGTATTTCACTATGTCACTATTGAAACGGTAACCGAAGCAACATTGGCTGCGCTTGTTGCCCGACCAAATCAAACAATCACTGTTATTGACGGAGAAACCACTGTCGGAGAATATCTTTCTGCAATGGAAAAAGTTTATGATATCAGATTATCATTTTTACCTAGCAAGCTATTGCAATTACTGGACAAACTTTTTGGAAAATATTTCCCATTCATTACGGGATTATCTGCTGGGGTAGAATTTTTAGCTCATCCCCCAACATTTGAAAATAAAACAATGAGGCAGGAATTACAAGTAAAAACAAGACATTTCAAGAAATGGATGAAGACACATGTTCCTAAAAAATATGAATGAACTAATTTGTCTTTATAGTTTCTGCCACAACATATAAATGGGTGAATCCCTCTTTTGCGTGTTCCTTTAAAAGAAATTTTTTAACTCTTTGTAAATATTTCGGCTCAAATCCTAAAGTGTATTTAAAAAAAAGAGAGACAATTGAGTATATAAGACCTGATACATTACCCACAAATCGTTTTTTTCTAATCTTAAAGCCGGTCTCAGTTAACATTTTGGAGATTTCTTTCATACTATAGTGTCTATGTCCTATCAAAAAGTAAGCAGGATCAAAAATGATAGACAAAAGGTTCTTGTTATCGGTACTAAGAATTAAAATACCTCCCGGCTTAAGTACTCTATGTATTTGTCGTAAGACTTCCTTCTCGGATCCTTTAGGTACATGCTCAATTACACCTATCAGAAGAACAGTGTCAAAGTAGGAATTTGAAAAGGGGAGCTTTTCGGCTCTGGCAAGTATAAATTTAACATCTGGCAGGTTTTTTTTCGCAAATGCAATAGCTTGCTGATTTGTATCTATGCCTACCATTTTCTTTGCGCTTTTATAAGCCAGGTGTTCTAGTTGTCCGGTCCAACATCCTACATCCAAAACTACTTTACCTTTTATAAATTCTTTTGAAGATTCAAAGTAAAATATATGTCCATACGTTGGCAGGGCATCAAAATTTGGATTTACACCTCTTCTTATATCTTCTGATTTGAATAATTTTTTAAACATAGTAACAAATATTTAGATACATTATTATTTCTGTCGTTATTATAACAGAATTACAGTGACAGAACTAATACATCAATATAGTAATTGTGTTAAAATGTGTCAACAGTGAATAACCAATTCGATGTTGTAGTTGTTGGATCGGGGCCGGCGGGAGTGCATGCAGCCTATCCATTAATTAAAGCAGGACTGCGTGTTGCAATGATTGACGGTGGGCTTGATAGTAAAAAACAAGAGGAAAAACTTCAAGAGTTTCCAGATGCAAAACTTACTAAATCTGGTCATTACTATGATTTTGTAAAAGAGAGCAGTTATGTTTTTAACAAAACGTATGAATTGTTACCAATTAAAAGCAACATCGATATAATTCAGAGTTTAGCAAGGGGTGGTTTGTCTGAAGTATGGCACGGGATTTGTGATTTTTTTTCCGAAAACGAACTCGTTGCAATTGGACTACCTTCTGGTGAGATAAAAAGAGAATATAAGGAAATTTCCAAACTCATAAAACTTAATTTTCGTACACCTTTGGATTTGCATGGTAGATTATTGTTGGAAAAAGCTAAGGGTAATACACATAGAAAAAATTCCATGTACCAGGTACCTCTGGTCTTTCCATATCGTACTAATTCTTTTATTGAAGAATTAAGACGATTGAAAAACTTTGTATACCTTCCCAACCAATTGGTGTATAGCGTGAAAGAAAAAAGAAATCATGTAGAAATTCAAAGTTTTTCAATAGACAAGAAAGATGAATCCACTGCCAGGACTTCTTTTTTGATCTTAGCAGCAGGTTCCATTAATACAACAAGAATAATACTACGAAGCTTTAAATTGTATAATTACAAAACAAGTTTTTTGACAAAAGCCAATTATTTTGTTCCATGTTTGCATCTTCGGTCATTGGGTAAAAAAAATGATAGTAAAAAAGGGAAATATGGACAGTTAGTTATATCCAGTAAAGAAAGTAATCGCGGCGTAGATTCTTTTTTTATTCAGCTCTATAGACTTAATCCGCTTTTTTTACATAAAGGACTCCCGTATATTTCAATACCTAAAATAATCGCACTTCCACTGCTTTCTGTCTTAGCGCCCTATGTTGTCATAGCAGATATTAAATTTCCTGCTTTTGAATCAAAAATGACATTTTGTAAACTAAAAAAAGAAACGGGTGAAAAGGATACTTTAGAAATATCATTCAAAGAAACGAATAAGGATATACTAAGACATAAAAGAGAATATAATAAAATCAGACAACAACTTTGGTCTTTGGGTTTATTTCCACTGCGGACAATTTTCGGCTACATAACGTCTCACTATGCAGGAGGCGTTTTTTCTAAACAAACACAGAAAAAAACACAGAAAATGTTATCAGTTGATAAAAATGGTAAACTTTATAAGGCCAATAAAATTTATATTGCAGATTCTTCGTCCTGGAAAATATTACCGGCCAAACCGCCGACCTTGACAATAATGGCGAATGCCGCAAGGGTTGGAAAAAATGTTTTGAAAAGAATCAATAAGAATAAGGATCTGCAGAAATGATTTATGCAACATGAATCAGTTAAAAAGTTATTCAAAGAACAGGTGCGGCATTATTCTCATAAAGATCAGTATAAACATTCACCACTAACACAACTTATTTTGGAATGTCTAAAGAATAAAAAAACAAATAAAAAAATAGAAATCTGTGAATTTGGAGGCGGAGCAGGACAATTGTTGAACGAAATAGGAAAAGTTTATCCCAAAGCAAACTTAACTAATGTTGAAATAATAGATGACTACAAAAGTTTTCTTACCTCAAAAAAAGTTAGATTTGTTAATAGTTCTGTTTTAAATTCAAATTTCTCCGATGGTTCTTTTGACGTTATCATCATGAGAGATGTATTGCACCATTTAGTGGGAAGAAATTATAAAGAGACTTTGTATAATCAAACTCTTGCATTAAGAGAATTAAAACGTTTAGTAAGACCCGGAGGAGTAATTTTTATTGAAGAGCTTACAAATGAGTCAGAAGTTGCAACACGGATTATCTATTACCTCTCTAGGCTCAATTTCAAAATAGGTCTAAGTATTCCGTCTTTGTTTGTGATCTCGTATGTAATTGTTGCCTTCTTAACATCAACTAAATTACTCAATTTAAGCAGTAGTGTTTTTGGAGAAAAAAATATTAAAACACAGATGTTAGCTGTTGAAACAAAATGGTACTTTCAAATAGTGCATCTTTTCAGCGGATTAAAAAAAGTTATATTAGTTGTAAAAAAATAATACAAAATGAACATTTTTAAAATCCTTCGTTTTCATGTTATTACACTGATTATTATTGCATCGCTTATAGTCTTTACATATTGGAATCTGCCTAATACATTTTTTCAACAAGACGAATGGCAAGGTTTTTCAGAGATGATTTATTATCAAAGTATTGATTTGGTAAGTTTCTTTAACTTTTTTTTTCCTTCCGATGCACTATCTCATTTTAACCCGCTCGGTTCAATATTTGCTTTAGTTGAATTTCTGCTGTTTTACACAGATTTTACTCCGTATGGGTGGTTGAGCATTTTACTCCATGTTTTTAATTCAATTCTACTTTATTGCTTTGTATTTACTTTTCTCAAGAATAGAAAAATTGCGGCTATTGCTGGATTGTTTTTTGGTGTAAATAGTATTTCCAGCCAAGCAGTAACGTGGGTTGCTGCTGCCAACAGTTACGAGACCCCCACAGCATTTATTATCGTATCATTGATATTTTTCCATTGGTTTCTTGTACAAGAAGAAAATAAAAGAAAAAATTTAGTACTTTCGATGTTAATGCTTTTAATATCGCTTCTTTTTCATGAGATTGGAATATTCCTTTTTCTCTTCTATCCCATTATATTTCTTTTATATAAAAAGCCAAAACAAAAAAAGCAGTCTCAAACCTTTTTTTACGGGATCGGTCTTTTCATGCTTGTCTTTTTACTCGTGAGGATTCCGTTCTTTTTTACTAGTCTGCATATTCTTCCAACAGTAACAGATATTTCTCGACCTCCCATTACAGTATATCCTTATCGACTAATTTCAATAAGCATCAAGTCCTTTGCCGGTAGTTTTTTTCCTGAAAAAACCCTTATAGGTTTTTCTGATCAGGTTGTAAGGCTTGCCTATCCGCAATTTGTGGCTTTGGATAATGAGCCGAATCCTTACATCTCGCAGTTAATTGTATTTGATCTCGTTTCCTACATAATGAGTATTTCTGTAATATGCTTGATAGTTTTATTAATAAGATTTACACGGGAGAAGAAATTTTTAGAGGCATTGGTGTGGTCATTCATTTTCGTACCCACAAGTCTTCTTCCCTACGCATTCGTTTTAGGAAAAGCCGGATATTCGTCCATTTTTTCGCCTCAGTATTATTATGTTTGCAGCATTGGCACAAGTATAATTATTGCGATTACGTTCTATTGTCTATTGCAAAAATTTTCGAAGTCTGGGGTAGGAAAGTTTCTTGTCCTCTCAATCCTTGTCCTCTACCTAATAAGTCACATCTATATGGTTAGAGCCAAGGTGGAGAGACTTGTAAAAATAAGCGTTCCCATAAAGTCATTCCTTTCAACCGTCATATCTTCATATCCAAAGCTTCCTCAAAATGTTATTTTTTATACCAACAGTAATAAAGCATACTACGGTATGCCGGATAATGAAAAGAGTCTGCCTGTACAGGTAGGATTTGGACAGATGCTTATGGTATGGTATCAAGCAAATGAAAAATTACCTGGGTGCTTCTATAAAGATGCGTTTCTTTTGGATATCTTAACAGAGGGGTATAGGCAGTGTGACGATAGAGGCTTCGGTTATTTTAGGAATTATGATAAACTAATTACTGCAATTAAAACTAATAAAATTTCTCCAGAGAATGTTATTTCGTATTCCTGGAATGAAAAAACAGAGGAGTTTAAAAATATAACTCGTGAAACCCAAATAAGTATAAAAAAAGATATACATAAAGATGGATTTACAAAATAAAAAAATAGTTGTCACTGGAGGTGCCGGATTCTTAGGTTCTTATGTTTGTAAAAAACTTAAAGAAAAAGGCGCAAGCAATATATTTATTCCTCGCTCAAGTGAATACGATTTACGAATAAAAGAAATATGCCAAGAGGTAGTTAAAGATGCGAATATTGTTATTCATTTAGCTGCACAAATTGGAGGGATCGGATTTATAAATGAACACTGCGGAGAAGTTTTTTATAACAATCTTGTAATGGGTGTTGAGTTAATGGAGGCAGCAAGAAAAGCCGGGGTGGAAAAATTCGTTGGAATAGGAACAGCATGCGAATATCCGGAGGTTATTCCTTTACCATTTAAAGAAGTAAACATTTGGAAAGGAAGTCCTGAAGATGTAACAGCTCCATACGGCTGGGCAAAAAAAATGTTAATTATTCAAGGCAATGCATATAAAAAACAATATGGATTTAACGCAATTCATATTATACCTGTTAATTTATACGGGCCAAAAGATAACTTTAAAAGAGAATTTGCACACGTTATACCCGCTTTAATCCGTAAGGTTGTTGAGGTAAGAGACAGTAATAAAACAACAGTAGAGGTTTGGGGATCGGGAACAGCCACCAGAGAATTTCTTTACATTGAGGACGCTGCGGAAGGGATAGTTTTAGCAACAAAAAATTATAATTCAACTGATCCTGTAAATCTTGGAACAGGAGTTGAGACATCAATAAAAGAAGTTACGCAGCTGATCATAGAATTATCCGACTACAAGGGGACAATAAAATGGAATCCTGACAAGCCTGATGGTCAACCAAGGCGCCAGCTTGACACATCCAAAGCAAAGACATTCGGGTTTGAAGCAAAAACAGATCTTCGCTTGGGACTACGAAAGACAATAGAGTGGTACGAACAAAACAAAAATACATTGGAGAGAAACAAATGAAAATTTTGGCAATTCATTTTCATAGTCATGATACCTCTGTTGTACTTATCGAAAATGGAACTGTTTTGTATGCGGCAGGAAACGAGCGATTTTCCCGGAAAAAAATGGATCGGAGTATTCCTATTCAGGCATTAAGAGATTGTTTAAAATACACGCATACTGCTCCTGGAGAAATCGATAAGGTTGTGTTTGTTGGCGATTCTTTGCCGCGTGCGTTTTTAAATCGATTTAAAGAGCTGTCCGTAGTACCGATTATTACCAGGGGGGAGTATTTTATCTGGTGGAAAAAACTTCATTATATTCTTCGAGAGATTATTATTGCTACAGGGATACCAACATTTTTTTACAGAGATTTCATTCCTAGGATAGTCTTAAAAAAGGAACTTCATGGATACAAAGGAACATATTCCTGCGTCCATCACCACTTAGCGCATTCGTATTCCACATATTATACTTCCTTGTGGGAGGAATGTTTAGTCATGGCCATAGAAGGTTCTGGATTAAACGAAACAATGTCAATTTTTAAAGTAACTAATGGGAAATGGGTAAAACTTATGGAAAGTCGTTTACCAAATTCTGCAGGAAGATTTTATGAGTTAGCAACACAACTACTTGGTTTTAATTTGTATAGACATGCGGGTAAAGTAACAGGGCTTGCTGCATATGGAAATCCAGAAAAAGCTTATCACAAGATCAAAGAGTTGATTTCCGTGGAAGGAGAAAATTTAAATTTGAATATTCGTACATTTTTTAAATGGCACATTGGATATTTTCTTACCCATCAACTTCCTCTTGAGTTATCCACCTATTCTAAAGAAGATATAGCAGCTGCATTTCAGAGAAGGCTAGAAGAATGTGTGCTGGAGATCGTTAAGAAAGTTGCACAGGAAACGGGAATAAGAAGGCTTGCAATTGCCGGAGGCGTTGCTGCAAACGTAAAGCTCAATCAAAAACTGCACGAGCTAAAAGAAATAGACGAAATTCATATTCATCAAGCAATGGGGGATGACGGGCTTGCTCTTGGAGCTGCATTGCACACTGCGTTTCTGCATGGTTTTAAACCCGGGAAATTAAATACGTTATATTTGGGTCCTGATTTCTCTGATCAAGAAATACATAAGGCATTGAAAAAATACAATGTCCAATATACAAAAGAAAAAAATATAGAAAAAAAAGTAGCTCAGCTTGTGGCAGATGGTAAAGTGGTCGCGCGATTTAACGGGAGAATGGAATATGGACCGAGAGCATTGGGCAATCGATCAATTCTTTATCAAACAACAGATAAAACCGTTAATGATTGGTTGAATAAACGTTTAAAAAGAACAGAATTTATGCCTTTTGCTCCTGTGACATTGGAAGAATATGCTAAGAAATGCTATAAAAATGTAAAAGGAGCAGAATATCCTGCCCGTTTTATGACTTTAACATTTGCATGTACAGACTATATGAAAAAAGTTTCACCGGCTGTAGTTCATGTTGATGGTACTGCGCGACCTCAGATTATAAGAAAAGAAGATAATACAAACTATTATAAAATTGTTGAAGAGTATTTTAAAATTACAAAAATTCCTTCTTTAGTAAATACAAGTTTTAATATGCACGAAGAACCGATTGTCTGCACACCTGATGATGCCCTGAGGGCATTTTTAAGTGGAGAATTAGATTACTTAGCAATTGGAGAATATTTGGTCTCGCGAAAGCCGTAGCACCATTAACAAAAAGCTTACACATCCTGCTTGATAAAAAATAATATTTGATTATGAGAAGATTTCTACCACGAGATTTTATTGTTTTTTCTTTATATACTCTTACAGGAATATTAATATTTTGGCAGTTATTCTTTACTTTTTTTCAACAAGATGAATGGGCAATATTTGGCAACTATATGTATTGGGAAAAAGCCGGGCTCAGTTGGTGGGATCGATTGTTTATTTACCAACAAGGCACTCATGTAGCACCGTTAAGCAATTTATTTTTTTACCCCCAATTTAAATTATTTGGAATGAACTTTGGCTATTATGCGTTTAGCAATATTTTAATTCATGTAATTAATTCCTATTTGTTATATGCATTGTGCGGGATTTTAACCAAACGCAGGTGGATCAGTATCCTTTCGGGATTTGTCTTTCTTATAACAAGCATTTCGTATCAGGCAGTAACTTGGTCTGGGACATCTGCAGGAACAACGGGATCGGTAACTTTTTTATTATTAAGTTCAATTTTTTTAATGCACTGTTTAGTAAATAGAAGTATCTCAAAGAAATTGCTCCTTGTTTCTTCTTTTTGCTGGATTATTTCGGTATTATTTAAAGAGACATCAATTTTCTTTATATTAGCAGTTTCTCTACTGTGGTATTCTTACTCTTTTAATAAAAAATTATCTCATTTGTTTAAAACCTTATTATTTTTCATTTTTGCCTTTTCTTTATATACGATATTTAGACTCGTGCTTATTTTGTTTTCCGGAGATAGTTCCGGCCAGATATCGTCAATAGTAGAACAACCAGCTATACAAGTTTTGTTGCTTCGAACTTTTTTTAATCCTGCAAGATTTATCGCCCAAAGCATTGTTCCGGTCGAGTTTCTTCTTAATAGTGCTTACTCATTTGTTCCATTAGCGTATCCGTATTTTGTACCGGGAGGAGCAACAGACCCTTATATCGCAGAAACAATTGCCGTGGATACACTAAGTTTATTAATAACCAGCGTAATAATTATCGTAAATCTTTCATTATATTACTTCTTTAAAAAGAAGAAAGATAACATTTCTAAGCTACCTTTTTTATTGCTTTTATTTATATCTCTAAGCGCTTTACCTTTTATGCTAATACCCGGAAGGGGAGGATATATGTATTTAATTGATGGCAGGCATTTATATCTTACAAGTATATTTTCATCAATTTTAATATCTGTTTTTGTTCTATTTGCTTATGAAATATCAAAGAAAAGCAAAAGCCTAATGATATTTTCTATTTGCATAATGATTTTATATTTTTTTTATCACCCTTTTAAAATACATGAAGATCTTAAAAAATTATCCGAATGGAGTGATATACGAAAAACCATCCTAACAGATATAATGGAAGCATATCCCTCCTTGCCTAAAAAAGTAATTATCTATGCAGAGAGTGATACTGCTTATTTTGGTCTTTCCCCCGAAGAAAAAATTCTTCCATTCCAATCAGGATTAGGGCAGACATTGCTAGTTTGGTATAATGAACATGGAGAAAATTTCCCATCCTGTTTTTTTAAAGGGCAATTTTTGTACGTTTTACAAAGTCAAGGTTATAGACAGTGTGAAGGAAGGGGGTTTGGATATTTCAGGAAAGCGGAAGATTTAAAAAAATCAATAAAAGAAAATAATCTGAGACCAGAAAATGTGGTTGCATTTTCTTACATATCTTCAGAAAATTCATTAAAAAATATAACTCAGAAAACAAGGGAAAAACTATTGCAATGAATCAACCTTTAGTTTCTGTTAATATCAGAACTTTTAACTCAGAAAAAACATTAGAAAAAACTTTGAAATCTGTTAAGGATCAAACATATCCCAACATAGAGATAGTTGTTTCTGATGGGTATAGCAAAGATAACAGTGTTGAGATTGCAAAAAAATTTGATGCAAAAATTAACTTTGCTGATAAGCTTGGAGACGCACGGTATCAGAATTATATACACAGTAAGGGCAAATATATTATCTCCTTGGACTCAGATCAGTTTCTTGATCAAAATATCATTGAAATTTGCGTTTATGAATGTGAAAAAAATGAATATAACGCGCTTATTATTGCTGAAAAATCAATGATTAAAAAAGGAACTTTTTTAGAAAAACTACTTGCCTACGATAAGTGGGTAGTTGATAAAAATCAGGATGCAGACGCAGTTTTTGGAACAGCCTGTCCACGTTTTTTTAGAAAGGATTTACTTAAAGATGTAAAATGGCCAAGAAATCTGGCGGTTTTTGATGACACCATACTTTATGGTCAACTCTTGGCAAAAGGCGCAAAGATTAAATATATTTCTAACTCGTTTATAAGACATTCCGAGGTAACAACGTGGATTGCATTTGTAAAAAAGTTTTACCGCTATGGAAAAGGATATTTTCGTGCTCTTAAGGAAAAACCAACCACAATCGCCGCACATTCTCTTCCACGACGATCTTATTTTAGCAAGGCTGCATTTTCAAAGCCTCATTATTTTTTTGGATTATTACTGCTTTATATAATAAAAGTCAGCGCAGCGGGAACAGGAGCCCTTACCTCGTTACTATCCTCATTGTTTGAAAAAAACGAAATAGTTTAAAATGATAAAGCTTATTAAATCAACCTTTTATAAAGAAGAAGAAACAAAGAAACAATTAGTTGAGTTTATTCTAAAAGCGAAGATTCTTAGCTTCTCTAAAGAATGTGAAAAATTTGAAAAGAATTTTGCACGGTGGCAGGGAAGAAAATACTGCATCTACGTTAATAGCGGAAGCTCGGCAAATCTTGCTCTGATTCAAGCATTTCTAAACTTGGGATGGTTAAAAAAAGAAGATAGCGTTGCTTTTTCTTCGGTAACGTGGTCGACTAACTTAATGCCTATACTCCAGCTTGGACTAAAAGCAGTTCCTGTTGATATTGAACTTAATACGCTAAATGTTTCCAGTAAAAAACTTCTTGAAGTAATTGACAAGCATGATATTAAAATGTTTTTTCTTACCAACGCACTTGGATTTTGTTCGGACATCGACGTAATAAAAGAAGTTTGTCACAGCAGAAATATTTTGTTTGTAGAAGATAATTGTGAATCTTTGGGTACTATTTATAAAGGACAAAAATTGGGAAATTATGGAATCGCAAGCACTAATTCATTTTACGTGGGACATCACTTATCTACGATAGAAGGTGGCGCAATTTGCACAGATGATGAAGAATTGGCAATCTTGCTAAAGCTTGTGCGGGCACATGGATGGGATAGAAATTTAACTTTTGCCAAACAGACTGAAATAAGACAAAAATTTCAAATAAATTCAGAATTCTATTCTCGTTATACATTTTATGATTTGGGTTATAACCTTAGACCAACAGAGATTAACGGATTTATTGGAAACAAGCAACTTTCTTATATTGACGAAATTATACAAAAGAGAAGTGAAAATTTTTTAAAAATTGCGGAAGTTATTTATAGCTCTGAGCTTTTACACCCGATCAATTACAAACATATTGATTTAGCGTCAAATTTTGCTGTTCCAATTATTTGTACATCAAAGGATATACTTCAGAGGTTAGTTGAAAGATGTAAAGGTACATTGGAGATAAGGCCAATTGTAGGAGGAAATATTACTCAACAACCATTTTTCAACAAATACATGAATCATCAAGATACAAAGCTTTGCAAGAATGCCAAGCTGATTCATGAGCAAGGGTTTTATTTTGGCAATAATCCCGAACTTACCGATGGAGAGATAAAAGAAATAACTACAATGTTCTAAACAAAAATTATTGTATTGGTGACATGTCTCATTTTTGCAAGAGCACTTCTATACGTATTATTCCAGGTATTACTTTTAGAATATTCTATAGCTTTTTTCCGCATAGCAGTCCAAAGTTTCTTGTCCGAAAAAAGTTTTATCACAGATTCAGCAAGTTTTTCCGCAGAATCATTTGTAATAAGTGCAGACCCAAATTTTTCCAGTTCTTTTCCAAGTGGAGGAACATCGGTTGTGATTATAGGAATGCCTGCTCCCATATATAATCTAAGCTTTGTTGCGTCTCCATATTTTCTATGTGAGAAGGCAATATCTAAATACGGCGCAAGACCGATAGAGTATTTGTTTGTTGCATTTGTTATATCCGCGACTTGGGTAATAAATCCGTGAAATATTACTGATTTTTCCAAAGAGTACTTTTGAATGAGGGCTTTAATTCTCGCTTGATCCGCGCCGTTACTTCCAAAAATGTGAAGAGTTGCGCGAGGTATTTTTTTGAGTATTATATACATCGCTTCAACTGCAATATCCGGACCATTTGATTTTGTAAGAGTTCCCGCATAGACAAGGGAGTGTGGTTTAATTCCTGATTCAGAACAAGGAGCAATTTGTTCTTTAAAAAGGGCATTGGGAACAAGAATAACAGGTGCGGTTTTTTTTGAATGTAGACCTGCTTTAATTCTTGCAGGATGAATGGCAGGAGACACATCCCAAACAAAATCTGCATGTCTAACACAAAACCTGTCAAGGGACAAGTAAATGTTGTTTATTATTTTGTTAGGATAGCGGTTGGGTGAGTAATCTGAAACATAATAAACGACTGTTTTAACCAAACCAAGTTTTTTCAAAAAAATCCCCGAGAGCGTATAAATAGATTCTAATCCGATAAAAAGATCGTATGTTTTATTTGATCGAAATCCCCATTCGATTACTGCAAGTAGGTCTCTTATTTTAAATGGTATTTGGGTTGCATTTTGATTAAAAAGAGACAAAAAAGGACGTAGTAATATGCTCACAAATAACGTATTTTTTCTTTTCAGTTTGCCGTTGGTATATTGTTCGATCGTTGAGATAACGTTACTGCTTCCCGGATGAAATCCATCGATAAGGTCAACAATGTGTGCTTGAGGAAGAAAAAAAGAAAGAAGCGGCTCAATCATGCCGTTAATGGAAGTCCGTTTGTTATTTTCCCGGATGGAAAAGGTGGCAATTAGGATTTTTTTTCTCATGGAGATTATTTTACAATACTAGTTGAATAGGATACAATAGCTTTTATATGTCAATTCGGCAGTTTTTTGTTGGTTTAGGGGACTTATCGTACTATAAAACACTTGAAAAAGAACTCAACAAAATGACTTCGGTTTTGGATGTTGGTTGCGGGAGTTGGTCTCCTCTTATACATATTAAGAAAACTTTTCGATCGGTTGGTGTTGATATTTATAAGCCCAGTATTGAGGAAATTAAAAAGAAGAAAATCCACGACGAATACAAAATAGGAAATGTACTAAAAATTTATACATATTTTAAGCCAAAAAGTTTTGACGCGGTAGTAGCCCTTGATGTGGTAGAACACTTTGAAAAAAAAGAAGGATTACAATTAATAAAACAAATGGAATCGATTGCGAAAAAGAAGGTAATTATACTTACTCCTTTTGGCTTTACTCCTCAACATCCTATGGATGGGAATCCTTACCAAGAACACAAATCGGGATGGTATGTACATGATTTTGAAAAACGAGGATACAAAGTATATGGAATGCGGGGCTTTCGATTTATAAGAACAGGAGAATATGCGACTATTAAATATAAGCCCTGGATCTTGTGGGGACTGCTTTCCGTGTTGTCTCAAAATATTTCTTATTTTGTCCCAAGTACGGCTTATCAATTGTTAGCTGTTAAAAAAATTAAACAATGAAAAAAGCACTTATTACAGGTTCCGCAGGCTTGATTGGTTCGGAGTCTGTCAGATTTTTTTGTGAAAAAGATTTTCAGGTTTTTGGAATCGATAATGATATGCGATCCTATTTTTTTGGTAAGGAAGCAAGTACCTTATGGAACAAGGAAAAACTGGAAAAATATAAAAATTACACTCATTACGCTTTTGACATTCGAGATGAAAAAGAACTTGATAAAATGTTTAAAAAAAATACATTCGATCTAATTATTCACACTGCGGCACAGCCTTCGCATGATTGGGCAGCAAAAGAACCGCTTACCGATTTTTCCATAAATGCAACCGCTACACTTTTGCTTTTAGAAAATTTTAGAAAATATTCTTCCGAGGGAGTATTTATTTTTACTTCTACCAATAAAGTATATGGAGATCGTCCCAACTTTCTTCCTTTGATCGAAACAGAAAAACGGTATGAACTCTCTGAGGATCATACATTTTATCAAGGAGTAGACGAATCAATGAGTATTGACGACTGTTTACACAGCATTTTTGGCGCGTCAAAAGTTGCCGCAGATATAATGGTTGCCGAGTACGGTAAATACTTTCATCTAAAAACGGCGATATTTAGAGGCGGCTGTCTTACCGGCCCGGCCCATTCGGGGACAAGTCTTCATGGGTTTCTGGCGTACTTAGTGCGGTGTATTGCAACCGGCAAAAAATATACGATTCTAGGCTTCAAAGGAAAACAAGTGCGGGATAATATCCACTCATCTGATTTGATACGTGCATTTTACGAAGTCTATAAAAACCCAAGACATGGTGAGGCGTATAATATTGGAGGATCACGGTATTCAAATTTTTCAATTCTTGAAGCGATAGAGCAAATAGAGCTGATTCTAAAAAAGAAAGCAAAAGTTGAATACGTTGATAAAAATAGAATTGGAGATCATATGTGGTATATATCAGATATCTCAAAATTTAGGTCACATTATCCAAATTGGGAATTTAAAATAAGTCCACAAGAAATTCTTGAGGATTTATGCAAGCACGGACATATTGAATAGTTATGAATTATAAAAAGATTTTGGTAACCGGCGGGGCGGGATTTGTTGGCTCCCATGTATGTTTAAATCTTAAAGAACATTTCCAAAACATCGAAGTTACCGCCCTTGACAACCTCATTCGTAAAGGATCGGAACTGAATATTCCGAGACTAGGCATTGCTGGAGTTAGATTCGTAAAAGGAGATGTTAGAAACAGAGAAGATTTGGACATGGAAGGGATTGATCTTATTATTGAATGTTCTGCCGAACCGTCTATTATGGCTGGTATTACGAGCTCGCCCGAATATCTTCTAGATACGAATTTAGGCGGGGCGATTAATTGTTTTGAGCTGGCAAGAAGAAATAAAGCGGATGTTATATTTATATCAACAAGCAGAATTTATCCTGTTAAATATCTTAATGACCTAAAATATATTGAAAAAGAAACCCGTTTTGAATTAGGTGAAAATCAGGCAATCCCCGGTGTAACAACAGAGGGAATTTCCGAATCTTTCCCGCTCACCGGTACTCGGACCCTCTATGGTGCTACGAAGTTGTCTGCGGAACTACTCTTGCAAGAATATATTGAGAACTATGGAATACATGGGGTGATCAATAGGTGCGGGTTAATTTCAGGGCCTTGGCAGATGGGTAAAGTTGATCAGGGAGTTATCGTATACTGGTTTGCACATCATATATTTAGAAAACCTCTTGCTTATTTTGGATTTGGTGGCAAGGGTAAGCAGGTTCGAGACGTACTTCATATTGACGATCTGTTGCAGTTACTATTATTGCAGATTCAAAATATTGGGGCTTTTAATAATCAGATATATAATGTTGGAGGAGGAAGAGAAAATAGTATTTCTCTTCTGGAGTTAACGAAGCTTTGTGAGGATATAACAGGGAATACTGTTGAGTTTACTTTGAAAAAAGAAAACCGGCCGGGCGATGTAAGAATGTACATCACGGATAATTCATACATAGAAAATAAAACAGACTGGAAACCTAAGAAAAGTATTAAAGATACAGGAGAAGATGTATATAAATGGATGATAGAACACAAAAAGCATCTGGAACACATTCTCTAATGCATAATGAAAAGATTTTTTAACAGAAACGTTGTCATAGATATACTTTTTATCTTTTTCTTAAGCTTAACACCTCTTCTGTGGTTTAAAGGTAGCGCGGTAATGCTTGGACACGATAATGTTTTCCCGCTTGATCCTACTATTTTTCTTTTGGGAAGACTTTCGACATGGATTGAGCAAGGATTCGGACAAAGTCAGATGCTTATTATGGGAACGATTCCCATCCATTTTATTGACGCAATTCCAGCGTTTCTTGGTTTTTCCATTCAAAATACTCAGAAAATTGTATATGTTTTTTGGTTTTTTCTCATGGGTATTTCTGCATATATTCTTGCGCACACGCTTAACAAAGAAAGCAGGGTATTTAAAATAACAGCCACAGTATTTTATATTTTTAATTTTTTTATTCTTCAAGGGTGGTGGGTAGGGGAGCGCACAAAATTCTCTGCGTATGTAGCGCTTCCGCTAATCATCGCACTTTATTTCAAGGTTAAGCAAAAGGAAATAAATGTTTTTAGGGCAGCGGTTTTAAACAGTATTATTTTTCTAATATTCAATGGCGGAGGTCTCTATGGTATTTCATTATTTGGCGGATTTTTTATATGCATAGGTGTTTTTATATTATTTTCTTTGCTTTTTAGTTATTTCGATAATGACTATAAAGCATTTAAGAGAATTATTGTCCTTACTATTCTAACTTTTACAGGTTACGGAGTTGTTAATTCTTACTATATCTTGCCGGCATTGTTTCATATTTCAACTCAGTATGGATTAGGACTGGAGAAAGGCGGAGGAATATCCGGATTTATTGATTGGGCTTCAGAGATAAGTGCTTTTGCAAGCTTTATAAATGTATTCCGGCTTGAGGGAATTGCGGAGTGGTATGATAATCCGCATCATCCATATTCAAAATATTACCTTAGTAATCCTTTGCTTATTGCCATTAGTTTTTTGTGGCCAATTCTTATTGGAATTGTTGTACTTCTGTATAAAAGAAGAGATAAACTTCAGATAATTTTATTTTTCTTCTTATGTTACCTGATCGGCATTTTTTTTGTCGCCGGTACTCACCCGCCAACGGGTTTTTTATACGAGCAATTTATGAGAATTATTCCGGGGTCTGCTGCGTTTCGAAGTCCATATTTTAAGTTTGCGCCCACAATATTTCTTGCAAGCAGTTTTCTGATTGCATATTTTGTCGACTTTTTTAAGGGCAGTCTTAAGAAGTTTATATTTGTCCTCCTTATTATAGTAGGGTTACTCTATCATTTTCCATTCTTTACCGGAGATTTTTTCTCCTGGAGAAAGGATTTTTCTACACGTTTGGATGTACCCTCTTATGTATTTGATTTTGGGAAGTGGCTTAATGAGGAAAAGCAAGATGATGGGAGGGTTTTACTGTTGCCACCCAACAGCACGGAATCCCAACAAAGCATGTACAAATGGGGATATCTTAGCTTTCAATCTATACCGTCATTACTAAGCAACAAATCAGTAATCGTTAATAACGATAGGATAAATGACGAAGAACGAGAATTAATTACTCAATTGTACAAGGCAATTGCGGCAGGAGATAAACATCTTTTACGAAAGTTTTCATCAATCCTACAAGTAAAATATCTGGTATTACAGCATGATTCTTATTCTGATTCAAACTCGGCAATTTCTACAGACGAGCAGATTTATCGAAAAGTACTTCATGATACGTTTCAATTTCCCCTGGAAAAACAGATAGGACAGTGGGATATATTCAAAATTAATACCATAAATCTAAAGGGACCAATTTTTGTCAGTGAAAAGATTGATTCTTTAGACGGTTCGGTGAAGGATATTGTTAATCATTATGATTTTTCTGATAATACTAATTTTTTAATTGCCGGTGATAGCAATATTTTAAATTCCATTGAAATCCCAAACGAACTGTCTGGTAATTTCTATGTTCCAAAATGCATTAACTGTCCAAATAAAAATAAACCGGTTGTAAGGTTTCCCAGGCTTAACATTCTTCCAGATTCTCCATTTTACCCCTTAGTAGTTTTAAGAGAAAATTTACAAATAAAAACCATGGATCCAAAAACTGCTGTTTATAACGGTATAGGCATCTCATTAAAGAGAGTTAGTGAGTTAAAAGATACCTTGCAATATAACAAATCGCAATCGGATGCGGTATTTGCGCGGTATGATGCAGTGCTAAAAGATATTATAGTCAACTTTAATCGTATTGAAAAATATGAAGATAAAATTCAAGTAGCAGACGATATAAATTACTACATGGAAGCACAAAAAAATTATATTCTTCCAATTCTTGGGACAAATATAACCAACGGACTGCCGATATCTATTTTTGGAAGGACATTCCAGAGAATAGCATCCGTAATTGCTAATATAGACCGGTATCTTTTTAAGCTTGATATTACAAACAACCGTTTGTATCAGGTGTCAATTAAGAAAGAAGAAGATTTTGAGCTGTTGGTAAAAAAAGATAAACTAATGCCCGTTTTAAAAGAAAATGAAAAAATTATTGTAGACATAGACGGAACAACTACAAAGGAAATAAAAATTAATCCGGCTATTATTGGTAACGAATGGTTTTCATTTGGGACACTACATCTATCTAGTGGTATGCATCAGTTGCTGTTGAGTTTCCCCCAACTTCCTAATAATCTTGGGGAACTGAAAGAAAGTAAAACTGAATTTAATATAAATCTTGAAAATACATGTTTTATCGGAAAACTCATAAGTGTAGTGTCGCAAAAAACATATAGGGTATTGATAAATTACACAAATGATTTTTCGGAAGATTTATATTTTTACGCTTGGGAAATAAAAGAAAAGGAGAAAAACCTTATTGACATAGTCAAACTCAAGACTGGCTTAAGCAATGAAGAGTTTAGCGAACTTATTAAGGCTCAGCCAGCAACGAAAGGAATTGAAATTGGGGTTTGCTCTAAAGTTCTTACCGGTGATTTGGTAAATAGAAAATTGAAATTTAAAGTTAATGAGATTTTATATCCGACCTTTGCCCTTAACACGAAAAATAAAAAACAGGAAATCGTAAAAGAAATTCATGCTGAAAAAATTAACCCAACAAAATACAGGGTGTCATTCGCCACTTATTCTGACGCTGCAGTAGTGATATTTTCAGAACGTTTTGACAAAGGGTGGAAATTATCAGGATTTGATAATACTCATCTTAGAATAAATGGGTATGCAAACGGATGGCTTATTAATAAAAAAGGATCTTACTCTGTAAGCTTGGAATACAAACCTCAAAAAGTTTTCATGCTTGGTACGCTTTTTAGCGCAATAACTATAATTGGACTTATTTGGTTTACAAGAAAAGGAGGGAAAAATTAATGCATCTTTCAAACACAAAAACTGTATTTATTTTATCTATTTTACTCATATCACTATTTTTTCGCGAAACCCCCTATTTAAATATTTTAGTCGCCAACAAAATATGGTTAGTTTATATATTTTTATTTCTGTTTTTATTTCCGCCAAAAAAAGGCAGAACTATTCTCTACGTTTCCATTTTTCTTTTGATCTTTTCCCTCATTTTAACTTTATTGAATTTTATAAATCTTGCAGAATTTTTTGGAATTGTAATTTACTTTTTGTTATGGGCGGCAGTTATTGTTAAGGTATTCTCGCTTCGGGAAAGTCAATAGTATGCGATATGGAATTCTTGTAATTATTGCGTATATCGGATTTATATTTTCTTCATGGTTTTTACCATTTTCTGCCCTTTCAAGCGGAGATTTTCCCTATTTATTTTTAGAAAATATTAAAGAATTTTCTTTTATCCCGGATGTTCATAATTTATGGCTTGGATTATATTATCAAATTCCGACAAAAATCCTTGTTCAATACTTTGGTATACCCTGGGAGTTTGCCGAAAGACTCTTGTGGTTCTGGCCATTTTTACTCGTCTCAATAGTTTCTTCTTACTGTCTTACACGCTCGTGGATTGGAGTTTTAATCTATGTAACTAACACATATATATTAATGGTAGTCGGTGGAGGACAAATGGGGGTTGCTCTGGCGTATGCTTTGGCACCGTTAGTATTAAAACTATTTCTGGATGGTAGGGAAATAGTTCCCTTTGCTATATCATTTGGAATTTTAACAATGTTTGATCCCAGAATTGCCTATATTCTTGTGGTGGCAATTTTGGCTTACATTTTTGTATTAAAAAAAATTACAAAACTTATTTCCCTTCTTTTTAGCATTTTAACTTCGATAGCTATAAACAGTTTTTGGATATTTCCTTTTTTGACTGGAAAGGCGACCATTCCGCTTAAGAACTTTGATAGCCTAGAAGGATTTCGATTTTATAGTTTTACGGACTTTTCTCATACGATAGCCTTACTGCATCCAAACTGGCCGGAGAATCTTTTCGGGAAAGCATATTTTTTGCAACCCGAGTTTATCGTAATACCTATTGTTGCCTTCGCATCTCTTTTGTTTCTTGATAAAGAACAACGAGAGAAAAAGATTATGCTGTTATATGTTTCAATACTTGGTATTCTGGGTGCGTTTTTAGCAAAAGGGGCATCCGAGCCGTTTTCTTTTATCAACACGTTTGCGTTTACATCTATTCCCGGGATGAGCTTATTTCGCGATGCCACTAAATGGTACGTATTAACTGTTCTTTCTTATAGTATTTTAATTCCCTATACGGTTAATTCCATACAAACTTGGTTGAATTCAAAATTACAGCTTAAAATTCAAAAAATTCAGTTATTGCCATTGTTGTTTATTATTTTTTGGATTTTTACAATCCGTCAAGCGGTTTTCCATCGACTCGGAGGAACATTTGTAACGCATACAGTTCCGAAAGAATATGTAGAGCTTAAAGACTATCTTATTTCGCAACCTGATTCATTTAAGACATTATGGGTTCCGGCAAGACAGAGATACGGCTTTTCCTCAAAAAAGATAGAAGCAATTTCAGCGGAAAATATATTTAAAACGAATGATCTTGATAAGATACTGTTTTCGCTTAATTCGGGAAAAGGCAGAGAGATAATGAATGACAACAACATTATATTTGTAATTGTTCCCCTTGATTCACAAAAGGAACTATTTATTACTGACAGGAAATATGACGAAATGAAATATCAAAAGAGCATAGACTTGCTTGACTCTCTTTCATGGCTTAACCAAACACGTCGATTCGGCAAGATAGCAGTGTTTGAGGTTCGCTAGCTCTTCAATTTGGCTTCTTAAGTATGAAATGTTACAATATATAATGAATGTGCTTAGCGTAGTTATTCCAATCTTAAATGAGGAAGAAAGCATTTTAAAGCTCTATCAAGAGCTTATTTCCGTTCTTAAAAATCTGCAAGATTATGAAATTATCTTTGCAGATGATGGATCGACTGATTCTTCGTTAAAAAAACTTCAGGAGTTAGCTTCAAAAGATACAAATGTTATTGTGTTTTCCTTCCGAAGAAACTTAGGCAAATCCGAAGCACTTACGTTAGGTTTTCAGAAAGCTAAAGGCGAATATATTGCAACGTTAGACGCAGACTTACAAGATCAGCCGCAGGATATCCCAAAATTACTGGAGAAGTTAGAAAAAGGTTGGGATGTTGTCTGTGGATGGAGAAAAAATAGAAAAGATCCCGTAAAAAAAGTAATTTCTTCAAAAATTTTTAATGCATCAGCCAGGATATTTTGGGGGTTGCGTCTTCATGACTATAATTGCGGTTTAAAAGTATACAGATCAGAAGCGGCAAAATCACTTAACCTGTATGGGGGATTGCATAGATTTATTCCGTTGCTTCTTCATCAACAAGCCTATCGTGTTACTGAAGAACCTGTTTTGCATTCCAAGCGACAATTCGGGAAATCAAAATACGGTTTTTCAAAATTATGGAAAGATTTGCCGGATATATTTACTATGTTGTTTTTGTCTCATTATGGGGATAGACCATTGCACTTTTTTGGAGTTATAGGAGGGTTTTTATTTTTTGTAGGTTCGGTAATTCTTTTATATCTTGCGATGATTAAGCTGGGAGGGCAGGGAATAGGAAACAGGCCAATCTTATTCTTGGGAATGCTTTTGGTATTGACCGGATTACAAGTTCTTTTCACCGGATTTTTGGCAGATTTGCTGATTAATCTCTTAAGCAGAAAAGAAAAAAAATTCGATCTCAAATATTTCAGTGAATAAGATGAAGCCTCAGGATATAGTATTTCTCGCTGTTTTTTTATTATTGATAATAAAAAGAGACGTAGAACTAGTAACGGTTTTAGGTCTTTTATCCTTATTTTTTTCAATGCCGCTTTTTTATTCATGGATATTTTTTACCGCAGAACGTCTTGTTTGGTACGCGGCAGCTTTTTTTCTCTTGTCAATCATCCAACAACTATTCTTTTATCGAAAAAAATGAAAATAGGAATTGATGTTTCGCAAATAGCCTATGAAGAAACAGGAGTTTCGGAGTATCTTCGTAATTTGGTTCAAAACGTAATTGAGTTGGATACAAAAAATGAATACGTATTATTTTTTTCAAGCATGAGAAGAAATTTTCAATTTTCAATTTTCAATTTTCAATCAAATCATAATGTTCAAATAAAAAAATTCAAGATACCCCCTTCTTTTCTTGATATACTTTGGAACAAATTTCATATTTTTCCGATCGAGTGGCTTATTGGAGATGTAGATTTGTTTATTTCTTCCGACTGGACAGAACCGCCTGTTTTAAAAGCAAAAAAAGCTACTATTTTATATGACACTATTGTTTATAAATTTCCCAACGAAACAGATAAGAAAATCGTTGATGTTCAAAAAAGAAAATTACAATGGGTAAAAAAAGAATCAGATATGATTTTCTGTATTTCAGAAGCAACAAAAAAGGACGCAATGGAAATTTTAGGTATTGAAGAAAACAGATTAAAAGTGTTATATCCGGGAATTTGAGATTCTGAAACGAGTTCAGAATGACACTCACTATGATAATAGGTATCGATGGAAATGAAGCAAATGAAAGTCAAAGAGTAGGAATTGGAGAATACGCATTCGAATTGATAAAACAATTCGAAAATTTCCAATTTCCAATTTCCAATTTCCAATTCATAATATATGTAAAGAACAAACCAATTAATGATTTACCAAAGGAAAGGCCAGGATGGAAGTATCGAATCGTTGGACCTAAGAAATTGTGGACGCAGATTGGATTGCCAATTGATTTGTTTCTTCACTCTCCACGTTCTGATGTTTTTTTTACACCCACACATTATGCTCCCAGATTTTCCCCTGTTCCTTGTGCAATATCTGTGATGGACTTGTCTTTTCTGCATTTTCCGGAGCTTTTTAAACAATCTGACTTATTTCAGCTTAAAAATTGGACTCGTTATTCGGTGAAAAAGGCTAAAAAGATCTTTACTATAAGCAACGCAAGTAAAGGTGATATAATCAAACAGTACGGGGTTTTAGAAGATAAAGTAGTGGTAACATACCCGGGAATTAAATTCAAAATTCAAAATTCAAAATTCAAAATTACAATGCAAAAGTCAAAAGTTTTACAGGAGAGATTTAATATAAAAAAAAACTACATTTTATTCGTGGGGACGCTTCAGCCGAGGAAAAATATTGTTAGACTCATCGAGGCGTTTTCTCTCTTGGATAAAAAAGATATTGATCTTGTGATTGTTGGTAAAAAGGGATGGTTATATGAAGAAATTTTGGATGCTCCTAGAAAATTTAACGTAGAACAAAGTGTTAAGTTTTTGGATTTTGCAACGGATAAAGAATTAGCCCAACTTTATAAAAACGCATTATTTTTTGTTCTTCCCAGTTTGTATGAAGGTTTTGGTTTACCTGTTTTGGAAGCGATGAAATATAGTTGTCCGGTCATAACCAGCAATGTTAGCAGTCTTCCGGAAGCAGGAGGAAACGCAGCCTTGTATGTTAATCCATTAGATACTCAGGATATAAAAGAAAAAATGGCATTGTTGCTTAACAATGTAAAACTTAGATCAGAGCTAATAGAAAAAGGAAAAATTCAAGTAGAAAAATTTAGTTGGGAAAAAACCGCACGTCTTACACTTACTGTTTTGGAGCAGATTGTAGAAGAAAAATAATATGAATGATTCAATTTTAAATAAAGTAAAAAGAAGAATATGGACAATATTTTTGGAATTAGAAATGTTTTTTCTCAACAGTTTTGTGGGAAATATTCCATCTCATTTTATCAGAAGATTTTTTTATAGATTAAGTGGCGTAAAAATTGGCAAAGGTACTACCATTCACATGGGTGTACGATTTTATAATTCTCATAACATTGTAATTGGGAATGACACGATTGTAGGCGAAGGGACTGCTTTAGACGGACGAGACAGGCTTTCAATTGGAAGTCATGTTGCCATTGCAACCGAGGCAATGATTTATAATTCCGAACATGATATACAAAATCCTAATTTTACTCCAATACACGCACCAGTTGTTGTGGAGGATTACGTATTCATTGGTCCACGAAGCATCATTCTTCCTGGAGTAACACTCGGAAGAGGTTGTATAGTTGCAGCAGGGGCAATAGTTACCAAAAATGTTGAATCAATGGATATAGTTGGAGGAGTTCCGGCAAAAGTAATTGAAAAAAGGACTGTTTCTGACTTGTCATATACATTAGGCAGGGCCGCATGGTTTCGATAATTTTTCATGATCACGCTTTCTATTATAATCGTTACTTTTAACACGAAAGATTTAACAATACAATGTCTTGATTCACTTTTTAAATATTACAAAAAAGAAATAGAAGATAATAAGTTTGAGGTTATAGTCGTTGACAATAATTCTTCCGATGCTACGGTTGGGTTTTTTAAAAAAATATACAAGAAAATATTGGTTATAGAAAACAGTGAAAATGTTGGTTTTGGTAAAGGAAATAATATTGGATCAAAAAAAGCAAATGGAGAGTTTTTACTTTTTTTAAATTCAGATGCTGTTATTAACGATAGCTCAACAATTCATATAATGGTGAATTTTTTGAATAATAGAAATGATGTAGGAGTAGTCGGCGGAAAATCGGCCGGACATTTTTACTCTTTACTGCATGTTTTTTTGGAAAATCATTTTGTTCCGAAAATTAAACAAGAAGTTGATTGGGTAGAAGGATCTTTTTTTCTTACAAGAGGCGATCTTTTTAAGGAAATTAATGGATTTGACGAACATTTTTTTATGTATGCTGAAGATATGGAACTTTGTTTTAGAATAAAAAAATTAGGGTATAAAATATTTTTTTTACCAGAAAGTCAAGTGATTCATCTTGGTCAGGGAAGTTCAAGCAGGTCATTTGCGATTATTCAAATATATAAAGGAATACAATATTTTTACAAAAAGCACAAAAGCAGCGTAGAATATACTGTGTTGAGGTTATTACTTATGCTAAAGGCACTTGCGGCAATTATAATTGGGGCCATAACGGGGAATAACTATTTACTAAAAACATATAAACAGGCATTTCTTTCGACTCTATGAAACCATTTAAGTGGATTTTAGAAAATATCCTTTTTGTTTTTACCCTTTTTTTATTGGCATTTATTCCTTTGTATCCGAAACTTCCTTTGATTGATATTAAAAACACATGGGTATATGTGAGAATAGAAGATTTTCTTGTCGTGTGTGTGCTTTCGGTTTGGTTTTTACTTCTTTTTAAACGAAAGATTTCTTTAAAAACACCGTTAACGATACCAATCTTTGCGTTTTGGATTGTAGGTGCGGTAACTACAATTCATGCGATGCTTTTTGTTTTTCCATTTATTTCCAAGGTATTTCCAAACATAGCTTTTTTGAGTTTTCTAAGGCACATTGAATATCTTAGCTTATTTTTTCTCGCATTCGCTTCTTTTAGGCAAAAATCCATGCTGCCGTTTGTTATTGGCGTTTTGTCAATAACGCTTTTGACGGTTTCTTTATATGGTATTGGGCAAAAATATATTGGGTTTCCGGCATTTTTAACCATGAATGAAGAATTTGCCAAAGGGATACCGATACACCTTTCACGATTATCTCGCGTTCCATCAACATTCGGAGGGCATTATGATTTTGCAGCGTATTTAGTATTGGTAATCCCGATTCTTGTCAGCTTACTGTTTGGACTTAAAAACCGGATTGGAAAACTCATTATTGTGCTGTCGGTTTTTTTTGGTTTTATTGCGCTTTATATGACTATATCGCGGGTGTCTTTTTTCGTTTTATTGTTATCGTTATTTTTAGTTGTTTTGTTTCAAAAGAAAAAAATGCTTATTTTCCTTATTCCGGTTGTGGTAATCGTTGGAATATTTATGATGAGTTTTTCGTCTAGGCTGCTTGAGCGATTTAACAGTACGTTAAAAGAAATTACCGTCTTAGTAGATGCAAAAACCGGTCAGGAAATTGGCGAAATACATGAAGTTCCCTCTACTTATTTTGAAAATAAGATTATTCAAAGAAGATTTTACTCAGACAAATCCCAGCTTGTTGAAGGAAAGAAAGAAGATTCTAAAGTGTTTCCGCCAGCCTCTGCTATTGTTCCAATTTCTGTTCTTTCTCCTACAGTTAATTTGCTTTCTCCTCCGAATACTTCGACGGGAGAAAATCTTCCACACGGAACCGGATACATAAATCTCCTTCTTTCTCCGGTAGCCAGTCACGTAGGAGAGTTTTTTTATGACAGACCTGTCCAACAAAAAAATCTAACAGCAGATACTTTTATGTTTCATGGAGATTTTTTGATAAAAAAAGCAACAGCATACGATCTTTCTTTTACAACTCGTTTCCAGGGACAATGGCCGGAGGCAATTTCCGCATTTCAAAGAAATATTTTTTTGGGCAGCGGATATTCTTCGGTAAGCCTTGCAGTAGACAATAATTATCTTCGAATTTTAGGTGAAACAGGAATACTTGGATTTATTTCCTTTTTTGGGATATTTTTAATCTTTGGGATTTACCTTAAAAAACTTTTACCAAGTATTACTTCTCCTGTTGCAAAAAGTTTTGTTTTAGGTTTTTTGTCTGGGGTTATTGGATTGGCTTTAAACGCAACGCTCATCGATGTTTTTGAAGCTTCAAAAGTTGCTTTTATGTTATGGTTGCTTATGGGTATAACAGTTGGAATACTTCACTTATTTCAAGAAAGGGAAATAAATTTATACCAAGAAATCAAACAATTTTTAACATCTTCCTTTAGTAGTGTTTTGTACTTGGTGGTTATCTGTGTAACGCTTTATTCAAAAATGATTAATAATTACTTTATTGGTGATGATTTTACCTGGTTAAAATGGGTTTCTAATGATAGTAATCTATTTCGTTATTTCATTTCTTCAGACGGATTTTTCTACAGACCAGGTGCAAAATTATATTTTCTAGCAATGTATCAAATGTTTTGGCTAAATCAAACAATGTATCATATTGTTTCTCTTATTCTTCATTGTCTTGTTTCCGTTGTATTCTTTTTTCTTGTTAAAAAATTGTTGAAGGACTACAAAATTGCAATGTTTTCATCTATTTTGTTTTTAATTTTAAGCGGATATTCTGAAACTGTTTTTTGGATTTCAGCAACCGGATTTTTGTTTACTTCGTTATTTTCAATTTCTAGCTTACTTATTTTTATTACCTGGAGAGAAAATCATAAAAATTCGTTATTTGTTTTATCGATAGTATCTTTGGTATTGGGTCTTTTGTTTCATGAACTAGGTATTATAACACCAATCCTTATTGGATTATATATATTGATTTTTGAAAAAAATTACAGCTTAAAAGATACGGTAAGAGAAAAAAGTTTAAAAATTTTATCTGCAATAATTCCATTTTACCTATTGATACGTTTTGTAGCAGATAGTCATTGGTTTAATGGAGATTATAGTTATAACGTTTTTAAACTTCCTTTCAACTTTGTCGCAAACTCAATAAGTTATTTTTTATTAAACATACTTGGATCGCTATCTTTGCCTGTGTTTCAAAGTTTCCGAGCTATTTCTAAGAATCATTTTTTTATTTCAGCAATAATTATTTTGATTACGGGATATTTCTTATTCTTAAGTTTTCGATTTGTAATGAATAAAATTAATCAAGACGATAGAAAAATTGTCTGTTTTGGATTTGGTTTTTTTATTATTGCATTACTTCCATTTTTAGGTCTTGGAAATATTAGTTATAGATACAGCTATTTGGCATCGATGGGAGAAGTATTAGTTTTAGTGCATGCATTTAAAAGTTTATTTGGGTTATTAAAAAATAGCGGAAAAGATATAGCATATTTAGGTTTAACGGTATTTATTTCCATGTTTGCTGTTTTACATATTATGCAACTTCAGCAAATACATACAGATTGGTCTGAAGCAGGTGACAAAGTAAAAAATTTTCTTGTCACAATTGACTCAGCTTATTCAAATTATTGGGCAACAGAACCAATAAATCTATATTTTGTAAATGTACCGATTCGTTATCGACAGGCATGGATTTTTCCAGTTGGGTTAAAAGACGCTGTATGGTTTTCATTTAGAAATTCACACATCAATGTTTTTCAAACTTCTTCACTCGATCAGGCATTTGATAGGGTAGTAAACCCGCTAAACGATAAGGTATTTGTGTTTGATAGCGAAGGAAGGGTTATAGAAAGGAAGAAAATCTTCAAAGTTAAATGACGAGCAAAGAAAAAATTCTTTTGAGCATTATTCTTCTTGGCGCTTTTTTTGTTAGATTATATAGATTTGATAATCCGATTGCCGACTGGCATAGTTGGAGACAAACAGATACTTCTGCTGTTTCAAGAAATTTTGTTTTGCATGGATTTGACATTTTGCATCCAAAATTTGACGATCTTTCAAATGTTGCCTCCGGTATTGATAATCCACATGGATATCGGTTTGTAGAATTCCCTTTGTATAATCTTTTTCAAGCAGGTTTTTTTTCTCTGTTTGATTTTTTTACTCTTGAACAGTGGGGAAGACTGGTTACTATTTTTTCATCCCTCTTATCAACATTATTTATTTTTTTAATTGTTAAACGAAGATTAAATATTAAGACTGCTTTTATAAGCGCATTTTTTTTTGCATACCTTCCGTATAACATTTATTATGGTCGAACAATACTGCCGGATTCTACAATGGTTACAGCAATATTGGGCGGAACATATTTTTTTGATATATGGATTTCTTCGTTTGGAATGATGCGTTATTTTATTCTTGCATTCTTGTTTACGTCTGCTTCTTTATTGTTAAAGCCTTATGCTGTTTTTTTTGTTCTGCCAATGATTTACATTGCATATGAACGGTTTGGATTTGCAGTTTTTAAGAAATGGCAATTGTGGATATTTTTTACTCTATCTGTTCTGCCACTTATATTTTGGAGAAAATGGATGATGCAATATCCTGAGGGTATTCCCGTAAATGAATGGCTATTAAATGGAAATGGAATTCGATTCCGTCCTGCATTTTTTCGATGGATTTTTTTTGAGCGTATTACAAAACTTATAAGCGGGTATCTTGGAATGATCATATTGTTTGCCGGAATATCATATAAGAAGGAACCGCAAAAAGGAATATTTTTTTATTCTTTTCTCCTATCATCACTGTTGTATATATTTATTTTTGCTACAGGAAATGTACAACATGATTATTATCAGATATTAATTATGCCTACTGTTTCAATATATATGGGAATCGGAACAGTTTTTATATATTCTTTTTTACAACGATGTATACATAAAGTTGCAGTGGTTCTAGTTGTTGGAGTTTGTATTTTTCTTTCATTTTTTTTAAGTTGGAGAATGGTTAAGGATTATTTTAACATTAATAATCGCTCTATTGTTATAGCAGGTAGAGCTATAAACAGGCTTATTCCAAAAGATGCTAAAATTATTGCGCCGTATGACGGCGATACGTCTTTTTTATATCAAACAGAAAGGCGGGGATGGGCAAGTTTTGAAAAACCATTGCCTGATATGATAAAAATGGGAGCAGATTATTTAGTGTTTTTAAATCCGACAAAAAAAGACGAAGAATTAGGTAATCAATACAAAATAGTATCAAAAACAAAAGAATTTATTTTGTTTAAATTAAGATAAGCTATGAATATACTTCTGATATCATCTTATTTGCCGTATCCGCTTTATTCAGGTGGACACATTCGTTTGTATAATCTTCTAAAACTTTTATCAAAAAAACACTCAATAACTCTTGTGTGCGAGAAAAGAAATTATCAATCTAAAAAAGATGAAGACGAAGTTAAAAAGGTGTGTTCTGAGCTTATTACTGTTGATAGAATTCCTCAATGGAGTATTATGAATATTTTAAAATCAGGGTTTTCATTGTATCCATTTTTACTGGTAGGACACACAAACAAAGATTTGAAAAAAACAATAAAAAAACAACTGGCAAATAGCACGTTTGATATTATACATGTGGAGACTTCATACGTATTTCAAAATATACCGCAAACAACAGTTCCTATTGTTTTAGTTGAGCATAATATTGAATATTTGGTTTATAAAAAATATGCAAACGGTTCCCCGTTTTTTTTAAAACCAATTTTGTATATGGATATTCTAAAATTAAGATTTTGGGAAAAGCGTTTCTGGAAAAGAGCAAGTCATCTTGTTGCGGTTTCAGAGGAAGAAAAAAAATTTATGGACAATAGCAAGGTAAGCGTTGTGCCAAATGGAGTTGATATTGAAAAATTCAAAATTAAATCGCCATCTGGATCGAAATCCCAAGCAGAAGAAATAAGGATTTTATTTATTGGAGATTTTAAATGGGTACAAAATAAAGACGCGGTAAGCTGGTTACTAGAAGAAATTTGGCCGTTATTTATCAAAGTTTATGAAAATAAATCCTTACCTAAACTGTGGGTTGTTGGAAAAAATATTCCCAACTCAATTAAAAAATTGAACACATCGGAAAGTGTTTTCTATGATGAAGATGCTTCCGAGAAAACAGAAGAAATTTACAAAAAAGCTTCACTTCTCGTTGCACCGATTCGTGTTGGTGGAGGTTCGAGATACAAAATATTGGAGGCAATGGCAAGCGGAACTCCGGTAGTGTCAACGACTCTTGGCATAGAGGGAATTACATTAAAAAACGGAAAAGAAGTACTGGTTGCGGATGATCCCGAATCATTCGCAATGGACATGAAAACTGTTTTAGAAAATAGTGAGTTAAAAAATACAATGGTAAAAAAAGCAAGAATGTTAGTTTCCGAGAATTATGATTGGAAAATTATCGTTAAAAAATTAGAAGAAGTATATAACTCTGTAGTTAGCTAATATGGACATTTCAATACTAATTGTTTCCTATAACAGCAAAATTTTTTTGAGAGAATGTATCGATTCAATCGAAAAGAATATTTTGAACAAAATAAAAAAAGAAATTATTGTTGTTGATAATGCGTCAGGTGATGGTTCTGCGGAAACGATACGAAATTCATTTAAAGATGTTATTTTAGTAGAAAATAAAGAAAACCTTGGGTTTTCAAAAGCTAATAATATAGGTATTAAGAAATCCAAGGGAAATTATATCCTTTTTCTAAATCCGGATACTTTAGTTAGAGAAAAATCAATAGAAACGCTTCTTGGGTTTCTTGATGAACATACTCAAGTAGGTGCAGTTGCTTGTAAAGTTGAATTACCAAATGGAGAAATAGATGATGCGTCCCACAGAGGCTTTCCTACGCCGTGGAATTCATTTTGTTATTTTTCGGGTCTGACAAAATTATTTCCACATTCAAAATTATTCAGTGGGTACACAATGGGATGGAAAGACTTGTCCACTATCCATGAGATAGACGCGTGTGGAGGGGCAGTGATGCTCGTTAGAAGAAAAGCAGGAGATGATGTGAAGTGGTGGGATGAGGATTATTTTTTTTACGGAGAAGACCTAGATTTTTGCTATAGACTCAAACAAAAAGGATGGAAGATTTTTTATTATAGCAATGTATCAATACTCCACTACAAAGGTGTATCAAGCGGTATTAAAGATATTTCAAAAGATCGGACAACTGCAAATAAAGAAACAAGAAATAGAGCTTCCAAAGCGCGATTTGATGCCATGAGAATTTTTTACAAAAAACACTATGAAAAAAAATATCCAAGATTTGTTAGTTGGTTAGTACACAAAGGTATTGATATTAAGGAGAAACTATGAGGATTGGTATCGATGTAAGATTGTGGAATGAGAGCGGAGTTGGAAGATATATTCGAAATCTTGTTGGTCAACTGCATAAACTTGGTCAGAAGAATGAGTATGTATTGTTTTGTTTGGAAAAGGATGAACAAGAGATACTGAATCAAGTTCAGGATGACAAGTTCAAGGTTGTTCGAACGAACATTCGGTGGCATACGATTGAAGAACAAATACAATTTCCAAAAATTCTAAACAAAGAAACACTTGATCTTGTTCATTTTCCTTATTTTTCTGTGCCTATTTTTTACAAGGGGAGTTTTGTAGTTACCATTCATGATTTGATTATTAATCATTTTGATACAGGAGAGGCATCGACTCTTCCGTTGGGGATTTATCAGTTAAAACGATTAGGATATAAGCATGTGATAAGCCATGCAATTAATAGAGCGCAAAAAATAATTACCGTATCGCAAGCAACAAAAAAAGAGATAATTGATCACTATAAAGTTGATCCGGAAAAAATAGTTGTGACGTATGAAGGAATAGACAAAAAAATTTCAAATTTCAAATTTCAAATTTCAAATAAATACCAATTACCTAAAGGTTCATACTTTCTTTACGTTGGGAATGCGTATCCACACAAGAACTTAGTTAGATTAATTGATGCGTTTAAACAGTTACTTGTTCAAGATTTTGTTCATAAAGTTCATAAAGATCTCAAACTTGTCTTGGTTGGGAAAGAGGATTATTTTTATAGGAAATTAAAGAAATATGTTATTTCAAATGGAATAGATCACTCATTAATTTTTTATGGATATGTTACAGACAGAGAGCTTGCAGAGCTTTATAAAAATGCAAAAGCGCTTGTGAGTCCAGCACGTATGGAGGGATTTGACCTGCCAGTCATAGAAGCAATGAGTAATAATTGTTTGGTGATGTTATCAGATATCGTGGTTCATAGAGAAATAGTTGGCGATGCAGCTTTTTACTTTGATCCAAAAAATGTTTCAAGCATTGGTGGAGTTTTCATGCGGGTATTAAAAAAAGATGATAGAATAGAGTCGCAAAAAAAGAAAGGTTTACTATTGGTGAAAAAATTTTCCTGGAGAGATTTAACGTATAAGACATTGGAAGTTTATGAAAGTTGCCATCGTCTACGATCGGGTTAATAAGTGGGGTGGCGCCGAAAGAGTTCTCCTTGCCCTGCATGAATTATTTCCAAAAGCCCCTCTTTACACATCTGTATATAATCCCAAGACTGCGCCGTGGGCTCGGGTTTTTCGTGTGAAAGCTTCTTTTTTACAATATATTCCCTTTGCATCTATGTTCCATGAATTATTTGCGCCTTTTATGCCTTTAGCTTTTATGAGTTTTTCTTTTAAAAAATTTGATGTGGTTATTTCTGTCACTTCTGAGTATGCAAAGGCGGTTAGAGTTGACAAGAATACAACCCATATTTGTTATTGTCTGACTCCGACGAGATATTTATGGAGCGGATATAATGAATATTTTAAAAATAATTTTTTTAGATATTTTACAATACCTATTATTTTTCTACTTCGTATATGGGACAAAAAAATCGCAAAAACCCCAAAGTATTATATTGCAATTTCCCTTGAAATAAAAAAGCGTATTAAAAAATATTATTCAAGAGATTCTGTTGTTGTATATCCTTCTGCTGGTTTTTCAAAAAAAAGGGGGAGAGCATTAAACACTCTTTCTGGATATTTTCTGATTGTTTCCCGGTTGGTTCCATATAAAAGAATAGATCTTGCAATTTCGGCATGTAATAAGCTTAATGTCCCTCTTTTGATAATCGGGAAGGGAATGGAGGAAAAGAGACTTAAAAAGATGTCAGGGCGATCAATTTTTTTTCCGGGAAACTTGACTGATGATGAGCTTTCGGGTTATTATAAGAACTGCAAGGCTCTTATTTTTTCAGGCGTTGAAGACTTTGGGTTGGCAATTGTAGAAGCACAAAGTTTTGGAAAACCGGTTATTGCTTTTAATAAGGGAGGAGCAAAAGAGATAGTTATTGATGGGAAAACAGGTGTTTTATTTAAATCTCAAACATCAAAATCACTTATTCAAGCCTTAAAAAAATTTGAAAAGATGAAATTTAATACTAGAAGTATCCACATCAACGCACAAAGGTTTTCAGAAAAAAGATTTAAAGAGCAGTTTTTGAGTCTTGTTCGGCAATACGTAAAATAAATGTATGAAGATAGTAATATTTGCAGGTGGAGTTGGGACAAGATTATGGCCCCTTTCCAGAAAGAATACCCCAAAGCAATTTGAAAAAATCTTCGGCGAACACTCTACTTTACAGTTGGCTGTTAATCGTATATTGCCAATAGCTGATTCCAAGGATATTTTTATCTCCTCGGGAACTATGTATAAAGACATTTTATATAGTCAGTTACAGCAGATTCCAAAAGAAAATTTTATCCTTGAACCTGAAATGCGAGATCTAGGCCCGGCAGTAGGGCTGGTAACAGCATTGTTTGAGAAGATTGAAAAAAATGAGCCATTTATAATTTTATGGAGTGACCATTTGGTAAAAAATGAAGAATTATTTAGAGAAGTGCTTCAGACCGCGGAAACAATATTAAAAACCGATCCGGAAAAAATTGTATTTATAGGGCAACGATCCAGATTTGCAAGTCAAAATCTCGGATGGATAGAGTTGGGTAAGAAAGTAATGCATAAGAATGGTTTGCCTGTGTTTTCGTTTAAAAATTGGCATTACCGGCCATCACAAGCTTTGGCAGAAACATTTCATAAGTCAGAAAGTCACGTTTGGAATCCCGGGTATTTTGCGACAACTCCAGTATTTTTGTTTTCGTTGTATAAAAAGTATGCTCCAAAAATGTATGGTGAACTGGTAAAAATTCAAGAGTCTTTTCAAACTGATAATTTTGATTCTGTGCTTAAAGAGATTTATCCCAAGCTTGAAAAAATATCATTTGATAACTTACTATTGGAAAAAATGAATCCTGGAGACGGATTGGTAATTAAAGCAGATTTGGGATGGAGTGATGTAGGTGCATGGGAAGCGCTAAAGGAAGCACTTTCTACGAGGGATCATGAAAATGTAACCCGAGGAAATGTCATGCTCGAAGACAGCAGAGACGTTTTGCTATTTAATTACACCAATCAGCTAACCGTCGGTATTGATTTGGAGGAAATGATTATCATTAACACATCAGACGTTGTGTTAGTATGCAAGAAGAGCTCTATTCCAAAAATAAAAAAATTAGTTGAAGGATTAACAAGTACACAGCATGAGCATTTAGCATAACGTATGGTATACGTACAAGTAAAAAAAAGTGTATATTATGAGTTTATAAAACGATTGATTGATATTGTTTTCTCTCTTTTTCTTTTAATACTATTTTCCCCAATTATCCTTTTGATTGTTCTGGCTATTGTGCTTGATTCAATCGGGCCGATATTAGCGGATACGCCTGAAAGAGTAGGAAAAAGTGGAAGACTTTTTAAAATGTATAAATTTAGGTCTATGGTGCAAAATGCGCATGAAATTTTACGTGAAAATCCCCAGTATGCAGATCTTTTTAATATATATAAAAAAGGCAGTTATAAATTAAAAGACGATCCGCGTATTACACTGGTTGGAAGGTTTATTCGAAAATATTCTCTGGATGAAATTCCTCAGCTGGTGAATATTTTAAAAGGAGAAATGAGTTTGGTAGGACCCCGTGCATATTATCCGGATGAGCTTAGGGAGCAGCAGAAAAGTTACCCTGAAACTCGAGATCTGGCAAAAGTTGTGTTGTCGGTAAAGCCGGGGCTCACAGGATTTTGGCAGGTTTCCGGAAGAAGTGAGATTAATTTTGACAAGCGAATTCAAATGGATGCGGATTATGTGCATAAGCGTTCGATTCTTTATGATTTGTACATAATCCTTAAAACTCCTTGGGCAATGGTATCGGGTAAAGGTGCTTTATAAATCTGAAACAATATGGTATATTACATGTAATGTAGTTTTAAAAGCTGTGATCTGGAAGTTTGGATCCAGGAAGCTTTCGCAAAATTCATCGCGTCAAACGCGACTGACGTAATGCGGGGGAGGCGAAACCCTAAGAAGACAGCACTCTTTGTTTTTTATCCGCTTGGCTGGACTAAGAAAAGAAGAGCATGAATAAGTAAATAAACAAGGTGGCACCGTCTCATTAAGAGGCCCTTGTAAATAGTCAAACAGAAAACGTTTGGAAATTTACAAGGGTTTTTGTTTATAAAAATATGAAATTACCAAAAATAACATTACAAAAGAAACCAACGTATGTCTCTTTTGCTCAAGATATTGATTTCCATGGTCTGTTTAAAAAAATAGAGCAAGAGTTTGATACGTGTTTTATTTTTGAATCATTGGGAGAGGAAGGAAAATTCTCCAGATATTCAATTATTGGACTTGCTCCAAAACACGTAATTTCTGCACGAGAAAATTTACTATTTTTTGACGGAATAGCATATCCGGTTAAAAATCCCTATTTTGCTCTTGAAAATATTATGCCTTCTTATACAATTTCTAAAAATTATGCAGGGGGGTTAGTTGGTTATCTTGCCTATGATGCAATTAACTATTTTGAAAGTAGTTTGTCGGTTAAAGTTAATCACGATTTTGATCAATTTATGTTTGGGGTATATACGGATGGCGTAATTTTTGACAAAGTTACCAACGAATTGTTTTATTTTTATTATGACGAAAACAGGATAGAAATACTTAAAGATTTATTAAAAAAACCTACTAAAAAACTAATGCTAAAAGCGAAATTTTTAGGAAATACTTCTTCTAAAGCAGAACACGAAAAACAAGTCAGGAATGTACAAAAACATATTCTCTTGGGAAATACGTTTCAATGCGAAGTAGGATTTAAAACAAAATTTAAAATACAAGGAGATAGTCTTTTAATGTACGAAAGGCTTCGTAAAATTAATCCTTCTCCTTTTATGTACTATTTAAAGTTTAATAAAAAAAGGATAATTGGTGCTTCACCAGAGTTATTATTTTCTCTTCGGGATGGAGAAATGGTAACAAGACCTTTAGCAGGAACAATTAAAAGAGGGAAAAATCTTAAGGAAGATAAGAAGCTAGCCCGCGATTTATTGTCAGATTCAAAAGAAGTAGCAGAACATAATATGCTGGTGGATTTGCATAGAAATGATATTGGAAGAGTTGCAAAGTTTGGGACGGTAAAAGTACGGGATTTTATGAATGTAAAAAAATTTTCCCATGTCCAGCATATTTCAAGCGAAATTGTAGGAATTATGAAAAATGGGCAGACAATGTTTTCTGCGCTTGCAAGTAATTTTCCGGCAGGTACTTTAACCGGTGCTCCTAAAATAGAGTCGATAAAAATAATTGAAAGCTTGGAAAAAGAGGCGCGGGGTGTATATGGTGGGGCTGTTGGACAATTTGGTTTTAATGGTGACTGTACATTTGCTATTGCAATCAGATCCTTATTTTTTTTAGGTGAATTTGGTTATACCCAAACAAGCGGTGGAATTGTTTGTGATTCAAAACCAGAAAAGGAATATGAAGAAATTGAAAGAAAATTAAAAGCAATAATGGAAGTTTTAAAAAAATTATGAAAATACTTATACTAGACAATTACGATTCGTTTACTTTTAATTTATATCAGTATGTAGGAGAAATTTTAGAGCAAAGGGAAAAACCATTTGCCGTAGATGTTTTTCGTAATGACGATATAACGCTTTCCGAAATTCAAGAGAAAAAATACGATAGAATTATTATCTCTCCTGGCCCAGGTAATCCTGCTGATAAAGCATACTTTGGAGCTTGCGCTGAAGTTCTAACAGAGTTAGAAAAACACATTCCAATACTTGGTGTATGTCTTGGAATGCAGGGAATGGCGCATTACTTCGGCGGAAAAGTTGTTAGAGCAAAAAAACCAATGCATGGAAAAACAAGTACTATTAAACACGATGGAAAGGGGGTATTTTTTGGATTACCGCAAAATTTAGAAGTAATGCGATATCATTCTTTGATTGCGGAGAAAAGTTCATTGCCCAACTGTTTGGAAATAACAGCAACAGTACAAGATGATGGTGAGATTATGGGATTAAGACACAAGGAATATCCAATTGAGGGAGTTCAGTTTCATCCGGAATCATTTGCAACAGAAGCAGGAAAAATTATGCTTGAAAATTTTTTGTTTAGATTCTGAATCAAGTTTAGAATGACAATTAAGGAATCAATGACAAGTAGATGAATATGGATACAAAACAGTTGTTTATAAAATTAATAGCAAAAGAAAATCTTACTCAGAAAGAGGCTTTTTTTCTTGTTTGCCAAATGGCAGAGGGGAAGATTGGCCCTACTCAAATGGCAGCAATTCTTATTCTTTTAAAGTCAAAAGGAGAAACAGCTGAGGAGATTGTAGGGTTTATAGAAGGAATGAGGAAGTATATGATAAAAGTTCAAAGTTCAAAGTTAAAAGTTAAAAATTCAATAGATGTATGTGGTACCGGTGGAGACGGAAAACAGACGTTTAATATTTCTACGGCAACAGCATTTGTAGTTGCAGGAGCTGGTGTAAGGGTAGCTAAGCATGGTAATAGAGCAGCAAGCAGTAAATGTGGAAGCGCGGATGTGTTGGAAAGTTTGGGAGTGAATATTAATTTAAACACTTCTCAAGCAAGTTTGGTTTTAGAAAAAGTAGGCATGGTATTTTTATTCGCGCAATTATTTCATCCGACAATGAAATTTATAGCTTCTGTTAGAAAAGAATTAGGTATTCCAACAATTTTTAATTTGCTTGGTCCGTTTTTAAATCCGGCTTCTGTAAAAAGGCAGATTATTGGTGTTCCAAATCTTTCTATAGCCAAAAAATTAGCACGTGTTGGTAAAGAATTTGGGTATAAACATTTGTTATTGGTAACAAGTGAAGATGGAATGGATGAGGTAAGTATTTCTGCAAAAACTCATGTACTCGAAGTGCAAGGCAAAAAAATAAAATCAAGAATAGTGAGTCCTGCTGATTTTGGAGTAAAAAAAGCTTCGCAAAACAAAATAAAAGGAGCAGATTCGAAAACGAATGCAGAGATTATTTTAAATGTTTTAGATGGTAAAAAAGGACAATGTCGTGATATTGTTATTTTAAACAGCGCTTTGGGATTATATGTCGCTGGAAAAGCAAGCTCAATTGAGCAGGGAATTGAAAAGGCTCAAGAGGCAATTGATAGCGGAAAAGCAAAACAAGTATTAGAGCAATTAATAAAAGAAACGCAAAAATATGAAAAATAAAATACTTCAAAAAATAGTTGAGCAAACAAAAAGAGATTTGAAAAAAAGAAAAAAACGTCATTCTGGTAAGCCGAAGGCGCATCCAGAATCTCGAAAAGGAACGGTTTATAATTTGAGTAATTTCAGGAATTCGATTCTCAATCCAAAAAAAGATATTACTCTGATTGCGGAGATTAAGTTAGCGTCTCCAAGTGAAGGAGATCTTGGTTCAAAAAAAACTATTCTAAAGCGGGTAAAAGCATATGAAAAAGCAGACGCTGATGCAATTTCTTTAGTTGTTGAAAAACATTTTTTTAATGGAGATATTAAACTAATTGATCAAATTAAGAAAAATACCAATCTTCCCATTCTTATGAAAGATTTTATTATTGATACATATCAAATTGCCGAAGGTATAAAATCAGGCGCTGATGCGGTGCTTTTAATTGCAAGAATTGTTGGTAACAAAAAACTTTCTGAATTAGTTCAATATGCCATAGGTTTAGGTATTGAACCAGTTGTTGAAATTGATAGTTTAGAACATATAGAAAGAGCGATCGACTCAAAACCATATATAATTGCAGTTAACGCAAGAGATTTGGATACTTTTGAGGTGGATGTTGATAGAGCATCTGAAATTCTAAAACAAGTTCCAGACAAATTTATAAAACTGGGATTCTCAGGAATCAAAAGTTCGCAAGAAGTTCAAAAATATAGGGAAGCAGGAGCAAAAGGAGTGCTTGTGGGAACGAGTTTAATGAAAGCGAAAAATATAAAAGATTTTATATTGTCATTGCGAACGAAGTGAAGCAATCGTAGTTTTACGATTAGGAGATTGCCGCGTCGGTCGCATCAAGCGACCTCCTCGTAATGACAGATTGAAAACTATGAAAGTAAAAGTTAAAATTTGCGCGACAAGAAGTTTGGAAGCAGCAGAAGTTGCTTTTGAAGGTGGTGCTGATTTTTTAGGGTTTGTATTTACACCACGTATTAAAACTCATACTGTAGATAGGGAGGTTGTAAAAGAAATTAGCAAACAGTTGAAAGGCAAAATTAATTTAGTTGGCGTTTTTCAAAATATGCCACTTAATCAAGTACAGAAAATAATTGAGACGTGTAATTTAGATTACGCTCAGTTTCATGGTGACGAACCACAGGAGTATATAAAACAAATAAAAATAAAAACAATAAAAGCATTTAGATTTCCAGGAGATTTTGACATTGAAGATGCGAGAAAACAAATGAAGCAGTTTAAGGTAGATGTTTATCTTTTAGACAGAATAGAACAAAGCGAGGGGCAAATGATTAATTTAGAAAAAGCTAGTGTTTTAGCAAAAGAATTTCCTTTAATCTTTGCAGGAGGTTTAAATCCAGAGAATGTCGCAGACGTTATAAAGAAAGTAAAACCACAGATTGTAGATGTCGCATCTGGGGTCGAGACAGACGGAAAACAAGATATTGAAAAGATTAGAAAATTTATAAGAGAAGCGAAAAAGAATTTTTAATTTGAAATTTTTAATTTTTATTCAATTTTTAATGTTTAAAATTTATAATCATGAAAAATAAACATCAAAATAATGGTCACTTCGGACTATACGGCGGGAGATATGTCCCGGAGATGTTAATTCCGGCTCTTGAAGAATTGGAAAAAGCATACACGGTTGCAAAAAAAGATGATTCTTTTCAAAAAGAATTTACCGATTTACTCAATAATTTTGCAGGGAGGCCGACTCCATTGGTATTTGCTGAAAACCTCACAAAAAGATTAGGTGGCGCAAAAATATATTTAAAAAATGAAGGAGCAAACCTAACCGGCGCTCATAAAATTACTCATTGTATAGGACAAGCTTTGGTTGCAAAAAAAATTGGCAAAAAAAGACTTATTGCAGAAACCGGAGCAGGACAGCATGGCGTTGCGACTGCAACAGTTGCAGCAAAACTCGGGTTTTCCTGCACAGTATATATGGGAGAAGTAGATATACAAAGACAGCGGCAGAATGTTTTTTTAATGGAACAGTTAGGTGCAACTGTAGTTCCGGTTGCTTTTGGCAGTAAAACGTTAAAAGATGCAGTGAATGCTGCAATTAAAGACTGGATAGAAAATGTTAAAGATACGCATTATGTATTAGGGTCGGTTGTGGGTCCGCATCCGTTTCCGACAATGAATAGAGATTTTCAGTCGATTGTTGGACGAGAAGTAAAAGTTCAAATGAAAAAAAGAGAAGGGAAACTACCCGATTATATTATCGCATGTGTTGGCGGAGGAAGCAATGCCATGGGAATTTTTTATGAGTTTATAAAAAGCTCAACAGTAACGTTAATAGGTGTTGAAGCAGGAGGAAAAGGAGAAAAAGTAGGTGAGCATGCGTTACGATTCAAAGGCGGTTCGGTCGGCATTGTAGAGGGATATAAATCATACTTTTTGCAAAACAAAGACGGCCAACTGCAAAAAACTTACAGCATTTCTGCAGGGCTTGATTATCCGGGTATTGGGCCAGAGCTTGCAAACCTTCATGATTTAAATCGAGTAGAATTTGTAAGCTCAAAAGACAGAGAAGCGTTAGAAGCAGTAAGACTTTTGGCAAGGACAGAAGGAATTATTCCTGCGCTTGAATCTGCGCATGCAGTAGCACATGCTGTAAAACTTGCACCAAAACTTTCCAAACACAAAATAATTGTTGTCAATCTTTCCGGAAGAGGCGATAAGGATTTGTTTATTTTGGCAAAAGCATTCAACGATAAAAAATTTATGAAATTTTTGAAAGAGTACACACAATGATTGTTAAATTGTTCGATTGCTTCATTGTTAACAATTTAGCAATGCAGCAATACAACATGATTCAATAAAATATGAACTCTATTGATCAAAAACTGTCAGAAATCAAGAAAAATAAGAAGCTAGGAATCATGACTCATGTTGTGGTTGGATATCCGACGCTTGAAAAAACTGTCCAAATAGTAAAAACCATGGCAGAATGCGGAGCTGATTTTGTCGAGCTTCAAATTCCTTTTTCCGATCCTTTGGCTGATGGGCCAACAATTATGAAAGCATGCGAGAAATCTTTGAATAATGGAACAAAAGTTAGAGACTGCTTCAAGATTGCCAAAGATTTAAGTTCTCAAGTTTCTATTTCGCTTTTATTTATGGCGTATTATAATACTGTGTTTAAGTACGGAATTAAACAGTTTATAAAAGATTCAAAAGCTGCAGGAATTTCTGGACTTATTGTTCCGGATATGTCAATTGATGAAGAGGGAAATGAAAAGTTCTATGCTTATAGTAAAACGTTTAATCTATACAACATTCAAGTGATTTCTCCGGCTTCCACAGAGCAACGTTTGCGAAAAAATGCAAAAATCGCCAAAGGATTTGTGTATTGTACAGCCAGACAGGGAATAACAGGAGTGAAAGAAGAATTGAACCCAGAATTAAGTTCATACCTCAAAAAAGTACGTTCACATTTTTCTATTCCACTTGCAGTGGGTTTTGGAATCTCCAAAAAAGAACATGTTAAAGCGCTTAAAAAACATGCAGATATCGCTGTAATAGGCAGCGCAATTATTAACATTATCAACTTCTCAAAACCATCTGAAATCTCAAAAAACGTTGTACAATTTATGAAGAATTTAGATTCAAAATAACATAAAATCCGCGGGTGCAGCTTCGTTTCCACCCCAAGGGTGTCAAAGATAAAGGTAACTGTTTACTCCTTTGACATAAACTTGTCATTCTTGAGGCTTAAGGCCGACCTGCCTGCCGGCAGGCAGGTCGAAGAACCACCTCCCAAAATTAGATGCTATCGTTTACACTCCAGCATGACAGTCTGTATTAGAACTGTGAACAGTTATTTATGAAAATACTAATTTGACTTTAGAGTAAAGAGTTTTGTATACTATACCTATAGTGTGATTATAAGTCGCGAAGCTTATTTTTGGTTTTATTTTATAAACTCCGAAGGGAGGGCTTGTTGACGTCGTAAAACCAATTACGAATAGACCAAGCTAGCTCCCTGAAGGGAGTTTTTGTTTTTTTATACATATGAAGATACCTAAAAAAATGCTCATCGTAGGCCCATGCGCAGTTGAGTCGCGCGATCAGGTTTTAGAAACCGTTAAACAGGCAAAAAAAATTGGAGTAGGGTACGTTCGGCTCAGCCTATGGAAACCACGGACAAAGCCAGGATTTGAGGGAATTGGAGAAGAAGGAATAAAGCTTTTAGTTGAGGCAGCCAAGATGGGTGTGAATCCAGCAGTTGAGCCTATGATTCCTGAGCATGCAAAACTAGCCATGGACGCAGTGATGACTGCTACAAAAAACGGAAAATGTATGCTTTGGATAGGAGCCAGAAACCAAAACCACTACATTCAAAGGGAAGTTTCCAGGATTGCAGCAAGAAATCCGCGCACTGTTCTTATGGTAAAAAACCAGATATGGCACAATGAAAAGCATTGGGAAGGAATCGTAGAACACTGTTTATCCGGTGGAATAAAAAAGTCACATCTTATTCTCTGTCACAGAGGATTTGCGCCAATTGGTGATAATCCGCAAGGATACAGAAATGTTCCGGACTATAATATGGCAATGCGAATGAAGGAAAAAACCGGACTTGCCATGATTTTTGACCCTTCCCACACAGGTGGAAGTATCGAAAAAGTCATAAAAATTACACATGAAGCAAATGAGCATGAGTTTGATGGGTTTCTAGTCGAAGTCCATCCAAATCCAAAAAAAGCTCTATCTGACGCGATCCAACAACTTGCCTGGTCGCAATTTAGAAGACTTTTAAAAAGCCTGTATAAAAAAAGAGTAAAACGGGCAAAACTGGTTCATGGTTTTGGGGGAGCTACAATGCATTTGCCTTTTAAAACATGAGAAAGATACAAATAAATATTGCATCAGATAAGAAATCATATCCAATTTTTGTTGGAAGCGGAATTCTTGATGCAATTACTAAGTTTGATTTGTATTCCTATTCTAAAATTGTGGTAATTACAGATACGCACATTGAGAATTTATTTCTTAAAAAGATCGTGCCGTATTTTCCCCAAAACATCTCAACAATTATTATCCCTTGCGGTGAAAGGGCAAAGAGTATTACGTGCATTTTGGAAATATGGAGGCAGTTGCTCGAAATTGGTTGCGACAGAAAATCTTTGGTTATTAATATTGGCGGAGGGGTAATTGGAGATATGGGTGGATTTGCGGCCAGTACATTCATGAGGGGACTGGATTTCTTACAAATTCCAACTACTTTGCTTGCTCAAGTTGACTCATCAATAGGCGGAAAAACAGGAATTAATTTTTTGGGAGTTAAAAATCTTATTGGTGTTTTTAGACAGCCAATTGGGGTTATGTGTGATGTTTCTGTTCTAGAATCCCTTTCCGACCGAATACTTACGGAAGGATTTGGTGAGGTTATCAAACACGGTGCAATTGCAGATAGGAGTTATTTTAATTTTGTAACTTCAAAAAAACCAAAGGAGTTTAGTCAAAAAGAATTAAGTAAAGTCGTTAGTGGTTCAATCGAAATAAAAAAATGTATTGTTGAAGAAGATGTAACAGAAAAAGATAGGCGAAGGCTCGTTAACTTTGGCCATACCATTGGTCATGCTTTGGAAAGTTTGAGTTTAGAGTCAGGAAGTCCGTTGCTTCATGGGGAAGCTGTAAGTATTGGTATGATTGCAGAAGGAAAGATTTCAGTTCTGAAAAATATATTAAAACAGGAGGATTTAGAAACTATAACAAAGGCTTTAGAGCATGCAGGATTGCCGACAAAAGCACAGAATATTGATCATAAAAAAGTAATGGAAAAAATTAAATCGGATAAAAAAAGTGAAAGAGGAATTGTGTATTTTACCCTTCTTTCTGGTATTGGAACGTGTCAGACCGGGCAGGAAGTATCTGATCAAAACATAAAAAAAGCTTTGGAATTTGTTGCTTCCTGAAACAATATGAAAATTATTCCATTACAACAACCAGTTGCAAAAACCATAGACATACCGGGCTCAAAAAGCTACACCAATAGAGCTTTATTTTTGGCTGCTTTGACGGAAAAGAAGGTTACGATTATCAATCCTTTGGTAAGTGAAGACACGGAGGCGATGATAAGATGTTTGAGAGCGCTGGGAGTAAATGTTCATGTAGGAAATAACTACATAGAGATCTTTCCCGGTTATCCTGAATTCCTGCCTGCCGGCAGGCAAGGTATTTCAGGATCTAAAATGCTGAAACAAGAGATGCCGAAACCGCGTCAAACGCGGCTGAAGCGAGTTCGGGATGACAACAAGGCGAATAATCAATCGTACTCTTTGAGTGCTAGACTTTCGGGAACAACCATGAGGTTTATCTTAGCCCTTGCATGCATTATTCCCGGAGTTAAAACAGTATCTGGAGAAGAAGGACTTAACAATCGTCCAATTGGAGATTTGGTTGATGCCCTAATTCAAATGGGTGCAAAAATAGAATATCTTGGTAAAAAAGGATATCCGCCGGTTAAAATTTTAAGTTCAAAACTAAACGAAGGAACAGTAAAAATAAAAGGATCAGTTAGTAGTCAATTTATTTCAAGTTTGCTTATGATTGCTCCGAAAGTAGGGAGTGTTGAGATTGAAGTTTTGGGGGATCAAATTTCAAAGCAGTATATTGATATGACTATTGATACCATGAAACAGTTTGGAGCAAACGTAATTAACAATAACTACAAAAGTTATAAAATGTTTAAACAAAAATATAACGGGAAAGAATATTCTGTTGAAGGAGATTTTTCCAGCGCTTCTTATTTTTTTGCAATTGCTGCTTTGACCGGTTCAACAATCACAATCCAAAATCTTAATCCATATTCTTTGCAAGCTGACAGAGAGTTTTTGCAGATTTTAGAGAAAATGGGAAATAAAATATTGTATAAAAAAAATGCAGTGACAGTTAAAGGCTCGGGGAAAATAAGACCTATAAACGTTAATATGGAAAATTGTCCGGATCAAGTTATGACCCTTTCGGTTTTGGCCGCATTTGCAAATGGAACTACAATTATACACGGTGTTAAAAGTCTTAAAATCAAAGAAACAGACCGGCTTTTGGCAATTAAAAACGAATTAAAAAAAATGGGAATTAAAACTGACTCTAGCAATTCAACTCTAACAATTTACGGAGGAAATCCAAAGTCTGCTTCTATTGAAACATACGGAGATCATAGAATGGCAATGGCTTTTGCCGTTGCCGGTGCAAGGCTTTCGGGAATGGAAATACAAAACCCTTTGGTAGTTAATAAAACATTTCCTGATTTTTGGATGAAGCTCGCAGAGATTGCTTTTCCCGCTGAGCGGGATCGCAACGACAAGAGGAGAAATATTGTTTTAATCGGTATGCGGGGAAGCGGTAAAACAACTGTGGCAAAGCTGCTAGCGGAAAAACTACAAAAAAATCATATAGAACTCGATGAGATGTTGGCAAAAAAAGTCGGTATGCCAATAGCTCTAATAGTTGAAAAATACGGATGGGCTTATTTTAGAAAAGTAGAATCAGATGTTGTTAAAGAAGTTGCCGTATATTCTGATACAATTATTTCAACGGGCGGTGGAGTTGTTATTAACACAGAAAGTGTAAGCACACTTAAAAAAAGCGGCACATTAGTTTTGCTTGATGCTTCTGTTGAAACATTAGTAAAAAGAACCGGCAATACCAAAAATAGGCCCTTTTTAACCAATAAAAAAAACAGAAAAGAAGAAATAAGAGAGGTTCTTAAACAGCGAAAAACCTTGTATGGACAGGCAGCAGATGAAATAATAGCAACAGATACATTAAGCCCTAAGGAAGTTGTTGAAGAGATTTTGTTAAAACTATGATTACTGCAAAAACAAAAATATGTATGGTAATTGGTGATCCCATAGGTCATTCGCTGTCTCCTCAGATGCACAATGCGGGACTGAAAACTTTGGGAATTGATAGTGAGCTTGTGTTTGTTGCTTGCGATGTAAAAATAAGAGACATGAGCGATTTTATAAAGGGAGTTAGAGCAATGGGGATAGCCGGAGTAAGCGCAACACTTCCTCATAAAATTGAAATTATGAAATATATGGATACGGTTGATGAAACTGCAAGGAAAATAGGCGCTGTAAATACTGTTGTAAACGATAACGGAGCATTAAAAGGATATAACACAGATTGGTTAGGTGCTCTGATTCCGCTAGAAAAAAAAACAGAGCTAAAAAATAAACGAGTTGGACTCTTGGGCGCAGGCGGTGCTGCACGGGCAATTATTTATGGATTAAAGAAAAAAGGTTCGATAATTACTCTATTTAATAGATCTTTAAAAAACGCAAATACATTAGCTGAAGAATTTGCATGTGGAGCCTGCGGCTTAGATTCTTTAGAACAAGTTTTAGATATGGATATACTCATTAATGCTACTTCTGTTGGTATGAACGAAGATAAAAGTCCAATTGATAAAAAGTTCTTAAATAAGGATCACATTGTGTTTGATATTATTTACACCCCAAAAGAAACAAGATTAATCAAAGACGCCAAAGAAAAAGGCGCACAAGTAATCTTAGGATATGAAATGCTTTTATACCAGGGTGCTCAACAGTTTAGATTATATACAGGCTTTGACGCGCCAGTTGAAGCAATGAGAAAAGCTATTCTTAAAAACGTATGAACATACGTTATTGTCTGCCAATTGTAAAAAACAAAAAAGAGAAGATTGTGGCGATTATTAAAAATAATCAAGATTATTCTTATTTTGAACTGTGGTTGGATTATATAAAAGACCTTGACGTTGAGCTTGTAAAACAACTAGCGGATCAAATGGGAGAAAAACTTATTTTAGTTTTCCGGAGAAAAAATCTGGAAGCAGTTCAATTAAATTCAAAAAAAAGACAAGAGATTATTTCTCTGTTAAACAACAGTTTAGCACTACTCGATTTAGATATATTTAATCAGAAAGAAGAGCTTGAGTATATTAGAGCTAATGATCTTAAAATTAAAACTATTATTTCTTATCATAACTATGACCAAACTCCGGAAGATGAGAAGCTTTATGCAATTCTTGATACAATGAAGCAATACACCCCTGCGATTTTTAAAATCGCAACAAAGTGTAATAGTCAAAAAGATGCATTAAGACTTTTGGAGTTGCTTTTGGCAATGAAAGAAAAACATGTAAAGTGCATTATTTTGGGAATGGGAAATTTTGGAATGGTAACGAGAATTTTCGGTTCGATATGGGGTAATGAAATGATTTTTGCGCCGATTACAAAATCAGAAGAGTCGGCAGAAGGTCAGCTCACAAAAAAACAATTGGAGAAAATATTTGAGTTATTATAATGTCATTCTGAACTTGATTCAGAATCTATTGATCCCGGGTCAAGCCCGGGATGACAGAAAAGAGAAATCTTATGGCCGGAAATACATTTGGACATTTATTTAGGATTACAACGTTTGGCGAATCCCACGGCGGGGTGGTTGGTTGCGTGGTTGACGGCTGCCCTCCTGGAATTAAAATTTCTGAAGAAGAAATTCAAAAAGAGTTAGACAGAAGAAAACCGGGACAATCTTCTATTACAACTCCCCGAAAAGAAGAAGATGAAATAAAAATAATGTCAGGAGTTTTTGAGGGTAAAACAACTGGCACGCCAATTTTACTTTTGGCTTATAACAAAGACGTTCGGCCTGAAGAGTATCAGGAAATCAAAGATGTATTTAGACCTGGGCATGCAGATTTTACCTATACCAAAAAGTACGGTTTTAGAGATTGGCATGGTTCCGGTAGGGCTTCCGCACGGGAAACGTTAGCCAGAGTTGCTGCTGGGGCTATTGCAAAAAAATATTTAAAAGAAAAACTTGGGGTAGAAATTTTTAGTTTTGTGGAACAAGTTGGGCAGATTAAGACTGATATTTATTTTAATTTGGTTACGATGGAAGAAATCGAATCAAACATTGTCAGGTGTCCTGACCACAAAGTTGCAGAGGAAATGATTAAGCTCATTGAGGAGGTCAAATCAGAAGGAGATTCTATTGGCGGAGTAGTAAGGGGAGTTATTAAAAATGTACCCGTAGGTTTAGGTGAGCCCGTGTTTGATAAGCTTAATGCGGATTTAGGAAAAGCTATGCTTTCCATAAACGCTGTAAAAGGATTTGATATCGGTTTAGGCTTTGAAGGGACAAAGCTTCGAGGAAGTAATCATAATGATCCATTCCATCTTGAAAACTCTATGATACGAACAAAAACCAATAATGCAGGAGGAGTTTTGGGCGGGATTTCTAATGGAGAAACAATTTACTTTCGGGTTGCTTTTAAGCCGGTTTCAACTATTAAAAAAGAGCAGTTGACTGTTTCTAAAGACAAAAAGGAAGTAAAACTTGAAGCAGCAGGTAGACATGATCCCTGTGTTTTGCCACGGGCTGTCCCGATTGTTGACGCAATGGCAGCATTGGTAATTATGGATCATTTTTTACGCCACAAAGCCCAAAATTATGATTACCTGTAACTGCGAGCGATAGCGAAGGAATCTCTTGGTGAGATTGCTTCGTCACAAGTTCCTCGCAATGACGACTCTGTATGAATGAAGATTTAGAAGATATACGAAAAGAAATAGATGAAATCGATGAGGAACTCATTAAGATTTTGGCAAGAAGATTTGAGGCAGTTAAAAAAATCGGCAGACTAAAAAAATTATCGGGAGAAAATCCTTTAGATATAAAAAGATGGGAGGAGATTATTTCGTCTCGAATACTAAGAGGAACATTAGTGAATCTTCCTTCAGAATTTGTTAAAAAACTGTTTGGTGTTATTCATAATTTGTCTTTAGATATTGAAAGGAAGAGTTAAATTGTCATTGCGAGCGAAGCGAAGCAATCTCTATTCAGGGGATTGCCACGTCGAACACGTCAGACGTGTCTCCTCGCAATGACATTATAGATGTATGAAGAAGGTCAGTATTATAGGATTTGGAAGATTTGGAAAAACGTTATATAGACTCCTAAAAGATGATTTTTCTATTACTATCTATAATAGAAGTTCACTAGATTTAAGTTCGGTCGATAGAAATATTACAATTGCCAAAACAATTTCCAAAATTTATGAAAGCGAAATAATTTTTTACTGTGTGCCAATTTCTTCTTTCGAAAGTGTAATTAAGACACACAAAAAATATTTTAAACACAATCATGTTTTAATAGATGTTTTGTCTGTAAAAATGTTTCCTTTATTTGTGCTCAATAAATATCTAAAAAATACAAAAACTCAGGTACTTCTTGCTCATCCAATGTTTGGACCAGATAGTGCAAAAAATGGATTTGAAGGTCTACCCATGATTCTTGACAGGTTCATGACTTCAGCGGATACATACTCTTTTTGGAAGAAATATTTTGAGAGCAAAAAACTAAATGTTATAGAAATGTCAGCTTTAGAGCATGATAGAATTGCAGCGAACTCGCAAGGTCTTACTCATTTTATAGGAAGACTTCTTGAGGAGGTTAATTTTTCTCCGACTTTAATTGATTCGCTGGGCGCAAAAAAACTGTATGAAGTAAAGGATCAGACGTGTAATGACACATGGCAGTTATTCTCTGATTTGCAGCAATATAATCCTTTTACCAAACAGATGCGATTAAAACTAGGGCAAGCTTACGACAAATTGTATAACAGACTATTGCCAAAACAAGCGCATCCGAAATTTGTCACGTTTGGTATTCAGGGCGGAAAAGGGAGTTTTAACGATGAAGCAATACAACGTTATATTCAAAAACATGCTATTAAAAAATACAAGATAAAATTCTTGTATACTTCAGAAAAGGTATTAAGAAATCTTCACGAAGGGACAATTGATTTTGGATTATTTGCAACACACAATGCTGTTGGAGGAATTGTTACTGAATCAGTTATTGCCATGGCAAAGTATACATTTAAAATAATAGAAGAACAGGAAATTGTAATAAGACATTTTTTAATGAAACGAAAAGATGTTTTACTAAGCGATATTACTTCAATCCATGCTCATTCTCAGAATTTAAAACAATGCAGAGGTTCTTTAGCCCAAAAATATCCCAATCTAAAACAAGAAAGCGGAAGTGGAGATTTAATTGATACCGCAAGGGCTGCACAGTTTTTAGCAGAAGGTAAACTGTCAAAAACTACGGCAATTTTAGGTCCTCGGACGTTAAGCGATATGTATGATTTTGAAATCATTGACTCTGATTTACAGGATTTGGAACATAATGTGACGAGTTTTTTACTTGTAAGCCGTTAATTATTGTAATGCTGAATTTGGTTCAGCATCTCTATTTTTAGATTCTGAAACCCCGCGTCAGACGCGGTGAAACAAGTTCAGAATGACGTAGAGCCAGGGGAAGCTTGACATGGAAGAGAGTATTGGGTAGATTAGTACTATGTCTGAATTTAAGAAGATTGATCTTGGTAAGCTAGATGAATCTGAACCTGATAACCAGCGTGTGTTCACATCTCCTCTGAAAACATTTAAACTCCCACAAAAGAAATTCGGCGTTGGGTTTTGCATGGTAATCGGTATTATTTTGTTGGGACTTTTACTTGTATATCCGGTTGGAAAAATATACTCCGCATCTATGCGGACTCAGAGGCAAGCAAAAAAAGCCTGGGAAGCGATTAAAAAACAAAATGTCGAGCTTGCCTCAACAGAACTAATTAAAACAAAAGAAGATTTAAAACAATTACAGCAAGATTTATCAACGCTTTCCATACTTCGTTTTATTCCGGTCTTAAATTTTTATTATGGAGACGCAGACCATTTGGTAAAAGCAGGCGGTTATGGTCTTGACGCAGCGTCTATTTTAGTTGATTCTTTAAAGCCCTATGCCGATGTTTTAGGTCTTAAGGGACAGGGAGGAAGTTTTGTTATGGGAAGTGCGGAAGATAGGATTAAAACTGCGGTTTTGACAATGGCAAAAATCACTCCTCGCATTGATGACGTATCATCGTTGCTCCTTTCGGCGCAAGAAGAAATTGACCAAGTAAACCCAAATCATTACCCGCCGTTTTTTGGTGGAGAAAAGATCAGAAAACAACTGATAACAGTAAGAACATTCGCAGATGAAGGAGTTACATTTGTAAGCGAGGCAAGACCGTTGGTAAAAGTATTGCCTTCGCTTTTAGGTGAGTCAAAAGACAGAAAATACTTGATTTTGTTTCAAAACGATAAAGAACTTCGCCCTACAGGCGGATTTATGACAGCATACGCTGTATTTCGAATCGAAAAAGGAGTAATTCATGTAGACAGGTCTGAAGATATTTATAATTTAGACAACAGTCTGACAAAAACATTTCCAGCTCCGGATCCTATTTTAAAATACTTACCAAATGTACCTAATTTTAATATTAGAGATACGAATCTTTCTCCTGATTTTGTAGAGTCTATGAATACATTTAATTCTTTATATAAATTCGCACGCTCAAAAACAGATGTTGATGGAATAATTGCTCTAGATACTCATGTATTAGTTTCTATTATAAATAAATTAGACGATAGAGTAGATGCAGCCGGTATTGCGTTTACGACAAAACAAGATAAAAGATGTGATTGTCCACAGGTAATTTATGAACTTGAGGATAATATTACCCGTCCGGTTGGATACGAAAAAGAAGGAAGAAAAGATATCTTGGGAGCATTGCTTTATTCAATTATGGAAAAAGCGCTTAAGTCTTCTCCTAAATTATATTGGGGGCCTTTATTCCAACAGTTGCTTGATGAAGTAAGCCAAAAACATATATTGTTTTATCTCTATGACAAAGACGCCCAAAGCGGAATTGAAGCCTTGAATGCCGCCGGTAGAATTAAAGCATTTGATGGAGATTACCTCCATATTAACGAAGCGAATATGGGAGGAGCAAAATCAAATCTTTTTACCCAAGAAGCAGTGACCCAAAATATAGAAACAGATAATAGCGGGACAATTACTAAAACAATTACCATTAATTACAAAAATCCTCATCCTCCGTCTGATTGTAATTTAGAAAGAGGAGGACTTTGCATTAACGCAACGTTTAGGGATTGGATACGAATTTACGTACCAAAAGGAAGTACATTGGTTAGTAGTCAAGGATCAGAAGTAAAAGTAACAACTGCCGAAGATTTAGGAAAAACAGTCTTTGAAGGATTTTTAACAGTCAGACCTTTGGGTACCGCAGTGTATAACATTAAGTATACGCTTCCCTTTAAAGCTAAAAACAATATCTTACCATTGTTAATTCAAAAACAACCAGGTACAGATAAAAACGAATACATAATTAAAGTCAACGGAACGCAAAAAGAAAAATTTGGGTTATTAACCGACAAAACTCTTACACTAAACCTATAATAAATATGTTACTAATGTCATTGCGAACGAAGTGAAGCAATCTCACGAGATGCTGAATCAAGTTCAGCATGACAATAGAAAGATTGCTTCGGAACTAAAGTTCCTCGCAATGACAGGAAAAATAAAATGAAAACATTTACAACAGAAGCTATTGTTATCAAACGGAAAAATTATAATGAGGCAGATCGGATTTTGACTGTGTTTGCCAAAAAACATGGCAAACTAAGCATTAAAGCTTCGGGGGTGCGAAAAATCACCAGTAGAAGATCTGCTCACATAGAGCTTCTCAATCATACGCTTTTAACAGTTTATAAAAATAATGGAATGCCGGTGTTAACAGAGGCTCAATCACTCAATACGTATTCGGACATAAAACGTTCGTTATCACGTATTGGATATGCATATCACCTGTGTGAATTAGTAGATAGTTTGTGTCCGGAAAATCAGGAGAATGAATACGTGTATGCACTGTTGCTTGACATGCTTGATAAGCTTTCAAAGGAAGAATATGTTAGTTTGTTAGTTAAGAAATTCGAGATAGAACTTTTGACTGCTTTGGGGTTTTATTCCCCTCAGTTTGCTGCTCAACATTTCGACTCATCTTTGTTTATAGAAGATATCTTAGAAAAGAGACTTAAGGCAATAAAAATTATTCCCCAGTTTTCGTAAAATGGCTTCTTTATTCTCCTCTTCTTTTTTGTTATTATAACAATATACATTTTCTCACTGCGAGCGTAGCAATGAATCTCATATTAAGAGATTGCTTCGTTACTACGTTTCTCGCAATGACGGTTAATTATGAATAATGACCTCATGGAAAAAATTAGCGCTTTGGTTAAAAGACGAGGGTTTATGTACCCGGGGTCTGATTTATATGGCGGGTTGGCAAATACATACGATTATGGACCAATGGGAGCAGAGCTTTTGCGAAACATCAGAGATTTGTGGTGGACTGAGTTTATCCAAAAACGGGGAGATATAGTTGGACTTGACGCAAGTTTAATTTCTCATCATAAAATATGGGTTGCATCCGGTCATGTTGCTAGTTTTGCTGATGCAATGGTTGATTGCAAAAATTGTAAATTGCGAGTTAGAGCAGATCACCTTATTGAAGATGTTTTAGAGAAAAATGTAGAAGGAACAACTGTTGAAGAACTGGACAAAATAATTCAAGATAACAAAATGTTGTGTCCTAATTGTAAAAAACATGAGTGGACAAAAGTAAGAAAATTTAATTTGCTGTTTCCTGTTCAATTAGGAATTGTTGAAGGAGAACAAGGATACGGATATTTACGAGGAGAAACAGCTCAAGGAATTTTTATTAATTTTAAAAATGTTGTTGATTCCACGCGTGTTCGATTACCTTTTGGAATGGCTCAACTTGGGAAAAGTTTTCGAAATGAGATAACTCCCGGAAAATCCGTTTTTCGAACTGTTGAATTTGAGCAAGGAGAAATAGAATATTTCTTTAATCCTCAAAATCAAAATTGGGAGGTGCTTTTTGAGCAATGGAAAAAAGCCATGTGGGAATTTGTTGTTGGCAAGTTAGAGATTAACCAACAGAACTTACGGTGGCGGACACATGGTGACAAGGAGCGGTCTTTTTATAGTAAACGAACTGAAGACCTAGAATATAACTTTCCATTTGGATTTAAAGAATTGTGGGGACTTGCGTACCGGACTGATTATGATTTAAGACAGCATATCCAATATTCAGGAAAAGATTTACACATTACAGATCCTATTACAAATGAAAAAATAATTCCTCATGTTATAGAGCCTGCGGTTGGAATAAATAGAATACTTTTAATGATTTTATGTGATGGGTATACGGAGGAAAATAATAGGATATATCTTCGTATTACTCCAAAGCTTGCTCCTTTTAAAGCAGCAGTATTTCCATTGGTTGCAAATAAAGAAGATTTGGTTGATAAAGCAAAATCAGTATATGACGAGTTAAAAGTTCATTTTATGATTGCCTGGGATGATAGAGGAAATATTGGAAAAAGATATGCCTCCCAAGACGAAATCGGAACACCATTTTGTATTACCATAGACTACCAGACGCTTGAAAATAATTCAGTAACTGTTCGTTTTCGAGATACGGGAGAGCAAAAAAGAATTAATATAAGCGAAATAAAAGATTATTTGCATAAAGCCTTAGTTTGATGAAAAATATTCGGGATAATTGTGCAATTGCTGGAGTTTATTCAAAAACAGCTGATATTCCTCAGATACTTTTAAACGGGCTTGTTGAGCTAAATCACAGGGGACAGGAAGGAAGCGGAATGATTTTAGCAAATGGCAAGGAATTTAAAATGTTAAAAGACTCAGGTCTTGCCGGAATTGTGTTTTCCATCAAACATTCTTTGCCAGATTTAGACAATGCATTTGTTGGAATTGGGCATAATAGATATTCTACATCAGGATCTTTGTCTGAAGTGCAGCCGTTTTTAGAAAATGGAATTGGAATCGCCCACAATGGAAATTTAACCAACGTCAAATTCTTAAAGGAAAAATACACCATTGCCGATTCTATGGAGGCAGCTAAAAGTGACACACGGGTAGCTTTGGCTATTATAAATAAAATGAAAGGAGATGCACAGGAAAGAATTTTAGCCGGTGTGAAAGAATTGGAAGGAGCGTTTAGTTTCATATTTATTTTAAAAAACTCTTTAATTGTGGTTCGGGATTCATTGGGATTTCGGCCAATGTCGATTGGAAAACTACAAAGGCATGGATATGTGGTCGCATCGGAAAATTCTGCGTTTAAGTCAATGGGAGCAGAATTTTTAAGAGATGTTTTGCCTGGAGAAGTCATAAAGATAGATGAAAATGGAGTTAATACGTTAACAATGATGAGTTTTAAAAAATTAGCGCAGTGTATTTTTGAGCTTATATATATTGCCAGACCCGACAGTACCGTATTTGGTATTCCGGTGATGCAATTCAGACTTAAGCAAGGCGAAATTCTTGCTCGGCATATTCCGGATGTAGATTTTATTGTTCCTGTGCCTCGTTCTGGAATTTCCGCAGCCATTGGAATTGCGGGTTCGGAGTTAGCAAAAAAGAAGGGAATAGTCTATATGGACGGACTGTATACCAATCCTTACAGAGCTTCTGTTGATGGAGCAAGAACCTTTATCAGGCCTTCGGGAAGGGATAAAGCAGCAACAGAAAAATATAGCGCGAATGAGCAAATATTAAAAGGTAAAAAAATATGTCTTATTGATGATTCTATAGTGCGTGGTTCATTACGATTAGTCGTTGAGAAAGTGAGAAAAGCAGGAGCAACAGAGGTTCACGCATTAATTGCTTCACCGTCTTTGACGCACGCGTGTTATATGGGTGTTGATTTTGGAGATGCGGAATTGCTGGCTCATAAAATGCCAGATCTAGAAGAAAGAAAAAAATATCTTGGTCTTGACAGCTTATATCATTTACGATATTCTGAATTAATTGAGGTTGTTTTGGGAAATAAAATAAAAATCGACAGTCCCGAAGTTTTCTCAGAAAATAATTTTTGCGGAGCGTGCTTTACCGGTAAGTATCCGATTTCAATAAAAGGCGCAATTAGTAAAGAAGACGACTAGTATGAATGCAAAATATTTACTCTTAGCAGGGATACTTCTGTTAGTCCTTGGCGGTGGCGTGTTTGTGTTTAACTCAAACAAAAATAAACCGGTTACAGCTCCAGCTCTTTCCCAAGAAGAGACAGTAAAAAAGCTAAATCCCGAAGATATTGGTCTTGCCTTTACTGCTCGAAATGATAAAAAAGCAGTAAAATTTATGATTGAAAAAATCGATGATATTTCAAATGTTGATTATGAAATTAGTTATTTGGCAAAAGGAGATATTCCTAGGGGAGCGATTGGACATGCGGACCCAGAAGCCGGAGATACAAAAATAGAAACTAATTATATTGACTTAGGTACATGTTCGTCCGGCAAGTGTAAATACGACGAAGGAGTAGTTTCGGTGAAATTACTTCTTAAGGTTACAAAAAAAGACAATAGCATTTATTCCGTAGAAAAAACCCTTGACCTCACCTCGGATTAATTTTTTCATTCTACACCAATTATCTACGCTTAGCGTTTCTCGCCGTTAACATACACTAAAATGGTCATTTGCCCCCTTGACAGCTGCTAGAAAGTGACTCAGAATGGAATAACGTGGGAAAAAGTGGGACGGAGTGGAACCCTAATCACTTTAGGAAAGGCAGGATATGTTAATAGGACAATATGAAGGAAAAGTGGGAGAAAAAAATAGAATCGCGTTTCCCAAAAAATTTCGAGAAGAATTGGGAGACAATTTAATAATCACTTATGGCTACGAAAACTCGCTTATCGTTGTATCGGAAAAAAACTGGCGGTCACTTCTTGAAGGAACAGAAGGAAAACCATTTGTTCAGCAAGAAACCAGACACGTTCAAAGACTCTTACTCGGAGGAGCAAGTTTTATTAGGCTCGATAGCAAGGGAAGGTTTGTATTGCCTACTTATTTACGAGACTTTGCAAAGATTAAAAATGAAATTATATTCATAGGTTTGTATCGTTACGTTGAAATGTGGGATAAAGGTATTTGGGAAGAATATAGAAGTAGTGTTGAAAAGAATATAAGCGAAATTTCGGCGAAATTAGTAACGGGAGATGAAAGCGGTGAATAAGAATTTTCATACACCGGTTTTGGTTGAGGAAGTAATTAGATTTTTGAACGTTCAAGATAATAAAAAGTACATTGACGCAACACTTGGTGGAGGAGGACATAGTTTTGAGATTTTGAGAAGAGGGGGAAGTATACTGGGAATTGATGTAGATGAAGAAGCTTTAGATTTTGTTCGGGAAAAACTCAAAACTCAAAGTTCAAATCTCAAAACAGAAGGACAATTAAGAGTTGTAAAGGGGAATTTTAAAGATGTAAAAGCGATCGCAAAAGAAAACGGATTTGAAAATGTTGATGGGATTTTATTTGACTTGGGAGTATCCAGTCACCAGCTGGATACTCCCCGACGGGGGTTTAGTTTTGGTAAAAATGGTCCGCTTGATATGCGGATGGATAAAAATCTAAGCGTTACAGCAAAAGACCTTGTTAACGCGTTAAGGAAAGGAGAGCTCTATGAATTATTTTCTAAATTGGGTCAAGAGTATCGTGCTCGGGTCATTTCTGAGAGTATTATTAGCGCCCGTAGACTAGAAAAAATAGAAACAACGGGTCAGTTGGCAGAGATTGTTAAGCGAAGTTTGAAGGGAATAACAAAGACACATCCGGCAACACGAGTTTTTCAGGCACTAAGAATTGCAGTTAACGACGAGTTGAATAATCTAAGAGAAGCACTTTCAAGTTCGATAGGATTATTAGGCAATAAGGGAAGATTGGTTGTAATTACATTTCACTCTTTAGAAGACGGAATCGTAAAACAAAATTTTAAGGAATTTGAAGAAAAAGGATCAGGGACAATAATTATAAAAAAGCCTGTTGAGCCAACACCGGAAGAAGTTCGAAGCAACATCAGAAGTAGGAGCGCAAAGTTAAGAGCGTTTGAAAAGCTCATGTAATTATGAATATATTTGTAAAGTTATCAATACTGGTGATTATTATTCTTTCCTTGGTTCAAATTGTTGTATCAAATCAACTTTCTACCACTGGGATTATATTGGGAAAATTAGAAGACCAAGTAAAAACTCTCAAGGATAAAAATTTTACCTTAAGGGAAGATGTGCTGCTTTCATCTTCATTGACGTCCATTGCCTCAAGGGCTTCGAGTTTGGGATACATAGAGAGAAAATCTCAAATCTATCTCACGGGCTCCGTGCCTTTGGCTCTTAACAGGTGATATACTAAGTAAATGTGGCGCTACTACTTCACATTGCTTTCTTTAGTTTTGGCATTTTTTTTAGTTGGTGTAAGGCTTTTTTATTGGCAAGTTGTTAGAGCTGAGGAGTTGTTGCTTCTTGGACAATCACAGTACGGACGAGTGGTAAAATTATTGTCGGAACGGGGAGAGATTAAAACATCGGATGGATATCCTATTGTCACTAATAGACCTTCATTTTTGGTTTTTGCCAATCCGAAAGAAATATCTGACAAAAATAAAACTATTGACTTACTTTCTCAAACACTGGAAATAGATAAAGCATCTGTTTCTGCGAGCTTATCGCTTAACAGGTTTTGGGTTCCCATAACAAATGGAATAACATTAGAAAAAAAAGAAGAAGTGCAAAAACTAAAGATTCCCGGTGTTGGATTTGAAAAACAATTTACCCGTTTTTATCCGGAAGCGTCCCTTGCTGCACATTTGGTCGGGTTTGTAGGAGAAAACGACAGCGGAGATGATAAAGGATATTTTGGTTTGGAAGGATATTACGACAGACAACTTAGAGGAAAAGAAAGACAGGCAATCCAAATTCGTGACGCATTTGGCAGGCCAATTTTAGCAAAAGCAGATGAGAGGAAAATCGAAAGCAAAGGCCGGACGTTGATTTTAAATATCGACAGAGTCATTCAGTTTTTAATCGAGCAAAAATTAAAAGAAGGAGTAGAAAAATATCAAGCTGCCGGAGGCATGATTGGAGTCATGGATCCGAAAACGGGAAATATTTTAGCTTTGTCTTCCCTTCCAAGTTTTGACAACAGAAACTTTAGTACATACGAAAACTATTTATATAAAAATCCATTTATTTCAAATACTTACGAGCCTGGTTCGACGCTTAAATCCTTAGTTATGCCTGCTGGAATTGACAGCAAAGTAGTAAGACCGGATACCAAATGTCCAATTTGTTTTGGACCCGTCCCGATTGCGGATTACGAAATACGTACATGGAATAACAAATATTACAAAGATACTACCATGATAGAAGTAATTCAGCACTCGGATAATACCGGCATGGTATATGTTTCCCAGAAATTAGGAATAGAAAAAATGCTTTCTTATCTAAGAAATTTTGGCGTAGGTAGTCTAACCGGTATTGACTTAGAAGGAGAAGTTCCGGCTCTCATTCGGCCGGATGACGAGTGGACTCCCATAGACTTGGCAACCGCAAGTTTTGGCCAGGGAATTTCTATAACAGGTATTCAATTACTCACAGCATTTTCTGCAATCGCAAATAAGGGAGTACGAATGGAGCCGCATGTTGTTTCTAAAATCGTTACCTCGGAAGGCGAAGAAATTCCTATTTATCCAAAAAAAGTAAATTCGCCAATAACGCCTGAAACAGCAAAAATCATGACAGAAATTTTAGTAAACGCGGTAAGTAATGGAGAAGCGAAATATTTTAAACCTAAGGGATATCGAATTGCGGGTAAAACAGGAACAGCCCAAATTCCCATCGCTGGAAAGTATGACCCGCATAAAACAATCGCTTCGTTTATAGGATTTGCTCCGGCTGATAATCCAAAATTTTCCATGCTTGTAGTGATTAACCAACCGACTACTTCAATTTATGGAGCAGAAACAGCAGCGCCGATATTTTTTGATATTGCCAAAAATATACTATTGTATTACGGAATTTCTCCAACGGAATAGTTTATTTATTGAACTTTTTCTTTAAGTATTGGATTATTTCTTCGTCATCATCTGCAATAACAGTTTTAGTCTCGTCATCTTTCATGGTCGGGACAAAGCTTTGGCCGGAGACTGCGATTGTTTGTTTTCTTTGGTCGTGCATGGATGGTTCGAGAACCCACTTAATCGGTACACTGGGTATATTTTCTTTGACCCAGTCCTCTACTCGTTTGCAGTAAGGGCAATGCTCGATTTTGTAAATGGTAATCATAGACATCTTTTATTCTTGAGGTTGGGGTGGTAGGAATTCCTCTCCTCTACTGTTATTAGGTTTAGGATAATCGCTTGCTTTGAGCCAAACTATATAGGTGCACCCGGTTGGTTTTCGTGCTTCTCTGTCCCATCCGGCAGTAGAACATTTCTTCATTTTTTTACCGGTATTTGTAGTAAAAAGAACAAGCTTTGATTGGCACTGCGGACATTCTTCATCGAGAAGTTCAGTTATCCCGTTTATCCATTCAATATAATCGCATCCAACTGCTTTTTTTGCGTCTTTATCCCAAACATTCGTTGAGCATTTTTTCATTTTCTTGCCAAAACGAGTTGTTGTCAAAATAAGAGGAGATCCGCATTTTGGACATTTTTCATCTAATGTTTGCGGTTCTACATCAAACCATTTTATGAAGTCACACCCGATGTTTTCTCGTTTCTCAGAATCCCACGAACCAGTAGAACATCTCTGCAATTTTCGTCCGGTTCTCGTTTCTGTTGTTGGTTCAAGCGTACTCCCACACTTCGGACACACTTCCGTGGTTTGTTCTTTCGTATTCTTCTCCGAAGAATCTTCCATACAATATTAGTATAACAGGAAAGAAAAATTATTTGTAGGCTTAAAATGGTATATCTTCTTCCGGGGAATCTTCAAAAGCAACTTTCTTATATATTTTCCTCGTCAACTCCACATCTTTTTCGCAATAATAGCATATTTCTTTTATGCGGCCTTCTTCATAAGCTTTTGCAACGTCTTTTCCTTCGATTGTTCCTCCTTTAGAACTTGGCAAACCCAGAGCTTTTGCTAACGTATCCAAAGAAATTTTATCCTGTGTGTTCCACTTAGACCATTCATACATAAGATCAAACATGGGAAAGCTTCTGTATCTGGCAAAACTCAGTTCTTTTGTAGGTTTTACTCCCCAAATAACAGAGCGCTGTAAAATAAAGCGCATGTCAAAATCAATAATATTAAAGCCAACAAAAAGATCAATATTTTTTGCAATTTTCCAAAACTCGATAAGCATTTCTTTTTCTTCTCCGCATATAGTTTTTAGAGTATCGTCATTTATACCATAAGAAATACAGCAAATTCTTCCAAAAGCACCATCAAAAGACGTGTCTTCCACAAATTCAATAAATTCTTTTACTTTTTTCCCATCATTTTTTCTTTTATCGTAAATTTCTTGAAGAACAACATGTACTTCTTTTGCGGCCGGAAGTGTTTCGATATCAAAAAACAATTTATTCATCCTACGCAGTTTATAAACTAACAATTAATTGAATAATATATCTTTTAAAGTATTCTTACAATAGTCAGTATCTGTTATAATAAGATTATGCCCGTAGAATGTCTGTATAGACTAATTAGACTAAAAGTATGATTCGAAAATTATTGCATTAGGGAAATATTTGGGTGTGGTGGCGATTCCCAAGACTCTTCTTAGAAAATTGGGTTGGAGAAGAAGAGGGCAAAAGGTTGAAGTTACTGCAAACCACAAAACTCTCGAAATAAAAGATGCGAAATAAGCCTTCTGATAGTATCATCATGAATGATGTGTTTGTTACACTATTTTTCCTTTACTTTTTCCCATCATTTCTATAGACTAAAAATGGAATGATAAAAGGTATAAAGGATAGATTGATACAGGTCCGTTTGATGCGGGATGAAAAAGAAGTAAGATTTGCTTTTGCCACAGTTGGAGTTTTGATTTTCGTTCTGCTGTTAAATATTTTGTACTTAAATTACACATTTTTTAACAAACAATTTCAGAATGGTTCTTTGACTCCCAGTAGTTTGACAGTTGTGACCGTTACTTCAGTTCCTGTAGTTATCACGGTTATCCCAACTCAAGTTCCACCTACTCTTATTCCAACATCAGTATTTCAAACAAATATTCAATCTAACTCGTTGGTGAAAGATTATTTTATTCCTTTGGGATCTGGGACAAATCAAACAAGTGAGTTTGCAGATGTGCCTGGTGCTTTGGCAAAAGTTGATTTTGACAACTATCAAAACATAAAAGAAATTCGATTCGAAGCTTCTGTAAATGTCCCAACTGCAAACCAAAGTGTAACAGTAAGATTGTTTAACACAACTGACAAACATCCGGTTTGGAATTCCGAAGTCACCATGAGCGGAGGAGCTTCTGAGTATCTTATTTCTCCTCCATTACTATATGATACCGGGTCTAAAACATATCAAGTCGAAATGAAAACACAACTGAAATATCTGACAAATCTCACCCAGTCCCGAATCCATATTCTCTTAAAATAGCAAAACTCCATTTGTGCTGGTTCTTGCCCAACAGGTATAATACACATATGTGGCAAGTGGTTAAAAACTTGTATCATCTCGGTGTGGCTTTTTTGGCGAATATATATTATGGATTTCCTTCAGAAGGATTAAGAGTAATCGGAGTTACGGGCACAAGCGGAAAGACAACAACGACACACATGATTTATGAAATGCTCAAAAGTAATGGATTTAGGGTTTCGATGATATCAAGTATTCACGCTGAAATTGGCGGAAAGAGCTATGATACAGGGTTTCATGTAACTACTCCTGATCCAGAGAATTTACCAAAATATTTAAAAATGGCAAAACAAGCCGGAGATACGTATTTTGTTATAGAAGTTTCTTCGCATGCATTAGATCAAAACAGAGTTGCATGTATTAATTTTTTCATTGGCGTTTTGACCACACTTGCACATGAACATCTAGATTATCATAAAACTTTTAAAAATTATGCTAAAGCCAAGTTCAAACTATTGCTTAACGCAAAACATACAGTTGTTCCTTATGACGGAATCCCAGGGAGTGTTTGTTCTACTGTTAGTTTCAATAAGATACTCAACAAAGCAGTTACATTTGGTTTAAAAAAAGGAGATGAAGCAGAAGAAAAATGGAAATTTAAATTAAAAATGCCGGGAGAATTTAATATCAAAAACGCATTAGCAGCCGCAGCTGTTGGTTTGATACTTAATGTTCCGAATCAAATAATTAAAGGAAGTCTAGAGAGATTTAGTGGAATTCCCGGAAGGTTTGAAGAAATTCCCAATACAAAAGGCTTTACAATCATCATAGATTTTGCTCATAAGCCGGATGCTTTAGAGGCGCTGCTTAATACTGCTTTTGATATAAAGGAAAAAGGAAGAATTATTGTCATGTACGGGTGCGCAAGTGAAAGGGATGTTTTAAAACGGCCCATGATGGGAAGAATAAGCGGCAGGCTTGCAGATATTACCGTGCTTACCGATGAAGACCCGCGATTTGAGGATTCAGACAAGATTATTGCTGAAATAGCAGAAGGTTGTGAAGAAGCAGGAGCAAGATTAGTTCAGAGTTTAGAATTAAGAATTCAGAATGGAGAACACGTATTTTTTAAAATTCCAAATAGAAAAGAGGCAATTGAGTTTATAATCAAGAAATTGGCAAAAAAAGGAGACATTATTCTTTTGTGCGGAAAAGGACATGAGACTTCCATGAGTTACCATGGAAAAGAAATACCCTGGAGCGAGCACAAAACAGTTTTGAAAGCATTAGAATGAAAAAATCAAACGGAGTGTATTATTTTCCTTTTGCGCTGGCTGGTTTTTCAACGAGGGCAGTGGGGAGTGTTAAGCATGGCAATAAGTTCGATAGGAGATTTATAGAACAACTTTCGCATGTGATTGGGAGTTCCAAACAAATAACGTATATGGTTCAAAAACACACCACCAATATTGAAATAGTTAAAAAGGATTCAGCTTCAGAAATTTTCAATACGGACGGACTCATTACTCAAGAAAAAAATAAAGTGCTCCTTGCGGTTACTGCGGATTGTGTACCAATAGTGATGTACGATTCTGTTAAAAAGATTATCGGAGTTGTTCACGCTGGGTACAAAGGAATTCTTTTGGGAATAGTAGAAAACATGATAAAAAAATTCATAAAACTTGGGAGTGAGTTATCAAATATTAAGATAGGAATCGGACCGTCGATTGGTGTTTGTTGTTATGATGTAAGTAAAGACAGGATTGAACAGTTTAAACAAAGGTACCCTGGCTTTAAAAATTTTTTTCAAAAAAAACATGCTTTGTATTTTTTAGATTTGCAGTCTATTGTTCTTCAAATCTTAAAACAATTTAAAGTTCAAAATAAAAATATAGAACGAGTAAATTTGTGTACATCTTGTAATAACGAACAATTTTTTTCGTACAGAAAAGACTCAAATAAAACATTTGGTGAATTTGCAACCTTTATTGGAATGATATGAGTAAAAAAATACATTTTGTCGGCATTAAAGGAGTTGGGATGACGCCTTTGGCAATACTGGCAAAAGAAGCTGGATTTGAAGTAAGCGGTTGTGATATTGATAAAACCTTTATAACGGACGAAGCATTGGATAAAAGCGGCATACAACCTTTGATAGGTTTTTCAAAAGGACATGTTAAAAATATTGATCTTGTTATAACAACGAGTGCGCATGGTGGATTTGACAACGAAGAAGTAAAAACTGCAAAGGCGCTTGGCGTAAAAGTACTTACACAAGGTCAGGCAGTAGGAGCGTTTATGAATGGGAGTTTGGTGGCACGGAGTGATATTGAAGGCATTTCCATTACAGGTTCACACGGCAAAACCACTACAACTTCGATAATTGCAACTATTTTTTTTCAAAATAACCTTGATCCTTCGTACGTAATAGGTACTTCACATATTCCTACTTTACCTACACCAGGACACTTTGGTAAAGGAAGACATTTTATTGTCGAAGCTGATGAATACGCAACAGAGCCTACGTATGACAAAACTCCTAAATTTTTGTGGCAGAAGCCAAAGATTGCAATTATTACCAATATTGAGCTTGATCATCCGGATATTTATAATTCAGAGGAAGCAGTTGTAGAGGCTTTTTTTCAATTTGTGAAGTCTTTTGAACATAATGGTTTATTAATAGCTTATGGAGATGATAAAAATGTTGATACATTGTTTAAGAGGTACAAAGGAGAGGTAATCAGATACGGATTTTCTTCGCGAAATGATTTTTTTTTAAAAAATGTTTCTGTAAGAGACGATCACATGTTTTTTTGGGTCGAAACTAAGAGTACATCATTGGGAGAGTTTGCTATTGGAGTAACTGGTGAACATAATGCTCTTAATGCTTTAGCTTCAATAATATGTTCGTTGCAGATGGGAATCGGAGTCGAAAATATTAGGCGAAGTATACGTACATTTGCAGGCTTAAAACGAAGAGCAGAATTTATTGGTAAAACAGACAAAGGAGCTTTAGTATTTGACGATTACGGTCATCATCCTACTGAGGTAAAAAAGACTTTATTAGGGTTTAGAAAACGATTTTCCAAAAGCAAAATAGTTTGTATTTTTCAACCGCACACTTATTCTCGAACAAAAATATTATTCGATCAATTTATTCACTCTTTTTCTGATGCAGATGAAGTGATTATAACCAATATTTATGCTTCCCAAAGAGAGAAGCCAGATTCTTCCGTAGATTCACGTTCATTAGCTGAGGCATTGAGTAAATTTCATGCTCAAATTATGTTTTTGCCTGAGCTGTCGGATGTGGTAAAATATATAGGTCAAAAATACTATGATTCTGACTGGATACTGCTTACCATGGGTGCCGGGGATGTGTATACGATAGGTAAAGAAGTTGTTACGGTTAAACATGAATAATGCTCGTTTAGAATTAGAAGAAATTTTAGGAAAAAACAGGGTAAAAGTTATGGAACCGCTTTCTTTACATACGACGTTTAGAACCGGAGGCCCGGCAGAGTTTTACGCAGATGTACAAACAATAGAAGAATTTGTTTCTGTTATACATGTTGCAATTAAGAATGGTCTGCCTGTTTTTGTTTTAGGCGGAGGATCAAATGTCATAGTTTCCGAAAAAGGAGTAAAAGGACTTGTTATAAAAAATAATTGCAGAAAGTTTGAAATAAAAGGTAATACTGTTGAAGCGCAGTCAGGAGTAATTATGAATCAATTAGTAAAAGCAGCTATAGAAAATGGACTGTTGGGATTTGAATATAACTTAGGCCTTCCCGGAACAGTTGGGGGTGGAATTTATATGAACTCAAGTTTTCCTGAAAAACATGCGCATGTTTCAGACGGGTTACAAAGCGCAAAACTTATATTAAAAGACGGAACAATACGGGAGGTTGACGCATCGTATGTTCGGTTTGAAAACGGCAGATCAAAGCTTTGGGATACAGGAGAAATTATTTTGTCAGTTGTTTTTAGTCTTACACCAGGAGATAAAGAGGTATTAAGAAAAATAGGTGCTTTTGTGCTGGCGTCTCGGACAAATTCTCAACAAAAAGGAGGATATATAGGATGCACATACAGAAATATTTCGCTCCCACAAAATATTATTGATAAAGCTGGTTTAAAAGGAAAAAGAGTAGGAATGGCTATGATCGCTCATACAGATGAACGTTTTATAATAAATCTAGGAGGAGTTTATACTAAAGATGTGGTTACGTTAACAAAACTCATAAAACAAGAGATACGAGAAAAATTCGGAGTTGATTTCGTGTATGAAATACGTATTATAGGAAACTGATTATGGAAAAATTTATTATAAACGGAGGGAAAAAGCTTACCGGGTCTATGCAGGTTTCGGGCGCAAAAAATGTTGCTTTAAAAGCTTTGGTTGCGGCATGTTTAACAGAAGATGAAATTATTATTGAAAATGTTCCTTTCATTTCTGATTTTTTTGTTATGGTTGACTTGATACGGGAAATGGGAGGAACAGTTAGGATTGAAGACCATACGGTATTTGTTAGGGCGTCAAATATTCAAAAAACAAAAATTTCCTTTGAAAAATCCGCCGAAATTCGTTCTTCACTTATGCTTTTAGCTCCTCTTTTGGCTCGGTTTGGAAAAGCTGAGGTTCCAAATCCTGGTGGTTGCAGAATTGGGGCTCGGCCAATAGATAGGATTATTGAAGGGTTGAAAAAATTGGGCGCAGAAATTAAATACAAAAGTACTGATGGTTATTTTTATGCAAAAACCTTAACTCCTCAAAAGCATTTTTTACAAGGGACAGAGTATTCGTTTGAAAAAAACACCCACACAGGTACAGAAACGCTTATTATTGCAGCTTCTCTGGCAAAAGGGAAGACCGTTTTAAAAAATGCTGCCCAGGAGCCGGAAGTGGATGAATTAATTGACTTATTGAATACAATGGGAGCAAAGATAAAACGAATAAAAGAAAAAATAATTGAAATTAATGGGGTAGACAAGCTCCATGGTTGCCGATTTAGAATTAAGCCGGATAGAAACGAAGTCGTAACGTTTGCTATTGCCGCTGTGGTTACAAATGGCGATATATTTGTTTTTGATGCAAGAAAAGAGAGTATTAAAGAATTTTTAGAAAATTTTGTTAAGGCAGGAGGAGGTTACGAGGAAACTGACGAGGGAATTCGTTTTTACTCAAAAGGAAACCTTGTGGCTGTAAATATCACTACTGGGTCGTATCCAGGATTTATGACTGATTGGCAGGCACCCTGGGCGGTTTTGATGACAAAAGCAAAGGGTCAGGCAGTAATTCACGAAACTGTCTATGAGAGTAGGTTTGGATATGCCAAGGAGTTGCAAAAGATGGGCGCAAAAATAGATTTTTTTAATCCTGATGTTGCTGATCCGCAGTCTTTTTATAATTTTAATATTTCCGATGACAGAAAAGATTTGTACCACGCCATAAAAATACATGGTCCCGCTAGACTTCATAACGCAGTTACGTTTATCTCTGATTTAAGAGCCGGTGCAACACTCGTGCTCGCTGCGCTAGCTGCGAAAGGAGAAAGTGTGATATTTGGCATAGAACATTTAGATAGAGGATATGAGCGTTTTGAAAAAAGATTGCAGGATTTAGGCGCAGATATAAAAAGAGTTAAGGATGAGAATGAATAAAAAAATTGCGGGAATAATTCTTGCTGCTGGAAAAGGAAAACGGATGAATGTAACAAATATTAATAAAGTTACTCTTTCTGTTTTTGGAAAACCAATGATTGTCCAAAACGTTGAGCATTTAAAACAGATAGGTATTAGCCCAATTGTTATTGTTGTCGGATTTGCAAAACAAACAGTAATGTCATTATTCTCAAACGAAGTAATGTTTGCGGAACAAAAAGATTTGTTGGGAACAGCTGTCGCTGTTTCTTGTGGAATTGATATTCTTCCAGCAAATTCAGAATATGTACTGATTATCAATGGAGATACATTGTATTCTTCAATTCTCCTTGAAAAAGTAATTAATACATATTTTGGAAAAGACCCTTCTTTGCTTTTTGCCACAATACATCTTGATAATCCGACAGGAATTGGAAGAATTGTGAGAAAAAATGGCAACGTTAGCTCAATTATAGAAGAAAAAGATGCTACAGAAGCAATTCGCTTAATAAAAGAAGTAAATGCTGGATGTTATATTGGCAAAGTTAGTTTCTTTAAAAAATATTTGCCTCTCATTGTTAAAAGTTCTTTTAGTGGTGAATATTATCTAACTGATATTATTGACGTAGCAAACAAAAATCATGAAATCATAGAAACCATTGAATGGGGAGAAATTCCATGGACTGCAGTTAACTCTCCTCAGGATCTAAAAAGAGTTCAACATTTAAAAAACAGAGAGCAATTCGGCGTTGATTAAATCGGGTAAATAATAAATAATTTACATATGGATACTACATTTTTTACAGAAGATTTTTTTGATACTTCGGATTTTCCTTTTGCTGACCTTTTTGTCAAGGATAAAAAGGCCTGGGAAGTACTCGGCCGTTTACAAGAGTATATCATTTCTCTATTTGAAAATGGAGTTGTACAAGAAAACTATCAGGGCAAAAAACATGTATATATTGGAGAGGGAACAGAAATTTTTGACGGAGCATTTGTTACAGGGCCTTGCATTATTGGGAAAAATAGTATTATTGGACACTCAGCGTTTCTTCGGGAAAATTGTGTAATTGGAGATTCCGTACACATTGGACATGGAGTAGAGGTAAAAAATTCTCTCATGTTTAACGGTTCGTGTGCTGCCCACCTAAATTATATAGGAGACAGCATTATCGGAAATAAAGTAAACATTGCAGGTGGAGCTATACTTGCTAATTTCAGATTCGACCAAAAACCGATTTCCATAAAACACAAAGAAAAAATAATAGAAACCGGTTTGACAAAATTTGGCGCAATTATAGGAGATTCTTCACAGATTGGCGTTAATGCTGTACTTAATCCGGGTACGATTCTTGGAAAAGGTTGTCTATTATATCCTTTAACTTCTGTCCGTGGGGTTTACGAGCAAAACTCAATTATTAAATGAAGAAACTGGTACTTTTAGATATTGATCATACATTGTTTGATACTCAATTATACAGAAATGCACTTTTTGGAAAAATAGCATCAGTATTAGTTGATGCAGAACACGTAGAAGATACATCAAAATTAGCAGAAAAAGTTTGTTCGGACATTATTTCCAAACGTGGTTATTTTGATACGGAGGAGTTTATAAAACAATTTATAAAGCATATTGGAAGAGAAGAAATGGCTAGTATTATAAGAGAGTTTTTGATAAACAAAGTATTAATGGAAGATCATTTATATTCAGATGTTATACCTAGCTTGAAAGAATTAGAAAAATTGGGTAAAATAGGTATTCTTTCTCAGGGTGAAGATGCCTATCAAAGGGCCAAACTTTCAAGTTTTGAACATTTTTTACATCCGGATTTTATTTTTATCGCCAAAGATAAAAAAAACATTATGAAAACAATATTTAGTAATAAAGACTATAAAATGTATTTTGTCGATGATACGCTTGAAATGCTATATCATGCGTTTCTTCAGAATAAGAACGTAATAACAATATGGATGAAGTGGGGAAGACTCGCGGACAATCAAAAGGAAATTCCCTGGTTTCGTCCAGCGGCAACTGTATATAATTTTGATCAAGCAATAGAAGTAGTAAAAAATACTTAAAAAACTATGTGCGGAATATTTGCATATGTCGGTTCTGACAATAAAGCTTCTCAGAAGGTTTTGGAGGGGTTAAAACTTTTAGAATACAGAGGATATGATTCATGGGGAATAGCGTCAAGAATTCAAAATTCAAAATTCAAAATTCAAAATTCAAAATTCACACTTGAAAAGCATGTTGGCAAAATTGGAAATGCAGAGCTTAGCTCCGAGCTTTCAGCTAATAGTTCGCAGCTTGCTTTGGGGCACACGAGGTGGGCAACTCATGGAGGTGTGACTGTCGAAAATGCACATCCCCATTTAGATTGCAAAAAAGAAATTGCGGTTATTCATAATGGAATTGTTGAAAATTTTCAGGAAATTAAACATGAGTTGGTGAAAAAGAGGCACGTGTTTACTTCCCAAACAGATACAGAAGTTATTCCGCATCTTATTGAAGAATACTTAAAAAAAGAAGGATTTGCCTCATCGGTAAAAGATGCCTTCAATAGATTAAAAGGACTCAATGCAATTGTGGTTGCTTACGCGCCTTCTTCGGAAATTATAGCTGCCAAAACCGGTTCACCCTTGGTTATGGGGCATGCAACAGATGGATTTTATATTGCCTCGGATGCTTCGGGAATAATAAAACACACAAAAAAAGTTATCTTTTTAAAAGACAATGAAATGGTTATCTTGGGAAAAAATATTCAATTAGTATCTCTTTCGGGAGGGCAAAAAATTACGCCAAGGTACGAAACAATCAATTGGAAGATAGAAGACGAAGAAAAAGGGGCATATAAACATTTTCTTATTAAAGAAATCCATGAACAGCTAAATGTGATTGAATATATTGCATTAAATTCTCTTGCTGATTCAAACAAATTAGCCAATCTTATCGATAAAGCATTTGGAACATTTATGCTTGGATGCGGGACTGCTTCGTATGCAGCGCTTGCCGGCACGTATTTATTTTCTAGAATTGCAAAAAAACATGTTAACTTTTCTATTGGATCTGAATTTACCTATTTGATCGATTATTTAACTCCAGAAAGCTTGGTAATTCCTATTTCGCAAAGCGGAGAGACAATTGATGTTGTTTCGTCTATTGAGCACGCAAAAGAGAAAAGCAGCAAAATTGCCGCGGTTGTAAATGTACGTGGATCAACAATTTATAGACAAGCGGATGAAAAAATTCTTCTTTACGCAGGACCAGAAAAAGCAGTAGTAGGGACAAAAAGTTTTACAGCAATGGTGGCAATTCTTTTACTTTCTGCATTTTCATTGGCAAAAAAACAAAATGAAGGAAAAAAACTATTACATCAAGCCTCAAAAAACATTAGAGATATATTAAAAGAAAATTACATAAAAGAAATAAAAAAAGTGGTAGAAAAAATTAAGAAAAAAGAGCATATCTATATAATCGGAAGAGGTTTATCGTATGCAGCTGCTTTAGAAACATCTCTAAAAATTAAAGAAACAAGTTATATGCACGCGGAAGGATTTGCAGGAGGAGAATTAAAGCATGGAGTAATTGCCCTCATTGAAAAAGGCACGCCATGTATAGTTATTGCCCCTCTGGATGAAACATATGACGATATCATTTCTAATGCTGCCGAAATTGCCGCGCGTGGAGGATTTATTATTGGAATTGGTCCAAAAAATAATAGCGTATTTGATGCGTTTTTACCAACAGAAGACTGTCGAGATGCCACATTTATCCCTCAAGTTGTTATTGCCCAGGTTTTGGCATATAACTTGGCACTTTCTCGTGGAATATCTGATCCCGACAAGCCGAGAAATTTAGCAAAGAGTGTGACAGTTAAATGAAAACATCTACAAAATCTCCTATTGTAATCTTGCATGGGTGGGGACGAGAACTAAGCGGAGGAAAATACGACGCGATCAAACAGTTACTTGGAAAAAAAGGATATACGGTTTACACCCCAGATTTTCCAGGTTTTGGTGCTTCTCAATTGGGTAAAACATCGTTTGAGTTTGAGGACTACGTTTCGTTTGTGAATGAATTTATAACCAAAAATAAACTCAAAAAGGTCGTTTTGCTTGGCCATTCATTTGGGGGCAGGGTTGCCATCAGGTTTGCCACCGAGTTTGCCGATAAGGTTGACTTACTCATTTTGACAGGCGCTTCCGGCATTCCGAGGCCGCTTTCGTCTCTTAAAAAAAAGATAGTATTTGTAACGGTCAAGATACTGCGACCATTATTTCTTATTTCACCGATATCTTTCTTTTTCCGATTCTTTCGAAAACTTGTGTATTATTCTATTGATGAAATGGATTATTACAAAGCGGGAAATCTTTCAAAAACGTTCAAAAACGTATACCAGGTCAGTATTCTACACGATTTACCAAAAATAAAGGTACGAACATTGCTAGTCTGGGGAGAAGAAGATAAAACTATCCCGCTTATAGATGCTAAGGAAATGGAGCTACTCATTCCCCGTGCAAAATTAGTTGTCGTTAAAAATGAAGGACATCGTCTTCCGTATGAAAATCCTCAAAAATTTATGCAAGCGATTGAATCATTTTTATGAATACATTATTTAATCTTTTGACTATTGTTTATTTTGTTTGGATAGTAAGAAATATTCTTTTTTGGGTATCTTTGTGGCAAATAAAAGAGTATCGACTCGACCGCCTGATTGTCTTCTTGAAAGAAACAATTCAGGGAAGATATTTGTTTACATCGATTGGTTCGATATTGAAATGGTTGGCAATAGCACTCTATTTTTTGACAATTCACAGAGTATATCTTGCGAGCTTATTGGAGTATTTTGTTTTCCTAATTTACTTATTTCACTCAATAAAAGTGCTGCAAGAATTATTTGGAAGAGCACTAAAAAGACCTGTTGTTACACTTAAATCATTTGTGTTGGTAATTCTTTCCTTTTCAGTAATAGTATTATTACTTTTTGTTCCTCTTTCCGATAAGTTTTTATGGCTTTTATTTATAGATAAAATTACTTTTGCCATTGTTGCTTTTTTTATTTTTTTCTTTTCTTTTCCGTCTGAGCTCTATCGAGATTTTAGAATAAAAAGAGCAGTTTTAAAGTTGCAAGCGCATAAAAAGCTTTTGGTTATTGGCGTTACTGGAAGTTATGGAAAAAGTTCGACAAAGGAGTTTATTGCGCAAATTTTGAAAAAGAAATTTAAAATTCTGTACACCCAAAAAACTGATAATACGCCAATTGGTATTGCCAATACAATTCATAAAGGTCTTGATAAAAATATAGAGATTTTTATAGTTGAAATGGGAGCATATAAAAAAGGGGAGATATCACAGATCTGCGACATTGTGCGTCCCAAAATCGGGGTATTAACCGGGATTAATAATCAGCATTTATCTCTTTTTGGTAATCTTATTAATACAATGGATACAAAATACGAACTTATTGATTCTTTACCAAAAAATGGTTTGGGGTTTTTTAATGCAAACAATGAATATGTACGAAAATTATTGCATCGAGTCACACCTGAGTCAAAAAAAATGAAAGTATTTTATCGCACCGAGGATTCTGCTAGTTTATTTCAAAAAGATTCTTCAAGTATTGTCGCCTATAATGTTTCCCATGGAAAGACGTTTGTAGTATTTGATGTACAGATTTATTCAGTTGAGCGAGGTTATAAAAAGCGAATTACGAATCTGAGAGCAAACGTTATAGGGAGACATAATATAGAAAATATTCTTCCAGGAATTTTTATTGCGGATTATTTAGGATTGCCTTCAAGCGAAATACGAGACGCAGTATTTTCACTTGTAGGGTTATCATCAAAAATGACTATCACAAGAGATGTACGTGGAATTATATGTATTGATGATACACACAATTCCAATCCGGAAGGAATTTTGGCTATTTTAAAATATGTTAAACATTATAAATCCGACTCGTATTATAAAACCCAGAAAAAAATATTTGTATTGCAACCTATGATAGAACTAGGTAAAAACGCTTCTGAAGATCATTATAGGATAGCGCAAGAAATAGGCAGAGTATGTGATATGTTATTTTTAACCAATGAAAATTATTATAATTCCATAGTTCGAGGAGTTGAAGACAGCGGTGGAAAATGCATTGTTGCTGTGGGAGATCCTTCTGAAATTATAGAGTTTATAGATAAAAATTTGGAAAAAGAAGATATCGTGGTATTCGAAGGGAGAGAATCCTCAAATGCATTTAAAAAATTGGTAAGGAAATAATTACTCAAGAATTTACTATGAAGCACTTAATTGCAATTTCACTATCTCCCAATACTTCTTTACAAGACGTGTTTTGTGCAGTGAGTTTAATTTTTTCACCCGGCAAGCAAATAAAAGGAGAATCAATACATAAGCTTGAGAGATGGTTTTGTGATTATTTCGGAGTAACTCAGGCTGTTTCGTTTGCAAGCGGGAGAACTGCTTTGTTTGCGATACTTAAGTCTTTGGATATAGGCACTGGAGATGAAGTATTGCTTCAAGCGTTTACCTGTGTAGCTGTTCCTAATTCGGTTATTTGGGCAGGAGCAACGCCTGTTTATGTAGACATTGATTCTTCTTTGACCATTGATATAAAAAATCTAGAAAAAAAAATTACTAAAAAAACAAAAGCAATTATTGTGCAGCATACGTTTGGAATTCCAACAGACATGTCTTCTATCCAAAAAATTGCAAAAAAACTTAATATATATGTCATTGAAGATTGTGCACATACGATTGGAGGAACCTATCAAAATAAAAAATTGGGAACATATGCTGATGCGAGTTTTTTTAGTTTTGGCAGAGATAAGGCATTTTCGAGTGTATTTGGAGGAATGGTAATAACGAGTGCTAAAGACTTAGGCAGAAAAATTCGGGATTATCAACAAACATTATCGTACCCATCCAGATGGTGGGTAATACAACAATTGCTTCATCCGGTTGCATTCTCTTTTATATTACCAGTTTATACAAGCGGTTTGGGGAAACTTATTCTCGTTTTATTTCAAAAACTGCATTTTCTTTCATTTCCTGTCTCATGGGAAGAAAAAGTAGGAGGAGTGCGTTTTGATATTTTTAAAAAACTCCCAAATGCCTTAGCTGTTTTAGCGCTTTTTCAATTAAAAAGAATGAAAGAGTTTAATTCAAAAAGACAAAAAATATCCTCCTTTTATGTCAAAGAACTCAAAAATACAAGCGTTACGTTACCTGTTGAAAAAATAATTCCTTTTCTAAGATTTCCTATTCTCTCTGAGAGAAAAGAGCAACTATTAAACCTGTTTAGAAGTAATAATGTATATCTTGGAAATTGGTATTCATCTGTAATTGACCCGAAAGGAGTAGATTTCAAAAAGATTTTTTATACTCCCGGATCATGTCCTCTGGCAGAATCAATCGCAACAAAAGTTATAAACTTGCCGACAAATCCTACCACCAACATCTCTGACGCAAAAAGGATTATATCATTATTACATCAGTATGTTGAAAATTAAAGAAATTGAAAATAAAAAAGCCTGGGAGGATTTTTTAAACAAGATTGAATTTTATCCGTTATTCCAATCGTGGAATTGGGGAGAGGTGCAAAAAAAATTGGGATTTAAGATTGAAAGAATTGGGATTTTTGATTCAGATAAACTTATAGGGATATGTTTGCTTGTAGATGTTGCGGCGCGGAGGGGGAGATTTTTTCACCTTAGACACGGTCCGGTGTTTTTGGAATATACCCAAGATAACGTTAATTTTCTTCTTGATTATTTGAGCAGTAAAGGAAAACAAAAGGGTATAAGGTTTATTCGAGTTAGTCCATTTATCGAAAAGAACCCAGCTAAAAGTTTAATATTTTCACAAAAAAAGTTAATCAATGCGCCAATTCATAATCAGGACGCAGAAGTCTGCTGGGTGCTTGATATTACAAAATCTGAAGAAGAACTCCTTAAAAGCATGAGGAAGACGCATAGATATTTGATTCGAAAAGCTCAGGCTATGGACATAAAAATTACTCAGACAACTACTGTATCCGATATCGATAGATTTATTAAATTTTACAATAGTTTTTCACACAGAAAACATTTTACTCCTCATAAAGGAATACGGGAAGAATTCGAAATATTTAGTCAAGATAACCAAGCTGTTTTAATAAGTGCTGAATTCGCGGGAGAAATTATATCTTCTTCGGTTATTCTTTATACCCCTAAAATGGCGATTTATCACCATTCCACTTCTTCGGAAAAATACAGTAATATCCCAGCTTCTTATTTGATTCAATGGCACGCGATTTTAGAGGCTAAAAAAAGAGAAATTCCTTTATACAATTTTTGGGGTATTGCTCCAGAAGAAAAGACGAATCATCCATGGCAAGGGTTGACACTTTTTAAAACAGGATTTGGAGGATATAAAAAAGAATTTGTCCACGCAAAAGATTTACCACTGAGTTTTTTATACTGGAAAACATACACGATAGAATATCTTAGGAAAATAAAGAAAGGATATTAATAAGGATATTAAATTGTATATTTTGATAATTCAGGATATAATACGTTTCTATGGCACAACTCTTGGGTTTGACAATCCTTTCTTTTTTTATAAGCGGTATTTTACTCATTCCATTTATAGATTTTCTCTATAAGCTAAAAATTAGAAGAAAAAAACAGATAACAAAAGATCCGTTTAATAAACGAACTCCCATATTTGACACGCATAATCAATGGAAAGTTGGAACTCCGTTCGGTGGCGGAATATTAATCATTGTGGTGGTTTCTATTTTAACATTATGGGCGTACGGGATTTTGGGGACAGAAATAAAATTATGGGAACTTTTTGTACTCTTATTTTCCTTTATAAGTTTTGGAATTTTAGGATTACATGATGATCTTAAAAAATTAACAGGGAGTAAAAGACTAGCTTTTTTTGGCATGCGGTTTAGGTATAAATTTGCTCTGCAGTGGATATTAGCATTTATTATCGGTGCTATTTTTTATTATAAACTGGGTTTTAATTTCATTTATATTCACGGATTTGGACTGGCAAATATAGGGATATTGTTTATTCCTTTTGCTGCATTCGTAATTGTTTCTTTTGTTAACGCATTTAATATTGCCGACGGGTTAGACGGATTATCAAGCGGTCTTTTTTTAATTTGCATGCTTGCCTTCTTGTCAATTTCTTCTTCTCAGCTTGATAATTTTTTGGGTATTTTTATTGCAGTTATCGTAGGGAGCGTTGCAGCATTTTTATATTTTAATATTTATAGAGCGAGGATTTGGTTGGGAGATGTAGGATCTTTGGCTTTGGGAGCAATTTTAGCAGTTACAGGGCTTTTAACCGGAAAAACAATAGCATTGGCTGTTATTGGGGGTGTATTTATTCTTGAAGTTGGTTCATCTCTTGTACAACTTATTGGAAAAAGGTTCTTAAAACGAAAAATTTTAACAGTTGCGCCGCTTCATCTTTATTTACAAAACAGAGGATGGGAAGAGCCAAAAATTGTAATGCGGGCATGGCTTTTGGGATTTTTCTTCGCTGTTTTGGGACTCTATGTGGCTTTCATCAAGTAAGTCTGCCTTACTATTAATAATAATAGTGTCTTCATGAAAAAAGTAGACATTTTTTTACTTCTTATTGTTATATTTCTTACGCTTTTTGGGTTACTCATGATTTTTGAAGCTTCTTCTGTTATTTCTTTTAGGGATTTTGGTGATAAATACCATTATATAAGAGATCAGTCTTTGTGGAGCGTTATCGGTTTTGTCGGGATGAGCTTTTTTTCGTACTATAACTATAAAAAACTTTATAACCTTTCTCTCCCTTTACTTATCGCAGCAATTATCCTTCTTATTCTCGTTTTTTTTCCTGGAATTGGCGTTTTACTCTTAGGGGCACGGAGATGGATTAATACTGGTTTTTTCCTCATTCAGCCTGCGGAATTTGTAAAATTAGCACTGACGATTTATTTATCGGCTTGGTTTTCTCACAAAGAAAAAGGAAGGTTTTTAGCTTTTTTGTTATTATTGGGATTTGTTCTCATACTGGTTATGCTCGAACCGGATATGGGAACAGCAGGTATAATATTATTTGAAGCAGTATTAATCTATTTCCTTTCCGGGGGAAGTATTATGCATTTTGCTTTCGTTGTTCCTATTGTGGCAATAGTGGGCTTTTTACTTATCAAGTTCGAACCATATCGCTTGGCTAGACTTACAGCGTTTATGAATGTTGGTGAGTCTTTGGAGAATTCATCTTATCATGTAAAACAAATCCTTATTGCTTTGGGAGTGGGTGGGATAACGGGTGTAGGTTTAGGAAATTCCCTGCAAAAATATGCATACCTTCCCGAAAACACAACGGATTCAATATTTGCTATAATAGCCGAAGAAATAGGGCTGATTGGCTCGTTGGTACTTATCTTCTCGTTTATTCTTTTTATTTGGAGAGGATTTGCCATTGCTGCAAAAACGAGCGACAAATTTGGAAAACTTCTTGCCGGAGGAATTACATCTTTTTTAGCAATTCAAATGCTCATTAATTTAGGAGCGCAAACTGCACTTATTCCCTTTACTGGTGTTCCGCTTCCTTTTATCTCTTATGGGGGATCTGCTCTTGTTGTTGATCTTTGTTCGGTTGGAATATTATTAAATATATCAAGACAGTCTAAACTATGAAACTTATTATTACAGCCGGAGGCGGAGGACATTTTGCACCAGCCTTATCAGTTTATCAACAGCTTTCCAAGGATACTGATATTTTGATAATCGGGAGAAAATATTCTTTGGAGGGAATGAAAACACTTTCCTTAGAATATAAAACAGCCAAGGAATATGGTATAAAATTTAAACCCCTTATCGCTGGAAGGCTTCAGAGGACTTTTACTCGTTATACTTTCGCCTCTCTTCTTAAAATTCCAATTGGGCTTGTTCAATCATTTTATATGCTTTCAACTTTTCAGCCAGATGTAGTATTTGCAACAGGAGGATATGTTACGGTTCCGGTGTGTATTGCTGCTTTCTTTCTAAGAATTCCTATTGTTATTCATGAGCAAACGCTGGGAATTGGGCTTTCAAACAAAATTATTTCTTATGTGGCAAAAGCTATATGTATATCTTTTAAGGAGTCAGAAGCATGCTATCCTAAGGAAAAAACCGTACTAACGGGAAACCCGATACGACAGGAAATTATGAGTCCCTCCTTGTCTGTTCCTGACTATATTACGAAAGAATTTCTCAGTCTTTCAGACCCGGTAGTGTATATTACAGGAGGGAGTCTTGGGTCGCATGGAATAAATCTTGCAGTTGAAGCATGCTTGTCAAAGCTTTTAAAAAAGTATCGAATTATTCATCAAACAGGAGATGCCCAGAAGTTTGCCGATTTTGAAAGGCTTGAAAAAAGAAAGAGCCATAGGTATATTCCCGTCCGTTTTATTAGCCCTAACCAAACCGGATATATTTTAAAATTAGCTGATCTGGTTATATCAAGAGCGGGGATGAATAGTATATCTGAGTTTATATATACAAAAAAACCTGCATTGCTTATCCCTTTAATGTCAACTCAAAAAGGTGAACAAAAGAAAAACGCTTTGTATTTTACACATGCAGGACTGGGTCAAATTCTATCCGAAGACAATCTTTCTGAAGAAATTTTGTATCAAAAAGTTGAAAAAATGATGAATAAAATTGACGAATATAAAAATAACTTTAAAAGATCAAATATACTTATTCGTAAAGATGCCGCAAAAAAAGTTATTGACGTGATTACGTCTATTGATAAGAACTAACTATGTATGTTTCCAAAAAAATAAAAAGAAGAAATAAAAAAGCGTATAGAAAATTTTCCCCGCTCCTTATTCTTTTTACTTTTGCAGTACTCATTTTTTATTTTGGCATGAACGTGTTTGTGAGGAAACCTTTGTATATTAGTCCAATTCCAAACAATAGTACAAAGAATAAAAAATCTTTGTTAAAGAATTCTGGCCTTAAGAATCAAGAAAAAACTCGCACCATCGAAGATGCATTAAAAAAAGAGGCAGTACCGTTTGTAACAGTTGGAATTGCGACAAATGCAGCAATACTTATTATTATGTCAGAGGGAGGGGAAGTCCTATTTTCCCAAGATAAGGATTTAGCTTCTCAAATCTCCTCTTTACAACGTGTGTTATCTCGTTTTACAATAGAAGGAAAGAAGTTTGAATTGCTGGATTTTAGGTTTGATCGGCCTGTTGTTAAGCTAAAATAGACATTTCTTTTATAAATAAACTCCTTTATGAATGAAGGAAAAATAGTAGTTGGTATAGATATAGGAACCTCAAAAATTGCTGCAATCATAGCGCGTGTTGATGAAACAATTAATGTTTTGGGTGTTTCTGAAATAAAATCCTCAGGGATTAAAAAAGGACAGATAGTTGATATTGAAGAAGCAGTCAGCACTATAAATGCGTCTTTAGACGCTGCGGAGCGTATGGCTGGTTATTCTGTTTCCCGAGTTGTTGCTTCCTTAGGCGGTGCTCATATTGAAAGCCAAAACAGCAGAGGGGTAGTTGCGGTTTCTAACCCCGAAGGAGAAATAAGCCAAAGTGACATTTCCCGAGTCATCGATGCGGCTAGGGCAATCTCCCAGCCGTCTACCAGAGAAATTATTCATGTTATTCCGAGAAACTATACGGTTGACGGACAAGAAGGTATTAAAGATCCAATAGGAATGACAGGAATTCGTCTAGAAGTTGACACGCATGTAATATCTTCAAGCACAACTTCGCTTCGCAACTTAGAAAAAGCCCTTTCGGAAGTGGGAGTTGACTTGGATGGTGTTGTATTTTCGGCGTATGCAAGTAGTTTATCCGTATTGTCAGACACAGAAAAAGAACTTGGAGTAATTTTAGTTGATATTGGAGCCGGGACAACAGATATATCAATCTATGTTGACGGATCGATTTCATATTCTTCTGTAATTCCTGTTGGAGCACGGCATATTACCAATGATTTAGCAATAGGACTAAGAATATCATTAGATAGTGCAGAAAAAATAAAACTTTACTTGTCAGAATCTGGAAAAAAAACTGTAAAAATAGAACCAGAAATAGAACCAGAAGATGTAAGGAAAGCTGCAAAAGCTCTTGACGAGATAGATTTAAGCTCATTGGGTCTGGTTGAAGATTTACGAAAGGTATCTCAAAAAACATTAATTGATGGGATTATTAGACCCCGGCTGAATGAAATATTTATAATGGTAGGTTTGGAAATAAAAAAGAGTGGATATGGCGGGCAAACGCCCTCGGGTTTGGTTTTGACAGGAGGAGGCGCAAAAACTGTTGGAGCAATTGAAGCTGCAAAGCGTATGCTTGCTATGTCTGTTAGGGTTGGCGTACCAAGCGGAATGAAGGGCATCGTAGATGAAATTCAAGATAGTTCCTTTGCAGCGGTCATAGGACTTGTTGTATATGGCGCTAAAGAATCTCCGGCTCCCTACACTATGCCATTTGGATTGACTTTGCCAAATATTCCAAAATTTCCCGCAAATAAATTTTTTAGAAAAGTCGCTGACTTTATTCGGTCATTCATGCCATAATTTTTCGGTACATTTTGCGGAGCTTGCAAAAAATATTTTTATCTGCTAGGATGGTTTAAGTTTATGCTAATCAAGCCTCAAACGGCAAACTTCGCAAAAATAAGAGTAATGGGAATTGGTGGGGGAGGAAATAATGCCATTAACTCCATGATTTCTACGAGTCAAATCCAAGGGGTTGATTTTGTCGCAGTCAATACAGATGCCCAATCAATTTTACTTTGTCAGGCAGCAACAAAGCTTCAGATAGGCGAAAACATAACGAAAGGTTTGGGTTCCGGCGGTAATCCCGAGGTTGGAAGACAAGCTGCGGAAGAGTCGGCAGAAAAAATAAAAGATATGCTTGAAGGGTCTGACATGGTATTTTTAACTGCGGGGATGGGTGGAGGTACGGGTACGGGAGCAACGCCTATTATTGCCAAAATAGCAAAAGATATCGGAGCATTGACTGTCGCAGTTGTAACTAAGCCATTTGTCTTTGAAGGTACAAGGCGAATGGTTTCTGCAGAAGACGGAATAGAAAATCTAAAAGATAAAGTAGACACATTAATTGTTATTCCTAATCAACGGATTTTAGATGTGGTAGATAAAAAATTGTCGCTTCTTGAGGCATTTAAAGTCGCGGATTCTGTTCTAACCCAGGGTGTGCAAGGTATATCTGACTTGATTACCATGCCCGGTCTGATTAATGTTGACTTTGCTGATGTTAAGACGATTATGATCAATGCCGGTTCGGCACTTATGGGTATTGGGACCGGTGTGGGTGAAAATAGAGCCCAAACTGCAGCAAGAAGCGCAGTGGCTTCACCACTTTTAGAAATTAAAATGGATGGAGCTAGAGGAGTTTTGTTTAATATCATTGGCGGACCAGATTTGACAATGAGCGAGGTGGACGAAGCGGCAAAAATTATTTCATCGACTGCAGATCCAGATGCAAATATTATATTCGGAGCAACCATTGACGAATCAATGCATGATCAGATTAAGATCACGGTTATTGCAACCGGATTTGATCAAACCAAACAAAAACTCCAGCAGTTTGTTCCGTCCGCTGTAAACCCTGAAGAACAACCTAAGGAAGAATCAGCAGAAACTCCCGCAGAAGACAAAGAGGACGTCTGGGACATTCCCGCATTCCTAAGACAGAGGAATTAACTACTAAAAGCTACTTTCAGACCAAGCACCTAAGGGGGTGCTTTTTTAATGTCTTGAGAGTAGCAGAATGAGTTGAATTGTATAGGAATTATTGATATAATGTTATTAGTTCCTCGCAAGAATCCTCTCATTCCACAAGCTACTCCCGAAGGGGAGTATGCAAATAGACCAACAAGATTTCATACAATACCTGACAATTAAAAAGAAACTTTATCCAAACTCAATCCGTACTTATTCGGGAAGATTTCTTATTATTAAAAAATGGCTATTGTTAAACAACACAGAACTCTCAAAACAATCAGTAGAAAACTTCCTATACGAGAAAAAAGATAAAGAAAAGTTAAGCAATGCCACAGTGAATACCTATATTCAAACACTAAATCACATTGAGGGATACTGTAAGGATAGAGGACTACCCACAGGATTTATGGATGGTACAGAAAGTTTGCCAAAAACTCAACCTGAAATAAATCCATTAACGCCAGAGGAGACTGAACGACTGCTTAATACGCATCTTGATTACAAAAATAGAAACGGAGTCAGTTGTAATGATTTAGATTTTAAAAATTTAACATTCACTAATTTTCTTGCTATTACTGGATGCAGATTTGAGGAGGCAGCCTCATTAAGGGTAAAGCGTTTAGATATAGAAAATGAAAGAGCATTTATAATAAATACAAAAAACAAACATAATAGATTTATCTTTTTTAAAGGTTCAATAAAACAATTGCTTGAAAAAATAATCAAAGGAAAAAATGATGAAGATTTGGTTTTTACTAACAGTAAAAATCAGCATATACACCCAGGAGATTTTAATAACGATTTAAGATTGAGAGCAAAGAAAGCAGGGATCACAAAGCGTGTTCACGCACATTTGTTAAGACACTCTTACGCAACACAACTTTATAAGTCTACCCACGACATTACTTTAGTTGCAACAGTTTTAGGACACAGAGATATTAAAACTACAAATGACACTTATGTTCATTTAGATACAGAATTTTTACAGAAAGCAATTCAAAGACATCCATTATTGCGAAAGTATATTGAGCCAAAAGATATTTTGAAAGACATAAAATTGTCAATAGATTCTTTCAAAATTGATGATGATGAGCGTTTTTCTTATAATGCTACAATGACTAATAACGGATTGGAAGTAAAAATAGTAACTAAATAAAATCTTGAAGTTTCATTCGTGAGGGTTAGTTTCCTAAGCCTCACTCTCAAACCACAAGCCACTCCTCGTACTTCCTCGCAAGAAATATAAAAGTGATGGTTTGCAATTTAAGAAACACTTTTTACCCCCTCATCAACTGCCAAAAGGTCTGCTAAGTACCCCTCTAGAAGCGTTTTAATGGACACTCCCGCTTTCGTAGCTTTAATTTTGAGCAATGTATGATACCCAGTATCTATACGCACCTGTTTTGTTAAATTTTTGTCACTTTGTAACTTTTTCATTTTTCTTTTTTAAATTTAGTTCTTATTCCACGAATTTTAAGCATGAACATAAAGTAAATAGCTTTTGTTGTACGAATTTTTCCAAGCTTGTCAGTTTCAAGGGTATAGTTCAGTATGTCTAGGAGAATTTGAGGATTAGTTTCTTTAGCCAGAATTTGATAATAGCCAAGACTTTTCATGTCGTCTAAATCTTCTGCGAGTTTTATAGCAACACCTTCAGACGTAGTATCTTCCCCATCTAAATAAGGATAAACTCTACCACTGTTACTGTTAACAGTAGGTATAGATTTATCTTTACTGTTAACGGTTAGTCTGTTAACTGAATTTTCTAAGACATCTTTTGTGATACCCATATAAAAACTCCCGTCTCGGATGTAATTCCAACGGGAGCTTTTATTTACATCCGATTTTTTACCATCAAAAAAGGCGTGTTCCTTGCTAAATTCTTATTAAGAATCCTAACAAGCTACGCCTACTTTAATCGGATGCCATTACTGGCTAATGATTAGAGGACAATGCTTAAATTGATTCGTAAATATCTCATCATAAATATTTAATCATAAACAAGATGATTAGTCAACTAAATTTTTTTAGAAGTCAAATAATTGAGAAAGTGAGACATTCAAAGCGTTTGCTATCTTCCAAGTAGTTCTTAACATGGGCTCACGATTACCATTCTCAATCTCATTGATAGTCGTTAAATCAAGATTTGCTTTCTGTGACAATTCAAGTTGAGATATCCTTCTTTGTTCTCTTAGTTTTTTTATTCTTGAACCAAGCCTTTGAGTAATAGTTCCCATTGTTTCACCTCTTGCATTTAATATGGCAAGAATGCCATACTGGCGATATGGTGAGGATGCAAAATTTTGATCTATGAACGAAGCTAAGTTTTTGTCCAAATATGAAGTGGTGGAATGTTTAAGGTATTTAGATCATTCACAATTTAACACTAAAGGGTTAACGCTTGATCAGCAACTTTATTCTTATGCTGTTATAAGAAAAGCAGAAAAGATCTCAATGGTTTTATTTTTAGCTTTCTGGTTTGGTAGTTTTTTCCTTCTAATCCATATCTTTCAAGGAATTTTCAACAAAATTACAAGCTGGGGTGATACAGACAACGTAATTGCAATAGGAATATTTATAGCTATAGGTATCTTTGTCAGCAAACTAATTGACTATGTTAAAAAACTTTATATACAATCAATTATTAACAGCTACCGCTTATCTAATTTAGAAGGAGAGATGGAGTTTCGGCAACAGAAAGCAAAATGAAACTATCTCGTAAATTATATATACTGCTTTTTGTTGTCCTATTTATCGTTATTGCTGTTTACGGATATTCCCTTAAAGAAAATCCAATATACCTAAAACAAGAGGCATCTATTAACACGAATAAATCAATAGAGCTTAAACCTTTAGTCATTGACCAGAAAGACCTTGAAGGGTACTACAGAGTATACAAAAACCCTTATGTAGTATATCTGCGTAAAGCCTTAAATGCCTATCTCGTCAATGATAGCAGTGAAGTTACTATCTCTATGACGGCCATTCAAAAGGATAATCGTGAAGGCATTATTAGCGGTTTAGATTCGTTTGAAAAAGACTACTACAAAAGCAAATTTGTCGTTTTAACCATAAACGGTAATATAGGGGGAGGTAAAGATATACAGATTATTTTTCAGGAGAAACCAGATCGTATCTTCTATGCTTGGGTATATGATCTTGCCGATGGAACATACGAGCTACGAGGCTTTAATTCAAAAGAACATTTTGACGAAAAGGCAATGAAAGAAACGATTGATTACTACAAACCATACCTGTTTGATAAAGAACATGCTCTTTAATTTCTAACGATTCTAGCAAAATATTATTTTTGATTGTTTCTGTAAGGCAATAACCCTTTTAAAGCTAATTGGTTAAATCTCCATTTATATTATCTTCTGGTAGTAGACTATGTCCACACTTTGGACAATCTCGTAATGGTAATTTACCTGAAAATACTCTTGCAATAATTTCTTTTGCCCATGTTTCTTTTACTTGCGTTTCTTCTTGTTTAATTTTCAATAGTTCTGTCCTAAAGAAATCAATATAGCGAAAGTCATCTGGGTTCTTCAGCATTTTTTCAAAAACTTTTACAGCAACAACTCTGCTTACTTCTTCAAATGAAGCTTCGCCTTTAGACATTCTGTTGAGTAGTTCTTTTTCATCTGCTGTTAGTTCTTTTGGGATATGTTTTCTGTGGGAAGAAACGCTTTGTTCCAATAAGTGAATGTCATCTATATCAAAGGAATTTTTATACTGTTTCGCAATCTCTCTAAATGGCACTTTTTGAGCAAGCAATTTCTCAATATTTACTCTATTTTCTGAACTACAAATTCTACAAGCATAATTACTCATTCTACCCTTAAGTATACTCCCAAACTCTGTGAGGGCAATAGATATCTTTGTTAGAACGACTGAGCAGATTAGAAGTAGTAGTGCCCCTACTAGATAAATTTTGAAATCACTAAATGACTGCAGTAATAAATTGCAGAAAAAACAATCTTATAGTAGATGAGTTAGCTTCAGGACAATTTTTGTTTAGTGGTTTAGCTTCAAATCCATGTCGCATACCTACCATTGTGCGACATTGACTTGCAAATAGTTAAAATAGAGAATAAAATTTTAAGAATATCTGAATGGATACTGCAAATACTTTATATTCATCTTTAAAAACAGAAACAGATTTACGCAATCTTGTGATAAGTCGTACTCCTGAAAGTCTTTATTTGGAATTTAAGCAAAAGAGTAATGCCAAGAAGGGTAATTTGGATCAAGATGACAAAAAGAATTTTTACAAGGCTTTATCGGGATTTGCAAATTCTGATGGTGGGGTTTTGGTTTGGGGGGTAAAAACAAGAAAAAGATCCGAAACGGCAAGCAGGCTAATTCCGATAAACCAAATTGACTTATTTCTGCAAAGCCTAAAATCGTCTCTTCTTATGGCTACAACCCCGATGATTGAAGGAGTTTTAGTTGAGAAAATTGAAAAAGATGGTTCTAGTAGTAGGGGTTATATAAAATGCTTGATCCCAGCTAGCTCAAAAGCTCCACACAGGAATAATAATGATAGAGAATATTATAAAAGAAGCGTAGAAGGATTTTATAGGCTTGAGCATTTTGATTTGGAAGATATGTTTGGAAGAAAGTTAAAACCAGTTTTAGATCTTTCTTATGAAGTCGTAAATCCACATTTAGCTGATACATCAATTAGAGAATTAAAATTCTATTTCAAAAATGAGGGTAGGGCAGTTGCAAAATATACTGGTTTCATGGCAATGTTTATGCAAAATTTAGAAGTTGTAAGCGTAACTCATCAATTACAGAATGTGAGCTCAATGAACCGTTATCAGACTGTCTCTTATTCTGATAATTTGGGTGTAATTCATCCTAATGGCATTTCTACATATTTAGGTTCAATAACGTTTAAATTTCCTGATCCGCAATTGCAGATCACTGGCAATCTCCAATTTTACTGTGATGGTATGATGGCTGTAAATAAAATTGTGGTTCTAGAGGTTGAACAGTTGAATTCCATAGAATAGCGTAAATATACGATTATTTGACCTTTCTTCTTGAAGATTTAAAAAGGTAAACTTTTCAATCGGATGATTTTAAGAATTCAAAATTTCTTCAATTACTTTAGGCTTCCAGACAACGCCTATGTCGCTAATATTGGTTGTTCTATTGGAATAAACTCCGAGAAACTTTATTCTTTCTCCGCCCATTACATGTGTTCCTGGTGCGGTTGTTATTAGTCCAATCCTTTTTGCAACAACAGGAGATCCTGACATGCCTTCTTTCGTTGTTGCGTCAATTAAAAAAGCGGGTTTTTCATCATAGTCTAAGTCTATATCTGATGCTATATGTCCTGTTTTCCATATGGGAAATCTACCATAACTTGTCTGTCCAAGAGGATAGCCAATAATGGAAACTGGTTCGGATGGTGCTAAATAAATTTGTGTATCTGCAAGACTCAATTCAAGAGTGTGAAGCACAATTGAACTACCTAAATTTCCAAGTGGGATGGCTATTACATCAACATTACTTTTCCTGGGATGTTCTTTCCATATTTTATCCCCATTCTTATCAAATAGATAAATCTTTTGTTGTATCCAGATGTGCAAATCAGGATGCTTGCGGTGAAACCATACATTTAAGCAATTTGGAATACCTGCAGTTTTTGATATCGGGGCGTTAGTTTCAGGGTGGCGACCAGTAACTACATGCCAATTTGTCATTAAATAGGATAAATTTTTATGAAGGACTACGAATCCCGTAGCATAGCCTAATTGCGTATCATCAAATAATAATTCTAAATGCAAAGAAGCATAGGAAAATCTATCAATTGTCATATTTAGGCATTGTACCAAAGTCTATGAAAAGTTCCTATATGATACATAGAAACTAAACAATGTTGACTTCATCCAATCTTTTTTGTTATATTCTTCTTGAAGACTTAAAAAGGTAAACTTTTTAATAGGTGCTTTAATAAGAAATTAGCTTCAATGAAAGGCTTTGTCGCAGGAATTCCCGCATTCTTGAGGCAAAGGAATTAGCGAAGTTCGGCGAGGCTCGCCCAATGGGCGGCCCGCATTTCTACGGCAAAGAAATTAAACTATTTTCAGTTCGCCTTTTGCACAATAGTGGAATCTTTGATACAATAAGCTGTATGACTGCAAGAGTGGTTTTGAAAAACAAAAGTCTTTTATTAGCGTTTAAAAAATACAAGGAACGCTATCTTAGCGTGGGTAAAATGCCAGATTTGAAAAAGTTTCTCCAGAATGATCTTTATCATACTATGCGTCTTGAGGGAGAAAAAGTCACCCATAAGCAAGTACAAGCTCTCTTCAAATGACTCTTGTGCTAAAATAATTCTGTGGTACAGTCAACAAAACCCAAGTCTGCAACAAGTTACAAGGATACTGCTTTTGGTATCTTGCCTCGCTCAAAAGTTGTTGAGCTTGAAACAGAGGCTGTTAAGAAAGCACAAGAGGATATTGTTAAACTGAGTGAACAACGAAAGCCAATTACGCCACAGCTTATCAAAGATGTGCATAAGGAAGGTTTTGCGCTTTTATTTCCAGATTGGGCAGGACACTTTAGGACAATTGACGTAACATTGAAGGTTACAAACCTCCTCATTACAGCCGTATTTCTGAGTTGGTAAAAAACCTTTGTGATGATCTAGTTGAGCGGGTGCGACACTTACCCTCTTATGAAGATGAGGAACAGTATTTGGCAGAGGTTATTTCACTTCTGGCATGGTTTCAGCATCGCTTTGTCTGGATTCATCCATTTAATGATTACAATGGGAGAGTTGCACGATTGCTTACAAACCTAGTACTTCTCAATTTGGGATTTCCGCTACTGACAATTAAAGCAGAAACGGAGAAGGATAGAAATAGGTATGTTGAGGCAATGAAAGCAGCAGATCAACACGATTTTGCGAAACTTGAAACTCTTATTACAAACGCTCTGAAAGAAAGTTTGGAAAAAACCTAGCCTCAAAACCGCGTCGTACAATACATAAAAAGTGCGACATGGATGAGTTTTTCATAAGATGAGAAGAAGCCTTATTAAAGTATATAAGGAATGAGCATTTTTGTTTTCTGTTCTGTTGTTCTACAATACAATTCTCTTACAGAATAAAGAATAAGCGTTAAACTCTCAATATTATATAAATCAAAGTCATGATTAATTATAACAAAAATAAAACGTTTCTCTGCTGAGACAGAGAAGTTAAAATTTGTATCTCATATCCTCCGCTCTTTATTTTTTGTTTCACTTGTGAAAAGATAAGCTTGTATGCAAATGGCATTTCGAAAAAAATTACTTTTCATTGTACTGATATTTATTTCTCTTCTTTCGCTTTTTCCAAGAGCTGTTGAGATTCTCAATAAGAATTATGTATTTGGTTTGGATCAGGGAAGAGATTATCTTGCAGTTAAAAAAATTGTTGAAGACCATAAACTTACTCTTATAGGTCCCGAACTTGGTAATGGATACTCTGGTATCTCATACGTCTTTCACGGCCCCATTTATTATTACTTTCTTTCTATTCCATTTCTTCTAACGGGAGGTGATCCGTATGGAGGGGTTGTGCTCATGTTTTTATTTGGCATTGGTTCAATTATCTTGTCATACAAGTTTGGGAAGCGGTTATACGGTGAAATGGGCGGATGGATATCTGCACTTCTAATGGCTATATCTCCTCCAATTATTTCACAATCGCGCTTTGTCTGGAATCCTCACATAGGCACTTTTTTTATTCTTTTAAGCTTTTTTTATAGTATGCAGATTAGCAAAAGTAAAAAATATTTATTTCTTTCGGCCTTATGTTCTGCTTTTACGTATAACTTTGATTTGGGAATTGCAGCTGTTGTATGCATATCGTTACTTCTGTATGCAGTAATTGTTCTTCGAATAAAATCTCGGGAAAGCTATGCTTTCCTTGCAGCAGGATTTCTCATTGGTTTTTTACCGATGATGCTTTTCGAGCTTCGTCATGGATTTCATGGTTTTATGAATATAGTGGGTTATATACAAAAACCTGCATTAGCTCATCAAAGAGATTTTCTGCTTGATCATTTGCAGACAATACGCTATATCTTTATAGATACATTTCCAAAACAAATCATTGTCGACTCAATTCTTGGGATAGGAATGATTGCATTTTTTTTTGTATACTTTCTTTTTCAGGAAAAAAACAGAGAAAGAAAAAATATTCTCCTATTTCTTTCTTTTCTTCCCATAATAGTATTCTTGGTATTTATTCCTCTTAAAAATAGTATATACGGTCACTATTTAACAGAACTTAATATTATGATAATTGTTGTAGTTGTTTACATTACTTCTGCGGCATGGGAAAAAAGCAAGATACTGTTTGCTCCTATATTGGTGTTTCTGTTGTTAATTACTTTTGTTGGAGTACAAAGTGCAATTACCATAACGAGATCTGATATTAAAGATTTTGGAGGAGATAATAAAATTAAGGGTCTGACAGAAGTTATTGATTATATTTATAAAGACGCACATGGAAAGAAGTTTGGAGTGTATGAATTTTCTCCTGCTGTTCTTACCGACAGATATGACTATCTGTTTATGTGGTATGGAAAGAAAAAGTACGGTTATATTCCTTACAAAGAAAAAAAAGGGCTCGTGTATCTTTTAATAGAAGTAGATAAAAGTAAACCGTGGTCGTATAAAGGTTGGCTCGAAACCGTTATTGAAGATGGTGTTGTATTGGATACGCATACGTTAGCCAGCGGATTTATCGTACAGAAAAGAATGTTTCCAACAAAGTAAATATTTATTCCCCTATTCTTTTCTCGACTATCAGCTGACTTGGTAGTGTTTTTTGGAAAACCACTTTTCCTTCTTTTATTACTGTTTCTTTCCATCCAATATAAGACCAGGGTGTTGCAATATCTTTTTCGATCAATAAATAAAATGTTCCTTTTTTCTCCTGATTTGGAGCATAACCATATTTCTTTCTTCCATGCCACCAAAACAAATAATCATACGGATATGTATACACACCGGGAGTAAAGACAAACAGGCCGAATGGTTTTTTATCTGCATCTTTATAGATAAAATCAATTGCATCTATTTTCCCTTTTAGTTTATGAACTCCACCATAATCGTGGTAATCCGATTTTGAAACCATAATTCCGTTGTATCCGCCGATTACAATAAGAACAATAACGTATGCTAATAAAAGCATGGCAGTTTTTGTTAGACCGTTTTTATACAACCATGACAATACAATAACAATAAAAAACAAAAATGCCAGAAGGAGATCTGTTATGTAATGTTGGAACACGATATTTCGAAGTAGCATAAACACTAAAAAATTAACGGGAAATAACAGAAGAAGAAATAGTAAAAAATTCTTTTTTGTCTTATCTTTCTCTTTAAAACACACAAGCATGGTAATTGCAAAAAAACTCCAAAATGCAGTCGGAAGTATTTTGGAGGTAAGGAGTAATTTTGCAGGAAATGAATCGGCAAGGGTTAAGATAAAAAGTTTGTATATGCCATCTGCATGAATAAGCATTGGTTTTGAAGTCGTATATGTTTTTTGGTGCATAAAAATATACCCTAACAAACTTTTAATTCCCATAAATCCATGACGCATCTCAAACAGAATCATCGGCAAAAAGCCGAGTACAAGTCCTGCGAGAATAAATGGAAATTTTGAGAAAAACTTTTTTCTGAATAAAAATATTGAGTAAACAACGATAGAAATGCAAAGTGGAATGGAAATTGCAAATTCAAGATTATACAATAATGCGGCAATAAAGCTTGCTAAAAAAATGTAGCGAGAGTTATTTTTTTTAACATTTTTTGTAAACAAATATGTGAAGTAAAAAACAAGAAGAATAAAAATAGGCGTTCCAAAATGGTTCTCAAAAAATCTTGATTGTCCTATTAAGTAAGGACATACTGCAAGTAAAAATCCCATTAAAAATCCTTCTTTTAATCCCCAGAATTTCGTTACAAAATACATACCAAATCCAATCGTCGAAAGTCCGAGCAGCAACATGAGAAATACTCCTCCAACAGGGTTACCGTTAGAAAGAATAAATGGAATTGCCAAAAGATAAAAATATCCAGGGCCGTGAAACAGATACCTTAATCCTGCATGTCCTGCTCCTAGCTCTGCGCCGATAAGAGTAAATTTGTGATTGACTACAATGTCTTTTACAGCCATATAATCTCTTCCTTGATCAATTTCAAATACAGGATTTCCATTTAGTACTTCGATTGAACGAGGAAATAGAGAAAGCAATAATAATAAGACAAGTGAAATAAATAGAAAAGTTTTTTTAAGCATTATGACAATTTTAGCAAAAACTGCACCATTTTGTTCCGTTCTCAGTATGACGCATTACATTAAGTTCGCATATTGAACAAATTTTGCGTTTCCGCTACAATTGTAGGTATGAATAAAGGAAGATTTAAGCAGGTAAGTCCACATGTTGATTTTCCAAAGCTTGAGGAGGAAATTTTAAAATTCTGGAAAGAAAATAAGATTTTTGAAAAGTCTATTAAGTCGCGTCCAAAGGATAAAACCTGGACATTTTTAGACGGTCCTCCGTTTATTACAGGTTTGCCTCATTACGGCAGTCTTTTGGTAAGTATTCCAAAAGATATGTTCCCCAGATTTTTTACCATGAAAGGATATCGGGTTAGACGTGTTTGGGGTTGGGATGTCCATGGATTACCTGCAGAAAATAAAGTAGAGACCAAGCTTGGAATAAAAAGTAAACGAGAAATCGAAGAAAAAATAGGTATAAAAAAATTCATAGAAGAGTGCAGAAAGTATGTTTCCGAATCTTCAAAAGAATGGGAATGGTACATTATGCACATTGCCCGATGGGTTGATTTTAGAAATGCCTATAAAACCATGGATTTATCATATATGGAATCGGTTATGTGGGTATTTAAACAAATGTATGATAAAGGATATATCTATAAAGGTTTGAGAGTCTCTTTATACTGTCCGCACTGTTCGACTCCTATATCAAATTTTGAAGTTGCCATGGATGCGGACAATTATAAGGAAGTTACCGATTCTGCTACGGTATATAAATATAAGCTCAAAACTCAAAGCTCAAAACTCAAAGATACGTACATTCTTGCCTGGTCAACAACTCCTTGGAACAAAGTCGCAACCCCTGCTCTTGCTGTTAATCCAGACTTACTATATGTAAAAGTTACACAAGGCGACAAACAATATATTCTGGCAAAAGCAACGCTAAAAATTTTGAGTAAAAAACCAGCATATAAAATACTTGAGGAGTTTAAAGGAAGAGAATTGATTGGCAAGAAATTTATTCCTCACTACGATTACTACCCGATAGCAAAAGGTGAAAAAACATTTGAAATAGTTGGTAGTGATTTTGTTACCGCAGATGAAGGGACAGGAGTTGTAACCATAGCAGCATACGGGCAGGAAGATTTAAAAGTAATGCAGGAGCAAAATATCCACATAGAACTTCATGTTAATGAAGAAGGAATTATAAAGAAAAACGTGCCAAAGTTTGGCGGAATGTATTACCTTAAGGCAAATAAAGCTGTAAATGAAGATTTGCAAAAGAGGGGGCTTGTTTATAAAGACGAAAAATTAGCCCACAGCGTTGCATTGTGCTGGCGCTGCCACACCAGGCTCTATTACGCACCGCAAGATGCATGGTATGTTAATGTCCAAAAACTAAAACCTCGAATGAAGAAAACAAATGAGGAAGTACGTTGGTTTCCTGCTCATTTTAAAATGGGACGGTTTTTAAAGAGTTTGGAAGCAGCGCCTGACTGGTGTATTTCAAGAAGCAGGTATTGGGGAAGTCCTGTTCCTGTTTGGGAGTGCGGATGCAAAGAGCTTTTTGTTCCCGGATCAATTTCCGAACTCGAAGAATTAAGCGGAACAAAAATTACAGATCTGCATAAACCTGAAATTGATGAAGTTTTAATAAAATGCACAAAATGCGGCAAGTTAGCAAAGAGAGTACCGGAAGTGCTAGATTCATGGATAGAAGCAGGTTCGGCTTCTTTTGCGGAGAGACACTTTCCATTTAACAAAAATGTAAAATTAGAAGATTTCTTTCCGCCGGATTTTATTGTTGAATATACCGGGCAAATCAGAGCGTGGTTTTATGTTTTGCATGTTATATCAGCCGCGCTTTTTGATTCAAACGCGTTTAAAAACGTAGTCGTAACCGGTGTTATTTTAGGAACAGACGGGAGAAAAATGAGTAAAAATTTAGGCAATTATCCAGACCCAAAATTACTTTTACAAAAATACGGCGGAGATGCTCTGCGGTTATATCTTATGGGATCACCAGTGATGCATGGAGAAGACATTATAATCTCAGAAGAACAATACAGAAATCAGGTTAGAGGAATGTTGCTTGTTGTCTGGAATGTGTATAACTTTTTTGTGACAAACGTTAATGTGGATTCGTGGAGTCCGCAAACTCAAAACTCAAAACTCCCGCTTCGCTTCAAGGCGGGCAAACCTCAAAACATATTGGACGAATGGATTCTATCATTGCTTCAAAAACTGATACAAGCTGTTACAAGTTCGCTAGAATCTTACGATACGGTTTCGGCAATAGAACACATTAATAAATTCATTGACGATTTGTCTAAATGGTTTGTGAGAAGAAGTAGAAACAGGGTTGGTCCTACAGCAGAAAATGGAAAAGATAAAGATGATGCGTATCAAACGCTTTGGACGGTTCTTGTAGAAATTTCAAAAATCCTTGCTCCATTTGTACCATTTATCTCGGAAGAAATGTATAAAAATCTAACAGGTGAAGAATCCGTGCATTTATCGTATTGGCCAGACACAGATTTTAAAAATGTGAATTATCAATTGATAACAGATATGGAGCGTGTTCGATTTCTTGTTGAAAGAGCGCATGCTTTACGAAAAGAAAAAGGGATACGAGTACGTCAACCGTTAAATACGTTATGGATTTGCGGTTTTAAATCGGTAGAAAAGAAACGGTGGCAAGAGTACGAAGAAATAATAAAGGGTGAACTCAATATAAAACATATAGAGTATACGTATTACGAGGGACTGAGAAATAACCCTCAAAAGGTGGAGTTTGCCGAAGGTATATTTGTCGATACGCATATTACATCAGAATTGAAAACTGAAGGACAGACTCGAGATTTAATTAGACAAATTCAGGAAGAACGAAAAAAGCTGGGAACCCAGCTCGATGAAAAAGTAGCCGTATCATTACCCGCTTGGCCGAAGGAATTTGAAGGAGAAATAAAGAAAAAAGCTCTTGTGGAATCACTGTCAGTTGGTGAGTTTATCGTCAAGAGATTATGACCTCAAAATCTACCATTTCCATCGATTGGGGGCTGCTGACTCCGGTTTTTGTATTGCTTATATTAGGTTTAACAACTTTGTTTTCCATTCAGATAGGTTTTTTCAGAAGCCAGTTTATTTTTGCATGCATTTCACTCTTGTTTTATTTTATTTTTTTTCATGTATCTTTTAAAGCAATTCAATACTACAGCGTGCCTATATATATAGCATCGATTATTTTGCTTTTAATTGTTTTTTTTATTGGAGTTGAAAGTAAAGGGGCAGTGAGGTGGATTGATTTTTTTGGAATTAGAATTCAATTTTCTGAAGTACTAAAACCATTTCTGGCGATAACACTTTCTTCATATCTCGCAAACCTTACCACAGTTAATTTTAAGTCTTTTGTAAGAATATGGGCGTTTTTGTTGCCAATTCTATTATTGATTTATTTTCAGCCAGATTTAGGAAATGCATTATTATATACCGGTGTTACGTTTTTTACGTTACTGATATTTGGCTATCCGTTGGTATGGTTTGGCTTTGGAGTGTTAGGGTTAGGGGTTTTTTCTCCCATTGTTTGGAAATTTTTGCATGAGTATCAAAGACAGAGAATTGTAACCTTTTTTCATCCCTGGAAAGATCCTTTAGGATCATCGTATAATGTAATTCAGTCTATTATTGCGGTTGGATCGGGAATGGTTTTTGGTAAAGGTATGGTTGAAGTAACTCAATCAAGGCTTCGTTTTTTGCCGGAAAGACATACCGATTTTATTTTTGCAACATTTAGCGAGGGATTTGGATTTATCGGAGTGTGTATTTTGCTCATAACAATTTTTATATTGTTGTACAACATTTATACTGTTTTTGCTAATTCAACTGACAGGTTTTGTAAAACATTTGCACTATGCTCTTTTTTTCTTTTTTTAATTCCATTTTTTGTCAACATCGGTATGAATGTTGGAATTATGCCCATAGCAGGAGTAACACTGCCTTTTATGTCATATGGCGGAAGTTCACTTTTATCTAATTTTATTATTTTAGGAATTCTTTCTTCAATTAAGAGGGGGATTGGGGGTGCGGAAGTCCTGGAAATACGTTAGTAAGTTTGATATAATGGTTGGATGGAATACGTAGTTATTACGTCAGGAGGAAAACAATACAAAGTTTGTCCAGGAGATACAATTGAAGTAGATAACCTTAACGCCGAAAAAGATTCAAGTGTTGACCTTTCGGAAGTTTTGTTGCATGTTTCGGATGGAAAAGTTACTGTCGGCAGACCGAAGGTCTCCGGGATTATTGTTAAGGCAAAAGTTATTGGTGACGTAAAAGGCAAAAAAATTGATGTATCCACGTTTAAAGCCAAGACAAGAATCAGAAGGACTATTGGGTTTAGAAGCTCAAAAACCCAACTTTTAATAGAAGCAATAGTTGATTCTTCAAGAAAGTGATCTTTTCGCTGACATTACCCCAGCTTTGCTTCAAATCGTCATTCTGGAAAGCAACGACTTTTCCAGAATCAGATTCTGGACAGAGAGCTCAGCTCTCACAAGCCCCGTTGAGCGAGGCAAGCTCGCCTCGCTGAAGACGAAGGCAGAGCGGGCTAACTCTTAGAATGACAATAACTGGTAACAACTGAATAGTTACTATTGTAACTGTTCACGCTTCCGACACGATCTCGTCATCCTAAACGTAGTAAAGGATCTATTCGGTAAAAGATTCTTCTGCTTTCAGTCTCAGAATGACAGTTTTATGTTAGAAGTGTGAACTGTTACTTACTATTTTCGGGATTGACTTTTGTGAAAAGTCTGTTTACAATACATGTGTTTTCACGGGAAATAGGTTTATATGGCACATACAAAAGCACAAGGAGCAGTAAAAGGAAATAGAGATTCTATAGCAAAGAGACTCGGTGTTAAGAAATATGGCGGGGAAAAAGTACTTCCTGGCAATATTTTAGTACGGCAAAAGGGGACTAAGTTTTTCCCTGGAAACGGTGTTTCTATGGGAAAAGACTATACACTTTTTGCCATTACTCAAGGTATTGTAAAATTTAAGTCTGACTTGGGTAAAAAAGTAATTGAGGTTATACATGGATAATCAACAAGAATTTATTTATGAACTGGAAACACATCTTCTTCAGGCAAACCCACTTCAGCCGCGGGGAATAATCACACCTGACTCTTTATCTGATTTAGTAGATTCAATTCGTGAACAGGGTATATTAGAGCCTCTTGTTGTGGCAAAAACTCCGGCCGGATACCAAATAATCGCTGGCGAGAGAAGATGGAGAGCTGCAAAAATTTTAGGCTTACCAAAAGTTCCGGTTGTAATCAAAGAAACCACTCCTCAGGGAATGCTTGAGATGTCAATTGTTGAAAACGTTCAGAGGGAGGAACTTAATCCCATCGAAAGAGCTTTAGCTTACAAGAGACTCATTGATGAATTTGGGCTTGGTACAAACGAAGTTGCAAAACGAGTTGGAAAAAGCGCGCCTACAGTCTCAAATACCATTCGGCTGTTATCCCTTCCCGATGCTATAAAAGACGCATTGGCAGCAGGAGTTATTACGGAAGGCCATGTTCGTCCGCTTATCTCATTAGGCGATCCCAAGCTCATGCTTGAATTGTTTAAAAAGATTCTGCGAGAAAATAGTACTGTTAGACAAACAGAAGATATGGCAAGGCAAGTAAAAGGAGAAATTGAAAAGAAAGATCCTAGGACTATCCAGGATAGACTATATGTTCCCGAACAGGAAGATATGGCAAGGCAATTGCAAAATAAGATAGGTGCTACAAAAGCATCTATTTTCCAATCAAGAAGCCAAGCGAAAATTATGCTTGTGGTTAAGGGAGATATTGAGCAAACTACAGCATTTATTAAAAAGATTTATGACGAGTTGACGAGAGACAATCAGTTGTAGTATGGGTTTTTAACCCACCTCATAGCATTTGGAGGCCAATATACAAACATTGATTTTCCAATGATGGAAGAAAGCTTTATCGGCTTAAACTCTCTTGAGTCAGAACTGGCAGGTCTATTATCTCCTAGTACAAAAAATTCGTCTTTGTCTACTGTAATTACTTTGCCTTCGGTTAAAAACGACTCGCCATATGTACGTACATTGCTTTGGAGATATTTACTTTCATCTAGTTTTTGATTATTAAGATATACGAATCCGTCTTTAATAAATACGTTATCACCCTCTGTTGCAATTATTCGTTTAATATAATCCTTGTCGGGATCATTGGGTGCTTTGAATACAATTACATCTCCTTTTACCGGCGTTTCGAATCGAAGGGTTATAAGGTTTGTCAAGACATACTCACCGTCTTTAAATGTAGAATACATAGATTGTCCACTGACTTGAAATGGTCTTGCGATAAATATATAAATTACCAAAAATACAGATGCGGCAAGAAGGATTGTCTGGATAGTATCAAGAAGAAACTCAAATATTTTATGGAGAATAAACATAGTATTTATTGTGTCAGAAGCTAACTTGCTTTGTCAATGAGAGGGAATTATAATAAAGTACTTGGATCCGTAGCTCAGTGGAAGAGCGTTCGGTTCACATCCGAAAGGTCGAAGGTTCGATCCCTTCCGGATCCACAGTTTTGGATTTTCCGGCGAGTCGGGAATGGCGCTCGCCGCGCCCGCCCCCGCGGCGAGCGCCGTCTTCACGCTCGGCTTTCGGCCTCGTAAAAAGTCGGCTCGGACAAATCATTTCTTGTGAGAAATGATTACAAAGAAAAACGCAAAAATTTTAAAGAACTTAAATGGCCGCTCTGGTTGTTGCCAACTCGATTGCTCAAGCTGTCCAAAGCGGCCATTAAAAAAGCAATCGATTAAGCTGGCAACAAACTAAATATACCAAAAATATCACAGAGATTACAAGTCAAATCTTGAATACCTTGAATTTAAAAATAAGTTATGATATACTGTTTCTTGGAGATACATATGGAAAACCAAATAAATGTAGGGGATCAAAATGCCCAACAAGTCGATCAAAATCCTATTAACCAACCAATTGCTGCACCGAAAAAACCAAAAACGAATTATTTACTGATTGGTGGAATAATACTTGCTTGTTTTGTAGTTTTTGGTTTTGGCGGATATTACTTTGGGAAACAATCAAGTAATACTTCAACCGTACTACCGAGCGACCTTCCTAGAGCTGGTGAAACGAATGCACCAACACAATCAAGCTATCCAACAGCCACGCCTGTTATTTCAACAGAATCTACCTACACTTACAACACTTTTTCCTTTATGTACCCAAAAGCATGGACTCTTTTTGATACTACTTCTAACAAAGAGTTTTTCACAAAAAACCGACTCGATGGTTTTGAACGCGGGATAATCCTTGAAAAGGGAGACTTCATCCTTTTCATCGGCGTAAATAAATACGCAGCTGGAGGTGCCGCTGGTGGAATTTTCGTTACCGATACAGAATTTCAAGATTGGAAAAACAATCGAAGCGAATTATCTATTCAGGGAAAACAATTTTATCTCTGGAAAAATCACACCCCTTTGGCTACATTGACTGATCCGGGAACGCATGGTGGCATTTTTGGAATAGCTTCGTTATCTGAATATATTCCCAACAAGACTACAAACGAGCAAAACAAAACGTTCAATGGTTGGGAGGATTATATCCAAAACAAAAATGGTTATTCATATATCTTTGTTAAACTCTCAAAAACTGGTTCTGGAAACCCCGTGACCCCTGTCTCTGCTCAATCAGAACTGCAGAATATCTTAGAAACCATAAAATGGTAAAATGGCTTGCAAAGCAAGCCAAAAGTCGCGCGCGCTAAAACATAAGCGAGGTCAAAAGCCGAGCGTGAAGATGGCGCGCTGCGAGTGCCTGGCCTGTCGGCAGACAGGGGTGGGGGCACCTGAGCGCCTGCCTTGAGCTTGTCGAAGGGCTACCTTTGAAATATAGTTCGAATTTTTTCGTAAAGTGCCCACGAGGTTATGCTTTTCAGCCTACTCATGGTAGTTTTTTTATAATTTTTGCTGGGTTGCCGGCTACCACAACATTTTTAGCTACGTTTTTTGTAACAACTGATCCTGCTCCAATCAAAGAGTTTTCCCCTATTATCATTCCTCCGAGAATTGTTGCATTAGAACCGATAGATGCGTTTTTTTTGACTATTGTTTTTTGTAGTTTCCAGTCTCCGTCTTGTTTTAATTCTCCTTTTACATTTGTGGAACGGGGATATTTATCATTTACGAAAACAACGTGGTGTCCAATGAATACATTATCTTCAAGCGTTACTCCTTCGCAAATAAATGAATGTGAGCTAATCTTTACTTTATCTCCAATGGAAACATTTTTTTGAATTTCTACAAAAGTTCCAATAATACACTCATCACCGATTTCACAATCATATAAATTTACAAAATCCCAAATTTTTGTATTTTTTCCAATAGAACAGTTTTTTATAATTTGATTCATTTCATTGAGGTATTATGGTTTCCATGATACAATAACTCGAATTTATTGTAAATAACCCAATAATGAAAAATAAACATGTTTTGTTTTTAACGCCATTTTTTTATCCCCATGTTGGAGGCGTGGAAAAACACGTATATCAAATAAGTATACTCTTAGTAAGAAAAGGGTTTTCTGTATCTGTGGTGACAGTCAAGCACAACAAAAATCTAAAAGCATATGAAGAAGTCAAAGGCATTAAGATATACAGAATTCCTTATTTTCCAAGCAACAAATTAGCTAAATATAAAATATGGCCATGGTTTGTCAAATACAGAAACTTGTTCCATTCCTCAGATATTATACATTGCCATGATGTATTTTTTTGGTATTTTCCTTTTAGATTTTTACTTCCGCAAAAGAAGGTATATACAACATTTCATGGATACGAATCATATCCGGTTTCACAAAAAGCAATTATTATCCGCAAAATTTCAGAAAAATTATCGTTTGGAAATATTTGTATAGGGCGTTTTATAGAAAAATGGTATGGGACAAAAGCGGACTATATCTCTTATGGCGGAGTGAACATAGTTCAAAGTTCAAAGTTAAAAGTTAAAAGTGATAACGCATTGTTTATAGGTAGACTGGATGAGCAGACGGGGATTAAAACATATGTAGATGCCATTGAACTGATAAGAAAAAAAGTTCCAAACTTTAAACTTACTGTTATTGGTGATGGAAAATTCAAGAATCAGATAATCAAACAAGTTAATCTAATTGGATGGAAAAAAAATCCGGAAAAATATTTTTCATCGCATCGGTTTGCATTTGTATCACGATATCTCTCTATTCTTGAGGCGATGGCGGCAAAAAGATTAGTTTTTGCAGTACATGATAATCCAATAAAAAAAGATTATTTGAAAATGAGCCCATTTGCGAAGAATAGTATTATTACTTCTTCACCACAAGAACTGGCAGATAAAGTTGAATTTTATATCAAACATCCTTCGGCAGAAAAAAAATTGATTGAAAAAGGATATGCGTGGGTTAGTAAACAGACTTGGGAACGAGTAACAGATACTTATGTACGTTTATGGAGTAAATGATAAAGCAAATAGATGCCTATTAGCAAAGTAGAAAACACGCTAATACTTTTTGCTATTCTTCTGACAGGAGTATCGGTAAATTGAGCATCAATTTTATACAGTCCTGGTTTTAGTTTAAATGTGATCATCCCAAGATTATCCGGATCGTTATATACAATTGGAATCTCTTTATAGTTTGCAAATACTTTCCAACCGGGAAAAAAGAAGGTATTCTCTTTAATTTTTATACCTGTTTCTGCTTTTAGAATATACACGTGTTTAGTTGAGGTTCTTTCAAGCTGTTTATAGAGTCCATTTCCTTTAATAATTTCTAATGGAAAAAGTGGTCTTTTTAAAACAAGACTTGATGCTAAAGCAATGTTATTTATATAATTTTGTCTAAGAAGTGGATCGTTTTGTTCATAATGCTCTGAATATAATGACCAGTGAGTATTATAGGCGTTAGGATCCTCAGGAATCATTTTTCTGTTTCCCCAGTTTAAGATTGTTGAGGCCACGACAAAAATGCAAATAAAAAGTATACATAGTTTGCTTTTAATATTTTTTACAACAATTGCAGAAAGGTAAGACGTAATAAATGAAATAGGCATAAGAACCCGCCAAGGAAGAACAGAGCTTTTAAGAAACGGTACATAGTTCCAAAAAGGCTTTGATATTTTAAGAAGTAAAAGAAAAAAAATTGCAAACGAAAATAAAAAATAAAAAATACGTATTTTTTCTTTTACAGGGAGTCTTTTCTTTATCAAAAACAGTAGTGCGAGTAATATGATTAATAGATGGGGATAGCCGATAATAAGCCTCAGTTCACCTCTATGACCTTGGAATAAAAATCCATAAAATGCCGGGGAGAATATGTACTCTTGCATTGGCTTAAAATCATTTACAATTAAATCTTTTAGATACCAGGTATATTGTATTTCTTTTAACGCAGGTAACCAATAAAAACAAGATAATCCTAATCCTAAAATAATTGATACAATTAAAAGAAAAAACGGAAAAATTTTTTTTCTTTTCGAATTGATCAAGAAAATAAACAAATATCCAAAAAGAAGAGGTAAAACAAGAATTGTAACTGTTGAGTGTGTGGTAATGAGTAAGAAAAAGAATAGTGCGTTTAGAAGTATATATCTAATGCTTGAAGTTATAACCAGTTTTTTAGAAAATAAAAATAGAAAAGGAACGAAAGCAAATGATAAAACCATACCTATGCCAACCCGAAAATGCATTTCCTGGAGATGGAAAGGGGCAAATAGATAAGATAAAGCTGAAACAAAAGCTGGCATTTCTCCTAGCTCGTTTTTTATAAATAAATACATTCCGACACCCGAGGCAATAAAAGAAACAGCAAGTAAAGCTTTAATGCTATCGATAAGCGAAAAACCTAAAAAATGAAATATTGATCCAATATAAAACGGAGTTATGTATTCAAAAAGAAAGACCGGGCATCCTTTATCTCCGCACAAATTACCTGCCCACCGGGGAATAAGATTTCCCTCTGAAAGGCTTTCATAAAAACTTCTTAAAAATACGGAATGGAGTGTGAGATCTCCACTTTCATATGTTCCTTTTCTCATGAGACTCATTAGAGGAAGTAAAGAGATAATGAAAAGTAACATAAAAAGATTAATTTTCTTTTTGGGATATATTTTTATGTGAATGAAGAGGTATAGCGATATGACTAATAAAGAGATTATGTTGAACGCAACCATTCGATATGGATCAATCATAGCTATTTTGGAAGGCAGACAATACCGAATTGAACCGCTGTTTTAGTAGGAATCATTTGTGTTTTTACAATTTTAAAATACTTTTTCAGTATTCTGAGTTTTTCTTCTTTTGGTCTAACGTATCTACCCCGGTCGATTTTGGCAAAAAATTTTTGTAATAAATGAGGAGGGTTTGGAATAATATCTGCAATGATTACCATTTTTCTGGTAATTTTTTTAATTCTCGGAAGAAGAATTAAGAGTTCATTATCAGACAAATGATGAAGTGTGGAAATAAGGAGAATTCCGTCAAATTTTCTTTCATATATATATTTAGAACTGATAACATTTGCTTTGATGAATTTTTTATTTTTTTCATTTTTAAATCTATTTTTAGAGTAATTTATGAAATCCTTATTCATATCTAGACCAATATAGCTTGCATTATTTGGTATGCAAACCGCAAAATCACCTGTACCGCAGCAAAAATCCGCAATTGACTTACAATTATATTTCTCTAAATACGTATTAATAAATTTTCTAATTCCTTTTTGTTTTCCAGCTAGTAAATAGCGGATGTAATTAAACATTACCGGATTATCTAATAATCTGTCGCTAATCCAATGAGTTACTTCTATAAATATATTTTTTGAAAAATATTCCATACAGACAGAGAAAAATTATATCACAGTGTAAAAAGTAAATTAATAAGATCTTTCAGGCTTTGAAGAATAAGTTTGATTTTTCCCCCACTTCCTGTTTTTTTATCTTTTCTATGGAATGAAATTGGTATAGAAGCAATCTTGTATCCGTATCGTTTTACTTTAATAATAAGTTCTGCTTCAAAAAAAACACTTTTTGATGACAGAGGAATTCTTTTAATTAAGTATGACCTGAAAATTTTTATACTTCCTGCATCAATAGTATTAATTCCGAAAAATAAAACCGGTAAAAAATTGTAAAAAAAGGATACGGTTCTTCTGTATAGTGAATAAACAGACGTATCTCTTTTTCCTATTACCATATCTGAATTACCTACATAAGCCTTCTCAATTAGTCCTTTTATGTCTTTTGGATTCCAATCTCCATCTACACTAAAAAGTACAATATATTCGTAGCGTGCTTTTTTGTAAAGAGACATTATGTTTTTAGCAATTCCTACATTTTTTTTATTCAAAAATACTTTGATGTTTTTTTTGTTAAGAAAGTTTTGTTTAAGTAACTCTGTTGTGCCATCAGTACTTTTGTCATCAGCGATTAAAATCTCATACCTTCTGCATGTTTTACCAATAAGTAAATTAATTTTTTTGACAAGAGGAATTGCGGTTTGTTTGTTGTTGTAAACAGGTATAGCTAATGAGATCGAAATGGGAAATTTTTTATCAATCATTCAATTTTACTTCTGATTTTGATAGTTTTCATTTTCCCGTACGCAGTATAATACAAGATTTATCTTTTTGTGTAAAGAAAATATCTAAGAATAAAAATAATGGAGAGAAAAAAAGAAACAAATGTTAACACTTTTGAAAAAAATAATATACCTATATCTTGATAAACAATGTTAATATATGAAAGTCCTCTAGGAACTTTAAATTCCATTACAGCATTATTAATAGTTATTGGAACTCTTTTGTAGTTAACAAAAACTTTCCAGCCTGGAAAGTAAATAGTATTTTCCTTTAATGTTATTTCCGAATCTGACTGAGTAATATATTGGTGATTTATGCTGGTTCTTTTGATTTGAGCAGCAACAATATTCTCATTCTTTACTTCAAGATGCACATCGGGAATATGCGATATCCATAGGTTTTCAGTATCTTTCCACCAGACTGAATTTCCCATATATGCAAGTCCTTCTCCTTGCGCAGTACTCAAAGGCAAATTTTGTCGTAGTGTTTCATCAGTAATTTGGGGAATAATTCTTCTGTGTCCCCAATTTAAAATTGTAGAAAACACCACTAAAAAAAGAAGGCTAAACACGAGATTTTTTTTCTTACTATTAAGAACGTAACATCCTGCAATTACTGCAATACAAAGGTTAACGATTAAAAGGAGTCTAGATGAGAATTGCGCTACGTTAACAATCCGGATAGACTTCCAGATAAAATATGAAAATGGAGTTACCAAGAATGTAATCAATAAACAAACAGTAAACCAAAATGTAAAATCATTTTTCCTTTTTATTTTTCTTTTATTTATAATCATAAGAATACTCAATACTAAAATAAATAGATGAATATATCCAATTGCGAATGAAAGTTCACCTTTTGGCCCCTGGAAAAGGAAACCGTATCTCCATGGAGAAAATAAAAGTTCACTTAGTTTTGGAAACGATACAACTTCTGATGAAAGAATATGAACAAGAGTATAACGCGAGAGAAATACATGAGGAATCCAAATGTAACCTGAAATAATAATTCCTAATAAAAAAGGTAGTAAGATATAGAGAATTTTTTTAAATAAGAACATTTTTTGGTGTAAAAATAAATAAAATGAATATAGAAATAACATAGTCGAAGAAAAAATTGCCATAGCTTGATGTGAAGCAAAAAGCAAAAAATAGCCTATCGCTGAACTAATAATCCAAAATGAGTTTTTTTTAACTGAGACTTGGTATAGAAATAAAAACTCAAATGGAAGAATTGCAAAAAAAAGTGTTTCCCCAACAGTGGCTCTAAAATGCAAATCTACAAGATGATACGGAGCGAATAAATAAAATACTGCAGAGGTATAGGCGGCAAAAGAATTTCTAATCATTTTTTGTATCCATAGATACATGCCTATTCCGGAGATAATAAAACTTATGCCTAAAAATAATTTCGTGCTTGCAATAAAAGAAAAACCTAGCAGATGGAAAAAAGAAATACCATAATATGGTAACGGGTTTAAAAATATAAACAGCGGGTATCCGTATGTCGCGTTTAAATCTTTTGGCCATGAAGGCATAATCTGCCAGTCTTTTAAAGCATCAAAAAAAGCCATGGATCTGTAAATATGGATATTGAAATCCCCGCTTTCATAATCTCCAAATCTTAATAAACTTACCAATGGAAGAAAGCTAATTAAAATAACAACAATTAAATAATTGAATTTTCTTGCGGGATATATAAATCGATAGATAAACAAACTACAAAGTAAAACAAAAGATGTCAAGATGTTTACAAAAACCATATGGTACGAGTTAAACATGCTGATATGATATACTCTAAAAAACAAAAATGGAAGCATGAAAACATCACTTGTAATAACGGTTTTAAACGAAGAAAAAACAATAGAAAATCTTTTGCGTTCAATAGGACATCAAACCGTAAAGCCGGACGAGGTAATTATTGTTGATGGAGGATCAACGGACAAAACTTTGTCCGTAATTTCCAATTTCCAATTTCCAATTTCCAATAAAAAGATCAAACTCGTAATTTTGCAAAAAAATGGGAATAGAGCAGTATGCAGAAATGAGGGAATTCTTAGATCAAGAAACGAGATAATTCTTATTACGGATGCAGGATGTATTCTTGAGAAAAAATGGGTAGAACGTATTTCTGAACCATTCAAAGATTCCAGTATTGACGTAGTTGCTGGGTATTATAAAGGAAAACCAAAGACAATTTTTGAAAAATGTTTAGTGCCATATATTCTTGTCATGCCGGACAGAGTTATTCCGCATCAATTTCTTCCTGCTACTCGATCAATGGCTTTTAAAAAAGAAGTTTGGAAAAAAGTTGGAAGATTTAATGAAAGATTTTCTCATAATGAGGATTATGTTTTTGCAAAAAAGTTAAAACAAAAAGGAGCGAAAATTGTATTTATACGAAATGCAACTGTATACTGGATTCCGAGAAAAAATATATTTCAAGCTTTTGTGATGTTTTTCCGTTTTGCGTTAGGTGATTCAGAGTCAGGAATAGTGAGACCTAAAGTATTGTTTATTTTTTTGCGTTTTAGTTTAGGAATTTATTTATTTTTTGAAAATAGAATGTTTTTTACTTTTCTTTTAAGTATATATGTTTTATGGTCAATTGTTAAAAACTATAAGTATGTTCGTAACTCAAATGCAGTTCTCCTTCTTCCCGTGATTCAGATTATTTCTGATATTGCTGTACTTACTGGGACACTATTTGGTATTCTTAAAGTAAGATGGGCTACACAAAAGACGCGGTAAAAGGAATTTCATGGATTGGGACACTCAGATTTTCTACGAGAGCTATTGCATTTATAAGAACAATAATACTTGCAAGAATTTTAATTCCTTCTCAATTTGGAGCTTATGGAGTTGCAATTTTGATCGTATCAATGCTAGAAGTCTTGACTGAAACAGGTGTTAACGTTGTCCTTGTTCAGGAAAAAGATGATATTGAAGAATATATTAGTTCTGCGTGGATTATATCAATTGTCCGTGGATGTATTATTGGAGGTATTATACTAGTAAGTGCACATTTTATTTCTTCGTTTTTCCATTCAAAAGAATCATACCCCTTGCTTATTTTAATCAGCTTAGTGCCAATATTGAAAGGATTTATTAATCCTTCTGTTGTAAGATTTCAAAGAGACTTAACTTTTCATAAAGAGTTTTGGTATAGATTGGTAATTTTTTCAGTTGACGCAGTTGTTGCAATCGTAGTAGCTTTAATTACTAAGAGCGCAATAAGTTTTGTTTTTGGGTTACTCGCCGGAGTAATAACTGAAATTATTTTGTCATTTGTCATGATACGACCCCGTCCTTATTTTAGCTATCAACTTGAGTTTTTAAAAAGAATTATTAACAGGGGAAAATGGGTGACGGTAAGCGGAATATTTCATTATCTTTTCCAAAATTTTGACAATATTGTCGTAGGAAGAATGTTAGGGACTGGTCAACTAGGGTTATATCAGATGGCATATACTATTTCTATAATTCCTATAACAGAAATTACCGATGTTTTCTCGCGAGTAACATTTCCTGTTTATGCAAAAATAGAACATGATCGTTCCCGTCTTAAAAGAGCATTCTTAAAAACTATTGTAATAATTTCAATTTTAACAATTCCATTTGGTGTAGTATTGTTTTTCTTTTCTCATCAATTAGTTTATATCATTTTAGGTAATAAGTGGTCACCGATAACTGTAGTTCTTCCTATGCTTGCAATTTCGGCAGTTATAAGAGCCATATTTGGTTTTTCCGCAACACTTTTTCTTGCAGTTAATAAACAAGAATATGTAAGTATTATAACCTTTGCAAGTATTTTAGGTTTAGCATTTTCTATTGTACCTCTTGTCTATTCGTATGGAATTCGGGGAGCTGGAATGTCGAGTTTAATTGGGGTCGGATTATCTTTTCCTCTTATACTTTATTTTTTAGTTAAAGTATTAAAAAAGCATTAACATTTCTTATCACCCTTATATAGCTTTGGATTAATTCCTGTCATGTAGTAGTCGTACCCAATCGAAAAATGGTTGGTACTGAAATCTAGGTTATCGAACCGCCATTTCTGTTGTATTTTCTGATTTCGTTAAATAGTTTATC
>Ga0155808_124_pt1 | contig 127794 bp, 134 predicted proteins | sample RifCSPlowO2_01_FD_107462 | JGI IMG/M metagenome (GOLD analysis project Ga0155808, IMG submission 107462) | Candidatus Levybacteria bacterium RIFCSPLOWO2_01_FULL_37_20
TGAGGGTCTAACTGCCCACCTCGCCTGTATCATTTTAAATGTCGCAGAAGCGTAACAATTGAAATGACGCATCACATAGTATTGTTAGCCTCAATTCTTGTAAATTTTCCCGTAAGCTCATACATTATTTCTTTAATCTTTTCGGTGATTGGCATCACAACAATTCCTTTTTTTGGTTGTCCGTAAAAAATCTTCCATCCCAAAGGACTTACTAAAGCACATACAATAACTACCAAATCCTCTTCTCCTTGTATCAAAATTACATTTCTTTCCTCTTCTGAATCACAAGCCTGCTTTACTGCCGTAAAAACCTCCGGGTGAATTGTACCTGAAGGATTAAAAATATGTATAATCTTTTCCTTGCCTGAAAATCCTAATTCTTGAACTGTATTAAATCGCTTTTTTCTTTCTACAGTAAAGTCAATCACCGAAATTTTTTGATGTAAAGAAAATGTATTAAAAGCAGCAGTTGTAACATCACCAACTGTTATAACGTAAGAAAAGTCGTAAGACATATTTTTTAAATCATTGGTCTGAAGTATTTTTCCAAATGGTTTTTTAAGTAAAGGCCGAATATCATCCGGCAAAACAAGAACCGACCTTAGCCAATCAGGGTTTACATATAATTTCCCCTCTCTGTTGATTTCCCCATTTCTAATTCTTAAAGACGATACTTCCAAACCATCCTCTGCTTGAATTGTTTTGTATTCAATAATTTCGAGAAGACTTAGTCCTTCTTTTTCTCTTTGCTGATTAATTAGTTCTGCTCCCCAGCGAGTTTCTTTTGATACAACAATTGCTTCTATTGGCAAATATTCCCATTTAGAAGGTATATAGATATTGTCTAAAGGAGCTAATTCAACACGATATTTGACATCCTCTTTTTTTAAAAAAGAAAGTAACGCTTGTTTTCGAATCTTAAAAGGTTCGATATGTTCTTCTTTTTTGTTTGTTTGAACATATCTATCAGTTGTTATCCCAAGAAGAATTTTTTTACTGATAGAAAGCTGAAACCGCAAAAATTCCCTGTGTCCTTTGTGAAAATGGTCAAACGTGCCCCCGCTTGCAACTACATTAAATTTCATATTTTTCTAATTTTCTTTTATATTCTTTTAGTATTCTACTTCTGTAATCATAGGGATGGAACGCCAGAAGAGAATCAGAGACAATTTCAGTTGTTTTATGTCGCTTTATACTAAAAAGTTGAACAGTCCTCGCGAGTGATTCGAACACCAAACATTGTCTAACTAAAAACTGAGTCCAACTGAAATTTTCCATGTGGCTCCGTGTATTGTTTCGTAAAGTTCTGTGTTTTAACGCATTTGGCAAATATCTCTCCACCCATGTATGTACTGATATGAACTTTTTATACATGTTGTTTCTGTCAAATAATGGTTTCATTTGAGCGATTTCATGCGCAGTGTATAAATCCCTTTTTACAAAAGGCAATTTCAAAGCTTCTTCGGTAAGAAACATATTTACACAAATTGTATCAGAAACGTTTTGCTGCTGTCTTTTTCTTCGAACACCCAAAAATTCAAGAACCATCAAAACGAGAAGGCGGGTTATCCATAAAGTTTTTTTTGAAGTAATTATAAAAAAATCAATATCATCGTTTTTATCAGAATTGTTCATTGCTAAAGCTCCAGATATTCCAATTAATTCAATAGTATGAATTCTGAAAAGAATGTTTGCTATTTTTCTTGCTTTTCTAAGTTTTTTTTTACTTTCTTGCCTTCGTACTATAATAATACGTATTATCGAAGTGCTACCAAGAAAATACCTTCCGCATCTTGTATATATCCTTAAACTTTTAAGTTCCTCTTTAAACATTTCATAAGGAATCGGCTTTGAGGAAATTAAATATCTCCATAACTCTGCAATTGTTGGGGGATAATCAAAAATATCTGCATACACAAGAGTTTTAAAAATCGCTTCTTTAATTTCTAAACGTTTCCAAAACATGAAGACATTATAACCTTTTACTTTTGAGGTTTTGGTTCATATTGATTTAATACTTGATTAACTCCGGAAGCAAGGGTGTCCGTGGCGGTTTCCGCAGAAGTATTATCAAGCATTGACCTTACCGCATTTCCTAAATATACGTTCATCCGGCTGTTGAAACCATTATCAAAAGTATCGGCAGCAAAAAAAGAAGACCGTGCTGTTTTTGCTTGTTTAACAAACGGGTATACCAATGGATTACTTTTTAAAGTTTCGGCAGAGTCAATCCGAGCATATGGTTCTCCAAATAATCTTGTTTTAGATTCTGTGGTAAATAATTTTTCCGCAGTTTGTTTTTGAGCAAGATGTTTTAAAAATAACAACGCTTCTTTTTGATGCTTACTTTTAACATTTACTCCTTCTATCCAATAACTTGCGGTAGTTATGTTTCTTCCAAATAAATGAGGTACTTCTTTTACATCAAAGGCCAAATTAGGATTAAGTGCTTTAATAGTAAAAACATCCCATGAATACCCAAAATACATCCCTGCCTTTCCTTTTGCAAAAGCAGTTAAAGATTGCTCAAGCGTTTGATCCCATACGTTATCAGGAGGTTTTGCGAAAGAAACGTAAAACAATAACGCTTCACTTGCTGCTTTTGGATTTTCTGAGATGTTTCTTACATTAGTCCCGTTTTGAAGCATAAGCATCGAGATAATATCAGGCGCATGATTTACATTATCAAATGTCCCCATAGAAGCTCCAGACGTTTTAATTTTTCCGCTCTCATCTTTTACTGTCAGACCTCTTGCAATTCTAAGAAAATCATCCCAATTGGTAGGAGGTGTATATCCTGCGCTTTTAAACAGATCAAGGTTTATAAAAAGAGATAATGTATCTATTCCAAGAGGAACACCATATAAAGCACCATTTTTTATTATGTCTGTTTGGGTAACTAAAAAATAATTATTTTGAAACTCAGAAACCGTAACAATGTCTTTGGGCAGGGGCAATACTATATTTGATAATTGGGGAATCCACGTATTATGAAATCTAAAAATATCAGGCCCTGTTCCATTTTGGGTTCTTACCATAAGTCTTTCTCGGTAGTCTTTGATGTCTTGTTTTATGTAGTTGACTGTTATGTTTGGATTTTGCTTTTGGAAATCTTCAATTACTCCTTTGAAAATATTTTGATCTTCCCAAAGCCCCCAGTATGTAAGCGTTACTGCTTCGGACTTCTTTGAAAGCTTGGAAAAAACAAAATTGACTAATAAAAATCCGACCACTAGTATAACTAAAACTCCCAGTATTGCTTTAACAATAGTCATAATTGAAATATGAGGCCTTGACTCCTGCGCTGGTTGCGGTTGAACCTGCTCGGCTGGCTGCTGACCTCCGGTACTTTGTGGAACAGAAGATGCGGAAGGCTGAAAAATAGTATTCTCCTCCATAATTTAATTCAATATAGTATAATACGAAAACCTGATAACTTCAATGAAACATGGCTCATTTTACAAGAATCTATCTCTTAAGACTATCGTAAAAAGCTTTTTTTGGTTTACCACAGGCGCATTTTTGGGATTATTTTTCTTTGTTAGCTTTGCATTTATTATTTTCCAAAAAATATATTCTGACAGAATATTTCCGGGAATTATGGTGAATGGAGTATATTTTGGAGGAAAAACAAAACAAGACGCGAAGCAATTCTTTGCCAAAAAAAATGAAACAATTTCAAAAACACAATTCGTATTTACATTTGGCGAAGAAGAAATTCTGCTTACTATAGAAGACATAGAATTAGGCTACAATGACAGTCTGCTTGCCACTCAAGCGTATGAATTAGGAAGATCGCCAAATATATTTTCAAACGTAAGTCTTATCTTGCAGACGCACATATCCGGTCTTAACCTTTCCCCTTCTTATAGATACTCCGAAGAGAAGTTGCTTACTGCTCTCTCTCCTTTAGTTAACAAGGTGCATAAAGAACCTGTAAACGCGTTATTCAATTTTAAAGATGAAAAAGTTACTGCTTTTCAACCCTCATCAGACGGAATTGATATTGATGTAGAAAATCTTAAAAAAAATATCGCAGAAAAAATACCATTTGTTTTGTCGAGTAAAACTTCACTTACTATTCCAATTACCCTCTCTTTAAAAACCATTCCTGCTGCCATTACTACAGAAAAGGTAAATAATTTAGGAATAAAAGAAGAAATTGGATATGGTACCTCGTTATTCCAAGGATCAATATTAAACAGAGTGCATAACGTAACTCTCGCAGCAACAAGAATGAATGGAGTACTCATTGCTCCTGGCGAAGATTTTTCTTTTAACAAAGCTCTCGGTGACATATCTTCTTTCACAGGGTATAAACAGGCATACGTGATCCAGGATGGAAAAACAGTTTTAGGGGACGGCGGAGGCGTATGTCAAGTTTCAACCACTCTTTTTCGTTCGGCTTTGAATGCTGGACTTCCCATAACCCAACGTCACGCTCATGCCTATCGCGTGCATTATTATGAAGAAGACTCTCCTCCAGGAATTGATGCGACCGTATTTAGTCCTTCTGTTGACTTACGATTTAAAAACGACACAGGAAATTACATCCTTATTCAATCGGAAATTGATCCATCTGTGGAGAGACTAATGTTTCGATTGTATGGAACCAAAGACGGAAGGGTTGCAACAGTAGGAAAACCTGTTATCGTCTCCCAAACCCCTCCTCCCGAACCTGTATATCAAGACGATCCAACGCTGCCAAAAGGTGTAGTAAAACAAGTTGATTTTGCTGCCTCGGGAGCAAATGTATATTTTACAAGGGAAGTCGTAAAAAACGGTAAAAAAATTATTAGTGAAAAATACGTATCTAATTACACTCCATGGAAAGCAGTATTTTTACGAGGAACAAAGGAGGGATAGACAGTAATTTCTAATTAATCTAATTGCTCTAATTAACCTAATTACTAATCAAATACTAAATCACAAATCCTAAATTCTAAATAATATCAAAATACAAAATTCAAAAACTATTTGGAATTTTAGATTTTTTAAGTATTTTGAATTTATTTAGGTTTTAGATATTAGATATTTGAAATTAGGTCAATTAGAAATTGTGAATAAGATTCTTAATCTAAATCAAGCTATCAAGAAAAGTGAAGAGTTAAGAAATCAAGACAAGATTGTTGTGTTGGTCGGCGGTATTTTTGATATTCTCCATATTGGACACATTCTGTTTTTACAAGAAGCAAAAAAATTAGGTGACATCTTGATAATACTTTTAGAAAGCGATAAAACTGTTAAAAAATTAAAAGGCAGCGACAGACCCTTCAATACTCAAAAAGACAGAGCGGAAATTCTTGCAGTAGTTTCTTCTACCGACGTAATCATACCTCTCCCTTATATTGAAAAAGATGAGGAGTATGATCGTGTTGTAATTTCATTAAAACCTGATATAATAGCAGTGACAAAAAACGATCCAGATATAATTCATAAAAAAAGACAAGCGGAAATATTACATGCAAAGATTGTCGAAGTAGTAGAAAGACTGCCATATTCTACAAGCAAATTAGCACAACTGCTCAAAAATGATATAGCATGAAAAGAATCTTAATTTTATTTGGAGTCCTCTTATTTCTTATCGTTGCTATTAAAGTTTCCGGAGATTATATCCAAAACAAATCGCTTCCTTTTTTTAGTAAACCCCAAACAGTATTAGGTACTAAAACAATTAATCTTACTGTTGCAAAATCCCAAAAAGAAAAACAAATTGGACTTTCGGATAAAGAATCTCTTCCCCAAGACCAAGGAATGGTATTTGTGTTTCAAAAGCCGGGTTATTATTCTTTCTGGATGAGAGGAATGAAATTTCCAATTGATATTGTTTATTTAAAAAACAAAAAAATTGTCACAATTTTTGAAAATGTACAGCCGCCTGCTGTTGACCAAAATCCGGAAATTTTAAATCCCGATGAACCAGCAGATATGGTTTTAGAAATTAATGCAGGTCTTTCACGAAAGTATAATCTCAAAAAAGGTGATACAATTAGGATCAACCTGTGAGAATTTTAGGCATAGAAACCTCCTGCGATGAAACCTCGGCAAGTATCATAGAAGCAAAAAAGGGAAATAAGACTGTTACGCTTGTTTCAAACATTATCAGTTCATCGGTAAAACTTCATGCCAAAACCGGCGGAATAATTCCTGAAAATGCTGCCAGAGAACAAATAAAATATATTCTCCCGGTAATCAAACAAGCTTTATCTCCCATCTTCTCTTCCCGACTCACTTCTCACTTCCCATCCTCACCTTCAATTGACGCTATCGCAGTTACCTATGGCCCTGGTCTTATCGGCTCGCTGTTGGTAGGAGTAGAAACTGCAAAAACACTTTCGTATGTTTTTAAAAAACCTATTGTGCCAGTTAATCATCTCCTCGGACACATATATGCTAACTGGATTAATCCTGTCATCCCGAACTCGTTTCGGGATCTCCCTCATGACGAAAAGGAGATGCTGAATCAAGAAGTTCAGCATGACAAAATTGAATTCCCTGCTGTAGCATTACTGGTATCAGGTGGCCATACTGATTTGATTCTCATGAAAGCTCACGGCAGCATTAAATGGCTTGGTGGAACGAGGGATGATGCAGCAGGCGAAGCTTTGGATAAAATTGGAAGACTCCTGGGGCTTTCTTATCCGGCAGGACCAATTATAGAACAATTAGCCAAGAACGGAAATCTAAAGGCATATAAGTTTCCACGACCTATGATTGGAACCAACGATTTTGATTTTAGCTTTAGCGGTCTAAAAACTGCAGTCCTCCAGGAAGTATCAGGTATTAAGTATCAAGTATTAAGAAAAAAAATTCCTGATATCGCAGCTTCTGTCCAACAGGCTATATGTGACGTACTTATCCGAAAAACGATAAAAGCTGCAAAAAAATATAAGCCAAAATCAATACTACTGGGAGGGGGTGTCGTCGCAAATGAAGAACTAAAACGACAGCTTATACTTAATACCAAATACGAACTACCTGATACTGAAATTTTTTTTCCAAAAAAATTTCTTTGTACCGACAATGCTGCCATGATTGCCACAGCGGCTTTTTTTAATTATAAACCAGCACCTGTAAACAAAATCACCGCAAACCCTGAATTATATTTTGATTAGTGTATACTAAGTCCATGATTCCAAATTGGATTTTACTTGCTTCTGTGGCAGGAATAGCTTCAAACGGATTCAATTTTTTCAAAAACGCGGGTAATATGGATTCCTATCCTGGCATTTCTGTTTTTTGGTGAACATTTAAGCTTTTTTCAATATGTTGGAATTATTATTTTGTTCATAGGATTATCCGTTGTAATCGCACCGGATAAATTATTTGTTGACAAAGGATCAATCTATGCTAATCTTGCGGCATTTTTTACTGCCATAAATATTCTTTTTTTAAAAGCAGCAATTCCCGCGCGGTTGCTTCAACTTCTTTCATTATGATTGCAATGTGTGTTCCCGCCACTATTCTTTTTCCAATTTTTATGAAAAGTGCTCAAAAAAAGAATAGCGATTCAATTTAAACAACAACTTCCTATTAAGACTGGCGCAATTGCTTTAAACATTATTTCTTCTTACCTTCTTGTTTCTGCTTTACAGACCGGAACTGCAAGTCAATGCAATGTATCAAGGAATGATGGTCCTATCGGTTTTAGGAGGAATTATTCTTTTAAAAGAAAGAAAGGATATCTTAAAGAAGCTTGTCGGTACTGCAGTTACAATTGTAGGAGTTATTCTCTTAACGTAAGCTCATTCTTTAATAACATACCCAAATCCCCGAACCGAATGAACGGATCGCCTATATGATACAATACCACCATGCAAACTGCCTACATTCTAATAGCTCTTTTGGTCCTCGGATTTGGGATTGTAATGTATGTCCTTAACAAGAAACTATCCGAACTCAAAAGCCAAAAAACAGACGATTCGCTTTTAGAATGGCTCAAGGCAATGCAATCTTCCCTAGAATCTACGAATAAAACTTTAAACGAGGCAATGCGTTCTTCTTCATCCGATATGACAAAAGTCCTCCAGGAAAACTCAAAACAACTGAACCAGCGTCTAGACAGAGCTGCTTCGGTAATTCGAGATGTTGGCCGCGAAGTCGGTCAAATGAGTGAAATCGGAAGATCAATGCGCGAGCTCCAGGAATTTTTAAAAAGCCCAAAACTAAGAGGAAATATTGGAGAACAAGTTTTAAAAGATTTAATTAGTCAAATGTTTCCCAAAAACAGCTTCCATCTACAGTATCAATTTAAATCAGGAGAAAAGGTTGATGCGGCAATAAAAACAGACGCGGGAATCCTACCGATTGATTCAAAATTTCCCATGGAAAACTTCCAAAAAATGATGAAAGCCGAAAATAAACAAGACAAAGAGAACTTTGAGAAAGAATTTGTAAGAGATGTTAAAAAACATATTGATGCTATTGCGAAGAAATATATTCTTCCGGACGAAGGTACTATGGATTTTGCATTAATGTATGTTCCTTCTGAATCAGTATATTATGAATTGGTGAGCATGGCTGGTCTGATAGATTATGCAAGGAAAGAACGAATTTATATTGTCTCCCCTAATACTCTTTATATACATTTACAAACAATTCTCCTTTCTTTTGAAGGAAAGAAAATAGAATCAAAGTCTCGCGAAGTTTTTAAACTTTTACGAGCTTTACAAATCGACTACGAAAAAGTCGAAGAAAATCTCTCTATTTTGGGTAAGCATCTCACCAACGCCTCCTCCCAATTCTCCAATGTTAGCCTGGGGTTTGTCGAACTTGGGACTAAATTAAGGTCTACGAATCATATCGAAGAACAAACTATCGAACAAGTTGAAGCCAAATTGAATTAAAACTCCATAATTTATTTTACAATATTACAATAATGAATCTTGCAAGAAATCCTAAAATTCAACTTGCCATTACTCTTTTTTTTATCTATCTAACCAGTCTTTTCAATAATTTTTCTACCCAAAATCTTCTCATTTTTATCATTTCTGTTGTATCCTGTATAATTTCTGATCTTGTCTTTTTACGTATAGGAAAAAAACCCATGTTTTTTCCAAGCGCTGCCCTTGTAATCGGTTTAATACTTACACTTGTTGTTTCTCCTAATCTTCCTTTGTTTGCGATTTCAATAATCGGAATTCTTGCCGTTGTATCTAAAAACTTTCTAAGGTTTAATAGTCGGCATATCTTTAACCCTGCTGCCTTTGGTTTAATAATTGGTTCGTTATTTTTTGAACATACTGTCTCGTGGTGGGGAGTTTCATCTCAGCAATTCAGAATTCAAAATCTAGAATTCATAATTCCTTTTCTTATTCTTCTTTCTCCGGGACTAATATCTCAATATAGAATAAAACGTTTTCGAATTACACTTTTTTTTCTAGTTGTATATTTTATTTTCCAAATTATATTTAATGCTAAATACTTTTTTGATCCAACAATCCTCTTTTTCTCCCTTGTCATGCTCCCCGAACCAATGACAACTCCAAACAATCATACAAGACAAATTATTTTTGGAACTTTTATTGCAGTTTTTTCTATTCTTATTTCCTTTCCAATTTTTCACTTTTTACTTTTAACTTTTAACTCTTCAGATCCTTTGCTTCTTTCCCTCTTGATTGGAAATCTCATTTTCTTTAAACTTAAATAATATGGGGAGTGGGCTTGCCTCTCCAAAGCTTTCTTGCCGGCCATAGCTTTAGCGACGGCTGGAACGAAGGGGGTGATATGAATGAATAACAAAGCACTTCTTGCAGGAATTGTATTATTAGTTGTTGTACTCGGAGGACTTGCGTTGGTATCAAAAAAATCTAACCAGACATCATCACAAACCACACAACCAACTCAACTAACCCAAACAACATCAATACCAAAACAAAATAATGACTTGGTGGTAAAAGAAGTGGTTATAACTGTTACAAAAACAGGATTCAAGCCGCAAACTGTCACGGTAAAAACAGGCACACGATTAACTTGGATCAACAAAAGCGGAGCAGATGTTTCTGTAAATTCAGACGATCATCCAACGCATCTCTTGTATCGAGAGTTTAATCTGGGCGCATTCCCGGTTAATTCATCTGTCCAGCTTGTAACCAGTAAACCAGGAAAATATACCTATCACGATCATCTCAATCCAGACAGAACAGGCACGGTGATTGTTGAATAAGGTCTGTGGTACAATAAGCTCCAATGGCTTTCGATAAAAAAAATGTAAATCCTGAGCAATTTGAGGCTATAATCCATGGTGACGGCCCACTCCTTATAATTGCAGGTGCAGGAACAGGAAAAACCACAGTTATCACAGAACGGATCAAGTATTTAATCCTAAAAAAGAATATTCCTCCCTCTGAAATTCTTGCTCTTACCTTTACCGAAAAAGCTAGCAGGGAAATGGAAGAACGAGTTGATATTGCCATGCCGTATGACTATAGCCAAATGTGGATCTCTACTTTCCATGCACTCTGTGACCGGATTTTAAGAAGTGAAGCTATACACATTGGCTTAAATCCTGCGTATAAACTAATGCTCGAGGCAGAAACCATACAATTCTTAAGAAAACACATTTTTGAATTCGACCTCACATATTTTAGACCATTAGGCAACCCGGGAAAATTCTTACAGGGCATGCTGCAACACTTTAGTCGTTTGCATGACGAAGACATATCACCCATTCAATACCATGAATGGGCTCAAACTCAAAACTCAAAACTCAAAACTCAAAAAGAAGAAGCCGAACAAGATGAAATTAAAAAGACTAAGGAACTTGTAGAGGCTTTTAAAAAATATGAAGAACTCAAAATAAAAGAGGGTGTTATGGATTTTTCAGATCTAATATCTAACACCTTACTACTCTTTCGAACTCGAAAAAATGTTTTAAGAAAGTATCAAAATACATTTAAATACATATTAGTTGATGAATTCCAGGATACAAATTTTGCTCAAAACACCTTATCAATTATGCTTGCTGGTAAGAAAAAAAATATTACTGTTGTAGGAGATGATGACCAGGCAATTTACAGATGGAGGGGCGCTGCAATATCAAACATCGTCCAATTCCGCACTCAATTTCCTAACGCAAAAATAATAACGCTTACCAAAAATTACCGCTCTACCCAAGAAATCTTAGACAGTTCCTATACGCTTATTCAGAATAATAATCCAGACAGGCTTGAAGTAAAAGAAAAGATTAATAAGAAATTAGAATCAGCGCGAAAAGAAAAAGGAAAGGCAGTTGAGTTTTTATTTGCTCAAAGAGTCGAAGACGAAGCAGAAAATACAATTAAAAAAATTGAAGAGCTGGTGGAAAACAAACAACATCAATATAGTGATATGGCAATACTAGTAAGAGCCAATGATTATTCTCAACCCTTTGTTCGCACCTTAAACCGTTATAACATTCCATTTCAATTCTTGGGACCAGGACAGTTATTTCGTCAGGAAGAAATAAAAGACTTAATAGCATACCTGAAGGTTCTCTGTAATTTCGAAGACTCAACCTGTTTATATCGAGTTCTTAATATGTCTATTTTTAGCTTGGAACCTCGAGATATTTCTGCTTTACTAAACTTTGCCAGACGTAAAAACTATACTCTTTTTGAGGCGATTGAAAAAATTGTTGAACTACACCTCGGGGGTGTTGCGAAGCGATTCCCCCGAGGTGGCCGTATGGACTCCTCGGGAATAAACTATGAAATATTTCTAAAAGACGCTACCTTAGAAGGGATTAAAATAATTCATGAAATGATTCTAAAACACTTAAAACTTGTTTCCAAAAGCTCTGCAGGACAAATTCTGTACTATTTCATGGAAAATAGTGGACTTCTAAAAAAATTTCTGTCGGCAAAAACGGAAATTGAGGTTAAAAGATACCAAAACATTGCAAAATTCTTTGATAAATTAAAATCCTACGAAGCAGAGCATGAAAACGTTTCTGTATTTGCAGTTACTGATTGGATTGACTTATCAATGCAATTGGGAGAAAGCCCCCTTGCAACAGATACCGACTGGACAGAAAATAATGCTGTTAATATTTTAACTATTCACTCAAGCAAAGGCCTTGAGTTTCCGGTTGTGTTTTTGGTAAATCTGGTTAGCCAACGCTTTCCCACACGGGAAAGACGCGAACAAATCCCAATTTCAGAAGATCTTATCAAGGAAATTTTACCCCAGGGTGATTTTCATATTCAAGAAGAAAGAAGACTTTTTTACGTTGGAATGACACGAGCTAAAAACTTATTATGTATAACCGCTGCTCATTTTTACGGCGAAGGAAAGCGGGAAAGAAAATTATCACCATTTGTATATGAAGTATTTGGAAAAGAATATGTAGATTCTCTTCTCAAAAAAGAACAGGAAAAACAAATTACCTACCAACCATCCCTTTTAGAATGGTCACAGTCTCCTTCTGAACAATCTCCTCACCTCCAATCTCATTCTCACCTCTCACCCCCCACTCCTAATCCCATATCTCCTATCTCCTATATTTCCTATTCTCAAATCCATACCTACGAGATCTGTCCTTTGCACTATAAGTTGCGCTATATTCTTAAGGTTCCTGGTCAACCCACTCCTGCTCAAAGCTTTGGTACAAGTGTCCACTCTGCTTTACGGGATTTTTATGCTGATTTTATAAAAGACAATTCAATTACTGCCTCGCATATCCGCCAAACGCTTAAAAATGGTTGGATTTCGAGCGGTTATGAAAGTAAAGCCCACGAAAAACAAGCTTTCCAAAAAGCTGTGCACATTTTAGATAACTATCTAAAAAAATACTTCAGTCCCAAAGCCAATGTCCCTATTGCCTTAGAAACTCCTTTTCAATTTAGTATTAAAGACTCCCAGCTTCGTCCCCAAGGACTTAAAATTGGAGGAAGAATTGATAGAATTGATAAAATAATTAACAGTAAAATAGAAATTTTAGACTATAAAACCGGGAGTAATGTCCCAGGAGAAAAAGAACTTACCTCAGATCTACAGCTTGCCATGTATGGACTGGCTGCTTGTTTTCACAACACACCTCCTTTTAACCGAAAACCAGAAGATATTGTTTTATCTTTGTATTACTTAGAAGAAGATATTAAACTTTCAACCACGAGGACCCTTGAAGAACTTGAAGAGTGTAAAAAATTGATTTTTGAAAAAGTAGCAGAAATAGAAAAAAGTGATTTTCTCTGCAGCCATTCACATCTTTGCCAAAATTGTGAATATAAGATGCTTTGCCAAGTCTGATTTGGCTTTACAACATACAAAAATGTCCCAGGAAGAGAGTAAGCCAGATTCTGTTTTATTCGCAATCTATCTCAGTTGTGATGTTTCTTCACACCAGCCGCGTTTGACGCGGTGCCCTTAACTCTGATACTCCGGTAAAGTTCGTTTTAGCGCATCAATTCTAAGGTTGCAGCGGGTAGGATTATCCGTTTCAAACTCACTCGTTTCTGTTACTCTCAAGACTTGTCAATTCAAGGCTTGTTCTAAGTTGCGCATGTGAGTAAACAACTTAGACACCAGCCGCGTTTGACGCGGTCAGAGCTTACGCTCCGTCCCCGACTTTACACCTGTCTGGACTTTCCTCTCCGGTGTTACACCGGAGTAGCGATCCATCTTCCTAGGACCCCTCTATTATACCAAACCTTACCTCCTTTTTCAACCTAAAATCTATCTAACTACCTTCTTTAGCGTCTTACCCGGTGTAAATCCGGGAGCTTTTCGGGCTGCAATAATAATTCTTTCTCCAGTCTTCGGATTTCTTCCCGGCCTGCTTGCTCTTTTTCTTACCGAAAATGTCCCAAATCCTGTTATAACTACTTTTTCCCCTCTTTTTAGAGAGTCTCTGACTCCGTTTAACATTGCCTGGACTGACTCTCGAGCAGCTTTGCTGGTAAGATTGGCTTTTTTGGAAACTAATTCAATCAAATCTCGTTTTGTCATTTTGTTTTATCACCTCCTATCTCCCCTGTCATTCCGGGCTTGACCCGGAATCTATATATATCCTGAATCGAGTTAAGGATGACCTTGGTATGGTTTTTGTCGTCGGTGAAGCCTTTCTGGAGTTTCAGAAGAAGAAAAGCAGACGATGATAACGTAATCATCACTATCATTTTTATTTAGACTTAAAATACAATGAAAACACACAGTTGTCAAGATAGTAAAACGTCTGTGTGCTACAATACTTTCATGATTTTGATAATTACAAAAAAAGCAACAGAGGAAGAACTGAAAAAAATGGCCCAAGATTTTGATGGATATATAAAAATAGTTGTGGATATAGAAAGGAAAGTTTTAGCAGGTGGAGGAAAAAAACATGTTGATTTAGAGCAGTTATTATTAGAAAATGGTTCTAGGCAAGAAAATCTATGGGGCGGAGGATTAGATTTGGAATACGAAGAAATTGACTACAATTCTATGATCAATATTCGTCCTTCACAACAAAACCTAAGCCGTGAAATCATGTCTTTAGAAATAAGGAATAAGGTTGATGAAATAATTCATGTTTTACTATTATACTAGTATAATAGTATTTAAAGAAATGTTATATGGTTGATACAAGAAATAAAATATTGGATATATCTGTAAATTTAGCACGAATCAGCGATTGGATACTTTCAGAAAATACACATAAACAAGCTCGAGTTGATCAATTTTTACAAGAAACAAAACAATTTTTATCCCAAATCAACAACGTTTCCGATAGTTTTAAGCCTACATTAAAACGATTTAAAAAAGAGTTTAACCAACTTTTAAAAGATAGAACTTATCCTAATCGATATGATTGGGCGGAAAAAGCATTAACCTGGGCTAATATTCTCTCCCACCGCGCAAAATTAGCATAGTTTACTGCGAAGCGCTGCAGACTTCGATTGTCGGGCATGGCGGTTTGGCGCAAAGTGCTTGCTCAAAATGACAATTATATTGAATAACCGTTGGAGTCAGTGAATTTTTTACTTGATTTGGAATAGAAACTGTTTTGACATGAGTTGATTTTTTGTTTTTGAAAAAAAATCCAATACTGCCAATCAGAAGTATCAAAACCAAAATGAACAGAATTATTTTCCAAGGAATTGATTTTTTGGTTGTAGTACTGAATTGCTGCTCTTCTGACATCTTCTTAAGTATTTCATCTCTTCAAAAATCTGTCAACCTATTGTCATTGCGGTAACAGGTCACAGTTCTAACATAAAACTGTCATTCTTAGACTGAAAGCAGAAGAATCTTTTACCGAATAGATCCTTTACTACGTTCAGGATGACGAGATCGTGTCAGAAGCGTGAACAGTTACTCATTGCGAGGAACTTATGACGAAGCAATCTCAGGAGATCGCCACGGGTTCTTCGAACCCTCGCGATGACAACGAAAAATTACGAGGCCTCGGAAACAACTGCACGAAATTCTCGGATTGCGGTTACTTTTACTTCTCCCGGAATTGCCAAGGACGCCCTGCTTATTTCATCTTTTATTTTTTGAGCTAATACTACCGTTTTTGCGTCATCTAATTTCCCCGGATTAATAATTACCCGAAGTTCTCTTCCCGCTTCGAATGCATACGCGTCTTCTACTCCTTCGTGTTTTTTGGCAATTGCTTCCATGTCTGTTAAGCGCTTTGCGTATTCTTCGTAATCTTCATACCTGGCCCCCGGTCGTGCTCCCGAAATAGCATCTGCAATATGCACTATGACAGATTCGATAGAAGAAAACGGCTTATCTTCGTGGTGCTCTGCGACGCAATTAACAATTTCTTGGGGAATATTGAATTTTTTAAGCATTTCAACTCCAAGTTTTACATGACTCCCTTCCCCCTCTACAACTTTCCCAACATCATGAAACAAACAACCAAGTCTTACAATATTTGCGTCTGCTCCGATTTCTTGGGCAATATGCACTCCAATTTTTGTTTCTTCTAAAGTGTGAACAATAAGATTTTGTCCGTATGAAGTTCTGAATTTAAACCGTCCTAAAATTGCGAGCAAATCAGCTGGTAAATTATATACCCCTGCTTCGTTTGCAAGCTTTTCTCCTTCTTCAAGCATTACTTTTTCGACTTCTTTTTTACACTGATTTACAATTTCTTCAATTCGAAAGGGCTGAACTCTTGTGTCTTTAATAAGAATCTCTAAAGCACGTCTGGCGATTTCCCGTCTGACCTGGTCAAAAGAAGAAAGCCGAATTATTCCCTCTTCATCCAAATCAACATCAACGCCTGTTGCCTGCTCGAAAGCTCTTATATTTCTTCCTTCTTTACCAATAATCCTCCCCTTCATTTCTTCATCGGGGACTTTGACAACAGAAACCGTATATTCGGCAATGATCTTTAAAGCACCGTGACGCATACTATCGACTAAAATTTCCTGGGCTTTTTTGTCTGCGGTGCGTTTTGCTTCACCGATGGTATCCCTAATAATGCGAGCAGTTTCTTCTGCCAAACTGTCTTCAAGGAGTTTAAAATATTCTTTTTTTGCTTCTTCGTAAGATAAAGAAGAAGTATCTTCAAGCTTTTGTTTATATTTTTCTTTTAACTCTTCAAGCTTTTCTTTTTCTTCTTCTAATTTTTCTTGTTTTTCTAATAATTTTTTTTCTAAAGCTATTGCATCTTGATCGTTTGGCATATTTGTACGAAGACAGAAGAAAATAAGCCAAAATTTATCGGCCAATCCTTGAGGAGTTGAAGGTTAGAATCAGACTCTTCATAGACGTTTCTTTTGTCTTACCCTGATTATACTCCTTCTTTGAGTATCTCGTCAACTGACTCCTTTATAGTATCCCAGCCAAAACCTTTTCTGGCAAGAAATAAACCAAGCTTTTGATATACCTCTTGTTTTGGAAGACCTTTGTATCTTTGAATTCTTTTTTGAACCAACTTTTTTGCTTGTTTTAGATCATTCTGAATTCTAGATTCTGAACTCTGAATGTGAGCCTGAATAAGCTCACTTGCTATTCCTTTCTGTTTTAATTCCATTTTTATAATCCGAATTGAACGAGGTTTAAACTGATTCCTTTGCTCAATCCACCATTTCGCAAACTCTTCGTCATTGATAAACTCCTGCTCTTTCAGCTTTTTAATTACTTGGTCAATAATTTTTAAACTGTCATCCTCGCGAAAGCGAGGATATATGAATTCTCGATCAAGTCGAGAATGACGCGGCTTTTTTTTAAGCCTATCCCGAACTTCTTTCTCTGATCGAGGCCTGTAGGAAAGAAATTTAATTGCTTTGGTGTAGTATTTTTCAAATGGATCCATGGGGAGTTTAGTCTGCTTCTTCAACGCCGACTGCAACCGGCATTCCGCCGTCTTTGCTCCTACTCATAATTTCTGCAATTATTTTTTTTGTAACCTCAGGTTTATCTTTAAGATATTCCCCTGCCGCTGCTTTCCCTTGTCCAATCATATCTTCCCCATATCTGTAAAATGCTCCGGATTTTGCCAATATACCAAGTTCTACTCCCACATCGATAATTCCTCCTTCTCTTGCTATTCCGCTTCCATATACATCAAACTCTGCGATCCTAAAAGGCGTTGAGACTTTATTTTTTACAATTTTTACTCGGTGTCGGGAACCTACCACTTTATCGCCGTCTTTAATTGTTTCAATTTTTCGAATATCCATTCTCACCGTAGCATAAAACTTAAGCGCTAGTCCTCCGGTTGTGGTTTCCGGGTTACCAAACATAACGCCAATTTTTTGGCGCAGTTGATTTGTAAAAATACAAACTGTTTTCGACTTAGAGATTACGCCGGTTAGTTTTCTTAAAGCCTGAGACATAAGCCTTGCCTGAAGACCCATCATAGCATCTCCCATTTCTCCTTCGATTTCTGCGCGTGGAACTAAAGCTGCAACAGAATCTATTACTAACACGTCTATTCCGCCACTTCGAATCAAACTTTCTGTAATTTCTAAAGCTTGTTCTCCTGTATCCGGCTGGGAAATAAGTAAATCGTCTAATTGTACGCCAATTCGCTTTGCCCAAAGCGGATCTAAAGCATGCTCTGCGTCAATAAATGCAGCAACGCCTCCATGCTTTTGCGCTTGGGCAATAATAGAAAGACAAATTGTTGTTTTTCCGGAAGCCTCTGGCCCATAGATTTCTATAATTCTGCCTCTTGGCACTCCACCAACACCCAGCGCTAAGTCTAAGGGAAGACAGCCGGTTGAGATAACTGAAATATCAAGCTTTTGAGAAGCTTCTCCAAACCGCATAATCGAGCCCCTGCCGTATTGCTTTTCGATTTGCTCCATTGCGATTCTGACTGCGTCAAGCTTTTGAGAAGCTTCTGTGGGACCATTTGGAGTTTGTTTTTGAACGTTAGAAGTCCTACCCATAGTGGGATAATTTTAACAATTTTATGCTAAAATACAAGAGGGAAAATAATAATCCAATATTCAAATAAACAAATTGTTTAATGACGATTGAGAACAATCACGACATTCATCAGAGAATCTATAACTTTGTTATTCGAGTTCTCAAGCTCATAAAACAATTACCTAAGACACCGGAAAACCTTATTATTATAAACCAAATAGCAAAATCTGTAACTTCAATGGGTAACAGGGTAACAGGTCACACTTCTAACATAAAACTGTCATTCTGAGACTGAAAGCAGAAGAATCTTTTACCGAATAGATCCTTTACTACGCTCAGGATGACGAGATCGTGTCGGAAGCGTGAACAGTTACGTCAATGGGAACAAATGACAGGGAAGCTGACGGTGTCACAAGCACAAAAGATTTTATTCATAAATACACTATATGTAAGAAAAGAAGGTAAAGAGACAGACTATTGGCTCAACATTATTGCCGATACAAATCCTAGCCTTAAATCAAGAATGGCTAATCTTATTAAAGAAGGACAAGAAATTATTAAAATTGTGAGCACGATCATTTATGATACTAAGAAAAATAAACGAACCTTAAAATAAGCATTCTTGAATTGGATTATTCGTTTATTAGCTTATTTGTTTATTGACTTCGGGGCGTAGGTCATCGGTAGACCGCTCGGATGGGGTCCGAGAAGCAGCATGTTCAATTCATGTCGCCCCGACTGAAAGTGAATCCGCAAAATTGAGCCTGGAATGGCTCTGCGCGGGGGTGGTCGCGCAGAGCTCTGCAAAGCCCTTTTTGTAGGTCAGGGCAAGTTGCCGATCAGTTAAAAAGAAGTCCGAGCCGACAGTTTTTGCTCCGATTGCTAAATCGGAGCATGTATTTTTTGCGCGCGCGATTTTGTGCGCTTCCTGCGCACTACTTATGAAATCTCTGACTAGTTCGACCCAAAGAAACTGGTTTTTCTCAAAACTACTGATTTGCTCCTCAAGAGTTGTTTTATTCTCTATCAGTTTCTTCTTTGAGGTTTGGTATTCACTGGTTTCAATAACTTGGGGTCTAGATAACTTTAGAGCGATTTTTCTCTAAAGTTTTTCAAGTAACTCCTGGTACATATTAACATGAGTAATCCTCATATTCCATCTAAACTCTGACTCCTTTAAGCGTAACAGGAATTTGCTCTTATGGATACCATTAAATTTAAGCAGTCTTCTTTTAGTATATGACCAGAATGATTCAATACCATTAACATGGTTTTTTCCCTCTGGCAAATTCATTCTCTGAATGGTGAATTCTGTAGTGTTTGTAACCTGAAGTAATCAATCCATCATAACTGGTCCATCCATCAGTGTAGACTGTTGATTTAGAGAGTATCTTACCCCTTAAAATGGGCATCAGCTGATCCTTAGTACAGTTGGAGATAATCCTGAGTGTAAACCTTTACCATGTCTTTTAAGTAGTCCAACAACCGGGACTTTGCCTTTAGCACCTCTACCTCTTTTACCTCTCACTCTTCTGGCTCCAAAGTAGCTCTCATCTACTTCCACCTCACCACCCAGCTTTCTCCTATCTGTTAAAAGTGCTGCTATCCTTAATCTAAAGTGAGCATATAGCTTGTTAATTGTTACTCTGTATAAATTGGTTAAATCAGAGACCTGGTCTGCTGTAAAATCCTTGGCAAAATACCTTAAAACTGCTCTAAATTTCTTCTCTGAAATATGGGAATGGTTAATATACCTATTTTTCATTGTCCAGATAATCTATTTTAACACCTAAATGGCGTTAATCTTATCTAGACCCTAACTATATATCAACATATATCAAAACGAGTGGTGGTTTTCAGTGATTGATATTATTGCCTCTTTAACGGATAGTATTAACCCACGGGATTATTGGTACAAAATGAAGATTAGAGTTAAAAGTGAGGATGGTGTTGAACTGTCGACATTTTGTCGACAGTTGAAATTAAAAGCTCCTGATGGGAAATTGAGAGAAACAGATTGTGCCAATACCGAAAGCGTATTTAGAATAATCAATCTATCCCCTCTCCTAAAGCCGAGCCTTTTAAAAGATGGCTGGCTATAGTGGGTTATGAAAGAGTCCAAGAGATAGAAGATCCAGAGTTAGCTACCAAAAAAACCAGAGCTTCATGTAAAGCAAAAGGATATCCAGACTCTTGGATTGAAAAACGGATGAGGGGAATTGAGATTAGGGAAACGTTAACTGATGAATGGAAGAAGAGAGAAGTTGGTTGAGACAGAGAATACGCCATACTGACTGCTGAAATATCTCAAGCCACTTTTGGCATGACCCCAAGCCAATACAGAAAATTCAAAAACTTAAAAAGAGAAAACTTAAGAGACCATATGAATGATTTTTATCGCTTTGGAGATTGTTTCTTTCTTCTGGATTTCCCGCCCATGCCTACCTTTCTTCGCTGTCTAACCCTTGCATCACGGGTAAGAAATTCTCTTTTTTTAAGAATTGGCCGATATGAAAGATCTGCTTTTTCCAAAGCCCTTGAGATGCCGTGAACAACAGCATCTAATTGTCCTGAATTCCCTCCGCCAACAACCTTAATAGTAATTGCATATCGATGTAACGCGTTGGTTATTTTAAGTGGTTCTTTGTATACTATTTGTTGAACAGCAAGAGGAAAATAATTCTCAATAGGCTTACCGTTTACATATATCTCCCCTTTTTTAATACTATTTTCTCCCCAAACAACTCCTGTTTTTATTTCGCTGTATAATCTAACTCTTGCAACTGCTTCTTTTCGTCTTCCTACAGCATGGATATAGCCTTTTTTAGCTTCTTTCTTGTCTGTTTTTAATTGTTGAACCTTTGAATCGTCAGCCATAGTTTATTAATATAGTAAATATTAAATAGTAAATTACAAAAATATATTATTTAGTATTTAAAATGTGTGTTTACTATTTACAATTTGCTATTTAAACTTGTCTTTGTATTTATGTTCACTTCCTGCAAACACAAACAACCTCTTTAGCATTCTATCGCGTAATTTATTTTGCGGCAGCATTCCTTTTACTGCGTGTCTGATAATCTCTTCCGGCTTTTCTTCCCTAACTACTGCAAGTGTTGTATATTTTAATCCATGCGGATATCCGGAATACCTAAAATACTTTTTTTTAGTTTCTTTCTTTCCTGTTACCGCTACCTCTTTTGCATTTACGACTACAACATAATCTCCGCAGTCAAGATTTCTAACAAAATATGGCTTTGATTTTCCCATGAGAAGCTTAGCAATATGGGTTGCGCTTCTTCCTAAATTCTTTTCTTTAAGATCTATCAAATACCACTCTCTTTTTATGTCTGATAATTTTGTTGCCCTAGTCATATGTTATTTTGTTTTTTGAACTTCTTATAGTTTGTGCTCTTAGCTTTTTTTGAGTTTCAGATTTTTTCTACGCTTCTGCTGTTGCAGACTTTTTATTTTTTTTGAACTATTTGCTATTTGCAATTTGCTATTTGCTATCCCTACCGGTTTCTCCACCCATTCTAAAAGTACATACGATGCGTTATCACCAAACCGCTTTCCAAGTCTTACAATTCTTGTGTACCCTCCATTTCTTTGAGTAAAAACAGGAGCAACCTGTGTAATAAGCTTTTCTATGGCAGGAGGGGTAAGGTACTCCTGCATTAAGGACTGACTAGTCTTTCCTTTTTTTATTGCCTGGGTAACCAATTTTTCTGCTCTTCCTTTTATAGCCTTTGCTTTTTGCTCTGTTGTTTTAATTCGTTCTTCTAAAACCAAAGAGGACAACAAACTCTTAAACAAAGCTTTACGCTCGTTTCTATCTCTTTTAAACTTTCGACCAAAAACTTTCTTTTTCATACTAAAAAATCTCAAATCTAAGATCTCAAATGTCAAATCTACATGGTAAATCTTAAATCTTCAAGTTTTTCGATTTGAGTTGTAGTTTTGCGATTTGAGATTTGAGTTTTGAGATTTAAATACTCAAGGATATTCCTTTTTCTCTTAGTTTTTCTTCTATCGCTGTTATTGATTTTCCACCCATGTTTCTCATACTCATTAAATCTTTCTTTGGAGCTCCCAATAATTGCCCAAGCGTCTCGATTCCGCCGTTTCTTAAACTATTATAAATCCTCGTAGGAAGATCTAATTCATCTATGGTAAGCTTAAGAATATCCTCGGAAATTGTCGGGCTGATTGCGACTCCATCACTTGGAATACCTACTTTTGGTTCGTGCACTTGCAAAAAGTAAGTTGATAGAAGTTTTGCCGCCTCTCCCAATGCATCTTTTGGAGTAATTGTCCCATTAGTCCAAACTTCAAGAACCAATCTGTCTAAGTTTGTCTGTCTTCCAACACGAGTTGCCGCAACTGAATAATTAACTCTTCTTACAGGAGTAAATATCGCATCTGTTGGCATAACTCCCAATGTGGTAATTTTACGTTCTTCAGCCAAAGAATATCCGTATCCTTTTTCAATGGTAAATTCCATTTCTATCTTTCCTTTTTTATCAGTAAGTGAACCGATATAATAGGCTGGGTCTACTATTTCAACAGCATCGGATAATTCAAGATCAGAAGCGGTAATAGTAGTTTCTCCTTTTACGGAAAGCCTAACAGTCGCGGAAGTTCTTGAGTCTAGAAGCCGCACATTTAATCCTTTAATGTTTAATAAAAGATCAACAACATTTTCTTTAAATCCCGGGATGGTAGAGAATTTATGTTTTACCCCTGTTATTTTAACGGAAGTCACAGCAGCACCCGGAATTGCAGTCAAGAGCACTCTCCTGAAAGCATTTCCTAATGTATGGCCAAATCCTGTTTCAAGTGGTTCGATAATAAATTCTCCGTATTCGTTTGTTGCCTTTTCTTCTTTGACTTTAAACATCGGATCCTTCATATGATAATTACAAAAAAATATTATACCACTACCGTGAGTAATATTCAACAATGAGTTGAATATCAAACGGCACTTGGATATCAGCTCTCGTTGGCATTCTTTTCAAAGTTCCGACAACTGCTTTCTTCTCTAAGAAAGGCAAAACATCGGTTTTTTCTTCCAATAGTTTAAGAATGTGTGGATTTTTTGTTGTTTTGGAAGATAAAGATATCACATCTCCTTGCTTCACCCGATAAGAAGGAATTGTCATCTTTTTTCCATTGACAAGTATGTGCCCGTGAGAAACTAACTGCCTGGCCATAAACCTGGTCTTAGCAAACCCCAAACGATATACAATATTATCAAGTCTGGTTTCTAAAATCTCGATAATCATCTTTCCTGTTTCTCCTTTTTTATTTTGTACAGCTTTTACAAGGTTTGAAAATTGCTTTTCAAGCAAACCATACACTGCTTTTGCTTTTTGTTTTTCTCTCAACTGCAAACCAAACTCAGAGAGTCTCCTTTTCAATCTTCTCCCATGAACCCCGGGTGGAACATTTACCCTTCTTTGCAGACTCTGAGAACTCTTCTCGAGAATATTTATTCCTTCCCTTCGAGCCAATTTGTGTTTAGGTCCAGTGTACCTAGCCATAAAACCTCCCTTTGGTCGGCAATAAACCAATACATACCAATACTACCAATAAAAAATATATTGGGTTATTTGTAGTATTTGAAATTGGTAGTATTCTTGTCACACCCTCCTCCGTTTCTTTGCCCGTGGACCATTATGGGGAATTGGAGTAATATCCGCAATTTGTGCAATAGAAAGTCCGGCACTTTTTATTGCCCGAAGCGAAGAATCTCTTCCGGCTCCCGGTCCCTTAATATATACCTCAACAGTTTTTAATCCTCTTCCGATTGCTCTTTTAGCAGCATCTTCTACTGCTAAAGAAGCAGCATAAGGAGTTGATCTCCTGGTTCCTTTAAAACCACGAGCTCCAGAAGAGCTCCAAGAAATAGTGTCTCCTGAATCGCTTGTTATGGTTATTAAGGTATTATTAAATGTCGCAGTAATATAAATTTTCCCCATGCTTGAAATTGCCTGAACTTTTTTTCGTAACTTTTGACTTTTGACTTTTGACTTTTGACTTTTTTCTTCCATATATTATTTTTTACTTTCTGCTGTTGGTTTATCTACAATTCCCATTTTGGCTGCAACTTCTTTTTTGATTGCACCAATGGTTACACGTTTTCCTCGTTTGGTTCTGGCATTAGAACGGGTTCTTTGTCCTCTAACCGGCAGATTCCTGCTGTGTCTTATGCCTCGATATGCACCAATCTCTTTAAGCCGTTTTATATTTCCCTGGACTTCTGCCCGCAAATCTCCTTCTATTTTAAATTCTTCAAGTGCTTTTTGGATTTTTTTTATCTCATCTTCCGAAAGAGCTTTAACTCGTTTTGCACCATCTACGTGCGCTTTTTTTAATACACTGTCTACATTACTTCTTCCAATACCGTATAAATACGTAAGTGAAATATCTAGTCTTTTTTCGTCTGGTATATTTACTCCTGCAATTCTCATACTAGCCTTGTCTTTGCTTGTGCCGTGGATTATCGCACAAAACGCGGAGCACCCCCCGGCGCTTTATTACTTTGCACTTTACACATCTTGGTTTTATACTTGCGGCAACCTTCATATTACTTATACCGATATACTATTCTCCCTTTTGTCTTGTCGTATGGTGTCATTTCAATTCGTACTCTGTCTCCAGGAAGAATCTTTATAAAATTCATTCTCATCTTTCCCGAAAGATGACACAATATGACAAAGCCATCTACTTGACCCGATGGATCTTTAAGCTCTACTCTAAACAACGTATTAGGCAATGATTCCCTTACAACACCATCTAATTCAATTGATCCCTGATGAGCCATACGTTAATTAATAAATAATCCAATAAACAAATTTCAAATACTAAGAGCTGTGAGATACAAATTTTCGCAGGTGCGAATAAACTGTATTATAACCAAGTGGTACAACCATTTACGTGGATTGACCAAACGTAAAGGTTATACCAAGCCGGGCACCAAGAAAATTTCTGTATCGAACCGCAAATAAACCCTTGATAGATTCTTAAAATCGAACTCTGATTATATCAAATTAACCTTAAAAGAACAACTTATTTTGTAAGAACCACAGGCCCATTCTCTGTTATTGCTATTGTACGCTCAAATAACCCCGAAATGCTTCCATCGACTGTTTTAATCGTCCAACCGTCTTGCCTTGTGTATTCAACATCAGCCCTACCTATGGTATAAATTACTTCAACCGCAATTGTCATACCTTCTTTTAAGAGGAGGGTTTTCGTGATGTCTTTTCCTAAAAACCCTGGTATTTCCGGCTCTTCGTGCAAATCCCTTCCCACTCCATGTCCGATTAAACTTCGTACTACCGAATATCCCGACCCTTCAACTATTTCTTGAATCGTTTTGCTAATATGTCCAACCCTGCTTCCCGCCTTCGCTGCTTTTATCCCTTCCCACATTGCTTTTTCCCCTATCTTTAAGAACGTATCTGCCTCACCTGACTTTTGACTTTTGACTTTTGACTTTTGAACTAGCACCGTATGTGCGGCATCCGTATGAAATCCTTTATAATACACTCCGCAATCAATCCCAATCACATCTCCCTCTTTTAGTCTGTACTCTGTTGGAATTCCATGAACTACTACTTCATTTGTCGATATGCACGTGCTGTGTTTATACCCTTCTACTTTTTGAAATCCGGGTTCTGCTCCTTTTTTACGAATAAGTGTCTCTGCCAAGTTATCAAGTTCAAGTTCGGAAACTCCAACTTTTGCGTGTTTTAATACTTCAAAAAGTACTTCAGCTAAAATCGCTCCGCCATAAGCCATTGTCTTAACTTCTTCTCTTGTTTTATAATGAATCATTTTCTAATAGTGAAATAAAAGTCTTAAGCTTCTGATAAAACTTTTCTTTTGTCGTTTCGTTTCTTATTAAATAGTCACAAAGCGCAATTGGCCCGCCTTTATTAAGATATTCAATTTCTGCGACATCTCTCTTTCTGCTCTCTTTAACTGTTAAAGGACGAACCAAACGCTTTGCAAGTCTTTCGTATCGAATAGAAGGAGAGGAATATACCGCAAGCAAAACTAAGTGCTTAAATTCTTTTAATAGATATCTATACTCTTCCCAGGAATATAGTCCATCCAAAACTACCATATTATGAGTTGACAAAAGTTTTCCTATTTTTGGCTTTGAAAAAACAGCATACACAGCCATACCTTTTTCTTTTCTTAATTGTTCTCGTGCAAGCTTTTCATTTGCTTCATTTCTTTCCATATTCAAATTCTTAAGAGTTTGATCGGTTAAATCCCCAAATCTAACAGAAGGTATCCCTTTATTTTTAAAGAACTCAACCGCTTCGCTTTTGCCAGAACCTGGCATTCCTACTACTGCGAGTACTCGTTTCATGAGTGTTTTCCAATGTTATGCATGATTTCTCTGTTAATTTCTTCTATTGATTTTTCGCCATCTATTTCAATTAATTTCCCTTTCTCTCGGTAACATGAAAGTACCGGTTCGATAAGTTTATGAAATAATTCTATTCGTTTTTTTATTGCCGAAAGCGTATCATCTTCCCGTACCTCACCATTTCTATACGAAAGACGCCATAACGCTTCTTTGTCGGAAACCCGTAAATAAATTACTTTGTCAATGTCGTTTTTAAATGCTTCTACTTGTACCAAAGTCCTTGGAAATCCGTCCAAAATATATCCTTTTTGATACCGACTTCGAGACAAATATTCTTCAACTATCGCAAGTGTTTTTTTATCCGGAATAAGGTATCCTGCGTTCATAACTTCTTTAATATATCTTCCCAATTTAGTATGCTCCTTTGCTAACTCTCGAAAAATATGGCCGGTTGACAGATACGGAATATTTATTTTCTTTGACAACAGATTACCTTGCGTTGATTTCCCGGCTCCCTGAATACCGATTAAAATTATTTTCATAATTTATGTAACGAATCTGTCGTAATTTCTCATTACCAATTGTGCCTCAATCGCCTTAACTGTCTCAAGCACAACTGATACTACTATTAAAATTCCTGTTCCTCCCAAAAGGAGTGTTTCAATGCCGGTAAATGATTTTGCAATTGTGGGAAAAATTGCAATCGTGCCTAAAAATAAAGCCCCGGCCAGCGTAATTCTAGTCAAAATATAATTGAGATACTGCGCGGTTGGAGTCCCGGGGCGTATACCAGGAATAAATCCTCCGTATTTTTGTATTTCTTCTGCAATTTTCTTAGGATTAAATATCACGGCTGTATAAAAGTAAGTAAACCCAACTACCAATATAAAATAAACCACATTATAAAAAACACCATTTGGATTAAACCACGTAGACAATACTTGTCCAAAAGCAATAATTGCAGAACTTTTTGTACTTTGTGCGAAATTTGCTACAAGTGAAGGAAGTAAAACTAAAGATACGGCAAAGATAATAGGAATTACTCCCGCCTGATTTAATCTGAGCGGCAAATGAGTTGTCCCGCCTCCATACGTTTTATTACCCCGTACTCGCTTGGCATAATATACGGTTATTTGACGTGTGGCTTCATTTACTACAATGATTGCGGCAATCACAAGTATGCCCATGACTAGAAATATAAGCATATTAATGATGTTTTCTGCAGTAATCGTTGAAAACGTCTGTCCGAAAATAACAGGAATTCTTCCTACTATTCCCGCAAATATCAAAAGAGAAATGCCGTTTCCAACACCTTTTTCGGTAATGAGTTCTCCAAGCCAAACTAATAACATAGTCCCGCCTGTCATTGTAACAATAAAAGAGATAAGTTGTATTGGAAGCAACATTCCAATAATTCCTTGGTTTCTCAAGAGCGCATACATACCAATTGCCTGTAAAATAGCAAGAGGAACAGTAAGAAACCTGGTGTATTGATTAATTTTTTGCCTTCCCGCTTCGCCTTCCTTAGACAATTCTTCAAGTTTTGGAAAAACAAGCGTTAACAACTGGAGAATTATCGAAGCATTGATATATGGATTAAGACCGAGCGCCATGACAGAAAAATTAGCCAAAGTCCCTCCGGAAAAAATATCTAAAAGACCCAAAAATTGATTTTGAGTAAAAAGGTTTTTTAAATTTGCAACGTTTACTCCTGCGACAGGGATATAGGCAAAAATTCTAAATACTAAAAATATGACTGCCGTAAAGATAACTTTTTTTCTAACATCTTTTGTTTGGATGCTATTTTTGAAAATCTTAAAAATATTATTCATGGAAGCGTTATCTCAATTTTGCCGCCTGCTTTTTCTATCTTTTTACGCGCTCCTTTTGATACCGGCAAAACTACTGTCAATGGAATTAGTAATTCACCGTCACCAAGAATCTTTACTCCATACATTCTTGCGTCTTCATCGGTAACCAATTTTTTCTCGATAAGAAATTTTAGGTCAATTTTTGAACCTTTTGGAAATTGAGAGAGATTCTTTACATTAATACATATCTGCTTTTTTTTGAATACTTTATTCTTTCCTTTTCCTCGCCGAAATGGCAACCGTTTTATAAGAGGCAATGCCCCTCCTTCAAAGTAAAGCGGTATCTTGCCCCTTGCTTTTTGCCCCTTTGTTCCTCTTCCTGCTGTTTTCCCTCTTCCAGATCCAAGACCCGCGCCTAAACGCTTTTTCTTTTTTTGCGTTGTCTTCGGTAAGGTATGCAAATTCATGTCACTCCTTTTTGTATGTTTCGTTTTTTGTATGTCCGGGAAATATACTGTAAAGCTTCCAGCGCGGCATAAACATTACTCGCTTGATTTTTTGTACCCAATACTTTTGACGAGATATTTTGTATTCCGCTTGCTGCGACGACACTTCTTACCGCTCCTCCTGCGATAATACCACTCCCGACTGGTGCCGGTTTTAGGATAATTTTTGCAGCTCCTATTTTAATTCTTACTTCAAAAGGAATAGAACCATTAACAATAGGTACGTCTATCAAATGTTTTTTTGCAACCGAAACTCCTTTTCTGATAGCGCTAGATACATCAGGAGCTTTACCAAGTCCAACACCTACTTTTCCTTTCTTATCTCCAACAACAACAAGGACAGAAAATCCGATTTTATTTCCTCCTTTTGTTTTTTTTGAAACCCTGTTTACTTGTACAACAGTTTCCTTAAATTGATTTTTTGCTTCTTGCTCCATAATTTAGAATTCTAACCCTCCTCCCCGTGCTCCTTCTGCTGCTGCTTTTACTCTTCCATGGTATGCATAGCTGCCTTTATCAAACACAACCTTTTTAATTTTTTGTCCCAAAGCTTGTTTCGCAATTTCAAGACCAACGTGCCTGGCTCGATCTGTTTTGTTTCCGGTTTTAAAATTCTTCTCAGAGACATATATAAGAGTTTCTCCTTTGTTATCATTTATTAATTGAGCATACATATATTTATTAGAACGAAAAACAGAAAGCCGAGGCCTTTCTTTTGTTCCTTGAACTTTCGCTCGTGTCCTTTTTTGTCTTCGAACTTTTCTATTTTGAATGTTCATACTAGTAACTTTTAATTTTTAACTTTGAACTTTTAATTTATTTTGCTCCTACTGCTTTTGCTGCTTTTCCTGCTTTTCTCCTGATTCGTTCTCCGACGTACCTAATACCTTTTCCCTTATATGGCTCGGGGGGCCTAATTGCTCGAATTCTCGAAGCAACATCTCCAACAATGGTATTATCAATACCCAAAACTGTTATTACGTTCTCAAAAACAGAAAATGAAATTCCTTTTTTTGCCCTTACCGTAACCGGATGAGAAAATCCAACCGAAATTACTAAATCGTTACCATTCACCTGCGCTCTATAGCCTACTCCTGATAATTCTAATTTTTTCTCAAATCCCTTTGTTACTCCTTGAATCATATTTGCAATAGTTGCTCGAGTTAGTCCAAAGAGAGGTTTTAAATCTTGAGTAAGTTCTCCTTTTGGAAAAATTACTACATTCTTATCTTCTATCCTCACTTCGATCCCTCCAGGCAAAACAAACAATAATTCTCCCTTTGGGCCGTTTATTTTTATAGTTCTGTTTTCAATTACTACTGTCGTTCCATTCGGAATAACAACAGGAATTCTCCCAATTCTTGACATAATAATGTATGGTGAGCTTGTCGAACTACCAGATTTTAAAAAGAAGTTCTCCTCCAACTCCTTTTTTTGCTGCCTCCTTTCCCGTAAGTACTCCTTTACTTGTTGAAAGTATTGCTACTCCTCTTCCTCTTTTTGAAGTTTTTACAATATCTTTTGCAGCAGTATATATTCTCAGTGACGGTTTGGAAAAAAGTAATACATCAGAGAAAACCGGTGTTCTCTTTTCATACCGGATTCCTGCTATTAGTGTCTTTTTTTGTCCGTCTTTTTCCTCCTTTACCTCAGATAAAAATCCCTCTTTCACAAGTACTGTTGCTATTTCTTTTACAAGTTTTGAGTACGGCAAAACCACACTTCTTCTTCGTGCTAAACTGGCATTTTTGATTCTGGTTATTACATCTGAAACTACGTAATTCATAGTGAGCTTGTCGAACTACCAGGTGGCTTTTACTACCCCCGGTAATTCTCCTTTTGCTGCAAGTTCTCTAAAACAAATTCTGCAAATTCCAAACCTTCTCATGTAACCTCTTGCTCTTCCACAAAGATTACAGCGGTTTTTATTTCGAACCGAATATTTTTGCCTTTTTTTAAATTTAACTATACTTGAAACTTTAGCCATAATCGCTTCGCTCAACTAAAAATTCAAAATTGACTTGAAGTGTCATTCCGAACGCATGTGAACAATCCCATGGGATCTCCGCTAACGCTCGATATGACATTCGTCACTTTTAACTTTTCTTAAACGGCATGCCCAATTTTTCAAGCAATGCCAAACCTCCTGCATTATCTTTAGCAGTTGTAACGATTGTAGTTTGTACTCCCTGCACTTTATCTATTTTACCAGGATCAATTTCTGGAAATACAATTGATTCGGAAAATCCAAGCGTATAATTTCCTTTCCCGTCAAAACTGCCTCTTTCTACACCTCTGAAATCTCTTACCCGCGGAAGCGTAACAAATACTAATTTCTCAAAAAAATCATACATTCGCTTTCCGTGTAGTGTTACCATGGCGCCTACCTCATCACCAATCCTAAGTTTAAAAGTCGCAATTGATTTTTTTGCTTTTGTTATTTTTGCTTTTTGTCCTGTTATGTGTGTCAATACCAAACTACCCCGTTCCAAATTCTTTCTATCGGTTAATGCGTCTTTTAACCCCATACTCACAACAATTCTAGACAAAGCCGGAACTGCCATGACATTTTTTGTTCCAAGTTCTTTTTGCAAACTTTTAACAATTTCTTCTTTATATTTTTTTGCTAGATTACTCATACATTTTTATACTATATCTCTTTGCTGCACTTCCTGCATATCCTCATTTTTTTTCTATTCTTTTCTTCAAACCCGATTCTGGTCGGTTGGTTGCAATTCGAGCATATAGGCATAACATTTGAAACAGCCAGTGGTTTAATTATGGTCACAATTTCTGATTTTTGTGTTTGAGTTCGTGCCTTTACATGCCTCTTATACTGATTCATTCCAGCCACAATAACCTTGTTCTCTTTTGTAAGAACCTTCTCAATTTTTCCCCGTTTTCCCTTATCTTTTCCAATTGTTATAACAACCTCATCTCCTTTTCTGACTTTCATACAACTTCCACCGCCATACTGGCTATTTTAATAAATCCTTTGTCTCTTACCTCTCTTGCGATCGGACCAAAGATACGGGTTCCTATTGGATTTTTATCTTTCGGATTATCGATTATCACTGCCGCGTTGTCAGAAAATCTAATATATGAACCGTCATTTCTTTTAAATTCTTTATGTGTTCTTACGACTACTGCCTTTACGATTTCTCCATCTTTTACAGCTCCAATAGCTGATGCTTGCTTAACTACACAATTGATAACATCCCCAAGATAGCCAAACTTCCTTTTTGATCCTCCAAAGATATGAATTACCATTAAAGATTTTGCTCCTGAATTATCTGCTGATTTTAATATACTTCTATGCTGAATCATATTATTCTTTCGACCCTTTTTTGATAACTTTTTTTATTTTAAAATGTTTGTCCTTGGAAATTGGATGAGTTTCTATAATTTCTACAAAGTCGCCAACAGATACTTCTGTTTCCCTTGTGTCTACTTTGTATCGTTTACTTTTTTTTATACGTTTTTTATACAATGTATGTGCTGTCTTTCTCACCACTTCAACAATTGCTGTATTTTGCATATTTTTAGAGACAACCACAGCGATTAATATTTTAGCCATGCTTATTTCCTCCCTTTCAAGTGAGTTTTGATTCGTGCGATATCTTTTCGTGTAAAAAATAATAATCTTGGATTTTTAAGCTTTCTTAAGCTATTATCCATTTTTAGATTTTGCAACTCGCTTTGTAGAAACGACAGCATTGTTTTTAATTCTTGCGTATCTTTTGTATGTAATTCTTTTATATCTTTACTTTTCATAAGGATCCTTTTTCTACAATTTTTGTTCTTACCGGCAATTTATGCTTAGCAAGTCGCAGCGCTGCATAGGCAATATCTTTTGCAACTCCGCTCATTTCAAATAACACTCTTCCAATTTTAACCGGAACAACATATTCATATACGTCTCCTTTTCCTCCACCCATGCGCGTTTCTGCAGGTTTTTTTGAAATCGGTTTATCTGGAAAAATTCGAATCCAAACCCTCCCGCCGCGCTGAGTATAATGAGTAATCGAACGCCTGGCTGCTTCAATTTGCCTGCTCGTAACCCAACCGCTGCTTTGGGCAGTCAAACCAAATTCTCCAAAAGAAACTTTTTCTCCGGCATGTGCCACGCCTTTCATAACTCCCCTATGTGCTTTTCTGTATTTTGCTCGTTTCGGAACCAACATAAAACAAATTCAAAACTCAAAATTCAAAGGTCAAAAGTGACACTGCGAGTCAATTTTGAATTTTGCCTTTTGACTTTTAACTTTTCTCTTCCGGTCTATTTATCCAAACTTTTACTCCCACGTATCCTTTTTTTGTCAAAGCCGGAACACTTGCAAAGCTAATTCTTTCTCGTATAGTTGACAACGGAACTGTCCCTTTTTGGATTTTTTCTCTCCTTCCGATTTCTGCTCCGCCAATTCTTCCTGAAAGAAGAATTCTAACCCCTTTTGCTCCCGAACTCATTATTTTTTCTGCCGTTGAATTTAAAATCCTTTTATATGGCAAGCGTTTTATAATTTGATCCGAAACATTTCTTGCAACTAAATAAGCGTCAAGATTAGGTTCTTTAATCGGCTCAATTCTAATATCTAATTTTGGTGTGTACTTTTGAGATTTCCCATCCCGCAAAATACCTAATATAAACTTTTTTAAATCTTCAAGACCTGTGCCTGCCTTTCCGACTACAATTCCCACACGTAACACGTATGCTGTGATTCTAATACTGTTAATTGATCGCTCGATTTCGATCTTTGAAACCCCGGCAAGTTTGAGGTGCTGATAAAGCGCTTTTCGTATCTTGATATCTTCAAGCAATACATCTTTATATCGTTTATCCTCAAACCAACGGCTATCCCAGTTGTATACCGGTCCTATTCGAAGTAATTTTGGATTTATTTTCTGTCCCATATACTCTCCCTTCGGTCGAGAATTTCCAATTTCCAATTTCCAATTTCCAATTGGTTTAATATTTGAAATTTGTTATTTGAAATTTGAAATTGGTATTTATTCATTCTTTCCTTTTAGTGTAATCTTAATGTGGCTTGTTCTCTTCTTGTATGGATGAACACGCCCCCGAGAAGAAGGATGAAAACGCTTTAAAGCTGATCCTTCTAAAACATCAATCCCTGCTATAAAAAGATCTTCCTCTCTTAGTTTTTTATTATTTACAGCATTTGCTACAGCACTTTTTAATGTCTTTAATAAGACATACGAAGCCCTCTTATCTGTCAACTGTAAAGCATGCATTGCTTTTTTCAGAGAAACCTTTTTGATCGAATCGGCAACCAATCTGACTTTTCTTGGACTAACTTGAACTGATCTACTGACTGCTGTTGTATTCATGTTTTTAAGTCTTTGAAATCTCACGAGCTACTACTCTTCCATGACTTCTAAATATCCTCGTTGGAGCAAATTCTCCAAGCCTATACCCTACCATTCCTTCAACAATAAATACGTTAATAAAATTTCTACCATTATGTACCGCGATGGTATGCCCTACAAATTCAGGCGGAATTTGACTACCCCTAGCCCATGTTTTAACAGGAGCGTTATCTCCGTTTGCTTTTCGCTCATTAATTTTGCGTAATAAATTTTTATCTATATATGGTCCTTTTTTAGAGCTTCTAGCCATAGTATATGTTAGTTTGTTATTCGTTATTTGTTCGTTCGCATATTTTACTGTGAAAACGATGAACTATGAACCAATAACTACTTCTTCCTCCTGCTAATTATATACGTATTCGAATACTTGTTCTTTTTTCTTGTTTTTCCAACTGCCGGTCTTCCTGCGTATGTTTTTGGAGTTGACATTCCAATTCCGCTTCGGGCTTCTCCTCCTCCGTGAGGATGAGACCTCGGGTTCATCGCAACTCCTCTAACTGTTGGCCGAATTCCCATACGAATTTTTCGCCCTGCCTTCCCCATTACTTCATTCTTCCATTCAACATTTCCTAATTGCCCTACCGTTGCCATCCCTTCTTGTCTTACTTTTCTTATTTCTCCCGAAGGAAGTTTTACATGCACCATTCTATCCTCTCTAGCTAAAATTACTGCAGAAGTTCCGGCACTACGAGCCAATTGTCCTCCTTTTCCAGGGGTTAATTCAATATTATGAATCACTGTGCCAATTGGCATATTACTCATAGGTAAACTGTTTCCGATTTTAATGTCAACATTTTTTCCAGATACTACTGACTCATTGAGTGAGAGTCCGATGGGACACAATATATATCGCTTTTCTCCATCGCTATAGTAGACAAAAGCAATATCAACTGTCCTATTCGGATCGTACTCAATTGCGGCAACCCGACCAACTACATCAAACTTATCCCTCTTAAAATCAATAACACGAATATATCGCTTTTGTTCTCCGCCCTGATGCCTGACAACAACTTGTCCGCTTGAGTCTCTTCCTCCATGTTTTTTTCTAATTATTTTTAGTCTTCTCATAATTATTGATTGTAAACTCTAAATTCTGAATTCTATTGAATCTCTCCTGTTGCCTCAAATAAAGAAATCTTTTGTCCTGGCGCAAGCCGTACTGTTGCTTTCTTATATTCGGTAAGCCTTACTTGCTTCATTTTTTTTCCAAATCGTTTTGATTTTCCTTTTACGATTCTTGTTGCGACCGATAATACACGTACTTTAAACAGTTCTTCAACTATTTTTTTAATAGTTAGTTTATCCGCATGTTTTGCCGTTTCAAATGTAAACCTGCCTTTTTGGGCTTCTCGCATTGATTTTTCCGTAATAATTGGCCTAATCAAAGCTGAATCTTTCATAATTATGTACCAATAGTCTTACCTCAAGGATTTCTTAAGAACTTCAATTGACGGCTGCACAAATACAATTGCATTATTATGTAAAACATCATACGTATTCAATTGCCGTGCCTCTGCAACTCGTATTCCTTGTATGTTTCTTGCTGATTTCCATACATTGTCTAAACGCTCTGGTATTACCAGTAAAACTTTCTTCTCGGGCACTACTCCTATATTTTTTAAAACCAAAGCCATTTCCTTTGTCTTTGGTTGTATTTTTTCAAGCCCTGAAAGTATTTTTATTGCGTTATCCTCCAGCTTGCTAGACAAAGCTGAAAACAAAGCAGCTTCTCTCATTTTCTTTGTCAGGGTTAGAGAAAAATCTCTTGGTTTTGGACCAAACGCAATCCCTCCTTTGACAAATAGAGGAGCTCGAATTCCTCCGTGCCGTGCTTTTCCTGTGCCTTTTTGGCGATAAATTTTTCTCGTTGACCCCCTTACTTCTCCTCGTGTTTTTGTCGAAACTGTCCCTTGTCTTTGGTTTGCCAAATACACTCGTACAGCGGAAGCCATGAGCTGTTTATTGATATTCACACCAAATAATTCATTAGGCAGAGTAACATTTCCGGCCGGTTTTCCTTTTACATCCAGTACTTCAACCCTCAAGCGTGCAGACACTCTTTCCCCGGTTTTTGAACTCTTAACTAAACTTCTGATTTTTGGTTTCTGCGTTTCTTTTTTCTTCTGCATTTTTGCGTTTGCAGGCTTTTTATTCACCTTCAAACTCTTCGCTTGAACTTTTGACTTTTGCTCGCCTCGCTGCGAAGCGGGACTTTTGACTTTTGAACTTTTAACTGGCATTTTCTTTTCCCTCCTCTCCTTTTGTCTCCTTTTGCTCTTCTGTCTCTTTTTGAACTTCTACCTGTTCTACCTTTTCTACTTCGTCTACTTCTTTATGCAGCGGTACAAATTTACTGTCTTCTCCATTTTTTCTAATTACAATCAAACTATTTCTTACTCCCGGGACTAATCCTTTTATTAAAATCTCAGAATCTGTTACAGCAAGTACCTCCAGGTTTTTTATTGTTACTCTCCTTCTTCCCATTCTTCCAGACATTCTTTTTCCTTTATACACTCTTCCCGGAGTCGTTGTTTGGCCGATTGATCCCGGAGCTCTTTCTCTATCTGACTGTCCATGAGTCCTTGGTCCTCCTTTAAAGTGATGTCGCTTTACCACGCCTGCGTATCCTTTTCCTTTTGAAGTACCAACCACATCAATAATATCTCCTGGTTTAAAAACACTTGCTGCGGCAAGAGTATCCCCAAGTTGCGGAAGACTAGTTGAATCCCCGTCAGAAAGTCTGACTTCCCGCAAAAAAAGAGGAGCGGTTGTCAGCCCTGCTCCTTTTACGTGCCCAATCAAAGCTTTGGATGCGTTTTTTTTAATTCCGCATCCAAGCTGGATCGCCCGGTATCCGTGCTTGTCAGGTGTTTTTACCGAAATAACTTTGTTTCCACCCACAACAACAGACGTTACCGGAATTCTGGTTCCGTCTTCTAAAAACCGCTGTGACTGAGTTTTCTTTATTCCTAGTAATGTCCGTACCATATATGTGATTATTCGTGTTTTCAAAAAAAAGCAGCCTACTTCGGCTACTGTTCTTAGGAATTCGTGTTTATTCGTGAAACCGAACTAGTCTAAAATCACCTCCATAGTTAATTTGGAAATTATACCACATTTTAAACCTAAATACACTATATCGTGATCATTCATGTCTTTACATTTTAATTTCGATATCCACACCCGCCGGCAACTCTAAATGCGTCAAGCTGTCAATTGTTTTATCTGTCGGCGAAATAATATCAATCAATCTTTTGTGAACTCTAATTTCAAAATGATCTCTGTGATCTTTCTCTATAAAAGGCGATTTGTTGATAGTATATACACTCCGCTGCGTTGGCAGTGGAACAGGACCAACAACTTTAGCTCCGGTTCGTATTGCCGTATCTAGAATCTGCTGACAACAGTTATCTATTACCCTGCTGTCGTAACTTTTTAAACGTACTCGAATTCTTCCTCGTGCCATTTTTTTCTCCAAGCCGCTTTTGACGCGGCCATATCTTTTTAAAGTTCGACCTCTCTTGAGAAAAACTAGCTTATCCTAAAACAAAAAGGCTATTTGCATAGCCTCAAATTTTTTATTTTTAACTCTTTTTTATGCAATTATCTTGCTAATAACTCCGGCTCCGACTGTCTTTCCACCTTCCCGGATAGCAAATCGAAGGCTTTCCTCCAAAGCCACGGGTACAATCAGCTTGACTGTCATTTTGGTATTATCTCCAGGCATAACCATCTCTACACCTTGCGGCAAGATTGCTTCTCCGGTTACGTCAGTTGTCCTAATATAGAATTGAGGTCTGTAACCTGAAAAGAATGGAGTATGTCGTCCGCCTTCTTCTTTGGTAAGAATATATACTTCTGCTTCGAAATCTTTATGAGGAGTAATACTGCCTGGCTTTGCAATAACTTGCCCTCTTTCTACGTCTGCTTTTTCTACGCCTCTCAAAAGGATTCCCATATTGTCTCCTGCTTGGCCTTCGTCAAGCTGTTTTCGAAACATTTCTATTCCGGTGACCACGCTTTGCTTGGTTGCCGTAATACCAACGATTTCAGCCGGCTCATTAAGTTTGATTTTTCCTCTTTCTGCTCTTCCTGTTACAACAGTTCCCCGTCCTTTGATCGAAAAAACGTCTTCAACCGGCATTAAGAATGGTTTTTCCGTGTCTCTTGTTGGGGTTGGAATATAGCTATCCACAGTATCCATGAGTTCTAAAATCTTCTTTTCTGCTTCTGCTTCGCCTTCAAGTGCTTTTAAAGCAGAGCCTCTAATAATTGGAGTCTCATTTCCAGGATACTGATACTTGGTAAGAAGTTCTCTGACTTCCATTTCTACCAAATCCAAAAGTTCCGGGTCTTGTACCATGTCGCATTTATTGAGAAAAACAACAATAGCTGGTACTCCAACTTGTCGGGCAAGCAAAATGTGTTCTCGGGTTTGAGGCATTGGACCGTCTGGAGCTGAAACTACTAGAATAGAACCATCCATTTGGGCTGCTCCCGTAATCATATTTTTGATGTAATCAGCATGCCCCGGAGCGTCAATGTGGGCATAATGTCTCTTTTCTGTTTCGTATTCAATGTGGGAGATATTAATAGTAACGCCCCGGGCTTTTTCTTCTGGGGCGTTGTCTATATCTTCGTATTTTTTAGCTGTTGCCATTCCTTTTTTAGAAAGGACAGTCGCAATAGCAGCAGTAAGGGTGGTCTTACCATGGTCAACATGACCGATAGTACCGATATTAATGTGTGGTTTTGTCCGCTCGAATTTTTTTGCGTCTGCCATATAACGTACCTGTCCCGTAAGGTTGCTCCGTAAACCACGTATGAATAATACTGAAGGCAAACGGCAAGACCCTACCGGGAAGACTTAAAACTAAAAAAAGACCTTACGAATGTAAGATTAGTGTAATAATACATCAAATTCCTTACCTCGTCAATACCCAAAATAAAAAATAAAAAAATTCTTAAGTAAAATGTAATAATAGAAATTATACATGTGTGCATGTACACACCAGGTGTGTGGTAGCTAGACACATCAGGAATTTAATCGCTTATCAGAAAAGGTAAGACTGATTATTGACTTACAAACCCCAACAATTTATTATTAACAAGATGAAAATAACTCTTACTCTTATCAAAGCTGACATTGGCGGAGTTGGCGGACACAGTAAACCCTCGGAAAAAATTCTTACCACTGTTAAAGAATTTGTTAATTCAAAAGCTTCAGAACTCTTACTTGATCATCTAGTATTTCATTTCGGCGATGATATTGGCATTTTAATGTCCCACAATAAAGGAATCTCCAATAGTCCAATTCATAAGCTTGCGTGGGACGCGTTTACCAAAGGCACAAAAGTCGCAAAATCGCAAGGTTTGTACGGAGCAGGCCAGGATATGCTAAAAGACGCGTTTTCTGGAAATGTCCATGGTTTAGGTCCGGGAGTTGCGGAAATGGAATTTGAAGAAAGACCCAGTGAGGCGCTTGTTGTTTTTGCCATGGATAAAACAGAACCAGGTGCTTTTAATCTCCCTCTTTATCTTGCATTTGCCGACCCAATGTGGTCACCAGGACTGTTGCTTTCTCCGGATATAGGCAAGGGATTTACGTTTGAGATTATAGATACTGAATATCTAAAAGCAGATAAAATTATAAAACTCAACACTCCGGAAGATACGTATGATATTGCAGCGCTTTTACGGGAAACCAGACGGTATGTTATACGAGCTATTTATTCACGGGCGCATCCAAAAGAACAGGCCTTAGCAGTCTCAACTTCAAGACTCAAACATATTGCCGGAAGATATGTTGGCAAAGATGATCCGGTTGCCGTTGTCAGAACGCAAAGAATTTTTCCGGCGACCGAAGAATTAGGCGCATGTTTTAGAGTTGGTCATTATGTCGGAGGAGACACCAGAGGCTCTCACCATCAACCCCTTATGCCTGTTAAGTTTAACTCTACAGCGTCTATCCATTATTGCATTCCGCTTGTCCAAGGTATTACATTTTCTATTCAAAACGGCAAAATGACAGAATACGTAGATATATTTGACGAGCCATTCTGGGACTTCGTCAGGCAAAAAGTGTCGGAAAAATCTATTTTAATGCGCGAACAAGGATTTACCGAACCCTCTATGTTGCCAAGAGACGAACTTGAATATGGAGGCATTGTAGAAAGACTCAAAAACTTAGAAAGTAAATTCAAGACAAAGAAATAATACCCCTAAATCCTAATTTCTAATATCTAAATTCTAAATAATCTCAAAATTCAAATTATTAAACGTTCTAAACAGTTTTGAATTTTATGTTTTTGAATATTGTAATTTATTTAGTATTTAGTGCTTAGAATTTGGAATTTATCAAAAGTACGAATATGCCCAAAAGGCTGTTTTTGTGATTCCTTTTTCTTTTAAATATTCTTTCTTTTTTAAAACCGATTCTTCATCTTCAAACCACACAATATGATTTTTTTCTTGAGCATCCTTATAGTGAACCTCGGTTTCGGATGAGATTGAATCTCTTTTTACAGAACAATTTTTAAATTCACAGTTTTGTAAAAATTTCTTTTTTGCATTATTTAAAGACAAAGCCACACCAGGCTTTATAGCATGATTATTTTCATCCACTGTCCAGTCATATCCAAATAACCCAAATACAATAACAAGCTTTTCTATGCCAACAATTTTTGAAAAATTATCAGTCATGGTTTTAAAATCATATCCGTATTTTTCTTTACCGGAAAAAGGGAAGTTTGGCCCCGGAGCACCACCTGCTTTATGAAAATCATAACTCATGACAAATATCTTATCCCCGTATTGAGCAATTTTTTTTACATCGTAGGGTCTGACTCGATAAAACACGTCTCCAAAAAGCATTATGGAAAATTCAAGTTTGTTTTCTTTTGATTTGGTATAAAACTGTTTTACAAACTCATTAATTTGATTTATAACCGAATTAAACGGAAGACCTATAACCTCCAGATCCAAAACCACTCCGGTGAATTCTTTTTCTTTTGCCAGAGTAATTGTTTGATTGATAACATTTTTTTGTGCATCTTTATTTTCTAAAATTGCAAAATTTGCTTTTGAGTCAATCATCCGAAGCGTAAGGTATTTATCGCGTCTGGTATCTGCTAACTTGTAAAATTTCGTAATTTTTTTATATCCGTCTTCCTTGGTATCAATGCCTTCAGTGTTTGCCGAAATGCCAAAATAAATAAGCCTGTCAAAGGTATCACTAACTACTTTTTCTTCCAAAGTCCAGTAGGGCACGAATAAAATCCTGCTTTGATCCTGAAACTCTTCGGAAGGTTTTACAGAAGAAACAGCAGGCGACAAGCTCAACTGTGGTTTTTTTTTATTTGATCTAAGCTGAAAGCTGACAAAAATGAGTATACCCAAAATCCCAAAAAACAATATCCACTTCACAACCCCTATTATACCCTACGAAGGAAAATGGTATCTTTTTACGGAGTGGTTAAAAGTGGAAGTCGGACTCCTTGTCGCATTAATTCTAAAGCATTTTTTCCCTGTAAACCTATTTTCATGGCCTCTTCTGCAACTAATGTAGTATGGATTTTCTCTTTTGGAACACCTCTTATTCCTGTAGTTCTCAAAAGAAGCAAAGATTCCTCAGCAGCAACTACATTGTGAATTATCCAGGTTGGAACTTCAACCACCTCTTGTAATGGAAGCGCAACTCCGTTTAATGTTGCCGCTCCATACTTAAGAAAGTAAAATTCTGTACCTTTTTCATGATAATGCCAGGAAGATACACCCCCAGCAGAAGCATTGGCAGCATATACGGCAGTATCTCCATTATCCACCAAGTCGCCATCTATAGTATATGTAAACGTAGAACCTTTATGAGATTTCGGAGGAAAATGAAAAGTAAAATCAGAAAATGTATAGCCAAATCTTGCAAAATATTGTTCAAGCTGTGTTTCCCATAGCTCTCTTGCTTTTTCCCTACGGTCAACTTTAGACTGAATCGTAGAATCGGATAGTGCAAATCCTAAAACAGTAAGTCGCTCGTGCATACTTTAAAGATAAAATTGTATCATATTGTAAAACAAAAAGAGAAATTTATAAAGTAAAATTAAGGTACAGTTTAGGATTTGGAAAAGGATTTGTCATTGCGAGGTCGCCTGAGGCGGACCGAAGCAATCCTCGAAAAAGAGATCGCCACGTCGCTTACGCTCCTCGCGATGACAAAATGAAGGGTATTTGGAAACTCCTGAACGGTTACAAATTAAGCTTATTGAGCAGAAACGCGTCCGGTAAATGTAGATTTTGAAATCATGCCTTCTATAATATTTCCTGGTACTTCTTCATAATGGGATGGTTCCATGTAGTACGATGCTCTTCCTTGAGACATGCTTCTTAGCATTGTTGCATATCCGGAGAGTTCCGCAAGCGGCACTATGGCCAAAATAATGGTTGCTTTTCCCCGCTCTTCGGTACCTAAAATTTGAGCCCGTTTCGATGATAAATCACCAATAACATCTCCCATAAATTCAGAAGGAGTGGTTACTTCTATCTTCATTATTGGTTCTAGAAGCGTTAGATCTGCCTTTTTACACGCAGCTTGTAAAGCCTGGGAAGCTGCAATTTTAAATGCGATTTCCGATGAGTCTACGTCATGATAACTTCCGTCATAACAGGTAACTTCCATATCAACCATCGGATATCCAAGAAGAATTCCATTTTCCATGCTTTCTTTTACTCCTTTTTCAACAGCAGACACAAACTCGGCAGGAATTGCTCCTCCTCTAATTGCATCGACAAACTCATATCCTTCTCCCCGTGGTTTTGGCGAAACTCTCAAAAAACAATGTCCGTATTGACCTCTTCCCCCTGATTGACGGATATATTTTCCTTCACCTTCTGCTCGCTTTTTAACTGTTTCTTTATACGCAACTTGCGGAGCTCCTACGTTTGCAAGGACATTGAATTCTCTCTTCATTCTGTCAACCATAATCTCAAGCTGCAATTCTCCAACTCCGGAAATAATTGTCTGTCCTGTTTCGTGATTGGTTTTGACCTGAAACGTAGGATCTTCGTCCATTAAACGTTTTAAAGCAAACCCTAGTTTTTCCTGGTCTGATTTGGTTTTTGGCTCAATTGCCAAAGATATAACCGGCTCGGGGAATGTAATTTTCTCAAGTACTATTGGCGCTTTATCATCACACAATGTATCTCCGGTTGTAGTGTCTTTTAAACCCACCAAAGCAACGATTTCTCCAGTATGTGCTTCTTTTATTTCTTCCCTATGATTTGCGTGCATGAGTAAAATTCTACCAATGCGCTCGGTAATATTTTTTGTACTGTTATAAATATAAGATCCAGAGGTTACTTTTCCAGAGTAAACCCTAAAATAGGTCAATCTTCCCACATGAGGATCAATTTGGATCTTAAACGCAAGGCCGGCAATTGGCTCATTTACATCAGGCTTTCTTATTACCTCTTCATTTGTTTTAGGGTTTATTCCTTTAAACTCGTGTACATCCAAAGGCGAAGGAAGATAATCAACAACCGCGTCAAGTAATGGCTGAACGCCTTTATTGCGAAGTGATGACCCTGCATAAATAGGTACTAATTTGTAAGCGATAACTGCTCGTCTGAGGGCTTTTCGTAACTCTTCTATTGTCGGTTCCTGATTTGAGAGATATTTTTCCAAAAGAGTATCATCTGTTTCTGCGATTTTTTCAATAAGTTTATGCCTGTATTCTTCTACCCCATCTCTCATGTCCTCTGGAATCTCATCAGATATATCGTATTTTGCTCCTAATTCATCTGATCCCCAGATTAAGGCTTTCCGGGTAATTAAATCAACAATACCTTTAAACGTGTTTTCCGAACCTATGGGAATAACCATAATAGCAGGGTTTGCGCCAAGTCTCTCTTCGATACTTTTAATTGTAGACAGAAAATCAGCTCCTAGTTTGTCCATTTTATTGACAAAACAAAGCCTTGGCACTTTGTATTTGTCTGCTTGCCGCCAAACGGTTTCGGATTGAGACTGCACGCCTTCTTCTGCGTCAAGAACCGTAATACCTCCGTCAAGAACCCGAAGCGATCTTTCCACTTCTGCGGTAAAATCAACGTGGCCTGGAGTATCAATAATATTGATTCTATGCTCAACACCTTTATTTTCTCCATCAGTTGGAATCCAAAACGCAGTGGTTGCAGCAGACACAATAGTAATTCCTCTTTCCCGTTCTTGCTCCATCCAGTCCATGACGGTATTTCCCTCGTCAATATCTCCGATTTTGTGGGTGCGGCCGGTGTAGAACAAGATTCTTTCCGTTGTAGTGGTCTTTCCCGCGTCAATATGGGCAATAATGCCAATATTTCTGATTTTATGTAAATCTAAAAGTCTTTTTGTCGGCTCAGCCATAAAAATAAAAATCCGAAATCCGAATATCGAAATCCGAAACCTTTTGAACATTAGAATTTTGAAAATTTGAATTTGTTTCGAATTTCGTGCTTCGTGTTTCGAATTTATAAAGTATATCATACTTTCTTTCCTTATTCTATATAAGTTTGTGCTAGTAACTGTTCACGCTTCCGACACGATCTCGTCATCCTGAGCGTAGTAAAGGATATATTCGGTAAAAGATTCTTCTGCTTTCAGTCTCAGAATGACAGTTTTATGTTAGAAGTGTGACCTGTTACTTGTGCTACAATAAGCAAACGCTACATGAACAAAGTTGCCATAGCCATTATCTTCTTATTTCTTGGTATTTTTGGATTTATTATTTATAAAAATCAACCCAGTCCTTCTCATCCTCATCTTCCCTCTACTTCTGCTCCAACGAACCTAAAACCGACCTTTTCTGACCCTCTAAATTTAGATAATCAACAAAATATAAACCAACAGTTACAAGTAAACGTAAACTCAAATCTCACAGCTACTCCGACTCCTTCTTACTCTGCTATCTCTGCCCAAATACCAAGTAAACCAACAAAAGTATTGCTCCGAACAAGCAAAGGCGATATTATTCTTGCCCTTTTTTCGGATGATGCACCGGCAACTGTACAAAATTTTTCCAAAAAAGCTGTCAGCGGATTTTACAAAAACCTTTCATTTCATCGAGTTGAAGATTGGGTTGTCCAAGGAGGAGATCCCAAAGGAGATGGAACAGGCGGATCAATTATGCCGACAGAACTTAATAAAAAACCCTTTATCACAGGCTCTCTGGGGGTCGCAAGACGGGATGACATACGCATCTCAAATGACGCGCAGTTTTTTATTACTAAAAAAGACTCACCCTGGCTTAACGAGCAATACACCAACTTTGGTCTTGTAGTTGAGGGGCTTGAGACAGTGAACAAACTAGAAGTAGGAGATAAAATCTTAGAAGTCTTGGTTCAGTAAACAAGCAAATCCTGAAATAAATTCAGGATGACAACTAGGAAAGTTTACCACCTAAAGTGGGCGAAGGCTTTGTTGGCTTCGGCCATGCGAAGAACTGTATCTCTCTTTTTGATTGCTTCGCCTTGATTATTAGTAGCGTCCAAAAGTTCTGCAGCTAATTTCTCGGAAAATGTATGAAATTCCTTGCTTGATCGTTTTCTTGCTGCGTTTGCGACCCAACGAACTGCCAAAGACATTCTTCTGTCTCCTCTTACTTCTGTAGGAACCTGATACGAAGCTCCTCCTACACGACGCGGCTTAACTTCAATTTTAGGACCAACATTCTGTAGCGCTTTTTCAAAAATTTCCAAAGGATTTAGATTCTTTTGCGAAAGAATATCAAACGCAGAATATACCGCCTTTTCGGCCACGGTTTTTTTACCGTCTTTCATAATTTTATTGATAAACTTTGCCACGAAACGGTTTTGATATTTTTTATCTGTTTGAGATTTTCTTTTTTCTGCTTTTTTCCCTCTCATAATTTGCTTACTGTCATCCTGAATGAAGTGAAGGATCTCTTCATTGTATTCGAGAGGAGATTCTTCGGCTATGCCTCAGAATGACATTATGAACTCGCCGAAACTGCTGCAGGAAGTGGGGTTGCGGCCACTACTCTTGATCCGGACGAACCCGCTCCTTTTTTCGTGCCGTACTTGCTTCGTGATGTTTTTCGTCCATCAACTCCCATTAAATCAAACTTACCTCTGACTATATGGTATTTTACTCCTGGCAAATCTTTAACTCTTCCTCCTCTGACTAATACGATTCCGTGTTCGGATAAGCTGTGCCCAATTCCTTGAATGTACGCAGTCACTTCTGTTCTATTGGAAAGTTTTACTCGAGCAACTTTTCTCAAAGCCGAATTAGGCTTTCTAGGAGTCATTGTTTTTACCAAAGTTACAACACCCCGTTTTTGCGGGGCGACAACATTCGTATAGACCCGGTCTTTAGCATTATACAATCGTCTCAAACCTGTAGAACGAGTCTTTTTAACCTTTTTTTTCCTTCCTTTTTTTGCAAGTTGTGATAGTGTCGGCATAATATATATTTAAATAGTAAATATACATTGAAAAGTTAAAATTTGCAAATATTTTTGCTATTTGCTATGTAATATTTACTATTCAGCTTCGCTGAATGCCATGGTTTCAACTGGAATAAGTCTTCCGATAATAACGTTTTCTTTAAGACCAACCAGATTATCTTCTCTACCTTCTAAAGCAGACTCTGTCAATACTTTTGTTGTTTCCTGAAATGAAGCAGCAGACAACCATGAGTCAGAGAAAAGCGCAGCTTTGGTAAGACCTAAAATAAGTTGTCTTCCGGTTGCAGGCTCTCCACCCTGGCTTAAAATTTCTGCGTTTATTTCTTCAAACTTTGTCTTGGTCACAAATTCTCCGGGAATGAGTGATGTATCTCCTACTGTTTCGATGATTACCTTGTCAGACATTTTTCTTAAAACTACTTCGAAATGCTTGTCATTGATGACAATACCTTGAGATTCGTATACTTTTTGGACTTCGGTAATTATGTAGCGCTGGGCAAGAGTTAATCCGGAAATCTTTAATACTTCTTTTGGATCTAGATATCCCTGAGCAAGAGGTGTTCCTGCCGCAATTTCATCTCCATCCGAAACTGTCAAAGTAGAAGCTAAAGGAATAAAGTATTCCCTTTCTTCAACAGGTTTTATGCGGGTGCCTCGTATTTTTATTCTATATCCGTCTTCTGTCGTTTCTATTTTTACTTTTCCTGTAATTTCTGTAATCGGAGACAAGTTTTTAGGTGTTCGCATTTCAAATAACTCCTCTACCCTTGGAAGACCTTGGGTAACGTCGCTCATAACAACTCCACCAAAGTGTCTGACCCGCATGGTAAGCTGAGTGCCCGGCTCTCCAATACTCTGTGCGGCAACTACTCCAACTGGAATTCCCATAGCAACTTTTTTTCTGGTTGCAAAATCCCACCCATAACAAGTAGCGCATATTCCATGGGACAATTTGCAATTCAAAGCAGACCTAATCACAATTTCTTCTACTCCGCTCTCAAAAAGTGCTTGGGCTTTTTCTTCGGTGATTTCTTCCCCTGCTTCAATAATACCAGTTCTATTCTTCTTTCCGGTTACTTTCCAGACACTTACTCTTCCGATAATCCTATCAACAAAGCGAGCTGTCCTATCTTGATCTTTAACAGAAACAGTAATTCCTTCAGTTGTTTGGCAATCTTCTGATGTGACTATAACATCATGGGATACGTCTACTAACCGACGAGTAAGATATCCCGCGTTTGCTGTTTTTAATGCTGAATCCGTTAATCCTTTTCGAGAACCTCTCGCTGACGCAACGTATTCAAATATCGAAAGACCTTCTCTAAAATTTGACTTAATGGGAAGCTCGACAATTTTTCCTAAAGGATCTAATATCAAACCTCTTATAGCAGAAAGCTGCTTTAATTGTTCTTTTCCGGCTCTAGCTCCTTCGGAATCAATGATAATTTTGATGGGATTATGAGACTTCAGATTACTCCATGTCAGATCTGCAATCATATCTGTTGCCTTAAGCCATACTTCATTTGACAGGCGTTTCTTTTCTTCGATGGTAATAAATCCTTTTTGATAATTTTCTTCAATGGCCGCAATTTTTTCTTCCGCCTTAGCAATGAGATTATTCTTTTCTTCAATCATTTCATTGTCAAACACAGAAACCGATATTCCTGAAATGGTGGATCCATAAAATCCAAATTCTTTAATACTGTCAATTAGTTTAGCTACTTCTTCATCGTCGCACGTTGCGATAGCTTCGGTTATTATCTTTTTAATTCCGGATGCTTTTATAGCTGTATTTACATACCCAAGTTTTTTGGGTAATCTTTCGTTAAACAGAAGTCTCCCAATAGTTGTTTCGAAAACTCCTCCGTCGATTCTGACCATAATCGGTTCGCGAAGACCAATTTTCTCAAATGAATATGCAAGTATTGCTTCCTGTCTGTCTATAAAAGAAGACATATGTTCCTTACTCAAACTTTCATCAATTGTCGTAAGGTAAAAAGTGCCCAAAGCCATTTCTTTATTTGGCAATGTAATAGGGCTTCCATCTGCGGGCTTTAATAGATTGTGGTTTGGCATCATTAAAAGTATGGCTTCTTCTTGAGCTTTTTTAGAAAGAGGTATATGAACAGCCATTTGGTCTCCGTCAAAGTCTGCGTTGTACCCGGCACAAACACAGGGATGAAGCTGAATTGCTGATCCCTCTGTAAGTACAGGATAAAATGCCTGAATTCCTAATTTATGGAGTGTTGGCGCCCGGTTAAGTAAAACCGGGTGATTTTTTGTAATTTCTTCCAAAATATCAAATACTTGAGGCGGTTTTTTCTCGATAAACCGTTTGGCAGATTTGATATTTGGAGCAAAACCTCTGACAATTACTTCTCGCAACACAAAGGGTTTAAACATCTCAAGCGCCATTTCTTTTGGCAACCCACATTCGTTTAGCTTTAGATGTGGACCAACCACAATAACTGACCGTCCTGAATAATCTACACGTTTTCCCAAAAGATTTTGCCTAAATCTACCTTGTTTGCCTCGTAACATTTCAGAAAGAGAACGAAGCGGAGAAACCACAACCTGAGTTGCACGAGGCGACACATCAATAAGTGAATCGACTGATTCCTGAAGCATTCGTTTTTCGTTTCTTAAAATAATTTCTGGAGCACCCAAAGCGATAAGATGTTTCAACCTGTTATTTCTATTTATGACCCGTCTGTACAAATCATTCAAATCAGATGTGGCAAATCGTCCTCCAGCAAGCTGTACCATGGGTCTTAAATCGGGAGGAAGAACCGGTAAAACGGTAAATACCATAGATGTAGACTTAATACCTGCTTTTCTCATGCCGTCTATGAGTCTAAGCCGTTTTACTACTTTAAGATACTTCTGCCCGGTTGTTTTTTGTGCTTCTTCTCGAAGAGAGTTGGTCAAAGCAGTAAAATCAATTTTTTGCAAGAGTTCAAAAAGCGCTTCCGCACCAGTCTTGACGGTAAAAAACTGAGGAATGTCGTATTCTAAAATCTTAAAATATTCTTCTTCGGATAATACGCTTCCTACCTTAAGATTTCTGACTATATGAACCAAAGCATCTGATATTTCTTCAAGTTTTTTTTCTTCCTCTTCAAAACGTTCTGTAATTGCAGCCATTTTTTGCCGTTTTAAGTATTCCAGTTCTTCACCTATGAGGTCTTTCTGCTCCTTGTTGATGCTGGTTAATTTTGCTTCAAGACGCTTTTGTAAAATTTCTTCAGTAACACGCTTCTCTTCCTCTGCTAAATCTTTTTTTTTGAGCTTTTTTCGCTCAACCAAAGAAGCAGAAAGAGTTTTAAATGCTTCTTTTTTCTTGTCTTCGTTAATATTAACTATAAGATATGAGGCATAATAAATAACCGACTCCAAATCTTTTTGTGAAATATCTAAAAGTAAAGACGTGGGAGACGAAGCACCCTTAAAAAACCATACATGCGATACCGCAGATGCAAGGATAATATGTCCAACTCTCTCTCTTCTGACTCGGGAAAGCGTTACTTCTACACCGCATTTGTCACAAATAATTCCTCTATATCTAATTCTTTTATATTTACCACAGTAGCACTCCCAGTCTTTTGTGGGGCCAAAAATTCTCTCGTCAAACAAACCGTCTTTTTCCGGACGAAGCGTCCTGTAGTTAATTGTTTCAGGCTTCGTGACCTCGCCATACGACCAATTAAGAATATCTTCTTTACTGGCAAGTAAAATTTTAAGCGATTTAAAATCTAATATTGTTGGATCTTTTATTTTTTTGCTGCTATTCATAGCTATTCATAGCATAGAATTTTATTCTCTTGCTTCTTTATCTACATTTGCCTCCGGAACTATACTTGTTTTCAAATCCCCCGTTGCAACTTCACTTGCGCCTAATTGCCTTTGCATTTCATTTGCTTCTTGTTTGACTTTTTCTTCTTGACTTGCAGACATAATCCCTTCTGTTGGTTCCGCCTCAACTATTATGGCGGGTTTTATGGGTACGACATTGAGTCCCAAAGCCTGAAGTTCTTTAATCAAAACTTTAAACGATTCAGGAACTTTTGGTGTTGGGATATCAGTCCCTTTTACAATAGCCTCAAATGCTTTTGCTCTTCCAACGACATCATCTGATTTAATGGTTAACATTTCTTGTAGTGTATAGGCAGCTCTATGAGCTTCAAGTGCCCATACTTCCATTTCTCCCAGTCTTTGTCCTCCCATTTGTGCTTTTCCACCGAGCGGTTGCTGGGTAACTAAAGAATAAGGTCCTGTAGAACGGGCATGAGTTTTATCCTCAACCATATGAATAAGTTTCATCATATATTCGATGCCCACCATAACTGGGTTTTTATACGCTTCGCCTGTTCTTCCGTCATAAAGCGTAACCTTTCCGTTTACAGGAAGACCAGCTTTTTTAAGCACAGATACGATTTTATCTTCTTTTATGTCTTCGAATACAGGAACTGCAAGCTTTGTAGAGAGTTTTTTTGCTGCCCAACCCAAATGAGCTTCTAAAAGCTGACCTAAATTCATACGAGCCAAAACCGAAATCGGAGAAATTACGATATCAACCGGCGTACCGTCCTCTAAACACGGCATATCTGCAACGGGTAAAATCTTTGAAATAACTCCTTTGTTGCCGTGTCTTCCTGCCAGCTTATCTCCTACAACTACGTGTCTAAATTGGGCTACCTCAACGATAATTTTTCGAATCGCCCCCGGCTCTAATTCGTCACCCTTTTTCCTGTCCAATATCGAAACACTGATTACTGTCCCTCTTTCCCCATGAGGTATGCGCAACGATGTGTCTCTGACTTCTCTTGCTTGCTCTCCAAAGATTGCCCGAAGCAGTCTTTCTTCTGCGGTTAGTTCTGTTTCTCCTTTTGGAGCGATTTTACCCACTAGTATATCTCCCGGTCCCACTTCGCTTCCAATAACCACAATTCCATCTTCGTCTAAATTTGCCAAATCTTCATCAGAAACATTAGGAATATCCCTTGTGGTTTCTTCCGGACCAAGTTTTGTTTCTACAACAGAAGCTTCGTATTTCTCGATATGAATTGACGACAACACATCTTCTTTAACGAGCCTGTCGGAAATAACAATTGCATCTTCATACCCCAAGCCGTCTAAAGAAGCATACGCTATTAAAAGATTCTGTCCCAAAGCCAACTCTCCATTTTCAGACGCGGGACCATCAATTAATACATCTCCTTTTCTAACTCTTTGCCCACGAAGTACGTATAGTTTTTGCGTATACGAGGTTGCTTGTGAAGTTCGTTTGAATGATTCAATGGTATAGGTCACTTTTTGACCTTTGTCACCTTGGAATACTAAGCTACTTGCGTCAGCATGAAGCACTCTTCCATCGAATGGGGCTCTGACAACCCGATTCATAACCCCTGAGACTTCCCTTTCCATATTTGTCCCAACCACAGGGCTCTCGGGTTTAACAAGCGGTACTGCCTGACACTGCATATGGGTTCCCATAAGCGCCCTGTTTGCTTCGTCGTGATTAATAAATGGAATTAAAGAAGCCGCTGTCCCAAATACCTGTCTTGGGATGACGTCAATGTATTCTATTTTCTCTTTGTCAACTTCTATAAATTCTCCTCTAAATCGAACAGGCACTCTCTCCGCTTCGATGGTATCTTTATCAGACAAAACCAACGCGGCAGTTATATAATGCTCTGCTTCATCATCAGCGTCTAGGTATACAATTTCATCGGTTGCTTTTATGGTTATTTTTCCTCCTCGTTTTTCTTTTACTACTTTTCTGTACGGCGCTTCTAAAAATCCACAATCATTGACTCGTGTGTATAACGCCATGTATGTAACAAGACCAATATTAGGTCCCTCAGGAGACCTGATTGGGCAAATTCGGGAATACTGAGAACTGTTTATATCCCGAATTGAAAATGCTGCTCGTTCTCTTGAGATTCCACCGGTTCCCATAACTGTCAGTCTGTTTAAATTATCAATTTCAGAAAGCGGATTAGTCTGATCTAAAATAGTTGATAATTGTGATGTTCTAAAAAACTCATTAATAGAAGCCATAATTGGTCGGGCATTAATCAAACTAGCAACAGATACCGGAATATCCGGCTGGATAAGACTCATACGCTCTTTAATACTTCGCTCAAGTCGTAAAACTCCTACTCGAAATGCCGTGGTTGCAACCAATTCTCCTACTCTTCTGACTCGTCTATTGGCCAAACTGTCGATATCATCAACCGTACCCTGTCCGCTCTTCAAAAGAATTAAATACCCAATGGTTGCAATAATATCTTCTATTGCAAGAACTCTTTCCTCTGTGGTTCTAAAGCCTGGTACATTTGATAACTTTTTGTTTATTTTGTATCTACCAACAGTTCCTAAGTCGTATCTCCTGTTATTAAAAAATAGGCTAATAAAGTTTTCTCTTACTTTATCTAACACAACAGGCTCACCTGGGTGCATTTTTTTAAAGATTTCGATTGTGGCTTCTGTTTCGTTTTGGGTTTCGTCTTTCTCAAGGGTATTTTCGATAAACGATTTTTCACCATTTTCTATACTTGAATCTTTAAGTGCTGCAAATTTATCCAAAATGTTTTGATTTGAAGAAAGACCTAATGCTCTTAAAAAGGTAGTTACGGGAAATTTCCTTCGCCTATCGATTTTTACGCTAATCGTATCGTGCCGGGTTGTAGAAAATTCTAACCACGAACCATGAATAGGCCTAATTTCTGCTATATATAAAGGTTTTCCTGTAACCGGATCTGGCACAGAAGTATAAAAAACGCCCGGAGAACGGACGAGTTGGTTAACAACAGCTCTTTCAATACCATTAATAATAAAAGTACCCCTATCGGTCATTTGCGGGATATCTCCTAAAAACACTTCTGCTGTGTGATTTTTGCCTGTTTTTTTATTAGTTAGAATTGCTTTTACGTATAAAGGAGCATCAAAAGTCAAGCCTTTTGCTAAAGCTGTAACAGGATCATTTGTGGTTTTCCCCAAACGGTAATTAGTTAAAGACAATGTCCAATTTTTTTCTGTGAAATCGTCAATTGGAGAAATTTCATGTAAAATCTCTCCGATTGCTTTTTCTTCAAACCACTTATAAGACTGTTTTTGTGCGGCAAGTAAATCCAATTGAGGCTCAATAGAGTATTTTCTTCCCCAATTCTCTCGTACTATGTTGTTTGTTTTTGTATCTTTTTTAGCCATTTGCTTTCTTATATTGCGGGCCGTTTACAACAAAAAAAATAAGCAGTCCCACAGGACTGTCATCTTTTAGAAAAGATAGAGTAAACTACTTATAACACACCTTGAACAGCGGTGTCAAGGCCTGAAAATATTGGTAACTGTTTACACTTCTGACACGATTTTGTCATTCTGGAGGCTGAAAGCCGACTTGCCTGCCGGCAGGTAGGTAGAATCTCTCCCAAAGTTAGATGCTATCGCTACGCCGAGTCAGACTCGGCTGCGCTCCAGCATGACAATTTTATTAGAACTGTGAATAGTTACACATTTGAAACTAACAAGTTGACATACCTAAGGATTTTTAATTATTGAACATTCTTTTCAAAAGAGATACCAGACGCGGTTAAATAGTTCTTCTAAATGAGACCGTAGTGGAATGGGTATTTTCAAATGGGGTTTTGTCGGTCCAACAAATCTGGTATTTACTTATTTCTGACAAAGTATGTCGAGTAAATCCATTTGCTCATGAGGAAACTCATGACTATACCCATATTTTCCAGAATCAGTGACTATATATTCAACCGAATCATCAAGCATTAAACGAGTAAAATGAGCCAGTCTTCCATTTCCCCCACCAACTTCTAAAACTCGAATCGGTTTACCTGCTGATGCTCCTAATCCTTTCGCACGCAAATGTAAATATCGAGAAAATGCGTCAATAAACTCAACGGTTAATAGTTCGTAAAAATTCTTTCTACTCTTAGAATCTATACCAAAACAAAATAAATCCCATTCATTTTTATCAGAGGGTACGCTATGGTCAAAAACAGACCATACTTCTACAAGAGTTGGCAAATGCTTCGGATCATTTAATCGCTATCTTATTGCTTCTTTACTATCTACTTCCTGCTTTTCTAAAACTTCTATCATATTAAGACTGTGAGTGAGACATAATTCACATTGTCATGCTGGATTTATTTCACCGAGTCAGACTCGGTTTCAGCATCTCCATTTTATAGATTCTGAATCAAGTTCAGAATGACATTTATGTCCCAGTCATATTAAGCGTATATCAAAAGTAAATTCTTGAAAGACGTTCTTCAGATTATTGGTAGTAGCTCAAATTGAAGTAGACATTATTTCACCTTAAACATTCTTATTTACGTATAATCTAGAAAAAATACTTGCACTAATCTAAAAACAAAAAATAGGATTGACCATGCCAGAAAAAATAGAAAAATTAGTAATGGTATTGAGATTACTCATTTTACCATTTAGGCCACTTCGCCCATTTCGGGGCTAAAATCAAACCTATTGGGTATACAAAGATCAGAAGTAAGACAGTAATAATAGATTTTGTATCCTCAGACATTCCATGATTTTTCTGCACCATAATTTCATTAAACTCTCTCTGTATTTGTCAAGAGTCAAAAAGATCAAAAAATTGTGATGTTTTTGTGATTAGAAATCCCGTGGAAAATTAGAAAACAAATAGACGATTAAAATCTGAATTAGTTTCAATGTTTTGAAACATTTAAACTCATTCACCTTATCTATTTTACTCTTTTAGGAAAGCTTGTAAAGGGTGTTTGTCTGGAATTGTGTTCGTGCTATAATCTTTCTATGACGGCAAAAGATATTATTGATACCTACATTTCTTTTTTCGAAGAAAGAGGACACAAAAAAATTGAAAATTCTCCGCTTGTATTGCAAAATGATCCGACAACTCTTTTCACAAGTGCCGGCATGCAGCCCTTAGTGCCATATTTGCTGGGAAAAGAACATCCAGAAGGAAAAAGATTGGTAAATGTACAAAACTGTTTTCGCGCTCAGGATATTGATGAAGTCGGAGACAACAGACATACTACGTTTTTTAGAATGCTTGGCAATTGGAGTCTTGGGGATTATTTTAAAAAAGAAGAAGTTTCCTGGTTTTGGGAATTCTTAACCCAAAAGCTTACTATTCCAAAAGAACGGTTATACATAACAGTATTTAAAGGAACAAATGAAATTCCAAAAGACGAAGAAGCAGAGCAAGTTTGGAAAGAAATAATTCTACAGGAAGGAATGAATCCGAAAGAACGGATTCTTTATTACGGTACAAAAAAAAATTGGTGGTCGCGCTCCGGAGTTCCGGAAAATATGCCTGCCGGAGAACCGGGAGGACCGGACACTGAAGTTTTTTATCGATTTAATATAGAGCATAATCCTGCTTTTGGAGATGTGTGCCACCCAAATTGCGACTGTGGCCGATTTATGGAAATTGCAAACTCAGTATTTATGCAGTATGTTAAGCAGGAAAATGGATCATTCAAAGAGCTTCCTAAAAAAAATGTAGATTTTGGCGGAGGACTCGAAAGACTTCTTGCAGCAGTTGAAAATATGCAGGACGTATTCCAAACCTCTCTTTTTGCTCCCATAGTTGCCGGAATTTCCCATGCAATTAACAAACCGTATTCTGAAGAATCAAAAGAAATTCGAATTATTGCCGACCATTTTATTTCTGCCTGTTTTATTGCAGCAAATGACGTAATACCTTCTAATAAAGAACAAGGATATATTTTAAGAAGATTAATCAGAAGAGGACTTGACAGTTTTTATCAGCTGCAGGGAGGAAATCTTTCAGAGATTATCGAAACTATTGTTGATCAATATAAGAATACCGATCAGATTCTTTTAACTAAGTTTGAACATATTAAGAACACAATTCTTGCCGAAGAAAATAGCTACAGTCAAACACGAAGAAACGCAAGGAAACTTATTACCAGAAAATATCCTTCGGCAAGCCATTCGGCCCGAGTTCAGGCCGAGGGCTTGGGGCAAGCAAGAATTGGAGATGAATTAAAAGGACAGGTTGAAATCTCGACAGAAGACGCTTTTGTGTTGTATACAGCTCACGGTCTTTCTCCTGCTCAAATTAAAAGCCTCGGGTTTTTGTTTAATGAGGATGAATTTGTACAAAAAATGAAAGAACACCAGCAGCGCTCAAAAATGTCAGGTACAAAAAAATTCGACAGAGTCAAAGAAATTAGGTAATATATACCTATGCCTATTTCCCTGCCTTTTTTCAAAAAAAAAGAAGAGCCTAAATACTTTTTAGTACTGCTTTTAAGAGGAGAAAAAGTCCACGCCGTACTCCTTGAGGAATTGGATGGGAAAATAAAAATACTCGAAAAATCCCAAGAGTTTTTTCAAAGTTCAATTGAAGACACAAGCGAAGAAGAATTATTAACAGTACTCGATAAAGCCATAACCAATGTAGAATCCACTCTTCCTCTTGATTTCCCTACTCACCAAACTGTTTTTGGAGTAAAAGAAAACTGGGTGCTTGATGGGAAAATAAAAAAACAATACCTTAGCAAACTTAAAAGAATCTGCGATGAATTAGGTCTTGCTCCAATTGGATTTTTAGTTATCCACGAAGCAATCGGACACTTGATGAAAAAAGAGGAAGGAGCACCTGTATCAACACTTCTAGTTGAAACCGGTAAGCGATCTTTAATTGTTTCTTTAATAAAAGCAGGAAGAATACTCGAAACAAAAAGCGCTCCGGTTAAAGGATCATATGCTTATACCGTAGATACACTTTTAAAAGAATTTGCTACAAGCGAAATCTTGCCTTCTCGAATTACTATTTTTAACGACGACAAAAATGAAGATGTGCTAATGCAGGAATTTATCGGACACACATGGAGCAAAAGCCTTCCTTTCTTACATGTTCCTCAAATTACAACTCTTTCTAAAGATTTTGGCATATATGCAATTATAACTGCCTCTGCTCAGCAAATGGGCTTTGAGGTTTTAGAAACAGAAAATGAAGTTGAAATCCACCAACAACTAGAGACTGCAGAGGTTCGTAAACCAGCAATAGAATCAGAAAAAGAAACCGAAGGCTACCAACCACAAAATGAGGTTCAAAGTGTTAAGGAAAGCCAAAGTTTAGAACGAGAACAAGCAGAAGAGATAGAAAAAGGAGAACAAGCAGACAACAAAGAAGCTTTATATCCGAAAGAGGACGTATTCCAAAAATTCGGATTCTACAAAGACACAGACATCGCTAAAATTTCAAAAGAAGAAGTTATTCCACCCGAACCAATGGCGTCTCAAGAAGAATCATCTGCGCATAAACAATCCTCAAATTCATTTTTATACACGGCCATTTTAATACTCTCAAAAGGAAAACACGTTCTTTCTCATACATTTCATACGCATATTAAACATCGTATAAAAAAACCCCGTATTTCTTTTACCATGCCTAAGGGAAAATTTGTTTTGCCGGTATTCATAACAATTCTTTTGTTACTAGGAGCAATCCTATTGTATATTTTTGGTATAAAAGCGATTGTCACCTTGACAATCGAACCAAAAGTTATTAAACAAACCCAAGACGTCGTATTCGTAAATACGTCTTCTGACTTCTCTAAGAATACTATTGCTGCTGATTTTATTACCATATCAGAAGAAGGATCGGTATCCGAAACTATTACAGGCAAAAGAGAAGTCGGAGAAAAAGCCAAAGGATCGGTTACGTTGTACAGCAGATTTACCCAAGATAAAACTCTTCCTTCTGACACAACAATTACTTCTTCAAACGGATTGCAGTTTGTATTTGATGATGATACAAAGCTTGCTTCAGCTTCTGCTGGCGCAAGTGCCTCTCCATCAACTACAAAAGCAAATGTAACGGCAAAACAAATTGGCAAAGAATCTAATCTTCCTTCTGGAACTAAATTTTCTGTTTCATCGTTTGACATATCAGATATAGAGGCAAAAAACGACAGCGCATTCTCGGGCGGATCGAAAAAAGAAATAACCGCAGTATCAAAAAATGATTTACAAAAAGCTCTAGACGATTTACCAAAACAACTCGAACAAAAAGCCAAAGAGGACCTTTCTAAAAAGGTATCAAAAGACCAAGCTATTCTTCCTTCCTTTATCTCAACCACTGTGGGTAAAAAAGATTTTGATAAAAAAGAAGGAGAAGAAGCAAAATCTCTAATACTTAAAGGAACCGTAGACTATAAAGCAATCGCATACAAGAGAAGTGATTTTATTCTTTACGCAACACGTATTCTTTCAAACAGCTTTCCCAGCAATTTTTCCATTTCTCAAAATAATCTAAAAGAAACCGTTAAAAGCATTAAGCAAAAAAATGGTTCGGAAGTTTTATCAACCCTGGAAATCCAAGCGTTTTTAGTATCTAAATTAGATATGGAAAATATGAAAAAAAACATTACCGGAAAGACGTTTTTGCAAGCAGAGGATCTTTTATTAAAACTTCCGCAAGTTTCTGATGTAAGAATTATTCTTTCTCCCAATGTGTCATTTTTACCCAAGTTCCTGCCCCGAATTTCTAAGAATATAGAAATTCGGACGAAAGTAAATGACTAAGCTTTACTATAAAAAATCTAACAAAAAAAATCTAAAGATTATAATCCGTATTGTTTCAATCGGAATATTTCTTGCCGGATTATATGTTCTTTCGTATGTATTCCTTCCTATATACTCATGGCATATATATTTTGCGCCAGTATTCGCTGCTCAAAATGTAAACTACCCAATTCCTAAATTATTACTTCTTACTCCAACAAGTAATACGTCTATTGATACAAAATATCTTGACGCAAAAAATTGGTTTCCTACACTTTCCACGACAGATACTGCTCCAAAAATTTCATCCTATACTCTCTCTATTCCAAAACTATCTATTAAAAATGCGCTTGTTTCTACAATTAACAATGATCTCTCAAAACACTTAGTCCATTACCAAGGAACCGCGCTTCCACCAGACAATGGAAACGCAGTTATTTTTGGTCATTCAACATTGCCGCAATTATTTAATCCAAAAGATTATACAACTATCTTTGCTAGAGCTTATACTCTTTCTAACTACGATAAAATTATTTTACAAATGCAAGGCATTACCTATACATATAGTATATATAACACGACTGTTGTTAATCCAACTGATACTTCTCCGTTTAACCAAGACTATGCTTTTAGTCACCTCACGCTTGTTACCTGTACACCTCCAGGAACAACATGGAAACGCTTAATCATAAAGGCAAAAATTGAGAATTTGTAAAAAATAACTGCTAAAAGCAAGGAAACGATATTTGACATCAATGCGAAAATACTATTAAATATACAAATAATTTTTGTATGACCACACAAAGTTCTTCTAAGAAGGTATGGCCAACACAAAAACCTACTCTTGAAGTCCAAATCGCATTAAACGCAATCAGAAAAAAACTAGTTGGAAAAAGTTTAAGCTACAAAGAAATCTATGCCATTATGGATTCTATTTCTCACAAACGCTTAGGGGATGTTTTAACAACATATTTTGCCGCCTCAGGTTACTCGACCGGATTTAATAACCAAGAATTATTTTATCTAACGAAAGCAATGGTTGAAACCGGAGAGCGTCTCCATTTTAAAGGAATCGTCGCAGACAAACATTCAATCGGAGGAATCCCCGGGACACGAACAACACTTGTTGTTATCCCTATTATTGCCGCTGCTGGTTTTACAATTCCTAAAAGTTCTTCAAGAGCTATCACAACTCCAGGCGGAACCGCAGATGATATGGAGGTTTTAGCACCCGTTGAATTTAGTAAATCCCAGATTTATGACATAGTTAAAAAAACAAACGGCTGTATTGTATGGGGTGGAAGTTTTCATATTGCTCCAGCTGATGATATTATTATCCGAGTTGAAGAGCCTCTTCTATTTGAAAGTTACGATAAAATATTAGTTTCCATTATGGCAAAAAAAATTGCTTTCGGGTCTAATCATGTCGTAATTGACATTCCATACGGACAATCCGTAAAAGTACACAGACTTAAAGATGCTCAACTTTTAAAAGAAAAATTTGAATTTTTAGCAGAAAAATTTCATATAAAAATTCGCTGTATTGTCCATAGAACAGACGAACCAACAGGTTGTGGTATTGGTCCAATTCTTGAAACACGCGAATCTTTAAGAGTCTTAGAACAAAAACCAAATCGACCATTGGATCTGGAAATTCGAAGTTTGAATTTGGCTGGAAACTTATTAGAAATTTGCCTAGAAGATTCTCCTCAAAAACTACGAAAGACCATAAAAACAGAATATGGAAACGGCATTGGCTGGGCAACGCATCTTTTAAAAATCGGGCTGGCTCTTTCTAAAATGCGAGAAATTATAAAAGCCCAAGGAGGGAAAGAGAATATAACAAGCGATGACCTAAAACCAGGAAAACATACATACAAAGTTTACTCTCAAAAAAAGGGAATTGTAAAGAAAATAAACAGCCATAATGCAACTGTTATTACTAAAACCTTAGGGGCCCCTCATCAAAAAAGAGCTGGAATTTACTTAGAGAAAAAAATAAAAGAACATGTTGAAAAAGGAGAACTTCTCTATACGCTGTATAGTGATAATGAATTTACTATGGAAGAAGCAAAAAAAACGCTTTCTGAATTCGAAATATTTACAATAGAATGAGGAAACTGGTAATACTTCTTTTTATTTTTGGAACATTTGTTCTCGGCGGTATCGCTTGGTGGAACAATGCGCTTTCTGCCGTTGACAAAAACAACACATCAAAAAAAATTTTTGTTATATATAAAGGACAGGGTGTCAAGACAATTGCAAATAATTTAAAACGCGAAAGTTTTATCAAAGACCCAATTGTTTTTTTTATATTAGTTAAAAAATTAGGAATCGAAGGAAAAATTCAAGCCGGAGATTTTCGTCTTTCTCCTTCTCAGTCGGCAACTGATATTGCCCAAACCTTAACCCATGGGACACTCGATGTATGGATAACAATCCCCGAAGGACAAAGAGCAGGTGAAATCGCAGATATTTTAAAAGACAATATTTCTACTTTTGAACCCTCTTGGAAAATTGAATTAAGTCAGCACGAAGGATACTTATTTCCGGATACCTATTTAATTCCGAAAGATGCTTCTATTTCATTTATTATTTCTCATTTAAAAAATAATTTTAATAATCAATATGCAAAAGTTCAAACTTCTGAGAATCAAAAAAAAATTGTCACCATCGCATCTCTTATTGAGCGAGAAGCTAAATTTAAAGAAGATAGACCCCTTGTTTCTTCTGTTATTCATAATAGGCAAAACCTGAGTATGCCGCTTCAAATCGACGCAACTATTCAGTATATGCTGGGTTATCAATATAATGAACATAGATGGTGGAAAAAGAATTTAACAAAAGAAGATTTACAAATTGACTCTCCCTATAATACCTACATTCATCCGGGTCTTCCTCCAACCCCTATTGCAAACCCAGGGCTTTCTGCATTACAAGCAGCGGCCCAACCTATAAACACAGATTACTTGTATTATATTTCTGATAAACAAGAACACAATCATTATGCAAAAACACTTGAAGATCACAATGCAAATATTAAGAAGTATGGACTGTAAAAAACTGTCATTGCGAGGAACTTATGTTCCGAAGCAATCTCTAATTGAGACTGCTTCGCTCCGCTCGCAGTGACAAGTTTTAAACATTAATTGATCCGTCTTTTAGGCACTCCGCGGAAGAATCGTTTGGTTTTTTTCTCAAAATTTTCAGTTACTTTTGCTGCTGTCTCTGCGACATCAGCAGCGTTTGACGCGGCTTTTGCTGCTGTTTGGGCTAATTCACTTACTTTAGAAAGACTTGTTGTGGTAATTTTTTCAATCGCCGATTCAACCTGCGGTATTGTTTCTTTTACTTTCGAACGAATAACTTGTGATGGTTTAACTTCATCCTCAAGTAAAAAATCCTCCAAGTCAGAAATTCCTTCGATGCCTTCTTCTGTTAATGTTTTTAACAACCGTTTGCCTTTTTTTGTGCCGAATAAAAATACTCCCACTCCTCCTAAAATAGCTCCCAATAAAAATCCATTGCCAAATGCGTTTGAATTATGATTGTCGTGATTATTATTACTCATGTTTTGATTTACCTGCCTTTCTTTTAAAAAAACGCGCTAGTAAATTTCCTACTTTTACTCCTTCAGAAAGAGCTGAAAATGAAAATAAAGAAGATAAAGGGGAAGAAACTGTCTGGGAAATTACTCCGGCATCGTCTAATATTTTATTTGCTTTTTTTACTGTTCTTCGTAATTCCCGAAGTATTAAAAATACCTGAACACCTAAAATAGCCAAAAGGATTGTGAGTACTGAAATAACTATCAAAAGTATAATCTGAGCAGCATCCGCCATAGCAGTATTACACTAGCAAAAAATCCACCCCTCGTCAATCCGATCTATCTATAATTTTCCAGTACATCTTTACAGCTTTTTCTATCTATTCAAGAGGTATGTATTCATTGGCTGAATGAATTACCTCCTTTACACCTGGTCCTAAAACAACTGCTTCGATTCCATGTTGAGCAAAAAATACTTGATCTGTTGACCCAAGAGAAGTTGTAATAGATAGTTTTGGAAAAAACTTTTTCATTTTCTTTACGACTTCATTGTTACTAGAAATATATATTGGTTCAATTGGATTTTTTAGAAATGAGGTGATAATTTCTTCTCCTACTGTTTTTTTAAGTAACTCTAATAATTTTCCGTGAAGCTTCGGGGTTGTTCTTATATCAAGAGTTACAAAACAAGCGCTTGGAATTTTGTTAATTGATTCACCAGATGTATAAATACCGGTAATATTAAGACTTGGTTCTCCTAATATATAATCCTCAAATTCTATCTGCCAATTCTTAAACTCTTTTTTTATTTTTCCTAGTGTGGCTAAAAATTTTTCAATAGCATTATCAGAAAAATCATGTTGTTTTGCTCCGTGACCAGCTTTTCCCAATGCTTGAATTTTGATAAACGCATTTCCTCTATGACCAATTTCTATAGAAGAAAGATTAGTCGGTTCTCCAACAATCGCAAAAATTTTCTCATACTGTCATACTGTTTAAAGTATTTAGTTTTTTTAAACCACCTCAAAAAAATTTTGTGTTCCCAAACCATCAGTTTCTTCATTACAAACAAATGTAAACCAAACATCAAGTGGAGAATTTTGTAAAGATTTTGCTAAAAGAAGCATTGCTGCGATTGCTCCTTTATTATCACTTGCTCCCAATCCATACAGTTTTCCATCAAAAATTTTTCTTTCTAACGAACTACCTTCTATAGTATCCATGTGCGCATTAAAAATAATGCACTTGTTTTTATTTTTTCCTTTGAAACAAATTACTACATTTCCATGTAGAAGTTTTGCTGGAATATTATTTTGTTTACAAAAATTCAAAATAAAATTTGTGAGCTTTTTTTCCTGTCCAGAAGGAGAATAGATTTGAACCAGATTCTGTAAAAGTTTTTCAGGATTCATAGTGTTCTCCTTTTCCGCCAAAAAGTTTTTCACTTTCTTTTTTTGTTTTCAATTTTGCATCAGTTATTCTTCTAATGTTAAAGTGCGTCCAATCGCTATATTTTTTTACGAGGATTTTTTTGAACGATTTCTTGTTTGAAAAGCATTAGTATATGAACCTTCGTTACCCATAAATCATACAAAACCAATTTCTGGTCTAATTCTTTTTGCTTTTCCGAAATAATAAAATGATCCGTGTTCATACTATTTTTTTTGCATTAAATATAACAGTATTGCCATTTGTGCCCACATCCTATTTTCTGCCTGATCTAAGACAATTGAATTCTTACTATCCAAAACTTCATCAGTAACTTCAACATTTCTTCTTACTGGCAAACAGTGCATAAAATATGCATTATTCGTTAGTTTCATTTTTTTAGAATCAACAATCCAATTTTTTAATCCTTCTCTGATTTTTTTCTCTCTTTCCCAATTTCCGTAATAAGACAAAGCTCCCCAACTTTTAGCACATACCACCTCTGCATCTTTAAAACTTTCTTCCATATTATTTGAAAATGACAATCTTCCTTCTGCTTCTTGTGATCTTTTTTTCATTGTTTTAACAGTTTCCTCATCTAATTCCCACCCTTTAGGATAAGTAACTGTTACGTCCATCCCTAAATCACATGCAGATAAAATTTGAGAATTCGGTGTTGCAATCGGTAATGCTTTCGGATGATAAACCCATGTAAGCACACATTTTTTATTTTTTTGCATTACCAAGTTTTTCTTTAATTGTCATAGCATCACCCAATCCTTGACATGGATGAAACACGTTAGACTCCATATTAATTACTGGAACTGAGGAATATTTCATGAATGATTTTACAACAGTATCTTTTTTTAATTCTTCCCAAGCTTTAACATTCACACTCTCAGTTGAACTTGTAATTAATTCGCTTGATCTTATTGCCAATCCATCACAGTATCTAGATAAAACACCAGATGCTTCTTTTACATGCTCAATGGTATTCTTATTCATAGCTACGCCGTCATTAAATTCAAAAGTATAACTACCATCCCAGGCATTGAGCCAATGATTGCATCTGCAATTTTAGGAGAGATTGGGGACATTAAAAGATTTCCCAATGTTCCATCTCTAATTGCTTATGCAGGACTGGACCCCACTACCTTTGAATCGGGAAGCAGCATCACAAAACACAGGAAGCTTTCTAAGAAAGGCTCTAAGTATTTAAGAACTGCACTATGGCAGGGTACTGTTTACTCTTTGGTACATAATCCCAACTTAAAAGCATTCTATGACAAGAAGCTCTCTGAGGGAAAACCAAAACAAGTAGCTTTAGGTGCTGTGACCAACAAACTTACCAGGATTATTTATGGCATCCTAAGATCTGGTCAAGATTATCAACTAGATTTTAGTTAGATCCAATATCTTGTTAAAGTGCTAAATCTTTACTCCTTAAATTGGAGTAAATTGTTAGTGTCTTTTTTAGTACTCATACTGCTATCCATTTTTGATACTTGACATTTTATAGCTAGTCTTTGAACCACTATTCTAGTTCAAGAGTGTAACCGATGTATCTCATCTTCTGCATGTCATTCAAACTCGATTCAGAATTTCTAAGATCCTGAAATAAACTCAGGATGACAAGAAGTATTTACTTTACCTCCACGTGTCTCTCGATTTTTGTTTCTTTGCCGAATCGATTTACAGCCCGAATTACGATTATTGACTTACCTAAGAATACGTCAACTGTTTTTTTAAACATTCCCTTTTCTTCCAAAAATACAGCATTATTATTAATATACACTGTTACATTGGAATCTGTTTTGCCAATAATTTGCACAGATGAACCGTTAAGCACTACTCCTTCTTTTGGACTTGTTACTTCAAGCGGTGGAGCTAAAAATGCGTACCGATTTTGATAAAAAATATAAGTTACCAACAATAGTAACAATATAACAATAGTAACAATTGTCCGACTTAACCTTGTTCTATGAATAGAAAAATCCTGTCTTCCTACAAGACCTTCAGGTAAAACTCTATATATTTTTTCTTCATCAAATTCCCTTCTAAAAAGAGCCATGGTTTCTTTTTCCGGAAGTCCAAGATATTCAATATAATTACGAACAAATCCCTGGGCGTATGCTCGTGACGGAAGTTTGTTATATTCCCCTTTTTCTATTGCGGAAAGAAATTGAGGTTTAATTTTTATTGCCTTTGATACATCTTCCAAGGTTAAACCTTTTTTACTGCGTGCGTCAAAAAGAATCTGACCAACATGAATCATAAATTCAAAAATCAAAAGGCAAAATTTCAATTCAAAATGCAAAAGTAAAGATTGTTTAGAACTGGATTTTGACTTTTTACTTTCACTTCTGAATTTTGACCTTTGACTTTTGACTTAATTATTGTTCTTGTCCGTGCAAGCTATTGAGGAACTCCTGTGCATTTTGGACAAGTACGTCTCTTGGCTTGGCCCCTTCTCCAGGGCCGACAATTCCAATTTCTTCTAACTGATCAAGTATCCGAGCAGCCCGAGAATACCCGACAGATAATCTTCTTTGTAAAAGCGAAGCCGACGCTCTATCGTGTTGGCATACTGTCCGAATTGCTTCTTCAAATAACGGATCTCTTCCGTCAGGTGAACCTCCACCTGTGTGTCCGTTGCCTTTTTTAAGAGGCAATTGTTGCGCTGTAACTTCTTCTGTATATTCAACCGGAATTCCTTTTGATTTTAAGAAATCAACTAATTTTTTAACTTCTTTTTCCGAAACATACGTACCTTGAATACGCGTTGGTTTGGCTTGATCTGGAGGGACATATAACATATCTCCTCTTCCTAATAATTTCTCAGCCCCAGGGCCGTCGATTATTACCCTGGAATCAATCATCGAGGAAACGTTAAATGCGATTCTGCAAGGTATATTTGCTTTAATAAGTCCTGTGATAATATTAACAGACGGCCTTTGGGTTGCAATTACCAAATGAATTCCGGTTGCCCTGGCCATTTGAGCAAGACGGGCAATAGAATCTTCAACATCAACTGGAGCAAACATCATAAGATCCGCAAGTTCATCAATGACAATCACAATATAGGGAAGTGCCTGAAATCCGGATAATTCATTGTATCCGTCGATGTTTTTTACTCCTCTTTCTGCAAATAATTTATACCTTCTGTCCATTTCGCCCATCGCCCATTTTAATGCAGATAAGATTTTTTCCGGTTCTACAATTACCGGAGTAAGTAAATGCGGAATACCATTGTATGCTGTAAACTCAACTCGCTTTGGATCAACAAGAATTAACTTTAACTCAGCAGGAGACGCACGAAATAAAAGCGTGCAGATAAAAGAATTAATTAAAACTGATTTTCCAGATCCTGTGGTACCGGCAACTAACACATGAGGCATTTTGGCAATGTCCGCAACAACTGAATTTCCCGACACGTCAAGACCTAATGCAGCCGTTAATTTTGATTTACTCCTCTGCATGGAAGAAGAAACAAGAATTGTCTTTAATGTGACAATTTCAAGCGATTTATTCGGAATTTCTATACCAACTAAATTTCTTCCGGGAATCGGCGCTTCGATTCTGATTTGTCCGGTTGGAGCTTCCGTTGCCAAAGCCAAATCGTTTGATAATGCAGTAATTTTAGAAACCTTTGTGCCCAAAGCAATTTCCAAAGCATACTGGGTAACAGCAGGACCTAGGTTTACTTCAGAAACCCGGGCGTCAACGCCAAAGCTCTGTAGAGTTTTCTCTATAACTGCAGCGACTTTTTTAATATCTCCCCTGTCTGCTTTTTGATTTGAAGCATCAGACAAAAGAGATAAAGCCGGATATTCCCAAATTCCTCCACTTGTTAATTCTCCAACAGTATTGGTTACTAATTTTTCGGACAAAAGCTCTGGTTCTTTTTTTACGTGCTGAATTTTTATATTGGCAGCCGGAATCACAGCTACATCTTTTATCCCTCCTCCTTTTATTGCGATTGGTTTATTTCTGACAATAAGTTGTTTTTTTGTTTTGAAAAGTGAGTTAATAAGATTTTTTGGATAGAATCGTAAAATATTTTTAATTGTAAAAGAAACACCTTGCGTTAACTCATCTAGTGTTGTATCAAACAATACCACTAATCCCACAAATACTCCTATCAAAAACACAAGCATGCTCCCTAATTTGGTAATCATTTCCGCAAATGTTCTAAATAACATTTCGCCGACTCTTCCACCCTGTGTAAGACCAACAAGAGAAGTAAAAAACAAGACAAACCCAAGCGCTACATTAGGTTTTGAAATAAATAGTTTTAGTCGTAAAAATAAAAAACCAAACAGAATTATTACAAAGGGAAATAATATTGCGGAAAACCCAAACATTTCTTGGAGTTTTGTATTTAATGTCGTAAACGAACCGCCGCTTTCTCCAGGTGGAGTAAAAAATGTAAGAAGAAGTAAACCACCTGCTAAGATAAACCCTAAAGCAAAAAGAGTATAAATTGTCTCTTTTCGAAGTTTTAATTTTGGACCTCTCCGCCTATATCTTCTCTTGGGCATATATTCTATTATATAAGTAAAATTTCCTAATCACAAGCGTATCTAAACTTCAATCACAACCGGAAGCACAAGGGGGCGTTTGCGGAGTTTTCTCAAAATAAACCGTTCGCAGACTTCTCCGACAAACTTTCTCATATATGTCCAATTACTTACTAAGCCATTTTTTTTCTTTAATGATTTACATAATTCCCTCTCTACTCCTGCTGTTAACCTTTCTATGTTAACCGCAAATCCGCGGGTAATAATATCAGGTTTACCAACAAGCTGACCATTCGATGAATCAATTTCTACCATGATAATTACAATCCCTGATTCCGATAATTTTTGCCTGTCTCGTAAAACAAAACTTTCTAATTCCTCTCCTGTTATTTCATCCACAAACACGTTTCTGACAGGAATTTTTCTGCCTAATCTTCCCCCGTTTTGATTAAATACAACCTCCTGCCCGTCTTCGACTAAAAAAATAGTTCCCTCTGTGTAGCCGTTTTCTTTTGCTAATTGTTTGTATAAAGCCATGTGCCTAAAATTCCCGCCAATGGGCAATAGTGTTTTTGGCTTTGTCAGCTGAATAAGTTTTACTAATTCATCCCATGACCCGTGTCCTGAAACGTGTAATCCAACGTGGATTTTTGGATACAAAACCCTGATTCCTTTTTTAGAAATCTCGTCAATCATAGAATTTACCAAGACTTCATTCCCAGGAATCGTATCCGAAGAAAAGATGATAGTGTCCTGGGAGGTTAATTTAATTTCTTTATGTTCTCCATTTACAATTCGTGCCATGGAAGAATTCTCTTGTCCTTGGCTTCCTGCAACGAGGAGGACAATCGAACTATCAGAGCAGCGTTCTAATTCATCAATTTGAATTTCTGTGTTTCCATCAAGCTTTATGTAACCCATTTTTATGGCAATCTCTTTTGCTTTTATTAAAGATCTGCCAATAAAACAAACTTTTTTACCTAGTGTTTCCGAAGCTTGTATAATTTGATTAAGACGGGCGATATGAGAAGAATATGTTGTCACCAAACATTTTCCCTTGCTTTCCTGTATCGCTTTATAGAGCGAGTCATATAACGGAGTTTCCGACCCTGAGTTTCCTTTTTTTTCTGTCCCCAAACAATCAGATAATAAACAAAGCACTCCTTCATTTCCGGCTTGGGTAATTTTTTGATAATCACTCACTTTTTTATCCCACGGCATATCATCAAATTTAAAATCACTGCCGTGATAAAAATTACCAATTGGAGTTTTAATAAACATATGCGAAGTGTCTGGAACCGAATGGGTAACATGAATAAACGAAACAGAAAAATCTCCCAGTATTTTTTGATTACTCGTGAATGGAATAGATTGCACTCTATGATCAAGTCCGAATTCTTTTAATTTTTCATTGCAAAAAGAAGCGGTAAGCGGTGTGGCAAAAATAGGGAAATTTGGCAATTGCGGAAGAATAAATGGTAGTGCACCCAAATGATCCTCGTGTCCATGAGAAATACACATACCTACAATTTTTTTTCCTGATTGAATTGCATTGAGAATATAGGTGATATCTGGAACGAGTAAATCAACACCAAACATTGTTTCATCCGGAAACCCAAGTCCGCAGTCAACAATAAGTATTTGATTATTATATTCATATATATACATGTTGCGGGTAACGTTTCCGGGACCACCGAGGGGAATAAGGGAAAGAGTATCCATATTAATTCCTAATTTCAAATTTCCAATTAATAATTTCAAATAAGGTTCCTTATTTATTTGAAATTCTCTGTATATTCTACCACGTCAGGAGAAATTCTTTAATATTTTGTGAATTTATGTGTACTGTTTGAGCTTTTCCCTCAACTATAATCCGCGCTGCTTTTCTTAACATCCCTTCTATTGTCCTATACAAACTTCTAATTCCAGAATCATACCCTAAAGGTCTTATAACTGTTGGCCATAAGTTATCATCAATAAAAATTTTATTTTCTGTTAATCCTGTTTGGGCTCTAATCCGAGGAAAAAAAAAGCTCTTGGCAATCACAATTTTTTCTTGATCTGTATACGAAGGCATTTGAATAATCTCAAGTCTATCCAAAACTGCAGCAGAAATATTTGTGGTGTTATTTGCAGTAGCGATAAATAGTACTTCTGACAAATCAAATGGATAATCAATATAATGATCGGTAAATGCTTTATTTTGCTCAGGATCCAAAAGCTCTACTAAAACTCCCATAATATCGGACATTCCGTGTTCTGATACCCTGTCCAATTCGTCAAGTAAAATAACACAATTTTTACTTCCGGCGCGAACTAATTTTTTAATAATGTATCCTGGTTCTGCATCGGGCATTGCCTTGGATTGACCCCGTAAAGCCCTTGCATCTCCCATTCCTCCAAAAGGAATTCTTTCAAATTTTTTTCCTAAACTTTCTGCAATAGAATAAACCAATGTTGTTTTTCCGGTTCCGGCAAGTCCAACAAGACATAAAATAGGCGCTTTTGAAGGAATCAATTGTTTTTCTTGATTTTCTTTTAAAATTAAAACTGATAAATAATTTAGAATATATTCTTTTACACCGGAAAGCCCATAATGATTTTTATCCATTACAGATTTTGCTGTCGTTAGATTTAATATATCCTGAGTTTTTTTATTCCAGGGAAGACTCACTACCCAATTAATGTAGGCAACCGAGCTTTCATATTCTGTAATATATGTTGAGCTTAAATACCCGGAAGATGCTCGTAAAAGAGCAAGACGCGAAACCCGCTCCGTAAGTAAATCTTTTAAGTCAGCAGGGATATCTGCTTTTTCTATTTTCTCTCCGAGTTTTCTTACTTGATCCGAAGCATCAGTAGGTTTCTGAATTACTGGCTGAACTGGTTGATCAGTTGGGACAGAAAGATCCATACCTATAGAATACTACAAATACTACCAATAAACAAAATAATTCAGAATCTAGAATTCATAATTCAGAATAAAATTAAGAATGTAGAATTATAAATTCTAGATTCAATTCTGAATTCTAAGCTCTGAACTCTAAATTCTAATAGTGGGTTTTTCGAAAGCGTGGACGAGGAGAGGTAGATCGAAGGTTATTTCTCTCCGACCTTTCTCTTTGAAATTGCCTTGACAGCGGATGAGGCGAACGCCTCTCAGGTCTTTCATCTCGTCTTTCTGGTCTTCTTCCCGAAGTCTGTCCTCGCCTGTCAAGTCTTCGACCCCCAGGTTCAGACCCGAAGGTCCCGCGACCTCGGCTTTCGGCCTCCGGCCCAAACAACATTGACAAGTTTATCCTTCCTTGCTCATCAATTTCTGCGACTCTGACTTTTACTGTTTGTCCAATTGACACTACATCCGATGGGTCTTTGACAAAATTTGTTGACATTTGAGACACATGGACCATTCCTTCTTTTCCAGGAAGAATTTCAACAAAGGCTCCAAAAGGAAGCATGCGCCTTACAACTCCTTCAAACTCCTCTCCAACAACTATTTCCCGGGTCAAATTCCTCACCCAATCTGTTGCCTTTCTAACAGCTTCCTCAGAAGTCCCCGAAACCGTAACTGACCCGTCATCCTCAACATCAACCGTTGCCGAAGTTTCGGCAATAATATTTCGAATAACTCGCCCGCCCGGCCCAATTACCTCACCGATTTTTTCAATCGGTATCTTAACAACTTCTATTTTGGGAGCAAATTCAGAAACTGCTGCTCGTGAAGCAGTAATAACTAACTTCATTTTTTCTAAAATAGAAAGCCTCCCCGCTTTTGCTCTTTGTAGTGTTTCCTTAATCTGATCAATGGTTAAACCCAGAATCTTTACGTCAAGTTGAACTGCCGTAATACCGCTGTCTGTACCACTAACTTTAAAATCCATATCACCGGAAAAATCTTCCAGCCCAATTATGTCGGAAAGAATGACATATTCATCTTTACCTGAATCTGCTAAACGGCTCATCATTCCCATAGCAATCCCTGCAACTGGTTTTTTGATCGGAACTCCGGCATCCATTAAAGCCAGTGTTGATCCGCAGGTTGCTGCCATACTCGTGGAACCATTAGACGATAATATTTCAGAAACAACCCTAATGGTATAAGGAAATTTTTCTTGACTTGGAATAACAGCTTCAAGTGCCCGTTCTGCCAAAGCTCCATGCCCAATTTCCCTTCTTGAAGGAGTACCCATTCTCCCTGTTTCCCCTACAGAATAAGGAGGCATGGAATAATGATGAATGTATCGCTTGGATTCTTCTCCTTCTGCGGATTCGATTAACTGCTCGAGTCTTGGAGATCCAAGAGTTACAACTGTCAAAGATTGAGTGTTTCCTCTTTGGAACAAGGCAGATCCGTGAGTTCTCGGCAAAAGTCCAACTTCTACGGTTATAGGACGAATCTCATCGATTTTTCTTCCATCTACTCTTTGAGACTTGGTTAAAACAGCCTCTCTAATTCCTTCAAATAGAATCATTTCAACTGCTTTTGCTATAGTTTTTTTATCTACTGGGCTTTCCGGATTTGCTAATCCTGAGCTTGCCGAATGGACTTCTTCAAAAATTTTACTAAGTAGATCTTCTGATTCTGAGGAATCAGCTTCTTTTGTCGCTCTGGATTTTCCCAGTTCTATAATCTCTGATTTATATGATTTTTCAATCCGGGCAACAAGCTCATGTAAGACGCTACTTTCTGCTGCAACTTCTTTCTTTTGTCCAATTTCTTTCGCTAATTTCTTTATTGCCTCAATAATTTTTATATTTTCTTCGTAAGCTTTCTGAATTGCTTCAACAACAACGTCCTCGGAAACTTGTCTTGCATCAGCTTCAAGCATGAGGGTTTTTTCTTTTGTTTGAGTCACTACCAAGTTAAGATCGGAAAGGGCTATTTCTGCGATATGAGGATTTATAATAAAATCATACTTCCCATTTCCTTGTTCTTTTATAAGACCGATTCTAACGGCACCAACAGGACCTTTCCATGGAATTTTTGACAAAGACAATGCTGCCGAAACCGCAACAATTGACAATACATCCGGTTCATTCTCTCCATCAACTGATAAAACAGTAACTACGACTTGGATTTCTTTTTTGTATTCTTTAGGAAATAAGGGTCGAATTGACCTGTCTATTAAACGTGCTGTTAAAATTGCCTCGTCTGAAGGTCTGCCTTCCCGTTTTACCCACCTACTCCCTTTAATTCTTCCGCCTGCGTACAACCTTTCTACGTACTCAACTGTCAAAGGAAAATACCCTAATTCTGTTTCCTTTCCTTCCACAACAGTCACCAGTACCATTGTGTCTCCCAAACGAGCAAGTACGGAGGTTGTTGCTTGCCCAGCAAGCTGTCCTGTCTGTAGAATTATGGTTTTTCCGTTAATATCTAAGTTTACTGAGGTCTTTTGCATGTATTCTTTTTTCTTTCTTTAACGTAGCCTTAAGAAGCATCTCTCTTAGGTCACTTTTCTCATTATATCACACGTTAATCTTTTAGTCCAATCTTCTTAGCAATTGCTGCGGCTCGTTTTTTTTCAACTTTTCCCAAAAAATTTAAAAGTCTTCTGCGTTTGGCAATCATGGATAAAAGCCCACGCCTGCTATGTATGTCATGAGTATGATTTTTTAAATGCTCTGTTAATCTTTCAATTCTCCTTGTTAAAAGCGCAATTTGGACTTCCGGACTCCCTGTATCTCCACTAACCGTCTGAAATTCTTTAATAATTTCTTGTTTAAGTGTCGAAGATAACGACATATAGGGATGTATTATAGCAGGAACAAAAGCTTACTACAAGCATTGAAAGTATCAAAAAGATACAAAACTTTATACTATGGTTGATCCTTTATAGATTTTAGGAGCAAGCCAATCTGGCGGAGCCTCCTTTTTCTTTTCCTGTTCTATCTCTTCTATGCTACTGGCTGGAAGTTTCTGTTGAGTTTGTTTATTCGGTTGAGCAGAAGGTCTGGGTCCAAAAAACGGATCATACGTTCCTCCAAAATCACCTTTTGGTAATACTTGTCTGACAGCTCCTTTCTTCATAAGAAGTGCTGCCATTTCGAAGGCGACAGTGGAAGTTTTCGGATTGCCAAAATTATTTGTAGCGCTTGAAATTCCGGAGAGGAGATTTTGAGCTTCGTCAATACCAAATTCTAAGGGTAAAGAAGACAAAAGTGTTGCAATCTGCTCAGAAACTGAAGAAAAATTAGGCGACACCAACACCACGTCGCCAAATCCTTGATTTTGAGTATTGTTGTCAATATTGACTACCGTTGTGTCTTTTAAGCTCTCCGTATCAAATAACTTACCTAAATCAGAAAGTCGTGGTGTACCGATAACAAATAAGATTTTTGCAGGAGATATACCTCGTTTATACCGTATTTCTTGCTCAGAAAAAGTAAGTCCGACTTCTCCAGCCTTAACAACTATATTAAGGTATCCATCTTCAAGGGTATACGAAACTTTTTCTATTTCTCCTTCTTTATACGGAAAAGAAACAATCAGATCTCCCGTGCTACCGTTTAAATCTGTTTTTACCCTATCAATTCCTACGAGTGTTGAAACTTCAACCAAGGGTGAAGTTGGAGAAGCAATGACAACCTGCTTTCCCATTTTTTCTAAAGATAAAGCTAAGGATAGAGCGGCAGCCATTGTGTCAAGTGTTGGATTTTGACCAACCGCAATAGCTATTTTGTCATTTTTGGACAGAAGATCACGAATTTTTGCAAACGTAGGGTTGTCCATACTGTCAGTCGTGGCATAATAGCATATCTCCTATAGTAAAGTCAAGCACCGGAGCTATGATAATTCCGCATTCTTTTCCCTTCTCAACTTTAGAAGCTTGTTCTTTGCCAATTCTAACCGAAGTAATCGTGCTTTCGCCAATAACTTCTTCTCCTCTTATAAGCCGCACCTTGTCTCCCCTCGCAACTCGTCCCTCTGTAACTCGAATCCCCAAAACTTTTGTTTTTTCAAATGGAAAGCTTGCAAGCACGACAGCAGAACCAAAAATCTGTTCTTGCAATGAAAGCTGTTTTCCTTCCAAAGCATCTTTTACCTCGTCTAAAAGCTCGTAGATAACCGTGTAATTTTTCAGAAGTACTCTTTCTACTTGCGCTAGTCTTTGGACTTCATTCCTTATTTTCGTATTAAAACTAACGAGTATTGCTCCTGTTGATTTTGCTAACAAGACATCTGCTTCTGTTACTTCTCCTGTTTTTTTCAAAATTACTTTAATTTCTTTGGGAAGAGAGGCCGTAATTGCTTCCAATGCTCCTTCAGTCTCAGCGCATACTATAATAGAAAGTTCGCTCGCCTCGCTACTCATAAAAAATAATGACTTTTTCCCTTCTGCTTTTTCTATTTTTTCTACTTTTCCTACTTGTTTTATCTGTGCATCTGATTTTTTATAGACCATTTCACCTACTACAGGTGGATCTTCAAATCCTAAAATTTCCACTCCTTCTCCTTCTTCTGCTTTTTGAATCTTTTCTCTTTTATCCGTAATTAAAGCTTTGACACGGCCATGTATTTTTCCTGAAGTAATTTCATCTTTTATCTTTAAATTCCCTTTTTTTATAATTACTGTTGCAAGCGAACCTCTTTTTATATCCCGCTTTGACTCAATCACGATTGCCTCAAACCTTTCGACTCCACTTGGGACAAGTTTTTCCGCTCCTACTTTTAGATCAAATACTAATAAAATAAGCTCAAGCAACTCCTTAATATTGTGACCTGTTTTTGCTGATACCTCTATTTGAGGTATGTCTCCGCCTCTTCCTTCTACGAGTACTTCTTCTTTTGCCAATTCTCCTATTACCTTTTCCGGGTTTTTATCAGGTAGGTCTGATTTTGTCAAAACAACAATAAAAGGGATTTTAGATACTCGTAAATGCTGAATTGATTCTTTTGTCTGAGGCTTAATCCCTTCACTTGAAGAAACTATTAACAATCCAATATTTGCAGCTGTTGCCCCCCGACTTCGCATCTTGCTAAACGCTTCATGTCCTGGCGTGTCAATAAAAGTAATCTGTCTTTTTTTATCTTCATGAAAAACCTCAACGCTTGAGGCACCAATTCTTTGGGTAATTCCGCCGTGCTCCAGTACTGCTATAGATGTTTTTCGAATTGCATCCAAAAGTGAAGTTTTTCCGTGATCTACATGACCCAAGACCGCAACTACCGGAATGCCTAAATTGCCTGAAGTTTGAACTAATTTTTGTGTATTTTTTTTTGGCATACAATAGTAACTGTGACCGAAATTTTCAGAAGACTCGGAATGCTCGGAGATCCAGTATTTCAGGGGGTCTGATTATCAGATAGTCTGATTTGCTGATATTCTGTCATACTGAGTTTTCTGAGTTTTCCGAATCATTTTTCTCTTTTTGAATTTTCTTTTTTGCTTTCTTTGCCTTTTTAGCTTTAGCTGCCGGCTGAGTACTTACATCATCCGTCTTAACCTCTTTTGCCTTCCCTTCTGTCCCTTTTGCGTCAGTCGCATTTGACGCAATCTCTTCTTGAACTTCTTCTTGCGTGTCCTCCAAAACTTCAGCGTCGGGGAATCCTTCTATCTCAATTCTATATCCAGTCAGTTTCGAAGCGAGTCTTACGTTTTGTCCTTCTTTTCCAATTGCCAATGACAATTCATCTTTTGCTACAAATACGCGGGCAATATTTTCTTTTTCGTTAATTTCAACTCTAATATTTTTTGCAGGAGACAACGAAGCTGCAATATATGCTTTACTGTCTAATTGCCATTGAATAATGTCAATTTTTTCAAGCCCGCCAAATTCCTGTATAATTGCCTGGACTCTTACTCCCTTTTGCCCTACACAGCTTCCTACCGGATCAATTCCAGGTTGATTAGTAGCAACCACAACCTTACACCTATTCCCAGGATCTCTGGCTATTGCTTTTATAACTACGCTTCCTTGAGCAACTTCCGGAACCTCCCGTTTAAAAAGCCCCTCTATTAACCCGTTACTTGCCCTGGATACAATTACCTCTTCTTCCCTGGCTCCTTCTCGAATTTCTAAAAGGTTAACAGCCAAGCGCTGATTTAAATGATATTTCTCATTAGGAATTTGCTCGGAGGGAGGCATGACACCTTCTGCCTTGCCGATATCAACAATGACATTTGGTCCGGCAAACCGAAGCACCATACCGTTGACAATAGTGCCAATTCTGACTTTATAGTCGGACAAAATTGCTTCTTTTTCTTTTTCTCTGATTTTTTGCAAAATGACTTGTTTTGCGGTTTGTGCTGCGATTCTGCCAAACCCGGGAGGGGTAACATCAGTATCTTTGTGGAAGATATGCGCTTCACCGGTATTTGCATCTAATGTTGCTGTATATTCTTCGATTTCTACTGTCGGGTGGTCTTTTCTATACGCAGCTACAATGGCATTTTTAACTGTTTCCAAAACAACAGAGGGGTCAACCCCCCGCTCGTTTGCTACTTGATTTAATGCGAGCATAAACTCGCTTCTTTGCACAGCCGGCATATTCCTTAATCATTCGTGTTCATTTATGAACATTCGTGTATTCAAGTATACCAGATTCCGAGATTTGCTTCAACATGACGCTTTACCTGTAACAATTGTAACAAACCTTAAAACTCAAACGGCTGTTTTGGAAGCAAAAAGAAAACATTAAGTATTAATTATCACGTGCGGGTTATTATCTTGATCTACGTTTAAAGTAACTCTGTTTCCCCTTTTTATTTCTTCTGTGAGCATTTTCTGCGCCAGTAGACCTTCTATTTTATCCTGAACAAACCGTCTTAAAGGCCTGGCACCAAACTCATCATTTGTTCCTTCTGTAACTATTTTTTGCAGAACAGAATCATCAAAGGAAAGAGTTATATCTTTCTCCTGCATTTTTTTAATTAATGAGCTTAAAAGCAATTTTGTTATTTGACCCACTTCATCTTTTCCAAGGGGTTTAAATGTAACTACTGCGTCAAATCTGTTTAAAAGTTCAGGCCTAAAAATATTTTTACTTTGCAATTCATCTAAAAGCCGTTTATGGAACACCTCATCAATTTTTGTGCCTTTTTTAATTTCCTCCCGAATAAATTCAGCTCCCGCATTTGAAGTTGCTATGACAATTGCATTGACAAATGAAACAGTCCGACCTTTGTTATCAGTTAATCTTCCGTCTTCAAGAACCTGAAGAAACAAATCTAAAATCCTGGTATTTGCTTTCTCGAATTCGTCTAATAGAACAAGTGAGAAAGGATTTTCATGGATTTTATCAGTTAATTCTCCCCGCTCACTGCCTTCTCCAGGGCCTGCTCCTAAAAGTCTTTTCAATCCTGTCTCATCGCTATACTCACTCATGTCAAGTCGTATCATATGATCTTCTCCATGAAAATATACATGTGCCAATGCCTTGGCAGTTTCGGTTTTTCCAACTCCGGTTGGCCCTAAGAATAAAAATGAAATTGGCTTTGTTGTACTTGCTAATCCTGTCCGAATTCTTCTCATTGCTTCAGAAATTGCCGTTACTGCTTCTGCCTGATCAATTATACGCTCATGGAGTTTATCTTCTAGATGTAATAAAACGTATTTTTCTTCTCCAACAGGCTTTGCTACAGATATTTTTGTTTTTGCTTCTATTGTTTTTACAATATCTAAATCCGTAACAGTTCCTCTATATTTTTTGCCATATGTGTCTTTTGTATACAAAGATACCTTATGAGCACTATCTTCCAATAAATACACCGCGCTTCCCGGCAGCACTGCATCAGTCATAAATCTATGAGAATACTCAACGCTTGCTTTAATTGCTTTATAGGTAACAGTCACATGCTCCTTTGCTTCTATTTCACCTGCTTTTTTAAATACCATTCCCACTGCTTGACTCTGATCTGCCCCGTCAAGTTTTACTACATCAAATGCCTCCATAATCGGATGGTCTTCAAGTAATTTTTTATATACTCCATTTGTTGCTGTTGCAACAACCGCAAGACTCCCATCTTTTAAATACGGCATGAGTATTGAAGACATATCTATATCTGTTGCACCTTCGCCTAACAGATTCGACAGGTCAGGAATAAATAACACAACATTTCCACCGTGAGAAACCTCATTAATGATTTCTTGGAGTCTCGTTTCTAAGTCACTTTTCTGCGAAACTCCGGATACAAACAAACCCGTAAGCAATTCCAAAACTCGCTTGTGACTTAGTTGTTCTTGCAGCTCTCCCATATAACTTTTGTATGCAAAACTTTCAACTAATGTATCTTTTCCGCTTCCTCTTTCCCCCACAATCAGGACGTTATTACTTTGCTGTTTTGATAATCCTTCCAAAAGCTCTTTGAATTCTTCTTCTCTGCCAAAAATATAAGGCTCATGCAACAAACTTTTATACGTAATATTTTTAGTAAATTGCATGGTATTTGGAGTCCAGCCGGTAACTAACCCCTCTCCAATTCCATCACCTTTATACTGAATTCCGGGTTTTTTTGGATACTCTATAAATGGAAACTCACCTCTTGATAATTTTAAAATTTGGGCAATATCTTCCTGCTTTAATTCTTTTGCAAATAATAATTTTGTGTGCGGTTCTAAAATAAAAAGATAAGATACTAAAACATCAACCGGAGTAACAAAATCTCCTTTTACATATCTTGTAATTTCTATGGAGTATGCCGTAAGTACATCAAGCGGAATATTAATGAGTGGAATTTCTTTAGGCGTAATGCCTGTTTTGGCAAGTAAAAATTTGATCTCCCACTTCTTAAGCAAAGATTTTATAACGTCTGAGGAAGTATGGTGAGTTATAAAAGCTGTTGCGGTCTCTTTTGCGAATGAATCAAATATATCTGATTTTGTTTTGTTTTTAACTGAGGTGTTTGGCGTTACCCGGCCTATTTTGTATTCCATAAACAATTCCCACGCAATAAATAAACCAAATAACCCCAAAGGAATTTTAGGCAAAGTATGCGAAAATATTTGCAAAACAATAAGTGCTGTTAAAAACGAAATAAAAAGAATTCGTATTACGACAATCGCAGGATTTGAATAAAAATTATTCAACTGTAAATAAGCTTTCATATAAATAACATCCCAATACTTGCAATTGGAATGAGTAAAAACACCAATAAAATAAGCAGTTCAAACGTTAATACAATAAATAAAAACAGTAAATCAACCACAATCAAAACTGACTTTACTGCCATCCCCATGACAATAGAAAATCCAACTAAGCCTTCCCTGTATTCATTTTTTATGGGTTTGAAAAACGTTTTGACTAAAAGCGGAAGAGAAAATAATTGAAGCAAAGAACTGTTAAGCGAAGCAAAATATGTGTATAACCTGTTTGGAGCTTCAAAAAACCAAAATTTTATACATAGCAACGGCAATTGCATCAATAGAGCAGTCATACGTTAATGATTGTCATTCTAAACTAGTTTCAGAATCTATTTTTAGTATAGGTTTTTTGTTAACAAATTACAACGAACTTGAACATGAAGAATTTATTTTGCTTCTTTTGTATGTTTTAACGCTTTGGGGAAATGAATTAAAAACAATACCAATCCGACAATACTAAACGTAAGTGAAGATTTTAAATCATCGAGTTTTTGCTGTTTTCGCTCCTTTTCAAGCTGTATTTGACATTTCTTTTTTTGTCCGTCTAATTCCTTTTGTGTTGGAGTTGAAATTGGCAAACCATTAGCAGCAGGAACTGGTTTTGAATATGCGTACGGATACGTTTCGCAGTCTTTCCCTCTAAACCGAAGCGGATATGTGTCGTATTGAGTTGTATTAATAACAAAATTTACAGTCGCAAAAATTCCAACGACAATTAAAGCCAAAGCTGCTGCTGAGATTGCGTAAAAATAAATACTGGCTATGTGTCTGGTATTCATGTTTTAAAACCAACCTTTGTTTCTTTTTGATTCCATTTCAAATTCTTCAAGCAGTTTTTTTTGCTCTGACGAGAGATGTTTTGGAACTGTTACTTTTATCCTAACATAATGATCACCGTGTCCGGAACTTCTTAAATGAGTAACACCTTTTCCCCGTAATCGAATAATCGTATCAGGCTGTGTACCTGCTGGAGTCTTAATTTTTACCACTCCTTGCACGGTTTCAATTTCTGCTTCTGTTCCAAGCACTGCTTGAGGAAAAGAAATTTCCTTTTCCGAGATAATATCGTATCCTTCTCTTTTAAATCGCTTGTTGGGCATTGCTTCAACTATCACATCATAGTCGCCAAAACGGATTCGTGAACCATCATCTACACCTGCTGGAATTTTTATGGTTTGTGTTTTCCCATTAATGGTTACTCGTTTTTCCACACCTTTGACTGCTTCCATGAAATCTATGGTAATTGAATACACAGGCCGTCTCTGCCGGGCACCAAATGGCGATGCACCACCAAAAAATTGTTCAAATATTTCAAATGGATCGGAAAAACCTCCAAAATCAAATCCGCCGCCGCCCCCACTGGAGGTGTATGTATAGGTAAACGGACCATAGCGGCCGGATTGGGTCCCCTCAAACGGCCCTTGCCCGCCGCCTTGCTCGAAAGCAGCATGTCCAAATTGATCGTATGTTTGCTTTTTCTGAGGATCTGACAATACTTCGTATGCTCTGCTTATTTCTTTAAATTTCTCAGCAGCGTCTTTTCCTTTATTTCTATCCGGATGATACTCTAAAGCAAGCTTACGATATGCTTTTTTTATTTCGTCAGCGCTCGCTGTCCTTGAAACTCCTAAAACTTGATAACAATCTTTCTCTGCCATACTTTTATTTTACCAATTATTGAACAAAAAAGCGCGGTTTCCGCGCTCAATTCTGAATTCTGAATTCTGAATTCTGAACTAGTCCACCACTTCTCCCTCTATCGGCTCATCCTTATCCGACTTTTTCTGTTCTTCTGTTTTTTCCGAACTCTGATCTTCTGTCTTTTGTTCTTTATCCTCCGATTTCTGACCTCCGGCCTCTGAACTCTGTTGTTTGTAAAGTGCTTCTCCTACTTTTTGTAAAGAATCGGAAAGATCTTTTGTTTTAGCTTCTAAATCTTCTTTTGTGCCGCTATCCAAAACTGCTTTGAGTAATGACATTTTTTCTTCAACTTCTTTTTTTGTGTCAACACTTACTTTATCTCCTGCGTCTTTTAAGGATTTTTCTGCAGTAAATAGTAAAGAATCTGCTTGGTTTCTGGCTTCAACGTGTGCTTTCTTTTCTTCATCTTCTTTTGCATGCATTTCTGCTTCCTTAGTCATTTTCTCAACTTCTTCTTTTGTCAGTCCGGTTGAGCCGGTAATTTTAATACTTTGTTCTTTTCCTGTTGCCTTATCTTTTGCTTTTACCGATAAAATTCCGCTGGCGTCAATATCAAAGGTAACCTCTACTTGAGGCATTCCACGAGGAGCAGGCGGAATTCCATCCAAAATAAACCTTCCAAGTGACTTATTATCGATAGCCATGGGTCTTTCTCCTTGCAGTACATTAATTTCAACCTGTGTCTGATTATCAGCTGCTGTTGAAAATACCTGAGATTTAGAAGAAGGAATAGTTGTATTTCTTGGAATTAAAGGTGTGGAAACTCCTCCAAGTGTTTCGATACCAAGTGTTAAAGGAGTAACATCTAAAAGCAATACGTCTTTCACTTCTCCTCCTAATACCCCACCCTGAACAGCAGATCCGACTGCAACTACTTCGTCCGGATTAACTGATTTATTAGGTTCCTTACCAAAGAATTTCGAGACAACCTCAACAATCTTTGGCATTCGAGTCATTCCTCCAACCATAACCACCTCATCCACATCACTTGCTTTCATTCCCGCGTCTTTAAGAGCCAGTTCAACAGGTTTTAAGGTACTTTGAACAAGGTTATCCACCAACTGTTCAAGTTTGGCTCGGGTCAGAGTCATGGTAAGATGAAGCGGTCCTTCTTTACCTTGAGTTATAAAGGGCTGATTAATTTCTGCTTGGGTAGAGCTGGATAGTTCTATTTTTGCTTTTTCTGCTGATTCCCTTAATCTCTGCAAAGCTTGTGGGTCTTTTTTTAAATCAATACCGTGTTCTTTTTTAAATTCCTCTGCAATGTATTCAATAATTTTCTGGTCAAAATTATCTCCTCCCAAATGGGTATCTCCGTTGGTTGATTTAACTTCGTATACTCCCTCACCAAGTTCAAGAATAGAAATATCAAAGGTTCCTCCTCCTAAGTCATACACGGCAATCGTATGTGCATTTTTTTTGTCAAGTCCGTAAGCTAAAGCTGCCGCAGTAGGTTCATTAATAATTCGAAGCACTTCAAGGCCTGCTATTTCTCCTGCTTGTTTAGTTGCTTGGCGCTGAGAATCGTCAAAATATGCAGGTACGGTAATAACAGCTTGCGTAACTTTTTCTCCCAAATAATTTTCCGCGTCTGTTTTGATTTTTTGTAAAATTTGAGCGGAAATTTCTTGAGGAGTAAATGTTTTTCCTTCTGCTTCAACAACAGCCATCCCGTCTCGGCCGGCTTTAACTGTATACGGAAGCCACTTTAAGTCGTACCGAACAGACTCGTCGTTGAATTTACGACCCATAAGTCTCTTGACTGAAAAAATTGTTCGTTTGGGCTTTAAAACAAGTTGCCGCTTTGCCACGTCTCCCACGACATGAGAAACCGGATCAACAACCGATGGAATAACATTTCTTCCTTCTGCGCTATGAATTACTTTGGGACTTCCTCCCTCCATAACCGCAACGCATGAATTTGTTGTACCTAAATCTATGCCAATTATCTTTGCCATATGTTTCTTTCAGTCAAATCCAAAATTCAAAGTTCAAAATTGCAATTCAAAATTTTAAATTACTAACTTTCAACTATAACTTTTAATTTTTAATTTTGAACTTTTAACTTTTTCCTACCTTTACCTGTGCAGGCCTTAAAACCTTATCTCCCATTTTATACCCTGCTTGTATTTCTGACAATACCTTTCCTTCTTCTCCTTTTTCAGTTACTACACATTCCATAAGCGTTGGGTCAAAATCTTTTCCGACTGTTTCAATTCTTTCAACGCTCTCATTTCTTAAAACATCTCCAAATTGCTTAATACTCAGTTGCAACCCTTGATTGTCTACATGCTGACTTGCCATGACTAATATATCTAAAACCGGAAGTAGCCGCAATATCAACTGTCTATTCGTACTCAGTATCCATCCTCTTTTTTCTTCTCGTACTCTTTTTTCTAAATTCTGATAGTCTGCTAAAGCCCGCTTGGCAATACTTTCTAACTCTTCAACCCGTTTTTTACATTCAATAAGTTCCGAATTTTCTGGTTCTGAACTTTCTACTTTTTCTACATCCTCTACTTCATCTACTTTTTTTATATCGTTTTTATCTTTCTTCTTACTCATTTTAATTCTGAATTGTAAACTCTAAATTCTAAATTGGAATTACCATCCTTTTGCTATCTCTTCGATTAAACCTCCGAAATATCTCACGGTCGGTACTACATACATATAATTTAATCTCACAGGGCCTAATACACCAATATCTCCAGAAATATTTTCAGGTGTGGTGTATCTGGTAAATACAAACCCATATTGAGGTGGAAGTTTTGGCCCTAATTCTTCTCCCATCAGTATATGAATACCTTCGTTATCTTCTTCAGCTTTTTGACATAAGTCTTTAAAATAATCAAATTCATCAATTGCCGAAAGCAAACTTCTGGTAATATCAATGTCAAAAAATTCAGGCATGTCTAAAATATTTGCGTATCCAGAAGCATACACTGTCCCGTCGCTTGCGGTTGCCACGGCAAGCGTTTTTGTTTTTTCTGCTAAAGTCCTGGTGAGTTCTCGCATGAATTCATGAATTTTATTTCGCAGGTCCCATAATCTCTCCTTAACCGCTACTTCTTCAACTACAGAAAGTTCCTTCTCCTTCATGAGCTGTCTGACATAAAATTTCATACCCATTGGTGTCGGAATTCTACCTGCTGAAGTATGCGGTTTTCTTAAGTACCCCAAATCTGTGAGCCTAACCATTTCGTTTCGAATAGTCGCGGGAGATACGCTTAAATTGTGTTTTTTTTCAAGAGTTTCGGAGCCGACTGACTCGGCTGTATCAATATATTCTTCAATGAGGCTTTTAAGAATTTCTATTTGTCGTTGGGTAAGCTGCATATGCGCTAAAATTCTAATGTTCAAATGTCTAAAACTGTTTTGAATTTTGTATTTTTATTCATTTGAATTTGTTTCGGATTTAGATATTAGAATTTCGGATTTCTTAATTTGCAACGCAAATTAAGATTAGCAGTACTATACCACGACTGCTAATCGATGTCAAGACCCAGTTTTTTTGTTACACTTACATCATGCGACAGAGAAAAAAGCTTTTCCCATTTCTAGTTCTTAGCATTCTTTCATTCCTAGGCATTCTCTATGTATTCTTTTTTCTCCCTCCAGATTTTATATTTTTTACTGTAAACCATGAGCTATCAACTGTTTGGTTATTTTTCCTACTTCTTTTTATTTTTTTTTTATCTCTTACTTTTTATCTTCTTGTGAGCCTGAAACGGGCCACATTTGTTGGATTATTCGTAGTTGTGTTTCTCTGGCTTCGGCTCATCCATCTTACCCACTTCCTTTATCCAATTCTTTTACTTCTTCTTTTTATTCTCCTTGACCTGTCTTTCCAAAAAAGGAAATAATCATTGTTAGCAAGGCTATTTTTTGATAAAATGAAAAAGTGAGCAAATTTTTCATTACCAACGCAATACCGTACGTGAATGCAAAACCGCATATTGGTCACGCGCTGGAATTCGTGCAATCCGACGTGATCCGTCGATTTCATCTTTTACAAGGCGATGAAACCGTTCTTTTATGTGGTGGAGACGAAAATGCAATTAAAAATGTCCAGGCAGCGGATCGAGCCGGAAAGCCGGTGCAAGAATTTATCGATGAGAATACAAAGTTATTTTCTCAACTTGCAGAAAAACTAAATGTCCATTTTGATTTTTGGCAGAAGGCAAGTAGTAAAAATCACCATATTTCCTCTCAAAAACTTTGGGAACTCTGCAATAAGAATGGCGACATTTATAAACAAACATACACCGGACTGTATTGCGTCGGATGTGAACTGTTTTACGAAAAAGAAGAGCTTGATGAAAATGGTGAATGTCTTGAACATCCTGGAAAAAAGTTAGAGGAAGTTTCTGAAGAAAACTATTTCTTTAAATTATCGAAATACGAAAAAAAACTCTTAGAACTCATTGAATCAGATGACCTCAAAATTACTCCTATTGGACGCAAAAATGAAGTAGTTTCATTTATTAAGCAAGGGTTAAAAGACATTAGTATTTCACGCTCTAATAAACGTGCAAGAAATTGGGGAGTGCCGGTTCCCGACGATGACTCTCAACGCATGTATGTATGGTTTGACGCCTTAAATATTTATCAAAGCGGTATTGGATTTGGATCGGAAGACGAATCATTGTATAAAAAGTGGTGGCCGGCAGATGTGCATGTTATTGGCAAAGGCATAACACGTTTTCATGCCGTGTACTGGCCGGCATTTCTTTTATCGGCAGGACTTAAAACTCCTAAATCTATTTTAGTCCATGAATACATTACTGTAAACGGACAAAAAATGTCAAAAACCTTAGGGAATGTTATCGATCCAACAATACTCATTGATAGGTATGGAACAGACGCGCTCAGATATTATTGTCTTGCAAAAATTTCACCATTTGCCGACGGTGATTTCTCCGAGGAAAAACTGAAAGATGTTTACAATGCCGACTTGGCAAACGGCCTTGGAAATCTAGTCGCACGCGTTGCAAAATTGTGTGAAACCAACGAGGTATCCATTTCAGACATTCCTCATCGTGTTCCAAATGTAAGTCTAAAAGGAGGATATATCGAATATTTTGAACGATACGAGTTCAACTTAGCATTAGAAGAACTATGGAAAGATATTAAAGATCTAGATGTTGCAATAAATACTGAAAAACCCTGGACTCTCTCAAAAGAAAATGCTACACCCTTATTAAAAATTCTTGCTTATCAAATAAAAAATATCGCGCATGGAATTAAACCATTCCTTCCCGATACAGCAGAGAAGATTTTAAAACAGTTTAAAGGGCCAGGAATTATGGCTCAATCTCCTCTTTTCCCACGGCTATAAGACTACTTGACAACCGGGAATATATTCTAAATACTTGATACAAATTACTTCAATGATTCGAATCATTGAAGCATACTGTGTCGCAAGTTTCTAAATACCCTATTTCTAAAAAAATCGCTGATCGCATTTTTGAAATATTTCTCAAAACATTTGTAAAGATAAGAGATAAACAAGAGGCAAATCAATTTATATCAGATTTCCTGACGCCAACGGAAAAAATTATGCTAGCAAAACGTCTAGCCATTGCATTTTTGCTTGAAAAGAATTACGACTATCGAGCAATTCAAAAAATAATAAGAGTAAGTTCTGGAACGATAAATTCTGTAAGCACAACACGGCAACTTGGAAGTGAAGGGTATAAGAAGCTTATTGCAAAAATTATCAAGGAAGAAAAATTAGTTGACCTCCTCGAAACAGCAGTAGTTAAAGTTCTATCTGCTCCAGCAGCAGTCGAACCAAAAAGAGGCACCTGGACATATCTTAAACGCCAACTTGAAGATACTAAAAAGAAAAATAGAAAAGCATTTTAATTTCTGCTTCAATGATTCGAATCATTAGATCAAAGACAGAATCACCCTTTTTTTCTTTTATCAGGAAGAGCTATTCTAGTCTGTTGTAAAAAATGAAAAGTCAATTAATATTCGCTTCTTGTATAATTAATTCATGATCGATGTTCATTGTCATTTAAATTTCAAACGTTTTGCAGATGATTATGATGAGGTTATCAAACGAGCTTATAAGGCTGGTGTAACGACAATTATCAATGTAGGAACAAAAATTGATTCAAGTCAAAAAGCAGTTGAGTTGGCGCAAAAATACGATAATTTATTTGCAATTGTAGGTGCTCATCCCCATCATGCTGACAAACATGAACTTGAGTCTGATTGGCTAGAACAGCTGGAAAAACTGGCAAAAAAACCTAAAGTAGTTGCAATCGGTGAAATCGGAATGGATTACTATAGATATCAATCAAACGGAATTGTTGATAAAAAGCTCCAAATGGAAGTTTTCCAACAACAAATTAAGCTTGCTCATAAACTTAAACTTCCGCTTCAAATCCATAACCGTCACGCTGGTGAAGATATAATCAATATATTATTGAATCATAAATCATACTTATTAAATCCGCCCGGTATGTTCCATTGTTTCGCGGGGACTTTTGAAGTATTGAAATCTGCATTGCAGATGGGTTTTTGCATTGGTTTTGACGGAAATATTACGTATAAAGGCGTTTCTCCCGGAGAAACAGTAGCATTATCCGAGCTCGCAAAACGTATATCCCTTGATAGAATTGTCATTGAAACAGACAGCCCGTATCTTACCCCCCAACCCCACAGAGGTAGCAGAAATGAGCCTCAATATGCTATACTTACAGGTAAGTTTATCGCGCAAATAAAGGATATTTCTTTCCAAGAACTAGACCGCCAAACTACCGAAAACACAAAAAGAATGTTTAGATTATGACAAATTTTTTCAATTTCATTTTTACCAGATACCCTATTAAAACCAGAAGATCATTGGAAATGATGCCAGGTTTAATTTCTTGGAGTTTAATATTTTTTCCCGTTTGGGGATCGCTCTTAATTCCTTTTGCAGTTGCGTATTTTATTCTTCTTTTTGACGTTTTTTGGTTTTATAAGTCATTTTCTTTAGCCATTACTGCTTATATTGCCTCGAAAAAGATATCTCAGGCAGAAAAAGTAGATTGGCTTTCTGAAACGAAAAACTTCAAAAACTTCAAAAAAGTCACTCATGTTATTGTGATTCCAAATTACAAAGAAAGCTATACTAAGTTAAACGCTTCAATAGCTTCAATTGCTAACCAGACCTTCCCAACGAAGCACATTCACGTTGTTTTAGCTATGGAAGAAAGAGAGGCAAAAGCAAAAACAAAAGCAAATAAACTTATAAAAAAGTATAAACATATTTTTGGCAGTATATTTACTACGTTTCATCCAGACATAGAAGGAGAGATCAAAGGCAAATCCTCTAATGAGAGCTACGGAGGAAAACAAGCTTATAAAAAACTTGTCGAAACAGGGCTTATTGATATTAAACACGCAACAATTTCTTCGGTTGACGCTGATTCAATTTTTGACAAACAGTATTTCTCCTACCTTACATTTAAATTCCTTAAAAATCCAAAACGGTTTGGCACATTTTGGCAGTCCGCAAATGTAAATTATAATAATTTTTGGAATGTACCAGCTCCTGTGAGAGTGCTATCATTCTTTTCCAGTTTGTATCGAACAGCTCTTTTGATTCAGCAGGATAGACTCGTTGCGAATTCAACCTATTCTCTTTCATTTGTAATGCTTCATAAAATCGGCTACTGGGATGTCGATGTAATCCCTGAGGATTACAGAATTTTCTTTAAAGCATTTTACAAACTGCAAGGAAATGCCTGGGTTGATCCGATATTCTTAAAAACTTCAATGGATGCTCCACTTTCGTCAAGCTATATAAAAAGTCTTAAAAATAAATACAATCAAGAGCGCAGATGGTCGTGGGGGGTTTCCGACGATCCCCTTTTTATAAAATGGTGGCTGACAACTCCCAACGTGCCATTTTTAAGAAAAACCATTCTTCTTTATAACGTCTTACTTGATCACTTTCTCTGGCCGGTTAATTGGTTTATTATTACCGTTGCTGCTAATATTATGCCATTTGTTAATCCAGTTTTTTCACGGACAACCTTGGGTTATAACCTTCCCAGATTAGCAGGATTTATCCTTACATCATGTCTATTTGCACTTTTAGCAATGATTATTATTGACGTTAGAAATAGGCCTAAAAATACTCCACTTTCAAGAGTTAGGCAATTTCTTTTTCCGCTTGAATTTGTCTTGCTTCCTGTGGTCGGATTTTTTCTTTCTACCCTTCCTGCGTTAATATCCCATACCCAGCTTATGTTTGGTAAACGTCTCGAATATAAAGTCACCGAGAAATTATGAAAATTTTCGCCAAGGCAGAAAAAAGCAAAATATGCTGGTTTTTACTTATCATCTCTGCATTTTTCTTTCTTCTTCGAATACCTTCATTTATAGAGCCATACTGGTACGGCGATGAAGGAATTTACCAAGTAATAGGCATGGGGCTTAGGAATGGCAGGTTATTATACAGAGATATTTGGGATAATAAACCTCCGCTTTTGTATGTTTTATATGCTCTGTACAACTCCGATCAATTCACCATTCGTCTTGTATCAGCACTCTTTGGCATAGGATCAATCATTGTCTTTTATTTTTTAGCCCAAAATTTATTTAAAAAACATATTGCATATAGTGTTACAAGTGTGTATGCGTTTCTTTTTTCTCTTCCACTTTTTGAAGGAAACATTGCCAATGCGGAAAACTTTATGCTTTTTCCCATTATTCTTTCTGCTCTCTTTATCTATAAAGCTTCCGAACTTGAACCTCCAAAAACAACTATCAAATCATTCTCTCTTTCCTATATACTACATACCAAATACCATATACTCTTATTTTCTGCAGGTCTTATTCTTTCTTTTGCATTTCTTTTTAAAATTGTCGCCATATTCGATTTTATCGCATTTTTTCTTTTTCTGTTTTTTGTGCATCATCCCAAAAATTTCTCAAAAAAAAATATATCAAGAATTGTTGAATATAGTACATATTCTATAAAAACATTTCTGCAACTTTTATTAGGATTTTTTATTCCTATTTTTATTACTGTTTTGTTTTTTTTCTTTCAGGGTGCCCTTCCTGATTTTTTACACGCCGCGTTTATTCAAAACGTTGGATATGTTGGATATGGTAATACATTATTTTTTACTCAAGGATTATTGGTAATAAAGCTTATTCTTTTATCCGGCGTTTGTTTTTTTCTATTTTTAAAAAGAGCGCATATTCCAAAAATACTGCTTTTTATCCTTCTGTGGCTTTCTTTTTCTGTATTTAATGCTTTTTTTTCCGCCAGGCCCTATACTCATTATGCATTAGTTCTTCTTCCCAGTTTTTGCCTTTTTTTGGGAGCAACTTTTTCCAACCGATTAAAAACGTTAAGCAAGGCAGAACAAAAACGTCAAAAAATATTACTTACCTTACTTATTGTATTAATAATACTTGTGTATAAAAACTTTTGGCTCTACGGAAAAAATATTTCGTATTATCAAAACTTTTTTTTATTCTTAACAAACAAAAAATCTGTAACCATGTATAGATCGTTTTTTGATTCTAAAACTCCCCGGGACTATGAACTATCCGCTTTAATAAAACCAAAAAAAGATACGCTATTTATATGGGGAAATAACGCCCAAGTGTATACGCTTTTAGGCGCACTTCCGCCGGGTCGCTATACTGTCGCGTATCATATTAATTCTTCCCTGCAAACTTTAAAAGAAACCGAACTCGCTCTTTCCAAAATAAAACCAAAGTATATAATCATAATGCCGGATGTAGGAATATTCCCATATAGCTTATCGGGATATAATCAAATATATAAGATTCGAGATGTTTCAATATATGAAAGAAGTTTTTAATACGGTTAAAAAAGATAAAATTCTCTATGTAAGTTTTAGTATAGCTGGGGTACTTATGATTATAAATTGGACATACACAGCATTTTTATTTAATCGTCTTCCTCCTTTTCTGCCTTTGTTCAACCAGCTGGCCTGGGGAGAAAAAAGAGTAGGAAATAAATCTGAAATTTTTATTCCTATTGCAATAGTTTTTGCTGTATTCATAAGTAATTTCCTTATTTCCTCTTTCCTTTATTCAAAAACTCCGCTTATCTCAAGAATACTTTGTATAACAACTCTTCTGATCTCTTTGTTTGCGCTTCTATTTACCATCCGAACCATAGGTCTTGTGTTATAACATGACAACTTTTTATTTCATAATTCTTCTCCCGATAACTATATCCTTTTTAGCCGCAAGCATTCTTACTCCCATTTGTATACATATTTTGAAAAAAATTGGATTATTTGATGATCCTAAATTACGAAAACATCCAGGAGTTATTCATACCAAACCAATCCCCCGAGGAGGAGGAATTCCTCTTTTTTTAGGAGTTTTTATTACAGCTTTGTATTTTCTTCCCATAAATGGAATAACTATTTCTCTTTTTATAGCTTCTTTTATTTCTCTTGTGGTTGGAGTTTTAGATGATAAATTTGATATTTCACCATATATTCGCTTTGTAATAAATATTCTTTCGGCTGCATTAGTTGTTTTTAATGGTGTTGGTGTTCCTTTTATTACCAATCCTTTTGCGCCTAGTGTTTTACATCTTGACACTATTGCGCTTTTTTCTTTTGGAACAATTACGATCTACCTCTCGCATATTGTATCGCTTTTGTGGATTGCTTGGGTAATTAATATGCTTAACTGGAGTAAGGGGGTTGACGGACAAATGCCTGGAATCGTAGCAATTTCAGCCACAGTAATAGGTCTTTTGTCCCTTCGATATACCCTCTTAGACCCTCTTTCTATTACTTCTGCAAAACTTTCGTTTATTATCGCTGGAAGCGCGTTGGGATTTTTGTTATTTAATTATTATCCGGCACGAATTTTTCCCGGTTACGGGGCAACATCAATATATTTATTGCTGGCTGTGGCTTCTCTACTGTCAAGTGCAAAACTTGCTACCGCAATATTAGTCATGGGAATTCCTATGGTAGACGGGTTATTTACCATTATCCGAAGAATCGTAAGCGGACGATCTCCTTTTTGGCACGATAAAAAACATCTTCATCACCTGCTGCTTGAATTAGGACTATCGCAAAAACACATTGCATTGTTTTATTGGAGTATTTCTGCTATATTAGGTGCGTTATCGCTTACGCTTTCAAGCAGTGGTAAATTTTTTGCTATAGTAATGCTTGGTGTACTCGTTGGAGGCACGTTGCTTTTCTTACACGTTGCATTAAGGAAAAACTCATGAGCAGACTATTATATAACACGCTCAAGCTGCTTCGGCCGAGACAATGGATTAAAAACTTCGCCATTTTTGCCGCTATCACGTTTAAAGGACAATTATTCGAACCATCGGTATTTTTAAGAGTAAGCATTGCGTTTATTATTTTTTGCATGCTTTCTTCCGCAATTTATATTATTAACGATATCTTTGATGTCAAAAGAGACCGGCTTCATCCATTCAAACGATTTAGACCTCTGGCCCATAAAGATCTTTCTGTCGAATACGCATTAGCGCTTGCTATGTGTTTGCTGTTTGTATCGTTTTGGGTAGGGTTTTTTGTAAATCCAACTTTTTTCTTACTTACTATTGCATATTTCCTTCTCCAGGTTTCTTATACTGTTTTCCTCAAACACATTGTTATTTTGGATATCTTAGCAATTGCCTCAGGGTACATCCTTAGAGTTTATGCCGGAGAATTTGCCTCAGGACTTCACATTTCTGTCTGGCTTTTACTTACCACAATTTCTATTTCTCTTTTACTTGCTGCAGGAAAACGCAGGTCAGAATTAACGCTTCTTTTAGGAAATCCCAATACAAAAATAGAAATTACGCGAAAATCACTTTCAAGGTATTCCGAACGTCTCTTGGATGTATATGCTTCGATTTTTGCCACCTCTACATTTATTTCCTATTCGCTTTTTACTTTTTTGGAAAACGAGTCAGGATTTAAGCTATCAATTGGAGTCCTTATGCCGGATTTTCTGCCATCTTTTTTCCAAAAAAAATGGCTTATGATAACAATATTACCGGTGGTATATGGACTCATGCGTTATCTAGAAGATGTATACGAACGGCATGAAGGAGAAAGTCCGGAAAGAGTCTTACTTTCTGATAAACCACTCTTAACAAGCGTGCTTTTATGGATACTTTTGGTTATTGCCATCATCTATTACGTTGGCCCCTAAATCTATTTCCTTTCTGCGTAGTCGCTTATTATCCAACCTGTTTTACCGTCTTCTAATTTTACTTCAAACCACCCGTCTTTTTCAGACACAAACTCAAACGTATTACCAGGATAAACCACAGTTATTTTTGATTCTGTAACTGAATTGCCGCTTCTGACGTTTAAGTATCCTGTAGGGGTTTCTAATATAGTAACCATCGAAGGCGTATTCGTTGGAGTTGCAGAAGGCGTAGCAAGAGGTGTAGCTTTAACTTGAGTTTCCCCGCTTACTCCTAAAAAAACAATTGCTTCGAGTTTGTATCCGGAAACGGTTTTAATCCGAAGCGTTTTTTGGTTATACTCGTCTTTTTTAAATTGCAATTCATGGTCTGAAGAAGTTATATTTTGCAAAAAAAGCGGAGTTGCTCCAACCGATTTACTATCCAACAGAGTTTCTGCTTTTTCAGGCATGGAAAGCAATAAAATTTGGGATGATTTTTTTTCATTTGTTGGAGTAAGAGTAATAATACTTCCTTCGGAACTTGCTCCTTTTCCAAATGTCCTGTCAACTACAGTCAAAACCGATTTATTGATTTTTATTTTTTGCTCAAAAGGAGAAAGTCCTGCTTCTTGGGTAACTTCATCCGAAACCAATGGAACAAGCCGAATGGTATACTCTCCTGACGGCAACATGTCACTGACATCACATTTACAAAACGGAGTCTGTCCTATTAATTTTCTGTCTATATACACAGCGCTTTTTGGCGTGCTGGTTATTTGAAGAGCTCCTTTTCCTTTATCTTTTAGAATAAAAAAATATAATCCTGATACAACTATTACAAGCATGAGAAATGGAACAAAAATTGGAAATAGTTTTTGCATATTATGTATTATAAACGATGGTCGAGTTTTTTATTATACTCCATTCATGAATGAAGGTAAACTGTGATAAGCCAAACAAAAAACCCGCTTTCATGCGGGCTTCAATTTATTAATTTTGAACTTATCTAGTAGTCCATTCCGCCCATTCCTCCACCCGGTGGCATAGCTGGTGCTTCTTTTTTCTCTGGTAAATCAGTAATCAAAGCTTCTGTTGTCAAAACCATCATCCCTATACTTACTGCGTTTTGGACTGCAGACCTGGTCACTTTAGCCGGGTCAACAATTCCTGCTTCAAGCATTGAGCCAAATTGCATGGTCATTACATTAAATCCAAAGTCTGTTATTTTTTTGTTTTCCTCAACGGTGCGTACCACCCAACCTTCATCTGCTCCTGCATTTCTGGCAATACCTCGGATTGGCTCAGAAAGTGCTCTGTATAAAATATCAACGCCTGTTTTTTCATCATCTGTGGCAAGAGAATTTTTAAGCGCTGACAAAACTTGCCGTGCTTTCAAAAGTGCTACCCCGCCTCCTGGCACAATTCCTTCTTCCAAGGCAGCTTTCGTTGCGGCAACTGCGTCATTGACCCGCTCTTTTTTATCTTTGAGTTCGATTTCTGTTGCTGCGCCAACGTTAATTACCGCAACTCCGCCTGAAAGTTTTGCAAGTCTCTCTTGCAATTTTTCTTTATCAAAATCAGACGTAGTTTCGTCAATGGCGCGCCTGATTTGCGCTATTCGAGCTTTAAGCGCTGCCGCCAATCCTTTTCCGCCGATAATCCGTGCATTTTCTTTATCTGCCCAGACCTTATCTGCGCGTCCGCAATCATCAATGGTTACGCTTTCGAATTTTTTTCCTGTATCTTCCGATATGACTGTCCCGCCGGTTAAAATTGCAATATCTTCAAGAATTTCTTTTCGCCTATCGCCAAATCCGGGAGCTTTTATAGCCAGAGTATTAAACGTACCTCTTAGTTTGTTTACAACGAGTGTTGCCAATGCTTCTCCTTCGACATCATCAGCAATAATAACTAAATTTTTAGATACCTTAACTAAATTTTCTAAGAAAGGAAGCAATTCTTGCAATGCAGAAACCTTTTTATCGGTTATTAAAATATACGGGTCGTCAATTTCTGCTTCCATTTTATCCGGATTGGTAACAAAATACGCAGATGCATACCCCTTATCAAATTCCATACCCTCTTTGTAGTCAATTGACATCTCAAGTCCTCTTCCTTCTTCAACAGTAACAACTCCGTCTTTTCCAACTTTAGCTAAGGCATTCGCAATTAACGATCCAATTCTTTCATCTTGAGCTGATATAGTTGCAACTTTGGCAACATCCGTGTCTTTGACTGCTTTTGCCATTTTTTTGATTTCAGAAACAACTGCCTCAACCGCTTTTTCAATACCGACTTTTACAATCATTGGATTTGCGCCGGCTGTTACATTTTTAAAACCTGTATTAATAATTGACTGGGCAAGAAGAGTAGCCGTGGTAGTTCCATCTCCTGCTACGTCATTGGTTTTTGAAGCTGCTTCTTTTACCATTTGAGCTCCCATATTCTCAAATGGATCTGGAAGTTCTACTTCTTTTGCAACTGTTACGCCGTCATGTACAACATTTGGGCCGCCCCATTTTTTATCCAAAGCAATATTTCTACCCTTTGGACCTAATGTTGTTACAACAGCTTCAGCCAGTTTATTTACTCCTGCTATTAAAGCTTGCCTGGCATCCGAACTGTATTTAATTTGCTTGGCCATAATTCTTAAAAATTCGAAATTAGAATATCGAAATCTGAAACATTTTGTATTTTGAATATTTGATATTGTTTCGTGTTTCGAATTTTGATATTCGGATTTATTCTACTATTGCAAGTATATCTTCTTGTCCAACAAGTGTCCATTCTTCACCGCTTACTTTTACTTCCTGTCCTCCCCATTTTTTATACATTACTTTTTGATCTTCTTCTACTACCATAGGATGCTTCTCGCCTTTTGGACCCACTTTTCCCGGACCAACAGCCATAATAATTCCAATCTGGGGTTTTTCTTTAGCAGAGTCCGGCAGAATAATTCCGCTTGCAGTTTTTGCTTCTGCATCAACCGGACGGATTAATACATTATCAAACAAAGGCTTAATATGTATTGTATCACTTGTTTTTGCCATAGGTTAAATCTATTCAATTATTGGGCAAGAAAATGTCACCTGAAGCTTTCGACTGCTAATTTATACAATATAGAATTTTGTTTGTCAATAACCTATAGTTAAAATAGCACTCAGGAAGCTTGACACTGTTTTATTTTGCCTATACTATGATATTAGTACCTATGCAACGAAACAAATTTTTAATTGGGGGCATTATTGCTGTTTTGTTGATTACTATTCCCTTAACGGTCTTTTTACTTGGGCAACAGCAACAAACTCAAACCAAAGCAACACCTGCAACCACACTCTCTTTAGCGCTATCTAATCCCTCTCAAACAGTTACTGTAGGGCAAGACTTTGGTGTTGATATTAATATCAATCCAGGAAGCAATCAAGTTTCGTATGTAAAAGTGACAATTAATTTTGATGAAACAAAACTAGCAACCTCAGGAGCAGGATTTGAACCAAGTGCTTCTTTTCCTACCACACTTGAAGGCCCTATATTTACTTCAAACTCGTTTACTGTTGGTCTTTCAATTGGGGCTGATTACACAAAAGCAGTACAAACACCCGGAAAAGTAGGAAAACTAACATTCCGTGCCAAAGCACTAACCAATGGCACCCAACAACTTGCCAGCTTTGATACAGGGCAACAAAAAACACTGGTTCTTTCTATTGCAAGCAGCCAAGATAATTATAACGAAAATGTTTTATTGCCAAATCCCGCACCTCTTTCTTTAGCTATCTCAGCAGGACCAACCGGAACACCCGGGCCAACAGCACCAACCCAAGCACCAACCTGCAGCAACTTAAAAATCGATAGGGTAGCAAGCGGTAATACGCCGTTTTCTATTACATTTACCGCTGATGGAAGCGATCCTGACGGGACAATTTTTAGGGTATCTTTTGACTTTGGAGATGGACCAAGTCAAGATGAAACTGCCGGCGGTGGCATTGGAACCGGTACAGTAAGTGTCCCTAAATCTCATACGTATAACAATCCAGGAACGTACGAAGCCAGAGCAACCCTCTATGACAATAATCAAAACGCAAGTTTGCCTAATACCAAGTGCACAAAAACAATAACTGTAACTCAGGGACCAACTCCCACTCCAGGATCCATTTCTGCGATTACCCCTATTCCAACCCCGCCATTATCTGCACAACCAACTGCTATTATTCTTACCCCCACACCGCTTGCTTCTAATCCAACAACTATTGCGCAAAGACCAACTACAACTCCACCAGGTCAACCACCGCCAAACTCTGGACCAGGAGATGCCATTCTTGTAGCCGGGGGTATTGGATTTGTCCTATCTGTAATTGGTGCGCTTTTGTTTTTTGGACTCTAGGTATTTTCAATCATTGACAAAATCGCTTCTTGGGGAAGTACTATTTTTCCTGTTGTAATCATTTTTGCTTTTCCCCTCTTTTGCTTTTTAAGCAACTTATCTTTTCTGGTTCTATCACCGCCTGACATTTTTGCCAACACATTTTTTCTAAAGGGTGGGATTTCTTCCCTGGCAACAATCGTACCATTTACAACAGATTGAATAATCTGTCTAAACTGCTGTCTTTCCAGAAACTCTTTTAATTTTTCAGCTTTTTGCCTGGCAATCTGTATTGCCTCATCTCTATATACAAGTTCTGACAATACATCAATGGAAACGTCGTTAATTCTTACTTCAAGCGAAACTAAATCAGCTTTTCTATACTCTATTAATTCATAATCAATACTCCCAAAACCCGAAGAAACGGATTTTAATTCAGCTGACAACCCTCTCATAAACATGCTGTATGGCGCCTCAAAGGTTAAAACTGCATACATTTCGAAGTAGGAGAGGTCAATTAAATTCCCTTTTCTTTTTTGACAAAGCGTTATAATGGATCCTACAAAACCAGATGGCGTATAGATAATCAGTTTCATGTATGGCTCAAGATATTCACCCATTGAATCTTTGTCATACAACACATGTGGCATGGTAAAAAGTAAATCAAGTAAAAATTCTTGCTTAAGCCGTTCTTTTACTATTTCTGCATGGAGTAATCCTAAAAATCCAACCCGAAACCCGCTTCCTAAATACGCTGAATATTCTTCTGTATACGTTAAGGCTGTATCATTTAAAGCAAGTTTTCCTAATGATTCTTTTAAACGAATTAAATCATCTGTGGTTTTCGGATACACCCCAAAAAAAACCATTGGCTTTGGCACTTTATATCCCGAAAGCGCATGAATTTCGACTCCCTTGTCATCTACAGCTAATTTTGAATTTTTAATTTTTAATTTTGAATTTATTATCGTGTCTCCTACTCGGCAAAGACGTATGTCTTTAATTCCTGTAATAATATAGCCAATTTCACCTGTTAAAAGTTGGCCGCTTGATTTTAAAAATGGCGTAAAATGTCCAATATCGGTAATTTCTGTTTGCGTACCATTTTGAAAGAATTGAATTCTTTCTCCTTTTGCAACGATTCCGTCCATAATTCTGACATACGCAACCACACCTTTATATTCGTCATATACTGCGTCAAAAATAAGTGCGCGAAAAAGATCTGCTTGGCTTCCGTGGGGAGTTGGAATTCTCCCAACAACAGCATCTAACAAATTGCCAACGTTTTCTCCGGTTTTTGCGGAGATAAAAAGCATTTCTTCTTTTGTAAATCCAAATGTATCAACAAGTTCTTTTTCTGTTGTTTCAATTTGCGCATTAGGAAGATCTATTTTATTAATTACAGGAATGAGTTTTAAATTAAGCTTTTTGGCGCTTTGGAAATGAGCTACTGTTTGAGCCTGAATCCCTTGGGTTGCGTCAACAAGCAAAATCGCACCATCGCACGCTGCAAGCGTTCGGGAGACCTCATACGAAAAATCTACGTGTCCGGGAGTATCAATTAAGTTCAAAATGTATCTTGAACTTGCAAACTCGAAATTCGAATCTCGAAATTCGAAATTATTTTGTTCATTTGAATTTTGAATTTGAGGATTGTTTCGGATTTCGGATTTCTGATTTCGGATTTCCGGATGGTATATCATCCGTACTGGTGCTAATTTGATCGTGATTCCACGTTCCCTGCTTATCGGATTTTGATCCAAGAACTGCTCTTTCAGATCATTTTTGGGAACAGTTTCTGTTATTTCCAAAAATCGATCCGCAAGCGTTGACTTCCCATGATCCACATGAGCGATAATGGCAAAATTTCTAATCTGCGATTGATTCATGTAGAAAGTAGTATAGAGTCGATGGATATTAAAATCAACTTACTGTTCCATTTACCCAAGGAGAATAACCATGACCATTTGTGCTAAAAACAGTCTCTTCTACATCTTGAGAGACACGGCTTTCTTGAGATTCTTCGGGAAATCCTTTAAGGATATAATCTCTCATCATCCGCGCTCCGGAAATAACCGGAAGATACGCCTTTAGTTGTCCTTTCGTAAAAGAAGTCCAAGTACTATCTTCATCTTTATCATCTACGATTCGGGCTGCTCTTACCAGTTGGCTATAAATAAAATGTTGTTGTTCGCTATCAAAATCTCCTCCAATCTCTAAGTATGCGGGAGGGGTAATGTCCGCAACTCCTCCGTCTTCGGTAGAGATAAGAATTGTTAGGTTTCCTATTGCTTTCATCCATGAAGTTCCACATGCCTCTTTCCCTACAACAGGCGTATTAAGCCATACATCAGAACCTGTAACCATCTTCTGAGCAACGTCAACATCATATCCCTGTACAAAATGTACTCTTTTCTTTAGAACTGGATTTTTATCTACAAGGCCAAAAATATGTGAAAAATTATCACCACCATATTTCCCTGACATAAGAATGTGCATGTTTTCTGATTCAAGCAGGTAAGCAAGTCTTCTTACATCGTTAAAAAGAAGATGAGGTCTTTTATAGTCGACAAATCGTTTTGCCCATGATGCAATCTTTGCTCCTTCTTCAATTTTTATTGGCTCTCCGTATTGATCTTTTCTTGTCGTAAGAAATTCTCTTAGTTCTCTTCTTGCGATCTCCTTAATTTCTCTGAGTTTTTTACCGTCTAACCTATCTATTCTCTCCTGGTAATCTGGAGTGGGCAAATCAAAGACATCTATAGCTTTTTCTTTTTTGTAAAGATTCATAAACCCCTCTTGAACCCAAGTTTCCATAAAAATTCCATTTGTGTCATGTTCAAACTTTATTTTATTACCCTCATGATCTTTAAAATAAACTAATATCCCCTCTGCAGTTTCTCTTTCTCCGTTTGCAATTTGGGTATGTAGCTTACTAACTCCCAGGCGTGTCCCTGATAATGCTAAGGCAAGCGTGTTTAATCGAATTATTCCATTGTTGCCGTCAACTAATCCGCGAAGCCAATTTGCGGCATCTAAACTTGTCATATTCCCAATTGCATATTCCTCAAGAATATCTCTTGAGACTTCTGCTTCTGCAGCTTGTTCCAGCGTATGATTTATATACATTGTTTCGCCTCGTACCGACTCAAGGGCTTGTTCAAAAGGAACACCGTTGTTGCATGTATCATCAAGGTTTGCCAAGGCGACAAAAACAGATGCAGATTCATTAATAAGATAGACAGATGGTTTTATACCTTTTGCCTGTAAAGATCTAAATCCACCAAATCCTAAAACCACCTGCTGATACATTCGATGAGAAGAATCCTGAGCAGCTTGATATAAAGAACCAATCCCTGGTTCAAAAAGACCAAATACTTTTGCACTACCTGCTTCTTGAGTAAATAATCCAAACCGTGTTGTATGACCATTGGTGCGCACTAATACATCTTGGTTCCATTCGGATGTTCCCCATGCACTACCCTCCGGATCAAAAGGATATTCTCTATGATACGAACGAAACCTGTTTTCTTCAGTTCCGTATATCCCTATCTCAACTGCACCTTCTTGTCTCCCACGGGTTGCATATACAGGAGTTACTAACACATAAGGAATTCCGTCCTTTCCTGCTTGAAAATACTTGCAGCGTTCTAAAATCCCTAATCCTCCAGCATAAGACCCATCTGGAATAGCTGCTTCCATGGAGAAGGAGACAATCGGAGATTGAGGGGTAATTTTTTCTTTAAGATCCGGCCTTCCTATTGCGTCGAAGAAGCTACGGGAAGATTCTCTCTCTTGTAATCCATCTGTGCATCTTTCAAGAACTTGTACCATATTTCTCTAGGACAGAAGAATAATAAATAGCGTACTGCGAGAAAAACAAGTTGTCAAGAGGTTATAAGGTTAAGGATTGGGACGGTTGGGGTCGAGAGTTTCTCCTCGCTCCTGTAATATCTCCCTCCAGTTTCCGATTTTTTTAAACAATAGTAAAAATGTTGTTGCTTCTTTTACATTGAAAAGCCAAGTTAAGAATAGATACAATGATAATCCGGCAAAACTTGAAATACCGGTTAAGAAAATAAGATTTATAGTATGTGTTGTATCAAATACTAATTGATCGAGCAACTTTATTGGAATATATAATGCAAAACCTGTAAAAAGAGATGCAAAAAAGATTTTTAAAGAGGAAAAAAACATATCTATCTTTTTAAATCCGCCAATTTTTTTATCCAAAAGAAAAAGCAATACGACTAAATTCAAAATACTTGCAACTGAATACGCAAACGCAATATTTTCTATACCCATTTTATATCTCAATATAAATAATACACTCATACCAATCATGCAAAGCGTTGTTATTCCTCCTACGACAAGCGGAGTCTTCGCGTCATGGAGTGCATAAAATCCCCGGGAAATCAAATAAATTAAAGCATTAGCAAAAACAGATAGCGCAAAATATGCTAAGGTCTTTCCTGTTAAAACAGTAGCCTCCCAATCAAATAAACCAGCTCCAAATACAAGTCTCACAACGGGAATTCGCAAGACTAAAAAAAGTACAGATACAGGCAGTACCAAATAAAGCATTTGATTAAAACTTGTTAAAAAAGTTAGCTTAAAGTGCTCAATTCTTTCCCGCTCGCGGGAAAGAACGGGAAAAGCAGCTTGAGCAATCGTTTGCCCAAAAAGCGCAATAGGAGCAAACGCAAGTGTCTGAGCATAGTCAAAAATTACATAATTTCTCCCAGAGTTAGGAATATATGAAATAAGCGCAATAGTTATCAAAGAACCTACTTGAAAGATTCCGATAGAAAAAGTTCTGGGCCACATAAGTGAAACAACTTCCTTAATTCCCGGTGTCTCAAACGATATGGATGAAGTAAAAGAAAAACCCACTTTCTTAACGAGGGGGATCTGTGCTGCTGCAAAAAAAATGCCTCCCAAAATGATTCCGTATACCGGCCCATATATCCCTAGTATAGGCGATAAAAAAAGAATTCCAAGTATGATCCCTAAGTTATATGAAGCCGCGGCTATTCCGGGAATAAAAAAATGATTATATGATTGTAGTAATGCGGAAAAAAAAGTAGCAATTAAAAAAAATAATTGTCCGACAATAACCAGTCTCATCAAATTTGCCATCAATTCCATTTCAGATGCAGAAAATCCAGAACCTGGATTTAATATTTGCAAAAAAAAGGAAGCAAAAATAAAAAGAATTATCGATAAAATCGAAAAAACCACAACAAAAATTGTCAAAAGTGTGGAGGCCATCTTTCGTGCCTCCGCCTCTTTATTTTTGACAATAAAATCTGAAAAAACAGGAATAAACGCAGATGACAAAACTCCCGCTATAATTATCTGAAACAGAAAATCCGGTAATTTAATAGATGCAAGATATACTCCTAAGGTATTGGAAGCGCCAAATATTGCCACAAGAAGTCGTTGCCTTATAAGACCTAAGAATTGGGAAAGTATTACGGTTGACATAATAACAAATGCCGCAGATAAAATATTCGTTTGTCGCATCGAAATAATATCAATGCTTTTTTGTAAGAATTTTTTCATCATAATAATAGAGGTTGCAGATTACAGTATACCATGGTACAATAAGCCCATGCCAGTAATAAAATCAGCAAAAAAGAAATTAAGAAAAGACAGAAAAAGGGAAAAAGAGAATAATAAATTTGAAAATATTCTCAAAACACTCATTAAAAAAGCAAAAAAAATCAAAACAGAAAAAGCAATAATTCAAGCGGTAAGAACCGCAGATAAGGCTGCGAAAAAAAGAATTATTCATAAAAATAAAGCATCGCGTTTAAAATCTCAGCTGTACAAACTAATCGCTAAAACACCAAAAGCAGCTGTAAAAACAACCTCTAAAAAAACTCCAAAAAAATAATAAATCCTCCTCCAGTCCTGACATTACCCCAGCTTTGCTTCAAATCGTCATTCTGGAAAGCAACGACTTTTCCAGAATCAGATTCTGGACAAGCCAGAATGACAAAGTGGGATAATATCAGCCTCCAATCCCTTTGACAAAAGATATAAAACCTCCTAGACTAATTAAAGGCGTTATGTGTAAACGTCTTGTTTTGTATGATTAAAAAAACTCCAACAATAAACTTATTTACAGGAAGAAGTAAAAGCTTTATTGATAGATTTCTAAAATGGGCATTAAGCGTTGGAAGACTTATCATCATTCTAACCGAAATAATAGCCCTTTCAGCTTTTTTATATAGATTCTCTCTAGACAGACAACTTATTGATCTTAGGGACAAAATAAAATCACAACAAAAAATACTTGACTTGTATAAAAATAACGAAAAAAAATACAGAAGTCTTCAAGAAAGAATTGCATTATCTTCTCAACTTTCTACTCTAGCTGAAAAAAATACTGACACGCTCAACAAAATCAATCAAAGTATTCCAATTAATATGTCTGTAAGTAGTCTTACCTTGCAAAAAAAGAGCATGAATATAAATGCAAGTGTACCGTCAATTTCTACACTCACTTCCTTTATGAAAAAAATAAAAAGTTTTCCAGAAGTAAAAGGAACAACGCTTGAAAGAATTGATAATAGGATATCAAGCTCTACACTCGTATTTAGTTTAAATGTCTTTCTAAAAGATGAATAATACAAAAATCAAAAAAAATAATTCTCTATTTCCTGTTAAGAACAAATATCTTGAGTTTCTTCCAAAAATTAAAGAAGAAAAAATACAAGTAGCAACAACTGTGGGCTTAACATTCCTTGGTATTATTTTGTTTGGTTTGTTTGCAATCAGCCCAACTCTGACAACCATTGCTCATCTAAGAAAAAGTTTGGCTGATAATCAAGATTTATTTGCCAAATTGCAAGAGAAAAACAAAAATTTAAGTATTCTCCAGCAAAAATATTCAACCGTGGAAAAAGATATTCCTACCATTCTGTCTGCACTGCCCCAAAAACCATCGGCACCTGTCTTTCTTGGACAAATACAAACTCTTCTTGTTAGTAATCATCTTAATTTAATAAACATTGGATCTCTTGAGGTCGAGCTTACCAAATCTGAAGAAGGCGAAAATCAGTATTCATCGTTTATTTTTAATCTGAGCGCCGATGGATCGAATGAGAATGTGCTCACGTTTATAAATTCCTTAATACATGTCAGCAGGATCGCATCTATAGATAACATCTCTCTTGTAGAAAACTCAAAAAAAGGAAATACACAAGTTACAATTACTGGAAAAACGTATTTTAAAAAATAATTATGAAACAAAAAGACATCTTACTTATCTTAGGCTCTCTTTGTGTAGTTACTATTGCGTGGATTATTTTTAATATTTATCATACTACTGTCACATCAACAATTCCCGAAACCATAACTACGCAAGTTAAACCAATCACACCGGATTTTGATATAAAAAGTATTGATGCGCTTAAAAAAAGACAAAAAATAACTCCAAATTTTGGTTTTCCTTCCTCTGGTACTCCTACTCCGACACCTACCCCTTTTCTCTTGCCAAAAAAGAATCAACCTGCATCTGAAAGCTCATTCCTTAGATGAAAAAAAATATTTTGAGTATTCGTATTCCAACCTTGTTGGGAATTTTTTTAATACTGGTTACTCTTGCATCAACATCGTATCTTGCAAATCAGGGTGTAATTACGATTGGAAGAGCAAGTTTAACACAAGCCCCACAAAGAGTGCGCATAACGAATGTCTCAGATACTTCATTTACGGTTTCTTATAAAACCGAGACTCCAACACTAGGATCTCTTAACACTGGAAAAGATAAAAGCTTAGGCCTTGTAATCAATGACGACAGAGATAGTCAAACCGCAAAGCCTCATGTACTTCATTACTTTACTGTAAAAAATCTTGCCCCTAACACACTATATTATTTTTCAATTGTATCCGGTGACACTATATACACAAACAATAATACTCCTTTTACAGTGACAACGCGTGAATTAGGCGATACTACTTCTTCACCTAATTCAATGAGCGGAAAAATAATTACACAAGAAGCAACAGCCCCTCAGGAAGCAATCGTATATGTAAAAAAATCATCCGATCCCAAATCTATATCTACATTAGTAAATAATGACGGGACGTATTCTTTGGATGTATCAAAAATTGGAATTAAAAATAATTCTTCAGACAGTCACATTCTCCAAATGCTTGTTCTTGGAGATCAAAAAGAATCAAATATTACTATTAGATCTTCTGCTATCCATCCTGTCCCAATAATTACTCTTGCCAAAGATTACGATTTTATTCAAAACGTTTTAGAACCGTCTGCGTCAACAAGCGCAAATTTTCAATCTTTTCCCTCATTTAATTTTACCAGTAACTCTACAATACCTCAAATTATTACACCAAAAAATGAAGAAATCTTCAAAGATGCCAAACCTCAATTCTTTGGAACTGCATCTGCATCAGCCTTGGTAAAAATTACTATCCATTCTCAAGATATAATACAAGATCAAGTAAAAACAGACCCTAACGGCAGATGGTCATATCGTCCAATTCAACCTCTTTCTCCCGGAAATCATACTATTTCTATAACAACCCAGGATCAGACAGGAATTACAAAAAGTATCGAAAAAACATTTATTGTTTTTGCATCCGGAAGCCAATTTATCGAGCCTTCTGTTTCTCCTATTCCGCCTACTCCCACCTCATCACCTACAATAACCCCCACGCCTTCCATTCCCACAGCAACACCTTTGCCTCCAACTCCTACTTCATTACTTTTGCCATCTCCAACCATAATCCCTCCTGCAAGCTCAACTACTCTTCCTCCGCCCGGAAGTTCAACTGCCTTGCTTACAGGACTTAAGGGAATTGGAATAACTCTTGCTGGCTTACTTCTTCTAATTCTCTCCCGAGGCGTTTTACATATATGAAAATAGGAATAATAGGTGCAGGATTTACTGGCCTTTCTGCAGGAATTCAATTATTAAAAAAAGGTCACAGCGTTACAATTTTTGAAAAAGATAAAAATCCAGGCGGCCTTGCCTTAGGATACAAAGAAAACAAGTGGCAATGGAGTCTTGAGGAACATTATCATCATTGGTTTACGAATGATTCTTATATAGTAGCTCTTGCTAAAGAAATTAAACACGAAGTAATAATACAAGAACCAAAAACATCTGTATATGTAGACAATACGTCTTATCAACTTGATTCTCCTATCCGCGTTCTTAGTTTTCCCAAATTATCTTTTTTTGAAAGAGTGCAAATGGGAATTGCTTTGGGAATATTTCGTTTTAATCCTTTCTGGAAACCTCTAGAACAATTTCGTGCATCCGACGTCTTATCTAAACTAATGGGAGAAGTCCCTTATAAACTTCTTTGGGAACCATTATTGAAAAATAAATTTGGTAATTATGCCGACGATGTTTCACTTGCGTGGTTTTGGGCGCGAATTTATAAAAGGACAAAAAAGCTCGCTTATCCTAAAGGAGGTTTTCTAGAATTCGCGAATAAACTTGTTGAATATATTAACAATTTGGGCGGAACGGTAATTTACAATTCACCAGTAGAAAATATTAAATCCAACAATGATTCCGTAAGCATAAAAACAAATAACAAATCTCAGTCTTTTGACAAAATAATTGTGACGCTGCCTTCTCAATTATTTACTAAAACTGCTTCCATTCCTTTTGAATACAAGCAAAGTTTAGAACAATTAAAAAGTTTAGGAGCGGTAAATCTTGTATTAAGACTTAAAGAAGAGTTTTTAAAAGACGGAACGTATTGGCTGAGTATGTGCGATGCCAACATTCCGTTTTTAGCTATTATTGAACATACTCACTTCATGGATAAAAAATCTTATAACAACGAATATATAGTATATATTGGAAAATATCTCCCTAGTAGTGATCCTTTTTTTTCAAAATCTAAAGAAGAAATATTTAATATATATGACCCGTTTCTTGCCAAGATTACCAAAAATTATAAAAAATCTATTATCGACTATCGAGTATTTAAAGCTCCGTTTGCCCAACCAATCATCCCTATACATTATTCAAAAGTTATGCCATCATTTAAAACTCCTTTACAGGGCGTGTACCTTGCAAACATACAACAAGTATATCCCTGGGATCGAGGAACAAATTATGCAGTTGGATTAGGTCAAAAAATAGCCACGTTTATTGAAAACGATAGATGAAGAAAAAAATATCCATCTTGATAGTTTTTGTATTTGCAATTGCTTTTTTATTTCGCTTTTATAATATTCTATGGGGATCACCATACTTCTTCCACCCGGATGAAAGAAATATAGCTTATGCAACTGAGAGAATCCGTTTTCCAAATCAATTAAATCCCCAGTTTTTTGCGTATGGCAGTTTTCCGATATATGTCATTTATTTTACTGGTGTTTGCTTCAATTTCTTTTCTCACTTTTTGAACATAGAAAAAAATATTAGTGATATATTTTCTGTTTCATTCGAAAATGCGATATTTTTTGGAAGATTCTACAGTGCTGTTTTTTCGTTTATTTCTATTTTTCTGACAGTAAAGATCTACAAAAAAATAAGTAATAAAACACCAGGAACAATTCTTCTCATGTGGTTACTGACAACAAGTGCGGGATTTATTCAATTTGCCCACTTTGCTACATTCGAAATGTGGCTAACATTTTTCACCCTATTGCAGTTTTATTATTTATTAAAATTTTTTGAACAAAAAAAAGTTGTTTATTTTTCTATTTCATCTGTAATTTTTGGACTGCTTCTTAGCATTAAAATTTCCTCATTAACTCTTTTTCCTATTTCTCTTTTTATAATAAAAAAAACAAAATTGAACTGGAAAAAAAATCTTGTTATTTTTTTAGTAACTGCCTTTGTAACAGGTATTCTTACCTCGCCATTTTATGTTTTGGATTTTTCTACTTTTAAATCAAACATAACATATGAATCAAATGTTGCAACCGAAACGCTTCCTGTTTTTTATTCCGGACAATTTTTTTATACAATTCCTATTCTATTCCAGCTTACAAAAGTATATCCATTTCTCATAAACCCAATGCTAACTATATTATTCATCCCTTCTCTTTTGTATGTTACCATTATTGGTTTTAAAAAAACAAAAAATTCTTATCTCTTATTGCTTTTCACTTATCTCTTACTTTTCCTTCCGCAATCATTTTTATTTGTAAAATGGACACGTTATATGGTTCCAACTCTTCCTTTTATCTATCTTATAATTACGATTTTTCTTTCTGAACTTTTGCAAGGACTACAAAAGAAAGTTCATTACTATTATATTAGTATAATAGTAATAATAACGATAACCATAAGTATAGGTTTTGCATTTTCATATTTTCTTACAGTTTATCTTAATCCAGATACACGGATTCAAGCAAGTAGTTGGGCGAGTGAACACATACCAAAGAATGCAAAAATTCTAAGCGAGGTTTATGATTTAGGAATCATTCCTTTTAATCAATATTTCCAAAATATCCAACTCTTTAATTTTTATTATCTCGACAATACAGACACCTCGGATGGTGGCAGACTGAGCTTGCGAAGCCATGACTCCTCCGAGGTAAATGACCTAGAACAAAAACTCAGAGATTCAGATTATCTAATTCTTCCAAGCCAACGAATACTAAAAAATAGAATTACAAATAAACAAAAGTTTCCGGTTGGATTTAAATTTTATTATAAACTTCTTTCCGGAAAGCTTGGATATAAAAAAATCTACGAAACACCATGTGATATTTTTTGTAAAATAATATACATGGGAGATCCTGTTTTTAATATCGAAGAAACAGCAAATGTTTTTGACAGACCGATGGTATTTATTTTCAAACATGAAAAATTATAAAAATCACATTCTATTTTTAGTAATTCTTTTGATTGGATCATTATTTAGATTTTGGAACATGAACTGGGACGAAGGGTTTCATCTTCACCCAGACGAAAGGTTTCTGACTATGGTTGGCAATTCCATGAGAATTCCAAATAACCTTTTAAGCTACCTAGACCCAAAAGTTTCAACTTTTAATCCTCAGAATATCAACTATCCCTTCTTTGTTTATGGAACTTTTCCCTTAGTGCTCAATAAAATAATAGTGTCGTTATTAAATAGCGATACTTATTTTCAATTTACTTTGTTTGGAAGAATAGTATCCGCATTTTTCGATCTTTGTATTATTGCACTTATTTACAAAACAGTTGAACTACTAGAGAAAAAATATAGACTATCAAGATCGATTAAATTCCTCGCTAGTTTTTTTTATTCAATCACCGTATTTCCCATTCAGTTGTCTCATTTTTTTGCTGTTGATACTTTTCTTAATTTCTTCATGTTCGCATCTTTTTACTTTATTCTTAAGTATTCTTTTGAAAAAAAAATATCTTTTCTTGTGTTTAGTGCCATCCTAATGGGCCTTGCATTTGCATGTAAAATAACTGCCGCCTTTATTTTCCCTTTAAATATGTTTTTCTTGTTTATAGGGAATAACAAGAATCATATTAGTAAAATATTTACTCGTAAGTTGTTCCAAACATCTTATTCAGGATTCATATTATTCTTATTTTATGCCACTATAGTATATTTTACTCTTAGGATTGCTGATCCGTATATGTTTGAAAACAGCTCTATCTTACACCCCGAAATAAACAAACTGTTTATCCAAAACTTGAAAACTCTTTCGACTTTAACAGGGAAAGGAGCAACCTATCCCCCAACAATTCAATGGATTAACAAGACTCCCATACTTTTTAGTTTGACAAATATTATTGTTTTTGGAGTTGGAGTTATATACTTTTTATTTATACTCATAGGATTTTATACGTCTCTAAAGGTTTATAAAAATATTTTTCGGACAATTCTTGTTTGGACAATCGGATTTTTTCTTTACCAAGCATCTCAATTTGCCCAAAGCATGCGGTATTTTATTCCTATTTATCCGTTTCTCGCGATTTTTGCAGGAGTTGGTTTTTTCTACCTTACAAAAAAATGGAAAAAAATATTTGTTATACTTTTACTTATTGTTCCCCTTTTGTATCCTCTTGCATTTATCTCTATATATAGAAACGAGACAACGCGGGTAACGGCATCAAAATGGATTTATAAAAATATACCCGACGGGAGTCTGTTACTTGGAGAACATTGGGATGATCCGCTCCCGTTATTAGTTACCAATACCAAACAAAAACAATTTATATCAGAAGCATTACCTGTTTTTGACATGGATACAAATGAAAAAATAAACAAAATTAAGTCTGCTCTTAAAAAAGCAGATTATTATATTCTTTCTTCTAATAGAGCATGGGGGAGCATTCCAACAGTACCGGAAAAATATCCTCTTATGAGCAAGTTCTACAAAGACTTATTTAATGGTAAATTACAATATAAAAAAATAAAAGAGTTTGCCTCCTGTCCTTCATTCAGGTATCTGGGAATTCCGATTGATTTTCCAGATGATTGGGCCGAAGAGGCATTTACTGTCTACGATCATCCAAAAGTAATTATTTTCAAAAAAAACTCAATAAAATGACTAAAAACCAAGAATCTTTTTTTGATAAAGAGCAAAACCAATATCTTGCTTCAAGAATTATAAATCCCCCTCTCCATACCAAGCTTGAAATTGCAAATATCCTAAATCTCTTAAAAAATAAAAAAATTTCTGCTATTGTAGGTACAGACATTTTGCATCATATTAATCATATTAATATTGATGCATATTTCTCGGTTTTCTATAATTCTTTATTAACTGGGAGATTGAAAAAGGGGTAACCCACTGTTCGTACTTTAACCTTTACACTAAATTGCAAAAACACGGATTTAAGAATATCCAAATAACAGGACTTGGCATTCTTCCTCGTCCCTTTTTTGACTGGTCAAACACTCTTTGTAGGCTAAATGACTGACTTGGGAACGTCCCAATTCTAAAATTATTTGCCTATCGGTATATTATTTCAGCTTCAAGATAATTATTTTCTGCATATCACAAAAAGATTCATTGAAGGACGCAATTTAATAATCCCATCAAGCAAATTGGAAGGTAGAGAAAAAATCTTTGCAATAAGTTTTGCTGTTTTCTCTTCTCCGCGGAAGTTAAACCTATCAAATTTTTTAAAACTTAGTCTTTCAATAATATTTTTACCAATCCCATACAAAATAAAATGAGAAAATGGCCAACACAAATTGATAAGGTCTTTCTCAAGAACAACTGTAAATTCTTTTTTTATTTTTCTCAGTAAATCTTTCTTTTCATACAGTCTTTCATGATCTGCCCAAATACCAGCTAACCACCAAATATCCTTTTGAACATGGATATTAAAAAATTTCATAAGAACCCAATTCAATGGATCCCACAAAAAAGGAAAATTTTTATTTGGAACGGTAATCACAAGAATTCCCTTCGCTTTTAAAACTCTTTTTATCTCCCGAAGTCCTTTCACATCGCTTTTTAAGTGTTCTAAAAGCTCCGAACAGATAACAAGGTCAAAGTATCCATTTGGGTAAGGAAGTTTATAAATATTTGCGTTTTTGATATGTACTCTTCTGTCTTTTTTATTATTTCTTGCGACTGAAAGATATGATTCGTTTATATCCACACCATGAATTTCCTTAATAAATCTATAATTCTCAAGTGCCTGAAGATAAAATCCTCTTCCGCATCCAGCGTCTAGTACCCTTACTGGCCGTATTTGCTCAATGCACTCAAAAATGAGCCTTGCGCGTTTCGCAAAAGCTGGATCTATTTCTGACTCAAGTATTTTTTTTATCCTACTATTCATAAAGACGAATTTATAATATACATGATTTTTTTTGAATTTTTTTTATTATCCAGTATCTTCTCAACATAAGGCTTACACCGAATCATTTTCTTTTTGTTATGAATTGCATGTATTATTTTTCCTGCTAAATCTTTGGCATTTTCTTTTTTAAATGTAGTCCCAAAACCAGTTCTTTTTACCAGAAATCGTGCGCCAGGTATATCTGAGACTATGGATGGAACTCCATATATCATTGCTTCTGCCTGCATAAGTGAAAAACAATCAGATCGGGACGGAACAACTAAAAAATCTAGGTAAGAGTAAAAAGTAGGCAAGACGTCTTCTTCTAAAAGTCCAAGAAAAGTGATATTTTGTTTTACCTTCTTTATTCTCTGGAGATTTTTGGAATAAAAATCTTCATATTTCATATTTGTTTCTCCAGCAAAGACAAAATGTAACTTTGGCATTTTTTTTATTACAATACGAATTGCATCAAAAAGGATATCATATCCTTTCTCTTCTACAAATCTACCTCCAAATCCGATTATTGTATATTTTGATTTTTTTATTCTTTCCAACTCAAAGATTTTTGTTCTTTTTTTATTCCTTTTTAGGATAGGAAGTAAAACTGGAAAACATTTATGAAGAAAGTGTCTCATTACCCGCGAATTATGAGCATAATCTGCTGTATTTGTCGAGATAATATCAGCAAGATAAAATGAGATTAGCGTCGAGATGTCAAACAGTTTCTCTATAACATGATTTAGTAATCCTTTTGGGAGAATAAGATCACCTTGATGATATACAAGGAATTTCTTAGAAAATAACTTAGAGAGAAAAGAAATTGGTAAGATGTTAACGCATGGAGAATTAATAATGATCAAGTCATGTCGTCTTGCCTCTTGTATAAAACCCCCCAGAAGTGAAAGAGAATATTTGGATCTACTAAATGAAAAAAAATAATTGTATCTTTTAATCTTTGTTGAATAAATCGTTTCATTTTTTTTTAAAGCATCTTCATGTCTTACTGTAAGAACAGTAAAATCATATTTTTTGTGTAAATAAATTACTGTATATAAAAATGCTTTTGCAATCCCAGTCCAATGAGGATAAAAATAATCTGAAACAATAAGGATTTTAGGTTTTCTATTTTTTCTTATTTTCATTATAGTTTGCTTTTGGTATTATAAGCTAATAGAATTATTTTTCCTACCAGCTACTTCCCTATGAATATTGGATTTGATCTTGACGGAATTTTTATTGATAAGCCTCCTTTTGTGCCAAAAGTTATTATTGAGCGATTGTATAAAAAGAAAAATGGGGCAATTAAATATCGCATTCCGGGAAGATTCGAACAAATAGTTAGAAAAATAAGCCACGCAAAATTATTTCGCCCTGCAATTAAACAAAATATCAAATATCTTCATAAAATCCATAAATTCAACTCTCACAGGTGTTATTTAATTTCCGGAAGATTTGGATTTATCCAAAAGCAAACAGATCATATTTTAAACGCTTACAAAATTTCTAATGTATTTTACAAAAGATGCGTTAATTTACAAAGTAAGCAACCCCACCTCTTTAAAAATGAAATGTTAAAAAAACTAAAGATTAAAAAGTTTGTTGACGATGATTTAGATCTTTTGATATTTTTATCAAAAAAAAATCCAAGTATTACATTTTATTGGTTAAATGAAAAAGAGAATAAAAAACTAAGTAAAAATTTATTTGCAATTAAAAACCTACAAAATATCTTAAAAAGGAATATATGATTAATGATTTTGTTTCTGTAATTCAATGGTGGAGTGTTTTATTTGTTGTAGGATTATTTTTTCTTCCGCTCACTTTTTATCTTTTTAAATCCTTTTTAGACAAGGGGTATATTTTTTCAAAAGTTATAGGCTCTCTTATTATCTCTTATATTTTTTTTGTTTTAGGAATACTGCACATTATTTCTTTCAACAAACTACAGATAGTTCATCTGTGGTTACTTTTAGCAACTATCGGAATTACTTTTAATATTTGTATATTTCGATTTTCATTTTCCGAATTCAAAAAGTTTCTAAATCTTTTTATAAAAAAGATTCCTCTGTTTGTCGCTTTAGAACTGTTATTTTTTCTTGCTCTTTTATCTTGGTCGTATGTAAGAGCTTTTCAGCCGGACATTATTGGCCTTGAAAAATACATGGATTTTGGATTTGTAAATTCTATTCTTAGAAGTAATTCGTTTCCACCAACTGATATATGGTTTCCACCAATGTCAATTAATTATTACTACTTCGGCCATCTCACAACAGCTGTACTCACAGAAATATCGAATCTTCCTTCTTCAATAACTTTTAATCTTATGATCGTGACACTTTTTGCCTATACATTTACTCAAGCGTTTTCTATTGGAATGAATCTTGTTTATATATCGATAATATCGAAGAATAAAAAAACTAAAGTGAACGATAGCAAACGCGTCCAGAATCTATTTTGGATTATCCTGGGAGGTTTCTTATCGGCCTTTTTAGTAAGCTTAGGAGGTACTATCCATAGTCTTTATTCTTTTTTTAAGCCCTACAAAACTGCAAATCCAGTTTTTTTTACTAACCTTGCCTTTTCCCTTCAAACATTTCCTAATTCATATTGGTACCCGAATGCCACTCGATTTATTTACAATACTATTCATGAATTTCCCATTTATTCTTTTGTTGTATCAGACCTCCATGGACATGTTTTAAGTATTCCGATTGTCCTGACAATTCTTGCCTTTCTTGCTCATATATTTTTGAATAAAAAAATACATATTGGGGAAATGATATTTTTATCTTTTCTTCTATCCTCTGCATACATGACGAATGTATGGGACGGAGCAATTTATTTTTTGCTAACTGCAATTGTATTTTTTTATCTTGAATATAAAAAAGTAAATAAGCTTACCATTGATTTGTTTATTTGTTTATTTGTTTATTTGTTTATTATTGGTGTTTGTTTTTTCATTTTCTCCCTGCCATTTAACGCATTCTTTAAACCATTTGCTTCAAACATCGGAATATTATGTGCACCTCAATTTTTAGTAAAGTTAAAATCCCTGGGACCCTTGCTATTTGAAGATAACCATTGCCAAAAATCTCCAATATGGCAATTATTTATTCTCTATGGATTTTTCTACTTTTGGGTTATTTCTTTTATTGTATACATAAAAAATAATAAATTAAATTCTTCTGATATTTTTATATTTTTACTTATTAGCCTTTCCACAGTTTTAATTATAATTCCGGAATTTATCTATCTAAAAGACATTTATCCTGCTCATTTCCGAGCAAACACTATGTTTAAGCTGGTGTATCAATCGTTTATTATGCTTTCTTTGGCTTCTGGATATATCATCATTCGCCTAATTTCGAATTTCGAATTTCGAATTTCGAATTTTTTAATATCTTGCATTGGTAGTATTGGGTTATTCCTCGTTTTTCTGTATCCTTATTTTGCAGTTAGTTCTTATTATGGAAATCTTTTAATTTACAAAGGACTAGATGGCATTTCGTATTTAAAAACAAAAAACCCTTCTGATTACGAAACAATTTTATGGTTTAATAAAACAGTAAAAGGACAACCAGTTATTTTAGAAGCACAAGGGGATTCATACACGGATTACGAACGCATATCTGCAAACACCGGTCTTCCGACAGTGCTTGGGTGGATCGTACATGAGTGGCTTTGGAGAAAAACATATGATGTCCCTGCTCCGAGAATTGCAGAAGTAAAAACGATCTACGAGTCTCAAAATATCAAACAAGTAAAACAACTTCTTAAGAAATACCACGTATCGTTTGTTGTTATTGGAGACCTAGAAAGGCAGAAATACACTGCGCTACAAGAAGAAAAGTTTAAAAACTTAGGAAGTGTAGTTTTTGAGAGCGGAAAAACTAAAGTATATAAGCTATAATGCTAGCTTCTCCAAGATTTCTTCTTGAATCGGGTCATAGTCCTTTCTAGGCTGGAGCCACGGAATTTTTGTTCTTATTCCAATTCTTGAAAGCATATAAGGCCCAATTTGTAGTTCTCTGTCTCTTGCCTGTCTTTGGTTCCATCTATTCATTAATCCATTCACAGAAACATAATTCTGTAAAAACTCATCCGTACTCATATCAGCTACCAATGTATTGACCCAAGATACCATATTTGCTCCTGCTTCATAGAAAAAATTCGGTAAAATATATGGTATTCCATTTTTGCTTGCAATAATTCTTGCGGCAGCTTCGGCAATTTCTCCACCTACTTGTAGGTATGCTTTTTCATCATCTTTTTGCAGATAAAAGTTATATCCCTGAAGTTTATGTACCATGATTCTATTTCCCATCTTCTCACCAGTTCTTCCAATAGTAAGAATTTCAAGCGGAGAAAAATTTTCAACTATTTCGTCTTTTTGAACTTGTAAAAGATACTCTCTCAATAGTGCGTTTACTTTTACAATCATCTCATCTGAGTTTCCTAAAGAATTCTCCGAAATTCCTAAATTCTTGCTTCTTTTTAATGTTTGTTCTAATTGATAATTATTTATTAAAATCCTCCCATCAAAAGCTTCGTATCGTGCAATAAGCCATATACTATTTTTTTCATTCTCTTCCAGACTTTCTCTTTTTCTCTCCAAATCGGTAATAAGTTCATCTGGTTGGTAAAAAGAAACTGTTGCGGCAAGTTTTTTATAATCTGTATCTGAAGATACCTCTTCACATACCAATTGAGCTACACCCAATTGTAGTTCTTGCAAAACTTTTTCAGAAGTAAAATCTTTTGGATAATTTTTAGCAATGATTCTTTTTATTCTAACTACAGCGGGAAGTTGCATCCACTCGTTCTCACCCGCATCTTTTTTAACAGAAGGTAATTGAGGAGCCTGAAATATAGTATAAGAATGACGTGTTGATACAAGAGGCGTCGTTGGCAAACCGCTCCCTTTAAGCATTAATATTGTCGATGCTACTAATAAAACTCCACAGATCCGACCTAAGTCTGTCTCAACAGGATATCCCTTTCTATCGTACGTAACAAGATTTAAACCACTAAGATGATGAGGCTTACGTCTTCCTTTTTCTTCCAGCATTATATCTTATAGTATAAGGTGTCTTTAATTAAAAATCAAGTTCTAGAGGCTTATTGAAGCTATTTTACTGTACACATATCAGACACAAGTACACATTTTATATATTGTTGAATTTCTGAGAAATTGCCGTTCCCTTTTCTTGGAATAAGTACCCATGCTCCGTTAAAATCCGTAAGCGGAGGATTTACTAAAAGTCCGGGCTTTTTTTCGTCTGCCGCATCTATTACAAACGAATGAATAGCAACATCTTTAAATTTTTGAGAAAGCTTAATAAAATCATCAAATTCAGACTGATCTATATCTGTATCAATACTTTTTGTGAGTGTTTCGTTAAGTTGAGCTATTTTTACAGGGTTTAAAAATGTTTGCGGAGAAAGCACTTTATCTTTAAATGCCTTGATTACTTTTTGCTGCCGTATACTTCTTGCAAAATCACTTCCTTCTGTTCCGAGGGCGTGACGAGACCTCACAAATTCTAGAGCCTGACTTCCTTTCATATGTATTTTCCCTTTTTCGAAATGGATGTGAGTATACCTGCAAGGAAATGCTTCAAGCTGTGAGGATGCAGTTGCTAAGGTAACTAATTCTTCTTTGCTATGTCCGCAGAGATCATCTTCTTTTCCCGCAATCGGATATTCGTAATCATCTAATGTGTTATCAACAGGTATGTCCAAACCTCCTATAAAATCGATTGCTTTTACAAACCCGTCGAAGTTAATCCTAATACCGTAATTAATTGGTTGATTTACAAGCTTACTAACAACCGCTTTTGTTAGAATAAGACCGCTCCCTTTTTTCTTTGATTCTCCTGTTGTGTATGCGGTATTTATTCTAGCATTAAGATCGGGCATCCATAAATCACGCGGTATGGAAACAAGAGTAAGCTTACTCATATTCAAGTCCAAACTCGCAAACATGACGGTATCTGTTAAATCCGGGCCTTCATGCCTCCCGCCTCCCGTACCAAGCAATAACACGTTAAGTGTATTGTTTTTTGTAGTTTTAACTTCTATTTCTTTTTTAAAAAAAATTCCGTAGAGTATCGGAGAAAATTTCACTAACTCAATCGCAGCACGGGCAATAACCACAATAAAAAAGACAATCAGTACAATAAGAATCTGTTTACGCATTTTGAATAATATTGGAGAATTCCAAAAGATTAAGACTCGCTTTGCCAACGAGCACTCCATCAATATGTGGCAGAGTTGTAAATGAATTCACATTGGTACTCGTTACACTTCCCCCATATAATACATTTTTTATGTGATATTTTTGTTTTAACTCTTTGGAAACAGCATCTGCATTTTCTGGTGTGTCAGGAGTACCTGTTCCAATTGCAAAAACCGGCTCGTATGCAACTAAAAAAACATTTTTCGGAATAATGTCATCCATACTTCGTACACAATAAATCACATTCAAACCATATTCTTTTGCTTTCAAAACTTTTTTTTCTAAAATTAAGTCATCTTCTTTGTTATTATTTCGTCTCTCACTGTGTCCAACGATAACATATTCTGCAAATTCTTTTATTTGTTTTCCATTTACATCTCCTGTATATGAACCCTCATCAAAAGCTGATATGTCTTGAGCTCCAAGTTTAAACGGCAACTGATAATGCTTGGTAAACTGTTTTACTTGTGACATAACCGTAAACGACGGACAAATAATTATTTCCTTATTTTCTAAACTCTGAACTCTGAATTCTAAACTCTTTTCAAACCATTCTTTGGCTTCTTGTGTGGTTTTATTTGATTTCCAATTCGCGATAATAAAAAGATTCTTCATGTGGTGAAGCCACGTTTAACGTGATAAAATAGTACTACTCCGCTTTCATCTTATTTAAATTATACGCTATGAATAAAGATTTCCACAAGGAGCTCAATAAAGAGCAATTAGAAGCTGTTTTGCATACCCAAGGTCCAATGATTATTTTAGCCGGAGCCGGTTCTGGTAAAACCCGGGTAATTACTTACAAAGTCGTTACATTAATCGAACAAGGAGAAGAATCATCCAATATCCTAGCTATTACTTTTACTAATAAAGCCTCTAATGAAATGAAAGAAAGAATTTATAGAACTGGGACAAGAGGAGCAACGATCGCTACGTTTCATTCTCTCTGCGCAAAAATCTTAAGAATTGATGGAAAATTCTTGGGTATTTCATCTGCCTTTCTTATTTACGATCCGTCAGACCAACTCGATACCATAAAAGAAGCAATGAAACAACTTAATATCTCCCCAAAAGAATATAAACCATACTCTATTTTAGCAACTATATCCCAGGCGAAAAACGAAATGATTACGGATTCACAATATCTAAATTTTGCCAGAGGAAGTTTTCAACAAACTGTTGCGAAAATATATCCCGTGTATCAAAAAATTCTAAAAGAAAATGATGCACTTGATTTTGACGACTTATTGATAAAAACTGTTGAGCTATTCAAAGAATTTCCGAATGTCTTAGAAAAATATCAAAATAAATTCAAGTTTATTTTTGTAGATGAGTATCAGGATACAAACCACACACAATTTTTTTTAACCAAATTATTAGCAGATAAATGGAAAAATATTTGCGTTGTTGGAGACTTTTCTCAAAGTATATATAGTTGGAGGGGTGCTGATTTTCGCAATCTAATAAAATTTAAAGAGCATTTTAAAAACGTAAAAACTTTTTCTCTTTCTCAAAATTACAGATCAACACAAAAAATTTTAGATGCCGCGTACTCTGTAATCTCTAAAAATACAACGCATCCTATCTTAACCCTTTGGACAGAAAACAAAACAGGAGAAGAAATACAACTTTACCAAGCACGAAACGAAGAAGACGAGGCAAACTTTATTATTAATAAAATCGTTGCGTATAAACTCGAATTTAAAAATTTAAAGTTTTCTGATTTTGCTGTTTTGTATCGAACCAATGCTCAATCACGCGTTTTGGAAGAAGCTTTTTTACATCAGGCAGTACCGTATGTATTAGTGGGGGGTACGCGTTTTTACGAAAGAAAAGAAATCAAAGATGTCTTATCCTATCTTCGAGTATTGGCAAACCCCAAAGATTCAGTTTCTTACAAAAGAATCGAAAAATTAGGAAAAGGAAGACTGGTAAGATTTTTAGATTTTCAAAACAAACTGGAAATTGTAAAACAGACAACCTTAGAACTTTTAGATAAAATTTTAAAAACAACCGGATACCTTTCTTTATATGACGAACACAACGAAGAAGACAGGCAGCGACTTGAAAACATTAAAGAACTTAGGTCTGTTGCAATTCAATTCCCCGATATTACTCTGTTTTTAGAAAACGTTGCATTAGTCGAGCAAGAATACATGCCAGACGGAGTTAAAGATGAACTCATAAAAGACGCGATAACACTTATGACCATCCACGGCGCTAAAGGCCTTGAATTTCCGTACGTGTTTATGGTTGGTATGGAAGAAGGACTATTTCCCCATGCAAGAAGTCTTATGGACAAAAGTGAACTTGAAGAAGAAAGAAGATTATGCTATGTCGGAATAACCAGGGCAAAAGAAAAATTATTTTTGACCTTTGCCAGAAAAAGATTATTTTTTGGCCAAAAAACTTCTAATATCGTCTCCCGCTTTATTTTAGACCTGCCGGATGATGTGCTTTCCCAAAACGTACATCTGGGTATAATAAGGAATGACGACGTACCGGAATTTTTATGAAAAATGATTTTAATAAACACGCAACCCATCCTCTCCAAACCTTTGAATGGGGAGAGTTTCGAAAAAAAACAGGTGTTAATGTAATTCAGTTAAATGAAATGCAAATTACGATTCATAAAGTTCCTTACACTTTTTGGACAATTGGATATGTGCCAAAAGGACCCCTCCCGACCAAAGAAATGATCCCTGAACTTGAAAAGATTGGCAAGAAAGAAAATTGCATCTTTATCCAACTCGAACCCAACATTATTCTGAATCGCCATTCTGGGGACGAACGGAGTGAGGATTCCAGAATCGATTTTGGACAAAGAGCTCAGCTCTCACAAGCCCCGCTGAGCGGGGCGAAACGGGCCAGAATGACAGATATGAACTTAGTTTCTGCTACGCATCCTCTTTTCACCAAACATACATTTATTCTTGACCTAACAAAATCCGAAGACGAACTGCTCAAAAACATGCATCCGAAAACTAGATATAATATTAAAGTCGCCCAAAAACATGAAGTTGAAGTTATTGAAGATAATTCAGACGAAGCGTTTGCAGAGTACCTCAGACTAACAAAAGAAACAACAAATCGTCAAGGCTTTTTCGCACATACTCAGCAATACCATCGCCTCATGTGGAAAACGCTAAAATCAAAACCTGCAAACGATGAACGAACTAACCAACTAACCGCACACTTACTAACAGCAAAATATAACAGTCAAACACTAGTCGCTTGGATTTTGTTAGTTTTCAAAGATACTCTCTATTATCCCTACGGAGCATCATCGAGTAAACACCGGGAAGTAATGGCAAGTAATCTTATGATGTGGAAAACAATAAAATTTGGAAAAAAGTTAGGTTTAAAAAAATTTGACATGTGGGGAGCGCTCGGTCCTAATCCAGATTCAAAAGATACCTGGTATGGATTCCATAGATTTAAACAGGGATATGGACCCAAACTTGTAGAATTTGTCGGAAGTTATGACTTAGTTATCAATCCAGTTTTATATCAACTCTATAAAATAGCTGATAAACTAAGATGGTTATATTTAAAGTTGGGATACTAATATACTAGTATATTAGTATTTTTCCGAGAAGTTCATCTTTTGATATCCATCCTACATTTGAGGTGTCTTCTTTATTATCTCCCTCAACTAATATCCTACCATTTTTTATTTCCTTAATTCGTTTTATAAGTTTTTTTCTTTTATGCAAAAATAAAATAACATCTCCAACTTTTGGTTCTCTTATGCAATATGGAACGCTGCTTACTGCAACTATTGAACCGTTTTTAATTGTTGGTTCCATGGAGTGCCCAGATATTTTAAGAAGAGAAAGAAGCATTATTTATATATAACCATTTCTCCGCCAGTTGGATATGCAGAAGCAACTCTAACCGGCTCTTTACCTTTTGTTTTCCAAAAAATCTCTGCAAATTGTTGCACTAATTCCAAAAGCTCTTTGGCTTCTTCGATATTTACTTCTTGTTTTGCTTTTGAAGCATGCTTCATAATGTTAAAAACTAATTCATGAAGTTTTGGAAACTTTTTTACATGCTCTGGCTTAAAATAATCTCCCCAAATAACCCGAATTTCTCTTTTTACTAATTCCGCATGATCTTCTTTTACACGGGTATATCGAGCAATTGCATGCATGAGTTTTTTTTGATCTTCAGAAGAGTCACTTTCCGCATGCGCTTCACCAATTGATTGTGTCATGCGAATAACAGTATGTGCGGCAATTTGTGCAGGATATGGATCATAAATCCCGCAGGGAATATCACAATGTGCATAAGCAGTTTGCAGTTGAAGTGAATTGAACAACGAACCGAGGCTTTTCATATTCTAAAAATAGTTCAATTTCTTACAGAAGTCAAGAAGGATTATATAATAAAATGTGAAACGGTAACTGTTCACGCTTCCGACACGATCTCGTCATCCTAAACGTAGTAAAGGATCTATTCGGTAAAAGATTCTTCTGCTTTCAGTCTCAGAATGACAGTTTTATGTTAGAAGTGTGAACTGTTTCGTGAAACGCGCTGATTTGACTTTTTTAGAAAAATCCTACACACTGATAAGATGATTAAAAATCAAGAGGGATTTATTCCTCTTGTCGCAATCGTTGGCATAGTTGTTGCCACAACAATTTTTGGTGGAAGTTTTTTTCTATCCAAAGAATACGCCTTTAACCATGCTCCTCAATCTATTATTCCCGTTACCGAAGATGACTTCGAAAATATTAAAGATCCGATTTTGCGTAAGCATTTTGTTACGTGGGCAAATCAAAAAAACTATCAAGTAAAAACAACGGCAAGTCAAAAAAAAGGTTATACCCTTTTAGAGGTGCAAAAAAATGGAAATTCAAACTATAGATCAATTGAAAATGACGGCTCTCATGATATATCCGAAACTATCTCTCTCAATGATATGTTGTACGTAAAAGACTATTCTGATAATTCCTGGTGGAAACAAATAATTACACCGTTAGATTCTCAAGACCAACAATCTATAGTTGATCAAAGACAGAACGAGTTTATCTATAATAAACTCCCACTGGAAAATTGCGGGAATAAAAGTTGTTATGTATATGAAGAAACCTATCCTCAAGATCCGCAGGCAAAAAGAGTATTTTTGTTTGATAACCAAGATTATTTACTGCGAAAAGAAGATTTGCTTTTCGGAGAATTTAAAATTACAAACGAATATTATTATAAGAGTACTCAAATACTACCCCCTTTTCCCATCAAGAACATACCTAATAAAGAAAGTATTTATGGACTCATAACCAAAGAGAAAATTCGACCCAACACATCTGATATTACTTCTCCAAACTTATCCGGTGACAATCAGGTTCTCGATCTAATACCAGATCTGTAAGACATACGTGTTGTTACTAATTCAGATACTTTTTTCCAAAACTCATATACCCCATTATGACACAATTCATCCCCGTGAATATCTCCCTTTGACGGCCTTACTTTACAATGTATCATATTCGTAAATATTCCATTTTCCAGATTCCAGAGAATAAATTCTGCTGCATTTTTTGATCCCTTTGGCAACTCAATTCCTCTCCAAGAAAAAGATTGTTTTACGATATTATCGTATGTTAACTTCTCATCCTTAAAAAATTTTTTTAAAAGTAAGGCATATTCTTCTTTGGAAGGAATAAGGCTATGACGCCTGAGAAAATCCAAATTATCATATTCTTGTTTTCCAACAGGCTGAGAAAATAAGAGAATAGAGGCTCCGACTTTTCCGCAGTCACAAAGCGCTTTAAATGCTTGTTCGGAAGGTTTTGTAATTTCCAAAGAAATAGCGTATTGTACATAGACCTGTTCGTAAAGACCTACAACTTCTCTATCGTGTGAAGCTACGTGCAAGACTACATACGGACGTTTTTTCATTGCGCTGATAAAGCTTTTTGTGTAAGAGGTTACTTTTACAACCACATGAAACAAAAATCGATCAGATTTTTTATGCAATGCATCTATTACTTTTGTAATAAATCGTATACCAACTGCTGCGCCGGAAATTGGAACCGAAACATGAATTGTAGAATTATTTTCTAAACCAACTTGTTGTATGCGGCTCTGAATTTTTTTACCCGTTAATTCTTTTTCAAAAACAGGAGCAATGGGATATGCCGATACTTCAATATGTACTTTCTTAAGCTTTACGCGCTTACCGTACTTTAAAAGTTCTGTTTTGGTTTTTTCACTTGGGACAAAAATCATATCAGCTTCTTCTACGTACCAAATATGGTGTGGATTATCATCTGTTACTTGGACAACCAGTAATACATTAATTTTTTTCTCTCTTATAAGCTGTTGCTTAATTGCGCCTAATTGATGAGCTAAGCCAAAATGAGTCGCTACAATGAGTAAAGTTTTGGGTACTTCGATTCGCTCACTTAATATGGTTGTTACCTGTGAATACAATAGTTTTGTGTGTCTTTTTAAAAATAAACGGTATATATATGTAAACACGTCTTCTCCCCATCCTTCTTCTGCCCACCTTGCAATAGCAGAAACAACAGGATGAATACTCATAAGTCGATGAATAAATGTTATTGATGTATCCTGAGAACCGAGTAAAAGCGGAGTAACATCTTTAGGTAACCCATGATACAAAGCATCAGTCACTCGTAAATGTCCGAATCCTGCAGGAGCATATGCAAATAAAAGTATAAGAGATTTACCACTCAAAACAGAAGTCTTTGACATAATTAATCCATGTTATTTCGTTTGAAAATATCAGGAGATCCTCTTCCTAACCCCCCTGTATCAAGACCATATCCTTCAACCCATGTATTTCCACTAACTTCAAATCCTACATATTCTGGGATACGTTTTATTTGTTTTTTCTCCGGTTTAGAAAGAAGTACAATTGTTTTTAACGATAGAGGATTTCTGCGTTTTAGAAGATCATATACATACTGAAGTGTAAATCCTGTCTCAATAATATCTTCCACAATCAGCACATGTCGATTTGCAATATCTATACTTATATCCTTAGTAAGTTTTGGTTTTTTTGAAGATTTTATACCAACACCATAGCTTGAAATACCTACAAAGTCAACTTCAAAATTTCTGCAACCGTGTTCCCAAAGTACTCGCGACAGATCTGCAACAAACATATATGCTCCATTTAAAACACCTAATAAGAGAAATTTCTTGCCTATGTAGTCTTTTTGAATTTGCAGGGCAATTTCTTGTATTCGTTTTTCAATAGTCTCTTTTGGAAAAAATATTAGTTTATCCATATTCTCTTTATTTTAATCATTATTTACACAAAAAAGAAGAAGACAAAAGAGGACTAAAAAAACAACACGAAATCCTTATTAAGCCTTTATACAAAATAAAAATAGAGATAACATATAGCTATCTAGGTGCTTCTGTGAAGGATTACTTAACGCGCAAAGTAGACTACAAATACAAAAATAACTGTAATAATAAGTACCCCTAAAGATACGACAAAGCTAGGATTTTTACAAACACAATATCCTAAAAAATCAGTGTGTTTTTTTCCTTTAGCAATTGCTCTTTTCTTTGTCTTTTTTGCCATATCTAAAGTATTGCAATAAAATGCAACATTTGTCAAGATGGT
>Ga0155808_114_pt1 | contig 71190 bp, 79 predicted proteins | sample RifCSPlowO2_01_FD_107462 | JGI IMG/M metagenome (GOLD analysis project Ga0155808, IMG submission 107462) | Candidatus Levybacteria bacterium RIFCSPLOWO2_01_FULL_37_20
GATTATGTAACAATTGAAACTTCGTTTACATGTAACAATTCAAATGTCGTGTAACAATCATAAACCCTCTTGACACGGAAAGAATTATTTAGTAATATACTATAAGATTAAAAGAAAAAGCGTCATGAGTGGAGTCACGATCCACGATCAGAAATGAACGTTGAGAGCCAAAATACTCTACGGAAGTCAACCGTAAAATTCAACAGACGATGTCACCGCGAGGTAGAGTCGCCACCAAGAGGTTCAAGAAGCAATTTTTGAACAAAAAGGATGGGACCGCGGGAGGTCCTTTTTTGTTACCTCTCGTTCCTTACACATTTCTGTCATTGCGAGGTCGCCTGAGGTGACCGAAGCAATCTCACAAGATTACTTCGTCGCTTCGCTCCTCGTAATGACGGTAAATAGTAACGAACGGGAGGTTTTTTGTTGAGCGAAGAAGGATGTATATGGCTAATTTAAACAAAAACAGTATAAAACTTGCAATACAAAAAGAGGGACGTTTAACAAATGAAACGCTGGATTTTTTGCGTAAATCCGGCCTGGAATTTGAGAGCTACAAACAAAAGCTCTTTGTCAGCGCGCGCAATTTTCCTTTGGAAATTTTGTATGTCAGAGATGATGATATACCGGATTATGTCGAAAGCGGAGTTGTAGATCTGGGAATTTTAGGACAAAATATTTTAAATGAAGAACGGCCGAAAGTAAAAAAACTGCTTAATTTACGCTTCGGATTTTGCTCACTGGTAATTGCAGTTCCGAAAGAATCAAACATTACAAACGTCAAAGATTTAAAAAATAAAAAAATTGCAACTACGTATCCTTCTTCAACAAAATACTTTTTTAAAAAACAAAATATTCCCGTAGAAATTGTGACAATTAGCGGATCTGTAGAAATTACTCCTTTCTTGGGAATTGCAGATGCAATCGTTGACATGACATCAACAGGATCCACTCTTGCTTTAAATGATTTACGATTTTTGGAAAAACTATATGACTCCGAAGCGGTCTTAATTGCTAACCAAAATGCAACAGCTAGTGTGTATCAAAAAAATCTTATTGGAAAACTCATCATTCGCTTTAAAGGAGTCTTGTCAGCAAAAAACTATAAATATGTTCTGATGAACGCTCCGGAAGATGTGTTACCGAAGCTCAAAAAAATCACTCCTGGTCTAAAATCTCCGACAATTTCTCCTCTAACAAAAGAAGGCTGGGTCTCTGTTGGGACAGTAATTAAAGAAGAAGTTTTCTGGGAAACAGTTGAAAAATTAAAAGATCTTGGAGCAACAGGGATTATTGTTTTACCAATAGAAAAAATGATTACCTAAACACCTATGTTGCGAATTTACAACTGGAAAAAAACAGATCAAAAGACAAAACAAAAAATCCTGCAAAGATCAATGATAGATATTTCCTCTGTCAAGGAGTATGCAGAAAGATGGATTGAGATTATTAAAAAAGAAGGCGATAAGGGAATTTTAAAATATACCAGAGAGTTCGATAATAAAAATTTTGATCTTAAAAACTTAACAGTTGGAAAAAGTGAGATAGAACAAGCTTACAAAAAGGTAAATCCAAAAGCAGTTGAGGTAATTAAAAGACAAATTAGTATTTCCCGCCAAAATGCGATGTCAAAAGCCAAACAGGAAACTATTTTAAAATCATTTATCCCTGGTGTTATGGTTGGTTATAAAATAACTCCAATTGAGTCTGTCGGTTTAGCTGTTCCTGCGGGACAAGTTCCCCTCCCAACAGTAATGCAAATATTAGCTGTTACTGCTAAGGCTGCCGGTGTATCAAGAGTTATTGCATGTTTCTCTCCTACTGGTGATTATCCGGAAATGCTTATTGCCGCAGATTTGGCCGGAGTAGATGAAATATACAGAGTTGGTGGAATTGCCGGAGTTGCGGCCATGGCGTATGGAACAGAAACTATTCACCCCGTGTTAAAAATTGTAGGTCCGGGAAGTATTTATACACAAGCCGCGAAAATGTTGGTCTTTGGTAAAGTAACAATTGATATGGTGGCCGGACCATCTGAAGCAGTTATCTTAGCTGATGAGAGTGCTAATCCCGTTTTCTGTGCTGCGGATATTTTAGCAAGAGCCGAACACGCTCCCGATGCTACAGGTGTTCTTGTCACCTATTCCAAAGAATTAGCAAAAGCAACCCAAAAGGAAGTTGCAAGACAAATAAAATACTTAAAAAGAAAAGCGGTAATTGAAAAATCTCTACATAATTATTCTTGTGCAATTGTGGTCAAGAATTGGCAGGAAGCTATTGATGTAACAAATGACTATAGTCCCGAGCATTTGGAAATTTTAACAGATGATCCTTTTGCAGTTTTGCCAAAAATTAAAAACGCCGGCTCTATATTCTTAGGAAAGTACGCGCCGGTTGCCATAGGCGATTATGCAAGCGGAACAAATCATATCTTACCAACAGGTTATTGGTCAAAAATGGTTTCCGCGGTAAGTGTTGAAACATTTCAAAAATCTTCCGAAGTTCAGTATGTAACAAAAGAGGGACTATTAAATCTCGAAGAAATTGTAGATGTTGTCTCGGGGATAGAAAAATTAGATGCTCACTGGAATAGCGTTAATATACGCATAAATAAGAAAAGGAGACTCTGGGATATGCTCAAAAATTCGAAATCCGAAGCACGAAATCCGAAATAAATTCTAATTTAGATTATTCGAATTTTGGTATTGTTTCGAATTTCGATATTTGATATTCGAGTTTACGAAATATGCATACTTATGAACTTAATAGATATCCAGAAATTAGCAAAAACAGATAAAAAAAGCGCAGAAGAAAAACTGCTTGTATTAACTCGGGAAATTTTTCCACAGCTTTCCATTCAGAAAATTTTAATAGATCAAAAATCATACTCACTTAATTCTGTTTTTGGTTTTATTACTATTGAGAGAAAAGAATACTTTTTTAAATTCCACAGCGAAGAAGGTGAGGAAAAAACCCTTAAAGAATATTACAACTCAGAGCTTTTATCAAAAAATGGCTTCCCTACTCTATTGCCTGTTTATAAATCAACAAAACCGGGAAAGCAATTTTTAATCTATAAAAAAATTTCTGACCCAAATGTTTTTGACGTATTAGATAGATTAGAAAAAACATATCTTAAAAATAAAACCTATGATCAAAAACTCAAAACAAAACTAATAAAAACAGAAGAATCATTTGATAAACAAATAATCAAAAAATCTTTGCAAACATTAAAAACAGTTCCAGCGAAAAAAGTTGCAAAAGAAGAAATCAATCAGCTTTTCTATAACAGATTGGTTTCAGATATTACTACTCCCCGACTTGATTTGTTTTATAAAAACAAGAGCATGGGGCTTCCAAATGGAACAATACTTTCTTTTGAGGATTTGAAAAGATTACATTGGAATATAGATGGTGTATTATATAAAAAAACTATAGATGAACTTATTATAGAAGCAAAACGTCTTCTTAATCCCCTACGGCTTACAAGATATCCTGTTATTACCGGTCATGGTGATGACCACAACGGAAATAAATTTTTCACAAAAAAAGGCTTTGTGTATTTTGATCATGCATTTGCCGGAGAAAATCAATATGCTCTTTTAACATTTATAAAGACAACATTTCACGATTGCCTGGCACATCCCCTATGGCTTTATGATCCAAAAGATTTTAATATTGAGTTGTATAATACAATTAAAAAAAATGTGATTGAAATTGAAACAAATTTTAATTGGATTTCATGGGCTCCAGTTAGGGAAGAATTATTATGGATAAAAATAAAACAACTCTGGGTTCCGTTAATTAAAAAATTAAAATCGAAAAATCTGTTAGAAAAAGAGTGGGAAATATTCATAAGAAGCGCTCTTTTTACCTGTCCGTTTCTTGTATATAATCTTATTGATGAAAAAAGAATTTCTCCTCTGCATTCATTGTTTGCATTATCACAATGTGTGGTTGTCGGATCAAAATCAAAAAACGGACCAATGGAAAAATATTTTGAGTATATGAAAGAGATGCTGAACTAAATTCAGCATGACAAAGAAAAACTATGATTACAATAATCGACTACGGTCTGGGAAACCTTACCAGCGTTAAAAATGCCTTGGATAAACTTGGAATTAATAATCAGATTTCCGCAGACTTATCTATTCTAGAAAAATCAGATGCTCTTATTTTACCAGGTGTCGGTGCAGCTAAAGCAGGAATGCAAAATTTAAAAAAGAAAAAAATCGATCAGGAAATTATTGCACATGTAAAAAAGGGGAAACCATTTCTAGGGGTATGTCTTGGTATGCAGTTGTTAATGAGTTTTTCGAAAGAAGGAAACGTAGAATGTCTTAATATAATTCCGGGAAGAGTCGTCATTCTGGGGATGACTCAGGGCGAAGCGTGGAGGAGGACTCCAGAATCAAAAATAAGCGATTCTGGGCAGAAAACTCAGCTCTCACAAGCCCCGCTGAACGGGGCAAGCCAGAATGTGACGGATTACGATTTTAAGGTACCACAAATTGGTTGGAACAACGTAGAAATTCAGAATTCAGAATTCAGAATTCAGAATTCTCTTTTTAAGAATATCCCTGATAAGAGTTTTTTTTATTTTGTGCACTCATACTACTGTGAACCGGAGGATAAATCTGTAATTGCAGGAATAACAGAATATGGTATTGAGTTTTGTTCTGTATTGCAAAAAGAGAATGTTTGGGGAGCGCAATTCCATCCTGAAAAAAGCTCTGATGCCGGCTTACAGATGTTAAAGAACTTCTCAAAAATATGTACTTAAGTTTTGAGATTTGAGTTTTGAGTTGTAAATATATGTTAGTTATTCCCGCCATCGATATTAAAAACGGACAGTGCGTCAGACTTACTCAGGGAGATTTTACAAAAGAAAAAATCTACGAGCAAGATCCTGTTGCCATGGCAAAAAAGTTTGAACAGAATGGGCCAGATTTGATTCATATTGTAGACCTGGACGGAGCAAAAGATGGACTTATGAAAAATAAAAAGGTGATTGAACAAATATCAAAGACTATTCAAGTCCCCATTGAGTTAGGAGGCGGAATCCGTGACAAAAAAACAATTGATGGACTTTTATCCTTTGTAGATAGAATTATTTTAGGAACAGCAGCAATTGAAAACAAAGAATTCTTAAAAGAAGCAATAACCAAATATGGAGATAGAATCGCTGTTTCTCTTGACGCAAAAGATGGGAAACTCACAACAAGAGGATGGGTTGAGACAACAGATCAAGATGTATTTGATTACGCCAAAGAACTGGAATCAATTGGGATTCAAACCATAATCTATACAGACATTGCAAGAGACGGTACACTCACCTCCCCTAATTTTAGTTCTATAGAACGATTAAGAAGTTATATTTCGTGTTTCCTAATTGCAAGCGGCGGTGTTTCTTCTTTAGAAGATATTAAAAAACTAAAAGAACTTGGAGTTGACGGAGTTATTATCGGAAAAGCTCTCTATGAAGGAAAAGTAGATTTAAAAGAAACGATTGCGATTTGTCATCCTGAACTTGTTTTCACCGAGTCAGACTCGGTTTCAGGATCTGTTATGAAAGGAGATGCTGAACTGAGAATTCAGCATGACACAGTGTATGCTGGCTAAAAGAATTATACCCTGTCTGGATGTAGATTGTGGACGAGTAACAAAAGGGGTTCAATTTTTAAAACACAAGGATGCAGGAGATCCTGTTGAACTGGGAAAATTTTACAGCAATCAAGGCGCGGACGAACTCGTTTTTTTGGATATTACTGCTTCTTATCAAGGAAGGAAAACTATAATTGACGTTGTAGGAAAAGTTGCCAAGGAAGTTTTTATTCCGTTTACTGTTGGAGGTGGCATTTCTTCAATTGATGATATTAAAACAATTCTTCGCGCCGGCGCTGACAAAGTGTCTGTAAACACTGCTGCTGTAAAAAATCCCAGGTTTATTTCCATTGGTGCAAACGCATTTGGTAATCAATGCATTGTATTGGCAATCGATGCAAAGAAAAAAAACGATTCTTGGGAAATATATATTCACGGGGGACGAACACCAACAGGAATAGATGCAGTTGAATGGGCAAAAGAAGGAGTTACAAAAGGAGCGGGAGAAATTTTACTAACCAGTATGGATGCTGACGGAACAAAACAAGGATATGATATTGAGTTGACAAAAACAATTTCCGAACAGGTTTCGGTTCCGGTAATTGCGTCAGGAGGAGCAGGAAAAGTAGAAGATTTTAGAGATGTGTTTGAACAAGGCAAAGCAGACGCAACACTTGCCGCTTCCCTTTTTCACTTCAAAGAGATTACAATAAAAGAGGTAAAAGAATACTTACAAGATAAGAAAATTCCTGTAAGAATATAAATCCGAATACCAAAATTCGAAATCCGAAACAAATACAAATGTTCAAAATACAAAAATACAAAACGTTTTTAACATTATTAAATTAGAATTTTGAAAATTGTTTCGAGTTTCGATATTCGAATTTCGAATTTTTAAACATATGAATGTTGACTTTAAAAAAGGAAAAGGACTTATTCCGGCAGTAATCCAAGAATACGGTTCGGATAAAATTTTAATGCTCGGATTTATGAACGAAGAGGCTTTTAAAAAAACAAAAGAAACAGGCTTTGTGCATTTTTATTCCAGAACAAGAAAAAAACTCTGGAAAAAAGGAGAAGAATCCGGAAACACCTTAGAGGTTGAAGAAATGTATGCAGACTGCGATAATGATTCAATTCTCATTAAGGCAGTTTTGCATGGAGATGCCTGCTGTCATACAGGCGAAAAGAGTTGCTTTTTCACAAAGATGTATGATCAAAAGTTATCCTAAACATCCGTCGTCATTGCGAGTATAGCGAAGCCAGGTACCATACGGTACTTGGCGAAGCAATCTATTTTGCTTATGAGATTGCTTCGTCATTACATTCCTCGCAATGACAAATTTATAACTATGACTACAGAAGAACTCTACCAAATTATTCTTAATAGAAAACAAAACCCAAAAGAAGGTTCGTATGTATCTTCATTGTTTAAACTTGGAATGGACAGAATTTCTCAAAAAGTAGGAGAAGAAGCAGTTGAAGTAGTCGTTGCATCGGCTCAAGAAACCAAACAAAGAGTTATCGAAGAAACAGCTGACCTTTGGTTTCATACTCTTGTATTATTAGCCCAACTAAACATAGAGCCCAAAGAAATTTTTGAAGAACTCGAAAAAAGACATAAATGATATAATCAGTTTATGAAACTGCAGACATTAAAAGGTTTCCGGGATTTTTTGCCAAAAGAGGCCAAAAAAAGGCAATTTGTTATTAACACTATAAAACAGGTGTTTGAGTCCTTTGGTTTTGAACCCTTAGAAACTCCTGCTCTAGAATACGAAGAAGTTCTTTTGGGAAAATATGGGCAAGAAGGAGACAAGCTCATGTACCGTTTTGTTGACAACGGAGGAAGAAAAGTCGCTATGCGCTATGATCAAACAGTGCCGACTGCTCGCGTTGTTGCTCAATATCAAGAGCTTGCCTTCCCTTTTAAGCGCTATCAAATACAACCGGTATGGCGGGCAGAAAACACGCAAAAAGGCAGATTTAGGGAATTCCTGCAATGTGATGCTGATACTTTTGGAACCACTTCCCCACTTACCGACGCAGAGGTAATCGCTGTTGCGATACAAGCTCTTAATACTCTCGGGTTTTCTCAGTTTAAAGTTTTGATAAATGACCGAACTGTGTTTGAGAATTTACCAAAAGAAGCAATTATTGTAATTGACAAACTTAAAAAAATTGGCGTTGACGGAGTAGCAAGAGAATTAGTTGAAAAAGGAATTGCAAAAACTATTAACGATGCTACTTCGATGATTCGAATCATCGAAGTAAAAACACTAACAGAAACTGTTACAAAAATCTTTTCTTATTTAAGTTCATTGGGTATTAACTCGAAATATTTTGAGTTCTCTCCGACACTTGCCCGCGGACTTGATTATTACACTTCAACTATTTTTGAGATAGAAATAGAAGGATATTCTGCCGGCTCTGTATGCGGAGGAGGAAGATACGACAATTTAATTGGACAACTTGGCGGAAAAGATACACCTGCTGTTGGATTCGCTTTTGGCTTTGATCGGCTCATGGAAGCGCTTGAAGAGTTTAAACTTTTTCCCCAAGAACTTAATCCTGTTAAAGCATTGGTAACTATTTTCTCAAAAGAATTAGTTGAACAATCAATTTCAATATGTTCTCAACTTCGTTCGAACAATATTTCAACAGAACTTTTCCCTGATGAAAATACTGCTTTAGAAAAACAATTAAAATACGCGGATAAAAAAGGAATTATGTATGTGGTTATTATTGGCCCGGAAGAAATAAAAGAAAATAAAGTAACTCTTAAGAATCTGAAAACCAGAGAACAAAAAACCTCTTCACAAAATGACATACTAGAGATTCTTCGTTCTTCGAACTCAGAATGACAAACCATAAACGCTCCCTTGCCTATCTTTCTTTAACCATTGCCTCTGTTATCTGGGGAGCAAACGGCCCGATTATGAAATTTGTTTTAGCCTCAATTCCACCTTTTACCCTGGCTTTTTTAAGATTTGGAGGAGCGTCACTGATACTCTTTCCATTTGTTTTTAAAAAGCTTTCTATCGCCAAAAAAGATAGAAAAAACGTGATATTAAGTGCAATTTTTGGCGTAAGTTTAAACATCGGATTTTTCTTTTTAGGACTTAACGCCACAACAGCGTTAAACGCGGGAATTATTGTTGCCTCCCTTCCTATTTTTACTCTTATTTTTGCAGGCATATTTTTAAAAGAAAAAGTGGGGAAAAATTTTGTGTTAGGATCACTATTGGGATTATTGGGAATTTTAGTCATAATAGGAAAAGGTTTTTTTTCAGCTTCAATTTCTCCTTTGGGAGATATTTTAATTCTTCTGGCAACGCTATCGTATGTAATCTACGAAATAATAAGCAAACACTTAAAAAATTATTCCCCTCTTACCATTATCTTTTATATGTGTCTTATCGGCGCTTTATCATTTTTTCCCTTTGCTTTTTTGGAATACCAAACCAATCCGCTTTGGATTTACAGACTTTCTCCCGGAATAATTATGGGAATTGTATACGGCATTTTCTTTTCTTCGTTAGCAGCGTATGTATTGTGGCAATGGGCGCTGTGGCAATTACAAGCATCAAGAGTTGGATTTTTCTTTTATTTAGACCCCATCGTGTCAACAATCACGGCAGTTTTATTTTTATCCGAGCACATTACTCCTTCCTTTATTTTAGGTTCGTTATTAATTTTTTTAGGTCTTTTTGTTGCCGAAGGCCACTTCCGCCATTACCATGTGATTAATTGTATTTAAATCATCCGCCCGCCAGAATAATAACCTTCCTAAGACGGAACTGATATGATTTTTTGCTCATTGTTTCCTTTCTTACTTTCTAAATGCACCTTTCTTCCCCAAACCATTGCAACAGCTTTCAATGCTTTACGAGTTGCTTCCTCATCTAATTCCCTTCCATCAAATGTATGTACTAAATATAGTTCTCTATTGCTATTCCAATCTCCTCCATTTTCGGCAACCTGAATAAGGGGCAATCCGTTATTTTCAACTGAATCTACCAAAGCTTTTTTTACCGTATTATAATCTCGATTTGTTGTTGAACCGGAAATTGCGGCAATTCCCAATTCTTCAACTATTTTTGGGGTAAGATAAGAATTCAAAAATCCCCAATCACTGCTAACATTTTCTCTGACATAGAGCGGATCATACTCTATTTTCCCAATAAAACTTTTTGGATCTATAAACCGCCCTCTATAATCTTTTTCGCGTATTTCTCTTCTTATTACATCTTCTGACTCTGGGTCAAACTTTCCAAGTATGTCATCAAATAGAGCAATGCCCAGTTTGTTTGCCAATAATTCATATTCTTTTTCCCACTCTCCATTTGGTTTAATTTTTCCGCTTCTTTCTAAATTTCTCATAATATTTCTTGCCACAAATGTTTTCCATCCCTCTAAAAGAATAGCTGTTTGCATTATTGGGTAAAAATACAGCGCCTCGGCTCTTACCATAGTAAGAACATCTCTTTGCCAGTCTTTTAAAACCGGTGAAAATGCAGCAATAAACCACAATATATCCTGTTCTGGTTTTGAAGGAAAAGGCGGAGGATTTTTTTCTTTGGGTTTTACGGGAGGACTTAGCAGTGCTCTTTTTTTAGCTTCGAGTTCTTGAAGAAAAACTGTCGCAAGTTGTTTTGCTTCTGGATCCTCCAGATACGGTTTTACCTCTGCGATTTGGGAATCTATTTCTATTAGTTTTTGGACTGATTCAGGAATTTTTGGCAGATCATCGTAGGGTGTTTTTTTCTCGGGTTTTAAACGTATAGAATCTCTGTGCTTTTGATCGCTTGCTTTTTTATAATCGCCGGGTGAAGATTTATTCGGATCAGATGGATCTATAAACCATTGAATTGAATACGCCCCGTCCAAAACCGCTTGCACTTCTTTAGCACCAAAATTTACTCCGTATTCTCTGATGCGGCTTGCATATTCTTGAAATATCAGACCCGTATTTCTGTCTGTTTTTGCAAATGCTTTATTATGTTTATAAAAATCAGCTTGCGCTAAAGCTCGAGCGTATCTCCAGGCGCTCACTGTTATTTTTTCACCTTCGGGAATATATACATAAGAAGGGTCTGTGTTGGTTACGTGTTCTAAGTGTGATTCCTTCAAACGCGCGTATCGAAGTTGTTGTATCCAATGAAAATATCTTCCTGGCGCACCGGAAGCGTTATACCGATGAATAAGCTCAACAGGCACTTTTTTACACAACGTATCAAAAGGATCAAGTCCTAATTCATAAGCTGCATCCCTAACATTTCCTAAAGAAGTCTCAAGATCGTCGGGCTTGGGTATATCTTCTTGCAACGGCACTTCCTGTAAAGACACAAAAGAAACTCTTTCTTTTCTCATTAAAACCACGTGGTTTGCTGCTCCATTTTTACCAACTCCATTAATACCGAATAAATCTTTTAAACCTCTTAATCTGTTACCTAATCTTTCTGCAATACCCATTATTTTTTTGCCTCCTTCCATCCTGCCTTGGTTAATACAGCTTTTAAAACTTTTGGAACATCCCATTTTTCTGCGATAGTTGCTGTGGTAAAAGTGTTATTTTTGACTTGCGCCCATCTTCCAAAGGCAGAATCAAGCTCTCCGGACGCATTTCCGATTCGCACTACCCCTGCCATGCGACACCGAGAAGCAAGATCAACAAAACCGGGAAGTGATTTTTCGGTGTCTGCACGACTAATGCTACCGTCGGAAGAAAGCTGAAATACGTAAGCATCCCAACTATCTTTTGGATAATAACGACCTACTCTAAAATCCGCGTCTTCATAGCTTGGTCTTTGAGTGCTTATGTTCCCGCCACCTTGAGGAGAAAAAAGAAAAGCTTCAGAAACCACCTCAGGAGTTTTGGTCTGGTTTATAAGAATTAGTTCTGTATGTCCATACTGCTGTTGGAAAAAAGCCAAAAGCCCAAGATAAAAAAGTTTGGCTAAGTAAATATTCTTTTCACTTCCCCGTCTTGGCGGAACACCCAAACCAATGACAACTGCGCTGGCACTTTGTTTGGGTTCATCATACGTTGGCATACCCCAAAAATCAGATATGCCGGAAACTACCGGACCTTTTTTACCTGCTGCATTCCGTTTGATGTTTTCAAATACTGTTTTTCTTCGTGCAAGGTTGGTAAAAGGAATTGTGGATTTTCTCGGCGCGTGAAACACTGGAGTTTGAAGACCAAACCCTTCCCCTCGTACAAGTTCTGACGGCACAATACCGATATCTTCCAAAACTATCTGCCTTATTCTTTCTAACCGCATTGAGGTTTGATCTTCTTGAGAAGCAGATATAATTGAACTTGTTGAAGAAGAATTTGGCGGGGAATCAGGTACATTTGTATCAACTTTTTTGTATTGTCCCATTACTATTTGAGTATGAGGTAGAGCATAAAAAATACCCGGAACAACAATTCTTGGCAAGCTTACTAAAACCTTAGATTCCAGATCCGAAGTCAGAATGCTTGTATTCACAACTGCTCTTTGTAAAAAAATCGGGCTGCTTCTTAAAACCTGTTCTTCTATCTCCTCCAATCCATTATGTGGAGGATCATCCATTGCCATGTCCAAATACTCATCAATTTCTTTTGCCATAGTTTTAAAACCAAGCTATTGCGTAAAGAGAATAGTACCCAAGGCGTAGAAAATTGTCAAGAAGACCCGGATTTATTGCTTTAAAGCTTCCAAAACCGTATAATTCTCTAACCTTATATGCCTAAAGAAACTTTACCTAACGCTTTTACGGTAAACGCAGTAGACGCAACCGGCTTTGCTATTGCTCCTCCTGTAACAAACGGGGTTGCTAAGCAAACAGAAATAACTTTATTTCCGCCTGCTCCAAAGTCTGATAACAATGCGCCCTTAGACGAAAGTGTACATTTATACATGAAAGAAATTTCCAAGATTCCCGTCTTGACGCACCAACGAGAAATTGCCCTTTGCGAAAGAATTGCAAAAGCAACCGCAAGCGCGTTTCTGCTGCAAGCTTTCCAGGATGATAAAGAGGTTCAACCGATAAACGAACTTTCTCCACCAAGACTTACTCAAAACATTCTAGAACCGATACCTATGTATAATTCATTTGCAGCTCTTCCGTTTGAATTTATTGTAAGAAAACCAAAAAAACCAAATAAAAAAATCAATACAAAAAACAAAGACGGCTCGGATATGGTAAGAGAGGGAATTGTCACAAGCATTAAGCTCCTACCTGACCATGACCCAAAAACTCTTTTTAATTCAAACAGTGAGTATGATGATTTTATTCAACAACTCTACGCTAATCTTAAAAATGGCCAAGAAGCAAAACAAGAGTTAATTATTCATAATCTTCGTTTGGTAGCAAATATTGCAAAAGAATATGCATCCAAAATGCATCTCTTGTCAGACTTAATTCAGGAAGGAAATTTAGGGCTTTACAAAGCGGTTGAAAAATTTGACGAAACCAGGGGTTATAAATTTTCCTCATACGCGACCTGGTGGATAATACAAGCTATTACAAAAGCAAGGTCAAACACGGGAAATGTAATCCGTATTCCAATACATATAAAAGATGCGCTATCCAGTCTGGATAAAACAGAACGTGAATTCTATCTTGAATATCACAGACATCCAATTCCTTTAGAAGCAGCCGTATATGAATTTCAACAAACTTTTCTTAAAACCAATAACCGCCTGCCAAACCCGGAAGAATTTACCGACGAACAAATTCAAAACGTATGTAAGAGGGCAAAATATATTGTAGGATTAAAAAGAGCGCGCGCGATTCAGCCGAAAAGCTTGGAATCTCCCCTCTTAATTGAAAACAGAGAGGAATCTGACCAAGGATTAGGCTCTTTTATAGAAGCAGATTCTGATGTTGCCAAATATGTGTTAAACAGAGTATTCATAAAAGATGCTATTGATCAAGTAGGGTTATCCAAACGAGAATTATATATTCTTTACATGGTTTATGTCCTTGAATTCAAGCTAAAAGACGTTGGGGACAAACTACCAAGACCAGTAACCAAAGAACGGGTCCGTCAGATTCATGCCCAAGCTTTAAAAAAACTGAGAAGCTCTCTCAATGTAACGGATTCAGAAACCTAAATTCGCTCCTTACCTTCTTTTTCCATGGCTGCGATTTGCTCGTGTCTCCAGTTGAAAATCCTAGATTTAACCGTACCTAATGGCTGTCCGGTTATTTGAGCAATCTCTCTGTCTGTATTACTTCCAAACACTCTTAATTTTACCTCGACCGGAATAGTCGGATCTTCTATAATTCTTCTATACTCTTCGTCGTCTGATTCTTCAATTGATATCTCCATTTCTCCCCGATCAATTGCAGCAACTACTTTTCTATATCGTTTTAGCTTTCTTACTTCACCTCTTATACAATTAATAACTAAGGTAAAAATAAATCCCATCTGTCCTGATGAATTAAAAGGAAAACGCATTATATTTCGAGGTGATAACAATTTTTTAGAAACTTCTTGCACGACATCTTGAGGATCTAAAGGTGGTCTTGCACGCCAGGACGCAACCGTATTCATCCATTGCTGAACTTCTCTTCTTGCTATTGCATTTATTCTGTCTCCTCCATCAAGGGTATAGGCAATACGCTTTTCCTCTTCTTGTAAAGAAGTATTAAACCATTCTTTGTCAACGGATCTGCCAATTTTTCCGTATTTGTTTAATAAACTCGTATCTTCTGCTCCAGCATCTACACACGCTTTATAAAATACCTCAAGTCTTAAAAGATTCGCGAAGGATTCCTCAATTGTACTTCTTCCCTTTTGTTCCCAAAGCGTACCTAGTCTATTCCAATAGGTAAGATCAAAGGTAAAAAACCCTTCCTTAAACAGTCTGTGCGCAAACTCAAATTCCATAGTTTGTTCTTTTGTATATCCCCCTCTTTTTTCAACTTCCCATTTATTTTTAATTGCTTTACTTATTTTTTGCCGCTTTTTATCTTGAGAAAGAGAAGATAAATCTCCTCCCTGTCTTAAATTATTTCCCAAAATATCTATCTTTTTTCTATCGGCACGGGCAATTTGAGCAATTTCTTCATTTGTTCCTACCAGTCTTAGAAAAAACGGATATACCAACTCCCTTATTCCTTTATGGGCTTGGCTCATATGATTTCTCGATGCTTCTGTATGAACTGTTCCCCGAAGTTTATCTCCTATTCTTCTCCGTGTCTCAAAAGAAAGACTGCGTGTTGCTTGGGTTTCTTTCACATTGCGGATTATACCTAAATAGTGTATGATATAGCAATATGAAAGCCAATATTCACCCGCAATATTTTGATAACGCAACCGTGATTTGCTCATGCGGAAATAAGTTTACCACCGGCTCAACAGTCGAACTCATTCATATTGAACTCTGCAGCAAGTGTCACCCGTTTTATACAGGAGAACAGCGCTTTGTAGACAGTGCTTCCCGAATTCAAAAATTCCAGCAAAAACAACAAACTGCTACTCAAAAACCATATGTCAGCAAAAAAGCAAAGCTCGCTAAAAAACAACAAAAATCTAATTCTGCCCCAAAGACTCTACGGGAAATGCTGCTTGAGGTTTCAAAATAGCCCCATTGTCATTCCGAATTTGTTTCGGAATCCCATGTGGGATACTGAAATGAATTCAGGATGACAAAAACATGAACGATTATAGAACAATTCAAATTGCCGAGCTTGATAAAAAAATTGAAGAAACAAAACTTCTTCTTTCTGATCCTGCTATGGCCGAACTTGCACAATCAGAAATAAATGCTTTAAAACAACAAAAAAAAGAGCTTGAACTATCTCTTAAAGGTTCGGAAGAACAAGCCTCAAAAGACGATCTAGACCAAAGAAACGCGATCTTGGAGTTAAGCGGAGCTGCGGGCGGAGAAGAAGCAAGATTATGGGGCGAAGAACTTTTGCGCATGTATAATAGATTTGCGCAAAAAAAAGGATTTAAAGTCGAACAACCTGATGAAGATGTCATAAAAATTACAGGTCCGAATGCTTTTGGAACATTTAAATTCGAAGCAGGCGTACATCGGGTCCAAAGAATTCCCCAAACAGAAAAGCGGGGAAGAATTCATACTTCAACAGCAACTGTTTCTGTATTGCCAGAACTTGAAGATTTAGATTTGCATATAAATCCCGATGACATAGAATTTGAAGCATTTCGAAGCGGAGGCCACGGGGGTCAGAATGTTAATAAAGTTTCAACAGCTGTCAGACTGAAACACAAACCAACTGGAATTGTCGTCACGTGTTCGATGGAGCGCTCCCAAGGCCAAAACCGAGATCTGGCCATGGAAATGATTCGGGCAAAACTTTGGGAAATCGAAGTGGAAAAACGCCATGGTGAACTTTCTTCTTTAAAATCAACTCAAGTGGGTAGAGGCATGCGGGCTGAAAAAATTAGAACGTATAACTTCCCTCAAGACAGACTCACGGATCACAGAATCAATAAATCCTGGAGAAATTTGGAAGTAATTTTAGACGGCAACCTTCTGGAAATCCTGGAAGAATTAAAAACCCAAAGTGCTAGCGGAGAAAAGCCAAATCCTTTACCTTAAACCTCTCTAAATGACCTAAGTGATTTTCTTTAATCAGTTTGGCAATATATCTTCCTCCGGCTAAATGAGGCAATACTACATAATCAGCTCCCGCTTTATACAAGGCCTCCGCTTCGTTTGTTTCATACGCCATAACCACAATTTTAGCTTTTTTATTTTCGTGATTAAGCCGCCTGATTAATTCTAAGTTATCTTCTAAATCCGGAATTGTAGAAATAACCATTTTAGCTTTATCCAATTTGATCTGCTCTTGAATATCAATGTCTTCAATGTCTCCAAAAACAAAATTTATTCCTTTAGCTTTTAATTTTTTGACAATATCCGGATCAAAATCAACCACCACAACTTTCTCTCCGTCTTCCAAAGCATCCAAAACACTTTGTCCCATTTGATGTCCTCCGATAATTACCACATGATCATCTAATTCCCCTTCTAATTCAATCTCTTCTTTTCTTTTTGTACCGTCAAATACATAGATATATTTCTCAAATGATTTATATACTTTTTTACTTTTTATTATTAAAGTTGTTGAAAATGCGAATGTAATTATTGCTACAAGTGTAAGAATAGAGCTTACTTCGGAACCAATGTGTCCAAGCTTTGTTCCTAAAAACACGAGTATCAGAGAAAATTCAGATATTTGAGCCAGATTTATACCGGTTAGAAACGAGGTTCTTTTCTTATATCCAAACGCTGCCAGTGTCTGCATGACGAGAAATGGTTTACCAACGAGTACAATTCCCGAAAAAACAAGAACCGGGATTAAAATCGTATCAATATGTTTAAACGTAGATTCAACTCCCAAAAGCACAAAAAAAATAGTAATAAAAAAGTCCCGAAGGGGTCTTACTCGTGCGCTAATTTGAAAATGTTCCGAATAACTTGCCAAAGCAAGTCCTGCTAAAAATCCGCCGATTTCAATTGAAAAACCCAAAAACGGCATGCTTATCAAAGCAGCAATAGAAAAAACCCACGCGAGACTGAATAAGAATAACATTTCCGTAGATTTTGAACTAATCCTAATTAAAAATGGCAAAACGGTTTTAGAAACAATATAAAGCCAAATCCCAAACCATGCTCCTTTAATGCCTACCCATACAAAATCAAACGGGGTGAGAACTCCTTTGTTTTGAGAAAACGCAGATAAAACAATTAATGCAATAACTGCAAAAAAATCCTGAATAAGTAAAATACCAATTGAAATCTTAGAAGAAAGGCTTGCCAGATCTCTTTTATCGGAGAGGATTTTGACTATGATAATTGTGCTTGAAAATGTCAAAGCAATAGCGATATACAAGGAAGAAACGTAAGAAAATCCAAGTAATATTGCAATGAATAAACCACCAAGAAATGTCGCTATGATCTGGATTACTCCGGCTAAAATTGCCACGACTCCAATTGATTTAAGATCTTTAATTTTTAGCTCAAGGCCCAGCATGAATAAAACCAATGTGACTCCAACTTGAGCTAACATATGCAAAGAATCAGTGCTTTTTAGAGTAAAAAGTCCTAAGGGGCCAAGTAAGATTCCGGCTGTAATGTATGCCAGAATTTGAGGCTGTTTGAATAATCGAAACGCAATCGATAAAACAGAAGCAGCTAAAATAATAATAGTGATATCAAAAAAAACCCGCTCCATTATTGTATTGTAGCAAATATTTATTGGTGAAAATCAAGAGGATGATTTATTGGTTGGGGGTGGAAGTAAGAGCAGCTTTGAGTTCGACTTCTTTTCCCTGATCTTTTCCTTCGCTTCTCCATACTGTTATAGATATACTGTTCCCTGCTTTCTGTTTTGAAATTACCGCGCCCAAATCAGAATCTTTCCCGGAGATTCTTTTTCCATCAATTTTTGTGATAATATCTCCTTTTTTAATCCCGGCTTTGTCAGCAGGTGACCCCTCAACAACTCTTTGGACGTATGCTCCTTCCGGAAGATTATTTAAAACAGACAGGTCTCTTGAAATCATTTTGTACGCAACTCCTAAATATGCACGGTTAAACTGCCCTGTTGTGTTAAAGTTATTAAGCGATTCTTTTACAACATTTATAGGCAGAGCAAATCCAATATTTTGCCCGCCTGAGGCAACAGCCGTATTAATACCAATAACTTGCCCTGAAGAATTAACCAATGGTCCTCCGCTGTTGCCCGGATTTATTGCTGCATCTGTTTGGATTACATTATCAAGCTGTTCGACATACCCTTGAAACCTGCTTCCGGCAGAAATTCCCCGTCCAAGACCGGAAACAATTCCCGATGTTACAGAATTGTTAAACTCCCCCAAAGGCGTGCCTATCGCAACCACTAACTGCCCTACTTCTAATTTTGACGAGTCACCTAATTTTACTCCGGCTAATCCCGAGGCATCTATTTTTAAAATCGCGACATCATTTAACGGATCTCGATAAATTTTTTCGACAGTATATTTTTTATCGTCACTTGTTATGACTTGGTATTTTGCTTCTAAATCCGAAACCACGTGTTTGTTGGTTACGATAAGCCCATCTGAAGTGACTACAAATCCGGATCCGATATTTTGCGGACCTTGTGGTTGATCTTCTTCCGGTAGTCCAAATATACCAAACGGACCAAAATCAAACGGAGACAAACTCCTTTGAGGTAATTCTTCTGCCACAGTCACAACCGAAGGTTTTACTTTTTTAACAACGTCAATAATGACCGATTCTTCGGAGACTATTTTTACGTGTTGTGAACCTGACGCGGGTAAACTCAGCGGACTTTTTTTAAAATACTGGCCAAAATTTGGAAGGACTTTTGAGGTTCCATTCCAAACAAACAAAAAGGCAATTAATAAAGCAACTAAAACTATTAACTTACGCATACTTTGTTAATTGTCATTTTACCAATTCTTCCACTGCTTTTTCAAGCTGAACGTCTTTGGATACGTCGTTTTTATCAGGCTCGACTTTAATATCCGGCTCAAGTCCTTTTCCGTTTACCCATATTTCATTGGGAGTAAGCCACTTGGCAACCGTTATGTGAATGCCAGAACCGCTTCCTAAATCCTCTGCCTGCTGAATAGTACCCTTGCCAAAAGAAGTTTCTCCGACTAATTTTGCCCGTTTGTGATCACGCAGCGCGCCGGCCACGATTTCCGACGCCGAAGCCGAACCTTTATTAATCAAAACAACAATCGGATAAGAAAGAAACAAACCTTTTCTTGACACAGTATGGGGAATTTTCTCGCCATTTCCTTTCTCTTGAATTACAACTGTCCCACCGGAAATAAACTCGGAGGCGATAAATGTCGCGTCCTGCAAATAACCGCCCGGATTATTGCGAAGATCAAGCACAATCCCTTTAAATGTATTGTCTTTTGGAATTTCCAAAGCGAGTTTATTAACTGTCGACAGCCATTCTTTATTGGTGTTATCGCCAAACTGTGAAAGCCGAACATACAAAATGCTTGGGCATTTTTCACATGCTTTTTCTTCCATTTGGAAATAATCATTTTTCAATCTCCATTTTTCAATCTTCCCCTCCACACTCTTTACCTGTATTGTATCCCTTATAATTTTAATTTCAACAGGACTCGGTTCATTTTTGTGTGTGACGGTCAAAACCACCTCTGTCCTTTTGGGACCTCTGATTTTCTCAACCGCCTGGCTAATATTCCAGCCTTTTGTCGATTCGCTGTTAACTTTTACAATTACGTCTCCTGCTTTTACTCCTGCTTTTTGCGCGGGACTTCCGTCAAGAGGTGCTATTACTACAATCTGCTCTCCTTTTACTCCAAGCTGGGCTCCGATGCCTTCAAACTGGCCTGACAACCCTTGCTTAAATTCGGTATTTTGCACAGGCGGAAGATACACCGTATACGGGTCGCCAAGCGTGAAAAGCATGCCGTTAATTGCTCCTGTAACAAATTTTTGCGGGTCAATTGCTTTTTTGTCGTAATAATTTTCCTCAACTTTATCAAGCACTGTCCAAAAAGGAGAGAAATCGATTATTTTTAACTTTGCGGACGGTTCTTTGGAGATTATTTTAATTTGGGGTTTATAGTTTTTCCAATCAGCAGTAATTTTATTGACGCCAACGTAATACCCGGTTAAAAGAGAAATAGCAACGATTAATAATACATGTAAGCGTTTTCTTTGCATGGACAGATAAATTTGTGAGATTTTATCGTACGATAAATGGCAAAAGGGCCAAGTGTCTCGCGTGCTTTATGGTAATTGTCAAATCTCTGTGATGCTTTGCGCAGAGTCCATTCCTGCTTCTGCCAATAATTTTACCCCGCTCGGTTAAAAAACGCCATAAAACTTCTGTATTAGAAAAATGCGGCTCTTTTCTTTCGGTGCAAAAATAGCATTTTTTTGGCACTTCTATTCGTCTTCTAACTCTTCTTTTTTGTGTTGCTTTCTTTTTCATATTTAGAACGGTATATCATCAGGAACAACTTCATCATCTGTTGATTCTGCAATTTCTTCAACTGCAGGTTGGGGTTTTTTAGGCGTCGGCTTTTCTTCTACTTTTTCTACCTTATCTTGGGTTTGAACTACTCCTTCGGGTCGTTTTGAATCTAACAGGATCATGTCGTCAATCACAATTTCTGTGGTGGTTTTTTGAGTGCCATCCTGAGCTGTCCAACTTCTGGTAGATAGCCTTCCTTCAACGTATACTTTTCTGCCTTTGACCAAAAACTGAGAACACAATTCTGCCAGCTTATTCCACGATACAATCCTGTGGAATTCTGTTTCTTCGCGTTTTTCTCCCGCGTCTGTTGTCCAGCTTCTATTTGTCGCCAAACCAAACGTACAAACCGCTGTACCGCTTGGAGTATATCTCAATTCCGGATCTCTGGTTAAATTTCCTATTAACTGAACTCTGTTTAAACTCCTAGCCATATATATACTTAATACTTGATATCTAATACTTATTTTGTTCTAATCACCAAATGTCTTAACACGTGCTCGTTTGCGAGTATTTTTTTTTCCAAATCAGATGGAATAGTTTCTCCTTCTATAGCAAGAAAATAATATACTCCTGTTTTTTCTTTTTTAATTGGGTAAGCCAGAGTCTTTTCTCCCCACTCGTCCTCTTTGCTAATTTTTACGTCTTTTAATAAATCTTTGACCGTCTTTACTGCTTTTTTCTGCTCGGTTTCAGATATTGAACCCCGTACCACAAAAACCACATCATATACTCGCATAATTTGAACCATATTATCATAACTGATCTTTTAAAAACAAGTAGGAAATTATAGATTCCTCTTCGTCTATCTTGTACGATACGGTATCGTAATAGCTAGACAATTTAGTTACACACTACACGCCACTGAAAGAGATTCCTTAACTTACCTTAACTTATCGGAGGTGTTGTAAGGCTAGCACCTCGGGATTACGAACCGATTTTGAATTCAATCACGTCGCCGTCTTTGACAATATAATCCCGTCCTTCAAGCCTTGCTCTCCCCGCTTCCCGCGAACCTTTCCAGCCTTTATTCTGAACAAAATCATCAAAACTTACTACTTCTGCTTTGATAAATTTTTTTTCAAAGTCTGTGTGAATAACGCCCGCTGCATCAACTGCTTTTATTCCCTTTGGAACAGTCCAGGCACGCACTTCGTATTTTCCCCCTTGCCTCGCCGAAGCATCAGCGGAGGCGGGTGCTGTGAGAAATGAAATTAATCCTAATGTCTCGTATGCTTTCTTTATCAACCGCTCCAGTCCGGACTCTTCAAGACCCAAGTCTCCAAGGTATTCTTTTTGTTCATCTTCCGACAACACAGCAAGTTCCGATTCAATCTTGGCACAGATCACCACCATATTGTCATTCCCGCCCCGTGTCGTAGCACGAGGGGTAAACCTTGGCATCGTGAAAACGGGGCTCCAACGGGAGTCCATGGATCCCCGATCGGGGTCGGGGATGACAGAAAAAAGGAGTTGATTATATTCTTCAATTACTTTGGGGATATTTTCTTGTGTATATTGGTCTTCTGCAACATTAAGTACAATAATTTCAGGTTTTGAGGAAAGTAAAAAAAGATCCTTGACAACCTCCTGTTCTCCATCAATTAACCCAACATCTCTTGCAGGAATTCCCTTATTAAGTAATTCCTCAATTTTATCCAGTATATTTTGACTTTTAACTTGAACTTTTGCCTTTTGCCTTTTGCCTTTTGCCTTTTCTAAAGTTTCTAAATCCGCAAGTATTAGTTCTGTTTGAATAACTTTATAGTCAGACATCGGATCAACCGAACCTTCTTTGATTACATTCGCATCTTCAAAAACTCGAACCACATGAGCAATAATGGAAACTTCCCGGATGTGGGACAAAAACTTATTACCAAGACCAGAACCTTCACTTGCTCCTTTTACCAATCCCGCAATATCTACAAATTCAACCGTTGCCGGTTTAATCGGCGGCCTCTTTCCAAACAACACCTCGGGGGTGGCGCTTGACGACTCCCCCGAGGTTGAGGAACCACTTGCAACAATATCCGCCAAAGCTTCAAGTCTCTCATCCGGCACCGGAATTATTCCAACATTCGGTTCTATTGTTGCAAATGGGTAATTCGCAGCCAGCGCCTGCTGCTTTTTTAAGAGTGCATTGAACAAGGTACTCTTCCCCACATTTGGTAAACCAACAATCCCTATTGATAAATTCATATGTTTTATTTCCCCAGATTTGTTTGCTGCATTTTTAAAAGCGCATTAAACAGCTTTGATTTTCTAATTTTTTATTCTTTCTTTCCCATCAAGCGCTGCAATTTGTTTGATTGAGACGTCAAGCGTCATAAACCATTTTCTCAGCAATTTCCAGAGCGGATCGTATGAATGTAAAAACGAAGGCACAAGTTCTGCCTGCAAAAGTCCCATGACAACTTCTTTTTCCTCCTGAGGATTGTCATTCTTAATAGTTTCAAATTGTAAGTCAAATAATCCTAAAACAGATACTTCAAGCTCATTAAAAATTCTATCCTGCTCAACCTGGGGAATATTGGCAAACTCTATATAAAGTCTAAAATCTTTCCGGGACCAAAGATCAAAAGAAGAACTCGCGGCAACGTGAGCTAAATTTTTAGCAGCACTGCTCATCATCTCAGAAATTTCGGCAGCTAGATTTTTCTTCACTACATAATTGTACCAAAAACACGAAAGCGCTTTCCGTTTGATTTTGTTTTTTCGGACAGAACTATTATTGTAACTATTTGATGTATAATAGATATCGTGTGAGGATTGTTAAGATTCTTTTTGCTATCTTTATTCTTGTTATTGTTTTTGTTGGAATAAAATTCTCTCAAAAACCAAAGACTATACCAATCCCCTCTTCTGAAAAACCTGTTAAATCCTTAATTTCCTCCGGAGGAATACCAAATATTCCCTTTAAACTTGCCTCAGAATTTACAATCCACATATATGCAGAAGGTCTTGGAAACCCGCGGGATTTAGTATTTTCTCCTGGTGGAACCTTACTCGCCTCAAATCCTATCGGTAACCAAATCGTAGCTTTGCCTGACAAAGACCACAATGGTGTTTCTGATATAGAAAAAATTGTTATAGACGAAGGCAATCACGTCCATGGCCTTGCGTTTTATAACAAGCTCTTTGTCGCAGAGGAAAAACGCGTTGTCAGATATACCTGGGATGAAGAAAATCTTAAGGCAACTTTTGATAAAGTTCTGTTTTCACTGCCTGAAAATAACAATCATAATAACAGGACGCTTGTGTTTGATACGGATGGAACACTCTATATATCTGTTGGCTCAACCTGCAATGCATGTTTGGAAACTTCTGAATTTTCAGCAACAGTGCTTATTTCTGATTACAACGGAACAACTCCGAGAGTTTTTGCCAAAGGCCTTCGCAACGCTCCCTTTCTTGCGTTTAATCCTTTGACCAATGAACTTTGGGCAACAGAAATGGGACGAGACTGGCTGGGAGATAATACTCCTCCCGACGAAATAAATATTGTCCGTGGAAAAAGGGATTATGGTTGGCCGTATTGCTATGGCAATCGCGTTCATGACAACAATTTTGACCCTTCAAACTTTCATTTTTGTAACAAAACCGAACTACCTGTCCACGAAATTCCCGCGCATTCCGCTCCGCTTGGTTTAGTTTTTGTTCAATCCAAACAATTCCCTAGCGATTGGCAACATGATTTGCTGGTTTCGTACCATGGATCGTGGAACAGAAGTATTCCAACCGGATACAAAGTGGTTCGTATGAAAGTCAAGGATAATACGATTACAAAAGTAGAAGATTTTCTGACTGGATTTATGGAAGGAGAAACAGTGTATGCCCGCCCGGTTGATCTAATTTTTGACGACGCTGGTAGTCTCTACGTCTCAGACGACAAAGCCGGAAATATCTACATTATTCAAAAAAAAATAAAACTATCTATGCTCGACATATCCTCTCGACCATAATGAAACTTCTTTATACGCTTCCCAAAGTGCATCTTCGAGCCTTCCTTCATCTTGCGAAAAACGTAAGGTATCCATTATTTGCCTTCGATCCGTTATGGTGGGTTGACCACCTGAAGAGTGTGTTACGCTTGATGCATACACGTCCATCGGAATAGAAAACACGCCGTCAGACCACGATTCGTCCCGCGCAATAACACTTTTTTTAACTCCATCGTCATCCCAAGAAAAACATATTTGAGGATCACCCAAAACCACTACTCTTTTCAGAACAACCTCATCCAGTTTTAAAGCTATCTGTCTCTTGCCAAGCATTGTATAAAATACCTGCTCTATTCTATTCAAAACGGGATTCGCAACAAGCTCTGCTTCTGTTGGACATGGAAAACGATTTTCTTTTAAACCCATATAAATTTTGCCTATAATAGCTCTTTCTTACAGAGAAATCAGGCGTTATGTAAAAGTAAGAATCGTGTTACACATTTGCTATAATTGACAAAATGGAAAGTATTATCGAGGAAAAAGTTGCTTCGTTTTTTAAAAAACACAAACACGTACGGCTTAAAAAAGGAGAACTCATTCTCAAACCGTCTGAATCTATTCCGTACATTTTCTATGTTTGGAAAGGACTAATCAGACAGTATGGATTTTCTGAAGATGGACAGGAGTTTACGCTGCATTTTTTTAAACCCGGTACATACTTCCCTTTAATGCTGGTTTTAAGTAACGAAAAAGGAACGTATTTTTTTGAAGCTTCTTCCGAGACGCACGTTTTTAAAGCCCCTGTAGACGAGGTATTGGAATTCTTAAAACACGAGCCGGAAATAGTATTTGATTTAGCGTGCAGATTTTCCATAGCCCTTTCAAAAATGTCTGTAAGACTTGAGAATGCTTTAAGCATGAACTCGTTTTCCAAAGTTGCGTCAATACTTCTCTATCTGGCTTCCCGATTTGGACAACAAATTAATAATAAACTTGTAATCAAACAACCGTTTACCCATCATGATATTTCAACCTGGACAGGAATAACACGCGAAACAGCCAGCAGAAGCATGGAAAAATTAAAAAAAATGGGAATAATTAATTATAAAAATCGCAATATTGTCATAAAAGACATACAAAAACTCCAAGGTCTCGTTGCTTCGTAACATTTATCACATACGATTTTGAAATTTATGTTATTCTGTTTGTGTGTATTCAAAAAGTTTTTTATTATTACTTTTGCCTCTTGGACTGGTATGGCTAAAAAGCAGCGTAACTAAAATCGGAGGAGGGAAATTTATCCCTTTTTTTGCTCAAACCATGGCAAAACTAGCCAGTAATAACCCGCACTCTTGGTTTAAATCTTTAGTTGAGACCATAGTAATCCCGAATGCAAAAGTATTTGGCCCCTTAATTATGTGGGGAGAATTTATTACGGCTCTTTGTATTGTTGGTGGTATCGTAGCTTTGATATTTGCTTTTGAACAGAAATTAGCTTTGTGGGTTTTACTTGCAGGTCTTTTGGGAGGATTTGTATTAAATACGCTATTTTATTTCGGAGCCGGCTGGACAGGAGTTTCTACCGAAACCTTAAATCTCTTGATGCTCTTAACCGAAGGAATCGCAATCTACTTCGTTATAAAATCCCTCATTTCTATTGGAACAATCTAATCTATGCTCCCCAATTCCAAGACAGAAAACGCAGAATTTCTTCGCCTCTCCTTTTGCCTTAATAACAATTTTTCCATTTTCATGGGTTTCTATGATTGTTATCTCTCCATCTTCGAATTCAACAGGTTCAAACGTAGCAACTTGGGCAATAACCGGTTCCATAATGCCGTAAGCCTCTAGAGTCACTTCCAAATCAGCTCTTTGCAATATCAAAGGAAGCATACTTCCCGTGACATTTTTTAAGTACGCAATCATTTCCGCAGCTTTTCTTCGCACTTCAACTGAATATTTGGTAATTGCGCTTTTTGCTCTTTCTAATATATCTGTTGTCGAAGATCGGCCTTGCGGGTGACCTAACACTTCTTGAATGTCAGACCCATATCCGAATGCATTACCGTCATGGGTTGCAATCGAACCACCAGCAGCAATTGCTCTAAAGGTGTCAGAGAAAACATCACCAACAACACTTGTGCTTCCCAATACATTTCCCCGTCTTACCACCGTAATTCCAGCTACAGTTACCCCATTATCCATAGCAACTAGGGCATGGTTAAGTTCATGCCCTGCAGTATGAACTAATCTTTCAGATATATGCTTTCGCCTGCCTTCTGGTCCAGGAATAAAAGGTAATAGAAATTGAGCCGGCCTCTCGGCAACCGGTACAGCAATAAGTGCTTCTTTTGATCTCATAACTACCTGCAATTATACCATATAGGCTTTTGTTTCCACCCTTGGGGTGGAAACAAAGCTCCACCTGCGGAATTTAGCGATTTATAAGCAGGACGCGGTTTTTTTTGAATCCGTAAACCTGTTCTACCTGAGAAAAAAAAGAACTGCACAGAGCTCTAAATTCTTCGAATTCCTCTGGTTTTTTTTCTTGATATTGACTGTTGTATAAGATTATGCCGTTTTTATTAAGAATCTCTCTAAGTTTTTTTAGAAAGTCCCCTTGGCGAGATGACGGTGGATTCAAGGCACCTATGAAAAGATCAACTATAATTAAATCATACTTTCTATTAGCTGGTTTTTTATTCACCCACAAAACCGCATCCGAAATCACCACTTTTGATGCTAATTTTGGATCAAGATTAAAGTGTTCTTTGGCAATTTGTACCATTATAGGATCTATCTCAACCGCTGTAATCTTTACATCAGGGAAGTATTTTTTTAAAAATTCAATAACCGTCCCCCCACCAACTCCAAGTATTAAACAATTTTTAACTTTTAATTTTGAACTTTTAACTTGGCTTATAAGCCTTCTCCACATCCACACAAACTCTCCTCCGCTTTGAGGGCCTCCTGAAAAAACCGTTTTTGATCCATACGATTTATCTATTAAAATGTGTCCATTTATATTGGAATGGAATACAGCTTTGGGCTTTTTGGCAAAAAGAGTACTAAATGTATACATTAATTTAAATATAGGGCTGTAAAATTTAATATATGCCGGCGGATATTCAAGATATTCTCCATGAAACCTGGTTTTAAATTCGGTATAGTTTTTCCATCGCTTATTAACATTTGGATACCGAGGATCATAGACGGATTCGAAATCAAACACTTTCATGCCCAATTTTTTGCCAAGCAAAATCCCCTCCCAAACCAATAAATAATTTGCCAGTAAATCATATCCTCTATTATTAATTCCTGTTTGGAAATACGATATAACAGGCTTATAAAAGCCATACCATACTACAGCGACCGGCTTTTTATCTTTAGGATCCAACCCAAACAATAAAAAAGAGTTATCTTTAAAAGAAACCCATTTTTTATGAAATTCATCATACGAGGGTACATAAAACTTTTTCATTTTTGAAAGATTTTTAAGAAGTTTATAAAACATTCGAAACTCACTGTCATCCTTTTCATCTTTAAAAAATACCGGCTTAACAATTACTCCCATCTCTTTTGCTTTTTTAATATTTCGTCTGGCATTTTCGGAAAATGACTTAAAAATTTCTGTCTCAAAAGAAGCGATATTTATTCTTCTTGTCGCTGTATGGGCAAATCGAAAAAATGACTCTTGATATCCATTTTTTAGATAGTCTTGCTTGTTGAATTTGTAAGCATGAGGTTCAATAACAATATATACACAGTTGTATTTTTTAGCTATTTTGTCGATTTTGGCAAACGGCATTGGGCCGACAGCATGCTGGATTTTAATAACAGAGTGATTTAATAATGGAACTCTCCTAATATAAATCTGTCTGCCGTCTATGACTTCCACATCCCATCCAAGTTTTTTAAGAAATTCGCCCCACTGAAGAAATTGCCTGCCGTCCAATGCGGAAAGTAATACGTTATTTTTAGCCATAAATATATTGTATCATCTTCTTAACTGAGCTGAGTTTGACTTTCTATAGGATATTTTGTATACTATAAGCTATGGAACGACGTTTTCGACGAATGAGAGATCTCTTGCCTGTACCTGCCTATTCTCAAGCAGATTCGCATGTGTTACTTATAGCTCAACATTCTACTCTAAATCCCAATGCGCCAGTTCGATTAAGAAAAAGAGATGTTGGTATTCTCACGATCTCTGCTGCGATAGTTACAGCCACAATTGCAGCAGCATCAAAGTGTAACTTTGGGTTTTCGGTTACTACTGATTCTATTCCAACTTCGAATTCGCAGCCAACTTCCCAACCTTTACTTAATCACGTTTCTGAACCCATTCCTGTTCCGACTGCAACTGCCACTCCCCAACCAACTGCTACTCCTTCTCCCGAACTACTTCCTACTCCTCAAAAAGACAGATTAAAAAATATTATGAACATGATGCTAAGAGCAGGAAGCATAGCAGGAGAAAAATCAATCTTTTTTGACCCAATACTTACTGATTCGGAAAGAAGAGCTGCTTTTTCTGTAATGCAAAACAAAACTGCAAGAATTGAGGCGCGAGAACGATTATGGAAAGACCGAATTGCTCAAGAAAAAAAATTAGGATTTATCTTTAATCCTGCACTGCAGGAAACATGTAAGCAATTTGGCATCCATGAAGAAGTATTAACCACAGCATGGAAGGTGCATGAAGAACTCGCAAAAACAGGTACCGACAGTAAACAATCTGTCTATAGACAACTTCCCATCCACTTGAGAGTCCCACCGTTATTTTTAGCCATGATTGTTCAAAGAGAAACAACCGGAGGGATTGATTTTGGCAACAGATTCTATAAAGACGTGTTTTCCCCGGATCAGATAACCAAGCTCGCTAAATATTTAGCACATGTAAAACCCTTTGGGCTTACAATACAATGGAATATAAACTCTTTATTTGCTTCTGCTAATGGATTTTTAGGAATTCCCCAGGTAGCTGTTAACACGCTTCCCTTACTCATGCCTGATACTGATAGAAAAAGTGAAAACAAAGTCCATAAAGAAGACGGATCGTACTTAAATATATACGACTTATTTGAAGGAATACTGGCTGTCAATTGGATTTTAGTTCACCCGGACAAAGGCTGGAACAACAACAGTAAGGATTCGTGTTTGAAAGCATCGAACGGGTATGGAAGAAATAATAATTTTGAACAGTTGTGGAATAAAAGTTTTGAAGTAAATCAAATGCCTCTTTTTATCCCCAATACAAAATAAGTGTGTCATACTGAACTTGATTCAGCATCTAGATTCTAACAATTTTTGTTTTTTCGCCTTTTTCGTCTATTACATCATACCCTGATTTTCTAATTTTATGCCTGATTTGATCTGACAAATGAAACCGTTTTTGTTTTCTAAGTCCCTCACGTTCATCTATTAGTTTTTGAACATCCTCCGGCACTTTTATTTCTTCATGCCTGTTTAACTGAAGTCCTAAAATCTTGTCCATTTTATACAAAGACTCTGCTTTGGCTTTTGACGGGTAATCAGACTTAACCAATTCCCACGCAATAGCCAATGCCTCCGGCATATTTACGTCATCATTTACCGCGTTTACAAACCTTCCCTCGAATTCTGCACATCCAATTTTTGGCTCGTCCCATTCTGAAATAATTGATCTCAAATGTTTTAATGCATTTTGCGCTCCATCTAACGACTTGAAAGTAAAATTCATTTCTTGCCTGTAGTGCGTTTGGAGATATAAGTACCGAAGAGCCAACGGATCAAATCCTTTTTTTTGAATGTCTTCAACCGTATAAAAATTGCCAAGACTCTTACTCATTTTTTGCCCATTTACTTGTAAAAAATTATGATGCACCCAATACTTCACAAATTGCTTGTTACTTGCTGCTTGACTTTGCGCAATTTCATTGGTGTGATGGATAGTAATGTGATCAATTCCTCCTGTATGGATATCAAATGTAGGGCCTAAGTTTTTCATACTCATAGCACTGCATTCTATATGCCATCCGGGAAACCCAATTCCCCACGGACTGTCCCATTCCATTTGACGTTTTTCACCTTTGGACGAAAACTTCCACAAGGCAAAATCTGTTATATTTTTTTTGCCTTCTATCATGTCTACCCTTGCACCTGCTTTTAATTCATCTGGATTTTGATGAGACAGCTCAAAATAACGGGGAAATTTTGACGTATCAAAATAAATGCCATCTGAAGTCTTGTAGGTAAATCCTTTTTCTTCCAATATTTGAATTAGGTCAACTTGGTCTTGTATTGCATCTGTTGCATGAATGACAACATTCGGCCGTTTGATATTTAGTAAGTCGCTAGAATCGAAAAATTGCTTTTCAAATTTTTTGGCAATATCCCACACAGACATGCCAAATTTCTTTGCACCCTTTTCCATTTTATCCTCTCCCGTATCGCTGTCAGATGTCAAATGCCCCACATCGGTTATGTTCATGACGTGCTTCACATCAAAACCATTTGCTCTTATGACACGAACCAAAATATCATCTCCAACATACCTCCGCATGTGTCCTATGTGCTGATAGTCATAGACAGTCGGCCCGCAGGAATAGATACTAACGTGAAGTGGGTTGATAGGTTTAAATTCTTCTACCGAACGTGAAAGTGTATTGTATATTTGTAACATAATACTAATAATTACCAATCAACTAATCAACCAATAAATACCAATTTCCAATTATTAGTTGATTTGTTGATTTGAATATTGGTTGATTAGTTGATTTTTTATCCTGCTCCTGGTCTTTTTTCTGTTTTTGTTCTCTCTCTTTCCAAAGAAATATCTTCACTTGCTCTCTTTTTCTTTTCTTCTTCTTTCTTTTGCAAGTCTTCCGTTTCTAACCTTTCTATCCGCTCTTTGGGTTTTTCCACTTCTTCTTGTTTTTTGGGTCTGGTAATCAAATGCTGGTAATACGTTTCTTGATGCAGTTTATTTCTCAGTTGTTGTAATTTTGCTTGCTCGTCGGGCGACAATTCTGCCTTTTGTTGAGTTTGTTGTTGATCTTTAACTCGACCTGGCTTTTGATCTTGATTTGGATCAGTTGGGACGATTTGTTCGGGTTTGTCCGCAGGCGTATCTGCTCCATATAACCCATTTACAAAATCTTCCGTATCCTTGCTGCGATCAACCTTGGATGTTATCTTTTCTTTCCTTTCCGGTTTTTCCGGCCTTTCAAATCCAGCTTGAGATAAAACACTTTTTGCCATATCTTTTGGCAATTTTGTAGCATCTTTGACAGTTTGCTTACCCAGATTTCCAATTTGTTTTAAGCTACTCCCTAGTATTGAATCATCGTTCATTGTAGATAAATAATGCTAATCAACTAATCTACAAGTTTCGCAGTTCAACTCATCCAGATGTCATTGCGAGGAATGGTGAACGAAGTCGAGCCAAACGAAGCAATCCCAAAAAGAGATTGCCACGCTTCCTCTGGTCACTCGCAATGACAGAGAACGCGAAACTCGTGTAATTATCCAATTATTAGTTGATTTGTTGATTTGATATTTGTTGATTCGTTAATTCTATTGTATTATTCCCAATTCTTCCTTTGCCTCCTCACTTATTTTATCAGGATTCCAGGCAGGTTCCCAGACCAAGTTTATCCGCGCGTTTTGAACTCCGGGGACGCGTTTTACCGCAGCCGGCACCCAATCTTCAAAAACCATAGATAACGGACACCCGGGAGAAGTCAATGTCATGATAATCTCTACTTCTCCTGTATTTTGAACTATACCCACGTCATAAATAAGCCCCAAATCCACAATATTTATCCCAAGCTCCGGATCTATTATTGTCCGCAATTCTTCCCGAATTCTCTCTTCATTTATCATGTTCCTAATCCTAACACAGCTTGGAATCTATGACAACTAAGAAAAACCACACCGAAAACAAGAATAGAGTAACTCATTTTAAAGAAAGAAGTTATTGAAATCTATCACTCGGTATGTTTCCGTAAATATCCGGCACTACTCTCTTCTTAACAGCGTTTTCATACCAAGACCAAGATGCGGTCTATGATAATGATTGTTCATTTTTCTTGTAGGGAGCAGATACTCTGTAACGGTTGGTGTATTGGTATACTTTTTGTTTGAACTTGTCTTTAAACTCTGGTCCTCCGTCTGATTGAATCAGCTCAGTATGACCATTAAACCTTCTTTGCATACATGTATCCAGGAATGCTGCCCCATCAGAGCTGGTGAGCGAGGGACGAAGAATAACATCTGCCTCTTTTGAGAAGATATCAACGGCTGTAAATGCAAACACAGCTCCAAAGTCAATGGTATCCATCTGAATTACTTCTCTGGGCTTTTCTGCTTTGGGCACAGGACATCTTTTTTGATTCTTTTTCCATTTACTTTTGATTACATACTTTTCTGCAAGGACTTCATAGATTTTAGGAACTGAGAGTTTTGTACCAAACTCAGTTTCAAGGAAATATTGAATCTTTTGTCCGCAGCAATCCATCTCTCTGTCTCGAAGCATCCATACCCGTCTTTTGAGTATTGCATCAACCTGACGTTTAAGACGGGGACCTTTCTTTGCTTTACTATATGAATCAAGAAATGAGGTTAAACCCATCGCAGCAATTGCCTGAACCCAAAGCCTCACCGTATCTCTGTTAATCCGCAGTCTTTCTGCAATATGAGTTTTTGGCAATCCCTGCTCAAACAGTTCCCAGGCAAGAATAATCTTTGTTGTTTGTATCACTTCCATCATTATACCTTTACCAGCTACAGAAGATGCAGACGATATCTCCCGATTATTTATTGGCAGCCTCTATCAACAAACGAATGGAAAACCAATACATTTTTCTGATGTCCGCGCAACAATTGCAACAACAACAAATAACGGAAGAAGAACTGTAGATATCTTTGGAATAGATAAAACCAAACAACCAGGTGGTTACCGCTATGTTCCAGAAATAAATGTGTGGGAAGTAATTTCTTCCATGGATTGATTAATACTCGCTTCTTCCCTCCATTGCCCTTTGCAGAGTAACGTCATCTGCGTATTCAATATCCGCCCCAACCGGCAAACCCCGCCCAATACGCGTAATTCGTAATTCGTAATTCGTAATTCGTAATTGTTTTACTATAAACATTGCTGTAGCTTCTCCCTCCATGGTCGGATTCGTCGCGAGTATCACTTCTATAAACTGTGAACCATTAACTGTGAACCTATCAAGCAATTGCTTTATATAAATTTCGTCGGGGCCAATATTATTTAAAGGATCAATTCTGCCATGAAGCACATGATACAATCCTTTGTAGGTTTTGCCTTTTTCCAAAGCCAAAACATCTAAGGGCTGTTCTACAACACACATTATCGACGTATCCCGATTAGAATCGCTGCAAATACTACATGGGTCTGTTTCGCCGATCATATAGCAATTACTGCAAATTACTGTCCCTTTTTTTAAATTTTCAACCGCAGCCGAAAACGTATCTAATTCGTGTTGTGGAACGTGTAATAAGTAAAACGTCAAACGCTGGGCTGTTTTTGGCCCGATACCTGGCAGTCTCTCAAAAGATTCTATAAGTTGCTGTATTGCTTTTGGTACTTTCATCGTAGTTCATCCGCTACCATCTCTGCAGTAGATAATATCTCAAGTTTTTCGAGCTGTTTTTCCTTCCCAACATAAATAGTGTTTGTTACGTATACCTTCTCAACGTCTGACTCCTCAAGCGTTTTAACAGCGTCATCGGAAAAAACCGCGTGTGTTGCAAATACAATAACTTCTGAAAGACCATGTTGTTTTAAAAGTTTAGACGCTACTTGGATTGTCCCTCCGCTTGAAATCATGTCATCAACAATCAGAGCACGTTTACATGAATTACGTAAAGAACCAGAAATTGTATCTGCGGTTACAGTTCCAGAAACCAAATCTCGGTTTTTTTCTATTGCTACAAACTGCATAGTATTCAATAATGCAGATAATTGTTTTATTCTTCTAATCCCGCCCATATCCGGAGAAACGAGAACCGAATCAGAATCATTCCACTTGTTTTTTATAATCTCCCCGGCAAATAGAGGCAAAGCTGACAAATGAGAAACCGGGACATTAAACAGCTCTGGTATGCGAATAGAATGAAGGTCAAACACAATTACTTTACTCACTCCCCTATTCTCTAAAATGTGAATAATTACATCCAAGGATACTGCTTCTCCGCTTCGAAATATATGATCTTGTCGCCCGTACCCAAGATATGGAATTACTGCGGTAATTGACTTTGCCCCGCTTCTTTTTAATCCATCAATAATAAAAAATAACTCCATATAATGTGAATCAGCAGGAATTGACGTGGACTGAACCACTACGCAATCCTTATCAACAACCGAATCAATAATTCTGACCCGTTTTTCTAAATCAGGAAATACGTGAATATCCAAAGGAGAAAGTTCTATTCCAAGATGAGATGATATTTTTTTTGCAAGATCGGGATTAGATGAACCAGAAAAGATTAACATTAATATATTATAGAATTTATAATTTCAAATTTCCAATTTGTAATTTCCAATGGTTCATTTGAAATTTGATATTTGAAATTGGTAATTATTTGAAATAATTAAAGGATAAGGTCTTTACTCATGGACTCTCCGGTTTGGATTCGGCGGATTGCTTCCGCTAACAGATTTGCAACGGAAATAACAGTAATTTTTTTATTTTGTAATACTCCAGGTTTTGACGGGATGGTATCGGTGATAAGTACTTCATCAATGGCAGACTGTGAAATTTTTTCCAAAGCACCTCCTGTGAATAACCCATGCGTTGTAGAGGCTAAAATTCTGCGAGCCCCTCTTTTTTTAATAAGATTTGCAGCATTCACAAGCGTTGTTGCTGTATCAAGCATGTCGTCAACTAATAGCACGTCTTTACCATTAACATTTCCTATTATCTCCAAAGCCTCTGATTTATTGTTTACTGCCATATCTCGCTCTTTATAAACGATTGCTATTCCTTCCGCGTTTAAAAGACGGGCATATCCTGTTGCTCGCTTTACTCCCCCTTTATCAGGCGAAGCAACTACCAGGTGCTTTAGTCTTTTCGACTTAATTACTGGAATAAGGGAATAACTCGCGTAGAGGTTATCCCATGGACCAGTAATAAATCCTTGTTGTTGTTCTGAATGAATATCAACAGTTACAATCGTGTCTGCTCCGGCATTTTCAATAAGCCTTGCGACAACGGAAGAAGATATTGGCACTCGTGGCATTTCTTTCCTGTCTTGCCTGGAATAACCACAATATGGCAAAACCGCTATTATTTCCGATGCTGACGCTCGCTTGGCAGCGTCAATCATAAATATAAGCTCCATAAGATTATCATTGACAGGGGTACACGTTGATTGAATAACAAAAACATGTCGTCTTCGTAAATTGTGGGCAATTTTTACTCGAATTTCACCGTCTGAAAATATAGTTACTGGTTCGAAAACTTCTTTTTTGAGGATTTTACCAATAAATTTTGCCAGCTTTGGGTTTGATCGACCGGTTAAAAGAATAAAATCATTAAAACCCATAGACGTAGTGCGTATTGTATCACGAGATCTTCCGGCAAGCAAGAAAATTATTACTTTCCCAACAATCCGCTTAAGCCTCCACTCATTGATTGCAATTTTTTTGCAGCGACTTCTTGAGACTTTTTAATTGCTTCATTAACAGCTTCTTTTATGTCGTTATCTGATTTACCATTGGTCAGAAGCGTTTTAATTTTTTGATCTCCTGTTATAAGCACATGGACTCCGTTTTTGTCCACGCTTACCTCTTCTGCCTGTAATTGTCTTTGAATTTGCATCGCCTGATCCCGCATTTTTTTAATATCGCTTATTTGTTGAAATGGATTAAACATAAAGCACCTCCTCTCTACTTCCCTTTTAATTCTATCAGAACTTTAACTGGATTTCCTGTTATTTCCGAGGCGACTTGTTCTAAAACCCTTACTGCTTTTTCTTCGGAAAGTTTTTCTTTATGGAATTGAAACGAAGTCTCTATGACAAGCTCACTATCACTGAAGCTTTTTAATGAACATCCCCTGAGAACTCCGGCTAAGGAATGGTTGTGAGTTTTGACCTTATCAATTAATTGCCCCCAGATTCTGTTATCGGTTTTCGGTTTACCGGTTAACTGATTAACTGATTGACTATTATCTGACAACTGAGAACTGAGAACCGATAACTGATTATTTTTTTCGATTCCCCATTCTATAATTGCTAATTCCAAAGGCAACTGCGGCAATACTGCATATCTCAATTCCTGATGCGCTTTTGAAAACAGTTCTACTAATCTTTTTATATCCTCGATACTCATTTCTTGTTTCTTATTTCTTGTTTCTGTTTCTACTCCAACCTGCATTAAAAGATCAACGTGAAGTTTGGAAATTAACTGTTCGAGAAAGTATTTAATATCTGTTCCTTTCTCTATTACATCCTCAACTGTTGAAAGTGCGAACTTTGTATCTTTATTTTTTAGATGACTTACTATATTTTCTACGTAGTACTTTATACTTGCTACTTGATACTTTTCCTCGAGAAGCTCTTTGGTGATTTTTTCTCCACCAGATACTAAAACAAGCTCTTCTAAAATTTTTGCTCCTTCTCGAAAACTTCCATCTGACAATTTTGCAACTTCACCAAAAACCTCTTCGTCTATAGACAATTTTTCACCCTTTCCTATTCGATGAAAAGAACTAATAAGTTCTTCGTCTGTTGCGATATGGAATTGCACATGAAAACAACGAGAAACAATAGTTCCCGGCACTTTATGAGCTTCGGTTGTACAAAAGATAAACATGGCATGAACAGGAGGCTCTTCCAAAGTCTTAAGTAGCGCATTAAAAGCATCTGTGGTAAGCATGTGTACTTCGTCAATTATGTATACTTTTTTCTTTGCGGACACAGGCAACAGCTTAATTTTTTCCCGCAGATCTCTTATTTCTTCTATTCCCCTATTCGACGCTCCGTCAATTTCCAAGACATCAAGACTCGAACCATTCGTTATGGAAATACACTGCGCACACTCATTACAAGGCTCAATGTCTTCGACACTCTTAACTTTTAACTCAGAACCAAGAATTTTCCCTTTTTGTTCTTTGTTCTTAGTTTTTTGTTCTTTGTTAATTGCAAAACGTTTTTCGCAATTAACCGCTTTTGCCACAATCCGCGCAGTTGAGGTTTTTCCCAACCCCTTTGGACCTGTAAATAAAAATGCATGGGCAACGGAAGAAGAAAGAACAGGATATAACCTTTCTCTCAAATCTTTACTGTCAAGTTCTTCTATTTTTTGAGGCCGATACTTTCGATAATAAACCATAGACTAGTGGTGAATTCCTAACAAATGGGACAAACCATGGACGAGCAGTTCGTCGATTTTATCATCAACCAGCATTTCATCTTCGGCTGCTTCTTTAATCAGCTCAGGATACGACAATACGATATCTCCCAATCGAAGGATTTTTAATCCTCCTTCTCTATGAGGAGGAAGTACTACCGGCTCTCCCTCTGTTAAAGAAAACGATAAAATATTAGTCGTTTTATCAATGTCGCGATATTTTTTATTAATCTGACGCATTTTTCTGTTTCCTACAAAAGCAACAGATACCTCAGACTGGTCAGATAACCCATGCTTTTTAAGCTCCGAAACAACAGTTGTGCGGATTCGCTTTCGATTTACTTTGTACCTGCTTTCAACAAATATAAAAACCGAAATTTCTTCACTCATGCGGCAATCCTTTGCATTTTTCGCACTCTTCTGGCTTCTTCCTGTTTCTGTTTCTTTGCCAAAGAAGGCTTAAGATAAAACTGGCGGCGCTTTGCCTCAGCTAAAATATTTTCATTAATTACTTTTCGGGTAAACTTTCTTATTACAGAATCATCGCTGTCACCCGGCATCTTTTTTACAACTACCATAAAACACCACCTATCATTAAAAATTCCAATATCTAAATACTAAATAAATTCAAATGTCTAATGCCAATTCTTAAACAGTTTTTAACTTTGGTAATTTGTATTTTGATATTATTTAGAATTTACGATTTGTAATTTAGGATTTAGTCTATTCTACTCCAAATCGTAAGGGGTGTAAAGACGAACTACATGGCTGCTGCTTTCCCCATGGGACCCATGAGGTGAATGTGCACATGGTCAATCGCCTGAGCTCCTCCACCATTTATACCAACTCTAAATCCCCTTTTATTAAGCTTAGTTTCTTTAACCATTTTTTGAATTGTTTTTCTGACTGCAACAAGAATTGAATCGTCAGAAAGCTCCAAAAGATCAGGAACATGTTTTTTTGGAACAATAAGAAGATGAATAGGCTTAACAGGATGAATGTCCGGAAAGACAATTACATCGCTATCTTCATACACGACTTTTGCCGGAATTTCTTTGTTTACTATTTTACAAAAAACACAGTCTGCCATAATACTACCAATACTACCAATAACCCAATCAATATGTAAATGCATACTAGAATTTTTAATTGGGTTATTGATTGGATTATTTGAATATTGGATTATTGGGTTATTAAACTTTTTCTAATACCGCAATTATTTCTTTAAGCGTTAGTTTGGTTGGTACCATCTTTGGATTCTTCGGCGTTCCGTTTAAAAGCATTTTTTTGGAAACATGAAGATACCACGTAGCCTCCGGATCAATTTTCTTTAACTTTTCATATGCTAGAGTTAGATCTATTTCGTTTTGAGTTTGTGAAGGCCTCGCCTTTATCCTAACGTATCCTTTTCTCGGATCTTTTCGTACTGCTAATACATATCCCATTTTTTGAGCAAGTTTTACCACCGAGTCATTTATTGTTTCAAATCCAATACCTTTTCCATATCTGGTGCTAAATTCTATTCCTTTTTCCTTTATTTCTATCTCTGCCCAAATTCTGTTTTTGAAATTATGGACTAACGCGTCGAGTACTTGCATTCCAAACTCTACATAATACTCATCGTCATCCGGCTTTTGCAGTTTTAATCCTTCCAAAACTCCCAAAAGAGAAAACTCATGATAATCAGCAGTCGGATTGTCCCAAAATACTTCCTTAAAATGATCAATATCTACGACAATTCTTACAATTCTATCAATCGCTTCTAGTTTGTCCTCTAAATGTTCTTTCCCTTCGTAGTTTTGAGTTTTAATAAGATTTGAGTTTTGAGTTCGCTTGACAAAGTCAAGCGTTCTGCTGGCAGCACACACATTCTGGTCATTCGTCTCGTGATGATCAAGCGGCCCCATTCCCGTATCCACATGAATAACCTCATCTCCGTCTATCTTCTCTATCGGAGCTTTGAGTTTTCCAATTCGTTCCCCCGCAGGAACGAATTGGATATTTGCCGTATTCCATCCCGGAAAAAATCGCTTTAATAGCCACACTGAAGTAATCGCATCCCAATCAGGTGACGAGTGAGTAACTATAATTTTCATCTTTGTAAGTATACACTGTTTGTCCTCACTTGACAAAAAATTGTAATTGAGCCATCATACATACGGATATTATACTGTCATGGACAAAAAACAAACTGAATTAAGCCCAAAGCTCAAAGAAATTTATGAGCGGGTGATGAGCACAAAAATTTCTTCTCCTGCTCAAAAACCATCTGCACCAACCCAACCTCAACCAGCTTCGAATGAAGTTCATACTCCTCAGCTTACTTCAATTGCAGTTAACCCTTTTTCTTCACCCATAAAATCCCCAATAAAAAGGCAGGTAAAAAACCCGCCGCAGTTTGTACTGATAATAACCGGCGTTATTTTTTTTCTCGCTTATGCCTTTTTTTGGGTTCGATTTTTTAACCTCAAGCTTCCTTTTAATCTTCCGTTCTAGAAGAAAGTCTTTGAAGGACTTGTAAGGGAGTTAATAATTCAGATTCACTCTTTGTACGTTCTTTCCATTCTATTTTTTCTTCTGTTTTTGAACTTATGACTAACCGTATTGGAATTCCAATCAAGTCAGCATCCGCAAACTTTTCTCCTGCCGACACATTCCCCCGATCATCCCAAAGAACTTCAACTCCTTCCTCCTGCAATTTCTTATAAACTTCCTCCGCAATCTCCCTCACCTCGGAGGTGGCCCGCTTCGCCGAAGCTCCAGCGAGGCGAGCCGAATGGACTCCTCCGAGGTGGATTAGATGAACCTGAAAAGGCGCCACCGCTTCCGGCCACACAATTCCTTTATCATCATGGTAAACTTCTACAATTGTGGCCATAGTTCTTGCTAAACCAATTCCATAACATCCCATGTAGTAAGGCTTGGCTTTGCCTTTTTCATCCACAAAATTCGCATCATGCATTTTGGCAGAATAATGAAATCCCAGTTGGAAAATATTACCCACTTCAATTCCTTTTTTAGCAAAAAAAGGCTTTCCCTCTAACGAAAGATATCCTTCTTTAGCAAGAGCAATATCTCCTTCCAAATCTGAGGCATAATCCCGGTCAATATTCATATTAAGACGATCCTTGTGCTTTTTATTGGCTCCGCCATAGGCATTTTTAATGGTACGAAGAGACGTATCTGCCACTACCACCAGTTTGACGTCTTTTTCGATAATTTCTTTAATACCGACCGGAGAAATAAAACCAGGTTCGCTGTTGATTTTTTGGCGAATTTCTTCGTCTGTCCCGTGACGTAGTTGATAAGCTTTTACCAAATGCATTAGCTTAATTTCGTTTACCTCATAATCGCCCCTGATAATAGCCAAGATAAATCGTCCTTTTTCATCTACAAATAACACATCTTTAATCTGCTGCCATAACGGCAACCCATGAAGCTTAACTCCGTCTTCCATGGTAGTTCCCCGAACGGCCTCTACTTCCTGCACTGGTTTTTCTGCTTCACCCACATTTTTTTGGTCTCTTTGAAATTTAGCTACTTCTTCGTGCGCGGCATATGAACCATCTTTTGTGGTGAAGAACTTGGACTCTCCTGCTTCGGACTCTACCACAAACTCATGACAATATTCTCCTCCAATATAGCCATTATCTGATTCAACAACGATCGTTTTGAGTCCTAATCGATCAAAGATCCTGGTGTATATCTCCCACATATTTTGGTATTCCTTTTTAAATTCTTCCTCTGTTGCGTGAAAGGAATACGCGTCTTTCATGACAAATTCCCGAAGCCTTAAAAGTCCTCCGCGAGTTCGCATTTCGTCTCGAAACTTTGATGAGAATTGATAAAGATTAAACGGCAAGTCTTTATAACTTATCTGGAATTTGCGAACCAAATCAACCAGCATTTCTTCTGCGGTACCGCCTAAAACAAATTCAAACTTATTCCTGTCTTTGATTGTCATAAGTTCAAATCCTACCGAACTTGTCCTGTTGGTTTCTTCCCACAAATATTTCGGATGCAAAATAGGAGTCACAACTTCCTGAGCACCCGCTTTATCCATTCCTTCTTTGGTGATTTTTTTGATTTTGTCGTGCACCCGAATTCCCAGAGGCAAAAGATAATACCGTCCGGCTGTACTTTCCCGAATAAACCCGGCCCGATACAACAACGTATGAGAGACAAGTATTGCATCTTTTGGAGTATCTTTTATAGTCTTACCAAATAATTTTGAATAACGCATAATTCTTCCTCTCATCCTGAACTTGTTTCAAGATGATATTGTCATGTTAGTATAGCACACATGAAATCAAGTCTTTTGGGTCTTGAGTAACAGGTGTAAGATTTAACTCCTTGCCGATATCGTATTCTTCCGCAAGTTCGTAAGTGAGCCTAAGTGCTGAATAATCTTCAAGCGCAATACCAACCGAATCAAAAATAGTTATTTCATTTTTATTCTCTCTGCCTTTTTTTACCTCTCTAACTAGCTCATGCAGCTCCGCATGAACGAATTTTTTGGCGTCTTTTCTGGTGAGTCTTTGGATTTCTCCTTCAATAAAAGATTGATCAAAATATTCAACAGTTATTCGACTGCGTGACAGAATACTAAGCTCCAGTTCGGTTTTTCCTACTGTATCTCCTCCAAGAGCGTTAATATGAACCCCAGAAGCAATCCAATCATTTTTAATGACAACAACTTGAGCTTTGTTTGCCGTGCAAACGGTAATAATATCTGCTCCTTCAAAAGCTTCCTCAGCATTTTTACAACGAACAAGTTTGAACTGGTGATTGGACAAATTCTTTTCAAATTTATCCATAGCGTGAGTATCAATATCAAAAAAGCGAACTTCTTTAATATCCCGAATAAGTTGTAAAGCCAGCACCTGAAACTCACTTTGGCTACCTGTGCCAATAATTACAAGAGTTCGTGAATCTTTCCGCGCCATAAAATCTGTTGCTAAAGCGCTCGTTGCAGCAGTTCGAAGTGCAGTAAGTATGGTCATTTCAGAAAACAGCAAAGGATACCCCGTATCAATTCTCGATAACTGTCCAGTAGCTACAACTGTCGATAAACCAATGAGTGGATTTTTTGGATGGCAATTTACATATTTAAACGAATAATATTGTTTGTTATCACAAATCGGCATAAGTTCCAAAACACCACCATCAACATGTATCGCTGGCCTGGGCATTTTGGTAAATGAATCCCAACGAATAAAATCTTGTTTAAGAACTTCTATTAAATCTCTCATGAAATTTTCAAATCCATGACGATTTATTATTTCTGATAATGCTTCAACAGTTATTATTTTCATAAATTTAGCCTTACATTCCAAGGGTGTAAACGTAAGAGTTTACAAAAAAACCCTTGCAAACCACCAAGCCATTATGTGACTTAGAAATTTACAAGGGCGAAATTCTGAATTCTAGATTCTCGCTGTACCACCTTGCTTTTATTCTCTTTTCTATAAAAAATGCTCGCCTTCGCGAGCACAATCAACAAAAGAGAACCTCTTTCTTGACGTGCTCTATTTTTTCAAACGATTCACGCTACTGTCTTTTACGGTTTCGTCTCCGTACTACTCATCGTAGTCTGCAACTCGTTTGGCGGGAAACCAAACTAATAACGCTTTATTATTCTAATATAGCATACAAACATTTCTCTAATACTACATATAACACGCAGCAGTCTGTCTACAATTGGTATTGCCATATGTAGGATTAATACGGCCTATTCCAAAGTTCTCGCACGTATGCACCTGCTTTTTTACTAGGAAGGTCAAGCCTGAGAAATGCTTCAACTGCCTCTACAAGTGTTTTCTCTTTCAACCCATCTTTTTTATTTGTTGAAGCTGTTTCTGGCGACACAGAAGTGGTTGCTTCTTTTTCTGCTCTTTCTTCTTTATCGGCAGCTTGCGCAGCAGGTTGGTTTGTTTGATTTAGCATTTCTGTATGTTTTACTTCAAAATCAGTAAAGCGTTGTCTTTGATGATCAAAAATAATACGCTCCGCTTCTGCCACCACTGCTTCTTCTTGTAATATTGTTCTCGCGTTTTCCTGTTCTGCCAACTCTTTTGTTAATGGTTCCTTTGCCAGCTCGTCAGCATAAAAAGAAGCGGCAACATGCTTGAGCTTTCTCAAAGCTTCAGCTGTTATATCTATATTAAATATTTCAACCTTCCCCTCTTCCTCGTGGTAGGTAGAGGAATAATGAGGCGTTATTCCCTGCTGTATTTTTCTCTCACAATTATCAATAAACTTAATAAGTTTTCCGTATTGCCATGCGCGTTGCATACCTCGATTAACCTGTCTCATGTTTTGCACAACATTTGTTGGATCACTAAAGGGAACAAGAATAAGAGTAACCGTTGGCTTTACTGCTGGTTGATTTTCTTCAATTTTAGGAGATGGTAACTCTATTGCAGGAACATTAAAAATTGCATATGGTCTTCCATCGCTCCTTGGTAAAGCATCTAAAAGATAAGGAACGGTGGTAAAATTTTTGGCGTGGACTAGTTTGTTACTGCTTGGCCTCTCCGGAAGAACTATCTGCGACTGGACATCTGTGCCATATATTAGTAAATTACGTATTTGCCCTCCAGGATTTACTTCATTTTTCCGCATATGCTTCTTTACTAACGTTCACAACTCATAGTATAACAAAAAATTGCTTGTAATGTACAATACCTTACCTTTTTATTGTTAAGACAAGCTGTCGTTGTGCAGTGTGGTTTATTTTTCTTTTACCCCGTGGCCGCCGAATGCTTGGCGAAGATCTGCAACAAGTTTGGCAGCAAAGGAATTTTGAACTTCTGGATTAGTCTGTGATTGTCTTCTAAATTCAAGTGAGCCTTTTATTATAGGAACAGGGACTCTTTCGTTTTCCGCTTCTTCTACAGTCCATTTCGCTTCTCCGGATTCTTCAATTACTCCAAGTACTTGCTCCAAACTCTTATCCTGATCAAAAACTTCAACTGTTCTGTCCAGCATAAATCCGGATACCAATGTTCCTTTTTGATATAACCGAGCTACTTTGAGAAGGTCGAATTTGTATTCTGCTTTTTGCAGTACTCCAAATCCTTCCCCCAAACTCTGCATAAATCCATACTCAATACCATTATGTATCATTTTTACAAAATGCCCTGCGCCACCACTGCCAAAATATTCGTGCCCGCCATGTGGTTTTGCCAACGAATCTAAAATTGGCTTTATGAATTCATATCCGCACTCATCCCCACCCGCCATCAGCGGATATCCATGGTGAGCGGCTATCACACCGCCGCTCACTCCAATTCCCAAAAACCGAATACCTTTATTTTTAAACTGTTTAAATCGCTCTTCTGTATCCCGAAAGTGCGCATTTCCGCCATCTATTGCAATATCATCTTTCGAACAAAGAGTAAGAAGTTCATCCAAAACCGCTCTCGTTGCTTCCCCAGCCGTCACCATACACCACACTATACGTGGAGATTGTAATTGCCGAACAAGCTCTTCTATCGTTCCTGCAATTATTAGTTTTTCTGAGAAAGTATTTAGTATTTTGTATTTAGTATTTTGTATTTGCTTTGAATTTCTATATTCGGATTTCGGATTTAATTGAGATATGAGTTCTTCTACTGGCTGAGGTGATCTATTCCACACAACAACTTCATGTCCTTCTTTGAGGAGCTTAAAAACCATTCTCGAACCCATCTTGCCAAGTCCAATAAATCCAATTTTCATAATTATTTTCTCTTATTTTTCTTCTGCCATACACTCTTTTTGTACAGTATAACACAATAGTTTTAGCAAACTGTTACCCAAAATGCCAGTTGACTTCTGGAAAAAATGTGATAGTATTCTCTTACCATGACAGTTCAATCTCCAGACAGTACACCTAATTACGAACAATTTGCGAAATTCGGCATTATTCTCAATAGGGTGTTACAACCACTGTCAGAGCGTAAAAGAGATGGCGCGCTGACGGCAATAGAACAAATGCGAACATATGTGAGGGATGTAAGTGATGTTTTTGGGAAACAATGCCCACAGGTACTTGTCATTGCTCTCCATGAGATTTTTTTAGACAATGGTTTTCGAGAAAAACCTATTGTACATTTTAAATACGAAGACACGGAAGGAAACGGCGATTCTTCGGAAGGAAGATATTCGACTTCGTGGGAAGATACAGCCCGCGATGCACTAAGAGATCAAAATGATTTTGGGAGGGCGAAGAGTGCTGTTGACGCATTACATGGAGCTGTAAACACTCTTAGGAGAGTAGACGGAATAAGTATTCAAGGTGCCGCAGACATTACAGTTGCCGTGTTGGGTAAAGAGCTAAATCCCCGACCCGCTCCTCTTTATAGTTTTAGCGCAAGAGTCGAACCACCCTCTCTGGCATAGTGCTGATTACTCTACAACCATTTTTTCCCGTCACGTTCTATAAGGTCAAGTGCTTCCTTAGGTCCCCACGTACCCGGCTCATATATAAGAGGCTTTTGTGAACTTTTATGCCACCCAAGCAAAATCTGATTTATAAATTCCCAAGAGCTTTCCAGCTCATCCGAGCGATTGAAAAGCATTTGATCCCCGTGTAGAATGTCTTGCAAAATCTTTTCGTACGCATCACTTCCTTTTGTCCCAAATTCCGAAGCATACGTAAATTTCATGTCAACTGTTTTTAAAGATAAAGTTGAACCCGGAACCTTAGCCACAACCCGCATGCCGATTCCCTCATCGGGTTGAATATGAATAGTTAGGACATTCCCTTCTTCCGGACACCCGTATTCTTTAAATAAAATGTGGCACGTTTGTTTAAATACAATTGAAATTTTTACTTCATTTTTGTCTACATTTTTTCCTGCCCGAAGATAAAACGGTACTCCTTCAAACCTGGGGGTATCCACACAAAGTTTTAAAGCCACAAATGTCTCTGTAACAAAATTGGGGTCAACGTCTTTTTCTTCCAAATATCCCTTATATTGAGCCCTTACCACCAGTTTCCCAACTTCCTCCGGCTTGATGCATCGGATAGCTTCTATGGCATTAAACCGCTCGTCTCGAATTGCTTCTTTTTCAAAACTTCTGGGCTGCTCCATGGCAACTGCGGCAACGAGCTGCATTAAATGGTTTTGGGCAACATCCCGCAAAAGTCCTACTCCGTCAAAAAATTTTCCCCTTCCAGAAATTCCTTTTTTCTCACCCCAGGTAATTTGTACGTGATCAATATGCTCTTTATTCCACACAGGCTCGAAAATACCATTGGCAAAACGAAATGCAATCATATTCTGGACTGTTTCTTTTCCCAAATAGTGGTCTACTCGAAAAATCTGTTTTTCTTCAAAAATTTCGGCCAATTTTTTATCAAGATTTCGTGCGGTTTCCAAATCTTTTCCAAACGGCTTTTCAATTGCCAACCGCGTCCATTTTGCAGATCCTTGACTACAGCCTTCTGAAAGTTTTGTTGAACTTAAATAATTAAGGATTGTTTCGTAATTATCAGGCGGAGTTGCTAAATAAAAAACTCTGGTAATACACGCGCCGACTTTTGCGTCAAAGGTATGTAACTTTTGGATTAACTGTTGGTACCCCTGTTGCTCATCGAATAAACCTCGTTGGTAATAAAGATTTTGAGAAAACTTCTTCCACTCACTCTGATAATACGTATTATTAGAGTGAATAGACTTCCTCATCAATTCTCGAAATGCTTCGTTGGTAAAGTCCCGTCTGGCAAAACCGACAATATAAAATTCTTGCCCGAGTTGATTTTGTCGATATAACGAAAACAAAGCGGGAGTTAATTTATTTTTTGCAAGATCCCCAGTTGCTCCAAAGATGATAATTACGAAAGAACTATTCATTATTTTCTAGAATTTCTAATCTCTAATATCTAAATCCTAAACAAATTACAAATTTTCAAAATCTAAAATCCTAAACAGTTTTGTGTTTTGGTTATTTGTATTTTAATATTATTTAGAATTTATGATTTGTGATTTAGGATTTAATTAATACTGCTCGTACTGGTGAACCATCGGACGAAACTCTCAAAGGCAGGCATATCAACTTGTATTCTCCTTCTGGAACTTCTGATAGATCAAGTCCTTCCGCAATTACAATCCCTGCTTTTAAAAGAGCTGTGTGAACCGGATGTCCTGGATTTTTTTCTTTCTCAATTCCCAGAAAGTCTGTCCCTACTAAAACAGCTCCTTTTTTAAGGAGGTATTCTGCTCCTTTTAAAGAAAGTGATATATAGCTATCAGGAAATGTTGGTTGTTTAAGGAGTTTATAATTTCCTGTTTTAAAAAGTATCCGATCTCCTTTTTTAATACTGAATTGAACGAGATCTTCTGGAAGAATTTCTAGATCATACGTCATTCTGGCAAGGTCGCCCAGGCGACCGCGTCCAGAATCTCTCTTTTTTTGATTCTGGAGTCCTCTGGATAAACCAGAGTCCCCAGAATGACGACTAAACATGTCTGCTAAATCCAAAACTCGGCACGGGCCAATTAGTTTTTCTAAATCTATCATATCAATATTTGATCCTTTTTCAACAAAATGTGAAGGAGCATCAATGTGAGTTCCTGTGTGGCTTGAAAAGGATAACTGGGAAAACCCAACGCCGTGACTTTTTACAGTAGTTTTTACTTCGATATGAGGTTTCGGATCACCCCACCACACAAGCATGTTGTCGTGAATTGGAAGGGTTATGTCATAAATCTTCATGGCCGAAATAGTTTTGAAACGTCTTTAAATGTAATGAGCAAAATAAGAGTAAGCAGCACAATCATGCCAATTTGATGAATAAACCCCTCTATTCTTTGATTTACTTTTTTGCCAGTTATTCCTTCGATTGCAATAAAAAACAACCGCCCGCCGTCCAAAGCCGGAATGGGTAGAATATTAAATACAGCCAAAGACATGGACAAAACTCCGGCTAAATTCAAAACTCCTAATATTCTTTCTTTTACATCCGGAATTTGCACAATCGTGCCAACCAACGAATAGATTCCAACCGGCCCTGCAACTCCTTCGGAAACCGGTGCCACTGTTTTTCTTTGTAAAGATACGGCAATGAGCCGCTTTAAGATTTGAAAATTATATCCCATTAGATTTATCGGATGGACAATCCCGCTTAACAATTTTTGGCCTGGAGTTTTGTAATCTAAAACAGCTGTGGTAGCGCCAAAAAACCCAATTCCCATTGCTCCTTCACCTTTTGGCGGATTGACCCGGGGGACTAACGCTTCCCGAGTTTCTTTTTGGGTTTTTATATCTTCAAATACAATTGTAATTTCCTTGCCTTTGTTTTTATTGACAATAGCAACAAACTGCTTTAAATCAGTTACCTGTATTTCGTTGATTTTTTTAATTTTTGAAAGCGGAGCTAAACCTGCTTTTTGAGCCGGAGAATTTTTGGAAACACTGCTTACGACCAGTTCTGTCTTGTTAGTTTGAATAACACCTAAAAACGTATAATCTCCAAGTAATGGAATTTCTGTTTTAAAATTTGAAATAAATAAAAATACATAGAATATCACTGCTGCTAATACCGCGTTCATAATAACTCCGGCCACAACAACCGCTAATTTCTGAGGAGCAGACCGCGCATAAAACGCCCTCCTAACATCAGTATTAGGTATAGAGTATTGAGTATTAAGTATTTTTTTCTTTTTGCCTGATACTTTATACTTGCTACTTGATACTGGCAGGCGGAGCCTGCCGGCTCCTGCTTCGTCTTCGCCGTATAACTTTACAAATCCTCCAATTGGGAGCCAATTTATGGAATATTCCGTCTCGCCTTTTTTTATAGAAAATGCTTTCGGTGGAAACCCAAATCCAAATTCTTCAACTTTAATTCCTAATTTTTTGGCAACCAAAAAATGCCCTAACTCATGGATGAGAACTAATACTGAAAGTATGAGTAGGAAAAGTAAAGCTGTTAACATAGACTATATTATATCAAATAAACAAATCAGTAGTGAATCAACAAATAAATACCAATAATCCAATCAACTAATCAACAAATATTGGATAATTAGTTGATTTGACATTAGTTGATTAGATGATTTCTATTGGTAGTATTCTTATATCTGTAGCAGCTCTTCCTCTTTTTTCTTCCCAAGCGTTTCAATTTCTGAGGTAACTTCATCAACTACCCTTTGCACTTCTTTTTCAAGCCGAAGCATTATGTCTTCCGAAATATCTTTATTTGCATAATCTTTTTTAATCGCTGTCATGGCTTCTTGTCTGACGTGTCTTGTCATAATTTTCCCATTCTCTAGCTTTTGCCTCATAAGATGAATTAACTGTTGCCGTCTTTCTTCTGACAATTGCGGGATAGAAATGCGAATATTCTGCCCGTCAATAACCGGAGTAAGTCCTATATTTGCTTCCATAATTCCCTTTTGAATTTCTCCGATTATTGATTGGTCAAAGGGTGTAATAAGAATTGTCTGATTATCTTGCACACCAATTGTTGCAAGCTCCATGATTTTCATTCGAGTTGAACCACCATATACCGATACAACTACATGATCTACTAATCCAGGTGTTGCCCGTCCGGTCCTGACAGTAGAAATATCTGTTTTTAACACTTCCAAAACCTTCGCCAGTTTTGCCTTTACTTCTTCGTCAAACGGATCCATAGTTGCTAGTGTAGCAGAAAATAATTATCTTGAAAAGTGAAAGGAATTTTACACTCCCTCTTGTCATGTTTTTGAAGAAGCAACCTTAATACTTTCGAATCCACCAAATTCTTCCTGTCCTCCATCGTTAATTCTCATGTCCAAAGCCTCCCAATGTGCATCCTCTGCATGAGCAAGTGCTTCTTGTACTCTTTCCTCAAGAGATGGCACTTCTCTTCTTTGTCCTCTTCGGAATGCTTTTATTAAATACCATGGCTGCCTTTCCAACTGAACCCAACCTGAAGATTTTGTATATTCTACATGCACTTTTCCATTTGAAGATGCTACAATACTTATACCTTTATATGTTTCTTCCACTCCAACGCCGGCAGCATATTTTTGTCTTCCCCACAATAAAATAAGTCTATTTTCATTTGGATTAACGCTTCGGTGCTGCTCAAAAAGAAATGGCATTTCAAATTCCTCACTTTTAAATCTTTCTCCTAAGGTTATAAAAATTTCTCCTCCCCCAACTTGTCTCATACGCTCCTGTGCCCTTTCAAACGCAGCAAATTGCGAAGAACTTTCTCCGGTAAGACGAAGCCTAATTTCTTGTGCTTTTCTTCCTAATGCCTCAAGTCTTTGCATATTTCTCCAAGTTCTAATCTTGTATGTACACCCTTGGGGTGGAAACGAGACTCCACCCGCGGATTTTTTAAGATTCAATCTCTAGTATTCAATCTCCAGTCTTGAAAATCGTTTTAAAACAATATTTTCCCCTAATTTCGCGATTGTTTCCTTTATTAAGTCTTGAGCTGTTTTTGAACTGTCACGGATGTATTCTTGTTTAAGTAAAGTTTTAACGTCTTTTGGGTTCATTGCAGACACTTGCAGCGCAATTTCATGAGCCAAATGTTTGAACTCATCTGTCCTTGCAACAAAATCAGTCTCGCACAATAGTTCCACAAGAACTCCGATGCGGCCATTTGCGTGAATATAAGACTCTATAATCCCCTGTAAGGTAGTTCTATCTGATTTCTTCTCCGCCTTTTCAATCCCATGCTTTGCCAGCCACTTGACAGCTCTTTCATAGTCATTATCTGTCTCTTCCAATGCCTTCCGACAATCTGCAATAGAGATTCCTGTTTCTGTCCGAAGCTGTTTTAGAAGTATTAAATCTGCTGCCATAATCCTCCCCTTGTCATGTTGAGCTCGATTCAGCATCCTTCTTTGGTTTTGCCTTTGTTTTCTTTTGGGTTGTCTTTTTCTTTTCTTCCTTTGCCTCAGCCGCGTTTGACGCTGTCTCCTCTTTAGCTTTTTGTTCTTTTGGTGCTCCATTTGATACCTTTGATACTTCTGGTACTTTTGATACTTCTTTCGCTTGCTTTCTTCCCTCAATCCAAGCATCTACAATATGAACAACGATAAGCTTGAGACTTCCGACGGCATCATCATTTGCAGGTATGGGATAATCAATTACCAAAGGATCTGCATTGGTATCAACAATTCCAACCGTAGTAACTCCCATTTTTTGCGCCTCTCTTACCGCTAAGTCTTCCAAATGAGTATCAATAATAAACAACGCGTCGGGGATTGCTTGTATAGTTGATACTCCGCCGTATAATCTTTCTAATTTTACTTTTTCTTTTTCCCAAAGTCCGACTTCTCTTTTTGTATATTTGGCTTTTTCTTCATCATTCCTAATTTTTACTTCTAAATCTTTTAGTTTTTTGTAATTTTTTGCAACTTCTGAGAAATTAGTTAATGTCCCGCCGATCCATCTCTCGGTTGCGTAAAACAAACCGTCTGCACCTGTTTCATAAGCTCGCTTTATATTTTCGAGAACAAGAGGTTGAGCTTGCCTTTTGGTGCCGACAATAAGAAGGGTCCCTCCCCGCTGTGCAAGCAAACGAACGTACTGGGCAGCTTCGTCTAATCCTTTCTTGGTTTTGACAAGATCAATAATGTGGATGTTATCCCTGGCTTCAAAAATAAAATCCCGGGCTTTGGGGTTTTGGCGGGTAACCTGGTGGCCAAAATGACAACCGGCTTCCAATAATTCTTCTAAAATTATTTCTCTCATAATCCTATAAACCTCCGTTCGATTCGTTCCGATTTTGGAATAGGATTACCATCGAACGTGTTAAGATAGATACATCTTATCAAAGTTTAAACAAGAATACAAGTGATTCGATTTACACCCTTGGGGTGGAAATGAGGCTCCACCCGCGGAAAACACCTCTTTCTTGCTTTTTAGAAGCATTTGGCATACAATGGCTTTCTTGTATGACAGCAGTACGCGAACTTCAGCCATCAATAATTGTTCCCGAAGAACCAATACCAGCGGTTTTCCAAAGACATCCGGAGCTTTTGGCAATCCCTCCGCATAAATTCCCAAACTCTGTACTTATTATTCCGGACGGCAATGGCAGGTTTGCCCAGACGCATGGCTTGCCCATTATAGAGGGACACAAAGCAGGTGCAAAAGCTTTAAAAAAAGCAGTTGAATTTTTTGTTGAAATTCCTGAGATAAAACGGCTTGTTGTCTGGGGATTTTCTCATGATAACTGGAAACGAGACGAAACAAGTCCCGGAGAAGTTGATGGAATTATGGCAGTAACTGAGGCAACTATTTTAGGAAGTTTGGAAATGTTTCATAAACATAAAATTAGATTTAGAAGGATCGGAAGGCCGGAAAGAATTCAAGAAGAATATAAGTCGCTTTGGCACACAATAATACAGGCAGAACAAGAAACTGCAGGCTATATAAATAAAGAGCTTGTTTTGGCACTGGATTTTAGCGGAAAAGACCAGGTAGAAAGAATGCTTGCAGAATTTGGCCGAATTTGTATGACTGGAATAAGTATTATGGATCCCAAAGAATCAGCAGCAATCATGGTTGATCTATTACGCGATGGAGGAGGCACGATAACTCCTGTTGATTTAGTAGCGCGAACCTCTGGAGAAAATAGAACATCTGACATTGGTTGGATTGGAGAAAACTCTGAATTTTTCCCTATAGAAAAATTGCTTCCCGATGTTACTGAAAAAGACTTTGCAGATGTGTTAATTGATTATTCAAAAAGAGAAAGAAGATTCGGCGCCCGCCCCACACCGTCTACAAATAATACCGCTTAGTTTTATGCAGCTTCTGCAAACCTCTGAGGTAAAATTCCCGCTCTTTCAAAAACTGGGACAAGAGTAGGAACAGAATATGGCCGAGGTGCTATCCATACTACCCGTGGTTCTTGGTAAACTATAGGAAGCGGTTTACGATCATGTGTTCCATTTAAAGAAACAAGAGGAATATCGTTTGTCCTAACTTGTAACGCAAGACGAGTGTTGGAAGTATGACGATCTACAAACCCTCTTCTATGTACCAAGAAATTGGTAAACGCCTTCTCGCTGTATCTACGCCGACATAGTTCCATAGTATCATTGATAGTATATCTCTGTTTTTTGAAAATGCAATAGGTATGCTATAATCCCCAGATATGACAACTGTAGAAACACACCCAGGAAGAAGAGAAGTCGAACCTTTTCCTTTTTCTCTTCCCATTGTTACCAGACTTGGAGACACTCCTATATCAAACGCAGATATAGAAGCATATGCTAAAAAAAAAGGCGTAACAACTGCAAGCGGAACACTTCTTACCGCAGAAAAAATATTCGCAAATACGGGAGTTTCCACACGTTTTGAATCTGGTCCTTTACAAACCCAGGAAAGCATGGCACGAAGTATAGCTGCAGAACTTGCAGAAGCTTATGGCGGACCCCCGAATGCTATTGTTGTTTCAGTAACCCACCCCCAGAGAAAAAATTTGGCGTTCGCAGGATGGAACGAGTTGCATCAAAGAGGAATACTGGATGAACCTCCCACGGAAAGTAATAGGGTTCCTGGTCAGTACTTTGAAGTAAATGCCGCTTGTTCCGGTCTAGTGGTTGCGCTTGCTCACTTGTACACACATGCTTCTTATTATCATGGAAAACTGGTCTATCTCATTGCTACCGAAGGAGGATATCGAAAAACGCTTCCGCCTCTTGAGGAGGATGATGGAGAAACCGGCTCACTACAGAGAACTCTTTTTACAGATGGAGCTGCTGGGATACGAGGAAGATATGGAATTGATTTTACGATAGTAAAAAAACCGCTAATAAAGCTATTCTGTGATGCGGAAAAAACGCTTTGTATTCCTATGGCTCCTGCTTCCCCACCATCTTTTACTTTAGAAATTCCTCCGCCAAACGGAATTTTTCAACGAATGAAAGGAAATCCTGTATTCAAATGGACGAACAGAGAACTTCCTGCAGCGATCCGAGAAACTATTAAAGGTACTAACGCAAAAAAAGTAATTCTCCACCAGGCAAACGGAAGAATTATCGAAATGCAACAAAGACTATTCCCTCATCTTGATTTTCCTAATCACATAAAAGATACCGGAAACACTTCCTCTGCGTCTATTTTGTTTGCACTTTCCGAAGAGATAAAAAGAGGAACTATTTCAAAAGGAGAAGAAGTAGGACTTATTGGATTCGGCGGCGGGCTTATGATTGCGGGAGCAGTAGTAAAGTTTGGATAAACTTTATTTTCTTATCGCTTCTTTTTAACCGAAACTTTTCAACGCCTGTACAAAGGAAAATTTTGTTTTTTCTTTAAATCGCCCGTCTGCGGTAATGAGTTTGGCTTTCCTTCTTTTGGCAATGACTGCATACAGCATGTCATACACTGAAGTTTTATACTTTTTAGCAAGCTTTCCTTACTCAATAAGATCAACTTTTTCTTCTGTAGAAGTACCAAACTGAAGACTATAAAGAAATTCAAGGCTTTTTGTAATTGTCCTACTTGTGGTATCTGATTTTGTTGCCAAAGCGTTTGCAATTTCAATAAAGGCAAATTTTGGAACAACTATCTGCTCTTCTCCACGTTTAAACTTTTCGAACAAAAATAATGCAGGCTCACTTTCTTCTTCATCCGGTTTGACCCATTTAAAAATGACCGATGCATCAACTACAATCATTATTCGTAGCGCATTTCAATAAGTGCTTTAGTGAGATTGCGTCCTTTGTTCTCTTTTATCATTGCCTTTTGAATTTCCAAAAGATCTTTATCAAGCTTTACCTCTTTATTTTTATACTTTTTTTTAGGTAAAACTCTTTCACGAATAATAGCGGCAACACTTTTTCTTTTTTTTGCTGCTTCCATTTTTAATTCCATATATTCTTCTTCGGGAAACCGAATGTTGGTAGTAATCCAATTCATAGTATGATTGTACAATGATACTAAAAACCTGTCAAAATGGAAAGAGGTTCTGTTTACTATAAGTTATTGACATTGGAATACCCCGGTGATATTCTTCCCGTTATCACTGTCCAAACGATATGGCAGCACCAGAAACACCAACAGTTAAACCGGACAATTTTCCAGCTACGTATCCTCCTCTTATTCCTACAGAACCCCAACTTCTTGCCGATGATTCCTATGAACAATTTGTAAGCGCACCAAAAATTGTTGCAGTTGATACCGAACTTGCAAGAAGAATTCCAACAGTAACAAAGAAAACACTCCTTGATAATGGAACAGGAACCGGTGCAATGATTATCCATGCACATGAGCAAGGTAAGCTAGTACATCCTTTTAAAGTAGTTGGGGTTGATCCGGACACGAAGGCTCTTGATAAAGCAAAAGCAAAATTAGCTTTTTTGGGTAATGCTGTAGAGTTAATAGAAGGTAAATCAGAAGACCTTCCGGTTCCTTCGGAATCTGTTGATGTAATTATACATGCAAATTCTTCACATCTTGCAAAACCCATTCAGAAAGCTTTTAGTGAAAGTTTTCGTGTTTTGAAACCTGGTGGAGAGTATCATATGATTATGGCATATGAAAAAAAAAGGTCATACGCAGAAGGTATGGAAGGAAGAGCCTGGGGATTATGGATTTCTCTTGTCCGAGAATACTTAATGGAAAGAAAAGGTTACAAAAAAGAACAATTCCAAAGCCCAGTTGATTTAAGACAACATACAGAAGAAGAGATGGTTCAAATGTTAAAAGATGAAGGGTTTGTTGAATTAGAAACAGAATTTGTTGACGTAGATATGGGTCCTGAAGAATTTGTTGGAATTGGAAATTACCATGATTTTGCCGAAGGCGCTTTACCTGGTATTCCAGTAGAGGATGCTCGTGAAGCATTAGTTAAAACTGTTCCTGCTTTATTTAGGAGACTAAATAGAGACCATGAAAAAGATCCAGCAAAACCAGCAGTAGTAAAATCAACAAGAAGGTGGTTCTTTGTAAAAGCAAAAACCCGCTGCAGTGGCAACATAAAGTAAATACAAATATGACAGAAACACGATTAGCCCGACAAATGGGAGCAGTAGACGTTCAAGGAACAGGATAACCTGATGCTAGGATTGGATTTACTCCCCAAGGCCTTATAGAAGCTCGGGAAAGAAAAATAATGCAAGGACAAGTTGCTATTGTAATTGGCGCAAGTCCTGACGGAATCGGCGGAGCAAGTGCCAGGCAACTATCCCTTCTTGGAGCAACTGTTGTGACCAGTTCTCGAAATAAAGGAGAAGAGTCACAACAAGCAGCTAATGCATTTGCCGCCAAACTAAAAGAAGAAACAGGATCTGAAGTTAACTGGATCCCGACAGATGTAACAGATGAAAATTCGGTAAAAGCTCTGATTGATGAAACTATACAAAGATTTGGTCGGATTGATACTGTAAGTTATAAGTCCAGGTGTAAAGGAAGATACTGTATTTTGGAGAATGTCAGAAGCACAAATGCCACAAATGCATAGAGTTTTTGAAACAAATTTCTTTGGTCCAATGAGAGTTGTAAAAGCTGTGACAAGCAAATTGGTAAGACAAAAAGACGCCGCCTCCTGTGAAGTTTGTTGCTGTCTCAAGTGAATCTTCAATTGGAGCTCCGGGACAGGCAAATTACAGTGGATCAAAAGCAGCTTTAAATGCTGCTTTCCAATCCTGCATTCATGATATTGAATGGACTAGGCAAATGTTCCCTCATGTAAATGCAAGATTCAACATTGTTTCTCCGGGACTTACTAATACACCAATGGTTAAATCAGAAATAGAAGATGATGCAAAAAGGTAAATGATACTTGATTGGTCTCATGCGGATAGAGTTATGCCTCCATACGAAGCAGGACAAGTGGTTGCATACCTTGCCTCCCCTGCGTCTGGTGATATTAATGGTCAAGTTGTTTCAGTAATAGGAAAAGGCGAAAACCCACCTGCTGATTAATCTCCTGCCTAATAGTATGGATGATGAAGATTTTTGTTTTTAAATGAGTCGTCAAATTAGGATATCTCCAGGAAGTGTTAGATACTTTTGGTCCAGATAATCTTAATGCGAATGTTTGGCAAGATGTGCCAAATCCAGATTCTCCATTTTTTACCAACACTGCCTTTGTGCAGCCGCTGGTGTATACTCTTTCCGACCTGGCCGCTGAACTAACAACAGAGACTTTGCAAAGAAGAAATATCACTCCTATTTTTGTGGCCGGGCATAGCCTTGGCGAATACGAAGCGGCAACAAAAGCAGGATGTGTAACCCGCCTTCAAGGCTTAGAAATTGTTGCGTTTCGAGGAAGAATCATGCAGGAAGCTTCAGTCGAAAATCCGAGTAAATTAGTGAGCATTTTGGGTATGTCTGAAGATGAAGTAAGACGGACAATCTGCACAAGAATTGAAAGTGAAATTGCTTTAGTAAAAGCTCCTACATGTATTGTTATAGGAACTTCAAAGGATACACCTACTTAAGACATCGAAGTTATTGCCAAAGAAAATGGAAACAGACGAGTAACTGAATTAGATACTGCGGGAGCTTTTCACACGTCTTTTATGAACAAAGCAGCTTGGAGGTTGGAAGAATTTTTAAGACGCTACCCTTTTGCAGACGCAGGCCTACCTTTTGTTGGCAATTTCAGCGGAACTTCTACTACCAAAGGCAACCAGATAAAAAAGCAACTAATAGGTGTTATGACACAAACAGCCCTGTGATCTGATGTATTACAAACAATAAAACAAGAAGATGCAAAGTTATTTGTAGAACTTGGCCCTGGCAATTCTTTTGCGTCTTTAAACAAAATAAATGGCATAGACCCAAGTACAACAATAGCAACTGCAGATTTATTCTAAATCCATTTCGTTTTCCCCAGTTACCCAGTTACTCTGCCTGCAATTTCCCTGGCTTTTTGCAGAAACCCGAAACTCCACCACAAAATTCAGTACATCAATACGCTATAGCAGACTATTGTAATTTTTAAAATTATGAATTACTATTCTTACGGTATTACTACTACTAATAATAATAATAATAATAATTTCTAGAAAATGAGTGCGGAAAAGACTAAGATCAGAACCCAAGATATCCTTAAAGTACTTGCAGCTTCGGGAATAATTTCTCTTACTCTCATTGCCCCCAGCATACCATTTGCACTTATGCAATTCTACAAATCTTGGAAGAAAGCGAACTCTGCGGATATTGGAAGAATTATAAAGCGTCTCCAAAAACAAGAAATGATTTCTATCCAGGAAAATAAGGATAGTATAACTATAGAAATTACAGAAAAAGGCAAACACAGAGTTTTGGAATATGATTTTGAGAATATTAAGCGTAAGGCTAAAAAACGTGACGGAAAATGGAGACTTATTATTTTTGATATTCCAGAAGGGAAAAAACGAAATAGAGATGCTTTCAGGAAAAAATTGCTGCAACTGGGATGTATTTGGTTACAAGATAGTGTCTTTGTGAGTGCTTTTCCATGCAAAGATGAGGTTGATTTCTTAAGCAATTATCTTGAAATATCAGATTATGTAACCGTAGCAGTTGTTGAAAAAATTGAACGAGGCGAAGAATTACTTTTTAAAAACTTACGTAACTTTGACATTGATACGCTATAGCGTAATATTGTAATAAATGCGACGAGAAATATAACTTTATCCTAACTTTAATTTACAACTATGGCAGAGGGTATTTGCAAGCAAGTGAAATTACTTCCCGGTTAATTCGAAGAAGGGTTTTGTTTTTCCAGACTTTTGTCCTGAAATCCTTCCAAAATGCGCTTCTTGCTTCTTTTATGGTGAGCTTGTCGAATCCATTTTTCTCAGGAAACTTTTCTGTGCTAACCGCTTCGATTGTCTGATGAATCCACTTGGCCACTTTTTTCATTTCCCTTTCTTTGAGTCCACGGGTTGTAATAGCCGGAGTTCCCAAACGGATTCCCGATGGATAAAATGGCGGCATTGGGTCATTTGGCACTGCGTTCTTGTTTAGAACTATTCCTGAAACTTCCAAAGCCAAAGCTGCAACAGCGCCGTTTACTCCTTTATTTTGTAAATCAATCAAAAGCAAATGATTATCTGTACCTCCTGAAGAAAGATTGAAGCCGTATTTAATGAGTTCGTCAGCCAAAACTCTTGCATTCTTTACTATTTGTTTTCCATAAACTCTAAACTTTAGGGTAGCAGCTTCCTTTAAAGCAACTGCTATGGCTGCTGTCTGATTATCATGCGGACCTCCTTGCAAACCTGGAAAGACTGCCTTATCAACTTTATCTGCTAATTCCGGGTCTTTTTTTAGTCCTTTTTGGGTTACCATTATCATAGCTCCTCTTGGGCCACGAAGTGTTTTATGGGTTGTGGTCATAATAATATGAGCGTATGGAACAGGACTTGGATGCACTCCGGCAATGATTAAACCAGTTATATGAGAAATATCTGCAAGTAAGTATGCTCCGACTTTGTCTGCAATCTGGCCAAATTTTTTAAAATCAATAATTCTTGGATATGCTGTTGCACCGCAGACAATTATTTTTGGCTTATGAAATTTAGCTAAACGTTCAATTTCTGCAAAATCCAAATACCCTTTCTTATCAAGAGTATAAGAAACAATGGGAAAATATTTTCCTGAAAAAGATACGGGCGAACCATGAGTAAGATGTCCGCCAAAAGCCAAAGATAATCCCATAATTTTGTCTTTGAATGGTTCTAAAAGAGCAAAATACACAGCGGTGTTTGCAGGACTACCTGAATATGGCTGAACATTGACATGCACAACACCGAACAATTTTTTTGCTCGTTCTTCTGCTAAAAGCTCTATGTCATCGATTACCCTATTTCCCTGGTAATACCGTTTCTTCGCGTACCCTTCTGAATATTTGTTTGTTAACTCATTTCCTAAAGCTTCCATAACAGCGCCCGAGGCATAATTTTCCGAGGGAATCATTTCCAAGACTTCCCTTTGTCTTTTTTGTTCTTCTAAAACGAGTTTATGAACCTGCGGATCTGTCTGTTTTAACTGCTTCATAGACAAAGCGATGCTAATATTAAAAGTTCATGCAAATGATGCTAATAGTTAATTCTTATAATTCGCATGCAATTGGGCAACATTCGTATCGCTCACTATAAAATATTTCTCCCCCATTTGCAACGGGTAAATTATTTTCCATTCCTATGCTCAGCTGCAATAAAAGCAGCATCACTGGTTACAATTCTATGATTATGCCCATTTACTGAAATATTCTCCCGAAGCCCTCCTATACTTTGAACATCCTGATCAGCCAGAGCTCTTCCCACAAACATCCTTCTGTCGGCAAAATCCTCAACAACAGAATTTACCGATGCAGGTTTAAATGTATAATTTGGCTTTCCCTCAACATCTTCTAATCTCCCGGCATTATTAAACCGAGATCTTGCAACATATGGGTTAAAAACCGCTTCTTTCCATATAGTTATCGCACTCGCGCTACCGTGATAGGGCTGGGCTACTTTTCCATTTGTGTGCTCAACAAAAAGTCCGCCTGTCTCAATCCCACCCGCAATTCCACGTCTATTTAAAGAAATTACATCAAGCATTCCAAGCAATGCGCCTATCTCATCTCCTGTTCCGCCTTCTAGTCCGATAGCAGTATTATTAAAATCAGGATCTAAATACATTGAGTACAAAAGCTCCAAAGAATTTGCTGTTCCCCCTCCGGCAAGAGATGTACAATTTTCTCCTCCTCCATGCCCAGCCAGCAAAATGTTTACGCCAATATTTGGATACACAAGTTGCTTAGCCTGATATAAATCAACAATTGGCCCAACACAAATGGTAAAATCTTCTCCAACTACCTCCCTTATCCTTCTGGCTGTTTCAACTGTCCTGTAATCTGTGTTTGTGGTATAGATTCGTACAGATGAACACCCTGCCTTTTTGAATTTTAAAACATCTTTGGCAATTTGTTTCGGGTCTTCGCATCCAACCGAAATTCCAATTTGGGCAATAACAATTTTTTCTATATCTTTTGGAAGACCATATGATTCTATTGCCTCTTTTGCTTGCTGAAACAGTTTAATCTGAAGATCCGGATTTTTTACAAATATACTATTTCTTGGAATATCAGACCTCATAAAAGACATGGCAGCTGTAACAAGCACGTCTCGAAAACCGCTAACTGGCGGCATCCCGCCAATTGCAAATAAAGAGGATGGCACACCAACACTATTTAAAATAAGTCCTTTTGTTCGCGGTTTTTTTCTGCTCATTTCCCGATCGGAAAATATTCTGGTATACCCTAGTTCCTGGGTTGCTGCTGTTTTATGAAAAATCATATTTCCTTCTTTATCTCTTATTACATCAAGCAATTTTTCAATTACCAAAGACTGTGTATTGGATCGTTTTGAAATTTGCAAATCTCCACTTACTAAACTTCTTAAATATTCATATACCGCTTCGTTATGAAATTGTAAAAACTCCTGTGCTCTGGAAGCCAAAGCAAGCCGAACTGCCTCTTTTCCCATCTGCCAAAAAATTACGTCTCCTTCTTTTGTAAGTTGAAGTCTTCTCGGGTTTCCATATAAATCAACAGCTTTATCCCATGGAGTAATAATAAGTCCAATGCTTGCAGAGTCTAAGTTAGAAACATATCTTTTAATATGGCCATCTGCATATTGTATTTCGTAATATGGAGGCATTTTTTCCACTCTAAACTCTGGATTTGGGGTAACTCCGGCAAGACATTCTAAGTCAAAAGCAAACCGAACAGCTTTCTCAAAATTAAGTTTTTCTTCTCTGACTGCTTCAATTCTTAATTTATCAGGTTCGGGTAATTGGAAAATAGGAACAGATGGTTTGGTTGTGATACTGTTTACTATTTCTGGAACCCTCAGTTTCTCAACTTGCGCCATACTTGCATGGGATTATAACAGAGTATATCCTAACGCTCAAGTTCTAAAAAGGTGTAGGGGTAGTCTTTTGATCTGCCGTCAGTTTTTGATATTATTTTTTTAAACGAGTGCTCGTACTCTGGAAAAAAAGTATCCGCGTCAAATGAGTCGTGAACAATTGTAAGATATAGTTTTTGAACTTGAGGAAAAACTTGCTCAAAAATATCTCCTCCGCCAATAATAAATATTTCTTTTTCTTTCTTGTCATTGCGAGGAGTCGAAGACGACGAAGCAATCTCTATTCCTTCCTCAAGTGAGTGAGCAATGAGGCAACCCGGAACAACATAATTTGTATACCTGGTGACGATAATATTTGTCCGATCCGGCAAAACACGACCAATCGACTCAAAGGTTTTTCTGCCCATAATAATTGGGTGACCCAGAGTAATTTTTTTAAAATGCTCCAAGTCTTCGGGAATATGCCACAAAAGTTTATTATTCTTCCCCAACTCCCTATTTTGCCCAATCGCAGCGATAATACTCAGTTTTACCATAAATTCTAATATCTAATATCTAAACTCTAAATAAATTCAAAAAATCCCAAATACAAATCTTTAAACTCATTTTGATTTTTCTAAAATCGCTCCGAATATTTTTCTTAACTCCGTTGCTTCTTGTAATAATCTTTTTCTTTCTGATTCCAATTCTTCTGGTACATCAAGCAATTCGAGCCAATAACCTGTTTCTTTTGCCTCTTTTCTACAAATCATTATTCTCATTATAAAATCTTTCTTGCTCAGGGTTTCGTTCGCTTCGATATAGTTAGCACCGATTGAACCCGAAGACCTAATTACCTGTTTTCCATCTTCTATATTTGATATTGTCTTAGGAAGCTTTTGAACAAAAACCTTGTATCTTTTGAAAATTTCAAAGTCCTTTCTTCTAAATCGTACTGTTTTGAATTTTGTGTTTTGGTCATTAATGGTTTATTTAGAATTTAGGATTTGTGATTTAGGATTTTTCATAGTATCCTCCCGCTACAGTCAGCTCTCCTTTAAGGGTTGGATAAGGATTGTAGTTTTCAAGAATTACGTGTTCTGGTCGGAAATTATCGATGTTGTGAACTTTTGGTTCAATTTTTACTGTTGGGAACAAACGCGGAGCACGCTTGAGCTGCTCTTTTACTTGCTCTATGTGATTTTCGTAGATGTGAACGTCTCCGAAGGTATGCACAAATTCTCCGGGCTTGTATCCGGTAACCTGACACAAGATTAATAAAAGCAGTGAATAACTTGCAATATTAAACGGCACTCCCAAAAATAAATCCGCGCTTCGTTGGTAAAGCTGAAGATGTAATCTTCCCCCTGCTTGATTTACTTGATACATGTTATGGCAAATCGGAAAATACGACGTATCTTTTTTTTCCGCCATGGTATACAAATACTCAGGATTCCAGGAATTTACAATTAGATTTTTTGCATCCAGATCTGCTTTTAGTTCGTCTATAACAAACTGTAATTGATCAATCGTGCGACCGCTTCTTGTCGGCCATCGTCTCCACATTTCTCCGTAAATCCTCGGCAGCTCCCCATGCTCCTTGGCAAACTTGCTGTCTGTCTTTATTTTTTCTATGAACTCATCTTTGGTTAAGTTTCGAGTTTCGAGTTTCGAGTTTCGAGTTTTAGATTTTTGTAAAAAAATCTTGTATGGATAATCGTCCCAAATATGCACGTTGTTATCGACTAAATACTTAATATTTGTCTGTCCGGACATAAACCAGTAAAGCTCGGCAGTTACGCCTTTCCAATACACTTTTTTTGTGGTCAAAAGCGGAAAACCCTTTAACAAATCGTACCTGGTTTGTCTACCAAACAGACTATACAAAGCAACATTCGTGCCCCGGTCTACTTTTCTAACACCCTCCTCAAGCGCTTCTTTGAGCAAATTTAGATATTGATATTCTGGATGCTCCATAATTATTAACCTTCGTCATTGCGGGCACATTCGACAAGCTCAGTGTAAACTGAGCGAAGCAATCTCTTTCTTTTTAGATTGCTTCGTCTGGTTCGGCTTCGCTCACCATTCCTCGCAATGACAGAAAAAGTCATACTTGGTTTTCCTTCTTTTTCGCCGTAACTCGCCCTCCCTGCCACTGGCCTCTATAAAGTGAGCCTCCACCTTTGACTTCGCTAAATTGTATATGAACAAACCTCGCACCGAGTTCTATTGTTACTGGAACAGAACCCTCATTCTTTAATCCAAAAGTTAGTTCCCCGCAATAACCCGGGGGGACATTCCCTGTTCTAACAAATATTCCTGAACGATATGTGGTCGAACGAGGGGTAATGCTTGCTGTTAAATTCTCCGGCATATTGACCGATTCGATTGTTTTAACGAGATAAAACTCCCACGGCTTTATGGTAATACTTTTCTGAGTCATCCTGGCTTGTGAGAGTTGAACTCTCTGTCCAGGATCGATTCTGGATGCGGTCGTTGAAGCGACCTTACCAGAATGACGAACCTGTTTATATTTTGCGACCAATTCTATGTCTGCTGTATGGCGTTCTGTAACTCCAAGAAATGCTTTTCCTTTGATTTTATACACCTCGCCAAGACGAAGGTCAAACCCCGCGCCCTCGGGATTGGTCAGTTCCCGCTCTGACAGGTTTTCTACCAGTTTAATTTCTTTAACAAGTTTAAGTAGTTCCTGCGGGCCTAATATCATAGTAGTATATTGTATATGGTATGTAGTATATAGGGATTTTTTGTTTTTTTGCTATATACTATATACTCCTAATAATCTCGTCCGTCACTTCCTCAACCGGTTTCGAACCGTCAACAACGGTAAATTCATCCGGAAACTTTTTTAAAAGCCAGTTATATCCTTTTAAAATCTTTGAAAGCTTTTTTCTGTCTTCATAAATTTCATCCGCTCCATTTCCCTGATTAATTCGCTCCACTGCCGTATCAAGCGGAATGTCTAAATAAAATGTTTTATCAGGAATTATAAATTGGTGATACATGGATAAAATACTTTGGGCAACCAAAAGATATTGAGCCGTATTTTCGTCCAAATCACCATCCCTGTCTAAAATTCCATACGGAACAGCAGACCAAAAACACCTGTCAGAAATAACTGTTTTCCCTTGAGCAAGAGATGGAAGAATGAGTTTTTCATGATGAATTTCCCTGTCTGCAGTAAACAAATATTGGAAAGCAACCGGCGGAATTTTTGTCTTGCCATGGAGAATTTTTTGAATCAACTCACCAATGACACCCACATTTTTTCGAGGTTCGCGAGTCTTAACCACTTGCCTCCCTTGACTTTCAAAATATGCACAAAGTCTATCTACCTGTGTTGTCTTTCCACTCCCATCAATCCCTTCTAAGGCAATATACGACCCAGAAGACGTATTCCTTTTAAAATCAATGTCAAATGAAATAGAATATTTCATATTAATACTACCAATACATACCAATACTACCAATAAAACAATATTTCAATTTTTATTTTCCTCTCGTCTTATTGATTATTGTGCTTATTATTGCAACAATTTCTCCTCCTTCAACACCCAACTTTAAACTTCTTTCTCTAATCTGGAGAGAATTTGTATCTGAAACTAGTCTTATCCAGAAATTTGTTTCTTTTCCTTCTTTTCTGACTATAGTATAGCAATGAAGAAAATCCTTTTTTGTAAGTGTTCCATCAGCTTCCTGATCATTCGCACCCATTGAGGTAACAGAACGAAGAATCTGACCAGTAATTACGTAATTTGAGGGAGTTTTTGGTAAAGAATTAATTAACCTTATTACTTCCACAATAAAACGATAAATTCTATCATGAATATCGTATGTTTTTTTTATTGGATTATTTGTAGTATTTGACATTTGTAGTATTGGTAGTATTTTACTTCTCCTTATATATCTTACTTTCCACCGGTTCTTCTTGGATTACATATTTTGCCTGCTTTTTTTTGTTGTATGGAACATCTACCGATGAAGACAACTGCTCGAAGGTCATCGCGCAAATCCGCATGCCGGGAGTTAAGGCAACTGCCATTCGTCCTAAATTACCAAGCTCCAAAACGCAATTTCCATCCCAACCCGGATCAAAAACAGATGCAGTTGAGTGAACCACAATCCCAAGTCTGCCTAAAGACGAACGGCCTTCAAGCCGTCCCATTAAATTATCCGGAAGTGTCACTTTTTCCAAAGTCACTGCCAATACAAAGTCCCCGGGCTGGACAATAAATTGCTCGCCGCTTAAAACAACGATCTCCTGAGTTATTACATTTGAATAATCTTTTTTTGACGGATCTATATACGGCCTTTTGCTATGCTCAAAAACCCGAAAAGTTGAACCCAACCTAAGATCAATTGAACAACTACCTAGTTGATTTTTAAGATTAGGCGAAGGAGTAATAGAAATTGAACCGTTATTAAGAGCAATCTTTATGTCTTTATCAGAAAGAACCATACAAAGATTCTAACATCTCCTCTGCCTATTGACAATGACAAACTCACTCACATATTATTAGAATGAAGGAAAGTACATGAGAAATTTTGTAAACAAACTTCGCCTGTTGCTCAAACACCCAACCCATTCTCGTACTCTTACTATCTTAGTTGCTCTTGTCATTGTCGCAACAGTGCCACTGACAGTCTACATTGCCCAAAAATCCCAGGACATAAGACAGAGAGCAAGTTGCACCCCTGTATGCTTGGAAGAAGGACCAACTTGTAGACCATGTGACGGAGATCATAGAGGAGATGCAGGATGTAATTGCAGACTAACATGCAGACCTTGTACAGGAGATAATGCAAATGATGCCGGGTGCAATGAAGGTACTAATAACGGTGAAGATATTTGTGATGGCCCAGAAATTTGTCCATCAGAAGTTTGCGATGGGCCCAATACCTGCATTAGATCCGAACAACGTTGCACCCCTGATCCAACATCAGTTCCAACATCAGTCCCTCCAACCGCTGTTCCGCCAACAACCGCACCACCTACAACAGCTCCACCTAATCCAACATCAGTCCCTCCAACCAGTGGGCCAGACGGTCGACAATGTGTCCAGTGTTCAAATGGACAGATTGGAACAACAACTCAATCATGCAATAGCTCTACACCTAATTGCGAAAATTTGGTTGGAACTAATGGTTTATGTAAAGCAACAGTTACCAGCGGAAGCTGTGGTAACAATACAACCCAACCCACTACTCCACCTGTTGTTAACACTGCAACACCAATTCCTCCAACCGGCCCCGTAACACCTACTGTTGCTACTCCAACCACTCCTCCCAATTTTGATGCGGCGGATGTGGATAGAAATGGCTGTATTGGCAGATCGGATTATCTTACTTGGAGAAGCGCTTATACAACAGGTGTAATAAGACAGAATACATTTCCGGATATTAATACAGATAATACGGTTGATTTGATTGACTACAATTTGTGGTATAACGCGATGCTTTCAAGCAGCAACGTATGTCGAGGCGGCTAATATGAATGTTTTTAAACGAATTACATGGAATTGGACATTAGTTGTAATTTTGCTTTTAATAGCAGCTATCCCCTTCGTGGTTTTTTATTCGCAAAAACAACAAGAAGTAAGACAACGCGCAACCGGAGAAGACGTATCCTTCTTTTTTACCTTGCCAACAAGTACTGCTCCCATTGCACAATTAAACATTGATCCTAACCAACAGGGATCTGTCAAATTATATCTAAACACATTAAATAAAAACATTAATTCATTTGATATAACTATCCAATTCCCTGCCGGTGTAACCATAGACAGACTCGAAGCAGGAACAGGCGTAGTAAATAATTTTGACGATCCAATATTTAACGACGTTGATCCGCAGGCAAATTCTGTTAGATTTTCTAAAATTAATACCAACACGACACGAATCATCAGAGGCGCAGCGCTTCATGTAGCCACACTCTTTTTTACCGCCGGCCAAAACCCTTCCGGGAATATTACTATTCTTGACAATGCCACCATTACAACACCAACAAATACCCAAACTACACTGACATCTGCAAGACCTCCTCTTGCTATTGCAGTACCCCTCACCAATACTCCCGTGCCTTCAAACACACCAACTCCAACTCCAACCCCCTCACCAACTCCAACCCCAACCGACATCCCGCATTCAACGTGCAATGCAAATATGCTACAAAATCCTGGATTTGAGGTAGGAGGATCACCGGCAGGTTCGTGGAATGTAGCCGTCGCCGGTGAAGCTGCTTATCTTACCCGCGTCACTAACAAATCCCACACGGGCATTGCTTCGATAAAGGGAAATGGACAAGCAACTTCTTCTTTGGCAATTTCACAGATTATTCCTGTCAGAAGCAATACTAATTATGCGGTTTCTGCTTTTATGTGGGCCTCTGATTCGGGACCTTTTATTTCCGTCCTAAGAGCAACTCCCTCAGGCGACGGATATGTTGTAGGACCTATTGATGGAGGCGCAAGAAATATATGGGAACTTGAAAGCAACTTTAATGGGTGGAGTCAGGTAAACGGAACATTCACAACCGATGCGAGAACACACTTTGTGCAATTTGCACTATTTATAGGCACCGGGCAGCAAGATGTATGGATTGACGATGCCGGTCTTTCCGAGATAAATCCTGCCTGCCCCACACCAACACCTGGAGCATTTAACGTGCGCCTTGCCTTATCACTTACCCTTCCCCATGCTCAAAGTGCCAATAAAACAGCGAGGGTAAAAATGTATGACGCGCAAAATCAAGAATATGCTGCAGGCGGACAACTCACAAAACAAGCATCGGGAGTGTATACGGGCACGGTTGATATGGGAGCACTCGCCGAAGGCACATATACCATTAAAGTAAAAGCAGAAAAGTTTTTGCAAAAATTGGTTGGAAAAGACAATAATAGAATTGCCCAAAATATCGTCGCCGGCCAAACATATACGGTTCCTCCAACTACCCTTGTACCAGGAGATGCAAACAATGACAATATTATTAATATCCAAGATTACAATACTATTATGTCTTGTTTACAAACCAGCTCATCCTCCTGCAACAGAAGTACCGCTGATTTAGACGATAATGGAACAGTAGGCCCTGAGGATTTGCAAATATTTTACGAAGGAGCCAGAGCAACGGTGGGCGACTAGTGAAAAACGCGGAACTAAGCGGAACCGTACGCGGAACCACACTGAAACAAAGTAAAATTGAGAATTGACAAATGATAAAGAATCATACATGATATTTATAACTCTTAATGTAATTAAGAATTATAAATTCTGAATTTTAAATTGTTTTGTATGAGTAAGAAAACTTTAGGACTTATTGCGGTTTTACTCGTCCTTGCTTCCGTGTTGATTTTTGTGGCTGTTTCGCAGAAAAAAGCTCAAGAACAACCCTTAAATACGGTAAATACCCAACAAGTTGCAACGTCTCCGACTGTCGTAAAAGTTCCGGCTACCACAACCCTTGCCTTTTCCTCTATTTCATTGCCAGTCACCAACACTCCCCAACAATTTCCTATTACTATAAATAGCTCAAATGAAGTTACTGCTATTCAACTTGAGCTAACATTTGATCCTTTAAAACTTACCAATGCCTCAATCGCCCAACCTGTAACCGACGCATTTTTGGATAAGCCGACTGAACTTTTAAAAAATGTTGACATTAAAAAAGGCAGGATTACCTATGCCTTTGGCATTAGCCCTAGCCAAAACCCGAAAAAAGGCACGGGTACTGTAGCTGTACTTTCTTTTACTCCTAAACTTAACCCGGGTGAACAAACTAAGATTTCCTTTTTGCCAAAAACACTTGTCACAGCCCTTGGTGTCAACGAATCAGTCCTCAAATCCACTACAAACACAACAATCACGGGACAATAATTCGGAATACTAGGAAAATCTTTTCTCTGTCATTGCGAGGAGTCCGCCAACTGACGGACGACGAAGCAATCTCAACTAATAATATCATCATACAAATCTCTAAAATCAGGATTCATGAATTGTATGAGTTCTATTTTTTTCTTTCTTGAACCTCCTTTGATTTGTTTTTCTCTTTTAATTGCATCGTTAATATCATTAAATATTTCGTAATATACAAGTTTGAAAACTTTGTATTTTAAAGTAAAAGAAGAACCCATATCATTTCTATGTTGATACATTCTTTTGACTATATTGTTTGTTACTCCTGTATACAAAACTGTATTTGTTTTATTTGAGGCAATATATACAAAGTATTGTTTGTTCATAATGTAAGCATAGAGATTGCTTCGGGTTTTTCAAGCCCTCGCAATGACATTCAGGGAAGATGGGTCTGTCACTGCGAGAGATAACAAAGCAGTCTCTGATCTATGTTTTTCTCATTTGGTCAAGTATCCAATTCTTTAGACAGTTATTCTCACTTCCCCTAAACGATTTTCGTACTTTTGCTTAAACATAACCGGTGCCATTTTTAAGCTACCGTGTATCCGCTCATTATTGTAATAATAAATCG
>Ga0155808_112_pt1 | contig 55285 bp, 49 predicted proteins | sample RifCSPlowO2_01_FD_107462 | JGI IMG/M metagenome (GOLD analysis project Ga0155808, IMG submission 107462) | Candidatus Levybacteria bacterium RIFCSPLOWO2_01_FULL_37_20
TCTATGTCTTTTTACGAGATTATTACGTTTATTACTTTAATAAATCTTCCGTTTTTTCCGCAGCAGGATAGTATATGGGTAAGATACATTGTATTTGCGTATGCGGTGTATTTATTGCCGTTGGCATTGCGTCGCCTTGTCACTGCGAGCGGAGCGAAGCAGTCTCATGAGATTGCCTCGTCGCAAGCTCCTCGCAATGACAGAATAATCAAAATATTTTTGATTTTCCTCACAGTTTCGTTCATCTCTACTATTTTTTCCACCAATCTTCAAACAAGTTACGTTCAGTTATTATTGTTTTTTTCCTATTTTGTAATCTATGTTACGAGTGGTTCCGTGTTCAACACTTTGCAAAAAAAAGAACGCTTGGCTGGAGTTCTTATTTTTGTAACAGTAGTTCTTTCCACCATCTCTTTATACAATACGCTTATTTTGCATTATTCAAGCAAGCTATCAAGAGGAGTGAGTTTTATGTGGATCTATTTTGGCCACAACCATCTGTCCGCCTTACTTATTTTTGCCATCCCTTTGTGTCTTTTTGTTTTGAAAACTAATTGGGATAAGTTAGGTTATAGAATTATTTTTTCTCTAATTTTTATATTTTTGCTATATTCTTTAATTTTAACATCGGCTCAAGCATCCTTAATCTCACTTTCTATTATGAGCTACTTGTTTTTTTTGGGGTATTCATATAGATCAAGACAAAAGATCAATTTTATATTTGTTTTCTGGATTTTAGTTGTAGCTATTGTAGTATGGTCTATCTTATCAAGGCAAGGAATGGTACAGTTGGAGTCTGCAATTTATGATTTAAATATTTCCGCTAGGCTTATGTATATAAAGTCGGCAGTGGAGAGCGCCAGATTGGTTCCTTTTGCCGGAACAGGCTTAGATACTTATAAGTTAATTAATTTTAATAGCGGTTTGGGATTAGCTAAAACATTTTATGTCCATAATTTTTTCTTTCAAATGCTTTCTGATACAGGGATTTTTGGTTTTGTTATGAGCATAATGCTTATTATTTCAGCCCTGTGGGAAGGTGGAAAAAGAGTGTTTGAACAATTGGAAGCAAACGAGAGATTTTTCTTTTTAATGCTGTGGTTGAGTCTTTTATCCTCAGCCCTTAATGCTTTAGTTGATTTTGACTGGCAACTGCCAACAGTATTTTTTATTTTCTGGTTATTGACAGGATTAATTTGACAGTGAAAGCTTATGTTTAACCAGAGCATATATTAAATACAAGTTTAGCACTTGCTGTCATTGCGAGCGAAATGGAATGAAGCGTGGCAATCTCATTGATGGAGATTGCTTCGTCCCCCACGCTTCGCTCTGAGTCCTCGCAATGACAACTGCGAAATTCGTGTTAAATTGTAGATTATTATGATGTTAAAATATCGATCCACGATTGTTTTAATTCTTCTGATATCTTTTTCCCTTTCTTTTTCTTTAGTGCTTTTTGCAAATAGAACGTTTATCTCTAAAAAAAACTCAAGTCCTGAGTTATCTTTTGTAGTTCTTGGGCATATATATCCGCAGATAAATACAGATGGGTTTGATCTTGCTCTTGAAAAAATAGTAGATCTTAAGCCAGATTTTATTATTTTTACAGGAGATATGGTTAAAAATGGTACTCTGCAGGAATGGGATTTATTAGAAGAAAAACTTAAAGTTACAAAAATTCCTTATTACTTTGTTCCAGGAAATCATGATGTAGGAAGTAGTAATTCTAGAAATTTGTTTATAAAAAGGTTTAATAAATTATATTTTAGTTTTGTTAAACAGAACAATCTTTTTGTTACTTTAAGTACAACCAATGAGGATTATAAAAAAATAAAAACAGGAGAGAACGGTAGAGTAATTATGGGAGGTTATGAGGTAGATAAGGGACAAGTAAATTATTTCAAGAATGCCTTACAGAATTCAAAACAGTATAAAAATGTATTTATTTTTACTCATCATCCTTTGTGGCTTGAGCATATTTCTACAGACATTTCCAAGACAAATCAAATTTATGATTTTAATAAATGGAACCGCGAGATCGAACCCCTTTTGCCACCTAATGCTTTTATCTGGGCCGGAGATGGATACAGCTATGCAAAAAGTACAGATAAAAGAAATATCACGCGAATTATTAATGGTTTTCCTATGACTTCTGATCCTGTTTCTGGCAGATTAATATTTTCGTATGTAAAAGTTTTTAAGGATAAAGTAGTTGAAGAGCCGGTAGAACTTCATAACTACAAAACAAAAATACAGATAAACTCTCCGCTTATAAAAAAAACTAATTTACCAGTTTATCAACTATTAGTTGATAAGAAAAACAGAAAAAAGCTTGACGAAAATTTGCCCTACGTATCTCCTGATAAAAATGATGACTGGTTTAATAAGCAACCAATGTCAGAAAGCAGCAAAAAATATGTTAATGCCACATTTATTTACCAGAATAAGGTATATGATGTTAATGTCCGCTATAGAGGTGATTTTGCTAATCACTGGAGATATCCACAAAAATCATGGGTAATAAGATTTACCCAGGAAGATTCATTTTATGGCACCAATAAATTAAAACTTTTTATCTCCTCGGATAGATATTATTTCGCAGATGCATTCCATAATTACAGAGCAAGAAAGCTTGGTCTTTTGCCACCAGATACTCGATTTGTTTTGCTATTTGTTAATAACGATTTTGCCGGAGTTTACTACCAAATCGAAGACTGGGATAAGAAATATCTAGAAACTAAACAAAGAATCTCTGATTCTGATTTTCTTACTACCATTAACAATAATATAGATATATCTTGGTTTGAAACGATTACAGCAAATATGAATTTTTGGGAAAAAAACACTAAAGATCCTCATCTTCAGTCAAACTTCGCTTTTTTGGATTATACGTTTAACTTACTCAAAAATTACAGGGCTATAGAGATAGAACAAAAGATATTTGATATACTAGATGAGGATAGTTTTTATAGTTGGCATATCCATTCAGTACTCTCAAAAGACCATCATCAAAATGACTACGAGAATTTAAGGCTATACTTTAATAATACCAAGGGTAAGTTTGAATTAATACCATGGGATGTTGAAATAAATAAATACAAAGAGAGAGACTCAATTACCCCTATAAACAATATTTTTTCTAGAGCTCTTTTAATGAGCAAGAAAATCAGGCATAAAAGAAATATTTTATTATGGAATTATTTGAATAGTAACCATATTGTAGACGATTTAGCTTATTACGATAAAATCGTATCAGAAGTTAATGAGTTTATTGAGGCAGATTTACAAAAAGTACATTCTAATACTCAATATCATAAAATAGTTGGAAACATAAGAAAGACAATAGTTAATAACGCTAATTATCTCAAGGAAATACTATCAGAAGGAGAAATACAGGCTACCAAAGAAGGAAGGATTTTAAAAGTAACGATTAAGAGCGAAAGCGATTATTCCATCTTGAAATTTCCATGTTTAAATAAAGGACAATTGACTTATAACAATAATTTAGGTGGTGACCTTGAAGAGTATTCTAACTTTAAAATATATAATGTTGAGGACCTTCCTGTTTTTTGGTCAAATTATATTCAAGTAGATAAAGTTTATGACTCTTATTACTCTTTAGAGAAGACCACATATAATTTTATCCTCGATTCTAATCTGATGTCCTGTGTGAACGAAATAGTATTCAAAAACAATGTTACAGGCGGGGTTAAAGTTGTGAAGTTATGAAGCGTCAAAGAAAAACATTAGTTGGTGTAAAAAAAATAGCTGGCCTTGCTTTGTTTTTTTTAACCTGTTTATTAATATTAGCTGCCATTTCATTTTATAGGATTAGATCGCCTAAAATTGGTGAAGCCGAGGAGTATTCTCCAGTGAGACTTTTGATGACTGCAAGAGATAAAGGTAAAATTGTGAGTCTGGAAATGATTGTTCAGGGTATGGCAAAAAAACTTGTCGAAATTAAGAATGCCCAATTTCCTCGTAATATTGGAATTAGATTAATAAAGATTAAATTTTATAAAAACCAGGAAGTTAAAATGGCCAAATTAAAACTGTATGTTGATGCAAACAAAAATCAAATTTTCGATAAAGAAGATATTCTACTTGGAATAGCGTATGAATCTTGGACAAAAGATAATAAAGATTATGTAGGTTTTGAGGTAGACAAAAATTTAATGATAAGCAATGTAACAGGTAAATATGAAAAGATTAGTTACTTCATGGATCTCCCAGAGGAATCATATAATTATTTTATAGTTTCAGAAGATAGAGCGCCTGTCAATAAATTTATAAATTTTGCTAAAGAACCAAAAGTAACTATTGAAAATTTATATGATTTAAATAATAAGGCAACATATTCTTTTCGCTATATTAATCAAGAACTGCTCAGAGATTTAGATTTAATCAATCAACCGCTTGATGAATTTTTAAAGGGGCACAAGTTTTTTAAATACAACGAAGAAAAGAAAAGTTTAGTTTTGGGAAGGGGAAAATACAAGATTACCCAGACCTTAATCATTCCTAAAAATTCTCCGCTTATTATTGAACCAGGTACGACTTTAATTTTGGCACCGGGAGTTTCTTTTGTATCTTATTCGAAAGTAATTGCTGATGGTACAAAAGAAATGCCAATCAGGGTAAAAGTAGATAAGCTAGATAAGTCGTTTGGTGTATTTGCCTTAGCCAATGAAGGAGCATCAGGAAGTACCTTTGAATACTTTAATATCGATAATGGGAAAGACGCTTACATTAATGGTATTTTTTTTAGCGGTATGTTTAGCGCGTATCATAATAATGATGTAATTATTAAAAATTCCTCGTTTACATTTGCTCATGGAGATGATGCAGTAAACCTTAAGTATTCTAATGCTTCTGTATATGACTCTTACTTTTATAGAAATCATGCTGATTCTATTGACGAAGATTTCATGTCCGGAGAAATAATAGGTAATACTTTTATAGAGAATAACGAAGATGGAATTGATCTTTCGGGTAGTACAACAATTATAAAAAATAATTATATATTCAGGTCTAAAGATAAATGTATAAGCGTAGGCGAGGGCAGCAGAATAGATATTTCTAATAATTTTCTTGAGGAATGTAATATTGGTATAGCTTCTAAAGATTCTTCAGAAGCTTATATTTCAAACAGTGTATTTTTTAAAAATAAAGAAGTATTAAATGTTTATATAAAAAAGCCTTTTTTTGAAGGAGGAAAAATAGTTGTAAATAATTCTATTTTTTTTCAAAATGGGAAAAACTCAGTTGTAACAAACACTTTTCCTAACAGGAAATCATCTGATAACTCAAGTATAAATATTTATTATTCATTATTATCTGCTGATGATAAAAGGGAAGATATAACTACTAATATTATTAGAGACTTCAATTTGGACTTTTTCAGAAATAAGAATTGGTCGCTAGACAATACTTTTTTTGTCAATGCAAATCCTGTTTATTTAAATGAAAAAAATGATTTTTCCAGTATAGGGTTATCTGATTATACATTGATAGATAAGCTAAGGTATAATAATAGACATTAAAAATATGCAGTTTCATTCTAGAAGAATAGAGTTTAAATATTTTTTGCCAGCTGACATGCTAGAAATAGTAATTCCATTTATTTCGTTCCACATGTCTTTGGATAAATATATAAAAGATAGAAATTATTATACTGTTAATAGTGTCTATTTTGATTCTCCTGATTTGCACTGCTATCATCAAAAACTGGCAGGAGTTTTTACTAGAAAAAAATACAGAATTAGGTATTATAACAATGATCCAAGATATTATTTTTTTGAGATTAAAAGAAAGAAAGGAGATATTGTTTATAAAGATAGGGCTTTATTAAGCAGTAAGTTAAATCTAAGTTCTTTAAATAACGACATGGAAGTTAAAAAAAATATTCTTAATAAAATAGTGGATAATGCTTTACGCAGTGAACTCATTAATGATTACTTTAGCATGAAGTTGCATCCTATGGCGCAAGTTGTTTATAAAAGAAAACCTTTTGTTTCGGCCATAAATAAAAATCTAAGAATAACTATTGACTACGATATTGGAGTAATGCACCTAAGAAATAAAATGATTCACGGGAATTTATTTTCTTTTCTTCCTTTGACTCTTTTGGAAATTAAGTTCAATGGTCTACTGCCAAGTTGGTTGGGAGATATGATTAAACTGTACAGTTTTAACAGGACTGCTTTTTCTAAATATACTGCTGCTATTGATAACCTTGTAGAACACATGTAAAATAAACAAACATGAATATAGATAGTTTTTTCCAGATGCCTTTAACTTATTTTGGTTCCAAGTTAAGTTATTTCATAAATATTTTTTATTCATTATTATTTGCATTCATATTAGGATTATTGATTGCCTATGTTTACAAAAAAACAAGTAGGTCTGTTTCTTATTCACATTCCTTCGTAAATAGTCTAGTTTTGATTTTACCTGTTATTGCATTAATTATAATTTTTATTTCCAATAGTATTCCTCGGGCAATAGGGCTATTTGGTGCTTTTTCTGTTATTAGGTTTAGAACAGCCATAAAAGATGCTAAAGATATGTTTTTTGTTCTCTGGGTTTTGGCAACCGGTTTTATAATTGGTGTAGACCAGATTCCCTCAGCTTTTCTTTCTACTATAGTTGTTTCAGGTATGGTTTATTTATTAAAGATCGTAAACTTTGGTCAATCTTCTGATAGTAGTTATATATTAGCGTGTATATTGGAGGGCTCAAAGACTAGTATGTCTGACGTTTCCGAGTCGTTAGAAAAATATGTTGTTAAACAAGATATTTTAAATATACAAACTACTAAAGATGAAAAACAAACAGAGCTAACAATGTCACTAATACTAAAAAAACAAGCAGATTTAAATCAAATGGTAAGCAGGCTCAAAAAAAATAATGGACTTAAGGCACTAAATATAAATCCATCTAAATTTAATTTAGAGTATTGATATTGCTTCTTTTTTAAAGTAAGCGCCTCTGGTATATAATAACTTACAAATGCTTAATGAAAATACTTCTAGTACATAATTTTTATAAATACAAAGGGGGAGAAGATGTCTATTTTTTATCTTTGGCAGATCTTCTAAAGAGAAAAGGTCATCAAGTTAAACTCTTTACCAAAGAGAACAAAGATATTTCTGATAGTTTAGTAGAAAAAGCTAAAGCAGCGGGAGGAATGTTTTGGAATAGAAAAGTGGAGGATGAATTTTCTGAAACTATTTTGCAGTTTAAACCAGAAGTAGTTCACTTAAATAACATTTATCCCTTAATTAGTCCTTCTATTTATAAAATTTGCAAAAAATTTAATGTGCCAACTGTACAGACTATACATAATTACAGATTTCCTCATAAAGGTCTTTTTTTTAATAACAACATATGTGCTATTTGCGGTTCAAAGAAGACGCCTTTATTGTCAATATTTTGTAATTATTATAACAATTCTTTTATTGCTTCCTTTATTTTTACTTTATCTTTTTTCTTTTATTCAGTTAAGGGCGACTTTAATTTAATAGATATGTATGTGTTTCCAGCAAAGATTACCAGAAACTATTATATAAAAAAATTAGGATTATCTTTAGACAAAACTACAGTAATAAATCATTTTGTAGGGGACAATGATAAATTAATAAATTTCAAACAAAAAAAAGATTATTTTTTGTTTGTTGGTAGGTTTTCTGAAGAAAAGGGGATAATGCAGCTTCTTGAGATTTTTTCCCGTTTGTCTACAGTTAAACTAGTGGTTATTGGTGATGGTCCATTAAAGGAGAAAGTGGCTGAATATAGCAGATATAAAAATATTCTGATTAGGAATTTTCTTTCTTCTAAACAAGTATTTAAATATATGGGATGTGCTTTGTGTGCAATTGTTCCGTCTCTTTGGTATGAAGTTGGTCCATTGGTTGTGTTGGAATCCTTTGCAAACGGGACTCCGGTTTTAGTGCCTAGTTTTGGAGTATTCAAAGAAAGAGTTAAAAATGGAAAAGGAGGTCTATTTTTTCAATATAATAACGATGAAGATTTACAAGTAAAGATATTGCACATATGGAATAATAAAGCCCTCTTCAAAAAATTAAACAAAGTAGTCCGAATGGAATATGAAAGTAAATATTCAGCAGAAAAGCACTACAATTCTCTTTTAAAGATTTATGAAGGTTTAGTGATAGAAAAATAGCTTATTTTATTTTTTAATGAATAAGCTGGCAAATATAAAAAGTTTTAGGCTGTAATAAAAGAGTAACTGTAATAGAAAATAGATTTTTTGGATAGGATTTACTCTCATATTTAATAATTTTGCTATTTTTGCAGAAATATTAACTCTATTTTTTACTTTAAGCTTTGATATTCTTAGCTTTAGGTCCTCTTTTTCTCTTTGGTAGTACTGTAGAAGGCTAAATTTATGGTAATGTATGGTGGCGCAACGTCTGTCATAGACTTTAGCATAACCTTTTTCTATTAGTATTTTACCCAGCAGGGCATCTTCTCCGTATTCTGTATTAGGAAAAGGGTATTTAAGTAGAAATGATTTTTTATAACAGGTAAATATATTAGACATAAAATACCATAGAAATTTATTGTTTTCGTTATAATCAATAAATGGAGCTTTAAGTGTTTGCAGAAGCACGCCATTTCTGTTGCAGTACTTGTTAAGTCGTTCCATTTTGCACATTACTTCTATTCTGGGAATAATAGGAGTATATTGGGAAAGTATGTCTTCTGTAAATACAGCAACAACTTTATTATTAAGTTTAAAATCATCTAAAAAGTATTTTATGAAGTTATTATTAGTAGGTATCGCATGCCCAGTACAGAGGCAGATAAGCTTACTTTTAGCTTTTCTGATTGCCAAATTTCGTGTTTTTGATCTGTTAAAGTCAGTCTTGTTTTTGGATATAAGGTGTAAATTGGAAATTTTTCTTTGGTACAGTTTTACAATTTTAGCTGTACTATCCGTAGATCCGGAATCTATAACAATTATTTCTGTGTTGTAATCTGAAGAAGCTTGGTGTATTTTATTAAGTAATTTTCCTATTTTTTCTTCCTCATTTAAAACTGGTATGATAAAAGAAATATCACATTTCATATGAAGAATATATATAAAACCCAGCAGAAAATCAATTTTATCATTTTTTGTCTAGTTGTCTTGGGCTTGCGTCTTCCACCATTTTATCTATTACCAGTTAGGAATGCGTTAGTTACTTCTCATAGCTTGGCCAGATTTTTGTTAATATTGTTGTTTGTGTTTACAGGATGGCTGTTGTACGAAAAAAAGCTATTTTTCAAGATAGATCGTAAGTTAGCTATGATGTTATCATTTTTCTTTTTTACACAAAGCATTTCTATTTTGTCTGCCGTTAATATAAGTAGTTTTATTTTAATTTATAAAGATGTTATCGCAGGCATATTGATTTTTATTCTCTCGATGATTATTCTAGATTCTTCTGAAAAAATTAATATGGTTATTAGAGTCTTGCTTGTAACTATAATCATCGGAATTCTTTATAATATTATAGTTTATTTTTTCCCTGAGTTTTTCCTTTCTTTCTCAAAATATATTCTATATGATAAATATTTAGAAATGATGGAAATAAACATTAAGAGGCATAGATTCTTTTCTGATGTTTATGATGCGGGATTGATTCCATTACTGTTTTATTACTTTTACAGTTATAAAAGAAATCTAGTTAGAATATTTTTTTTTCTGGCAATAGGGTTGATTTCTTTTAATTCATTTTTATCTAATTTTAGAGGTCAATTGTTAATTGTATTTTTGGCTTTTATTTCATGCCATGTTCTTTTTTTGCGTAAAGTTAAAGCTTCTTTATTTCAGTTAGTTTTTATAATATTCTTTCTGTATGTAGGCTACATAGCTTCAAATAGCTTTTTAGGGTCTAATTTAGTAGATAGATTTATGCTGTCGACTAAAGAAGATGTTCATTCTATAAAAAGTAGGTTATGGTGGAGTGAAATTTCATTTGAGATGGTCTTATCCTCTCCAATTTTAGGCGTGGGCTTGGGCAACTTTTATGATAACTTGTCTTTTTCAGATAGACCTAAAAAACTATATAATGATTGGCGTCAGAAACTATCAGAAATATCAGCCATGCATCCACATAATATTTTATCAGGTACCTTAGCAGAGACAGGATTTTTGGGCTTGTTATCGCAGCTTATTTTAATTGGGTATTTTTTAAAATCAGATATAAAATTTATAAAAAAAAAGTTAACAATGAATTTGTCTATAATCATATGTTTTTGGCTTATATTTTTATTTTCTTTTATTAACCCACAATATACATTTTCTTACCTGGGTTTATTTTGGCTTTTAAGGGGTTTAGTTTACAAAACTATGTAGAGAAAAGTGCTATGATATTTTTAGGCAAATACAAGATACTAAATAGTTATGTTTCAGCTTGTGATTATGAGTTTATTTTAGCTAACTTAGAGAAAAGCATCAGGACAAAAAAAAACTTTCTGGTATCACCAATAGCTTCTCAGACTTTAGTCGTTGCCCTGTTGAATAAAAAACTAAGGGAGGTTTTGAATAAATTTGATTATATAGCTCCTGATGGTCAATGGGTTAGATGGTCTTTATTTTTTCTATATGGAGTTTTACTAAAAGATAGAGTATATGGTCCTCAATTAATGCTTGATGTATGTAGGTTGGCAGAGAAAAGAAGTTATAGAATCTTTCTTTATGGATCGTCAAAAGAAACCCTGCAAAAGCTGGAAAATAATTTAACAGATTTATTTCCTAAGATTAAAATAGTTGGAAGGCTTTATACGAGATCTACCGAATTGAATAAAAACGAGCAGAAGGAAATTGTTGATTATCTCGATAGAACTAAGACAGATATTGTTTTTGTAGGATTGGGTAGTCCACGTCAGGAGTTTTTTACTTACAAAATGTTATATCAAGAACCTAGCTTTAAAAAAACTAAAGTTATAATTCCAGTTGGTGCTGCTTTCGATTTTATTTCCAAAGTAAAACGTCAAGCGCCTCAATGGATGCAAAATAAAGGATTGGAATGGTTATTCAGACTCATGTGTGAGCCTGGAAGATTATGGAAGAGATATATGTTATATGGCACGCTTTTTGTTGTTTTAATATTTTATCAAAAATTTTTAATGCTATTCAATTTTTCTAATAACAAAATTTTCAAAAGTAAAATTGGAGGTTAAAAAGGGTATATGCGCGTTTACATATATAGGGTATTCTTCACCATAGAACAGCTGATCATTAATTTTTTTTGCTTTTATTTTTGCCTTAACTATTATATCCTGGGTAGTTTCTACTTCGCGTTCATATATCTGAGCATTTAAATTGTTAACTACAGACCATATGTTTTTTTGTAGCTGTTTATCTAGTACTTCAAAAACGTAGTTTTGACCATCATAATATTTCTCACCAGTTTTTATATTGTCGTAACGATATGGGTGATCTTTGCCATATCCACCTTGAAATACTAAATATATAATTTTATCAACATATGTTTCTTTAAATTCTTTTTCACTCAAGCCTATTATGGTTCCTGTTATTTGAGTTGAGGTAAACTCTATATCAATTGGTGATCCTATGGCTATAGTAGATCGTTTAAAACTGTATTTATGAATTTGTTTGTTTAAACTTGTTTTGAGCTTGACATTTAGATAGATATCGAGCCCTTTGCCTTTTTCTAAAGGATAGTAAGTAAAGCCTAATAGTTCTGCTGTAGGCTTTCCTATAAGAGGTTTTTCTACATCTCCCTTTTTTAATGCAAAAGCTAACCATAATTTAGGTTTTACTACTGATTCTCCAGTCAAGTAATCTCCTACTTTTATTTTTGCATAAAGGTAGACAGGTTTAAATAAAATAACTTTAAAAAGAATGGCAATTCCAACAAAAACAAGTATTAACGCAAATAGTGATAATAGATAATTGGTATATATAAACGCGAGGATTTTTTTTAGATTCATTAAATATCTATATTATCTATATGTAATTATACTATAATATTTATTAGGTGAAAACAGCAGAAATTAATTTAATATCTAGCTTTTTAGCTCTAGCAATTTTGCTTTTATTAACTCCCATATGGTTTTTCTTATATATTATTGTTAAAGCTACATCCAGAGGCCCATTTATTTATAAACAAAGAAGATTGGGAAAAGATAAAAAGCCTTTTACATTATATAAAATTCGTACAATGGTTGACGAGGCGGATAATATTAAAAAAAACTATGTTCATCTTAACGAAGCAGATGGGCCAGTCTTTAAGATAAGACATGACCCAAGATATACTAAAGTTGGTAAATTTTTATCACACACAGGTTTGGATGAGCTACCTCAACTTTTTAATGTGGTAAGAGGAGAGATGTCTTTTGTGGGGCCACGACCATTGCCAGTAGAGGAGGCCTTAAAAGTTCCTTCTAAATATCGGGCCAGATTTTCTGTCTTGCCTGGAATAACATCTTCTTGGATTCTTAATGGAGCGCATAGATTAAATTTTGAGGACTGGATGAATCTAGATCTTGAATATATTAAGAAAAAAAATCTAGGAGTAGATATTTATATAGGTCTAAAAACACTTTTGCTGCTTATTTTATTAATCTTTACCACTAATAATACTAAACAGAAATAGAAATTATTTTGTTTTAGTAGGAGTTATGGTTATCTTAGTAGAAGTTGTAGTGGTTTTAGGAGAAGATGTCGGGCTTAATTTTACGCTTTCTGGCAATATATTAACTTGAGACACGTAGTTGGAATTTTTAAGAGGTTGATATACTATATTTATATTTACAATCTTATCTGGTTTTAATGCCGAAGAAGTAACTTCTGTCCTTTTACCTTTTTCATCATAAGATAAGACATTAGTTTTTGATGTAACAATTAATGGCGGCACTTCTTTTCCTTTTATGTCTGTTATAAGTTCTAGTCCTTGAGGTGAGTTTTTGACTTCACGTATAATTCCTCTTAGAGTATAGTTAATACTAGCGTTTCTAATTGCAGGATTTGTTAGGGGAATTGGTAGTGAACGCTTACTGTCAACAACAGTTGTTGTACTAGGTTGTATAGCTTGGGGTGCAGAAGGAGAAGTTTTGGGTTTAAGAGCAAAATAAGCCTCAATTCCTAAAAGAGCAGTAGTGATAATAAGAAGAACAATAAGAAGTAAGTTTGATTTAGACATTAATTTAATATGACATAGGTTTTGATTTATTGTCAAGGGGTTTTTTGAAGCTGTTGGTTCTGTTTGCTCAATTGGTGATGATAGGACTGGTTGCTGAGTTTCCATAGTAATTATTTAGAATTTGATTGGGTTATGATTGCGATGCGATGGGTGGTCCAGGATTTTTTGGTGTAGTTGTATACAGCCGAGACGTTTACTTCATCACCCTTTTTAATATCAGATATACTTGCAGACTCTTCTTTTACTTCCAAAGCAGTTGGAGTAATCCTGTCGATTTTCGTGGTACTAGTTATTGGTAATTCAGGTATTGGTTTTAAATTTCTTGTTTGCATAGTCAACGTTGTCGGGGAAATATTTACAACCGATCCGGCAAAGGAATAGGAAAGAAATAATAAGTCAGACCCGGCGCTAGTGTCTGGTTGGACAGGGAGATCGTTATTGGGTTGCGGTTGGTTTTGGTTTGGTTGAGAAAAGGGAAGCGAAGGACTTGAAGTTCCACTCTTTTGAGATTTGGGGATTTTGATAATTCCGATGGCAAAAAGGAGAAGGGGAATGGTAAGGATTAAAAGTAAGGTAGCGTATCTTCCGGATTTTGACATATATCTATAGTAGAACAAAAGTTGTATGGTATTGTCAAGTAGAGATTGCTTCGTGGGGTTTACACTGAGCTTGTCGAACGTGCTCGCAATGACAACTTTATGAACTAAGCGGAAATAGATGCAATTGCTGGTTGTTCTGAAGATATTTGAACTTTTGGTTTAATACTTTGCTTATATTTTCTTAAACATTTTGTGCAGAGTTTTACTTTATTTCTGGCTCCATTTATGAGAGTATGTGCTACGTGAAGATTGGGTTTGAAGACCTTTCTTGTATGAGGAGCGCGTTTTTTCCACCTTTGGCCTGCCACACCCGGATGATGAGTGTGTGATCTGCCAACTTGAATTCCTTTTTTACACAAAAAACACTTCATTGCAAAAAATATGATATCATAGAAACACGTTTAAAACAATATGGATATAGTAATTTCTTTGGCAATTCTTGTTTTTTCAGCAATCTTGCACGAGGTAGCTCATGGATTTGTTGCTGACAGGTTTGGCGACCCGACTCCACGATTATCCGGCAGGCTCACTTTAAATCCCAAAAGCCACATAGACCCGTTTATGAGTATAATCCTGCCTTTACTTTTGCTTATGTCAGGGTCGTCTGTTATTTTTGGAGCTGCCAAACCAGTGCCTATTGACCCGTTTAACTTAAAAGAAGGACGAAAAGATGTAGCGTTAGTTGCTCTTTCTGGTCCTTTGACAAACGCGCTTTTGGCAATTGTTGCAAGCTTGTTGTTTAAAGCACTAGGCTATGGATTTTTTCCAGCATTTTTGTCATACATCCTGATTAAAATTATAGACATAAACCTTCTTTTGGCAATTTTTAATTTGCTTCCAATTCCGCCTCTTGATGGGTCTAAAGTATTTGCTCTTTTACTTCCCGAACGGGAGGCAAATGCGTATGTGTCATTAAGTTCGATTGGAATGTTTATTTTGTTTTTTCTGTTATTGTTTCCCATTGGGAATTTTTCCCTAGGAAATTTTGTTTTTTCGCTTTTTTCCTTTGCAGAAAAACTTTTGATTAGATAAGAATTTGATTACTGGATTATTGATTTTATTATCTCAGCAAGCTGGGGATATCCATTGATAAAATCTTTAAAACTTATTGGTTTTTTTCCTTCCATTTGTAATACAAATTTTAAAGATCCTGAATCACCTTGCCTGTCGACAGGCAGGAGTTCAGGATGACTAGAAGCGGGTAAAAATTTAATAATTTTGTTCACAGTTATTCGTTCATCGTTCGTAGTAATACGAGTCCACGATCCGGGCCAGGGATGGTATGCGCGGATCATGCGATCCAATTGTTGGGGACTCGGTGGATTATTACTATCAAAATATCCGCTATGGCGGGTGAAGTCTTGGGTGAATGTTGCTTTTGCGTCGTCTTGAACTTTAAGTTTAACCTTATCTTCTAGATAAGGTGGTAAGTCTTTTTTCAAAATCTTGGCACCTCGTTTAAAAAGCCGTTGATACAGTGTTTCTGCAGTATCATCTTCATGAATAGGTTCACTAATTTGCGAAATAATAGGACCGTGATCGGTTTGCTCATCTAATTTAATAAACGTTACGCCGGTTGTTTTGTCGCCATTTAAGATCGCTGTCTGGACTGGTGTTGAGCCGCGGTATAAGGGTAAAAGGGAAGGATGGACATTGAGAATTCCTTTGGGAAACAAGTTCAAAACAGTAGGTGGGAGAATGATGCCGAAATAAGCTAATATTCCTATTGGTGCATTTGTTTTTTTAATTTCTTCAATTGTTATATTGCTACATTGTTTTATTGTTAGGAGGGGAATGGTGTGAGTTTTAGCATAGGTACTGACTGGTTCGGTTGGAAGCGATTCTGTGGTAATTATAAGAGATAGAGTATGATTCTCTTTTAAAACATCCAATAGGGGAATTACGTGTTTGGAAGCGCCGAAAAAAACTATGTTAATATTCATGTCATCCTTAACACATTCGATGTCATTCTGAACTCGTTTCAGAATCTATTTTTTCAATAATTGAGATGCCGAAATAAATTCGGCATGACAAAGCGGTTAAATTTCTATCTCATCAAACTCGTCTTCGCCTTTTTCGTTTTTATGGGATTTATATAATTTGCCTTTTTGCTCCAAAACCCGTTTGGGGAAAAGATTTCCGTTTAAGTGGTCGACTTCGTGTTGGATAATAGTTGCGGAAAAACCTTTAAATTTTTTTGTGTGAGTTTTACTATCTTCGTCCATATAAGTCAGAGACAAGTAAGGATGTCGTAAGACAGTGCCCCAAATACTGGGTAAAGAAAGACAGCCTTCGAGTTTGGCCGGAGATTTTGATTTTTTGGGCCGAATCATGTTAGCCAGCTCACCAGATGCATTTTTTATTTCCGGGTTAATGTGTACGGTAATAGGAGATTTGGGAGTTGGTTTCATAATAAAAATTTGCAGAGATTTTCCGACCTGAGGAGCTGCCAAGCCAACGCCTTCCGGATCACGGGTATTTTCTAGCGTTTCCTTCATTTCCCGGATAAGACTAAGAATAGAATTGTCAATTTTAATTACCTTTTTTGTAACTTGAGATAAAACCTCACTTGGTGCTTTTACAATGTCTAACATGGAAAGAATTATAACATACTTCTTGACAAATATTACAAAAGTATTACAATTGTAATATGAGCAGGACAGTACTTCAAATTCCTATTAACCATGCACTTCGAAAAGATGCTGAAAAAGAAGCATTAAAACAAGGATTTTCTTCCCTGCAGGATGCGGTTAGATTTATTTTAACTAAGTTGGCAAAAGGAGTTCTTTCATTTGAGATTGATGAATCTGTCCAACTATCTTCTAAAGCTGAAAAAAGATACAATAAAATGGTAGATGATATTTAGAGCGGAAGAGTAAAAACAAAAAGCTTTACAGATGTTGATTCTCTAATGGAATATCTCAATTCATAAGAATAGAACCTCATCCGCAGTTTAAAAAGTCATACAAAACACGAATAGAAAAAAAATCAAAAGCTTATAAAAAAAGTTAAAGAAAGAATTGCTCTTTTTCGGCAGAATCCTCAAAACCCAGTACTTAAAGATCATCAGCTTACAGGAAAGAAGAGAACATATCGAGCATTTTCAATAACAGGAAATATTAGAATCGTGTATTTTCCAATATCTAAAGAACGTGTCATTTTTACCGACATCGGAACCCACAACCAGGTCTATTGATTACATGCTAGAGTTCTACGTCCCATGTTTTAAGAGCTGTTTTGGCTGAGTCGGAATTTGAGAAATGGGAAATTATATATCTCATTTGCTTAACTCCTTTGTCAAAATACTGCTGATTTTCAATTTTCCCATTTTTATCAAGAGAAAGTTGGTGGTAAAACAAACCTAAGGCATAATAGGAATCAAGATAATTAGGACGGAGCTCTGTTGCTCGTTTCAGTTCGTAAATTGTATTGTCTTTATTGCCGAGTTCTCCAAATATTACTCCTAGATTGTAAGCAATTTTTGCGTCAGTTGGTGCAAGTTCTTTGGCTTTTATTAAAGCATCGAGGGCAATTTGCAAATATTGTTCATTCACCTGAGCCAGTTGAGAAAAAACTCTGACTCTGGTTTTTAAAAATACAATGTTATTCGGGTAATCGGTGTTTAACTGGTTACTTAATTCCATGGAGTCCTGGACAAGCTGGGTAGCTGTTTTGACTTCTTTTTCTTTGGCAAATTTAATTGCCAAAATTGCTTCGTTAATGCTTAGTTCATCTTTAAATGTCGGCTCACTCGGGCGAGTAGCAACAGCTTGCCGAAGACGAATATACGCCCTGTCGTAACTTCCGGTTTTGTTTAAATTAGATCCTAATGCGTACGCGGTATCAGCCAGCCAGAACAAGTATAGAGTATTTAGTATGTAGTATGCAGTAAGTAGTATTAATGCAATTCCTACCCACTGTATACTTGATACATGATACTTGCTACGTAATACATTATTTTGTTCATTTTCCTTTTCGTAAAATATGTTCAAAAGGCCAAAAACAATTGCAGGAATGAGGAAAAGGTAGAGGTTGATGATGACGACAGAGAAACCGAAGAAATTACTAACAAGAATTGAAATATATCCACTTAGCAAGGCTAAAGCTAAAACAGTGTCATTCCGAACTTTTTTCGGAATCTCATTAGGAGAAGATCCGGAAATGAATTCAGGATGACGGTTTTCAATCAATGTTTTAAAAACAATCCAAAGGAACATTCCAATCATTCCTACATATGTTCCAAGCCCCAATAACCCGGTAGTTGCAAGATAGTTTAAATATTCATTGTGGGCTTTGTTGTATAAATAATCCCATTCGGACGTAAGGTTATGCGCTTGAGGCCGGTATTTATAATACGCAAAGGCAAATGTTTCTACTCCGGTGCCAAAAAGCGGATTATCTTTCCAAGCGTCTAGTGCTCCACGCCAAACATTTAACCGGATAGATCCGGATTCTGTACCGCCGGTTTCCAAAGCGGGTCCTTGTGGTTTTTCAGGTTGCGTCAGCCGCGTTTGGCGCGGTCCAGAATCCTTTTTTTCCCAGTTCAATTTCAATACCGGATACGTAAATTTTCGGATAGACATAATGGGCGAGCCAAAGAAAAATGTGGCAATTAAAAATATCAGTGCGATAGTAATGAAGGAAAAGACATATTTTTTCAGTTCACCTCTTAATACAAAGACAATGCCTGCAGAAAAGACAGCGAGTCCTGCCAATAAACCAATAAATCCTGAGCGCGCATCGGTGAAAATTACGTCAATATAGAATAAAACAGTTAAAATAAGAAATCCGAAATTCGAAATCCGAAACAAATTCGAAGTTCCAAAATTCGAATGTTCCAAACGTTTTGAGTTTTGATTATTTGAATTTTGGTTTTGTTTCGTATTTCGTGCTTTGGTATTCAAATTTATTGTTTTGAGTCCGAATGCTAAGGCAATTGGAATCAAAACAGAGAGGTATGCTGCCAGCCAATTGGGTTGACCGAGGGTAGAAAAGATTCTGATTTTTGGCTGGAACGCTTCGTTCCAGCACGAAACATCAAAAGTTCCCCGAAACAAAAGACACGTTGGGTCAAAGCCAAAATGTGACGGAAGTCCCCACAGGGCAACGACTAATCCGCTGACTAGATTAATAATAAGGAGCCGTTTTAAAAATCCGCCTGATTGAGAAAATATAAAAAGAAAAAACGAGATGAGTATAAAAATAAAAAACAATACTGCGTTTTCTTCTGCCTGGTGATTGGGGAAAGCAGTCGATAAATAAGTTCCAGCAATGATTAATAAAACTGCGCCAATGAAAAGAGAGATTCTGAGAATAAACGGTGTGCCTTTATGTTCAATTTTCTTATTCCTCGGAAGGAAAGTAACAAAGGCATAATATAATGTGATGTAGGATAATGTTGACAGGAAGCCACCGTTAAACCTTGAGTAGTATCCCCAAATCGAAACATGCCTGTCCCAGGAAAAAAGTGTGGCAAAAAATTGAGAGGCTAAAAATAATAGTATAGGAATATCCAACGGAGTTTTTTGGATAAAAAATCTTTTGGAAACAATCATTTGTACTGTCCACGCGGCAACAATAATAGTAGTAATGCCAAAGGTAACCCACATTTTGTTAAATTCGAATAATTCCGAAGTGTTGCTGGTAAAAACTAATGGGACGAGAAAAAAGAGAAGATAAAAAGAGTATTCGATTACAAAGCTACAAATTTTATTAATTATTTCCGGCATGATAGAAAATCCTAATTTCTAATACCTAAATCCTAAATAAATTCCAATATCTAATTTTTAAATACTAAACAGTTTTGAAATTTGGTTATTTGAATTTGGGTATTATTTAGAATTTAGGATTTGTGATTTAGGATTTAGTAATTAGATTAATTTAATGTAGCATATTGGAAACACATCAACAAGGTGTTAAAATGAAGTTATGTTTGACCATTTTTTTAGTTTGTTTAGTCATGATATTGGTATAGATTTGGGTACTGCCAATACATTGGTTTTTGTAAAAGGAAAAGGGATTGTTGCCAGAGAGCCATCGGTTATCGCACTGCATAAAAAAACCAAAAAAGTCGTCGCGTTTGGCACGGAAGCAAAAAAAATGGTGGGTAAAACTCCGGCAAATATTATTACCATCAAGCCTTTAAAAGGCGGAATAATTTCTGATTTTGACGCAACGGTTGTACTTCTTTCGTATCTCCTGTCCGACGTTCATAAAGTCGGCACGCCAGTACCTGTTTCTTTTGCCCGGCCAAAAGTTGTGGTTGCGATTCCTTCGTCTGTTACCGAAGTAGAAAGACGAGCCGTATGGGAAGCAGCCTTAACCGCGGGAGCCAGGAAAGCATTTTTAATCGAAGAGCCGATGGCTGCGGCAATTGGAGAGGGGATTTCGATTTTTAAGCCAACAGGAAGCATGGTAGTAGACATTGGCGGTGGAACAACGGAAATCGCTGTCATTTCATTAGGCGGGATTGTAGTATCTCGGTCTTTACGGTTGGGAGGAGATAATATGGATCAGGCATTAGGACATTACATTCGACTTCGGCATGGAATATTATTGGGAGATGCAACAATTGAGAATTTGAAAATTAAGATAGGAAGCGCGTATAAGAAAAGTTCAAAGTTAAAATTTAAAAGTGAAAAGTTAACCGAAAAAGCAAAAGAGAGCGAAGAAAATGTTAAAATAGAAGTTGAAGGAAGGGAGAAAATGGCAATTGTCAGGGGAAGGGATATAGAAACCGGGTTACCAAAAAGTTTGCGAATCACGGAAATAGAAGTTAGGGAAGCACTATCACCTGTAATCACAAGAATTATCGAAGAAGTAGCTGGTGTTTTGGAGGAATCGCCACCTGAATTAACCAACGATATTTTAGAACACGGGATATTGCTTACCGGAGGAGGAAGTTTACTACCAGGATTTGATCATTTAGTTGTCGAAAGAACCCGGATGCCGGTAGTTCACGCTTCGGATCCCTTAACAACTGTTGCAAAAGGTACGGGAAAAGTTTTGGAAGATCAAGATTTACTTAACCGCGTAAAAGTCATCGGAGGATTACAATAGTCTTGTTAATCTGCCGTTCATCAATTTACACCCTTGGGGTGGAATAGGCACGCACCTGCGGATTAGGCAGATTATTCTTCAAAATCCAAAAGCTGATGTTTTATAATCTCCAATTTTTTTCCATAATCTTCTTGATCTAAAACGAATTGTTTGTAATCATCAGAAGATTTGAATTGCCCTAAAATAATTTCTTTAGAACAAATATCAGATTTTGTAAGGTTCACATATTCACAGCAAGAAGACCACAAATAGGTATCCAAATTTTTGGTTTTAAAGCCTACAAGTGGATTAAGATGGATATAGCGGGTTAGATGGATAAGCTGTTCATTCGTTTCCACATGAACTGATTTGAATTCACCTTGAAGCAGAGGGCCAACTCTTCTATATTTCGTATTGAAATATTTTGTATAACTATTACTTAATTTACTGACAAATTCAGTAATACCATTCTCCCTATTTTGTTTAAGCAGAAAATGGAAATGATTTGGCATAAGACAATAGGAGATAATATCAACAATTTTCTTATCTGTATTTAGAATTGTTTTTTCAGGCTTAAATTGCGAAAACTTTGGTTTTGGATCATCAATTTGATAATAAAGCATTGTTTTAACAAAGCGTTTGTAATCTCGTATTTGATTAAATATTGGGATTTTCGCAACTCCTCTATTAAAAACATGGTAATATTCTCCATTTGCAAAAGGGATACTTCGTGATGGCATAAGTTTAGTAAAACAAAAATTTCCGCGGGTGTCAATACGTTTCCACCCCAAGGGTGAAAGATAACAGGATTGTAAGTTTAAGGCTCAGCGGTTACAATAGAAGCGTGCGAAGAGGACAAGATACTTTTTTCTATTTTCTTCTTTTTTTATTTCTTTCTTTTATTATCTATTTACTTTCAGCAACAGACGGATTGCAAAGTGTTCGAACAATAATTGAGAAATCTTTTGCTCCGCTTTATGGTTTGTATTCAGTGTTGAATTTTTCTTCAAAACAATCTGAAACTGCACTACAAAAAGAAAATAGAGAGTTAATAAAAAAATTAGTTGACCAAACCGAATTGCGAAAAGAAAATCAAGCTTTAAAAGACCAATTTGAATCTTCTTTGTCTCTTCCTTTCCATCTTATGCCTGCAAAAGTGATTGCTACTTCTGTTTTTATTCCCGGAGTATCAATTCCAGAAAGTTTTATTTTAGATAAAGGACTTGCGAATGGAGTTAAAAAAGGAGTGGGAGTTATATTTAAAGATACGGTTGTTGGAAAAATCGGAGAAGTTACCCAACATCTTAGTAAGATAGAGGTTATTACCAACAAGTCTTCCTCTTTTGCGGTATTTACTCTGTCATCAAATGCGTTAGGAATTATAAAAGGAGGAGGAAATGGAGAAATGACTTTAGAAAATGTATTACTTTCAGAGAATCTTTCTATTGAGGATATCGTCGTTACAAAAGGAGATAGCAACAAAGGGGGAGTAGGGTATCCAAAGGGACTTATTGTCGGCAAAATACTCTCAATTGATAAAAAACCAAGCAGCTTGTTCCAGAGCGCGAAAGTAAAAAGTTTACTCGATTTTTCAAGATTATCAACTGTTTTTATTATCATCAATAAATAATATGGTATGGGTACTGTTGGTAACAGCTTTTTTTTTGGAAGGAATTATTACTTCTCTTCCTCTTATATTGACGAGCTTGCTCCTTTTTTTTACCTATCGGAGAAGTAATCGAGTCTTTTTGGCGGCTTTTGGAGTTGGAATTTTAATCGATGTTTTAAAACTGCGTCAGCTGGGAATAAGCAGTACATATTATATAATCTTTTTGTTTTTGGTAAGTTTATATGAGCGAAAATTCGAAATTAAGACAATTCCGTTTGTGATTATTGTTTCGTTTTTAGGAAGTTTAGGATATCTTGCTCTTGTTAATAGCAGTGAAATTTTGTTTCGAGCATTAGTGAGCTCAATACTGGCAGTTACAACTTTCCATGTCACTGCGAATTTATTTCGGAATCCCATTAGGAGTAGATTCTGATATCTAAGTTCAGGATGACAAAAATAAACGTATGAAGGTTGGTGTTGCTTTTTCTGATTCTATTTCTACGGAAAAAGTATCAAAAAGAAGAAATTATGACGATACCCCTTTTGGGAGCATGCGAATGCGCGGGTTTTTACTTCCCGTATTGCTTTTTTTAGCAATAGGAGTTTTGTTGGTAAGAGTTTTTTTTGTCGAAGTTTTACGTGGAAATTATTACAGAGGTCTGTCTGATGAAAACAGGATTAAAACCATTGTAATCCATAGCCCTCGGGGTATTATTTTTGACAGGAACCATACTCCCTTGGTGTTTAACACACCCGGATTTCGAAAAATAGAAGATCCGTCGGGAGGTATACAGGAGAAAAGAACAGTTCAATTGACGCAGGAATTAGCATTGCAGGTTTTGGCACAAGGAGAAAAAAATTTAGAAATTGATTCATTACGACAGTACCCTTATAAAGACGCGATGGCCCATGTGCTTGGATATATCGGACAGATCTCGAAAGACGAGTTAAAAGACACTGTGTATTCTGATTATAAGACAGGGGATTTGCTGGGAAAATCAGGCATAGAAAAGCAGTATGAAGCAACGCTTAGAGGAAATGACGGAAAACAATTGGTTGAAATTGACGCAATGGGAAAGACGATTAGAACGTTGGGCCAGACAGATCCAATACCTGGTAATGATATTACTTTGACTCTTGACGTAAAACTTCAAACTGCGGCTTTTGAAGGATTAAAAGACGTCAAAAAAGGAGCAGTGGTGGTTACGACTCCAGAAGGAGAAGTAGTAACGCTTGTTTCTAAGCCCTCATTTGATCCTAATTTGTTTACCCTTCGTCGCTTCGTTCCTCAGGGTGAGCTCACTTCTTCGGGGAGCGCTTATGCCTCAGTTGATCAAATATTGACTGATGGCGATAATCAACCGCTTTTAAACCGCAGCATTGGCGGAGTATATCCGCCCGGGTCTACATTTAAACTCGTTACATCTGCTTCTGGTTTGGAAAACAATGTTATTGATGAAAAGTTTGAAGTTGAAGACAATGGAGTTATAACAGTAGGAGCGTTTTCTTTTTCGAATTGGTATTTTACCGAATACGGGAGAACAGAAGGGTTGGTTAATGTGGTAAAAGCAATCAAAAGAAGTAATGATATTTTTTTCTATGTTCTTGCGGATAAAATTGGCGTTGATAAACTTTCTAAAACCGCTCGTAGCTTTGGTATTGGAGAAAAAAGTGGCATTGATTTGGAAGGAGAAGCAGAGGGATTGGTTCCGGATGAGAAATGGAAACAAAAAGAATTGGGGGAGGGCTGGTATTTGGGAGACTCGTACCATTATGGCATTGGGCAGGGGTTTTTATTAACTACACCGCTTCAAGTGAATGGTTGGACGAGGGCGGTTGCCAGTGGAGGAACGCTGTATCAACCACACCTTTTAAAAAGTTCAAAATTAAAAGTTAAAAGTTCAAAGTTAGTAAGTTCAAAGAATTTAGAATTAATAAGAGAGGGAATGGTAGAGAGTTGTAGTCCGGGAGGAGTGGCGTGGCCGCTGTTCGAATTTAAAATAGTAAACAGTAAATTGCAAATAGACGGAAGGAATATTTTGGAAACAGCACAGTCTACAAGTTCAGCACAATTTAAAGATCAAAGACATATAACAGTTGCATGTAAGACGGGGACCGCGCAGCATGGTGGAGAGACTACTTTGCCGCATGCGTGGATTACGCTTTTTGCGCCGGCTTATGACCCGCAGATTGTGGTTACGGTTTTAGCAGAAACAAGCGGAGAGGGGTCAAATATTGCAGCTCCAGTGGCAAAGAAAATACTTGAGGAGTGGTTTGGGCAATAGGGCTACTTTACACACACTCCGGCCGCGTCGGGGTAGTTGCCTTCATATTTACATACGTATTCTGTTGGGCAAACAATTCCTGCGATTGTGCCGCACTGTCCGCCCGGTTGTGCAACCCGGGGGCCAATGGTTGGAATTGGAGAGGGAGTAGAAGTTGGATACGCAGTTGTAACCGGTGCAGATTTATTGTTTTGTTTTCCCAAATAATATCCGCCAAATCCAAATAGAACCGCACAAATAATTACAATCAATAGGATTTTTATCCAGAGAAAAGAGGGTTTGGGCTCTGAAAATTGTTCATTCGATTGAGCTGGGTTTTGCCGGTTCATTATAAATAGTATTTCATCTTAAAAAGTGGATGTCAAATCTGGGTACCCGTTCAGGACTTGACAAAGGATTGTCATCCTGAGCGTAGCGAAGGATCTATTCGGTAAAAGATTCTTCGGCTTTCAGCCTCAGAATGACAGTTTTATGTTAGAACTGTGACCTGTTTCAATTTTTGGTTCTTGACAGACATCGTAAAGTGATGCATGAGCAACAATCCTCAATCGCACCCAAATTTATTTACCGCAAGATTTTCGTAACGACATAGACAGACAGCGCCGGCTTACCGGAGAAAGTCTTGGACAATACCTTCGGGCTGCAGCTCAAGAGCGCCTAAAGAAAGAAAAAAGATTTAGCAAAACTTGCAGATATTATCGCATCGCTTAAACCTACTAAAACAAGGATTAGAAGGACATCAGCCAGAATCTTCTTTCTTAACAAAACTTGTCAAAAAGAATCTTCTCCATATTTCCGTAGTTGTTGTTGTTGCGGAATATCTCGCTAAGGCATCACAAAAAGAGGCAGCAGTATTTAAAAAACTTATGGCACGTTTTGGAGTGCTGCCGGTTAATGAAGAAGCTGCATTTTTGGCAGCAGAATATAGGAAACAATCATTGGAAAAAACAAAACGAATTCTTATAGTAGATTGTTTTTTTGGCTGCACAGGCAAAACAGCAGGATCTTACATTAGTTACCAACAATACGTCAGTTTTCCCCATAAAAGACATAAAAATAACTTCCCCGAAATAAATTATTGAGTGAATTTGAGGTTTAACAGGATTTCGTTAAAGAGGTCAGTTCCGGCAGATTGGGAAGCGGATGCGGGTTTTCCTTTGATATCCAGTAATTTATTTACATTGGGAATTACAACTTCCAGACAGTTTACTCCGTCTGCAAATGTTCCGTTTCTTCTATACGCGACTTTTCCAGAAACAGTTGCATCTGTGTCTGCTACATTTATGGGACAAAATTTCGGCCGTTTTAATAGAGTAGCTTTTGCGGTGTCGGTTGCGGTTTCGGAGATAAAAGTCATAGTAAGAGCTGGGTTTTGAATTTCAAATATGGTTGCCGAGTCTGAGGAAATTTTAAAATCAAAAGGATAGGTAAGAGAATACCCGTTTGCATTGGTGTACATTTTTGCAGAAGGAGTAGCAACTGGCGCTGCTGTGGGAGTAGTTGGAACTGCTGTTGGCGTTGGAGGGGCAAAAGTCGGGATAAGAGTGGGCACTTCGGGTACCGGTGTTGGCGTACAAATAAGAACTTTCGGACAAGGTGATTGTATACACGTAACTTCCTGATATCTGCATCCGGGGGCAGGAGTCGGAGTAACTTTTGTTTGAGGATTAGACTCCTGTGATAGTACAAATACGCCACCACCACCCAGTGTTACTACAAGAATAATTCCTAAAATAATTTTTAAAGACAGGGAGTGTAATGGTAAAGGAAATGAATGCCCTTTTTTTGAAATAGGTGCTTGCGGGGGCGGGGAGGGAGGTGCTGTGGGTATTTGAACTGGTTGTTGAGGCTGTTGTTGAGCAGGTGGACTCGGAGCTGATTGAGTTGGAGCTTGCTGAATTGGCTGGGCATTTGGGTCCATAAAAAAAGTATTTCAGGAATTCTTGTTCTTGTCAAATAGTTTTAATACTTTTACTATATTCAGTATGGAAGAAAGAACATATTGGCTGGCATTTTCTGTTTTTCCGGGAATAGGAACAGTAACATTTAAAAAACTTCTTCAAAGATTTGGCTCTGCAAAAAACGCGTGGAATGCTTCGGAGTCTGACTTACAAGAATTTATTCAAGAAAGATATATGAAAAAATTCATAGACTTTCGATCTTCATTTCCATTCGATGGATATCAAAACGAGTTGCAAAGAAAAAATGTATGGTTTGTTACATTGCAAGACAAAGAATATCCCCAACTTTTAAAGAAAATCATAAAACCACCGTTTGTTTTGTATGCTAAGGGTAATAAAGAGATTCTGAATCAAGTTCAGAATGACAGTTTTCTGGCCGTTGTTGGAACAAGGAAGATTACCGAGTACGGGAGGGAAGTGACTGAGTTGTTTACTCGGGATCTTGTTCAAAATGGAATTACCATTGTTTCCGGTTTGGCTCTTGGAGTTGATGCGCTTGCCCACAAAACAACTCTTGAAAATAATGGATATACAATTGCGGTTTTGGGGTGCGGAGTTGATTGTTGCACTCCAGAAGAGAATCAATTTTTATATAATGAAATTTTAAAAAAAGGTGGAGCTATTGTATCGGAGTTTCCTCTAAATCATCCGCCGACTCAAGGATCTTTTCCGGCTCGGAATAGAATTATTGCGGGTTTATCTGATGGAGTTTTGGTGACCGAAGGAGCAGAGGATAGCGGTTCGTTGATTACCGCAGATTACGCGTTTAAGTTTAACCGTCCTGTTTTTGCAGTACCAGGACCAGTTACTTCGGGAATGTCGAAGGGACCATTCAGGCTTATCCAAAGAGGAGCAAAGCTTGTAACTTCGGCAAAAGATATTGCCGAAGAACTCAAATCTCAAGTCTTAAATGTTAAAACTACAACTCAAAGTTCAAATCTGAAAGAACCAAGAGCGGGGACGAGGGAGGAGAGAAAGATACTAGAAATGCTTGAAAATGAGGCGTTGCATTTTGATACGATTGCCAGAGAAACTGGATTCTCCAGTTCGAAGCTCGGAAGCTTGCTTACGCTTATGGAAATGAAAGGGATGATAAAAAACTCGCAAGGTATGTTTTCTTCTTATCAGGAGTAAATCGGGGCTTGACACCTCTTGTATAATGAAATGCTACAATTGTCATCATGTCATGTTGAGCAGAGCAAAACATCTCTTCGTTAGTTTAAGGAAAAGATTCTTCACTTCGTTCAGAATGACATAAAGAAATCTATGAAACTAGTTATAGTGGAATCGCCAACTAAAGCCCGTACGATCGGAAAGTTTTTGGGCAATGAATTTACCATCAAAGCCTCGATGGGGCATGTTATGGATTTGCCAAAAAGTACTCTTGGGGTTGATACGGAAAATAATTTTTTACCTGATTACCAGATAATGAAGGATAAAAAAAAGACTATATCGGAATTAAAATCCGCAGCTCAATCCGCAGAACAGATTATTTTAGCAACAGATCCGGACAGGGAAGGAGAAGCCATCGCCTCGCATGTCAAAGACATGCTAAGCAAAAGTCAAAAGTCAAAAGTCAAAAGTCAAAATTTTTTAAGAATAGTTTTTCATGAGATAACAAAAGAAGCGATTGAACATGCGCTTAGTAATCCGGGTTCAATTGATATGAATTTGGTAAATGCGCAAACAGCGCGTCGTGTTCTTGATCGATTAGTTGGTTATACATTATCCCCCCTGTTATGGCAAAAAGTCAGACGCGGACTTTCTGCGGGAAGGGTTCAGTCGGTGGCTTTGCGGTTGATTGCGGAAAGAGAACGAGAAATTGAGAAGTTTAAAAAAGAAGAATACTTTACTGTTCATGCGATATTAGCTCGGCCATCTCATGTCATTGCGAGTGATCCTGAGCTTGCCGAAGGAGAACGCGGCAGTCTCGACCTGCCTGCCGGCAAGGCAGGGATTGCTTCGTCGCGGATTCCTCGCAATGACAATAATAACGTAGAATTTGAGTTAATCGAGATTAATGGAGAAAAGATAGAACAACAAGAGAAGTTTAAGCTCTATAACGGAGACTATACAGTTACTAAAACAATTATTAATACCGAAGGTAAGGCAAAACAAATAGTTTTGGATTTAGAAAAAAAACAATTCATTGTCAGTGATGTTACTCAAAAAGAAATGAAGCGCTCGCCTTCTCCTCCATATATCACGTCTACACTTCAGCAAGACGGAGCAAGAAGGTTAGGATTTTCCGGGAAAAGAACCATGAGCCTGGCGCAAAAACTCTACGAAGAAGGGTATATTACGTATCATCGTACCGATTCGGTTGTTTTGTCTACTTCTGCCCGGGGAGCAATTATCGGGTTTATAAAAAAAGAATTTGGAGAAAAGTATGTTCAACCGCGTTTGTATAAGACAAAGCAAAAACTTGCTCAAGAAGCCCACGAAGCGATTCGCCCGACACGAGTTCAGAATTCAGAATCTATAATTGAGAATGCATTGGGTAGAGATTATGCTAGGCTATATGAGATGATTTGGAGAAGAGCAGTGGCAACGCAAATGGCAGATGCGGTGATTGAGTCGACCAGTGTATTTGTCATTGCGAGCACAAAAAAGATTGCCGCGGATTCTTCGAATCCTCGCAATGACAGTTCATGTCTTCTTAAAGCCAATGGGTCGGTACTTGTTTTTGATGGGTTTTTAAAAGTTAATCCGCAGGCATTGCAAGATACAAAACTGCCAAAGTTTGTAAGAAACGAAGTTTTAGATTTACAGAAAGCTTATGAGGTGTTTCACGAAACCATGGCGCCTCCGCGATATAATGAAGCATCGCTTGTAAAATCGCTTGAGGAAGATGGAATCGGCAGACCTTCGACGTATGCCACGATTATTTCGACCATCGAAGCCAGACAGTATATCGAAAGAGAAGAAAACAGGTTTAAACCAACTGCTGTTGGAGTTGCGGTAAATGATTTTTTGGTGGCACATTTTTCCGATATTGACGACATTCCTTTTACAGCAACCATGGAACAACAATTGGATGAGATTGCCAGCGGAGAAAAACAATGGATACCTATAATTAAAGATTTTTATGGTCCATTTTCTCGGAAATTAGAAACAGTAAAAGGAGCTGCCAGGGTGCAAATTCAGACCGAAGAGACTGACCAAAAGTGCGAGAAGTGCTCTTTTCCTTTGGTTATTCGAATCGGCAGGTTTGGTAAGTTTTTGTCGTGTTCGAAATTCCCCGAATGTGATTTTAAAAAAGCATTTGTTGAAAAAACAAAATTCACATGTCCTAAAGACGGAGGAGACATTATTGTCAGAAAAACAAGAAAAGGAAGAAAGTTTTACGGGTGCGCAAATTATCCAAAATGCGATTTTGCTGCTTGGAACCTTAAGGAGGTTAAAAATCCGCGGGTGCGTGCCTATTCCACCCCAAGGGTGTAAAAACAAACAACAAGATTTAAAACAATTTTGCTAAAATGATAATGAATACAATTACCAAAACCTGATTAATAATTCCCCACGGTTTATCCAATTTCGAATTAAATCCTTTTTGCATTTTGTACATCCATAATGCTACGGGATATTTAATATTGAAGAAGTAATACGGCATGGTAATCCAATCTAATGATTGAGAAGCAATTATTATTATAAAGGTGTATATAGGATCGGTATTGGGAAAGAGCCAAAAGATACCAATATACGAAAGTAAAAATCCAAGCAAGACGTCAATGGTGGCTTCGATTCGAAGCCGTTGTTTGGTTTTTGATTCGCCATTGGTTCCAGAGTCCCAGTGGGGAAATATATCTGCCGCAACGTGGCTTATTACAGCCAACGGTATTGCGATATACGGATTTGGAATTTTTGCAGCAATGATTGCTCCTATGAGTGCGTGTGCTGTTGCCGTCATAAAAGAATAGCGTAGCATAGTGCTGGGGGTGTTACAAGGGGCTTGACAAACTTATTCAAACGTGACCACAATAGAACTGTGAAAAGAAGTAGAATTATTCTTTTGTGCGCGATTTTTTTCTTTCTTATAGTCAGAGTTGATGAAGCACAAGCTCGTCATAGGTCAAAAGTGCTCGGTACTTCGGTTGGTGTTCCAAGCCTGCCTCCGACGGTTGAAGGGCCTGGTTTTATTTTGCCTGATAGTCCTTTATTCTTTCTGGACAGATTAAAACAAGATGTTAATTTGTTTCTTGCTATAACTCCTGAAGCAAAAGCAAAGGTTCGTTCTAAAATTGCTGGAGAACGTCTTGCAGAGCTTCGTTTTATGCTTGCCAAACAAGATCCTAAAGGAATAGATATTGCCCTTTCTGGTGTTTCGGACAATATTAAAGAAGCAGCAGCAGAGATAGAGCGGGCACAGTTAGCAGGAAAAAATGTGACCCTGGTAGCAAAAGAAATAAATGACAGTATCAAAAAAAAGCAGGAAGCCTTAGATTCTTTAGAAGAGGAAGCAGGAGGAGAGCTAAAAGCGAAAGTTGCAGTTGTTTCCCAAGGAGTTTTAGAATCAAAAGTTAAAATAGAAGATGCTCTTCCCGAAGACCAGCTCCAAGAAGAAATAGAAGATGATTTAGAAAGAAATGTACACCGCGGTATAAAAAAGACATCAGATTCTGCCCGTGACGTGGTTGAATATCTGGAGGAATTGCAAGAGCAAGAAAAAGAGGCTGCAAGAAAATCTCTTAAAAAAAGAGAAGAAGCTATTAAAAAAGCAATTGAAGAAAAAAATGAAGAATTAAGAAAAGATGAAGAAAGACTTTTAGAATACGAAAGAAAGAAAAATGATGAACTCTTAAAACTTGAGGCAAAGGAAGCTTTGGAAGTAAAGGAAACAGTCCAAAAAGCGCAAGAGGCAGCTTTAAAACTTAATTCAACCAGAAAAGAAGTAAATCAAGTAAAAACACAACCGGTGACAAGCACCTCCGGGGAAGGATCTTCCGGCAGTGGTAAAAGTAGCAAAGACTAAATATGTTCAAAGGAATAAAATCTTAAAGAAAATAAACCTCGAATTTTGTATAATACCTCCATGATTACGTTAAAGGCAAAAGAACTCCGAACAATGGTTCCAAACCTTGAAGATCTAAAGAAAATCAAAAAGAACCCGGTATATATTATTGTTGATAATGTATTGGATACTTATAATGTGGGTTCAATTTTTCGATTAGCAGATGCAGCGGCTGCGGAAAAAGTTTTTTTATGCGGACAAACAGAAACTCCACCGCACACAAGAATTAAAAAAGCCTCAATTAATACAACCGAGTGGGTAGCTTGGGAATATGCGGAAACCGCGGTTTCCGCAGCATCAAGTATTAAGCATCAAGTATCAGGTATAAAAATTATTGCTATAGAACAAGATGCAAGGAGTGTGCCATACGATAAGGTCGAATATACTTTCCCCATCGCGTTGGTAGTGGGAAATGAAACACATGGCGTTTCAAAAGAAGTTTTAGATATCGCAGATTGCATAGTTGAACTACCTATGTGGGGAGTGAATACATCTCTTAATGTTATGGTATCATTGGGAATAGTTCTTTTTAAAGTGATGGGGAGTTCTAAAAATCCCTAGATGTCAATAGGAATCCACCTCCCAGGTGTACTTTTTATGAAAGTTTCGGTGGTAATTCCGGCATATAACGAGGAAAAGTTTATCAAAGGATGTCTTCAAAGCTTAATGGAGCAGGAAGAAAAAGCGGATGAAATTATTGTGGTTGATAATAATTCAACAGATAAAACAGTTAAGATTTGTAAAGAATTTCCGGTTGAGATAGTTTATGAACCTGTTCAAGGCATAACTTCTGCGCGTAACGCCGGTTTTGACAAAGCCGCATTTGATCTCATTGCCCGGTGTGATGCAGATACTATTGTTCCTTATGACTGGATTGAAAAAATAAAAGCTGATTTTAGAAAATCAAACATTGATTTGCTCGCAGGACCGGTTAGCTTTTACGACGGTCCGATAAAAACTTCTTTTCCCTCCAGGCTCTTTCTGTTTGCGCTTAAAAAACTAAAAAAACAGCATTTCACTATTGGCGCAAACATGATTATTACCAAAGCGTTTTGGGAAAAAATAAAAAAAGTGATTTGTCTTGATGACAGAAAAGTTCACGAAGATTTTGATTTGGCCTTGCACGCTGGTAAAATCGGAGGAGTAATAGGGTATGACAAATCACTGGTGGTCAAAGTGTCAGCCAGGCGAATCAAAAAAAGGCCGCAGTCTTTTTTTATTGAATATCCTATTCGGTTGGTAAAAACTTTATACAAACACTAAAAGCAAAAAATTTTGCTATTGACAAGTTAATGTCAAATATGATTCACTAATTACATGGATAATACAAGACAAGAAGGAGTTCTGCCAGCATCTCAAGCAGAAGCTTCGCCAACTGTTCCCGAAACTGTTCGCAAACGCACTTTCGAAGAACGTTTTTTTGATGATATAGTCAGACTGGTTCGCCGGTACGAAGAAGAACAAATGGCAAAAGCTCCAATAAATTTACCAGTTCCGACAGAACCAGCACGCTATCAACCTCCGGCGGTGGTTAGTCCACCTATTCCACCTGCTCCGGATATCAGCCAGTTTATAAATCAAATACCACCAACATCTTCCCATACAGAATTACCAACTTCGCCGGCTCAAGCAGCACCACCTGTCGTTGAACAACCAGCGCCTCCGGTTGCACCACCGCCGCCGTCCCAAGCAGTTCCACGGTCTGCTTAACTTTCATAAAAATTGGGGGGTTGACATGGAAGTAAAAAGGTTCTATACTCTTTTTAGTATGTAAAAGTTTCGCCAAAGTTCTGCATAAGCAGAATTGAGATTAATACCTCGCTTTGGCGAGGTTTTTTCATCTTTAAAACCAATTTTGCACATTAACAACTGAATTCAGGATTTTAGAACTTACGCGTGAGGTGTAAGTTCTCAACCAGAAAGTGGTAGGAATTTTTTTGGATTGGTTCCTTAAAAAACAATCCAATGACAAAGTTAATTTTTTTGTCCGCCTAATCTTACTTCTCGCCTTAGTTCATTTGAACTGCGGTTCGAAGAGCGATTTATGGCGAGACTGCAAAAAATTGACCGAGTCAATTTTTTTTGAGAGTTTGATCCTGGCTCAGGATGAACGCTGGCGGCGTGCCTTAGGCATGCAAGTCGAACGCTTGTACGTAGCACAAGGAAATTCGAAGCACGAATATCGAAACTCGAAACAATATCAAAATTCGAATGACCAAGATACTAAACGTTTGGAACATTTGGACTTAGAAAATTAGAATTTGTTTAGTATTTCGAATTTCGGATTTTCTCGTGCTATGCACGAGAGTGGCGGACGGGTGAGTAACGCGTAGGAATCTACCCCTTAGGCGGACCATAGCCCCTCGAAAGAGGGGGTAATAGTCCATAGTTTCTCGTAAGAGTAAAGCACTTAACGGTGCACCAAGGGATGAGCCTGCGTCCTATCAGCTAGTTGGCGGGGTAAAAGCCCACCAAGGCGATGACGGGTAGCTGGACTGAGAGGTCGATCAGCCACAACTGCACTGAGACACGGGCAGTACACCTACGGGTGGCAGCAACCAGGAATATTGGGCAATGGACGAAAGTCTGACCCAGCGACGCCGCGTGGAGGAAGAAGGCCTTCGGGTTGTAAACTCCTTTTGACCCGCCATTCACGGCGGGTAGAATAAGCCTCTACTAACTACGTGCCAGAAGTCTCGGTAATACGTAGGAGGCAAGCGTTATCCGGATTCATTGGGCGTAAAGTGTGCGTAGGCGCCCCGATCAGTCATGCTTTAAATACTAAGGCTTAACCTTAGAATCTGGCACGATACTATCGGGGTTGAGGATTGTCAGGGATGCTGGAACAGTTAGTGTAGCAGTGAAATGCGTTGATATTAACTGGAACACCAAAGGCGAAGGCAGGCATCTGGGATCTTCCTGACGCTGAGGCACGAAAGCTAGGGTAGCGAAACAGATTAGAGACCTGTGTAGTCCTAGCCGTAAACGATGTCCGCTAGCTGTCACTCTCAAAGCATAGAATGCTTTGAGAAATTCGAAGCATGAATATCGAAATTCGAAATAAAAATTTAAATGTTCAAAATTCAAATGAATAAACATTTTTCGGATTTCGAATTTAGAATTTCGGATTTTCTCAAAAAATATTCTATTTTTTGAGAGTGGCGGTGTAAGCTAACGCGTTAAGCGGACCGCCTGGGGAGTACGGCCGCAAGGCTAAAACTCAAAGGAATTGACGGGGACCCGCACAACCAGTGGAGCGTGTGGTTTAATTCGAGACAAAACGAAAAACCTCACCAGGACTTGACATGATACCGTTTACTCTCCTAGAAATAGGAGAGGATCCCCTCAAGAACAAAAGTAAACGGAAGTTAAAAATTAAAAGTTTAATTAGTTAGTTGGTTAGTTCGTTATTAGTTCATGGTAAATTACTGTGAACTGAACTTTGAACTTTGAATTACCCGAAAAAACTTCTGTTTTTGAGGGGGATGGTATCACAGGTGCTGCATGGCTGTCGTCAGCTCGTGCCGTGAGGTGTTCCCTTAAGTGGGGAAACGAGCGCAACCCCTATCTAATGTTAAATTATTCATTGGAGACTGCCCGAGCTTAGCTCGGGAGGAAGGAGGGGAAGACGTCAAGTCAGCACGGCCCTTATGTCCTGGGCTACACACACACTACAATGGCGAAAAACAATGAGTCGCAAGCGCGCAAGTGCAAGCTAATCTCTGAAATTTCGCCTCAGTTCAGATTGGGGTCTGAAACCCGACCTCATGAAGTCGGAATTGGTAGTAATCGCGGATCAGCATGCCGCGGTGAATACGTTCTCGGGTCTTGTACACAGAATAAATGCGCGCCTAGCAGCTTACTAAGCAAAATGGTTTAAATCCATTCTTGTAGCTAAAAAGATTTGGCAGGGACAATACTGGTGACAGATGTCCTGGAGGGCCTGAAGCAAAAGGCAGCCTAACAAAAAAGCAGATGATCGACCTCCTCGGTGTGTTTGAGGGAAGATTAACTAAAAATCTGGTTAGGATGTCTGGAACTGTTTAGTAAGTGACCTAGGGAGATCTTTTAAGGATTGAAAGTTATTGCCTTAAAAGAAGTCAGCTGTTTCATAGTAGTTATTGACAACAGTAATAATAGTTTAATTCTATAATAAAATTATTACCGCTGCGGTAATGAAGGAAACAACCTAATGATAGATGCTAACTATATTGTCGGCTTAACAGATGGAGAGGGATGTTTTTACGTTAATTTGACTGAAAGGGACAAAACAAAGAATCCTAAAGCACATATTAGAGCGAAATCACACTTTTATATTAAGCTTCGCGAAGACGACCTTCCAGTTTTGGAGAAGGTGAGAGATTATTTAGGATTTGGTTTTATTTACTTTCAGAAAGAAAAAAGAAGTAATCATTCAGCTTGTTATCGGTTTGAGGTCAACTCAAATAGCGATAAGTTGAGGTTGATTGATTTTTTTAACAAACACACTCTTCATAGTCCGAAAAAAGGACGTGACTTTGAAATTTTTTCTCAGGTCACAAAAATGATTATCAACCGTGATCATTTTCATGCGAAAGGCTTGTTAAAGATACGACAATTAAAAGCATCAATGCATCATTAGGGCTCGCCCGGTGCGGGAAATCCGCTCACCGGGTGGGAACGAGAAGAAACTTTTATCTATCTCGATCCGCCCGTCAAGGCAGCAAAGTCGGGAGTGGTCGAAGTCCCGCTCAGCGGGACGAGGCCAAGTTCGGCGATGAAGCTTAAGTCGTCCACCTATGTGAGCGACCTCTGATGGTGACATCAGAGAAAAATCCGACTGAAATCGGTGAAGTCCAACTATTTGATATACTCAAATAAAGGAGAATACCGAGGGAAGTTGCGATGCTTAAGCAATATATACAAACAGCAATTGGTTAAAAGATTACAAAAGAGATTTAGATTTACCTAGTATCCAGAGAGAGGTTCTCATAGGGACAATTTTAGGAGATGGTTCTTTTAAAATTTCTCGTTCAGGTAAAGCAGCACAATTACAAATCTGTCACTCATTTTCTTCAAGAGATTATGTCTTTTGGAAACAGCAGATCTTTGAGAATTGGGTTTTCGCTAAACCGAGATACCATCGAATCAATAACTCTCTGATTTTTAGAACAATTTCTCACCCTTTAATCTTTGATTACATGAAAGCCTTTTACAAAGGTAAGACAAAAATCATTCCGCGAAATATCAATGATATTTTAAAGAGTAATTTAAGCCTAGCTGTTTGGTTTATGGATGATGGTAATGGTTATCTTAAAAACAATGCATATAGATTAAGTACTTATGCATTCGGTCTAGATGGTAATTTATTACTTCAGGAATGTTTAAGCAGTAATTTTGGTCTCAAAATAAATTTGATAAGGGATAGTAAAGGTTTTCAACTCTACATCCCTATTGGAAATGGAAGTGCTTCTAAGTTTAGAAGCTTGATTGATCCATATATTCTTCCAACCATGAGATACAAGATTGAAAATCGTAGCCCCGTAGAGACTCATATAGAAGGTACCAGATAATCTGGAAACAAACTTCTATTAAACGTCGGCTCCCGAGTGCGTCTCGGGATGAAGATATAGTCCATGCCATCAGTAATGACTGGAGCAACATGAACAAGGTATCCTTAGCCGAAGCTGAGGATGGATCACCTCCTTTCTAAAAGAACTTAAAATGCAAAACTCAAAACTTGAGACATTTTGTTTTCAATTTTCAGTTTTCAGTTCATAGACTGGGGAAGACACCTAAGCCTCTCGCTTTGCGAGAGAATTTCCAATTTCAAATTTCCAATTTCCAATCGGAATGAGGATTGAGAATGGAAATAGTGCGAAAAAGTGTATAAAAGCCAACAGGTTGTAAGACAGTACCTGGTTTAGTTCGTTATACTGAGAACCAAACAAAATCTGTTATTAGTTTTTCCTAGTCAGCTTAGCTGACTAATTGGAGAGCTAAGCTTTCCTACCACTTTTTGGTTGTTAAGAAAGAAAAAAACCCTCGATTTTGGGGAATTTTGTTTTTATCGGTAAGCTCCTTATAGAGTTTTTCAAGCTGTATTGCATTTTTTGTAATAGAGAAATCACTGGCAATACTCTCACTTTTTATTCCATACTGCTTTCTTAGATTTTGGTTTGTCAGAAGTCTTTGTAATGCATCGGCAATGGCTTGAGTATCTTTTGGGACCAAATATCCATTTTTCTCATGTCTGACAATATCAACGACTGCTTTGTCGTATACAGAAACAACAGGTTTTCCTGAGGCTGCAGCTTCAATTAAAACAGTGGGAAGCGTATCGGTGTCTGATGTAAACAAAGCAACATCAGCGCTTTTATTTAAGCTTGCAATCATCGATTGATCCACAAATCCGGTTATAATCACATTGTTTTTTAGGTTATACTTATTCAGAAGCGATTCTATTTTTTCCCGTTCGCTGCCATCACCAACCATAATAAATAACACTTCTGGAATTTGTTTTTTTAATTTGTAAATTGCCCGAATTGCCAAATCTGCATTTTTTCCTTTGTCAATTCGTCCTGTCATAATAATGGTAGGCCGTTTCGTTTTGGTTGCACTGGTGAGTTTTGAAAGATCCATAGTTTTTGCTTTTTTAAAAGTTTTGATATCAATACCATTGTAGATAAGGTGAACTGGTGTTTTGACTTTTGCTTCCAAAAGCGCGTCGATTGCTTTGGAAGATGGAGCGATAATGGAATCGTATTGATTAAAATAATTTCTTGCAGCCCAATCGGAAATTCTGTATTTTATCTTTTTTTCTCCCCACGGCACCATCCAGTCTATATAGTGTCTCCAAAGCGTATGAAGAGTTACAACAGTTGGGATATTCTTTTTTTGGGCGATTCGAATACCCATAAATCCGGTTAATAAAAGATGACTATGCACAATATCAATAGGAGTTTTTAAAAGTTTATTTTCTATTCTTGGGTCGAACGGAAGCGTAAAGAGGTCTCCTTTTTTTAAAGGAAAGGGAATTGCGGTTGGCAGGCGAAATACATTGGGTTCTTTTTCAATTTTTTTTCGTGTTGGAGGCGCAACAATATAAATTGTATGTCCTCTTTTTTTTAATTCTTGTTTTATACTTACAATGTGTCTGACAATTCCATTTACTGTTGGCGTGTAGTGGTCTGTGACAAAAAGTATGTTCACGACTTTTTATTGTACAATATTTTAGCTTGGTAATCCAACTGTAATTTGGTATACTTATCTAGTTTGTGGTTCATAGTTTATAGAGTGACGCAGTGGTGAAGCGGTTCAACACGCCTGTCTGCAGAACAGGTATCTCAGGGGTTCGAATCCCCTCTGCGTCTCAACCGTTCTGTCATCTGAACTCCGATTGAATCGGGGTTAAAGAATCATGAGAAATCCTGAAAGTGAAAAAGCTGAAGGACGAAGTAAAGACGAGACCGCGTCAAACGCGGCTGAAGCAGGGTTTTCGGAAAAAGAACTTGATTTGGATATTGAAGTCAGAGCCGGCGAGTGGCAAAATCTTCGAAAATTCCATGCTTTCAAACAGCGTTCAAGACAAGGAAAAATAATAGCGACGTATCAGGCGGTTTCAAATAGGCTTAATCAATTGGTAGTGTTATATTATAAGTTTGTCAGCATTGAGCCAAAAAAAGCAGCAAAAATGCTTGAGGAACTGCGAAAACTTCGCTATATGCAGGAAGTTTTGCTTAATTGTCTTGTCTGGGAACCGCAGGGAAAATTAGATAGGGATTTTGTACCAAAAGACGTATGGGGCATCATCGAATAGTAAATAGTAAATTGGAAATTTAAAATTGACCCAAAAATGATAAGATATATTTTCAATTTAATATTTAACATTTTACTGGGTCGGTAGTTCACCGGTAGAACGCTTCACTGATAATGAAGAAGTAGATGGTCCGATTCCATCCCGACCCACTTTTTATGTCGCAAACAGGAGAAACATTTTTTACAATAGTTGGGTGCATGGACGGAAGAGTTCAAGAGCCAGTTGCAAAGTTTGGCCGGGAAAAGTTCCAAACTATATTCCCTGATACTATTACCGAAGCAGGACTTGTTGGTATACTCTCCAAAGAAACAATTGATAAAGCATTTTTGAGTTTGCTGCGATTTAAAATTGCAGATGTATCTCTGGGTAAGCATAGTTCAAAAGGGGTAATTGTATTTGGACACGAAGACTGCGCTGGTAATCCGGTTGATGAAAAAACCCATAAACAAAATGTTTTAAAATCCACGGAAGTAATTCGTTTACTTACCCATAATTCTGTTCCCGTTATTCCAGTTTTTGTCAAGCGAGATGGTTCGGGCAACTGGATAGTTGAAGAACTTTTTAAATAATTTATTTACTGAATTTCTTTACAAGTAGAGCTTCAACTAATGCTAAAACTCCAATTGTGAAAAAAAGTCCATGCTACTAGTTCCATAATCATCTCCTTATTGTCAATGTAACTACCATAAAATTACCCAAATCCATTAATTTCTCAGATAACTGTAAACGGAATTGGGAAGAAATCTTCCATTTTGCCACATGTCCAGACCAACAGTTTTATAAAAAAGATGCAATAATTTGTCATAATCGCTATAATTACTGCATGAAAGTTACAGGAATAAAAACACATAGAATTACTGTTCAGGATAATCTATTTGCAATTCTTGATCAGTATCTTCCTAAATTAGAGGAAAAATCAGTTGTGTGTATTACATCAAAGATAGTTTCGATTTGTGAGAAAAGGATAATTCCCACTTACTGTCATTGCGAGGAGGAAGCAAAGCGACCGACGAAGCAATCTGCTAGCAAAGAGATTCCTTCCTCTCGACGAGCTCGAGGTCGGAATGACAACTGTGAGATAGATCATAAAGACGATTTGATTAAACAAGAAGCGCAGTTTTATTTACCCCGAAGTTTGAATAAATATAACGTCAGTTTAACCATTACCAAAAATGTTTTGGCAGCGTCTGCCGGCATAGATGAGTCAAACGGCAACGGCTATTATATTCTCTGGCCAAAAGATGTGCAAAAAAGCGCTAACATGATTCGTTCATTCTTGCAAAAAAAGTTGGGCCTAAGTCATATCGGAGTCGTAATTACAGACAGCAAAACTACGCCTCTTCGATGGGGAGTGACCGGGTTTTCTTTGGCTCACAGCGGATTTGCAGCGGTAAATACCTATATCGGGAAAAAAGATTTGTTCGGACGCGCGTTTGAATATGAAAAAGTACACATTGCAGACAGTATGTCTGCTTCTGCTGTCTCTGTAATGGGTGAAGGAGCAGAGCAAACACCTTTGGCAATTATCGAAGAAGTGCCGTTTGTAACTTTCCAAAACAGAAATCCATTACAAAAAGAATTAGATGAAATTAAAATTGCAAAAGAAGACGACATCTACGCTCCGCTTTTAGTTAACGTGAATTGGAAAAGAGGTAAAGGCTAATGTCACTGCGAGCGATAGCGAAGCAGTCTTATAAGATTGCTTCGGAACTAAAGTTCCTCTCAATGACAAAAAGCTTCAGTTGAGACTTCGGAAGAGTAATTTTATTTACACGAAGCAATATATCCTTTTAATGGTTCGAGGGGAAAATTTACACTTGTCGTCGAAGGCGGATCATTCGACGGGTTGTAATACTCTATATTTTGCTCATTACTATATCTTCCAATTCTGCCGCAGTGCAGGTTTCGTGAAGTTACCTGTTGGTTTAAAGCGTTTAAAAAACTTTCTGCGGTGGAAAATCCTTGGGGAATTGCAAGGTAGTTTACATTACTTGCTGTTATTCTTTCCGCGACTTGGGTAAGCGTAGTTTGGGATGTGCCGTTTATAACCACTGTGGCAGGTTCGGTGCACTGCAGCGTAAATGCTTTTCCTCCCGAAAGTTCGGTAAGAGAATTAAGCACTGCTTTTGCCGGATCTGAAAAGTATGCTCTGGCTTGTCCGATTTGTGCGTTAAATCCAATTACGGAATAACATTTTCCTTGTGTTTGGTTTAAAAGTTCCTGCGGGGTAATGCTGGTTTCTACAGGTATTCCAATAAAGTTATTTGTGCTTGCAGAAAGAGAAATAGAAATAGAATTTGGATTGGTAGTAGGTACTGTGGTTGCGGACGGCTCAGGTGACGTTGGAATAAGAGTGGGTGGCGGATTGGTAGGTTGGGGAGAAGGAGAGGGATTTACAAAGGAAAGAGGTTGAATTTGCAGAGAAAGAGTTTTATCCAAGCAAGGCGGAGAGCTGCACGCTTTCGTGACAATTACCGATGGAATAGTAAGGGAGCCTTCGGAAGAAACACTCAGCGTAAGAGTTGCGATGTGTAATCTGCCTGTGATAACAGTTTCTCTGTTTGCGTTAAACTTAGCAAGCCGGACAGATTTATGATCAGGACTGACGGTGTTAAATAGAGAAGTATTAAATTTACCCGCGTCGGATCCTTCTGTCGCGTTATCGATAACCGCGCCGTTTTCGGCAGCAATAGTCACGTCAAATCCGGTTGTATTGTTAGAAAGCGTGTTAAGATATACAAAAATACTTTGTGGAGTAGGTGACGAGGAAAGAGACGAGACAGAAACCGGGTTGTTTTGGGCAAAATAGATACTTGGTTGGTCTTCAAGGTTTGCCCGCTGTCGGAGTTCTTGTCTCTTTTGCGAAACAAAAACAGCAATGACGACGCCTGTAATCAGAGCTAAAAATAGTATGCCGGCTAATAATTTTTTTCTGGCTTGTATCATATTCATTGACATCGCATGTTTACCGGTGTATCAAACCATTCATTTAAATCAAGTATATCTATTTTTCCGTCATTATTTGCATCGGGAAAGGTCCCTTGCTGTATGGTTCCGGTTTGTATTGCTGAAAGTATTATTGACAAATCGGAATTTCCCACGCATCCGTCTCTGTCGGCATCTGACGCAATTGGAGGCGTTGAGGTTGCAGTGGGTTGGGAAGTAGCAGTGGGTTGGATTGTAGGAGCAGAAGTGCTTGTGGGAAGAAGCGGCGCAAAAGTTGGAGTTGGGGCGTTGGTTGGAGGAATTGGAGTATTTGTCGGTGGAACAGGAGTATTCGTTGGTACTGGGGTATCTGTAGGAGGAATCGGTGTAATAGAAGGTCCTTGAAAAGGACAGGTGGCCTGTGGGCCTTGGGTAAAGCTGCTTTGCTGACTATTTTGTTTGGTTGCCATATCCCAGGTAATTTGGCTGCCTTGAGAATACGCCAATGTAAATTCTGAATTTGTTTTGGTATGAGTTGCGTCGAAAGAATTTATGTGCATATCACTATTTACAGTACCCGATTGAAGAATTCTTCTGAGTCTAAATCCGGTTGCTGAGTCAGGAAGGTTATAGCTTACTCGTGCCGTATATCCGGCTCCATTGTCAGTACAACTAATAACGGAAAGATTTTGGGGTGCTCCAATTGATAGATTAATTGGAATTGTTGGACTTACTTGGATTCCAACAAAATAAGAAGTTGTTTGTTCTTCGTGATCCAAAGGAAGATCATTATTCATTGAAAGAATTGATCCTCTTGCTGTTATGAGCGAAGAGCCATCTGTGGTTGCAGTTGTACGAAGTGTCACCAAGGGAAGATAAAAATTGCCATTTATTTCCTGTGGTTTGACACTGTTTTCGATTGGATCTGAGTTAATTTTTTTAATTCGTACCGAATGATCGTCGTATGTTTTTACAAGAGTTACGTCAAATTGCGCCGACTGGGTGCTTTCTTCTATATAGTCAATTTTTAAGTTATTGCCGACTGATATATTGAGATCATATCCATTTATCTGTATTGGTTGGGGAAGTTTAAGAAATACGTTAAGCGTTTTTTGTTGGTTAGGATTTAAAGAAAGGGTAGGAGTAAAATCAACAGAATTTTCATCTGTAATATATAAAGATGCAGACGCAGACTGGGAAGCGCGTTGCCGAATATCTTGTTGTTTTTGAGAAATAAATACAGCAAGCCCGCTGCCAATTAAAAGAAGACCCACGATTACAAACAGAAGTGTTTTTTTGATGCCAAAACGATTTACAAGAGTTTGAATGTTTTGCATATTATTGTCTGCAGCGATATCTCGTGTTTGTATACATAGCCCGCGCCAGTGAATTATAGTCGTATAAATCTACTCTATTATTTTGCGTAACGTCTAAAATTACATCAGGAGTTATTGAAGGATTTACTTCTTTTTCTTTGAGAAAATTAATAATTGGAATAAGGTCTTTTTTATCAAGACAGTTATTCCTATCTAAGTCAAATCGATAAACTTCAAAGGGAAGTTGCGGTTGCGGAGTGGGTGAGGGAGTTGGGGTAAGAGTTGGCAGCACTGGTGCTTGTTGTGTATCTTGGCAAAATATTTTATATCCGTCTCCTTGTGTAATTTGGAAATTATCCTGGTTGCCTCCTTTTATATAAGGAGTAGGAGGATACCACGACCGCTCGGCAATCTCCGAAGTGATACGGATTTGGTTTGTTTGAATTTGCGTGCAATTGAATCCGCTTTGGTTAGAAAGATCTGTTAAAAATTGTTCGGCTGAATAGGAATCATCTTGAGAAACAATAGGAGAGGAAATATATTGCCAGCCGGATGTGAGAACAAGTTTTATGTCGTCAATGGTTATTTTTCTTCCGTTATAATAAAGCGAAACAACTTCTTCTCCCGGCTCAAAAACGTCGTCGCATATAACCGCGTATCCTCTTGCCGGGATAAGCGGGGTTGTAGTATTTAATACTGTGCTTGGAGAAGTGATACTGGAAGCATTTGAAAGTGATTTGATTTGAAAGCAAGAACCATTGGTTTTTGATAAAAAATCACCTACTGTTATTTGCTGGGCAGGAAATATGGGAATGCCGATTAAATTGGGAACTGATTTTGTAATCATAAACCATTGTTCCAGTGTACTTGACGTCACATTTGGAGACTCAACAAGCGTATCTCCCCAGCAGGAAAATCGAGGACCATCGACAAATTCGCTTACTCCGTTCGGATACTTTACCGCCATGGACCAATCGTATGTTGCATCTCCTGTTAGTTTTGAAAGGGTTGACGATGTTTTCGTATTGAGCTTGTCGAAGAAATTTATTGTATGTTCGGTAGAAGAACCTGTATTTGTGCCCCTGCTTTTTATAACATAACCCGTTGCGTTTGGGGGAAGAGTAAATGTTACGCCTAGGGAGTAATCATAGCATCTGCTGGCATGGAGATTGTAAGGTGGAGAGAGTGTCGTATTTTGACTTGCGGGACATTGGACTTGAGTATTTGACTGCTGTGTTATTTCTCGTCCGTTTGCATCCAAAGCAACTACGGCAAGAGAATAACTATGTCCGGGGGCGCTAACTTGAGAATAATACGTTGCCGCGACTGTTGCTAAGGACGGTTGCAGGGAGTTTGCGGCGTCGGTTATGGCAACTTTGTAGGTAAGCGCATTTGGAAAAGAATACCATTGTAAAATAATTCCTCCGTTTACACAGCTGCCTGTAAGAATTTGTACAGAGGAAGTAGTTTGGGCGTAAGCCCGAAGAAACGATGCGGACATAAGCCCAGTAATTAAAATACATATTAGAAGTTTAAACGTAGTATTCATATCAGTCGCCGCGAATAGAGCTTCGGCTTCTCAAAAATATATTTAAATCAATCGGGCCGACAATTCCGTCATCATCTAAATCAGTTGCCGCTGAGGTTTGTCCCGGGCAGGAAGACGATCCTGCTCTATTGCCGTAACAGGAAATAATCGTATTATAGTCTTGCGCGTCAACCGCATTGGCACTATCTCCTTGAATATTTACATTTCCGACAACTAAATTGCTTACCGTTACGTTTACATTTCCAGGTCCGCTGACGGTTTGGAATCCCGGAATGAGTTTTCTTATATGTTGGGGCAGAGCGATAATAAGATAGTATTGTCCGGCTTCTAAATTACCCGCGTTAATATATCCTTTAAAATTTTGCGAAGAAGGGTTGTAGTCGATGGTGCCTTGTATATCTTGTCCTTGCTGCTGGTTGTTTGAGTTAAATATTTGGATAGCAATATCTCGTGAGCAATGTTTTGGGCCAGTATTACCCTGCGTGCCAATACTGGGGAGATTAACAGTAAATGTAAATTGAACCGTATTTGCGGCAGGAGTTGGAGCAGTTGGAAGAGGACAGGAGGTTACTATAGTTGGCGCGGCTGTGGGATGAATTGTTGGAATAGATGTGGTTGTAGGACTTGTCTCTGTCGGACTTGGATTTCCGGTTGTGGATGGTATAGGAGTTATCGAAGGAGTGTCGGGGGTAACGGTATACGTTCCTCCGGAGTTATTGTTAGTTTGTAAAGTTATAGCTTGATTTGAGGCAGATATTGCTGTTACTGTTGCAGTCTGGAAAGCGACTGTGGAACTGCCTAAAGATTTACCTCTAAAAATGATAGAACCAATAAATATGTTTGATCCAGTATTTGGTGAAGTTCCAAGACTTGCTCCAATATAATTGAATGTTCCGGATTGATTTGCATTAGATACTGTTGTTTTTCTAACTTCAGAGAAAGTTGCCGTTGGTTGAAAATCGATATATTCAAGGATATCTTTATCAAAAGTCATAGTAAAATCAATACTTTGGATATTGTTTCCACCGGCTGAGAGCGTGATTCCTACGCTAATTGTTTGGTTTAACGGAACTGAGTTGTTCCCAGGAAGACTAAAAGAAACATCAGAGGCGCTTGCGCGTTGCCGAATATCTTGTTGTTTTTGCGCAATAAATACAGTAAGCGGGATGGCAATTGCAATTAATAAAAATCCAAGAATAAAAAAGAGTCGTTTATGAGGGTTATGTAAAAAATTATTCATAACACTTTGTCATTCAGAACACATTCGATGTCATGCTGAACTTGATTCAGCATCTAGACGCTCTCCCGAATTTCCGAAACAAGTTCGGAATGACAGGGATCATTATCACTATATCATATTCGTAAATATCGCAAATATCCAGTTTTCCATATAGTAAAATCGGTTAAAGTTACACTACCATCTCCGTCTATATCTCCATCAAGTCTACTTGGAGTAGGCGTTGCCTGAATTCCGGAGGTTGGTGTATTTGGAAGAGAGGTAAAAGATGCGAAGGCAAGGCCGGATTGTTTCATAACCAAAGAATCGGCAGTATAGAGTCCCCAGTTATTACTTCCGTTTCCGCCGGTCATGCTGTCTATCCACCCGTACCATATTACAACCGGTACGTTTATAGAAGACGCAAGAGTAAAACTTCGCCGTACATATTCTGCTTGAAAGACGCTATCATCAAGTCCAAGTCCAATTTCCGTAATCCAAATATCTAAAGGAGCACTCGCCGCCCGATACAAGATGATACTATCGCTTAGTTCTCCAAACGGAAGATGTTCTGCTCCCCAGCCGTCGGGTGTTTTGCCGTATGGATGAATACCAACCGCGTCTACCTGAGAAAGGGAGGCGGGATCGGCGTTTTTAACATTGGTAATATAGCCGGGTTGTCCGTCTGCTAACCCTCCCATAATAACTTTTATAGAGGCGTTCTGAGTTTTTATTATGTGGGCGGCATTTTTAATAAGATACGCATAGGCTGTCTCCGGAATACGGGGGCAATACACACCCGAAGAACAGTGGTCCTCTTCGTTCCAAATTTCAATCGCGGAAGTATTCGGATTGCTTTCGACAAATGTCCTAAGAGCGGGAAAATAGCTTGTATCAAAATAGCTTTTCCACGCATTAAAATCAGTGCTCTCAAGAGGTACGTCTCCTCCGGCTGATTCATGATTAAAAATAACAATGCTTTTTCTTCCGGAAGAGAATGAATGAATTGGTTTGTCTGGCCGATATACAAATCGGATCCAAGAAGGATTAAGTGCTGCAAATTGTGCGCTGCTTGGGATTTTTGTATCTTCATTAAGGTCAATCTGAATTCCAAATTCTGTAGTATTATTTCCGGTTGCTTTTTGTTTGAGGTTTTGTTGTTTTTGGGAGATAAAGACGGTTAGCGGGACGGTGAGGACGAGGACTAAAATAAGAAAAAAACGAGCTTCTCTTTTTTTGAAGAGTGTTTTAAATAAATTCATTGTCTCTACTGAGTATAGAGAGGATTGAGAATGGTTGTCAATTATTAGTCTTGTCTCATGCAAGATGAGCATGTAAGAAGCTAAGGTCTTGTAAAATCATGGGTTATGAATATTACTATGATTGATACAAACTTTAAATGACTTTAATGCTCATTATTCAATGAGAAAATACTTTATTTTGTAAGTTTTTTGAGGCGGTTGTCAAGCGTTAAGAGAGGGAAATTTTTTCCTTCGGCAAGAACAAGGTAAGATGCGTCGTAAATAGAAAGATCTTCTTTGAGAGAAAGTGATAGGGTATCTCTTATATCGATTTCTAAAAATTCAATCTCGATATCTAAAAATATCATTAAAATTTTTGTTACCTCTTCTTTTGTAATTCTTTTTGATTTTACTGCATATTTTAATCCATTTGCGACTTCAAAAGGGAGAATCGGAGATGAGACAAACTGAATTTTGTTATTTTTATATTCTTCAAAAATTTCTATAACATTTATAGATTGTTCATCTGGCAGGAGAAAATCTAAGGTAAAAGAAGCATCCAGTATTGCTTTCATGACTATTTTTTTAAAACATTCCAAATATGCTGCGTTCGTTCTTCTCTCATCTTTCTCACAAGTGTGATAACACTTTCTTTCTTTCTTGTTTTTTTGGAGTGTTTTCTTTGATACTCCTCTTTTAATTTCATAATAGAATCAACTGTTTTTCGTTTTTTATCAAGATCAGTTTTGATTGCATATTTTTCTTTTGCTGCTTTTCTTACTAAGTCTCCAACTGACGTATCATTCATTTTTGCAAGTTTGGAAAGATAATTCCAAAATTCCTGATCAAATAAAATATGAGTTCGTTTATTTAACATACACATACATATTAACATACACATGCACACGTGTCAAGGATAAACGGTTTAGCCTCTAACATATACTTTATTGTTTGAGCGCAGTCGAGAACGGAGATTCTGAAACAAGCCGCCGAAGGCGAGCCTCGCTTTCAGCGGGTTCAGAATGACAAAAATAGATAACAATTAAAGACTTAGGTATTTTAGAAAGCCGATTTTCCAGATTGTAAAGTCTAACAAATCGCTTTTGCCGTCGTGATTTAAGTCTGAATTTCCTGTTGGAGTTTGTCCTCCTAATTCATTCAAAAAGTCTATTTTCCAGGTTGTAAAATCTAACAAATCTATTCGTCCATCTCCGGAAATGTCTCCTTCGTCGCGTGTAGGAGTAGGCGTTGCAACAGGAGGAGTATTTGTAGGCTGTCCGGGCTCAGTTGTTGGAGTTGGAGAAGGAGCAGGTGTTGCACTGAGAGCAGCAGTCGGGCTCGGTTCGACAGAAGGAGTGGGAGTCGGGGTTGGAATAGGTGTACTGGTGGGAGGAATTGGTGTTGGAGTAGGGGGAGTGATGTCTTCTACTTCCACATCGTCCCAGTAAGTAGCAACGGTATAGGAAACGAGACGAATTTTTATCTGGGTAGCCAATGGAGTTGTTTGGAACGTACACGAAATTTTATGCCAAGTATTTATTTGTGTTTGAGTTGCTTCGCATTCGCTGATTACACCTCCTAAAATATTATCTCCTTGATCCATGAAAGCAAAACCATCTGTCTTTAGCCACGTGGAGAGTTCGTACTGTTTATTCGGCAGGACTGTAATGGTTTGATAAACCGATCTGCCGGCTGCATAAGAAAGGTTTCCTTTAAGGGACCAAGTTCCTGAATGAGCCTGTTCGGAAGTCCTCACGGGTTGTCCCGCACTGTCCCATCTGCTCCAATGCTCTGCAGGGTCCCCATTTCCAATTTCAAATCCGCAATTTCTTATTATGCCATCTGTACAAACAGAAGGCGTAGGGGTGTTAGTTGGTAGTGGAACTGGTGTTTCGGTGGGGACCGGGGTCGGGGTGGAAGGGGCCTGGACAATGTACGAGCCGTTTCCATTTCCGCCAAATGGAAGAGAAGTATTTTGCCCCAGGGCGGTAACCTGCATAGCGGAATCATTAAATACTACGGTGCCTGTTCCAACCGCTTTTGCCTTAAGGCGAAGAGTTCCAACTAAAACATTTTGCGAAATTTGATTTGGCGTAGTGTCGACCGCGACATATCGCAGCACTCCGGTTTGGAGATTATACGAATTAATAAGACCGCTTGTGTTAAATACAGTGCTTGGAGTAAACGAAACGAAATCAAAAATATCCTTATCTATAGTAAGATTTGCATCAATTCCTGTTATATTATTTCCTCCGGCTTGCAAAGTAACTGTTGTGTCAAATTCATTTCCAAGGGTTATAGGAGGAAGTTCTGGAAGCGTAAGAGCAACTCCGGCTTCTCCACCTGCTCGCTGTCTAATATCCTGTTGTCTTTGCAATTGCCAAAGAATAAAAGGCAGGGCAATAATCAAAACTACAATAATGAGAATGGTAAGGAGGCGTTTAGACAGCATCTTAATTTTTCTATGGATTAAACACGTTTCTCCACATGCTAAAGTCTATAAGGTCAACTTTTGCATCGGTATTAATATCTGACTGTCTATTAGATCCGGTTGAAGCACAAATGCCATTTCCTACAAATTCGCATCTCCAAATATTAAAATCCAGAATATTTACAGATCCATCATGGTTTATATCACCAGGAATCGGAGTAGGCGATGGGGGAATTGGCGTGTTGGTTGGGATGGGAGTAGGAGTTGCAGTTGGAATTGGGGTAGCTGTTGGTAATGGAGTAGGAGTTGCTGTGGGGACAGGCGTTGGGGTCGGGGTAGGAGTAGGCGTGTTGGTTGGAATGGGGGTATTTGTGGGTTGGGGAATAATCGTGTACGAACCGTTGGTGTTGTTATCAATAGGCAGAGATCCGATTGTACCTAGTGCGGTAATCTGGTTTGCGGTTTGAGAAAATACGACATTGGCTGTACCCGGAGCTTTTCCTCTTAGGCGGAGTATCCCAACCTGCACAGTCCCTGTAATCTGAGCCGAAGTGGTATCAACAGCTGCATAGCGAAATACTCCGGTTTGTACGTCATACGAACTGACAAGTCCGCTGTTATTAAACAAAGCACTCGGAGTAAAGCTGACAAAATCCACTACATCTTTATCAAGAGTTAATCGTGCGTCAACGCCTGTAATATTGTTTGCGCTTGCCGAAATTGTAAGCGGGACATCAAATACGGTTTTGACAATCTGAGGAGAAACAGTGCCAAGATTAAGCGATACGGAATTTCCGGTTGCGCGCTGCCTAACCTCTTGTTGCCTTTTTACAAGATACAAGGTCATTATCAAAGCGAGTATCAAAAGAGCAATAATGCCTATTGTTAATAGCTGCCTTGATGAGTAGCGCGAAAATATATCCATGCTTCTTAATTAATAATAGCCATTTATGGCACAAATGCAATACGCCAAATACTAAAGTCAATGATATCAATAACCCCGTCGTTGTTGATATCTGCATTTTTATTCGATGGCGGATTAGCACAAATGCCATTTCCCACAAATTCGCATCTCCAAATATTAAAATCCAGAATATTAATTGTTCCGTCTCTATTTATATCAGCCGGTATTGGAGTTGGCGTTGGTGGAATTGGCGTGTTGGTTGGGATGGGAGTAGGAACAGTATAGTCGGGATCAACCGCCCAATTGCGGCTGCTTAGATAATAACCGAATCCGTTGGGGGTAACCTGCCGTATGTTTGATCCGTCCGCGTTTATGGTAAAAAGAATCCAATAATAATTTGTTGTAGATCCGGATCCTGAAAAAACAATCTGAGCGCCATTGGGAGAAAAAGAAGGATAGTATGGCACAATGTCCGGAAAAGAAACAATAAGAGTTTTGACCTGGGTTGCAATGTTTATTTTATAAAAATCTTTATTCGTAACAAAAACAACAGAAGTGTTATCGGGGGAAAAGATAGGATCCCATTCTGTCACTGTTGGATTGTTTGAAATGTTTTGCCTGTTGGTTCCGTCGCTATTGGCAACAAAAATTTCATTTGTTCCGTTTACCGGATATATATAGACTAATTTTGTACCGTCGTTGGAAATATCTCCAAGTTTAAAATATCCCGAAAGCTTCGGTTCATCAATAAGGAGTGTTAGATTTGTTCCATCTTTATTCACTTTATAGATACGAAATCTCTGCTGACCGTTTTCACTAAAGTAAAGGCTGTTTCCGTCAGGAGAGAAGACGATATTGGTAGGATAAAACTGAGAAGGAAGGGAGAGTGTCTGCGGCGATTGTCCAAATCTGTCCGTAATCATAATTCTGGCAGGATAGAAAGCAGTCGTAATATAGGCAATGGTTGTTCCGTCTCGGGAGATAGTTATTGTAGCAGCAGCAGCATTGGTGATAATCTTTCTTATTTCTGTTGTATCAGGATTGATCATATATACATTACTTGTACTATTTTGATAGGAAGTTGCCGCGATTTTTCCATTTGCAGAAGGAGGACCGGGAGTCGGTGTGGGAATAATAGGTGTGGGTGTCGGGGTAGATGTAGGAAGAGGGGTGGCAGTTGGAATTGAAGTTGGGACCGGAGTACTGTTGATGTCGCATGCCGGAGTTTTATGTTGAACTCCCGTGCAGATGGCTCCGGCTTGTTGGGTACTGGGTTGTTGATCCAATTCTGTTGCTTCGGCTGCTTTTTTGACATTAATACACGTAGTAGACGTGGAGCCAAATAAATCATTACAGGATTGATTAATAGACGTATACATAGATTTAAAATTTGATGAAGGAGTAAGATAGGTAGTTAAGGCGCGGTACATGATTGCATGACTATTAATAACGCCTACTCCGGTTATGCTGCAGCCGTTAAAATTTCCTCCGGCTACCATTAGATAAAAGGTCTTATTTAAAACTCCGCTGTTATAATGGACACCGCCGGAATCTCCACTACCACAATAGTAGTAGGAAGAAAAAAGCCGATCCGGCTGCCAGTAAAGCGGGGGATTGGAAAAATCGCGAAGCGCTTCTCTTTCTTCGCTAATTCCTTCGCCAATGGTCCAATTTCCCTGATCTATTGCAAAGCCAAAAATATCAGACATGCTTTCATTTAATGCCCCCGATTGATTTGAATAGTTAAGATCTGCTGTATATTGAGTAACAGCATGAGTAAATTCGTGTCCGAGAATATCTTTTGTTGCCCATCCAGGGCCAAACCATAGTCCTCCCGTTCCATCCCAGTACGCATTTTGCTCATCTAAATGACCAAACCCATTAATTGTTGCACCCGCATTATTATAACTATCTCTACCATAGGTATTTTTGTAAAAATTGTAAATAAGACCAGAGTTGTCGTATATTTGGTTGCTATCATAATCTAAACTTGGAGACGATCCTTCTTCCCTTCGAATAAGACACGAATATTCATCATAGGGGTCACTGCAGCTTCTAAGATCTCGTACAACCCTATATAATGCCTCCAGAATAAGTGATTGGGAAAAGACGGAATTACCGGTTGACAGATCAATAAAATATTGCTTTTTGAATGGTTTTTGTGAGCTGTTTTTTAATCCAACAGTTACGGCAAGAGTAAGATAGTTTTTCTGATCATTAGTAAGGCCAAGGAGAGCTTTGTTTAAAATATACTTTTTTGTTTCGAGCACTTCAAATGTTCCCTCCTGAATTTCTTTTTGCGCTTCTTTAAGGGCTGATTCTTTCGCTTTGTCTTCCGAAACAGACTCGTTTTGCAGCCTTGTATTTCTAATCAAGTCGCCGTCAATTCCATAAATTTCATTATCATTTTTTACATGGATTGCCAGAACTCCGCCAAATACCGGAATATCTTCAACTGTCTGATTATAGTAATAATGATCCATGTTAAGACGAAATCCTCGGGATTTTAAGTAGGGATCTTTTTCATCATCCTTGCTCCTGACAAGATCGGCATTCTCGAGAAGTTTATCCGGCAGTAATTGAACAGGAGCAGGCTGAGGATTAAAAAATTGAGTAAAAAAACCTTTGGGTTTTTGTTCTTCGGCGTATTTCGGATTCTCAACTATTAATTCTTGGGCTGCAGCGTCATTTTTACCATCTGTTTTATAGAGAAATCCTTCTTTCTTATATAAAGAAATGTGTTCTACGTCACCTTTTTCTACCTGTGATTCACTTGAGACTCCTTGGGGTTGTATTACGTTTTCCTCGGCTGCTTTCGACCTGGTTGAAGTAGTATAGGTACTTACATAGTATCCAAGAAAAACAGCAGAAAGAGATGAGAGAAATATAATCAATACAATTTTTTTGTTTCGTACTGCTTTTAGTTTCATGGATATGTTTGCTTGTATTCAATAACAAAAGCACGTATTGCAAGTACAAAAAATAGTATCACCTCTTAATTTAATATGAAAGTATGACTGATGTCAATGATTCGGAAAGCTCAGATAAATCGGAAATTCAGATGATCGGGAAAAGGCAGGTATCCATTAAACTAGACACATATTCTCATTAAACGATAAGAAAATGGCAGAAAGTGAGGAGGTGAAAAGTTTATGGGTACATTCAAATTTATACCAAAAGAAGTTAAAGAACAAATCCTCAAACGGATAAAAGAAGAAGGAATCACTGTTTCTCAAGCAGCGTCTGACGCCGGCATATCTTCCAAAACCATCTATAACTGGATGAGGAGCAAAAACTTATCAGACGGATCAGTTTTAGAGATAAGCCGTTTAAAAAGAGAGAACCGCGAGCTGTCAGAAATTATTGGTAAATTAACACTTGATTTAACCAGATCAAAAAAAAATTAAAAGGATTCGTATGATTGTTACAGAGCAGAAAAGAGAAAACAAAACAGAATTGGCAAAAAAGCTAGGAGTTTGCCGGTCTTCCCTTTACTACAGGGCAAAAAGAGATGAACTTGATGAAGAAATGAAAAAACAAATACTGATAGTGCTTGGTTTGAATCCAAGCTACGGACATAAGAGGATTGCCCTTGAGTTTAAACTCAATAACAAAAGAATACGCCGATGTATGAAAAAATATGGAATAAAACCATACAGAAGAAGAGCAAAATCACCAAGGAAAAAAGATGATGAAGGAAAACCTAAATCTAAATGGAAAAATGAGATTATTGCCTTTTGCCCGGTTAAACAGAATATTGTTTGGGCTAGTGATTTTACCTACATTAAATTCCGGGGAGATTTTATCTATCTGGCAACAATAATTGATATCTATACCAGGGAGATTATCGGTTGGAATATTTCAACAGTCCATGATACGGCTTTAGTTTTGGGCGCAATAAAACATGCAATCGAAAGAACCGGAAAAATTCCTGTCTATCTGCATTCAGATCAAGGGTCAGAATATGACGCAAAAGCATATGGGGCTTATGTTTTGGGAAAAGGCATTATTATATCCATGAGCCATAAATCATCACCATGGGAGAATGCTTTTCAAGAATCATTTTATTCCCAATTTAAAGTTGACCTTGGATATGTTAGCAGATTCCAGACAGTGGAGGAATTAATTGAAGAAATCTATCAAACGATTTATTATTACAATAATGAGCGGATACACGGTAGCTTAAAAATGGCACCGGTTATGTTTAAGCAAAAGTACGAAAAT
>Ga0155808_111_pt1 | contig 10367 bp, 8 predicted proteins | sample RifCSPlowO2_01_FD_107462 | JGI IMG/M metagenome (GOLD analysis project Ga0155808, IMG submission 107462) | Candidatus Levybacteria bacterium RIFCSPLOWO2_01_FULL_37_20
GCAGTACTGGTGTAATGGTATGTGATCCTACAACTAAAGGATGTTACTCGGATTGCTCGTCCTGCCCCACTCCCACCACCCCCGTCCCGCCTACTTGTGCACCGTCATCGTGTACGTATACCGAAGCAGATGCTACTTGCCCAAATAGTGCTTATGGAAATGTAAGATTGGTGAATGGATATGGTAACCCATGTACTTATGATGCAGCCTGTTCAACAACAGAATGTTGTACCGACACCGCAACCGCTTATAATGCATGCGGATATGACCTTACCACCATTTGTGGTACATCGAGCACAAACACCAATACATACTATGTAGAACCTAACTCATGTGGAGCCCAATGTACTGATTTAGGAAATAACTGCGGACAGTGCGGAAATCCCGCTTGTCCAACCAATACCCCAACTCCTTCTCCCACCCCTGCCTGTTCGGCGTTAATGGGCACCTCGTGTTCGTCTGCTGCTAACATCTGCGGTGTCACCAACACCGGCTCATACAACTGCAGCGGCACATGTGTGGATGGAAGCGGTAATCCAGTTTCAGCACCGGCAGATCCCGGGACGTGCACAAAAACTTCCAGCCCAAATGCCTGCGGGCAAACAAACACTACTTCAGGTTATGCATGCCCTAGTGGATGTACAGCCTCTACTCCTTCGGCTCCGGCAAATCCTGCTCAATGCCAGGCGACATCCGGCTCTAATGTCTGCGGTCAAACCAACACAAATTATGGCTATGCTTGTCCAAGCGGATGCACCGCAACAACACCTTCTGTCCCTAACGATCCTCCGGCATGTATCCGAACTTCGGCGACAAATGCCTGCGGAGACACCAATTCCGCAAGCGGTTATGAATGCTCTGGAACCGGAACCTGCAGTGTAAGTGCTCCCCCAACTCCTTTGTGTATCAAAGGCAATGTGTGTGATGATAAATCAGTACCAACAAATGGTATAAAAGATGTTGGTGACCTCAATCGTGTTGGTGATACCCTAGATCTTAATAATAATGCAAAAATAACCATCACAGACACAAGTGGCAATTACGCGTTCCATTCTTTGTCAGGTGGAACATATACTGTCAGGCTTACGGTTGCTTCCGGTTTTTCATCAGCTTCTCAAAATCCAATCACCTTTACGAATATGACAACCGACCAAACGGCAAATTTCTGCATTGCAAAATACTACAACTGCAAAGGTACTATGTATAACGACGTTAATAATAACGGCGTCTATGATACCGGCACAGATACAATATTTACAAGCAGTCAAGTAGATGTAAGCGTACCAGGCCACTCCGCAAAATCAAGCACAACAGACGGAACCTATACAATTACCAATCTTGTCAATAGTTCTTACACTGCAAGCGTAACAACTCCAACCGGGTATAGAACCTACACGGCGGCTGGAAACGCGCCTAACTGCGCTGTAAACAACGCTGACGCGACAAATGTCAACTTTTTAATCCAGGGCTACACCATCCAAGGAAATGTATTTGAAGATAAAAACGTTCCTCCTAATGGCGCCAAAGACCCTTCTGATGCTAATTATCCAGGCGCAACAGTTACCCTCACGCTTCCGGGAGGATCAACACGAACAGCTACAACAGACGCAAGCGGCAACTATTACTTTTATGATCTTAAAACCGGCACCTATTCTGTTGCACTCACCGACCCCCCCGGCTATACAAGCCAGTATTCGGGGGCACTTTCAAACCCGCGGGCAATAGCCATCACCGGAGAAGCAGCAAGCGTTACGGCAAATTTTGGCATTACAAAATACTACACCATTTCCGGAAACATCTATAAAGATATGGACGCAGGCGGCAGGTTAAATCTTGCTCCCGGACCTGACACAGCGTATTCCGGACGCACTGTCGAACTCTACCCGGCAACCGGAGTAATGGACTCCTCAACTCTTATTGAGTCTCTCACAACAGACGCAAGCGGCGGATATGTTTTTGGCAATGCCGCGCCAAAAAAAGTAATTAATGGTATATACCGGGTAAAAGCAGTTATGCCAACCGGTTTAAAACAGGTCATTGATGTTACCGATCCGGCAAACCCGGTACTTAATACTTATATCCATACCGTAACTGTGTCAAATGCCAATGTCGCAGGAATTAATTTTCTCATGCAAGGATATAAACTTTCTACTCATGTGTATGAAGACAAAACAACTCCGTTTGCCAATTTCGCCCAGGAAGCAGGCGATCCGGATTATTCAGGCGCAAGTATTGACTTTCTAAACTCAGACGAAACACTCATTAAAAATCTTGCGTCTGATGCCTCCGGAAATGCTTTATTTGCCAATGACGGCACTAATCTTATTTTTGCCGCTACGTATCAAGTGAGAATTAATGCTGTTGCCGGCTATCGACTTCCCACTCCTTCAACAGTTTCCCGAACAGTTGGCCCTGACCAGACTATCATTTTTGCAATTCTTAAATACTACACGTTTACCGGTGCTCTATATAACGACGTTGACAACGGTAATGGTATAAATGCTTCGGATACACCATTTATTGATGGAAGCCAAACAATTAGTATTGTCCAAGACCGTCCAAGTCCGGATCCCACGCAAACCGGAAATTCTTCCATAGTAAATGGAACATACACAATTACCAATGTTGTCAATGGAAATTACACCACTACTCTTCCTGTTCCCTCCGGCTACAGAGATGTAATCCCTCCTCCTCCAACACCTCCTGCAACTTCACCTCCTGTTGGCCAGGCCGGCTCGCAAATTATTTCTGTTGCCAATGGCAATGTATCTACTGTTGATTTCCTAATCCAAGGATGGACAATAAATCTCCATGTTTACAAAGATTGGGGCCAAAATGGAGTAGAAGATTCCCAAGCCGGATATTTGAGCGATCCTGATTATTCTGGCGCAACAATTTCCCTTTCCGGCGGTTATTCAACCCGACCAAATACAACAACCAATGCGTCCGGGAATGCTTTATTTACCGATCTCAAAGGCTGCCTAAATCCAGCAAGTTGCTTGGATCCTCTGGAAAAATATACCCTAACCATTTCTGTTCCGCCTAATTATACAAATACTACTTTTGCTGCTGTTGCTAAATTTGTCGGGCCGGATACTTTAGTCATTTTTGGCATTACACCAACCTATACAATCACAAGTAGCGGTGTATACGTTGACTCAAATAAAAATTTAGTTAAAGAAGCTCTAGAAAGTTATTATAATAACTCAATCAGCGGAACAATTACTTCTACGAATGGCATTATTTCCAACCCAACAATCACCTATCCTGGCAATGGCCAATATTCTATTACAGGTCTTACAACCGGATCATACGCCATTACCCTAACATCTCTGCCTAGCGGGTACTTAGCCACTTATCCATCGCCAACTTCATATAATATTACCGTTGGTGGAACTTCCACCGGCTGTACCTATTCACCCAATCAAACTCCCGATAGCAGATACATACCAACCCCGGGAACTCCCAACGCAGCTTGTACCGGCGGCCCAAACCCGGAAGATAAACAATTCCAAAATCTTCATTTTGGCATTACCAATTCCTATGCTTGGTTTCAATGTCAAAATGGCGATTGCAGAAAAGACGCCGGCTATATAACAACAATTCCTAATACTGCTCCGGCTTCATCAAAGTATGCTTCAATTGTGCAAACTCCATTAAGTAACACTCCTGGTCTTGTCTTCTCCGGAAATTCTTCGTATGATTTTGGCGCAGGATCTGCTTCATCTTTTGGATGGAAAGTCGGAGGATCATCCGGCCAATATCCCGAAACGTTTTCTCCTTCTACTGTCAATGTTATCAGAACATCGTACTTGTCATACAACGGCTCTCTGACACAAACCGGACTCACACCCAAAGACCTTATTTCTCCCACCGACTATTGCAACGGCGGCGGCTTGTCAAATTGCAAACTCAGTTCTACTCTTCCCAACGGCATTTATAAAGTCAGCGGAAATCTTACCATTAATACCGGATACGCCTTCCCGGCAAATAGTAATTTTGTTTTTCTGGTATCCGGTGATCTTCGGATTCGGTGGGACGGGGTTTCGGTTAGCCGCAGCTTACTTGTGCCAAATTCTTCAACAGCTACATTTTCAGTTGGAGGCAATATAACCATCGACAACAACATTGGACAACTAAGTTCTTCAACAGCGTGTGTTCCGTCAAGTGTTTTTGGTATAAATTCAACCGGTTGTGACATCGAAGGCTTTTTTAGCGCTGATAAAAGTTTCACTATCGAATCATTAGGGTCACAAGGCAGCAACTGCTGGACAAATAATAAAGATAGGAGACTTAATATTGCAGGCGCTGTTGTGGTAAACGCGAGTCTAACCGGCAGTGGTCAGTTTGTAAATAATCGGGACATGTGCGATGATAACCTTTTATATCCTGCCTACACGTTTACCGAGCGGCCGGATTTTTACTTAAACGCGCCTGACTTTATTAAAAAACCCTCAAATTTGTGGCAAGAAATAGCTCCGTAGGAGCAACTGTCACTTCGAGGGTTCGCGGACAGAACCCGAAGCAGTCTCATGAGATTGCTTCGTTCTGTAATACAGAACTCGCAATGACAAGATCGTGTTAGAAGTGTACACAGTTACTTGCATTTTGAATTCTTGACAAAAAATTTATTTTTTGTCAAAATAAGGTTGTTCTTTGATATTCGAGACAAGCTGTTAGATTTTTCCTTAACATTTTTCTTTGAAGTGAGGTACCACGTTCGGTTTGCAAAAACGTGGAACGAGGCACATAATCTTGCTCCGTGGAGTAAGATTGAGCTTCCCTATTAATTTGCTTTGGGGAAACAAACAGCCAATTTTCGATATCAAAGACAGAATTTATTTTTCATTGTCATTGAGAGGTCGCCAATGGACGGGTGAAGCAATCTCTTTCTCGTCATTCTGAACTTGATTCAGAATCTCTTTTTCCTATCTCTTCTTGCTCTCATACCTCCTGTTTGATAAAATGAATTAACCAATCGGTCAAGCCGAGATAGCTCAACGGTAGAGCAATTGTTTTGTAAACAATAGGTCCCGAGTTCGAATCTCGGTCTCGGCTCAAGGAATTACATTGACGCATGGTATATAACCATGTATAATCAATTTTTGAATTCCAAAAGAAAAGGCAGTTTAGCGATTGGAGCAGCTGTGTCTTACTTTTTATCTAAAGGACAATCTATACTTGTCCCAATTTCTGATTGCGAAAAGTATGATTTAGCAGTAGATCAAAAAGGAATAATTAAACGAGTACAATGTAAATACTCTGATGATAAAGAAAAAAGCGGAGCATATATAGTAGACTTGAGAACTTTTGGAGGATACAGAGAAAAAACACATCATACAAGATATAAAAAAAACGACTTTGACTATCTTTATATATACTGCAGTAACGGTGATAAATTTCTAATACCGGCAGAAAAAGTCTTAAGCAAGTCTCATATCTCTTTAGGAATAAAAAGTTGGAATGAATTTAAATGCTAGGTTCGCGTAGCGGCAATCGCCTCTGGCTGTAGACCAGATGCCCATAAGGGCTGCGGAGGTTCGAGTCCTCCACCTAGCACCGCGCGCCGACATAGTTTAGTGGTAAAACGATTCATTGGTAATGAATTGAGTGTGGGTTCGATTCCCACTGTCGGCTCCAATCCCCAAGTTGGCGGGGCGGTGCGAAGCACCGCCCATGGGTTTAGGGCTTCTGAACAAACTATTTTGTCGGTGAGAAAAAGGGGTTTAAGGGGAAAAGGAATTGCCGACTGCTGCTTTCACTCACCTCATTAATTTTGTTAAATTCCTTTCGAGCTGGAAAAAATTCGCAAGTTTTATTTTCCTTCTCTTATAACCTAATCTGATACTTTTGAATAAATTTTATTTACTGGTGGGCCTGTAGACTGGACGGCCATACACCAGGACATTTCGGTGTTGTTCTATAACTTGCTCATCTATCGCAATCCCTGTTGACCTAACTACTTCAGCGACAATTGAACTAGCTGGTGCTCCATTTGTATATGAATCAAGCACCAGGCGATCAAGAGGAGTTAGGTGGTTACCTTGGGCAATTTGTTGTTTGTAAAATCGGGAAAGTGTTTCCATTTCATAAGGAGTCCAGCTACCAATTGTTCTCCTCCCATCAGAAACAGCATAAATGTTTCTATAAAAATCTTCCACTGTTATATGATCCCAAACTTGATCTAATCTGTTTACACCTGGTGAATGCATGCTCGGTGGGAGTCTATGATTAGAATCAATAAAGCGCTCTGTTGCTTCAGAAAATTGTCTAAATAAATCAGAATTTGGAGAATCAACTTGAGTGAGTGCCATATCTGCTCTCATTCCTCTGATACAGCGCCTTAAGACTTGTGGATCTTGTCCTAGAGCTTTTGCTACATCTTCCACATAATGATCTGATTTTAATACATGAGCTCTTTGTGGAGCTGTATTAAATCTTCTTTCTTGAAGTCCGACCTGAGTAATTTGTTCATAAAAAGTATTTTTTAAACCAGCGTTATCTTTTTCTAAAATCCTTGATGTATCTAATCTCCAATCAGTTCTTTCTCCTGATATCATGCCAGCTTTTAGTCTTGAGATAGAAGTGGGATTTAACTTAGAGAGCCCTTTTCCTCTAAATGTCTCAACTACACTTTTTCGGTCACTTCCTTTTTCTCCAAGTGAAGTGCCTAATTTTTGTTCAATTTCTGATCTATTATCCATCTTGAAATTAATTGTAGACGGATTGAACTTTAAATGCAAAGTAGTTATCATTTATTTAATGCGGGGATTTGTTGCACTACCCGTAGTTATTATTTTGGTCATGGTTGGTATAGTTGGTGTTGGTTGGTATACGTTGTCAAATCGCCAACAGGCAAAAGTAGAAGTTTCTCCAAGTCCGTCTCCTTATGTTTCTCCAACACCCAGTCCAACTCCCACACCTACCCCAAAACCTACCCCAAAACCAACAGTAAAACCTACTACCAAACCAATTCCAATCCCTTCCCCAAGCCCCTCTCCAACACCTGTACCAGAAGCCCCTAAAACAGGCTGTGCAGAATATAATCCAGGAGGAGATTTAGAAAGCTTAAAAGTTACCATTCAACCAGAAACAGGTAAAAGTCTAGTTGGAGATGCAGGAGTAAAAATTTATAGAAAATATGAAGAATGTAAAGGTGTTGATCCAGGTTTTCCATTGACCCAGATCATTAAACAAGGTTCAACTTCAACTACCTTTTCAGGTATGAGACCAGGGCCGTTTAAAATTGATGTAAATTACCATGGTAAGACCTCAACCCACGATGTAGGGATAAATTCTGGAGAAAACTCAATTACTGTGACAGTTTCTGATTAACTTATCTAAAATTCTTCCAAACGGGCCGCATGGCAAAGTAGAGTAAAGCCATGCCTATGATTCCAAAAATTACTGCACCTATGCCGGCACTGCCAGCATAAATCAGACTAAGTGCTATGCTTATGGCTGTTACACCAACCGAAAGATAAAATCCCATTATCTTCCACATCCATATCATAATGACAGCGACAAAATCTATTACAGCCAACCCCATCAGAACCAAAGCTCGAGGAAAAGCCAGAAGAAAAACCAGCTGAGGAAAATTCCGAGCCGCAACAACCAGCTCCAACCGAAGAACAAAAACCTACAGAAGAAATTCCAGCAATTCCTCCGGAAACTCCAATCGAAACTCCGCCAATTCCTGAAACCCCACCATCAGCAGAACCTCAACCAGAAAATATTCCACAACAACCCTCATCACCCCAATCTCCCGAATCTCCCAAAGAAGAACAAAAACCCGGGCCGCCAGGGAGATTTACAGTTAATAAACCCATAGCATAGTTGACTCCATGCCTGATTCTCAGATATAATCGCCTGCATGACACCTGAATTTAATTTACCTACTCCTGATCAAGTCGGACGAGTAAGATCAAGGGTTGCTAGATATGCATATAGACCACAAGATCCGAAGTTTCTGTTGAGTCGTTGGGAGACATTACCCATGCAGAGATACAAATTGCCAAAGAAGAGGATCTTGAGACAGCACAAGGAAAGTCTATTATTGGGAACGCCGTACATGAAGCTGTAGTTTATCTTTACCAGAAAAAGTTAAATTTAGCACTGGCTGGAGGTCTAACAGCTGCAACGATATTGGGAGTAAAAGCTGTTCCAATAGCTTGGGAATTAACTAAAGCCAAAGAAAATGAAGTAGTCGTCGCTTGTGACAATATGCTTACTGCACAAATACCTCTAATGAAAGATCAGCCTTCACAGTCTGAAATAGATGACGCAAAAAAAGCGTGCAGGCAACTTGCCTGGAGGGCACTGGATATTGCTGAGGATAACAATCCATTTTCAAATCCACGTAAATTGCTTGGAATTGGCTATATCCTTGGTTTAGCAGGAGCCGGATTAGGAGCTTTAGCAAGTTGGGCAAGCCTATTCGATTATAAAAGACGCAAACCTGAAGCATAATCTGAACAATTATTAATGCAACAGACTTTAGATACAGATTATGATGCGCTTATCTGATTAAATGTTAGTTTTGTTTGTACAATTATAATCTGCTCAATGGCAGATGAATTATTTAAATACAGCATTCACAATCTTTTCTTTTCGTAGAGAACTCCAAATTGTAGCTTTAGCTTTCCTGATCATCACATTAACACCTGTTTTTGCCGTTTTTATGCTACTTAACAATGGCCTAGATATAGTTTCAGATAGACTTGCAACAGTTGATACGCAAACCCAGGCAATTGAGATTCATGATCCAACTACCGGAGAAGTAGTTAGTGAGATTCACCCTGTGGTTGCCTGGCCTATTTCAGGGATTTATACGGCTGAATTTGGGGACTTAACCCTTTATCAGCTATTTCATTCAGGCATTGATATCGCCGGGCCAAAAGGAACCCCTGTACACCCATTTATGGAAGGAACGGTCGTTTATGCAGGTGAAATCTGGTGGGGATTTGGGAAACATATAATTGTAGATCACGGACATAATATAACTTCAGTTTATGCCCATTTAGATAAAATCTTTGTAGTTAAAGGCCAATCCGGTAGCAATTAATCAGGTATTAGGGAATAGAGGCTCCACAGGATGGTCAACAGGACCCCATTTACACTTTCAAATTAATGTTTATGGATTACCCATTGATCCAAGAACCATTATGGGAAATTTAACGAATGGACAACCAATACAAGAAGCCGATCACGATCATTAGCTATTTTACAGGAATTACTGTTGGCACGGAGTAGGTAGGGTGATTCCTGCCTCCATAAATAACCTGCGTTCTTTTTCCTAAACGGTCTATTGAGAAAGGTTGAGCAGAATTAATACCAAAACCATTCTCTTTAACTACTTCAACAACGGATTTACGAATTTCCGACATTAATGTAGGTTCATAATTAAACTCTGACAATCCATAAATAATAAAACTGTTTCCATCTGTTGGTATTCCACCATTTAATTCCAGAACTTCTCCACAAACCTCCTTAGTTGCCGTTACTGCAATATCTCTTAAATATCCAGGAGTTTTCTCGATTGCTTCATCAACGATGGATCTTTTTCCGCTAGCACTTTTTGCACGGAACATTCCAGCTGCTCTTCTTAGTTCTGGAATAAATTTATGAGATCCGGCAATACCAACTTCAGGGTTTTGAATACCTACTATTAAACAATGAGATGAAGAACCCAGTGAAAAAGGTTTTCCGTCTGCTGCTAAATCTGCCTCTGATTTTCCTCCAGGTGCTAGTGGGCCAATTCCATCAAAATCGCATTTTTTGAAGTCTTCAACGCATAATTCATTTCCTAGAATCATGGCTAATGAATATGTATGAATAACTTGTCTAAGAGCCTCGGGGTCATCTGCCATTTGCGGAAGATATGAAAGCAACAGTTCTCTCAATGCTTTTTTCACAGGTTCCGCTTGAGCCTCATCAATTCTTTTAATAGCATCAACTGATACTCCTGCCACAACAGATTCAGACATACCCTAATTATAGCTTAAACTGCTAACTTGTGTGCGGAGTCTATCTGAAGATGTAAGCGAGCATGGAAATGACTAGCAGTAACAATCCTATAATCCACCAAGCATAACCTCTTTTAGGTTTCCTCATCTCAATTGAGCTATAAGTATAAGGTTTGTTTTCCTCTCGCTTAAAAAATCTCGCCATATTTACATTTTATCAAACTTGCTTTTCTATTCATAAAACCAGAGAAAATCCGGCGAGTGCGTATACATCAATTCGTTTCATTTATTTACGTGAGATTACCAACCAGAAAATTTGATTTTGGCAGGTACCCCTTAAACTGAACATATATTCTGTATAAAATAATTAGAGGAATTGGAGGTGAATATATGTTTAAACCA